>Ga0163216_100129_pt1 | contig 200257 bp, 191 predicted proteins | sample SynspAceP_FD_167610 | JGI IMG/M metagenome (GOLD analysis project Ga0163216, IMG submission 167610) | Saline lake microbial communities from Ace Lake in Antarctica - Synechococcus sp. Ace-P (Illumina Assembly) | ecosystem: Environmental > Aquatic > Non-marine Saline and Alkaline > Saline ...
ATGTGTTAGGCCTGCCGCTAGCGTTCATCCTGAGCCAGGATCAAACTCTTCATCGTTGATTCTTATATAACTTCGATCAACCATCCAAGACATGTTTCCTAGCCCGTTCTTTCGATTTCTTTTCTGCGCCATCCCCCCGTTTCCAGGAAAATGGCGCGCTGTCTTTACAATATATCAATGAACTTCTTACTCTTTTTTCGTTCGCCCTGTCTCCCAAAGCGGCTGCAAATGTACAGCCTTTTTTTAATCCGCCAAGCTTTTTTTGAAAAAAAATATTTTTCTTTTTTAGCGGCGGACAATGGAACAGGACCTATATGAACGTGGCGCTCCTAACACCTTTTCCGCCGACATTGCTTTTGCTTCGTTAACGGGGTGCAAATCTACCACCCTTTTTTAAATCCACAAGGGTTTTTTGAAACTTTTTTCGCCTTTTTTGCACCGCACCGCACAACCCCCTGTCAACAAGCATTTTGCAGAGCGATATTTCCCCGGAAAAAGGGAAAACAATTTAAAACTTTTTTCCCGGACCGCAAAACAACGGCACGTTAAAAATGCCCCGAAAACGCGTTAGGGGGCAAAGCGGCATCCCCGAAGCGGCGCAAGGGATACAGCAGAGCACCCGGACCGACCCCAAGGAGGGAACGCTGAACAACTTATTATTATAACTGTATAGAAAATATAAAGAATACTTAACCCCTACTCCTTTGATCTGTTCTGGTCTTTCCAGATATTGGTGAGTGTTGCATAATCGTATTCCAAAACGGAAGGCTGCCGTTCCAAACTAAACTCCGCAAAGGCCCGCTGCAGAATATCCTCAATAAGGTAATCCTCATGCACCTGATCGGGATGAAATTCCTCCTTAATACTAATACTAAACATTTTGGCGGTAGTATTGTACCAAAAGGCACGCCAACCACTTCGCAACTCTTTTACAAGATCGAAAGCTGTAATCCCCGTTTGCCTATAGATCAACTTTACCAAAATCTGTCCTTCGGTACGTGTTAGTTTTTTTAACTCCTCGGAAAATTCGTCCTCAATAAATTTTTGAACCTTCCTGGTAAACCTTCTTTTGTGGGAATTCTTCTTAATATGTTCCAAACTATCATTTAGTTCTACCAAACGCTCAGCAGCCAGTTTGGCATAGGGATATACCTTCATGGTTTTCCGCCTTAATATATAGTACCGTAACTTATCGTTATAGGACGAGAATTTGAGCCTACCAAATACATAAACCTCATTTAAAGCTATAGAACTCTGGAGAACGGAGTCGCCCTCCATTATAATATATTGTTCAGCCAAGGAATCCAATGTTTGTTCCGGCACCTGTGCCATACCAACAAATCCCATAATCCCGTAAAATATTACCAATAATCTTTTTCCCATTGAACCTTAAAATACAAAAGCCTTGCCAAAATTAATGATAAAGAAAGTAGCTTTCTATTATTTAAAAATGAATATTGTTAAGTTTGTATTCAAAATATACGTAAATGAGCGCAAAAAAGATTCTTACCAAAAAATCTATGGATTTTTTAGAGAAATATTTAAATAATGCCGCACCGACCGGTTACGAATGGGAAGGTCAAAAATTATGGATGGATTATTTAAAACCATATGTAGATACTTTTATAACGGACACCTATGGTACTGCCGTAGGCGTCATAAATCCAGATGCCAAATACAAGGTGGTCATTGAAGGGCATTCCGATGAAATATCCTGGTATGTTAACTACATTACGGATGATGGTTTAATTTATGTTATCCGCAATGGTGGTAGCGATCATCAAATTGCCCCTTCCAAATGGGTCAATATCCACACCAAAAAAGGTATTGTAAAAGGAATATTTGGATGGCCGGCCATTCACACCAGGGACAGCTCCAAAGAGGAATCGCCCAAATTGGACAATATTTTTATTGATGTAGGCGCTAAAGACAAGGCCGAAGTAGAAAAATTAGGGGTACATGTTGGATGCGTTATAACATATCCGGATACCTTTCAGATCCTGAACAAAGACAAGTTTGTTTGTAGAGCCATAGATAACCGTGTTGGTGGGTTTATGATTGCAGAGGTGGCCAGATTGCTACATGAAAACAAAAAGAAATTGCCATTCGGCCTTTATATCACCAATTCGGTACAGGAGGAAATTGGACTAAAGGGTGCTGAAATGATTACCCATACCATAAAACCTGATATCGCCATTGTAACCGATGTTTGTCATGATACCACAACGCCAATGATCGAAAAAAAGAAACAAGGACATACCCAAATTGGTGCTGGCCCTGTTATTTCTTATGCCCCAGCGGTGCAAAACAAACTTCGGGAACGAATTATTGAAACTGCGGAAGCCAGTAAGATTCCTTTTCAACGCATGGCAGCTTCTAGATATACAGGTACGGATACCGACGCATTTGCCTACAGCAATGGGGGCGTTGCTTCGGTTTTAATCTCATTACCCCTTAGATATATGCACACCACTGTAGAAACAGTACATAGGGATGATGTTGAAAATGTTATTCGATTGATCTACGAATCATTATTGAACATAAAAGAAGGAGAAACTTTCAGCTATTTTGAATAGTCTTTTTCTAAATCCTCCCTTATGGGGAGGATTTTTTATTTTAACTCTTTAGCCTTTTATTTAAAATATAGCTTCACATATGGATGAATTAATAGACATACTGGATACCAATGGAAATTATACGGGCAATTCCATTATGAAATCCGAGGCCCATAAGAAAGGAATTTACCATCCCAGCATCCACGTTTGGTTATATACTTTAAATGGGGAGATATTAATTCAGCAACGGGCCAAGAACAAAGATACCCACCCAGGACTTTGGGATGTTTCGGTAGCCGGACATATAGGCGCCGGTGAGGATATAGTGGACTCAGCCATTAGAGAAGTAAAAGAGGAGATAGGACTTGCTATTACGAAAAAGGAATTACACAAAATAGGCGTGTTCAAATACCGTTACCAACATAAGAAGGATCTATTGGACTGCGAATTCCACCATACTTTTTTAAGCGAACTGAAAGTACCCTTGACCACCCTGGAAATGCAGGAGACCGAAGTCCACGACCTAGCCTTGATTTCTATCCCAACATTCCGAAAAGAATTGGAAAGCAATATGATTACTAAAAAGTACGTCACTTACGAAATGGAATATTATGATATTGTACTAAATTCCATACTAAAAAGTTTATAAATTATTCAAGAACTCCTCTGCCCTATCCAAGCTATAGGTTTCCTGACCCCCTTTGACCATGTCCTTTACCACAAAGGAATTGTTGGCCAATTCCTGTTCCCCGATCAAAATAACAAAAGGAACATTCCTGTTATTGGCATATTTCATTTGTTTCTGCATCTTGGCATTGGAAGGATATAGGTCACATTTGACCCCCGCATTCCTCAGTTGGCCTATTAGTTTCAAAGAAGTCAACGCTTCCTTATCCCCAAAATTAACACATAGCACTTGCAAGGATTGATCAATAGTTTCTGGAAAAAGCCCCAGCTCCTCCAATACCAAATAAATACGATCTAGGCCAAAAGATATACCTACCCCACTAACATCTTTAAGTCCGAAGATTCCGGTAAGATCATCATAACGACCACCGCCACCTATAGAGCCCATACTGACCCCTGCCGGAGCTGCTACTTCAAATATAGCACCAGTATAGTAATTAAGGCCTCTGGCCAAAGTAACATCTATCTGTAAATTTGCCGATTGCAATCCCAACTCTTCCAGGGTGGTAATGATAAAGCTAAGCTCCCCTACCCCCTTTACACCTTCCTCGGAATCCTTTAACAAATCACTTAAAACTGAAAGTTGCTCCAAATTACTTCCTCTAAGAGAAAATAATGGGGCGGCCTTTTCAATGGCAGTATCTGAAATTCCCTTTTCGCGCATTTCTTTGGATACGCCATCAATCCCAATCTTATCCAACTTATCCAACGCCACGGTAAAGTCGATCAATTTATCACGCTCCCCGATTACCTCGGCAATACCTGCCAATATTTTTCTGTTGTTTAGTTTAATTGTAACGCCCTCCAACTTCAAATCTGTAAAAACAGCATCGTACAGCTGCACCAGTTCCACTTCTTGCAACAAAGAATCTGAACCTACCACATCGGCATCACACTGAAAAAATTCACGAAAACGACCTTTTTGAGGTCTATCTGCGCGCCATACGGGCTGGATCTGATATCTTTTAAAAGGAAAATCCAAATCGTTTTGGTGCATTACCACATAACGGGCAAAGGGCACGGTAAGATCATAGCGCAGGGCTTTTTCCGAAATCTTGGAAGTTAACGCACTCGAATTCTTGCTGGCATATAAATCATCCTTCACTTTATTCAAAAAATCCCCAGAATTAAGAATTTTAAATATCAGTCGATCGCCTTCATCACCATATTTCCCCATTAAGGTTTCGGAGTTTTCAAAGGATGGGGTCTCTATAGGCTGAAAACCGTAGGTTTGAAAATGCTTTTTTACCACATCGAAAATATAATTTCTCTTATTGACTTCGGATGGGGAAAAATCCCTGGTTCCTTTGGGTATAGATGGTTTCTGTGCCATTGTTTATAAATCTGATGTAAATATAAGGGATTGTGGAATTTTGCCTGTTTAGGAATAACTTAAATTAACCTATTAAATCATCGAACCATAGATAAAGCTCTCCTTTGGTTATAACAGCTCCCTGTTTAATTAAATTAAACTTATCCAGGTTTTTATCTTCCGTATACGCCTTGGAGGCGGTTAGGTATTCCACGAAATCGGATTGGTAATTTTTTCTGAACCAAGAAAAGCCATCTTTGGTGCTTAGATCTATTTCCGGATTCATCACCTTAACCGAGATGAGCTTCATTTCCTTTTCTTCTGTACTGAAAAAATGCATTTGCTGGGCAGAGATATTTTCCAAGTAATTCACTTTGGCCAAAACACCCTCCCAAATTAAATCGCTAAAAATATCCAGTTCCTCCTCTGCTACTTCCGGTTTCTCTTTCTTCAACTTATCCCATTCGTCCCCTGTGATGGATTGGGTAGCCAAAAAATTAATGAATTCCTGTTGTAACTCCTCCAACTGCTCTCTTGTTAGTCTAGTATATTTCATTTTTAATAATTGAATAGCTCTCTTAACATTCACTGATCATACAATGAAGTTTAGCAAAGCTCTAAAGAACTGCAAAAATAAAAAGGCTGTGGGATTTGCACAGCCTTTTAAATATTAAATTAAAATTATTTTAGAATATATAGCGCAAGCCAAATTGCGCTTGCCATCTGGACAACAATCCAGTATCATATCCATAGGTTTTAGTAACACTGGGATCAAAGGTATAGGTAGGTATATTGGTATTGGAATCCACGCTTACCCCAATAGGGCTTATATTATTGGCCTGCTGAATTAAACCCCAATCCGAGCTAATTAAATTCCCCAGATTCAAAACATCTATACTAAATTGAATGGTGTTTGTTTTATCACCTGAAACCTTAAAATTATAATCCTGTAATAGTTTCATATCCCAACGGCCCCTCCAAGGTGCAGTAGCCCCATAACGCTCCATATATTCACCCCTATGGTCCTTTAGATAATCATCTTGATTAATATAGGCCTCAAAGGCTTCTGCCTGACCAGCTCCTGAAAATTGCATCTGCCCCAATTCGCTGCTGGTAGGGATATACAACAGATCATTGTTCTGAAAAGAGCTATCATTGTTAATATTACCGGCATAGGTATAATTATACCTACCGCCTTGGGCGTATTCAAAAAATGTGGAAATAGTGGTCGCCCATGCGTCCCCTCCATATTTAAACTGCTTGGACAATACCCCAATAAACCGATGCGTGTCCCCATATTTGGAATAGGCAAGAACGTCGTTGTTGGCATTTCCTAAATTCGGATTAAAGTCGAAGGCATCACCAGTAATCTCTGCCTCAATGGAATTCACGTCCTTTGCATTTAGAAAGCTATATGCTATCATAGTGTACAATCCGTTAGAAAAAGTCTTTTGTCCCTTTAGGGCAACGTTCCAAATTCTCCCTTTATTCGAATTGGTAAACACATATGCATTATTGCCCTTATCTGCCGCAGCATAGACCGGTCTATTATCTCCTGGGGCATTCAAAGTTCCTGTCGGATTTCGCATGCCCCAGTTTTGCACATGTGCTGCATTTATATCTTTGGTATAGGAAACATCCACTGTTCCTATAATTCCGTTCTCGAATCTTTTATCCAAACCTAAATTAGTTCTCCATACCTGGGGGAATTTAAAATCCGGATCCACTAATTGAAAATATCCATCATCGGCACCACTAACCTGATTTCCAAGCCATACAAATGGCAACCTGCCAGTAAAAATTCCAGTTCCTCCCCGAAGCTGAGCAGTACTTTCGCTATCTACCCCCCAATTAAAACCCAATCTTGGTGATAATAACCAATCGTTGGTAGGCATTTTAGTTGAGTTTAATAGGACTTCCTCATTCTTGTTGGGGTTAAAATAGGAAATGGAATTATCCCTAGTAGCACCGTTATCCGTATCTATGAACTTTTGAATTAAATCTCCCGTGTTAAAATATAAGGGCTTATCAAACCGAATCCCATAGGTCAATTTAAAATTGTTGGTAGTATTCCATTCGTCCTGTACATAAAAAGCCGCTTGACCCACATTTAATTCCGATAGTTTCCATCCGCCGTCATTTCCTGTACCCGCTGCTGTCCGAGAATTAAATACATTATTGGCAAATGCCAAATTTGTGGCCATTACCCCATTGGGGTTGTTGGCATCAGCCAAAAACGTTCCCATATCCGGATAGGCACCAAAAGTTCCATAATACGACGATGCTCCAAAATTATCGTACCCCGTTAAATTAAACGAATTTTGAAATTCGAACTTTTCAAAGGAAAAACCTACCGTATAGGTATGATCACCTTTAAAAAAACTTAGATTATTGGTTATTTGAAAAACCTTTTGATCCAATTGGTTATTAATGGAGAAAGGTTCGTGGCCAGCAATAATGTAATTGCTGTTGTTCCCGTCCTGGATGGTGATTACTGGAGCAGGAACGGACAAAGGGACTCTAAAATCATCAAAATGGGAATACCCTACCTGTAATTTATTAATGGCCTCATCAGAAAGAGTTGAATTGAGTTCCAATTGGACCGACTTCAACTTATTATTAATTTCGTATCCCGTGTTTTCAAACTGCAAGGTTGTAAATCCAGGTCCTCTTTGGGTCAAAGCCGTGGGATGCGCAGGCTTTTCTTTTGAAGCATTTAAAAAATTGTAAATAATAGCCAGCCTATTGTTATCATTAATGTTCCAATCCAATTTAAAAATTCCTTTGTTGGACTGGGAACCGTAAGTAAACCCCTCATAACTACCCGTATCATAACCCAGGACAGACAAGGCAGATTGAACAGCCATTAAGTCGCTCTCCAAAACCCGTGATTCGTTTACTGCCCCAGAACCGGTATTGGGAATCCAGCCATTGGTGCCCAAATCATCTCTTTCTTCCTTTTCAAAATTAACAAAAAAGAACAGCTTATTTTCAACAATTGGACCGCCAAAACTAAATCCGTATTGATTTTGTTTTAATGCCGGTTTTACAACATCTTCTCCTTTAACCTTGCTACCGGTAAGATCTTCATTTCGATAAAAGCCATATACCGTTCCGTGGAATTCATTGGTTCCGCTTTTGGTTACCGCATTCACCGATGCACCGGTAAATCCAGATTGGGTAACATCATAAGGCGCTGTAGAAACCTGAATTTGATCTATGGCATCCAAGGATATAGGCTGGGAATCTGTTTGTCCACCAGGCGTAGGTGAATCCAGACCAAAAGGGTTATTAAAGATAGCCCCATCCAACGAAAAGTTATTATATTGATCATTCCGACCCCCAAACGAATTTCCACTGGCGGTAGGCTCTAGCCTAGTAAAATCAGAGGCTGATCTAGAAATTGTGGGAAGCCGTGTTAACTCTCTGCGGCCTACGCTAGTCTCAGCACCAGTTCTATCGCTTCCAAAAGTACCGGTTCCTCTATCGGACACAACAATTACCTCATCCAGTGCCTGATCGTCGGACACCATTTTAACATCTATATTTTGCGTTTTTCCCAAAGTCAAGAAAATGTTGTTATCTGTTTGACTTTTAAAACCTATAAAAGAAATGGTCACTTCATAAGGCCCTCCAACCCTAAGATTTAAAAGATTAAACCTTCCGTCCTCATTAGTAATGGCCCCATACTTGGTACCAGTTGGGGTATGTATTGCCACAATATTGGCTCCCAACAAAGGAATATCTTCATTATCCATAACAATTCCCCTAATGTTAGAGGTAGTTACTTGTGCCGTAAGCATAAGTCCATAGCAAAAAAGCACTAAAGTCAGAAATAATTTAAGTTTCATCATTATTTGAGTTTTTGAGTTATTATTTATGGAAATCCTTATAAAAATAGCACAAAAAAAGGCCACATTTCTGTGGCCTTTTAAATAATTATGTAAAAGCTATTAACTTTTTGCCTCTCCAACTACTTCAAATGGGAAATCGACAACCACATCTCTGTGCAATCTTATTTGAGCATTGTAAGGACCAGTCCTTTTAATTGCCCCTCCTTGAATAGAAATAAATTTTCTATCCAAAGAATGTCCTGCTTTATCCAAAGCATCTGCTAAATCTATATTGGTGATAGATCCAAACAACTTATCTCCGGCACCGGCCTTAGCAGAAATTTTAATTTCCAATTGTTTAATTGCTTCTGCAGTTTTATTAGCAGCATCAACAATTTTCTTCTCTTTATGAGCTCTTTGTTTTAGATTTTCCGCCAATACTTTCTTGGCAGATGGTGTAGCTAAGGAGGCTAATCCTCTAGGAATAAGGTAATTTCTACCAAAACCATTCTTTACTTTCACCAAATCGTCTTTAAAACCTAAGTTTTGTACGTCTTCCTTTAATATAAGTTCCATCGTCAGTTTCTTTTTATTTTAATAAATCGCCAACATATGGCATTAAAGCTAAATGACGTGATCTTTTTACAGCTACAGCCACTTTTCGTTGAAATTTCAAGGAAGTACCCGTAAGTCTTCTTGGAAGCAATTTACCTTGCTCGTTTACCAACTTTATTAAAAAATCAGGATCTTTGTAATCTACATACTTAATACCTGATTTTTTGAAACGACAATATTTCTTTTGAGTATTGGTCTCTATATTAAGAGGAGTAAGATATCTGATCTCTCCGTCTTTTTTACCTTTCGCTTGTTGTTCTATTGATGCCATAATCCTTACGCTTTAGCTTTTAACTTTGTTCTTCTTCTTTCCGCCCATGATACGGCGTGCTTGTCTAATTTTACAGTTAAACAACGCATAATTCGCTCGTCCCTTCTGAATTCCAATTCATAAGGGGCAACAACGTCGCCTTCAGCTGTAAACTCGAACAAATGGTAAAAACCACTTTTCTTGTGTTGGATAGGGTAGGCCAATTTCTTTAGCCCCCAGTTTTCTTTGGCTACCATTTTGGCACCTTTGTTAATTAAGAAATCCTCGAATTTCTTAACTGTTTCCTCTATCTGAACATCAGAAAGAACGGGATTTAAAATGAAAACAGTTTCGTAATTGTTCATATGTTTAAAATTTTTTAAGTGTGCAAAAGTAATTATTTTTTCTTCATATCACAAGAAAATGGAAAAATCTTCGTTATACATAGAACAAACATAATATTGAACTTAACCAAAAACAATTAAAACTATGGTCATTGCCATTTACACAACAATTACTGCAATGTTTACAACTTTTGTTGTACATCAGCATGATTTTTAAGTACTTTGTCGATGATTTAACCCCACAAATCAACCATTTATGAAATTAAGAAGCATTATCGTGGACGACTCGTCCATGCAGCGGATGGCAGTTGCCAAACTGGTGAACAACCATCCGAATCTGGCTTTGGTAGCTGAGTACAGTAATGCCATTGAAGCCAAGAACGGCATCAAAAACAATGAAATTGATTTAATTTTCCTAGATGTAGAGATGCCCATTATCACCGGGTTCGACCTATTAGAGTCCCTAGATAATAGCCCTCAGGTAATTTTGATTACTGGTAAACCTGATTATGCCCTAAAAGCATTTGATTACGATGTAACAGATTACCTTCACAAACCTATTACCTTATCTCGTTTTGACGCATCTGTTAAGAGAGCCGTTGCAAAATACGAACAAATCAATAAGGTAACAGAGGATGAAGAACATATCTTTGTTAAGAGTAACTTGAAGAAAAGAAAGGTTATATTAAACGATATAAAATGGATTGAAGCCTTGGGAGACTATATCAAATTAGTTACAGATGAGGCGAATATCGTAATTTTATCAACAATGAAATCTTTTGAAAAGCAGTTGCCGGAAGATAAGTTTTTAAGAATTCACAAATCCTATATTGTTAACTTGGAGAAAGTGGAGAAGTTTAATAGCAAAAATGTAGAAGTTAGCGGAAAACAAATACCTTTAAGTAGAAATAAGAAGACTGAATTAGCAGAGGCCCTTAATAATTTTTAGGTAGTTAAATGTGATCTACGTTGTAGATTACCCGAACACCTCTGTAATAAGAGATAGCATTAAAGGATTTTTCAATTCTTTTAATGCTATTTTTTGTTTTCACCAAAGAGTATTTCCCCCCGATCTTGATCATTACGTTTTTAATATACTGATTTCGTATTCTTGCCACAGGAGGATATTCGGGGCCCAACACGTTTTCTCCGAATATATTATTTAGCGACTTGGCAAACCACTCCGCTGCGTCATTAAGTTTGTTGTAATCCTTATGCTTAAACGTAATTTTAATAATTCTGTTTATTGGAGGATACTTATACTGCTCACGTTCATAAACCTGTTCCTGAAACATTCCATCATAATCGCTTGTGGTCACTTGCTGTAATATCCTATGATTTGGATTATAACTCTGTATTATAACCTTACCTCTTTTCTTGGTTCTCCCTGCCCTACCGGCTACTTGAGTTAATAATTGAAAACTTCTCTCATGTGCCCTAAAATCAGGAAAGTTCAATAATGAATCCGCATTCATGATCCCTACCAAGTTCACATTTCTAAAATCCAACCCTTTGGTAAGCATTTGGGTACCCACGAGAATGTCGATTTCCTGCTGCTCAAAGGAGGTGATAATTTTCTCGTAACCATGTTTCCCTCGAGTAGTATCCAAATCCATTCTTCCAACATTGGCTTTAGGGAACAAGTTGTTCAATTCCTGTTCCACCTGTTCGGTTCCAAAACCTTTGGTGTCCAAAGTAGCATTCCCACAGGCTTGGCAGCTCGCCTGTAGCGCAATATGATAACTACAATAATGACAACGCAATTGCTTTCTGTGCTGATGATACGTTAAGCTTACGTCGCAATTTGGACATTGAGGGGCATGACCACAAGTAGTACACTCCATTATTGGTGCAAATCCCCTTCGATTTTGAAATAGAATAACCTGTTCCCCATTGTCCAAGGTTTCCGAAATTTCTTCCAGTAGCCGCTCAGAGAAATGTCCTTTCATCCTCTTTTTACGGGACTGTTCCTTTATATCTACCAATTCCATTTCCGGCATAAGCACATTGCCATATCTTCTTTCTATGCGAGCATAGCCATATTTGGAAATCTTTACGTTATAAAAACTTTCTACACTTGGTGTGGCCGAACCTAACAAAATATCACTTCCGTGTAAATTGCCCAAAACAATGGCAGCGTCCCTTGCATGATATCTAGGGGCCGGGTCGTATTGTTTAAAGGAACTTTCATGTTCCTCATCCACTATAACCAATCCCAACTCCTTAAACGGAAGAAACAAAGCCGACCTGGCCCCAATGACAATCTGTGCTTTAGGCTTGTTCTCCAATACATTGTTCCAAACCTCTACCCGCTCCTGAACATTATACTTAGAATGATAAACCGCCACTTTTTCACCAAAATAGGCCTGCAATCTAGATATCAATTGAGTGGTAAGTGCAATTTCCGGAAGAAGGTATAGCGCTTGCTTACCTTTATTTATGTACTCCTCTATTAACTTAACATAAACCTCCGTTTTTCCGGAGGAAGTTACCCCATGCAGCAGAACTACCTTATTCCCCCTGAAGGACACCTTTATATCCTCTAGTGCAGATTGCTGATATTCATTTAAGGTTTTTAATGTTTCGTTTTCATCTTCCCCCTCGTACACTACCCTATCGGTTTGCACAAAATGTTCTTCTAAAATACCCTTGTCTATAAGTGTCTTAATAATAGCATTGGAACTATTGCTCTCCCTTTCCAAATCGCTCACTTTTACGGGTTTTTTAGTCACGGCTTGTAGTTGAAAAAGTGAGAGTACCACTTGACTTTGTTTTGGGGCCCTGGTTAAGCCATTCAACAATACTTCCAAGTTTTCCTCGGACCTATGGTTTTTTCCCAATTGAACATATCGGACCAATTTGGGCTTGTATTGTTCAAACATTTCCTCTTTTAGAAGGATAACATTCTTTTTTAACAATCTATTTAATACGGGAATAATATTCTTTCTGTCCAGGATATCGCTTATTTCCTGCACACGAAGAATTGATTGGTGCTGCAAAGCTTCAAACACCATAAATTCATCATCCAACAAGTCGCTTTCCTCAATAATTGCCTCATCGTTCTTAAGGATCAGGGTTTCACTTTCCAACAATAATGCATTAGGTACCGCAGCACGAAACACCTCTCCTATGGAACACATATAATATTGGGACAACCATTGCCAAAACTTTAACTGGATGCTCGTTACCAAAGGATAATCGTCCAAAACTTGGTCAATCCCCTTGGCCTCATAGGCGGTGGGAGCGGTGTTGTGAATCTCGAACACCAGGGCTGTAGATATTTTTGACTTTCCGAAAGGAACGGCCACCCTCATTCCCGGTTTTAAAAGTTTTACCTCTTCCTCGGTAACCTTATAGGTAAAGAGGTTTTCTATAGGAATAGGTAATATAACATTAATAAAATCCTGCATATCCCCTTATCTTCTATCCTTCCACCCTAATCCAAGTCTGGGTGCGGTAGATAAATGCCAAATACCCTCTTACTTTTAATTCATCAGGATTATCGGGATTTAACCATAACTTACACCTAAAGGTCATGGCCTGTTCAGGATCGAACAGCGTTTTCCCCTTCCATTCCCCATTTCCGACATGTTCCACATCCTGAATTATTTTCATACCAACAATTGGCTGATCTTTCCGGTCTCCATCACATTTTCCGCAAATGGCATCTTCCCTACCTTCCTCGAGAATCTCTACCACATGGCCGTACATAAGGCCGTCTTCTTCATAAATACTGATAATAGCCTTGGGGTTACCTGTCCTATCGTCTATAGTCTTCCATTTTCCAAAAATACTTTGTGCCGAACAGCCCATTGAAAAAAGAATAAAAACACTCCAAATTCCCCACCTATTCACTTCCATCATGTTTTTCATATTTTTTCCTTAGCGAGTTTAATGAGGCATTTAATTCAAACCCCAGGAGCAAGATATTGGAATTTAGCCAAATAAAGACCAATAATATCAACAAACCACCTAATGCTCCATACAATTCGTTATATCGGGCAAATTTTTCAACATATACACCGAATAAGTAGGAAGTTAATATAAAAAGTAAGGTGGTCATTAATGCCCCAGCTGAGAAAAATCTTGCCTGCCTCCCTTCTTTGGTTCCAAAATAATATAAAATAGCCGTAATAAAATAGGCCAGCAGCCCCAAAAACAGAAACTTACCCCATTGTACCAAAACAAATTCACTTTGGTCCACCTCCAATTCAATTCCCCTATGGGTTATATCGTGTAAGCCTATAAGTACATAGGCCTCGAAATAGACAAATATGATAGCCCCAAACAAAAGTAGGATAGATAACATTAGCCCTACCATCAAGGAATAGACATACTGTTTAAAAATATTACGGTTAAGAATTTCATGATATGAATTTTCAAATCCAACAAAAATAGCGTTCACCCCATTGGCCATTAAAAAAATTGAAGTAATAAAGGCGATGGCAGATGACCATATATCACCCCTCTCCTGTTCACTTATCTGCAAGTATATTTCACTAAAATATTCACCAGTTGCAGTAGGTAGAAATGATTCCAGAAAAATTAAGAATTCCGTATCGAAATTGGAATTTTCAATTGAAATATAGGGAATAATAAAGGGGATTAGAGTGACCAAAAAAATCAACAATGGGAACAACGCTAAAAACAAACTAAAGGAAATAGCACTGGCCCTTGTGGACATTGCTCCTTTTACAATCCCAAAAATATACATCTCTATGAGGTCGTAAAACGAAAGTCCCTCAAACGCAGGCAACTTAATCTTTTTCGTTAACCTCACTATCCAATTTACTATGGGAATCTTCTCTAATTTACTTTCAATTTCTATGGACATCTATACCGCTTTAAGACTAAGGTCCATATTATAGATGGAATGGGTGAGGGCTCCCGAAGAGATAAAATTGACCCCACATTCCGCATATTTCCTTATGGTCTCCTCATTTATACCACCAGAAGACTCTGTTAGACATTGATTCCCTATCATTTTTACTGCTTTCTGGGTGTCCTCAAAGTTGAAGTTATCCAACAGTATTCTATAGATTCCGTTAGACTGCAATATAATCTCCACCTCCTTCAAGTTTCTAGCTTCTACAATTATTTTTAAATCCAGATTCTGATCCTTTAAATACTGCTGTGTTTTTTCAATGGCCTTAGTTATACCTCCGGCAAAATCAATATGATTATCCTTGAGCATGACCATATCATACAGGGCAAATCTATGGTTTTCGCCTCCGCCAATTTTTACTGCCCATTTTTCCAACGCCCTTATTCCCGGGGTGGTCTTACGGGTATCCAATATTTTAGTACCGGTTCCCTTTAAAAGTTTGACATAATAATTGGTCTTGGTGGCGATGGCACTCATTCTTTGCATACCGTTTAAGACCAATCTCTCCGCCTTTAAAATACTTTGCGAACTTCCTGTTACATAAAAAACAATATCCCCAAATTTTACAGCTTCCCCATCATTTATTAGCACGTCTACCTCCAAACTCTTATCCACATATCGGAATACCTGTTTAGCGAAATCCACTCCTGCAATTATCCCCTCATCCTTCACCAACAGCTTAGCCTTACCAGTTGCCGTAACCGGAATACAAGCAAGTGAGCTATGGTCCCCATCGCCCACATCTTCCCGTATCGCATTTATTATAATTAAATCAAGCTCTTTCCTAAATTGTTCCTCTGAAATCATACAATTCGTTTTCCTTGCTAATTTACTAAAATGTTTGTCGAATTCCTCCTTTGTTTTTTCATTGAAGCCCGAAAAGCCTTAAAAATAATAGACCTAATTGACAAAACTAAATATACCTTTCCCAAATAAAACCATAGATTTTCTTAGGATTACCGTTTTATGATCCAGAGCTACTTTTTGGTATTAGAGATTTGCATATTACATTTGTCCTATGACCATAAAACTACTAGTACTGGGAAAAACAGATAGTGTTCAATTAAGCCAATTAATTGAGGAATATCAAAATAGGCTTAAACATTATATTAAGTTTGAATTGGAAATAATCCCCGATATAAAGAATACCAAAAACCTATCGGAAAAGCAACAAAAGGAGAAAGAGGGAGATGCCATTTTAAATAAGCTTGCCCCTACAGACCAACTGGTTTTGCTCGATGAAATCGGCAAGCAAAAAACCTCTGTAGAATTCTCTGAATACCTCCAAAAGAATATGAATTCAGGTCTTAAGCAACTCGTATTTGTTATTGGAGGGCCCTATGGTTTTAGTGAAGCGGTTTATCAAAAATCCCAAGGTAAAATCAGTTTATCCAAAATGACCTTTTCACACCAAATGGTTCGCTTATTCATGGTAGAGCAATTGTATAGGGCCTTCACCATATTAAGGAATGAACCTTATCATCACCAATAGTACAAAGCCATTGAAACAGAAGAATCCTACTTTGATTTAAAAATCACTTTAAATTAACCAGCCGAAATCCCGATTCCCATAGATTCCCAAATTATTAGGCATAAAAAAACTGCCTGAGATTTACGCTTAGGCAGTTTTAAAGTTATGAACACCAGTTTCTATCTAATATAAAACCCTGAATTTAATAGTGTTATCTATTTTCTTGAGGGCTTTTAATACATCTTTGTTATACTCTTTGTCCAAATCCGAAATTACATATCCCACCTCATTATCCGTAGAAAGATACTGTCCTGAAATATTCATATCGTAACGGGCCAAAACTTCGTTGATCTTCGCCATTACCCCTGGAACATTCTTGTGAATATGCAAAAAACGGTGTGCATTATTCTGTTTGGGCAGCCTTATATTTGGAAAATTGACCGCATCAACAGTATTCCCTGAATTCATATAATCCATTATCTTGTTGGGAACAAAATCAGCAATATCGCGCTGTGCTTCCTCGGTACTTCCACCAATATGTGGTGTTAATATAACATTTTCCAAGCCTTTAAGTTCGGTTAGAAACTCACCATTGCTTCTTGGCTCTTCTGGAAAAACATCTATAGCAGCACCTGCTATTTTTCCGCTTTTCAACGCATTTGCCAAGGCCTCAATGTCTACGACAAATCCTCTTGAAAGATTTACAAACAATGCACCATCCTTCATTTGGTTAATTTCCCTTTCCCCAATAAAATTCTTATTGGCCTTATTATCATCGATATGTAAGGTAACTACATCGGAAACATTTAACAAATCCTCCAAAGTACTGCACTTTGTAGCGTTACCCAAGGCCAATTGGTCACCAACATCATAGTAATAAACACGCATTCCCAAGGCTTCGGCCAATACGGACAATTGCTTTCCAATGTTTCCGTATCCTATGATACCTAGATTTTTACCTCTTACCTCTTTTGAATTGGCAGCGGTTTTATTCCATTGACCATCGTGGATTTCGGTACTACGTGGAAATATGCTTCTCATTAGCATGATAATCTCACCTATCGCCAGTTCAACAACCGACCTTGTATTGCTATAAGGGGCATTAAATACAACGACTCCCTTTTTCTTACAGGCATCCAAGTCTATTTGGGTAGTACCTATACAGAAAGCACCGACTACCATTAATTTGTCGGCTGCAGCCAATACATTTTTAGTAACCTGGGTCTTGGAGCGTATTCCTAAGACATGCACTCCTTTTATTTTCTCTATCAGCTCTTCTTCCGTTAAACTATGTTTCAACAGTTCTACAGAAAACCCTTCCTCAGAAAGGGTATCGAAGGCATTTTGATGGACATTTTCCAACAATAAAATCTTAATTCTATTCTTTGGGTAGGAAATTTTTCTTGGCAACTTGTTCACAAATAAAAATTCATCTAAATTAGGTGTAATATAGTCTGCGTTTCTCGCAGCCTTTTCTCTATGCACATTCTCGGTATAGGCGAAAAATTTATCCGCAATACCTGCTTCACGCATTACATAATCACTATAACCGTCTCCAATTACCTGTACTTCTCCTTGTAGGTCCAAGCTTTTTAAACAGGCAATTTTACCGTTGTGTAAAGCTAAAACGTTATCCTCGTCAAAGCCAATTATTTTTCCGTTTTCGTCAAATTTAAATGTATTTGCATACACGCGATCGGCCGGAATATTGTATTCAGCAACTATGGGGTCTATAAACTCTTTAAAGCCACAGGAAATAACATAAATATCATCTGAATAATTATGAAAAAATTCCTTGTTGGATTCTATTGACTTAGATATCTTCTGACGTAGTAGCTGGACCAAATTGTCCAAATCGTCTTTATGGGCGTTTAATAACTTAATTCTTTTTTCCAAAGATTCGGTAAAGGAAATATCACCGTCGATGCCTAAATTGGTTATTTTCTGGATTTCCCGAATTATTTCATCCTTATCCGACCTTCCATTTAGCGTAATTTCTGCTAAAACATCCAGCGCCTCTACCCTAGTTAGGGTGCTATCAAAATCAAACACATATTTTCTGCCTGCCGCAACCATTGAATCTGAATTTTAAGGGGCAAAAGTATGAATAAATTTTGTCCAACTTCCTATACTTGTTAAGAAAAGTAATCGACACCTTGATTTCCACCTTAATATATAAGAAATTGATTTTTTTACACCCTTAAAATTGAGGAATTAATAAAATCTGCCTTTCCCCTATGGCTCAGGGTATCTTTATTTTAGAGCAATTATCATGTGCTCAATAAATCTCTATTGCTCCTATAATGATATTTGACACTCTTTCCTTTCCCTTTTTACCCTTATTTTAGGTGCTTAGATAAATTAACCCGGCTATAATTGCAAGTCCAAAACTCAATAAGGTGCCGATCAATATATATTCGGTAAGCTTTCTAGAGTTACTTTCTTTAAGGTCGTTAAACCTAAAGACCGATTTGGCCGTAATCAATAAACCAATAGCCTCCCATCTGCCTAAAATGATAAATACCAACACAAATAATCGTTCAATTATCCCTATGTACTTTCCTGCATTGGGAAGGGATTTATGGTCTAGCTCTATTCTGTCCGACATTCCTTCCAATAATTTGGCCATGATTATGGAAGATGGATAACTCACAAATACCACTGCGGTAATCAACTGCCAATTTATTTCCTTTAAAAGTCCTATGGTATGACCGAATAAATCAGAATTAAACGCACAGCAATAAAGCACAACAATGTGTAATGTCTGGTCTATAAAAAAAGGAATGGATTTATTCTTAAAATAAGGATTTGCATATAACTTTAATAGGTCGATAAAATAGTGCGACATTGCTATTATTACTACCCACCACCATAATTGAAGATCCCACAAAAGTAGCATGGCAACTCCAAAATGAATCAGTATATGTAGATATAGGTATTTGGAGGCTATTTTATTTGCCTCTTTATGCACTACCCATTTATTGGGCTGAAACAGAAAATCCCCTAAAAGGTGGGCCAACAAGAGCTTGGTGAACAATATCATTCGTTAATATCTTTTAGATTTCCTTCGTAATACGCCAATAAATCTAACACCAAATCCATCCTAGCACGCTTTAAACGCTGGCTTACGGCTGATTGCCTTATCTTTAATTGGTCCGCAACCTCTTGCTGGGAGACGTTTGGTTCATCTAGTGTTAAACTTACCATTTTTGCAGAAACTGTAGACCAATCGTCCATAAAATTCAAGGCAAGCTTCAACATAAGGTTCAAAGTAGCATCCCTATCTTCATCACCGGTTACTAAGGCTAAATTGAGCTTTTGTTCTTTTAAGGTTTCAAAAATTCTTCCTGAGCGCTGATAGGCCTTTCCATTGGATTGGCTCACACTACTGCCTACGAAGGTTTCAGACCCTAGTCCTATACCCATTCTTACATCCAACTTATTTATAGATCTAATTAGAGCCTTAATCTGAATCGCCATCTTCAGGGCCTTTTGTGGAGTTGTCCTTATTTGAAATTCATCACCCCTATAAATCTCCCAATCATGGGGTGTCTCCCCTTGGCGGCCAAGATATGATTTAAGAATATCCATCCATTCCGAAGCCGCGTAGTGGTCGGAATTCATTATATCTCCTGTAATTATAGCTATCATATATAAGTTAAAACGCTAATATATTAAAATATAAGCTAATATGCTAATATTTGTAATTATAAGTAAAATAACTTATAATTACATCGTTAAAACCAACGGCGTGCCATTACACAATACTTTTGAAACTCCTTGCCAAACTTATTCACCAACACTTCCTCCTCGGGTATAATCTGAAAAGTATTCATATAAAAAACAAACCCGGCCGCCAAAAGTGTATTAAATGCATTGCCCAAATACAAGCCCCAAGCCAAAAGAAGAAGCAATAAGGCCAAATACATAGGGTTTCTAGAATACTGATACAAGCCACTGGTAACCAATTTGGATACCTTGGAAGGGACAAGAGGGTCTATGCTCGTCTTAGATTTAAAAAACTGAAACAATGAAACAATTCCAATTATTAATGCAAGAAGAAAAAGAAAATATATTAGATAATATCTTCCGAAAAAATCAAAATAACCCATTGGCAAATATTTAGCCAATAGATACATTAATAATGCGAATAGTAAAGTGACAACTAGTGGCGGTATTTTTAACTTCATAAAATATAAAATGATAAGGAAATAAAATTACTACTTTTAGACTTTCTAAATAAATTTACCTCAAAAGATAATTATACTTGGATTTATAAAACAATAAAATTACATTGAATGCAATTGGTATTTGCCACACACAACAACAATAAACTAAAAGAGGTGCAAATCCTATTCCCCGAAGAAATAGAGCTACTGTCCCTTGAGGACATAGGCTGTATGGATGAAATTCCAGAAACCGCAACCACTTTGGAAGGCAATGCCTCCATTAAGGCCAATTTTGTTACTGAAAATTATGGCTACCCCTGTTTTGCTGACGATACTGGACTTTTAGTAGATGCTTTGGATGGGGCACCAGGAGTATATTCAGCACGTTATGCTGGCGAACAAAAAAACGCAGATGACAATATGGATAAATTGATGCTCCAATTAAAGAACCAAACCAACCGCTCTGCACATTTTAAAACCGTCATCGCCCTAAATCTAAACAATCAACAAATACTTTTTCAAGGAATTGTGAAAGGAGAAATAACCACTCAAAAAAGGGGGGAAAAAGGTTTTGGATACGACCCCATTTTTAAACCCAAAGGGTATGACAAAACTTTTGCCGAATTACTTTTGTCAGTAAAAAACGAAATAAGTCACCGTGCCATAGCAATACAACAATTACTTGCCTTTTTCAAAAACTACAACCATGCCCACAACTAAATCTGAAGAAAAATACATACCTACCACTAAATTACTACAACGCCCCGAGACCGTTGGAGGAATACTAATTGCTGTATTTGCTGCTTTCATGGCCATCACGGAACTAGTAAACAACAATTTGGAAGAGGAGATGATGATTTCCCACAGCCAATTCGTAAATTATTCCAATTGGTACCAGTCAAAAAGTATTAAGCAAAGCCTAAAGGAAAGTGAATTGGATTATTTGACTGTACTGATGGAAACCGGAATAATACCCGATGATCGAATAACGAAAGTTAAGACAAAAATAGCCCAGACCAAATCCTTGGTATTAAAATACGAAGCAGAAAAAACTGAGATCTTGGTAGGCTCATCCAATATTCCAAGAGAACATTGGTCGCAAGACCTCGACGGGGAAATGGGAAAAATTATAGGAATAAATGAATGGGAAAACCTTACTCAAGAATATGACTCGGCCACAAAGAAATTTGACCTAGGGAAATTATTTTTTCAAATTTGTATTGTACTAGGTGCCCTCTGCATTATAATACATGACAATAAAAAATTACAAAAAAACTTCATTGCCCTAATGTTGGCATTTGGTGCCATTGGAATTATAATCTCTGTCTACGGTTTTACCCTGGCCCCGTAAAGCCTTAAAAAACACTGTTGTAAAATATAATATTTTAATTGAAAAATTAACAGTACCTTTGCCGCTTCAATTAACGCCGCTAGTATAGCATGTGTTGCCCTGAGTTTAAATAGGTTATAAAAATAATCGCTCTATGCAACATACATATTTGCGATTATTTAAAACATATTATGACAAAATTTGAAGCATTAGGGCTAAAACAGTCCATATTAAATGCTATTTCTGATTTAGGATTTGAAACGCCATCGGAAGTACAAGAAAAAGCTATTCCAATCTTATTGGAAAGCGAAACCGATTTAGTGGCCTTGGCCCAAACAGGTACAGGTAAAACCGCCGCCTTTGGATTTCCACTTATTCAAAAAATTGATAGTGATAGTAGGACCACCCAAGGGTTGATCCTATCCCCTACTAGGGAACTTTGCTTGCAAATTACCAATGAGCTTACCTTATATGCCAAGTATGAAAAAGGGGTAAATGTTGTAGCTATCTACGGTGGTGCCAGTATTACCGATCAGGCCAGACAAATAAAAAGGGGTGCCCAAATAGTTGTGGCTACTCCAGGTAGAATGAAAGACATGATTGGTCGTGGCTTGGTGGATATCTCCAAAATTGATTACTGTATTCTTGATGAGGCCGATGAAATGCTGAATATGGGCTTTATGGAGGATATCAAAGATATTCTTTCGAACACACCTAAGGAAAAATCAACTTGGTTGTTTTCTGCAACCATGCCTAGGGAAGTATCTGTAATTGCCAAAAAGTTTATGAACAGTCCGCAAGAAATTACGGTCGGAACAAAAAACTCAGGAGCAAGCACAGTACAGCACGAATATTATGTAGTTGGTGGCAGAGACCGTTATCCAGCACTAAAAAGGCTAGCAGATACCAATCCTGACATATTCTCAGTTATTTTCTGTAGAACTAAAAGAGACACCCAGAAGGTAGCCGAAAAATTAATTGAAGACGGTTATAACGCTGGTGCACTTCACGGAGATTTAAGTCAAAATCAAAGAGATTTGGTTATGAATTCCTTCCGTAAGAAACAAATACAAATGTTGGTTGCAACGGATGTAGCAGCTCGTGGTATTGACGTAGATGATATAACCCATGTAATCAATTACCAATTACCTGATGAAATAGAAACCTATACCCACCGTAGTGGACGTACAGGAAGAGCCGGGAAATCCGGAATTTCCATGGTAATCGTCACTAAAAGTGAACTTAGGAAAATTAAGGCCATCGAAAATAAAATTCAACAAGCTTTTATTTCCAAAAAAATTCCTACCGGAATGGAAATCTGTGAAATACAGCTTTACCATTTGGCCAATAAAATTAAGGATACAAAAATTAATGAGGAGGTAGATAACTATTTACCGGCTATTAATGATGTACTTCAAGGTATAGACCGAGAAGAACTTATCAAAAAAATAATCTCGGTAGAATTTACCCGTTTCTTTAATTACTACAACAAAACAAAAGATCTTAATACTTCTGATGCGGGAGAACGCGGTGAAAGAGGACGATCAAGAGACGGTGATAGCCGAATCCCAGCAGATGGTAATGTTAGATATTTTATCAATGTTGGTGAAAAAGATGGTTATGATTGGATGACCTTGAAAGATTTCTTAAGGGACACGGTAAATCTAGGCCAGGATGATGTCTTTAAAGTAGATGTTAAAGAAAGCTTTTCTTTCTTTAACACAGATGCATCCGCTACAGAAGCCATTTTAAAGACGTTTACCGAATTTAAGGTTGATGGACGATTTGTCAACGTGGAAGTATCTAAAAGTCCAGGTGGAGGCGGCGGAGGCGGCCGTGGAAGACGCGACAGAAGCAGAAGTGGCGGCGGAAGGGATTCTAGTTCTAGGGACAATGATAGAAACAAAGGAAGAAGAAGGGAACGTAGTGACTCCAAAGGAGGCTCCTCTAGTAGTTCGGGAAAAAGACGAACTAAAAGAAAAAGTGATTCCTATTAGTTAATTCTATATTAAAAAAATACGCTTCGGCGTATTTTTTTAGTTAGTTTACCAATTATAATCATCGAAATTACTTAATGAAAAATTATTTATTGGCCGTATCCCTCTTATTTATCTCTTTTGGATATTCACAAGTGGACAAAAATGAAGAAGAGGTTAAACAATTAAAAGCGGTAATTCTAAATGCCCAAACCGACCAGCCTATGGAAAGTGTCCATGTGGTAAACCTGAATGAGGTAGTTGGAACAATTTCCAATGAAAAGGGAGAGTTCGATATTCCTGCGAAAGTCAACGACACCCTTTACTTTTCTTTTTTAGGTTTTAAATCCCAAAAAGTTAGGGTCACCAATGATATGTTCAAATTTAAGGGTACAAAAATATCCTTAACTGAATTGGCCTACGCACTGGAAGAGGTCATTGTTAGACCCTACTCCCTAACCGGTTATTTGGAAATAGATGTAAAAAACTTACCTCTAAACAATGCCTTCCAATATAGCATTTCTGGATTGTCCGTTGGTTATGAAGGCGGTAACAAAAATCCAAGTGCAGTCACCAAGGTGCTGGGAGCCATACTTAATCCCGCGGATTTGTTGCGAAATTTGTTCGGCAAGAAACCCAATCAAATGCGCAAGCTAAGACAGATTAAGGAAGACGATAGAATTAGGGATCTTTTAGCCTCAAAATTTGATCGGGAAACCTTAATGGAATTGCTTCAATTGGAAAAGTTGGATATTGAAGATATTCTCAATAATTGCAATTATTCCAGGTCCTTCATAACTACGGCCAATGATCTTCAAATACTGGATGCGATCAGCAGTTGCTATGAAGAATATAAAGTTCTGAACAGAAGGAAGTAACTTTTAAGCCGACCAAGCACTTCTTCCACAACGGAAAATCTTACATTATTATTCTAGGCACCCCAGTTAAGCTTAAAATAAATTTTATATTCCCCTTATCATTTTATAGCTTTAAGCAAAATAGCGATAATGAAAAAGGGACTTCTACTTGCCGTATTTCTATTGATCATTTTATCCTGCAAAGAGCATAAAATTGAAGTTATAAAGGAGGAGGCGACGACTATTGAACTATCCCAAAAACCGAAATTGAAGCCCTTATTTGATTGGAATGCTGCCAATATATACTTTCTGCTTACCGATCGTTTCAAAAACGGGGACACCCTGAACGATATTACCCTAAATAGAACTAAGGAAACAGCCGTGCTTAGGGGATTTATGGGGGGAGACATCCAAGGAATTACACAAAAGTTAAATGAAGGCTATTTTACGGACCTAGGCATTAATGCCATATGGTTTAGTCCTGTTGTGGAGCAAATTCATGACAACGTGGACGAGGGAACAGGAAGCACCTACGCCTATCACGGTTATTGGGCAAAGGACTGGACAGCTCTAGACCCTAATTTTGGAACCAAAAAGGATTTGGAAGTTCTGGTAAGGACCGCGCATGAAAAGGGTATAAGAATACTAATGGATATTGTTCTAAACCATACAGGACCTGTTACAGACATGGACCCCGTATGGCCAAACGAATGGGTACGTACAGGACCTGTTTGTGAATACAACAATTACGAAACAACAACCAATTGTACTTTGGTAAAGAACCTCCCAGATATAATTACGGAATCTGACAATGCTGTTGTACTGCCAGATGCCCTCATGGCAAAATGGAAGGAAGAGGGACGTTTGAGTAACGAACTAGACGAACTACAAGTTTTTTTTAATCGTACAAAATACCCAAGGGCTCCCCGCTTTTATATTATTAAATGGCTAACGGACTATGTTAACGACCTAGGAATAGATGGCTTTCGAGTAGATACCGCTAAACATGTAGACGAAAAATCCTGGAAAGAACTCTACAGCGAGGCTTCCCATGCCTTCAATACATGGAAAAAGAAACATCCTGAAGAGGTACTGGACGACAACCCTTTTTATATGGTTGGTGAGGTATATGGTTATGGCTTATCTGGAGGTCGTGAATATGATTTTGGAGATAAAAAAGTGGATTATTTTGATAATGGATTCCACAGTCTGATCAATTTCGAATTAAAAGATGATGCCAAAAACGATTACGAAACTATATTTAAAAAATACAGCGACTTGTTGCACACTAAGCTGGAAGGCAAAAGTGTGGTTAACTACCTTACTTCCCACGATGATGCCAACCCCTATGATGAAGAAAGAAAAAATCCATATCGCTCAGCAAATATCCTATTACTTACACCGGGAGCTTCCCAAATTTACTACGGTGATGAGTCCAACAGAGATTTGACCATTGAGGGGACCCAAGGTGATGCTACTCTTAGGTCTTTTATGAATTGGGAGGAATTGGACAGTATTCCCAATATCAAAAAAGTTTTGGCCTACTGGCAAAAACTAGGTCAATTTAGAAGCAATCATCCTGCAATTGGTGCTGGCAGGCATCAAAGACTATCCAAGCAGCCTTATGTCTTCAGCAGAACCTATATAAAAAAGGAATTCAAAGATAAAGTGGTGGTAGGGCTAGATCTTCCAACAGGAAAAAAATCCCTTTGGGTAAAAGGTTTTTTCGGAGACGGCACCAAACTCTTTGATACTTATTCTGAAACTTATGTCACCGTAGATAACGGTAAAGTGGTTCTTGATAATGATTTTGATATAGCACTTTTGGAATTAGCCAAAAACTAGCACCTAAATTGGCCTATACTAATTCTTTTATACTATGCCGGTCATTTTAACTTTTTCACAGTATTTTTTCTAATTATGTTCCCTAATTTCGTACTCTTCCTTTTTAAGTTAATAATGACTCCAATAGAAATTAAATGAAGTTGAATAGAAGGCAATTTATCCTAAAACTTTTTTTAGGCTCCTTTAGTTTTCTGGTCCTTGATTCCTTCTGGCTGGAGACTTATTTTATAGAGTGGACCGAGCATGATATTTCCAAAACGGAATTCAATAAAATCAAGGCAATTCACCTAACCGACCTACATTTACATAGTATAAAATCGGTGCACAGGTCCATTGCTGAGCGAATTAACATGGAACAACCCGATGTCATTTTTTTTACTGGGGATTCTGTGGAACGGAACAGATACCTAACTGTTTTAGGTGATTTTTTAAGTTTAATTGATATCACAATTCCCAAAATAGCCGTTTTGGGTAATAAAGAATATTCCGGACGTGTAGATCTTGAGCAATTAAAAAGCATCTACGGGAGCTATAATGGCACAACTTTGGTGAACGAATCGCTTATTTTTGACGCTAAAAGCAGGAAAATCAACGTATTGGGTATTGATGATTTTGTTTGTGGATACCCGGACTTTAAAAAATCCTCCCAAGATATCGATACGTCCTTGACCACTGTAGTACTAAACCATTGTCCTGTCTATAGGGAAGAAATTGATCGCATAAGTGTTCCCTTAAACATTAAACCCGAGCTAATATTAGCAGGGCATACTCATGGCGGACAAATTACCTTTTTTGGAAAACCCTTCTTTACACCCTTTGGTAGTGGTAATTATGTTAAAGGTTGGTATAACAATAAAATTTCCAACATGTACGTATCCAAAGGAGTTGGGACCACCATTTATCCCATGCGCTTTGGCGCCAGGGCCGAAGCAAGTATTTTCTATATCTAATTATTTCTCTAAAATAGTTTTAAGACCCTGAAGCCCCTCTTCAAAATCCTTTCCAACAGCCTTATCCATATTCATAAACAACATCATAATAGACATTGGGAATTTATTATCACCCTTAAAACCCCACGTAACCCTAGTTTTTCCATTGCCAGATTCTGCAACATCTAAATAACAATCCGAGGTGGATTTAAATGGTTTAAGAAATCGAAGCTCCCCTTCTACCCTTTCGCCTTCAATAATTTTGGTAATTTCCTGTTCCCCTTCCCCAACATCCTTGTTTCCGTTCCAATAACTTATAGCCCCAACTTCCCCATCTACACCGGTAAATTTTTTATCCATCATGGGGTCTTTCTTGCCCCAGGGAGACCATTCTTGCTGTTTTTTCAGATACTTGATATATTCAAAGACCTCCGCCTTCGGTTTGGCTATTTCGATTGAACGTGAAACATCATAATTCTTAGGCGATAATATGGCCAGTAGGGCAATTAGAACAATTAACCCTAATACAATATAAAGAAAAGTAATCATTAAATAATATGTGTTGGTTTACTCTAAATATAATGAAAAAATCATTTTGTTCCGTGAAATCTAGCCAAAACATCATTCAAACTCTTAACCGATTTCTTGGTCCAATCCAATCTTTTTTCCAATTTCTCCTCTTCCGTTAACCTCCAATCAATTTCGGTTCTCCTTAAATAATTGGTCAGGGCATGCAATATAATAGCTGCAGATACTGAAATATTTAAACTTTCCGTAAAGCCAACCATAGGTATTTTAAGAAAAGAATCGGCCTTTTCCAATACTTCCTTACTCAATCCATCCCGCTCCGTGCCAAAAAATAGTGCAGTCTTGCCAGCAAACTCAAAATCGGTAAGGGAACAATTTGATTCATGGGGAGTTGTGGCTACAATTTTATACCCTTGTTGCCTTAGATCATCGATACAGTCCACAGTTGTTTTATATCTTTTTATATCCACCCATTTCTCGGCACCCATGGCAATATCCTTGTCCAATCGCTTGCCAAATTTGCTTTCTATCAGATGGGCCTGCTGCACCCCAAAAACATCGCAGCTTCTTACCACGGCACTCGTATTGTGCATTTGATAAACATCCTCTATGGCTACGGTTATATAATTCGTCCGATATTCCAAAATATCCAAAAAACGGGATTTACGCTGCGGGGTTATAAATCCTTCCAAATATTCCAACAACTTAAGGTCAACCATAATTCTAAGATAATAAAAAAGAAATCGTGTAATTTTACAAATATTACGTATTCTTTAAAAATGAAAAAAATAATAGTTTTAACAGGTGCAGGGGTAAGTGCCGAAAGTGGTATTAATACTTTTCGGGATGCGGATGGACTATGGGAAGGTCATGATGTCATGGAAGTGGCCACACCACAAGGTTTTCGAAAAAATCCTGAATTGGTACTCAATTTTTATAATGAGCGAAGAAGACAGTTATTTAACGTAATCCCTAATGAGGCCCATATAGCCTTGGCACGATTGGAAGAACGTTTTGACGTAAGTATCATTACTCAAAATGTGGATGATCTACATGAGCGGGCCGGAAGTTCCAAGGTGATACATTTGCACGGAGAATTATTAAAGGCCAGGAGCGTTGACAACCCCCTTAAAATAATGGATTGGAAAACCGATATAAAAATAGGCGACCTCTCAGAAGAAGGAGGACAGTTACGCCCTCATATAGTATGGTTTGGAGAGGAAGTGCCTTTACTGGAAAAAGCGGCCAGTATTACACAAACAGCCCATATTTTAATCATTATAGGCACCTCAATGCAAGTTTATCCAGCAGCCAGTTTAATACACTATGTACCCAGCAATACACCTATTTTTTTCATAGATCCAAAACCAAACATAAGTCAGACCGATTTTCAGGGCCTGAACATTATTCAGGCGAGTGCAGTGCAGGGGGTACCTAAATTGGTTTCGGAACTAATTGAAAAAGAAGGCTAAAATTATACTTTCCACTTCAACCCCCCTCTTTCTTTTATGGTTGATTATATCTTTATCCCGGTCCAAATAATGGCCTTTCAAAATGTTTCCATTACTATTTGTTGTTCGTTATTTTTATATTTATTCCCCCAAATCAATCATGGTGTTTAAATATTAAAAGGCTTATTATCCTGAAAAAATCAACATTAACAATTAAGTGTTTTGACTTACATAGAACTCTATAACTCCCTTGATTACGTTAATCATTCCAGACTTAAAAGAATGGAGATGTCCAACCTTGTCCTTAATAATCCCACCAATATCAAAACAATTCTAGAAATAGCCTTTAAAGTAGATGACCCTATTTCCTGCAAAGCGTGTTGGGTATTGGAATTTACTTTAAAGGAACATTTACACTTGCTTTTTCCATATCTAGATAGATTTATTGAAAACATTGGTTCAGTATATTTGGATTCGTCCGTGCGACCTATGGCAAAAATATGTGAGATCCTAATGAAGTCTTACTTTCAATCAAAAGATATTTATACTTGCAAGGCACTTACAAACCAACATTTGGAAGGTATTACATCAGCGTGTTTCGATTGGCTAATTGGTGATCATAAAGTGGCGGCTCAAGCTTATTCAATGACAAGTCTTTTATTATTAGGTAGGAAATTCTACTGGATCCATCCAGAATTGAGGGTGATTTTGGAACAGAACTACCAAAATGGCAGCGCAGCGTATAAGGCAAGGGCCAGGATGACCCTTGCAAAGCTATAATGAAGTACAAGTCCTAAATAAATAAAAGGAACAATCTTTCGCTTAACTTTTAAACTCTTTAACTTATGGCTATCTTTGCGCTTTTCCAAAATCAAACAAATATTACAAAATGTCATTAAACAAATTAAACGCCATATCTCCTATTGATGGTAGATACAGAAATAAAGTAGAATCCTTGGCTTCATATTTTTCTGAAGAGGCGCTTATAAAATATAGGGTACGGGTAGAAATTGAATATTTTATCGCGCTTTGCGAAGTTCCGCTACCTCAACTTTCAAATTTTGACAATTCTAGGTTTAACGATTTACGAAAAATCTATATTGATTTTAACTCAAAGGATGCCAATGCCATAAAGGATATTGAAAAGGTTACTAACCACGATGTCAAGGCTGTTGAGTATTTTATTAAAAAAGAGTTCGACAAATTAGGTTTAGAGGCCCATAAGGAGTTTATCCATTTTGGACTTACCTCTCAAGATATAAACAACACAGCTATTCCTCTTTCCATTAAAGATGCAATGAATGAGGTTTACGTACCCCAATATTTGGAGGTGCTAAACAAATTAACAGCTTTGGTCAAGGATTGGGAAGCTATTCCCATGTTGGCCAGGACACATGGGCAACCGGCTTCTCCTACCCGTTTAGGTAAGGAAATCGAAGTTTTTGCTGTGCGTTTGGAAGAGCAATTTAATCTACTTAACGACATTCCAAGTGCTGCCAAATTTGGCGGCGCCACAGGGAACTATAATGCCCATAAAGTAGCCTATCCTCAAATTGATTGGAAGCAATTTGGTCAAAAATTTGTACAGGAAAAACTTGGACTACACCATTCTTTCCCAACTACACAAATAGAGCATTACGATCACATGGCTGCATTATTCGATTGCCTGAAGCGGATCAATACTATAGTGATAGATTTAGATAGGGATTTTTGGACCTATGTTTCGATGGACTATTTTAAACAAAAAATAAAAGCAGGAGAAGTAGGATCTTCTGCTATGCCACATAAGGTAAATCCAATCGATTTCGAAAACTCAGAAGGGAATTTAGGAATAGCAAATGCCATTTTCGAGCATTTGTCTGCCAAACTTCCTATCTCAAGATTGCAACGGGATTTAACGGACAGTACAGTACTTAGAAATGTTGGAGTGCCGTTTGGCCATACCTTAATAGCCTTTCAATCTACTTTAAAAGGATTAAATAAATTGCTCCTGAACAAAGAGAAATTTGAGCAAGACTTAGAAAATAATTGGGCGGTAGTGGCAGAAGCCATTCAAACAATTTTAAGACGTGAGGCTTATCCCGATCCTTATGAAGCATTGAAAGGATTAACCCGGACCAATGAGAAGATTACCCAACAATCTATTTCCAATTTTATTGACACTTTGGAAACTACGGATGCGATCAAATCCGAATTGAAACAAATTACACCGAGTAATTACACCGGAATTTAAAAGATATCGGATTTCAATTATCCGAGCAAAAAGTTAAGACATTGACTTTTATAAATCATTAAGCAATCTAGAGTTTCATAATAAAACTCTAGATTGCTTTTTTTTATAATGGTCTAGGATTACAGCTTGAAATTATCCCTTCTTTTGTATCTCCACCTGATGTGGATACGGAATTTCAATACCTGCCTTATCCAAGGCTATTTTACAATTTTCCAGTGTTTCAAAATATACGGCCCAATAATCTTCTGGCACGCAAAAGGGTCGTACTGCAAAATTCACTGAGCTATCTGCCAACTCCGATACATTAACCGAAGGTGCTGGATTTTTTAACACCTTTGGATTGGACGTTAAAACCCCCAAAAGAACTTCCTTAGCTTTCTTTATATCCTCATTGTACCCAATACCTATGGTAGTATCAACCCTCATTTTGCCCTCCGCAGTATAATTAATTATATTGCCATTGGCCATAGCACCATTGGGCACAATGGCCAATTTATTCTGAGGGGTAATCAATTTTGTGGTGAAAATTTCAATTTCCTTTACCGCACCCAAAACGCCCTGGGCCTCAATTAAATCACCAATTTTGTAGGGCTTAAAGATCATAATCAAAACTCCGCCAGCGAAGTTGGACAATGAACCTTGCAAAGCCAGTCCCACAGCCAGACCTGCAGCAGCGATTACTGCCGCAAAAGTGGTTACATCAACACCTAATTGATCAATTACCACCAGAATTAAAAATAACTTCAATATCCATGATACCAGACTAAGTAAAAAACGTTGAAGGGAATCTTCATATTTACTACTTGACATCATTTTTCGAGTACCCCCAACAATCCGTCTAATCACCCATGAACCAATAATAAAAATCAATAACGCGGTTAGCACCTTAGGTCCAAACTCCTTTGCGAGTTCTATCGCGTAATTAATCCATTCTTCTGCTTTTTCCATAATAGTATATAGTAAGTGTTAAAAGTATTACGAATATAAGATTTGTTTTAAAATAGACTAATTGCCAATTTAAACTATATAATAGGCCATTGGGATTGGTATTATTTTGGTGGCAACCTAAATTTCTCAGCAGGTTTGGAGGTAATAAAGGTGCATTAATGATGTAAATACTAAAGTTTAGGATAATTTTTGCTCTTGGAATGCTATTTGTTGGTATATATTTTTATACTGTAACATGAATTTACTCAATACGAAAACGATAATATACATCTTGGCCATTTCCGCTACATTATCTATGAATGCACAACATAATATCCCAAAATCCATTGAAAATGAAGCGCTAAAAGCTATTTCCTTTTACCCCGAATTGAGGGAATGCAATATTGAAATTCGGTTTAAAAAAAACATTAAAAAATCTACCATGCAGGCTAGGCCAACTTTTCAAAGTTTCTTTAAAAAAAGAAGCAATAGGAGTTATGTGATTTTGATTAGTGAAACTTTTAAGATTTCTGACAAGGAATTTACTACTAAGGATATTCCTTCCAACATTTTAATTGGTTGGATAGGCCATGAACTGGGACATATCATGGATTATAAAGAAAGAAGCAAAATCAATTTAATTTCATTTGGGATAAAATACCTCTTTTCAGATCGCTTTATAGTAGAGGCTGAGCGCAGCGCCGATACCTATGCCGTTGCACAAGGAATGGGAAAATATATTCTTGCAACCAAGAACTTTATTTTAAACCATTCTGACATTACCGTTTCCTATAAAAATCGAATTAAAAAATATTACCTCTCCCCTGAAGAAATTATGGTATTGGTAGAAGAGCGCAGCCGTTAGGTTTCTGTTGAGACTTTTGATTGGACAAATTGTTCCCAATCGGCAAATTTTTCCTCGTTCATAACTCGTTCCATTTTTACTTGTCCACCTTTTTTTTTGTTCTTGCCATTCCAGTCGTGAAAAAATATTGTAGAAACCACCTTTACCTTCAATCCTTTTAGGGACTTGCCCCTAGCTACCTTATAGTTTTTGTTGGCCTTCATCAAAAATTCGTCCAAGGAGTTGGAAAGTGAGTCGCAATCAGGATTCTTCAGCTCGGCACCGAGATACCAACAATGATAAAACTCGCCATCTTCACAACGTTTGGCACAAATGGTATATTCGGGAATCTTTGTATCATAAACATCTTCTAAATGTCTCATAGCATCATCCATTTTGTTTACCGAGAGCTGAGACCCTACTGTATTTAAGAAAAACTTTGTGCGTCCTGTTATCTGTATTTCAGCCTTGCCCAAATTTGTAAACCTAATGGTATCCCCAATTAAATAGCGCCAAGCCCCACTTACCGTAGAAATAATAAGTACATAATCTTGATCCAATTCTACCCGGTTTAAAGCAATCGCAGGTGCATTGGGAATTAGGGAGCCATCTTCCTGAATATATTCTGGTTTAAAAGGAACAAACTCAAAATAGATACCATTATTGGTAATCAATTGCATGGCCTTGGTTTCTGGCCTAGTCTGACATGCTATAAAACCCTCCGACGCCAAATAAGTGTCAATAACGGTAATTGGATGTCTTAAAAGAGCATTAAAACTTTTTTCATAGGGTCCAAAGGCAACACCACCAGAGGTATATACTCTTAAATTGGGCCAAATTTCATGGATGTTTTTTAGATTATGGTATTCAATGACTTTTTGAAGCATTAATTCTATCCATGAAGGAATACCGCTTAAGGCTCCAATGTCCCATTTTGAGGCTTTTTCAGCAATACGCTCAACTCTTTTATCCCAATCCTCAATTTTCGCAATTTCCTCCCCGGGCTTGTAATAACCTCTAAACCAAAAAGGAATATTTCCAGCACTTATACCGCTAATTTCGCCTTCCATAAATTCATTACGTTCCTCCAAATTAGTGGAACTACCCAGCATCATAATTTCCTTTTCAAAAAAATCCGCAGGTAAATCAAAATTACTCAATGCAAAGACCTGCTTAAGTCCGGCAGCCCTAATAGACTCGACCATATCATCAGTTACTGGAATTCTCTTACTACTTTTACCTGTAGTTCCAGAACTTATTGCAAAATAGGAAGGTTGGCCCGGCCAGGTAACATTTTCATGTCCATTATGCAATTTATGCCACCATTCATCATTTATTTTATTGTAATCAAAAAAGGGGATTTTTTCGGCAAAAACACTTGGTAAATCCTGAGAGTTCAAGAGGGTTTCAAAATTGTAACACCTACCAAAATCGGTGTTTTTAGCCGTATCCAAAAGGTTCTGGAGCACTTCCTGTTGTTCTCTCCAAGGGTCTTTTTCCGTAGTAAAAGTTTCCTTTAAATGAATTGCACCTTTAATAATATTTCCTAGGATTGCCATCGTGGATAATTTTGATTACCAATGTCTTCCGCAACTCCATTAAAATAATCAAGTTTAGATTCACTAATCCCAATTAAGAGTTGATTCAAAGCATAAATATCCCCAATACCCAATTATGAACTTATTTCAAAACAAATAATGTTTAACGCATTTAATATAACGCCATCTGCAAACTATAGATTCAACTCTTTAAGAACTTTCCGATCTCTCCCAAGCCTTCTCCTTTATAATCGGATTTTTCAACTGCCTTCATAAATTGAACCAATTTAGCAGGGTTCATATTTTTGCCCAAAACCCTAACCAACATAAATCCTTTATCATCACTATCACCATAGATAACTACCTCATCAATGGCATCATCATTTCCTAGATATCTTACGGAAGCTTTTCCGTAACTAGTATTCATTTTCATCAACTCCGTGAATTTGCTGTTTTTAAATATGGAATTGATATTCGATTTTTCTTTTTGAAACTCCGATAGGTTATCTGCTGTTATTTTAAATGCCAAAACATTTAATTTTTTTAATGACCCAAGTGCTTCCCTCTGGTCTGCGGTAAGATCCGCTTTATCCATATTTAATAAGCTTACCGGCAGATCTACAGATAAAAAATTTGGATTATCCGCATTGTGCACATAGTACTCCTGCAGGCTCGGCGTTGACGAACATGCGCTCATTACAATGGCCAATAACATTCCCATAGCCAATTTTCCAATTAATTTTTTCATTTTCCGTGTTTTAAGTTCTTAGACAACATGCGCAGCAGGTTTTTAAAAACCCACTGCGCATGTCCATTTATTTCTTATTCTTGCCTGCCTTACTCAGTTCTGAAGGTAAATTCATCTTTTGCGTAAGTGACCCGATCTTATTTAAATCTATATCTCCAGTTAAGGAAAGTAATACCGTTTCTATTTTACGGTCATTGATTTCCACATTCATATTTTTGACACCCGTTACAAACATTAACAGTTCGCTCACATGGTCTTCATCCTTTCCGCTTTTGATATAAAATTTCACATTGGCATCCTTATCCTTAACCCTCATAAGTTCCTGTAATGATGAGGATTTTAAGTATCTTTCCATGGTAGACTGCATATCTGCAGAAACCTTTTTGTCCTCTGTGATAAAAACCTTTAGATTTCTTAGATTTTGGGCTATATCCATAAAATCCTGTGCTTCTTTGTCATCGACCTCCACGTTTATTTTACTTAATAACTTAAACATACTTTCGTTGACCACAACGGCACTTACATTATCTAAATCCTCATACTTATCGAACATGGATTGCGAAAATCCAATTAATGGCAGTACTGCTACCAAGGCTATTATAATATTTTTTTTCATCTTTTTTAATTTAATTTCTGTTGTAAATTTTTTGTTTTGTTTCTTCAAATTCTCTCAAATAGGCCACTTTCTCGGTTCCTCTACCAAGATTGGTCGCCAAAAGACTTAATGCCTTTTTGGTTTCCTGATAGGCGAATTCCGCTTCTTTCTGTTCCTGGTAGCTTCTTCCAAAATATATACCAAACACTAAGATGCTTACAGCTGCAACGGAAATCCACTTTATATATCTTTTTTTACTAGGTTTTAGTGGAACCTGCTTGGTAAACCGTTCTTCTTTGGCAATGGAAAAATACTGAAATAACGAAGCATATTTTTTTAAGTGCAAAGGAACATCCTCCTTTGTAAAAAAATCCCTCAATATTTCTTCTTCGGCAACTGTGGTAGTTGCTTCAAAATACTTTTCCAATAATTTTTCTATGTTATTGAATTCCATAATTGTGCTTTTGTACTAATTTCTCCCTTACTGTTTTTCTTGCCCTGGATAATGTTACCCTAACGGCAGTTGCACTCATGCCTAACAATTCCGATATTTCTCCAAATTCATATTGTTCAACATCCCGTAGTTGTAATACCATTTTTTGTTGCTCGGGCAATTCTTCCATAATTTTTTCTACCCAACTTAAACTGTCACTGACCTCTACTTGGGTTTGCAATGAAACATTTTCATCCTTATAATTACTATGCACCAATTTTAGATTCCCTGCCTGTTTGGATTTAAGTCGGTCCAAGCAAAAATTCTTGGTCATCATCATGGCATATGCCTCTACATTATTATAGCCGGTCATCACTTTTTTTTTGGACCATAGCTTCATTAAGATTTCTTGTGTGGCATCCTCCGCTTCTTCTTTAGAAACCAATAAACGTTTAGCTAACCTATAAAGTTTATCCTTAAATGGTAAAACCACATTTAAAAACTCAGTTTGTTGCATTTTGGTTTAGTTGTTTTATAATCCTTAATAATAGGCTTACAATAGGAAGACGACATACATCGAATATTGTTACAATTTGTTTCTATTTCTTTACAATGTAAGTAATTTAGCCCTATGGAAACCAAATAGGTAATATATCCGTATATATTTAAAATCGTTCCCCAAAACTGATGTTTACTTTTTTAATGGGATGATATTTGCTCGCCACAGTTAATAATGTTTCGGCGTTTATTATACAAACTATGAAGAAGTATTTATTAGGATTTTTAGGATTGAGTTTGTTTCTCAGCAGTTGTAGTAAGAATGATGACAACCTGGTTACAGGAGAGATTGAAGAAATAATTGCTACCCCAGAAATAGATATAACGGTCCAAGATTTTATGTGGCAGACTATGAATGCATATTATTTTTGGCAAAGCGATGTGACGGACCTTAGTGATTCTCGCTTTAATTCTAATGAGGATTATGTGACATTTTTGGAATCTGAGCAGGAACCAGGAAAGTTTTTTGACGACAAATTACTTTTCAGTGAAGACCGCTTCAGTTTTTATGCGGAAGATTATAAGGAATTGACACAGTCTTTTTCAGGTATCTCCAAGAGCAACGGTGTAGAATTTGGTCTAAGTTTATTTGCCGATAGCGATGATGTTTATGGGTACGTTCGTTATATCATCCCGAATTCCAATGCCGCTACAAAAGACATACAAAGGGGGGATATTTTTACAGGTGTTAATGGCACTACCCTGAACTTGACCAACTATGTAGATCTATTGTTTGGCGAAAGTGATACCTATACCTTGAATTTGGCTGATATCTCTAATAATACTATTACAAACACAGATAGGGAAGTTACTTTGACTAAAGAGGCTAACCTTACTGAGAATCCCATATTTATCTCCAATATTTTGGAAACCGGAGGTAAAAAAATAGGCTATTTAATGTACAATGGCTTTACTAACGAATTTGATGAACAGTTGAATGATGTGTTTGGAGAGTTCAAGTCATCTGGCGTAACGGATTTAGTATTGGATTTAAGGTACAATCCAGGAGGTTCGGTCAATTCGGCTCGATTATTATCGAGCATGATTTACGGAACTTTTACCAATAGTATTTTTCTTAAGGCCCGATATAACCAAAAGCTACAATTGGAATTTAAGGACTCCGGACTATTTGAGTATTTCGCAGACAAGACAGACAACAATACACCTATAAATACGTTAGGCCTAAATAAGGTATATGTTTTAGCTACCGGGAGTACTGCGTCAGCAAGTGAATTGGTTATGAATGGCCTGGAACCTTATATAGAGGTAATCCATATCGGAACCTCAACAACAGGTAAAAATGAATTTTCGGTAACCTTTGTCGATGATTTTGATAACGGAAATGTGTACAGTCCAAACAGGGAAGATAAAATCAACCCGGAAAATCAATGGGCTATACAACCATTAATTGGTAGAAATGAAAATGCCAACGGTTTTTCCGAATACACAGACGGACTTATACCAAATTTTGTCTTGCCAGAAGACATATCTAATTTAGGCGTCTTAGGTAATATGAATGAACCCCTATTAGCCAAGGCGATTGGAGAGATTACAGGAACTAGCGCAAAAATGGATTTGACAGTAAATATGCCGGTTAAACTGATAAGTAGTTCCAAAATGTTCACAAAAATCAAGGATAATATGTTTATGGATATTAAAAATCCATTAAACTTGACAAAAAAATAGAAGCTGATACCCTACAATTGGTGTCGGCAGTGCCTATAACCGTCCAACTAGGCGAATTTAAATAATGTGCGAGACTATAAACATTACAATTACATCATGAAAAAAATCCTAGGGCTTCTATTAATTAGTATGATTCTTTCTTGTTCAGACAAGGATGATGATGCCTTCACCTATCCAAAGGAGACAACTGTACAGAACTTTATGTGGCAAGGTCTAAATCAATGGTATTTTTGGCAGGCTGATGCGCCTAATTTAGGTGACAATAGATTTACTACCAATGAAGATTATGTAACCTATCTTGAAAAATACTCTGATCCGGAAGAATTCTTCTACCAAACCTGTTATAAACACTCTAATATTGTTGGTGCCAGTACGGCCATTGACAGGTTTAGCTTTTTAGAAGACGATTACAAAACCTTGGTCAACTCCCTTGAAGGCGTTTCAAAAAGTAATGGCTTGGAGTTTGGTCTAGCTCGAAATGAGGGCAGTACCGATCTTTTTGGATACGTGAGATACATAATTCCAAATTCCAACGCTTCCTCCAAAGATATTGCTAGAGGGGAAATATTTACGCGTGTTAACGGTACTCAACTTACGGATGCCAATTATGTGGGTCTACTCTTCGGAAATTCAGATACCTATACCCTTGGAATGGCAGATATATCTGGCACGGTTGTTACAGATAATGATAAGGAGGTAATATTGACCAAGGAAGAAGGATTACAAGAAAACCCCATACTGATCGCCAAGACGGTAGAGGTTAATGGAACCAAAATTGCCTACTTGATGTACAATGGTTTTACAAGTGGATATAATGAATTACTGAATACCGCTTTCGGACAGTTTAAAACCGAAGGCGCAACAGAATTGGTTGTCGATCTACGCTATAACCCTGGTGGTTCCGTAAACAGTTCCAGATTATTGGCCAGTATGATATATGGCACCAATACCGATGAACTATATGTGAGACAACGATGGAACGATAAGATACAAGGAGCCCTTAAGAAAGAACAACTTGAAGATTATTTTGCCAATAAAACGGATAAAGGAACAAGTTTGAACAGCCTAAACCTTACTAAAGTATATGTTCTTGCCACGGGCAGTTCCGCCTCGGCCAGTGAATTGGTCATGAACGGATTGGCGCCCTATATAGATATTTTTCACATTGGTGAAACTACTAGGGGAAAGAATGAATTCTCGGTAACCATGGTAGATGATATAGACAACGACTACATATATAGAGCCGATAGGGAGAATAAAATTAATCCGGGTAATTTGTGGGCCATGCAGCCGCTTATGGGGAGAAATGAGAATTCCGATGGCTTTTCGGACTATACCTCGGGCTTGGCTCCTGATGTAGTCCTAAAGGAAGACCTTTCTAATCTAGGAATCCTTGGAAACGTAACCGAACCGCTATTTGCTAGAGCTATCCAAGAGATTACCGGGGTAAGTGCCAAAAGGGATTTTACTGTAAAAATGCCAATAAATGAAGTTTCCAACACTAAGATGTTTACCCCAATAAAGGACAATATGTACTTGGACAAACCTCTTGATTTTACTTTTCAATAAGAATTAATATTTCTAAAAAAAATAAACCCCTCATTTACATGGTAAAGACCTAGTAAATGAGGGGTTCTAGTTTCTTAAGCTTACAGCCCTATTTGCCTAATTGAAGTATATCCCGCCAGGTATTAATCCCACATTTAGGGTTTCGATGGCCAATTTGGTATTTAAGTCATAAACGGTCAAGGTTCCATTACTTGCGTAGTCACCTGCATCCGTCCCGTATAACCGTCCATTGTGTACTGCCATTGTATAAAAGCTAACGCCTTCCAATACTACATCCAGACTTAAGCTAGATGCGGATGGACTTTGTTTGTACACCTTATCACCTAAATTATAATACAAATCACTTCCATCTAAATTTAACCCCCCTGGGTGCTGAGTAGTATCAAATTGAAAATTCGCATCTACCACATTGGTGGAAGTATTGATCTTGGAAAGTACTCCTGCCGTTTCATCATTGGTGTACGATGGTTTTCCAGATGCCAATACCCATAGGTTTCCAGAACCATCCAATTGCATCGAATTAGGTACATCACCAACGGTTATAAGCTTAACCACATCGTTGGTGGCCGTATTTATTACGGTAACCTTATTATTTTGTCCCCAAGCTCCTTGATGAGCTACATAAACCGTATTGTCCTTTGCCAGAATGGCTTCAGGCCCCAATACTACCGATATTGTTCCCTCCACAGAATAAGTTTGCAGATTTATAATCGCAACAAAATCATCCGAATCATCCGCAGTGTCCCCCCAATTGGTTACATAGCCTTTTCCGTTAACCGCAATGAAATACCTCGGATTATTCAACCCTTCATCAATACTTGCGATTTTTTCAAACGTATATCTGTTTACAACATTTATCTTGTTGGAGACATTGGCTACAATAAAAGCCTCCTCGTCTGTGAAACCGATGGACTGTACAACATTTCCAAGGTCTTCATCATTCGTCTTTTTATAAATACCATTTTCTACCATTGATAAATCCTCGGAAATAAAAGAGACAGTTCCAGAGCCATTGCTAAAGGGGCCTTCGTTGGAAACCAATATTCCATTTTCGTAATCACCCAAAGGCTCCTGAACCCCGTCATCATCATTGGTACATGACCAGGAAAGGCCCATAATCATTAGGGATAAAAATACATTTCTAATCTTCATTTGTTTAAGCTGTTTTAAAATTTAGTGATTAATTGTAGTTGAAAATTTCTATTGGGCATAGGTCTATATGCCACATTCTGATAATTTGTATTAAAAATGTTGTTGACCTTAAGACCCAAAATAAATTTCACCTTGGTCTTCAGAGCCCAGTGATAATCCAACCCCATATTACCCACAACATAACCTGGTAAACTATCACTGTTATCGGTTGTTGTGTAAACAGAGCCGTTGTACAGAAGTTGAGAAAAGGCGACAAGCCTCTTATATTGATACGCCAAATTAGATCTGAATAGATGCTCAGGGACATATAACAATTGATTGTTGGTGGTATTATCGGTAGATTTGGTAAAGGTATATTCGCTTTCCCAAGCCACAATTTGGTTCCCCCACTTCCTTTTCCAATCAAAACCAAGTTCCAAGCCATATTGGGAAACATCTTGTACGTTCATCGCCATCCAAATGCCCTGATTATTGGGCCGCCATTGGATTAAATTATCGGTTTTTATGGTATATATATTTGCTGAAAGGGCATGATTTTCACCCTTTAGTGATTGTCCCAGTTCCAACTGCCACGAGCTTTCGGGGGTGACGTCCAAATTACCACTAGCGCCAGCACCTGTCCAATACAAATCGTTAAAGGTTGGAATCCTATGGTTTTTGGACGCATTAATAGCTAAAGTGTAGTTTGTGGATACTTCATAACTACTATTCAATGAAAAAAGAAAAGGACTATCAAAATCACTGACCATTTCCTTTCTAAGGTTTATTCCATAATTTAATCTATCTGAGAGGTCATGTGACCACAAGAAAGTACCGGCAACAAAATTTCTATTGGCCTTTTCAATCGAGGTCCCTTCTGCACTAATTGAAGACAAATCGATTATTCCATTTAAGATGATTTTGTTTAATTGATATTTATAATCGTAGTTGGCAAGAAAAGTATTGGCTTGCCCAAAACTAAACTCCTCTCTTTGATTATTGGGGAAATAACGATAACGTTCGTACAAATGCCCTACTTTTAATCGGGCTATTTTTCGCTTATTAAAACTTCCCAACTCCACTAAGGACCTGTGGTTTAAATCCCTATAATTTTCATCAGCTGGGGCCGTCAATGTCCCTGAAAAATCCCGATCACCAAAAAATGTGTTATGGTAGACCTTTAATATTTGGGTTTCGGATAAAATAATGCCAACATTGGCATTTAAATTTAAATGATCATATGCTCCATTCTCATTTCTCCTATCCGTTCCTAAATATTTATAATCGTTATCAGAAGCAAGGTGATTGATCCCCAATTGTAATGATATTTTTTCATTACTAACAGAAGTATTAAAGCCAAGTTTACTGGTATTAAAACTACCATAACTTGTTAGCAAATTATTTTTCCAGCCTTCATTAAACTTAAAATTATCATTCAGCAAAACAGTTCCACCAACAGCTCCACTGCCGTATTGTACGCTGCCTCCACCGCTTCTGACCACTACATTGTTGTAATTTCCAGGAATCAAAGTATTAAAATCTGTCTGTCCTGTAAGTTGCGAATTTATGTTTATCCCATTCCAGACTACAGCCGTTTGTTGGGCGTTGGTTCCACGAAAAGACGCAGAGGATACCATTCCGTAACCATTTTCCTTAAAATAAATATTGGAATTATACCGTAATAAATCGGTTAGGGAAGCCCCGCTTTTTTGGCGGATAGAATCATTGATAGCCCTCACTTTTGTGCCCTTGGAGAAATGCAGGAGTTTTGCGTCGCTCAAAACAACCTCATCCAAAACTATTACACTGTCCCTTTGCCCAAAAACCTGTGCAATGGCCAATAATGCCCAAAAAAATAAAAAAATTCGTTTTTTTTCCATATTCAAGAAGACCCTTTTGCCCGAAGATCTATTCTATTTAGTGATGAATATGGCAGGTCTCCTGACTTGCGTACTATCATTTACCTTCCCACCCTCAAATGTAGGGCAGTGGTATTAGAAGAAATGATAGCCATCCATTATACATGGATTAAGCTCACAGTTGCGGGAACAGTTTCGGAATCTCACCGAATTCCCTTTTAATCCTATCCTCCTAAACTAAGAGAATAAAAACCAAAATTCGCTGCGAAACTAATACTTTTTTTCCGAAGTATCACCGTCCTTTTTTTTATTTAGTTTATAGGCCACCCAAATAAGATCAACAAAAAAATGTAAGACAATAACAGCCGCAATGAAGTAAATTAAGGTATTGGCATCTCCTCTCATGAATTAAGATTTCTTCAAAATTAAATACTTTCTGTGTTATAAATTATGACCCTTGTTAGGCTTCTAGAAATTTTGATTCAAGAAATTAATACTACTTTTGGATTCTTAAATAAACCCTTAAGCTCTTGAACAAAACATTCCTTTTTTTACTCCTTCTTTCTATTTGGTCTTGCAAACAGCCTAAAAAAACCACTATTTCTACTTCGGCCTTTTCGCAATCGACCACCATAAAACATGCCCAAGGTTTTACGATCGAAAACAGCTCCGGAGACATCACAATAATAAAAGTATCATCTCCTTGGCCAGGATCGGAAACTAGCTTTACCTACGCTTTGGTTCCCAAAGAAAAATTAGCAAGTATTACCCTGGACAGGGATGCATATAACGCCATAATAGGGGTGCCAGTAGAGAGAATAGTTGTTACCTCCACTACCCATATACCCGCTCTGGAGGCTTTGGGAGAGGCCGAAAAATTGATTGGATTTCCAGATACGGAATACGTTTCATCTCCCCTTACCAGAAAAAGGATCAATGAAGGGTTGGTGAAAGATTTAGGTAATAACGAAGCTATAAATTCAGAAATGGTCATCGCCATAAATCCTGAAGTAGTTGTAGGATTTAGCATTAACAATAATAATAAAGCCTACGAGACCATTCAACGATCCAATATTCCAGTTGTTTATAATGGAGATTGGACGGAAGAGACTCCTTTGGGCAAAGCCGAATGGATAAAGTTTTTTGCACCATTTTTTCAAAAAGAAAAAAAAGCAGACAGTATATTCCGCGCCATTGAAGACAGTTATAATAGTGCGAAGCTACTTGCGAAGAAAGCAAAAAATAGGCCAACTGTACTAAGCGGAGCCTTGTATAAAGATATTTGGTACTTGCCTGGAGGTAAGAGTTGGGCAACTAGATTTATAGAAGATGCCAATGCAGAATATCTCTGGAACACCAATACTACCAACGGAAGTCTTTCCCTTAGTCTAGAGAGTGTTATTGAACGCGCCAAGGATGCCGATTTTTGGGTCTCACCTTCACAATTTGGTAATTATTTGGAATTAAAAGAAGCCAACCGACATTATACCCAGTTTTCTGCTTTTAGAAATAACAAAGTATATACCTATGCCAATTCCAAAGGGGAAACGGGAGGGTTGCTCTATTTTGAACTGGCCCCCAACAGACCAGATTTGGTCCTAAAAGACCTTATCCATATCTTTCACCCAGAACTGTTACTAGATTATACACCCACCTTCTTTAAACCCTTGGATTAAGTGCAGCAATTAACAACATATAGGGCTTATTTTATTTTCCTGCTGCTGGTGTTGATTGTTTGCTTTATGGTAAATATCAGCTTAGGCTCGGTCTCTATTCCATTACAGGAAACCATAAATGCCATAATCGGTAATACTACCAAGGTAGATTCATGGAGCTATATAATTTGGAATTACAGAATCCCCAAGGCTTTTACTGCCATATTAGTGGGAAGTGGATTGGCATTGAGTGGCTTATTGATGCAGACCTTATTTCGAAACCCTTTAGCAGGCCCTTTTGTTCTCGGCATAAGTTCTGGTGCAAGCTTAGGGGCTGCCCTTTTAATTTTGGGATCTTCCCTTTTTTCTGGAATTTTTGCGTTCACCATGGTGAATGATATTTCCCTGGCGTTGGCAGCAAGTATCGGCAGTTTTTTAGTACTGTTGGCCGTTATGGTAGTTGCTTCCAAGGTAAAGGATACGATGGCCCTACTTATTATAGGTCTAATGTTCGGAAGCATAACCACTGCCGTGGTAAGTGTGCTATCTTACTTCTCTACGGCCGAAAAGTTACAGCAATTTGTCTATTGGTCTTTTGGTAGTATCGGCAATTTATCTTGGAACCAATTAATGCTGCTATTAACGATTATAGCAATTGGAGTCTTGATGAGTATCTTTTCAATAAAACCATTGAATGCCTTACTATTAGGGGAAAGCTATGCCAAAAGTTTGGGTGTAAACATGAAGCGATCTCGATATATCATTATAATCGCCACAGGGTTACTGGCCGGTGGTGTAACTGCTTTCGCAGGTCCTATTGCCTTTATAGGCTTGGCCGTACCCCATTTAACGCGGCAAATTTTTAACACCACTGACCATAAAATTTTGTTGCCTGCAGTATTGATTTATGGTGCCATTTTAATGTTAATCTGTGACACTATTGCCCAAATGCCCAATTCTGCCAATGTTTTGCCCATCAACGCCATTACCTCGATTATTGGGGCACCCGTTGTAATTTGGCTTCTGATACGGAAAAGAAAAATGATTTTCTAATTTAAAAAAAACAAACAGCAACAGTCGATTACATGTTAAAATAACCAACAAAACCTCTAAAACCAATAACTTAGTAACCACTAAATAGAACTAAAATAAAGAATAACACACCTCATATCGCCCTAAAAATAGAAAACCTAAGCATAGGTTATACTTCTAAAAAACAACAAACCTGTATTACCAAGGATCTTGATTTTTCCTTGTGTAAAGGGGAAGTTGCCGCTATTGTTGGCGTTAATGGTATTGGAAAGTCCACCCTATTACGTACTCTGGGCAATGTACAGCCCAGGCTCTCTGGAAGCATTACCCTGAACAATGTTCCCTTGGAACAACTTTCCGTCCAGGAGCTCGCATTGGAAATAAGTGTGGTGTTAACTGAACCTATTGCTTCCAAAAACTTAACGGTGTTGGAGCTTATCAGTTTGGGGCGGCAGCCCTACACCAATTGGATTGGCACCCTTACCGAGGAAGATAAGGAAAAGATCTCTTTAGCTGTGGACATGCTTCAGATTTCGGAATTAAAGTTTAAAAAATGCTATGAGCTAAGCGATGGCCAATTACAGCGTGTTATGATCGCCAGGGCCTTGGCACAGGACACCCAACTAATTTTACTGGACGAACCAACTACTCATTTGGATCTATACCATAAGGTACAGATTTTGAAATTACTGAAATCCATTGCCCATAAAACCAACAAGACAATTCTTTTTACTACCCACGAGATTGAAATTGCCATTCAGTTGTGCGACAAAATGCTCATCTTGGAAAGCAACCAAAGTACGTTTGGGTCACCATGTGAATTGATACAAAAGAAAAGTTTTGAAAATCTATTCCCTTTGGACACCATTACTTTCGATTCCCAAACCGGTTCTTTTAGAGTTAATAAGTAATAAAAGTTGACCCCACTTTTTTTTAACACAATCCACTATCTTTACTGCAAAGAACCTTAAAAAATGAATGAATTGCTCTTATATGTAGTCCTAGTCCTAATTGGTTTGGCTATTGGCTATTTCTTAGGGAATTACATCCAAAATCTAAAAACAAAATCCACTCACAGTGCTCTATTGGAGCGGGAACAACAATTGAGAGCAAACCTCAACACCTTAGAACAGCGACTTATTGCTGTCGAGGAACATAGAGTATTGTTACAATCCGATAAGGAACTACTTGGCAATAAGATAGTCCGTTACCAAGCAGAAATGGAAAATTTGGATCTAAAAAATCGCGAACAGAAAGGGGAAGTAGAAAAATTACAGGAAAAGTTCACCAAGGAGTTCGAGAATCTGGCCAATAAAATTTTGGATGAAAAAAGCACAAAATTCACAGAACAGAACAGGGAAAACATAAAAAACATATTGACCCCCTTACAAGAGAAAATAATTCTTTTTGAAAAAAAGGTAGAGGACAGTCAGAAAGAAAGTGTGGGCATGCATTCTGCCCTCAAGGAACAATTGGCCAATTTACAGACGCAAAATCTAAAAATAACGCAAGAAGCAGAAAACCTGACCAAGGCTCTAAAAGGCGATAGTAAAATGCAAGGAAACTGGGGGGAACTGGTCTTGGAACGTGTCCTTGAAAAGTCGGGCTTGGAAAAAGACCGGGAATATACCGTACAACAAAGTTTTACCCGAGAAGATGGCAGTCGTGTGCTGCCCGATGTTATTATAAACCTACCGGATGGCAAAAAGATGATTGTGGATTCCAAGGTTTCCCTTACGGATTATGAACGTTATGTGAATGCCGAAGATGAGTTAAAGGATAAATTCCTTAAAGACCATATCAATTCTTTAAGAAGGCATGTAGACCAACTTTCGGCAAAAAAATATGAAGATCTTTATGAGATGGAAAGTCCGGATTTTGTACTCATGTTCGTACCAATAGAGCCTGCGTTTGCCATAGCAATAAACAACGACAACTCCCTTTATAACAAGGCCTTTGAACAGAACATAATAATAGTAACCCCTTCCACCCTATTAGCTACCCTACGCACCATAGACAGTATGTGGAACAATGAAAAACAACAACGAAATGCCATTGAAATTGCAAGGCAGGCAGGTGCATTATACGATAAGTTTGAGGGTTTTGTTGTAGATTTAATGAAGGTCGGCAAAAAGATGGACGAAGCCAAGACGGAATATAAGGGCGCCATGAACAAATTGGTTGATGGAAGAGGAAACATAATTAACAGTATCGAAAAATTAAAGAAGATGGGGGCCAAAGCAAAGAAGTCCATTCCCGAATCTTTACTTCAAAGAGCGATAGACGACGATGATTCAGAAGAACCCTTATCATTATTATAGATTACTTAAACAAACAGCATGAAAAAAATACTTGGAATAATCCTACTTGCCGTAGTCCTAATTATGACTGCCTATTTTTCATTTGTATATTTTGTTCCCTATAGCGAAGGCATCCGCTCAGGGGAACTCATAAAAATAAGCCATAAAGGAGTACTTATAAAAACATGGGAGGGTGAGATAAGTCAAGGAATATCAGGGGCACAGATATTTTCCTTTTCTGTAATAAAGGACGATGTAATTGCCAAATTGAAGGAACACCAGGGGGATTATGTCAAAGTGACCTATATAGAACGTTACCGTACCTTCTTTTGGTTAGGTGATTCCAATATTTTATCACTGCAGTTGAAAAAGAGAAATCTCCCCACTTAAATTAGAAACGATGGACAAATTTAAAACAGCCAAACAATCCAGGTTATCCATAACCGAATTAATGTTACCCTCCCATTCCAATTTTGGTGGCAAGGTACATGGGGGACACATATTGAATTTAATGGATCAGATAGCATTTGCTTGCGCCTCAAAACATTCCAGAAAATATTGTGTTACGGCCTCCGTAAACAAGGTGGATTTTTTAAACCCTATTGAAGTCGGGGAATTGATCACCTTAAAGGCCTCGGTAAATTATACAGGGCGAACCTCTATGGTCATTGGTGTCCGTGTTGAATCCGAAAATATAACCACAGGAAAGAAGAAACATTGCAATTCCTCTTACTTCACTATGGTAGCCAAGGATGCTGAAGGAAATAGTACTCCTGTACCCGGATTGATTATTGAAGATGAGCAAGGTGTACGCAGATTTAGCCGAAGCATTCAACGAAAAAAACAAGCTATGTCCCGCAGCAGTCTATTTGAATCGTCCCAATTTAAAATAAATGACCATTTGAAGGATTTGGACAGCGAAAATGTCCAAATCAATCTAGATTCCCTTAGTTAATTTGGGCTGCAGCCTCCTCGTCCAAAAACCAAATTAAATCCTCTGAAGTAGGCACTACCAAGGACGCTGGATAACTATCGTGGCCTGCTTCTTTTGTGATAATAGTCCTTACTTTTTCGGCTTTACTACTCCCCGTTACCAAAAACGCTACCGTCTTTGCGTTATTGATCAGCTTTCCGGTTATGGTAATTCTTCTTTGTCCTGAATCAGGATGAACAGCCACTTCACACGTATTCTTAGAACCCCATAGATCAATTTCATGCGGAAATATGGATGCGGTATGTCCGTCATCACCTAAACCTAGGATAACCAGATCAAATTGAGGGATGTTGTTCGCAATAGGCAATTCCTCTTCCAATACCTTTCCGTATCTACCCGCCTCCAATTCTGGTACGTCTTCCCCATGAACACGGTGAATATTATCTTTTGGTATATTGATCTTGGACAATAGGTGTTCTACCGTCATTTTGTAATTACTTTCATTATCGGTAGGAGGAACACAACGCTCATCTCCCCAATACAAATGAACCGTAGACCAATCCACGTCTTTATAGTGCTCCGCCATATAATCAAAAACCACCTTGGGCGTACTACCTCCAGACAAGGCAATATGAGTTGTTTTATTACTTTTTATCTGTTCTTCCAAATAATTGGAAAAGCTTTGGGCAACCTCCAATTTGGTGGGGGATATATTTATTTGCATCTATTATTATTTAATATTAATTATTAGCGAATAACACAGAAACCGGGGTCATCGGCCAAGTTTTCACCGGGATTTCTCCATTTCAATTCGCCTTCCAGTAAGTCATCGGAATTGGTTGGCCCCCAAACCCCTGAAGAATAACCATAAATATTTACATCAGTGCCATTCTTCCAATAATCCAAAATAGGATCAACAAATTCCCATGCTGCTTCCACTTCATCTGCCCTTGCATAAAGCGTGGCATCACCTTGCATTGCATCTAACAATAATCGTTCGTAAGCATCCATCACATTGCTATCTGCCAAATTGGAATAATAAAAATCCAGATTGGCGCGCTCCACGGTAAAGCCCTGTCCAGGAACTTTTACCCCAAATTTTATCAGTATTCCTTCATCTGGCTGAATCCTGATAATCAACTGATTGTCCTTATTGTTCATGTCAGAATTTTTAAACACCTGATGATGTGGCGATTTAAAATGAATAACGACTTCGGTTACTTTAGTAGGCATTCTTTTAGCGGTACGTACATAGAAAGGCACATCCTTCCATCTCCAATTGTCTACGAAGAACTTGATGGCTGCATAAGTTTCGGTTTTTGAATTGGGATCTACACCATCCTCCTCTCGGTATCCCTTAACTTTTTTACCATCTATAACAGACGAAAGGTATTGCCCCCTTACGGTATTGGTGTATAAGGTTTTCTCATCGCGCATAATTCGCAATGACTTTAGGGCCTTGACTTTTTCGTTCCTAATTTCCTGAGCGCTTGCATCAATAGGTGGTTCCATCACAATTAATGATACAATCTGCAATAAATGGTTTTGAAACATATCTCGCAGAGCACCTGATTTGTCATAATAGCCTCCCCTTTTTTCCACACCAACGCTTTCGGCATTGGTGATTTCTATATGGTGTATATAATTCCTATTCCAAAGCGGCTCAAAAATACTATTGGAAAAACGCGTGACCAGTAAATTCTGAACAGTTTCCTTACCAAGGTAATGATCAATTCTATATATCTGGGATTCATTAAAGTAGGTCTGCAACCCTATATTAAGTTTTTTGGCCGTTTCCAAGCTATAACCAAACGGTTTCTCTACAATGATTCTCTTCCAGCCGTTGGTCTCGTTATTTAGACTTTGTTGGGAAAGATTTTTTGCAATTACCTCGTAGAGGCTGGGTGGGGTAGAAAGATAAAAGATATAGTTCTCACCAGTACTGAATTTATTGTTTAGATCGGATATTCTGGTGGCCAGCTTGCTGTATTCCTTATTGTAATCCTCACCTAAGTCCTCATAAAAAAACTTGTCGGCCAAGGTATTTATAAAATCCAAGGAGGCGTCCTTTAGCTTTTCCTTAAGGTAGGTGCTTTCCAAAACCACCTTTCGCCTAAACTCCCCATCGGTCAAGTTACTTCTACTTACCCCCAATACCACGAAATTCTCAGGAAGCTGATTTGCTTTGTATAAATTAAATAAAGCCGGTACCAGCTTTCTAGCAGTTAAATCTCCTGATGCCCCGAAAATAACAAGCATTTGATTTGCTGTTTTGTTCATATTATATTTATTGGAAGTTTTGTTCAATTTGTTGGGAATTTAAAACTTTGGTTCCAAAAACCGTTTAATTGATTATTTTTGATTTTTAATTATCGTGCGAAGATAAAACTAATTTAGCTTATTCATTTATAAACAAGGACACTTAACAAAAGCCCCTTTATTTTGTTAAATTACTTTAAGAAAAAAACATGGAAAACACATACGATTTTGGATTGATTGGCCTAGGTGTAATGGGACGTAATTTTATATTGAACGTTGCGGACAACAACTTTTCGGCCATGGGATACGATCTTGATGATGAAAAAGTAAATGCATTAATTGAAGAAGGACAAGACACCAAAAGGGTAAATGCCTCTACAGATATCCAATATTTTGTTAAGTCCCTGGCACAACCCAGAAAAATTATGCTTTTGGTACCGGCTGGTAAAATCGTGGATTCCGTAATCGAGAGTCTATTACCACATTTGGACAAAAACGACCTTATTATAGATGGAGGAAATTCTTTTTTCACCGATACCGATCGTAGAGAAACGTACCTACAGTCTAAAGGAATACACTTTTTTGGTTCCGGTGTTTCCGGAGGGGCAAAAGGTGCTAGACGTGGCCCTAGTATAATGCCGGGAGGTAACAAGGAAGCCTATAAAGAAGTACAACCTATTTTCGAAGCGGTTTCCGCAAAATTTAAAGGAGAGCCCTGTGTAGCCTATTTAGGACCAAAATCTGCCGGTAACTATGTAAAAATGGTACACAACGGCATTGAGTATGGCCTAATGCAACTTACCTCAGAAATATATGATCTTCTAAAAAAGGCAGGAAAATACAATAATGACGAACTGCATGCCACATTCGATTCTTGGAACAAGGGTCGCCTACAGTCGTTTTTAATAGAAATATCCGCGGAGATTTTTAAACAGGAAGATGACAAAGGTGATGGCAGATTGGTCGACAAAATACTGGACAAGGCCAAACAAAAGGGAACTGGAAAATGGACTTCTCAAAACGCAATGGATTTGGGCATTCCTATACCCAGTATAGATATAGCAGTGAGTATGAGGGAAATTTCTGCCTTGAAGGAAGAACGGGTACTAGCGGATAAGCTGTACAATAGGCCAGAACCAGCAATAATGGACAAAAAGGAAATAGCGAAATGGGCAGAAGAAGCGCTTTACTTTGCTTTTATCACCACCTATGCCCAAGGGCTTCATCAATTAGCTGATGCTTCCAACGAATACGGTTATGATCTAGATCTTTCTGTAATAGCAAAAATTTGGAGGGCAGGATGTATTATCCGTGCTGGATTGTTGGAGGATATCTCCACGGCTTTTACCAATGACAAACAATTACCCAACCTCTTGTTGTCCCCACAATTTGTGCCCAAAGTACAATCAACAGTAGCAGCGGCAAGAAATCTAGTGGCTTATGGTGCCAAAAATGGTATTCCCTTACCCGGTCTTTCCAATTCCTTGACCTATTTTGATGCCTATACTTCTGCAAGATTGCCTCTAAACCTTATTCAGGCGCAGCGTGATCACTTTGGATCGCACACCTATGAGCGTACCGATATGGAAGGCATATTCCATACCGAATGGGAGAAATAATTCCTAGTTTTATTTAAGTGTTGCACATAAGTTTTTTTTGGCTATTTTTAATATAAGTTAAGAGTAGCCAAAAAAAATAAGATGAGTGGAAGCATTCAGGATATGAACAATAGAGTGAATCAGAATCGCTCTTTAAAACCATCCAATCGGGCCCGGTTTAAGGAAAACAATCGGGATAATATTTATTCGGATTCCGAGCCTTCCCCAACAAAACTTACCTTTAAGAAAGTATCCGAAATTGAATTAAGGAAAATAAAGGACAAGATTAATAGTACGGCCTTAAAAGATAGAAAAAAGGAAATGTTTATTTTTATTGTAATTGTATTGACGCTCACGGCAACACTATTAATACTCTTCAAATAAACATTTATAGCCTTAAGACAAGTGTCCAATCCTTAAATACCGTTGCACTTCTTCTAAATCTTTAATTTAGAGTGTTCTAAATTCTAATATTCCCTACTGTTATCTTTTATTTCTCAACAAGATTCAATAAAAAAAACCTTGAAAATGGGATTTTGATGATGATAAACATCCCTAATAAAAAATGGGGGAACTCCGAACTCTTTATTGTCCTTGCCTTAATTTGAAATTATACTTTTTTAGATCCTTACTTATTTCTATAGTTATAAGATGTGCCTTTATAATCTTGACATAAGAAAATACCATGATAAACACCCACGCTGTAAAAAGATAATACTCCATATTTCTAAAGATTTATGTTAATAATTAAACCATTAAATAACAATGCCTAATGTTTTTATTTTAAAATACTTACGGAATAATCTTAGTCAAGGTTTTACCGTTAAGCCACTTATTTTGGTTCTACATCGTAATTCCGATAAAAAAAGAACACCATCACATTAAATGCCATGGTGTTCCCACCTAAAAAACTACTAAACACACATTAGCACTATTTAAACCTTGCCATAAATAAAGTGTTGTGCTCAACCAATTACAACCTGCCTTAAAGGTTTATGATTTTGCTTTCCATGGCAGGCCCTAGTTCATAAATTGCACCCATTAATTCATTCTTTAATTCCTTCACCTTTAAATATTCTCCTGAAGCCTTATAAATCTCAGCAGTGCGATAAAGTATTCCGGGTTCAAAGGTTTTACCTTCAATATGTTGTTTAACAATTTCCAATGCCTTATCCTTTTCCCCAAGTTTATAATAACTGTAAGCCAAAAGATCATAAGATCCTGGCGTTGGCCTATTATTCACCTCCATTTTCGCTATCTTTAAAGCCCTATTGTATTGCTCTGTCTGCTCCAAATACATACCAACATTGTATACATTGTACATGGCTCCATAATCAGGGTTCTCCACGGCTATGGCGTAACTATCCAAATTGTTTGCCATCTCTGTCCTTTTGCCCATATACTCCGCTATCTCAGCCTTCAAGAGGTAATAATCTGGTGACAGGAAGTTTTTGGTAACCGAATCTAATATCCGCAAGGCTTCATTTGGTTTTTTTTCAAATGAAAATACTATCCAAGCAATTCCTTTTTTGGCAAAGGCATTTTGAGGATCTAATCTCAAAGATTTTAAAAAATGCTCATAAGATTCCTGAATTCTTCCTGCATGACCATAATAATCCGCCAAATTGGTATAGGACCACAACATTAATGCGGAGTTCTTTGAGGATTCCGCCTTTGCCGTTGCCTTTTCCATAAAGCGGATGGCCGTGTCCAAATCTCCTTTATGATCGCTCCATTTTGCCAACCTAATCAAATAATCAAAATCGGACATATTCTTAATACTATCCAGATAATGCTGTGCCTTATCGTAATTACCTAGTTCCATATGAACATCAAAAAGTAATTTCCGAGACTCTTCAACCCCGCTGCCCATGGCCCTGGAGGAATTAGCTAATTCCAGAGCTTCTTTAAACCTATGCTGGGAAATATAGTTACGGGCCAAGGCCCTATAATATCCTGACTTACCTATAGCTGCAATTTCAACAGCCTTATCAAGGGCCTTTTCGGCCATTTTAAGTTGTTTTATATCACCCGTTTCCTGAAAATACCTACTATACTCCCCTGCAACTATACCAAAACTCATTAGCTGCATGCTATCTGTCTGAATCTTGGAATTCCAAAGTTCAAAATATTTTGACGTTTTCTTGGATTCCACGGAACCTAAAAAAACATTGTAGTCTTCGGCATCAGTGATGTTCTCGGGCGACACCTGTGTACAGGAAACCACTACAAGTAAGGCTATCATTAAAAGTGAATATTTCATTGTTGAAGGTTTTATTGTTTTTAAGTGATACTTTTAAAATAAGGGAGAACTATTACCATTCTCCCCTACCCTCCTTATTCATAGATAAATACCTACTCAGGATTTCCCACGTATGGAAAACTTGCAGAGACCGTTGATGTTAAGGCTACTCCGTCCGAAGTTAATCTTGGTGTATCAGGGTTTCCGTCCATATCTTTATCAGAACCGTCAAAACGGTCCCCTTCAGCTCCTCCAAATAATAGAATCAAGGATACATCTATTACATCATCGGTCAACGTTCTACCTGTAAGCGCTACCTCATCCCCGTCTGGAACCAAAATTCTTCCGTCATTATCGAAATCCGTACCTGGATTAAAATATGTAGTGGGTAAGCTCGGGGAAATTTCCAATACATCAGATGCTAAATAACCTGTCAAAGTTGCTGCATCCAATCCCAAAATATTATTTTCATAATTCAAGTCAGCTGGATCAATACCCAACAAACCGGCGTACACGTCATAGTATTGTTCCAATCTCGCTTCGTATCCAGCCTGGAAAGTTGCTCCCATTTCAGAAGGAATAGTTCTGTTTTGTGCATCCTTAACACTAGGCTGACCATCCATATCATATCCTAAAACTGTATTTATCCCCGGTCTGCCCATATGATCCACTTGTGTAAAGCTTCCAGAAAAATCGACGGCCATCATACATGGTTCGCAAGAACCACCGCAATCAACACCAGTTTCGGTACCATTCATAATTCCATCCTCACACGTAGCCATTGCAATCGGCTCCATCATGTCATCGTCGTTATTACAAGCGGTGATTAAAGCCAAACCTAAGATTGGCAACAGCGCATATTTGATTGTATCTAGTTTCATAATTATATCTTTAAATAGTTAAATATTATTGTTTTTTGTTTGTAGTAACCCAAGTCTTGTAAACCGTTAATCCCAATGCATTCTGACCTGTAGGGGTGCCCAACAAGGAGTTTGGGACCTCTACCACGATAGACATGGTGTTTTTCCCTTCAAAGGTATCTACGGCCTCCTCAGCTGTTTTAAACCCTCCTGGAGCCATACCTCCGATTACGGCATTGAATTGGAAAAAATCAAAGAAAAACGAATCTTGTCTAGGTCCTGCAAATAGTGTAACACCATTGGCCGTGGTAGACTTTATAGCCGTGGTTCCAGATATTTCAACACTTCCCAAGGGAGAGTCGACCAAAACCTCACTATCCAATCCCGTTTTTAACGGAGCTACCGGTCCAAAGAAATACATCCTACCATCTCTTGGTATAGCCTGAATAACCAAATCCTCTACCAAATCCCCATCGGTATCAATATTGATTTCCGTTAAAACCGTCTCGTCAAAGCTTCCATAGGCCAAGTCTGGCAGTACATTGGTTTGAATATCCACCACAAAAACGGTGTTGTCAGATCCTTCAGAGGGTTCAAATCCGTAAAAATCAGCGATATCCGCTGTAGTTCCCATAGAGGAGGGAGCGTCAATGTGATCCGCTGCGACCAAAATAACTCCTGCAACCGCAAGGAATCCAAGCCCAAATAATAATTTTGTCTTTTTCATAATTTAGATATTTTTAGATTAAAATCACCCTTACCTACGCAACTTGAATTGGCAGGGTTTGGTTTTAAATGTTAATATTATGTTAATGGTTGGATTTGGTTTTTGGCCAAAAAACATTCACAATAAGAATGAAGTCACATATTTTAACTTAATTTTACCCACTAAAATTTAGAACTATGAATCCTTCGGCCTCTGGTTGGATAGATAAGTTTGGGTATCTGGTAAAGGACAACAATGACTATTTTAGCTCCTTTGAAGAATTATATGCCCTACTAAAAAGCACTGGATTTGTCTATGGGATCAATTTAGATATACCCCCATTTATTTTAAAAGAGGTTCCCTTGTCCGAGGACGAGAAGGCCAAAATCAATTTAATAACTGCACTTTATTTCACCTATAAACTCAAAAACAGGGAACCTAATTTTGAAGATTTCTTAGGTTATATCTTTAAATTTTATAAAGATTTAGGGATTAACAGGATTTCCATTTTGAACAAATTTCTAACAGGAAAGAAAACATCTTCCAAACTTGAAAACCTTTTAAATTCAAGAATATATTTAGAGGATAATGTTATTAGCAAGACCTTCAATAATATTATCACTAATTCGCTGCTATTTATAGATGTGCTAAGTTTTAAAAGATATCTTGAAGGTGAAACTTTAATAAAAGAGTATGCGCAACGCTTGGAGCATATCACTATAAATATCACTTATCACACCTTAAATTCGAAAGAGAAAAATAGAAATGACGAGAAGTTAGCACAACTTTTTGCATCCTCACTGACCTTTATTCAAAGTGAGAAACAAAATTTTGACGGTTCCTATAGGAATGAATTGGTCAACAAATATTCTACCTCGGAAAACAGGTATTTTCTTGATGTAGCCTGCTTAACAGTCTGGGAAGATCAGTCATTGGATTATACCGAATCAGAGTTCATTTTTGGCATAGGAAGAGACCTAGGTTTTGCTCCAGATATAATTGTAAAATCACTGCAAGATGTTACCGAATTTTTCAACTTAAATGCGGACAAAATACCACATTTAAAGGACCATAATTTGGCCGTTCAATTTTATGATAGTATGTCTAAAATTGTAAAAAAATTGATTCTCAGAAACAGCAAAAGGTTGCAAAAAGAACTATCCGAAAGTAAGGAATTAGTCACCCTATTATCCAAATCTACCGTAAAGGATCTTAGCCCTGAAGAGAAGAAAAAAGTACAGAATCACCTCCTTGATATTTTCAAAAGCGTTCCCTCGTTAGCAATATTTATACTTCCGGGAGGGGCAGTTTTATTACCAATATTCATCAAATTAATCCCTAAATTACTACCTTCCTCCTTCGATGACAATAGAGTTGATGAATAACCCTTAAATTGTCTGAAATCACTACTATAAGAAAAACCTATGGTATGTTATTTTCACACGTAAGTATATAAAGTTCAATTAATTAATATAGGTTATTATAACCAAAACTTAAAGTCCTTTACTCTTTCCCTACTAACTATAATTTCTTGCCCCTTAAACCGATTTAGTTTAATTTCAAGCCTAGAATTCGTGTAGGAAACAATATCTTTTATATGACTAATGTTGATATAAAATTTCCTACTTACCCGGAAAAATGATTTGGGGTGTAGTTCTGATTCCAAGTTTTCCAAAGTAAGATCCAGAAGATAATTTCTGCCATCAATAGTGGAAGCATAAGTGCCTTTGTTCTCACTGTAAAAGCATTCTATTTCATCAGCATTAATAATTTTTAAATGCTGCCCTACACTTACCGTAAACCTCTTTTTATATTCACGTTCCAGGGGGTTCACCAACAACTTCTTTATATCTTCAAAATCGAGCGACATTTTCTGTTTTACAGGTCGAAAGGAAAGGTACTTTTTTACGGCAATTTCCAACTCCTCATCATCGATTGGTTTTAACAAATAATCAATGCTATTCAACTTAAATGCTTGCAATGCATATTCATCATAAGCCGTCGTAAAAATCACCGAACTTTGTATATCAATAGCTTCAAAAATCTCAAACGAAAGTCCGTCAGAAAGCTGAATATCCAAAAAAATTAGTTCCGGATGTTTGTTTTCCCTAAACCAAACTATGGCTTCTTCAACGGAATAAAGCATGGTAGAGACCTCTACCTTCAAATTGGCCAATAAGCGACCCAATCTTCTTGCAGCTGGTTTTTCATCTTCAATTATAATTGCGTTCATCTGTGTGGACAAGTTACTTCTATGTTGCTTGGTTAATTTAGGCATTCCCTATTCTTCCATGTATTTTTGAATTTGTTTTTCCTTCCAATTTTTAAAAATAAAAGGTTTTAATTTGAACAAGTATATTCCAATGACCAATAATACAATTCCCCATAGAACCGGAATTAAAATAATATTCCATTCCATCCAATTTAGAAATCCTTGATCGCTAACTCCTCTATCTAGAAAAAAGTTTATAATTTTTCCTTTAAAGAAAAAAAGAAGAACGTTCATAACCAAATAAACTACAATATGGGCATAAAAGTTCTTTTGATTGTCCACCCGTTTTTTTGCTAGCATGTATTTTCCAAAATAGTGTTTATCCATTTCCATTATTTATATTTTTCAGATTCCCTTTTCTCTTTATCCATATACTTTTGAATCTGTCTTGCTTCCCATTCCTTGTTAAAAAACGGACTACAGGAAAAGACCTTTAAACCATGAAACACCAATCCAATACCCCAAAACAGCCATATAGCAAAAGTTCCAAAATCTCGGAAAGCCTCAAAAAAGGTCTCCCCCCGACCCATTTTTTCTGTAATTTCAACTATAGTAATTAGTAGATTAACCGCAAGATAAACGCTCAAATGAACATAAAACCCCTTTAATTCCTTAACCTGCTTTCTGGCTCGCTCCAATTTTTTATCCTTTTCCAAATCCATTATTTCCATTTATTTTGCGGCTCATCTTCCTTCATAAACTCTTTTATTTTTCGTTCCTCCCAATTCTTTCCGAAGAATGGGTTTAATCCAAAGACTTTCACTGCCTGAAAAACCAATCCAATTCCCCAACCGAAAGCCGCCCACAAGAACCAGGCATACTCCCATTTGTTGATATAGTAATTTAAGGCAGCTAGGAACAATATAAAAATAAGATAAGAAACTAGGTTCAAATAGAATTTCTTAATAGCTCCCACTCTCTCCTTGGCCCTATAATATTTACTTTCCTTATCCAAATTTTCCATGATCCATTTTTATTTCAAATTTCAAGACATAGCTTCACTACTTCAAAAAGAAACTTATGAACTGTTGAATAATAGGGATGGATTGTACCCTAAAAATTTTCATCATCCATATATTTTTGAATTTTTCTTTCCTCCCAGTTTTTCCCCAACAGTGGATTATAACCAAAAACCTCCATTCCGTGAACGACAACACCAAATCCCCAGCCTGCAGCGGGGAAAATCACCCATGGAAAACCGGTGGTATTATAATTAACGATAGCCAAAACCGGCAATACCACACAATAGGAAATAAGATTTCCGTAAAAACCTTTGACGGCCTCAACCTGTTCTTTTGCTTTTTGATACCGCTTATCCTCTAAGAATGTTTTATGTGTTTCCACAACACCTATTTTCTGGCTCAGCACAGGGAGTTTAACCGTAAAGTCTGACGCCGTTTTTTGAATCTGCACTTCCCTGTTGGATAAAATCTGATATCGTTCCTGTATATTTCGAAGTCCAACTCCACTACTTTTTTTAACTACTTGCTTTTCCTGCAAATTATTGGACACACACAGCATCCCTCCTTCTTCATACACACTTATACGCAAAGGCTTGGTGGAGGTAACAACGTTATGCTTTACAGCATTTTCCAACAACAACTGAAGGGACAACGGTACTATTTTTGTTTCGAGTCCACTGCCCTGCTCAGGGATATCAAAAACTATACTGTCCTCAAACCTCATTTTTAATAATCGTACATAAGTTTTTGCAAAAGCAAGCTCTTCATCCACAGTTACCAAGTCCTTATTCTTTTGTTCCAAAACATAGCGATATACCTTTGAAAGGGAAGTCGTAAATTTTTGTGCCTGTTCCGGGTCCTCTTCAATTAAACTGCTAAGCACATTTAAGCTATTAAAAAGAAAATGGGGGTCCAATTGATTTTTAAGCGCATCGAATTTGGCAGAGGCGGTACCTGCAATTATTTTCTGTTCCTTTACCTTGTTTTCCTGGCGATACTTAAAATACCATGCTAAATAAAATATAACAGAAATTAGAACAGCAAGTAAGAGTGAAAACTTATAATACTCCAATTTCTCAGCATTTAAAAAATCAGATAACGGCATTTTTTCGATTCCCACCACTAAAATTAGGCGTGACAAAAAAATCCCTGCCAAGGAGAGTAGAATATTTCCGAAAAAACCTAACAAAAGGCGTTTACTTCGGTAAAACTGATTTTTATATTTAATTATAAGGAACTGAATCCAATACGCATTGACCATATATAGAATTACAGCGAAAATTAAATTGCCATAGTATTCCTCCACAGCACGTTGATAGGTGAAGCCGCTATCAAATTTTCCCATAAAAAAATAAACGGCAAGAAATATTAAATATATCAAAGTCCCTAAAAACAATGCATTACCCAAATGTTTAATAAATCGTATCATTCACAATAATTTTCTACGGTTTATAAGTGGACTGTGCCATAAGTTTTCCAATTTTGACGGCGGGCAACCCTCTTGGTTTAAAGTTAGCAAAAAGTTCCCACCACTGATCTAAGTCTACTACAAGGGAGTCAGCACCTTTTCTCTAACAACGAGTTCCCGATAAAGCATTTCTAGGTCTGCCGCCTCTTCATTACAACTTTGAAATACTGAATTTAAGCCACATTGATCTCGTGTTTCACTTTGATCCTGTCCGGACGCCAATTGATTAACTATCATAGCTATAATAATCAATATGATTTTTTGCATAACATGGTTTTATTTAATTCACAACCATGTAAAAGTGCTTTAAACTAAAATTGCAGAGAAATTGGATTTACCCATATGTTGTTTTCCAGGGATGAGTTGATGAAGAATCAATAATAAACAAAAAAAGAGGACGCACCCCTACGTCCTCTTTTAAAATTTAAAAAAATAGTTTCTTTAGAAAACTTATTTTTCTGTCTTACTTATGAATGTTAAAATTAACATTAATTCCCCTACGAAAACATCTTTTTCGAAAAAAAATTAACTCTAACGATAAATATAAAGTTGAGCCCAGCGTGAGACAACAGTTTACAACAAAGACTAATATTATAATAATTTGCATTTACCGCTAAAAGTTAGTTGTGAAAAAGTGGAGGTGACTACAAGAGCAGGGCCTATTAAAATAAAAAAGAGGACGCACCCCTACGTCCTCTTTTAAAAGTTAAAAAATAGGTTGTCTTATACCTAATTTTCAAGTCTTACTTATGAACAACAAATGTAGATGCTGATTACCAGTTAAAGGTTCTGTTTAAAAAAGAAAATTGACTCAATCGCTTAATATGACGCTAAGCTAAATTTATATGTAAACCATTTAGGGTATACACTTTGTAAATTAACATTCGAAAGAACATTTAACTCTTGCAGCGCTATATTAATTCTAGAAAAATGGATAATCGATAAATAGGAAGATGGGGCCAGCGCTAGACAATAAAGACAAATATTTTAATAATTTGCATTTACCGCTAAAAGTTAGTTGTGAGAAATAGGAGTTGACTACAAGAGTAGGGCCTATTAAAATAAAAAAAAGAGGACGCACCCCTACGTCCTCTTTTAAAAGTTAAAAAATAGGTTTTTTAACAAACAACTTATTTTTTAAGTCTTACTTATGAATATTAAAATTAACAAATATTTTAATGCGGAAGGTGCTTTTTTGATAAAAATTATGCCTCAAACAGTAAATGGCTGTTAGTAAACACCTCTAAAATACAGTCCATAGTGCTTTATACTTCAGCCTGTACACAATTAAAAACTAGCTATTTACTAGATAAAGTAAACTCAGGCAGCCTAATAATTTCACCCCCTTTAAGTGCCGACTCATGTGCTAAAATCCCGACACAGGTGATATTGGCAGACTGCTTAGCATTCGGATAAGGCGCTTTTTTCTGAACAAGTGCATCTATAAATTCGTGTACCAAATGTGGATGCGACCCACCATGTCCGGCTCCCTGTGTAAATGACAGGTGTTGGTGCTCATCAGAATCGTACACGCCTTTAGTTGTGAAATGTTGTATTTCTTTTGGTAATAATTTTGCGAAATCAGGACTTTCCACTTCCTCTGGGATTTCACTCTCCTCCTTCTTGGCCGTATGCACCACCAATGGCTTCCCTTCGATCAAGGGCCATTCTACCGACTTCTTTGACCCGTATACTTCAAAGCTTTCACGGTATTGTCTGGCCACATCAAAAAGCGAACGATACACCTGTGCGCTTAAGTCTGAATTTCGAAATTTAATATGAGTGGTTTCCACGGCAAATGGCGAGTTGTAATGAGGTATTAACTCCTTTCGTATAGTTCCCGACCCAAAACAGGAAACATACTCAGCTTCCCCTCTAGTGAGTGCCAGAACCGGACCAACACAATGTGTCGCGTAATGCATTGGCGGTAACCCTGGCCAGTAATTGGGCCAACCGTCCATATCCTGTTGATGACTGGCTTTCAAAAATTGTATTTTACCCAATTCACCTTTTTCGTACAACTCCTTCATATACAGAAATTCCCTAGCATAAACTACGGTTTCCATCATCATATAGGTGAGTCCGGTTTCTTCCGTTAAACGCACTATTTCCTCACATTCTTCCACAGTTGTGGCCATAGGTACTGTACAGGCCACATGTTTGCCCGCCTTTAAGGCCTTAATAGATTGAATTCCATGATCCGGAATAGGCGTATTTATATGGACTGCATCTATATCTGGGTCCTTCAAAAGTTCATCATAGGAAGTATACCTTTTTTCTATATTAAATAAATCCGCCAACTCCTTTAATTTGTCCGGGTTCCTTTGGGATATTGCCACTAAATTAGCGTTTGGATGTTTCTGGTAGATCGGAATAAATTCTGCTCCAAATCCCAAGCCCACAATGGCGATGTTTATTTTCTTACTATTCATCTTATCCTATTTTTAATTAAATGTCTTCTTTAAAAAATCGATCCCTTGGGAGGCGAATTCGTCCTGGCTCTTGGCCAAATTTTTCCATATACATACCGCTCCAGCCAATTCCTTGATTTCAGGTGTAAAGCTCTCGATCACTATTGCTCCTTTATAATCTACAGCCTTTAAGCCCTCTGCAAAATCTGCCCAAGGTGTTAATCCAGACCCAGGGATTCCCCTGTGGTTCTCCGAAACCTGAACATGTATCAACTTGTCTCCTACCGTTTTTATAGCTTCTGCAATATTCCCTTCCTCAATGGTCATATGAAATCCATCTAATAACACCTTGGCTCTATTATGGTTGACATCTGCAATAAAACGCATAACGTCCTCAGCGGTATTGACCATATCGGATTCAAAACGATTTAGCGGTTCCAAAGCTATAGACATCCCAAAATCCTGGGCCATTGCACAAACCTTGGCAACATTACTCACCGCTAGGTCCCACTCCCGTTTCCTTTCTTCTTGAGGAAGCATTCGAGCCTTGCCTACCGCAGCGTACATGGGCCCCGCCAAAAAATCTACCCCCCACAGATTACATAGCTGGAAACATTTTTCAATATAATTGAAGCAATTTTGATGTACTGCGGTATCCTCATGGGTCAGATCCTTTGTTGGTCCAAAGGCTCCGCAAACAACCGCTTGTAGCCCATTGTCTTTCAATGCCTTTTTTATGACCTCCCCATTAATCAAATCCGGCTCTTCTACTGGGATTTCCACCAAATCATACCCCATTTTTTTAATTTTGGGGAACAGGGCAATGGATTGTGAGTTAAACGGTGATTCCCAAAGCCAGGTGCTTACACCGTATTTTATATCTTTTATCATTCTAAAACAGTTACTTTAAATAAGTTACACCAATAACTTATTTTACAATTAGATACTTTAAAAATATAGAGGTCATTATAACGTCTATTTTGCCTTGACAACCTTCATAACACCTTGCATTATTCGCCAATGGCCAGGAAAGGTGCAGATATATGGGTAATCTCCTGGCTCTTTGGGAGCTATGAATTTTAATACAACCTTTTCTTCAGGGTTTATGATGGCGGTGGCAAAAAGCACCTCAGCCATATCAGGGACATAATTTTTTTCTGCACCATTAGGGTCCATTGCCAATTTATCGGCGGCCATGCCCACTTTTTCCTTTTCACCGGTTTTGGTAATGACTAGATTGTGCTGCATAAAATCTGTGTTCTCAAACACCAACTCTACAGCTTTGCCAGCCTCCACCACAAATTCGGTCAGATCGTACTTCATTTCGTTTTTAATAGTCTTGATATTAACAACAATGGCATTCGAACCATTATCCATACTATTATCCGCACCCAATTCAACCTCATTAATATAGGTTTCTGCCAAGAGTTCCGGTATAGACTTATCAGCAAAGAGGTTCTTTGCTGATTTGGAAAAATCCAACTCCACTTCATATTTCCAATCTCCTGCCAAAGAGACACTGAATTGTCCTGTTTTAAGGAACATTTGCTCCTTTTTACCCCAAATTCCTCCACCACCCCCAGTGTCCTCTACCCTGACAGCGATAGAATTTTTACCTGGTTTTAAGACCCCGGATGGAATTTGGTATACCCTGTTAGCTTGATAATCTTTCTCTGTCCCTCCAACAAATTCACCGTTAATATAGACCTTGTCGGAATCGTCTATTGGTCCTAAAGCAATAATACCCGATTTGTCGGCACTTCCTGAGGGAACATCAATATTTTTACGGAACCATATAATACCATCTATCTGTAATCCAGCATCCTCAATAAGCTGGGGCAACAGCATTGTTTCCCATTTGGAATCATTAAAATCACTTGCTTGTCTTTCAATTTTATCTACCGATCCAATTTCAAATTCTGGTTTGGCAGTCTTGAATGCCTTGATAAATCCTTGATGATGTTTACTTCCGGCCACGTAAATTGCCTTTGCCAACCATTCGTCGGCCACTATTTCTTTGTTCTGACTTAGCTCGAATAACAAGCCCCCTACTTCATTATTAGCTTCTCTTTCTGAGAAATATATAAGTGCTGTCAATTGAACTTCAGGATCCTTATCGTTTAGCAAATTGGCCTTTAGCAACAAGGCATCTACAGTTTTATTTTTAGGTAAAATCTGAATAGCAGCCTTTCTGACCGAACCTGATGGGTGGTACAAGGCTGACTTTACTACTTCCATGGCTTCTGCATTGGCAGAAATAACACCAAGTCCGTCTAATGTCCATAAACCATGTAATGCCCCTGGGTTTAGCCCCAAAGCGTCAACATCGGTATTTTGTACCAACTTAATGAGATTTGGCACAACATCGGTATTCCCATTTTCAACCAATAAGCGCTGGGCGGTCATTCGCCAAAACATATTGTCATTGGATAGGGCCTTTACTAAACCTTTTGAATCGGCTTTATCTAAAGACAAGGATTTCACTTCTTGCTTATCCTTGGGCATAATGCGCCATACTCGTCCTTTGGATTTATCACGTAACGGGTTTTCATAGGCATTTCCCGCTCCATTTACCGCATCATACCCACCTCTATCGACCTTAGGCGTGGGATTGTGTTGAATTATGAAATTATACCAATCCAATACCCAAACGGCACCGTCAGGACCCACTTTAGCCTCTACCGGAGAAACCCATTCATCCGAGCTAGCCATTAAATTGCCTCCATCCTTTTCTATATATCCAGCACCATTCTTTTCAATTTTAGCAATATGTACTACCCCTCCCGTTGGTTCGCAAACAAAGGCATATTTATTCCAATATTGTTTTGGGAAAGTCCTAGCAGTATAAAAGTGATGTCCTGCGGCCGCCGTAAAACCCCCAAAAACATCAACCTGTCTTATATTTTGGGTAATGGGCGACATATTATAATGGCCATCTATTTTTGCACTTCCCTTCAATGAGACCCCCATTTCAACTCTTAAATTTTTATTGGGTATCCCCATAAAAACACTGTGGGTATTGTTGGCGGTGGATGCGAAAATGGAATTATCTTCGGTAATACCCAGACCCCAAGTGTTATTGCTGGTATTCGTTAAAAATTCAAAATTGCCATAGTCCCGGTTGAAACGATATATACCTTGACCAAATTCGAAATTCTCACCAGAAATGGCCCCTTTAAAACCTGAATAACCAACCACCCCATAGATATCATTATCAATTCCCCGTTGAAGGTTTGATGGTCCGGCATGAGTATCAAAAACCCCCCATCCACTAATGGCAATTTTCTTGACATCAGCTATGTCATCGCCATCGGTATCTTTTAAAAATAAAAAATACGGTGCTTGGGAGACCAGAATGCCCCCATTTACAAAGGTAAAACTGGTAGGGATATTTAATTTATCGGCAAAGACCGTGAACTTATCTGCTTTCCCATCCCCATTGGTGTCTTCACAAATCTTAATTCGATCGTCTCCATCACCCTTATCGTCTCGCACTGTATTTGGGTAGTCCACCGTCTCTATCACCCAAAGCCTACCTTTTTCATCCCAGTTCATTGCTATTGGGTTAATAATATTTGGCTCGGAAGCAAAAAGCTCTAGCTTAAACCCTGCTGGGACTTGGATTAATTTTGCAGATTCTTCCGGCGACAATGGCAACTGGTATTTTGGAGCTGGATCCCTTTTCTCATAATTGGGGATATTGGCCATTTCAGTATAACTCAAACTTGGAATGCTTATAGAAAATTCTTGCCAGTTCTTTTTTACCTGGTCACTTACCGCCCAAAGAATACCTTCTTTTATCAGGTTTTGAAACCCAGGTTGGTTCCAAGTTCTTTCATCATGTCCATAAGCGGTATAAAATACCTTTCCTTTACCAAATTGTTTTACCCAAGTCCAAGGCTCATGATGTTCGCCTTCAACTCTTTCCATCAGTACAGTGATATCCTTGGCCAATTTATCGTGAACATAAGTTTCATCCCAAGTGGAGAATTCCTCTATACCTTGCATGATCGGGTGCGATTTATCAATAATATTGGCTGTAAAAGTATCCGTGCCATGTGCTTTAAATTGCCCGCCTACCAAATCCACATATTCTTCAGACTCGTGAAAACAAAAACTGGCGCAATGAATGGGAATAAAAGCATGACCTTCAGCCACATAATCTAACAAAGCCTTTTCCTGTTCCGGAAACCTATTTTCATGATTGGCATAAATAATTACACCGTCATAAAGCGCTAAATTTTCTGGATTAAGATCTTCTACCTCTTCTGTATAAGTGATATTAATACCACTTTTGGTCAAGGCAGAGGCCAAAATCGGCATATAGACCTTGGAATTATGATGCTCAAGGGCATGCCCTAGGAACAACATCTCAATTCGTCTGGGTTGATCATCCTTCTTTTTCTCCTTGGAAGAATTACAGCCCATTAGGGTTATAAAGACGAATAGTAAACAAAAAAAACGTGCCTGTAAAGTGTTCATGATAAACTTATATTTTTGTTCAACAATGATAACAATTAAACAGGCATAAAGAATCCTATATGTTATCCAAAGTTGACTATATTATATCATTAAAAATGTTTTTTACCTATATTTACGGATAAATAATTGCCAACAACTAGCTCTCTATTAAAGATCTGTTATCCTCTTAATAGTAATTAAATCCTTGTCTCTAAGTGAAATCTGCCTTACAAAAATCACCCATTCCAAACTCCCATGCCTTTATTGCCAAAATATTGAGACAACCCAATTTTGACCCTATTTGGCATTTTCATCCGGAATATCAACTATTTCTGGTATTAAAAGGCAGTGGCACACGGTTTATAGGCGATCACGTAAAACATTATAAGGAAGGGGACATCACCTTTACAGGTCCCAATTTACCGCATATGTGGCGTAGTGACAATGAAGGTATGAGGGTAGAGAAAAATTCGTGGTCTGAAGGAATTGTAGTGTACTTCCACGAGGATTTTATTGGCAGCAGTCTTTTACAAAAGGAAGAAATGATTAAACTACGGCAGTTGTTTCAAAAGAGCTTAAGGGGATTGGATATTACGGGCAAAACCGCTAATTCCATTCGAATTATGATGAACAAGCTTATACATCTTGAAGGTATGGACAGTGTTTTGGAATTGTTTAAAATCTTAAACGGTCTGTCCATCACAACGGAAACTACCCTATTGGCCAGCCCAGGCTATACCAACTCCTTAAAAGAGGGAGATACTGAAAGAATGAATGATGTACACGCTTATGTAATGAAGAATTTTAAAGGAAAAATAGCGCTAGGCACTGTAGCTTCCTTGGCCAATATGACCCCTACCTCTTTTAGCCGGTATTTTAAGATCCACGCCAATAAGACCTTTTCCTGATTTTTAAGTGAGATTAGAATTGGCTATGCCTGCAAACTATTGATCGAAGACAAAATGAATGTTGGTCAGGCCTGCTATGATAGCGGCTTTCAAACCTTGTCCAATTTCAACAAACAGTTTAAGACAATTACCAAAAGAACTCCCATGTCCTATAAAAAGGAATATGAAGTTCAATGAATCCAAAAATTCAGGGACAAGCCTAAGCACTTTTTGAATACATAATTACTTTAATTAAAGTAATTTTGCGCTATGGTAAGAAACATTCAGCTCAGGACCACTTTAATGGAAGAATCGGTAGAAGATATCCTGAAAAAGAAAGCTGCAAAATATTTGGGAGTCCCCAGTCAAGAAATTTCAACAATAAAAGTGCTTCGGAAATCTCTCGATGCACGGAAATCTACCATATACTTCAATTATAAGGTTTCGGTTTATATTAACGAGCCAGGCCCTAAGACCAATGATTATAACTTTGATTATAAGGATGTTTCCAAAGCCAAGGAAATTCACATTATAGGTTTTGGTCCAGCAGGCATGTATGCCGCCTTGCGCTGTATAGAATTGGGCTATAGACCTATAGTCCTGGAAAGGGGGAAAAATGTTAAGGACCGCAGACGCGATTTAAAAGCCATCAACAGAGATCATTTGGTAAATGAAGATTCTAATTACTGTTTTGGCGAAGGTGGTGCCGGCACCTACTCTGACGGCAAATTGTATACCCGAAGCCTAAAAAGGGGGGATGTACGAAGAATATTCGAGAATTTGGTCTTTCACGGTGCTACAGAACAGATCCTAATAGATGCCCACCCACATATAGGCACTAACAAATTACCCCAATTAGTACAGAATATTAGGGAGACCATCTTAAAATATGGAGGAGAAATACACTTTGAATCGAAGGTAGTAGATTTTAAGATCGTTAATAATTCTATTAAAGGAATCGTTTTGGGAGATGGCAGGGAACTGTCTGCAGAAAGGGTTATTTTGGCAACAGGCCATTCCGCAAGGGATATATATTACTTGTTACACCATAAAAAAATTGCCCTACAAGCTAAATCATTCGCCATGGGTGTTCGGGTAGAACATCCACAACATATTATAGATAGCATTCAATACCATTGTTCTGGGGACAGGAACGAGTTGCTCCCTGCCGCCTCCTACAGTCTAGTAGAGCAGGTTAAGGATAGAGGGGTATATTCGTTTTGTATGTGTCCGGGAGGATTCATAGTTCCCGCCGCAACCGCTCCTGGGGAGGTGGTCGTAAACGGTATGTCGCCTTCCAAACGCAATAACTTATTCGCCAATTCAGGAATTGTGGTGGAGATCAATGTGGATGTAGATATCCATAAATATGAACACTTTGGCCCATTGAAAGGGTTGGAATATCAAAAGGATCTAGAGCGATTGGCTTTTACCTCAGGTGGACGAAACCAAACCGCTCCTGCACAACGACTTACAGATTTCGTGGAAGGAAAGCTGTCCAAAGATCTAAATCCGACCTCTTATCAACCTGGTCTAAAATCCGCACCTTTACATTCGCTATTGCCCAAATTGATCGGTAGTAGGCTGCGTTCAGGTTTTACCGCATTTGGCGAAAAAATGAGAGGCTATTACACCGCGGAGGCCAATGTTATTGGTGTAGAATCCAGAACCTCATCACCCGTAAACATTCCTAGAAAGGAAAATTTGGAACATCCGGAAATCAAAGGGCTGTTTCCCTGTGGAGAAGGTGGCGGTTACGCTGGGGGCATCGTATCGGCTGCCATGGACGGTGAGCGCTGTGCTGAGGCTGCGGCCGCTGGACTCTAGGTCTATTTATTGATTTAAACGGTTTATCCAAACTAATCCACTACCTTTGCCACTTATTTTACATACTACATGACATTCAAAGACTTAGGTATTATTGAGCCTATCCTAAAAGCCCTAACGGCAGAAGGCTATACAAATCCCACCCCAATACAAGAACAGTCCATCCCCATTTTACTTAAAGGTAAGGACCTATTGGGTTGCGCACAAACAGGAACCGGTAAAACGGCGGCATTTTCCATTCCCATCATTCAACAAATGGCGATGGATCGGGAAGCCAATCAACAACAACGAAAAATTAGAACCTTGGTGGTTACCCCAACAAGGGAATTGGCCATCCAGATCGGAGAAAGTTTTACCTCATACTCTCGATTTACCGGAATAAGAAACACCGTTATTTTCGGAGGCATTAAACAGGGAAGACAAACAGATGCCCTAAGAAAGGGAGTGGATGTAGTTATAGCCACCCCAGGAAGGTTATTGGATTTAATGAACCAAGGATTTATTTCCCTAAGGGATGTTAAATACGCCGTATTGGATGAAGCTGACCAAATGTTGGACATGGGCTTTATCCACGATATTAAAAAGATAATTGCCAAACTACCTTCCAATCGACAATCCCTTTTCTTCTCCGCCACCATGCCACCGGCCATAGTAGAACTATCCAAGAAAATCTTGGGCGATTTTGATCGTGTTACCATAAAACCTCAACAGGCTACTGCGGAAAAAGTAGAACAGGGCGTTTATTTTGTTACCAAAAAGAATAAACCGAATTTATTGATCCACCTTTTGGAAAAAGACCCCAATGATTCGGCCCTTGTATTTTCTCGTACCAAGCATGGTGCCAATAAAATAGTAAAGCAATTGGCCAAGGCCGATATTAAGGCCGATGCCATTCACGGTAATAAATCACAGAATGCAAGACAAAAGGCGCTGGGCGATTTTAAGGATGGGGAATTAAAGGTGCTTATTGCAACCGACATTGCGGCCAGGGGAATAGATGTTGAGGAGCTTTCATTGGTTATCAACTACGACTTGCCCAATGTACCGGAAACTTATGTGCACCGTATTGGTAGAACAGGAAGGGCCAGTGCCAGTGGAGTTGCCTTATCCTTTTGCGATGCTGAAGAAAGGCCTTATCTAAAAGATATTCAAAAACTTATAAATCAACAGGTCCCTGTTATAAAGGACCATCCTTTTGTAGATGATGGATCTGAAGAGGTGCCTTTAGAAGAAAAAAAACATCACAATAACAGGCAAAAACCAAGAACGGGACATACCAATTCCAGAGGTGGCAGAACTAACAACCAGAATAGGAGTAGGAACAATAGGCCAAAAAGAGATTAATATTTTAAGTTTAGTCCGCATTTAGGCATGTTATTTAGTGATATAAATCCCCTATAATTAGCAGGTATTTAAAAAATTCAAGATATTTATTCTTTTAAATCAATTCATTTTTAAAAGAATAAATATCATATGAAAAATTTATTTAATGCCATGGTAATAGGTTTAGTCCTTTTTACTATTCCACTTCCCTCATTATCCCAAACTACAAACCTCATTAGTTTTAATATTAAATATGACAATACTGGGGATACGATCAACAATTGGAATGACCGTAAAGCTTCCTTGGCAAAACTAATTCAGCATTATGATGCCGATATAGTAGGTATTCAAGAAGGATTATATAATCAGGTGGACTACTTAAATACTGCCCTTACCAGTTATGCCTATGTTGGCATCGGCCGGGACGATGGTAAACAAAAAGGGGAATACTCGGCGATATTCTATAATACCGATAAATTCAAAATACTTAAAACGAATACTTTTTGGTTATCCGAAACACCCGAAAAAGTATCGGTAGGATGGGACGCTTCCTTGGAACGAATCTGCACCTACGCGCTCTTTCAAAATATAAACACCAAAAAACAATTTTGGGTATTCAACACCCATTTTGATCATAGGGGAGTACAGGCCAGGATAAATTCGGCTCAACTCATTTATAAAAAAATAAATGAAATAAACACCTCTAAGCTACCTGTAATCTTAATGGGCGATTTAAATTTAACACCTGACTCCGAACCTATTCAATATTTAAAAAAGAACCTGACAGACGCCATGGAAATATCAAAACAACCCTTCTATGGTCCCATAGGCACCTTTAATGGATTTAACCAGGACAGAATTATGGAAAATAGAATAGACTATTTCTTTGTGAAAAATGTTGACGTCTTGTCTTATACCCATATTGATGACAGAATGCCCAATAACAAGCATGTTTCCGACCACTTGCCGATTCTGATGACCATCGCCAATTAATTTATTAACATGTATACCCCATCCCACTATAAAAATGAAGACCTAGCAGAAGTTAAGGAGTTCATAAAACAAAACAGCTTTGGTATTTTGGTGAACCAGACCAATGGCAGGCCTTGGGCAACACATATCCCTCTGGAATTGGATCTGGATGGGGATGGTAAGGACATTTTGGTGGGACATATCTCTAAAGCTAATCCACAATGGCAGGGCTTTAAAAATAATGAGGAAGTTCTAACTATTTTTAACGGACCACATAGTTACATCTCCTCTTCGTGGTACAAAGAGGAAGAAGTTCCAACCTGGAATTATATTGCCGTTCATGTTTACGGAAAAATAAACATTTTGGATGAGGCGGCCGTCTTGGCTTCCCTTCATAAATTAGTGGACAAATACGAAAAAGGATCTTCTAATCCGATTTCCATAAATGACCTATCCAAAAATACCATGAAGCAGATAAAGGGGATAGTAGGGTTCCAAATCAATATTACTGATATTCAAGCTACCTATAAGTTGTCGCAAACAAGGCCAGAGGACAATCCAAAAATATTGGAAGAATTACAAAAAAGAAATAACCCTGGTTCACAAGCAATTGCAGGTTGTATGAAACATTTAAAAAAGTAAACATAATTCGCATTCGCAAATCTTAATAATGAACTTAGATCAAGAAAAACAAATAGCTGCCAAGGAAGCAGTGAAATATGTAAAAAGTGGAATGACTGTAGGATTGGGCACGGGTTCTACTGCAGCCCACATGGTAAATGAATTGGGTAGACTAGTGCAAAACGGATTAAAAATAGTTGGAGTACCCTCTTCAGAAAGCACAAAAAAATTAGCGACTGAAAAAGAAATACCGCTTACTACCTTGGAAAATGTCAATGCTATTAATATCTATATTGATGGAGCCGATGAATTTGACCCCTATATGCAACTTATAAAAGGTGGTGGAGGTGCTTTGTTAAGGGAGAAAATATTGACGTATAATTCCGATTTAGTCATAATCATTGCCGATTCACAAAAAGAGGTAAAAAGGTTGGGTGCTTTTAAATTACCCGTAGAAACCATTCCGTTGGCTACCCAGAAAATAGAGCTGTTACTAAAAGAAAGAGGACTTCAGCCTAATTTAAGAAAAAAGAATGGTGCAAATTTTATCACTGATGAGGGTAATTTTATCCTAGACCTTAATATAGCGCATATTACGAATATGCCATTGTTGGAAAGCAGCCTAAAACAGATTCCAGGTATTGTAGAAACTGGCCTATTCTTGGATATGGCCGATATTATTATTGTAGGCAAAGGAGAAAGTGCCATAACAATAAAAAATAAGAAGGTTCAGGCTATTTAATAAATCGCCAATCCAAACAACTGAATTTTTGGGCACAATAAACAGAAAAACCTGTAACGTAACGTTACAGGTTTTTCTAATTTAAAATTCGACAAAAAAAGATAATAGACTACCGTGCCTTTCTAATCAAATTAGCCATATAAACATATTTCATGTCCCTTAACCCTAAGCCGACTTCCATAGCTTTGGTGGATACCGGGGTTGCTCCCTCTTCCCAATTGATATTTTGGTTCAAGGCTTGCTTATAATCCTTAAACATGCTTACCGTCATATGGGAAGCGTATGTATCACTTCCTATAGGATTAATAAATCGTATTAATCCCCAATTGGCTTTTTCTCCAGCGTCGACAACTTTTTGGTGAATTGGTTGAAAGATTTCCATCTCTGCCTTTTCATAAGCACCGTAGTTCATAAGGTCTACCTTCATCATGTCTATCTGGGCCACGGTACCCAAAGGCATATCAAAATCTCCTTTGGTCGTGGCAATTTCTTCCGTAAATATTCTTACTGCCAGATCCCTTGTTGCCGAGGAATGTTGTATTTTTTTATTAATATCCGCTTCAGCCATTTTAGGATAAGCCGCTTTGGCCCTATCCAAAAGCTGTGACCAACTACTACCATCCATCATCTTTACAGGGTCGTTAAATACGGTGACGGTAACGTATTGAAATCCTTGCTGTTCTCCCCCCGGACTAAGTGCCCAAAGGTCCCAGCCCATAATATCACCGGCTTTTATCCGTTGCACCTGAATTTTTTCCCAAAACTCTTCTGTGGCGTTATACTCCATTTCCTGTTCGTTATCCACTTTCATGAATTCAAATACGAGATATAGTTTTTCCTGAGCAATAGTCAAATTGCTCACCATCAATAAAGCGAATAGAATTAATAAATTTTTCATAAAATTAGGTGCTATTGGTTAATACTACTCTTTCGAATTATTCAATCCGTTTCATAATCAAAGCCCAAACCAAATACCGAGGTATGGCTCCTTTGAACCATAGGTTGGCTTATCCCAAATAAAATAATAAATCCCGTAAAATTCAGGAGATTAGGATGAACCAAAGCCATTATTGTCCGTAGATACGCAAAAAATTACCAAAGCCTAGACATTTTTATTTTATATAGTATGTAGGTGTTTAAGAAGATTTTCTTTGAACGATTTACTTAAAGGGATTACTTTTCTATTAATTTCCAAATGGTTATCCGCTACTACATCCAATTTAAAAATATTGACTATAAAAGATCTATGCACCCGAATAAACATATGGTTCTTAATTTCATTTCCCACAACCTTAAGTGTAGTACTAATCAGATAGTTGCCATTTGATGTGATGATATTACTGTAATTTCTATCGGCCTCGATATAAAGAATTTCGTCGAGAAGTAGTTTTACCATTCGCCCATTATGCCTTACAAAGATTCGGTCTACCATGACCTCGAAATTTTCAGGAATATCCTCGGTATCCTGATTATTTTCCTTAATTTGATCCACTACTAAGGCAATGGTACGTTGCAAATCCAGATTATTAAACGGCTTGGAAATAAACGCGTATGGATGTGTAGCTTTAGCCTTGGTAAAGGTAGCTTCATCACTATTGGCCGTAAGGTATATTATGGGAATTCTTTTGAATTTCTGAATCTGAATTGCCGCTTCAATACCATTTACCCTTCCTTTCAGGTTAATATCCAATAAAATAATATCCGGAGTGTTCGCCGAAGCATGTAAAATAGCCTCTTCCCCTCTAGTTTCAATGCCGATTACTTCATAGCCCAAATTGGTGAGTTGTACAGAAATATTTGCAGCGATGATCATATCATCCTCAACAATTAAAATACGGGTAGTTTGATTCATAATCAGGCTGCTTTGTGATGTTGAAATTCAAAGGATACTGAAGTTCCTTTCTTTTGTCTTAACACCATTTTACCGTCCAATTGCTTGGTCAAAAGTGCTATCAACTGGGTCCCAAAACCGGTGCCATTAGCCTTATTTCCCTCTGTGAAACCAATGCCATTGTCGTTAACCTTTAGTTCTAAATGAGTGGTCTTCTGCTCCAAGGATATGGTAATTTTACCATGAAGATTGTGGGGAAAAGCATATTTCAATGAATTTGTAATCAACTCATTAACAATTAATCCAATAGGCGTTGCAATGTCAACATTTAGTTCGATCTTCTTCATGTCAAAAAACATGCTAATCCTTTGCTCTGCACCGTAAGAATGGAGTACATAATCACCCAGAATTTTAAAATAATTCCTCATCTCTATAGTCGCCAAATTCTTTCCCTGATATAAATTTTGATGAATCATACTCATACTCTGAATCCGATTTTGGATTTGGTGCATGTTTTCCTTTATTTTTTTGTCGTCTATATGCGTAGATTGTAGTGAAAGCAAACTGGAGACCACTTCCATATTATTTTTAACCCGGTGATGTATTTCCTTTATCAGGAATTCCTTCTCTTTATTTTGATGCTGTAGTAGTATGTTTTTTCTTCGGTTATTTCTAATAGACAGAACTCCCAAGACCAAGAGAAACAATAATAATCCAGTGATTATGGAAGTCAAAGTCTGGTTACTCTGTTGTTTTTTTATCGTTCCCCGCTGAAGAATTATAGTGTCCTCTTTTTGTGCAACGTCAAATTCCGTTTGCAATAAGGCAATACGGTGATCGGATTCTGCTGTGAAAATTTCCTTCTTAAGGCCGTCATATTCTGAAAATGCCTTGTAAGCTTCCATGTAATTATGGTCCCCCGCGAAAGCTTTTCCCAAGGCTTCATATGCCTGACTCAAATAAAATTCATCCCCAAAATCAGAGGTAGCCACATTAAGTGACATTTGAAGACTTTCTATACCATTCTTATATTTTCCCTGCAAATTCTGCAATTTCCCGATGGATAGCCATGATCGCATCAGCATAAAATCATTATCCAACAACTCGGCATATTTAATGGCATTAAGTCCGGCATTTTCGGCTTTCTTGTACTCGTTTAAATATGCGTACAAATCCACAAGAGAAATATAAACATCACTTAAATTATTATAAAAACCGTATCGTTCACCAATAGCCAAAGAATGTTCAAAATATTTTAGTGCTTCTTCATGCCTATTTAATTTAAGGTAGTTGTTGGCTACAACATAGAGTGTAAAGTCATAATCCAAATCCATTATTCCACGTTCTTCAAAGAGGATAATGGCTTTGATACCATATTTTAATCCCTTATCATATTTGGCCTGTTTCCAAAAAATATTGCTCAAATCACTATAAGCAACGGCAATTGCCCTTTTGTCATTTTGCTCCTCCCCTAACCGTAGTGCTTCCATGGCATAATCGGCAGCCCGGTCTAGTCGCCCTCGACGTTCATAAACATAACCTAGTTGGGTGTTTAAAAAAGCCAGATCCTTGGCCAACACTTTACTTTTGGCTTCTTCCAAGACTATTTGGGCACTGTCCAGTTTTTCCATACGCAGAAGAATGGCGCCTTGCGTAATCTGAAATCGGCCATTCCAGAGCTTATTATTATGATCAATAGTTCGTTTTAAGCCTACCCTAGTAAAATTCAAAGCCTTTGTTAGGTTACGCGTATGCCAATAATATGCCAAATCATTCAGGATTTCAAATTGCAAGGTATCCGTAGGGGCACTTTCATAAAAAATCTCCAAATGGTCCAGATAGGAGGCTCCAAAATTGTCGGTATCCACAAACACTTTTTGATAAGGAATATCCCTGTCAAAATCTATGAGTTGACCATATAATAATGAACTAAATAAAATAGTGATGGAAACTGCTATGTAGTGGTGTTTGCCCATTATTTAAACTATCAAATACTTTAAAAAGCAGGGGTTCTTAAATATACGAATATTATTTGCATATTTCATTAGGTAATTAAAACCACCTGCTCGGACAATAAATCATGGCCTCCGTCCTTAAAGGATTGATTATCTGCATAAAATCCGATTAATTAGTTTAAAGTAGAGCGTTATTATATCGGCATGAAATCACCAATAATACTTTTTATGTTTATGGTTATAGGTTGTATTTCTTGCAAAAACAACCAAAAACCTGTGGGTAATGACATAAAATCAGAAAACAATGGAAACCAGGTAATTCATAAAAATGCCCGTCTTGCGTTGGCTATTGGCACCTATTTAAACATTAAGGATGAGGAAGAGATTAATGGCTTGGTAACAGACAATTATATAAGAAATATGAACGGAATTCCCGTGGTTACCAATAGATCGGAATTAAAAGCAAGACTAAGCCTATATAGTACTGGATTCCCCGACCATAATATATTTACGAGCAATAGTAATGTCTGTGAAAATCAAGGATATGTAAACTGGGTCTTCACCGGAACCCATACAGGACAATTTGCAGATGTAATTGCTACGGGTAAAAAAGTTAAAATAAATGGGTTTTCACATCTCTATTTTAATGAAGAGGGTAAAATATACCAAGAAGATATTTTTTACAATGAATTGGAGTTTCTGCAACAATTGGGATACACCTTAGTAGCTCCAAATCTTAAATAGGGTACTTAATAAATGTTCCCTTCTAAAAATAAAACTAATATTAAAATCAACATTATTAACTAAACTTTAAAATTATGAGAAACTTTAAAAAATCATTTGTCATTATATTATTAGGGCTATTGACTCCTAGCCTAGCATTGGCGCAAGGTGAAAAAAACCAAGCCTATTATGTCCACGAGGACCAGGTAAAACCTTCCATGATCCAAAAATACAACGAGGTATCCAAGGATTTTATGGAAGCATGTAAAAAACATAAGCTCGAAGGGGCTAGCTGGCAAGTGGCATCCACCTCTACAGGTAGATATTTCAACATTTCACCTATAGAAAATATGGCGGAATTGGATAAGAACGTCTTTGAGCCCTTATCTGATAAAATGGGAGAGGATGCCTTTAAAGATTTGTTTAGGCGGTTTAATGAATGTTATGACAAACATGGCGATTATGTAATTTATCTAAACAAAGAACTTACCTATATGCCAGAAGGCATCAGTACTACCACTGAGGGTCAAAACTACAGAAAATGGCATTTTTTAAATGTAACTCCCAGCAATCTCCAAAATCTTAAGGGAAAACTTAAAGAGTTAAAAGCCTTATATGCAAAAAAAGGATCCAAGGAGTACTATCGTATTTACCACAATGGATTTGGCACTATGGGAGATTACTATCTCGCAGTAATTTCCGCAGTAGACGAAGAGGATCATGCCAAGAAATCTAAAGCAAATGAAGCATTATTAGGGGAGGAAGGAAAAAAACTTTTCGAAGAACTCTTTGGTTATGTACTGAAATACGAAACGGAGACAGGTGAAATGCACCCAGACCTTGCTTATAAGCCATCGAATTAAATACATAAACAGGCATGCTCTAGTAAAAAAACTATAAGGTGATACGTAGTAAGTAAATTTTCAATTTGAATTAGCAACTAAGTAAAGAAAATATACCAACCAACGCTAAAACCAGCATGCCTGCTTTTTTGACAAAAAAGTAATAACAGCAAAATCAAACATTATGAAAACAACTATTCATTGCATGGAGAAATTAGCAAAACTTATGCTGGTTTTTGTTTTTTTATTCAGTATTAAGCTGAATGCCCAAGATGACGTCAACAAGGGCATAAGTGTATATCAGTACAGACAGGTAGCACCCGATCAAATGGAAGAATTCATTTCTAGGGAAACCAAATATTGGAGTAAAGTTGCCGAAAATGCTTTATCCAAAGGGAATCTGATATTCTGGGGGCTGTTTCAGAAGGTCGGCGGTTTTGATGAGCCCAACTCTCCTAATATTTTGTTCATCAATACCTTTAAAGACATTGACGCGACAGCAAATATCTGGGATCCATCTGGGGTTTGGCCTGATGTTCCTATGGATAAAATGGAAACTTTTTCTATGAGTAAGGTAATCCATACCATATTTGTAAAACCCGAAGTATGGGTCAAGGCCAGTAATTCAATACCAGAAAAGGATTATAAATTTGTTAAAATTATTTATCACAATGCCTCTAATCCCGGGAATTTGATCGAGCTGGAAGAAAAGCATTGGGGCCCTTTTATTGGATCAGCAATGAATAGTGGCAAAACGAAACAGAAGGCCTGGGGAAATGCTAGAATACTGACCCCCTCCGGTCCCAATATGCAGGCCAACACAATTTCTTTTGACCTTTATTCCAGCTTAAAGGAAGCACTAGATCCCACTTGGGGTCCGAATGCGGTATTTCCAACAGATGGTCTTACAGAGATTGGCGAACTAGAGATTGATCAGCGCATCAGCTTTGTCTACCGGATTGTAAAAGTAGTAGCGCCATCAGGGCAGTAGCATCACCTTCAAACAGCTTTATAAGTTTTAAATAAATGTTTGAATTAGTATCAATACAATTTCGATGTGAAGTTCACTTCAAATTATATCTCTAAGGGAAAATAAATGTACAATTTGACTAACAATCAATTAATAACAGAAACTCTAAAATCTATGAAATCACTAAAATCAATTATTGGGACACTAATAGTAATGGCCTTTTTTATTCCCACTACTGGAGCAGCACAAGAGGGGCATTATTATACTGTAACCACCTGGAAACTAAGTATACCTGAAAATGGATCTCGGGCAGAGCTCAATGCCCATTTAAAAGAATTTTCTGAAAAAATAACCTTCAAAAACGATAAGGTTATCAGTGAAAAAGTGTTCCACCATATATCGGGTGCCGACTTACGCGATTTGGTTGTAATTAGTGAGTATGCCAATTGGAACGATATAGAAGCCGCATCCAATAAGCAGAATGAATTGATGAAAACTGCATGGCCCAAGGAAGAAGACCGCTTGGCATTTATTAAGTCGTGGAGTAAATACGTGGTAACCCATTCCGACGAGATATATCAAGAAAATCCGGAATTAACCAAAAAATAGTTTTGGCACAAAACCTGACGGGAGCTTTAATCCCGTCAGGTCCAAACAAAAAATGAAAGCATCATGAAAAAATTACTAATTATTGGGCTCGCAATAGCTTTTATAACGGCCTGTCAAGAAAAAAAACCGGAACGTTACACACAAAGTTCACCGGAAATCAATACAGTAAAGAAATTAATCGACAATTACAATAATAAAACATATGACTCCAGTATCTATGCCGATACCTCGAAGACTTATTATAATTCAAAAGAATCTCCCTTAACGCCCGAGGAGGCCTTGGCTTTTCATAAACAAACGGAATTGACCTACTCTCAAAGGAGTTTCCTTGATAAAGACCAAGAATATGAAATGGTGCTCACGGATGATGGGGAGACATGGGTAAATTGTTGGTTAGACTGGCAAGGCACACTTGCAGGTAATGGTCAAGTGGTGAATATCCCTATACATCTAACATTTCGTTTCGCAGATGGTAAAATTGTTCGAGAAGTTGGGATGTGGGATCCCACGGAAGTGGTTCTGGCCGTTCAGGAAATGGAAATGAAAAACAGCATGTCTGCCGATGAAAAAGCTATTCAGGCTACTATGGACAATGTCATCAAAGCATGGAATACAAATGATAAGGAATTAATGTATGGTAATTTGGCTAAAAATGTCACAAGAACGGCCAACGGGGTCACCATCGCCAAAAAACAATCGGATTATGGCGACTTTATGGGAGTCTATCACATTGCCTTTCCTGACTTTAAGGTAAGCCTGGACAAAACGGTAATATCCGGCAACAAGGCCTATATAAACTGGACATGTACTGGCACCAATAAAGGAGAATTCATGGGAAATGCACCTACCAACAAAAAAATTAAAACCCAAGGAATTAGTGTCTGGCTTTTCGACACCTCTGGAAAAGCCGTTCGTGAAGATGCCTTTTATGACAACCTAGTAGTTTACGAACAGTTAGGATATACCATGCCAGCTCTTAAGTAATGATAATCTAAATGTTCTGAATCAATTTACATAATAGTTAAAATTATTAAATCAACTATAAAATGGAAAGAAGAACTTTTGTCAATAATACGGCTCTGTTTGCCATTGCAATAAGTACCTCTGGTTTTGTTCGGTTTGATGGGCATAGTTATGTAGGAGATTGCGAAACGACAACCGATATATTGGGTCCGTTTTATAGACCCAATAGTCCACTGCGCAATAGTCTATCCATTAAAGGTGAAATGGGAGATTCTATTGAACTCATTGGGAAAATAAACCATAACGACTGTACGACCCCCTACCCTAAGGCCAAAATAGAACTATGGCATTGCGATGCACGGGGTGTTTACGATAACACCTCCCAGGATTATCGTTATCGTGGCACTACCTATTCCGATTCAAATGGCAATTATAACTTCAATACCATTCTACCGGTACCTTATGACGTGGGTGATGGAACTATTCGGCCCGCGCATTTTCATATGATGATATCTGCAACCGGCTATCAACCCTTGGTAACACAACTCTATTTTATTGGTGATGACTATTTAGACAAAGACGAATCCGCTTCTTCCCCAACTGCAAAAAAAAGGATTTTGAGTGTGGAACGCTTGAACAATGGCAGCAAAAAAGTTGTCTTTGACGTAAATATGTCACAAAACCTAAGTCCCGAATCGGCTGCTATTGACAAATTGGTTGGCGTTTATACCGACGATAAAAAGCTTCTAAAAAAAGTCTTCTTTAATAAGGACAATGCTCTTTGGATGAAAAACGAGCTGTATGGTGTCAATTTCAATTATTTGGGAGACAATACCTTTACCCTTCCCGGTATTGACACAAAACGTAAGTTGAGCTATCATTTTGAAATTTTATCCTTAAACACCACTAGATTGACCATTTCCGAATTAAACGAAAATGGGAAAAAGAAGATTCGAGTATTAACTAAAGAAAAAATATAAACTATAGTGGCCTAGTCTGTTTAATATACATGGTAAACCAGATAATCCTACAACCCTTAAACTAAACCATTATGATTTCAAAAAATAAACAAAAACCCAACATAATTGGTAATAACACAATTACTAACACTATTCTATTGGTGTTAGTAATTCTATTTATTTCCGCTCCGGGAATTGCTCAAAAAAGCAACATCAAAAAGGACATTAAAATGTATTCCCAGGTATGGGACGAAATTATTAATCAAGGAAAAATTGACGAAATCAACAACAAGAATTTTGACACCAACATAACCCTCATTTCCACTCCCGAAAATATTATAGGCATTGAAGGGTTTAAGGCCTACTATCAAAATTACCTTACCGGATTTTCTGAGGTCAACTTCACTATCATGGATGTCTTCGGGCAGGGCGATAAAATTGTAAAATATTGGAATTTTAAGGGAACCCATACCGATGATTTTTTTGGAATTCCGCCAACGGGAAAAAGCGTAAACGTGGATGGAGTAACTCTGGTGAAAATGAAAAATGGCAAGATAGCCCAAGAACAAGATTTTATGGACAATATGGTGTTCCTGCAACAGTTGGGTTTGCTTTCCAACCCTGATAATGAGAATATTATCGACGGTCTTTACAAAGCCTTCGCTGTGGGCGACATTCCTACCGTACTAGCTGCAATGGATGCCAATATTGTTTGGAACGAGGCCGAAGGCAATGAACTTGCGGACGGAAATCCCTATAAAGGAACGGATGCCGTAGTCAATGGGGTCTTTGCGCGCCTAGGAGCGGAACATGAATACTTTAACCTTACGGATATTGAGCTTCACGAAATGAGTAATAACCAAGTGCTGGCTACCCTGAGATACAATGCCAAATTAAAGACAAATGGAGCTCTTATAGATGCACAGGCGGCCCATCTTTGGACGCTTCATGACGGAAAGGTGATTGCTTTTCAGCAATATGTGGATACTAAACAACTTAATGATGCAGTCTATAAATAGAAAAAACAAGGATAAACGGGAATGTCGAAAACCAAGCAACGTTGGCCGATAAAAATAAACTTATATAATCGAAAATCAACAAATTTTTAATGGTCTATTATTGGTTACAGCTACTATACATTTTTATAGGTTCCAAATTATTTTGGAAGGAAGTTGATCTGACATCTAATCAAACTAGAAAACAAAGGGTTAGTATTTTAGATTGCGACACCTTCAGATATATGTCCAATGCCAAGTACGCTTATTACATGGACTTCATTCGATTTGAGAAAATGTTTCGCTCAAAACTATTTGAGAATACTGTAAAAAAAGGGATGTATGCGGTATTAGGGTCTCAAAAAATTATCTACAAAAAACCATTAAAAATGTGGTCAACTTTCAAAATCACCCTTATCCTGGAAGGATGGGATGACAAATGGGTCTATCACAGTCAGGTTTTTGAACAAAATAACCAAGTGTGTGCCATTGGCTATACAAAAGCCGCTTTTTGGAAAGACAAGAAGGCACAGGATTTAAAAATGATATTCAAAAATTGTGGTGTCACAGTTGATGAATTGAAAATTTCAGCAGAAATACATGACATATTTAGTAGTGATTACCAACTTTTAAAAAATACAACTGACATATTAATCTAAATACTTTGTAACATGGAAACAGCAGAAAAGATAACATTGGACCCTTCAAAAATTATGCAGGTCGGTACCGGATTTTTTGGCACCAAAACCTTGCTTACAGCAGTAAATATGGACCTTTTTACCATTTTGGCGAAACGGGAATTATCTGGTAAAGACATTCAATCCAGGCTAAGTTTGCACTCTCGAAGCCTATATGATTTTTTGGATGCCTTGGTAGCGATGGGCTTTTTGAAAAGAAAGGGATTAAAAGAAAGTGCTCTTTACGGTAATGCAGAGGATGCCGATTTCTTTCTGGACAAGAACAAACCTACCTACATAGGTGGAATTTTGGAAATGTGCAACAACCGTTTGTACCCCTTTTGGAACAATTTGGAGGATGGACTAAAAACGGGCTTGCCGCAAAATGAAACCAAAAATGGTGGAAAACCCATTTTTGAAGCGGTTTATGCAGATCCAAAAAAACTTCGGGAATTTGTTGGAGCAATGGCCGGGGTACAAATGGGAAATTTTATAGAATTTGCCAAGGCATTTAATTTTTCGAATTACAAAACCCTTTGCGATATTGGTGGGGCGGGAGGATTTTTAGCGGCTCACGTAGCCATGAACAATCAACATATGCAATGTACATCCATGGATCTGCCCCAGGTAGAGCCCATTGCAAAGGAAAACGTCCAGAATATGGGTTTAAAGGATAAGGTGAAAATCACATCAGGAGATTTTTTTACTGATGATTTTCCAAAATCGGATATCATTACCATGGGTAACATTTTACATGACTGGGGTACCAAGGATAAAAAGGCCCTTATAAAAAAAGCATATGATGCCCTACCTAAAGGAGGTGCCTTTGTTGTAATCGAAAATATTATAGATAATGAAAGAAGTAAAAATGCCTTTGGGCTTTTGATGTCCCTGAACATGCTTATTGAGACGGCTGAAGGTTATGACTTCTCTGCTTCCGATTTTAATAAAATGGCCCTGGAGGCAGGATTTAAATCAACTTCATTAATGCCGTTGAAAGGTCCAACAAGTGCGGCGATAGCTATAAAATAAAAATACGTTGTAGTTATGAGAACAGTATTTTTAATCACGAACATTTTTCTTGTTTTTTTAGTTTCCTGTGCGGAAAAACAAGAATCAAAAATGGAAACGGAGCCCACATCCACCTATATGGATTACTCCAATAGCGAAGATCAATTTACAGGCGGAATCAATATGATAGCCATCAATACCCCTAAAGGAATTTTTAAGGTATGGACTAAACGGGTAGGCAACAATCCCAAAATGAAGGTGTTATTACTTCATGGGGGTCCAGGTGGTACACACGAATTTTTTGAATGTTTTGATGGTTATTTACCAAAAGAAGAAATTGAATATATTTATTACGATCAATTGGACTCCTATTACAGTGACAAACCAAATGATTCCACTCTTTGGACCACAGATCATTTTGTTGAGGAAGTGGAGCAAGTTCGAAAAGCACTAAACCTTAATAAAGACAACTTTTACCTTCTTGGGCAATCTTGGGGCGGTATTTTGGCGATGGAGTACGCCTTGAAATATCAAGATAATTTAAAAGGACTTATTATTTCCAATATGATGGCCAGCATACCAGAATATGAGAAATATGCTGCTGAAGTGCTGGGGCCACAATTACCTCCTGAGGTCTATAAGGAAATAAAGGCAATGGAGGCCAATGATGATTTTATGAATCCCAAATATTCGGAACTCGTAATGCAACATTACTATACCGAACACTTTTTAAGATTGCCTATGAATAAATGGCCAGAATCCATTAATCGCGCAATGGCCCACCTCAACCCCAATATTTATGTTTTTATGCAAGGTTATAGTGAATTTGGGGTTACCGGCAATGCCTCTTTAAAGGGCTGGGATGTCTCCGAGAGATTAAAAACCATTACAGTTCCTACCTTGGTTATCGGTGCCACACATGATACCATGGATCCGAAATACATGGAATGGATGTCCCAAGAACTACCAAAGGGCAGATTTTTATTATGCCCAAATGGCAGCCATTTATCGCAATACGATGACCAAAAGACCTATTTCACTGGATTGATCAAATTCATTAAAGACGTTGACGACAATAATTTTTAATCTAAAAAAATACCGTCATGAATAATTTCAGTTCTTCAATAGAGGCTTTTCTTTATTGGGAAAAGGAAACACCAAGTAAGCCGTTCTTGATTCAGAATTTTGAGAGCCATCAAAAGAGCATTTCATATTCCGATGCTGGGATTGAAATGAGAAAATTGGCTTCGTATTTATTGAAACTAGGACTACCTAACAAAAGTCATATTGCCTTGCTTTCCAAAAATTGCCCCCACTGGATTATGGCGGATTTGGCCATATCCATGGCAGGATTTATTTCCATTCCCATCTACCCAACATTGACCTCCGAAGGGATAAATCAAATATTAACACATAGTGAATCCAAAGCCATTATTATTGGGAAACTGGACGATTTTGCATCCCAAAAAACAGGCATTCCCAATATCCCCATAATTAGTGTAAAAGCATTTGGAGCTAATACCGGATTATATTGGGAAGACATTTTGAACCAGGAATTGGAGTTGATGGATTTGTGTATACCGAAAAGCGATGATCTACGGACAATTATATATACCTCTGGAACTACGGGACAACCAAAAGGAGTAATGCATACTTCAGGGAATTTCACCAATAGTTCAAGTACATTTACCCAGGTCATAAACCTCCCAAAGAATCCCAAATTTTTTTCTTATTTGCCTTTGGCACATGTTGCGGAACGTGCTTTTTGCAATGGAATACTTTTTTATGGCGGCCAGATAACCTTTCCTTATTCTTTGGAAACATTCGCCGAGAATTTAGAAAAATTACAACCGGATATTTTCTTTGGCGTACCTAGAATTTGGACCAAATTTCAAGAAAAAATTTTGGAAAGTCTTCCACAAAGGAAATTATCCTTACTATTATCCATCCCATTCGTAAACAAATCAATAAAGAAAAAAATCCAGACCAAATTGGGATTGTCCAACGCATCATTCATTGCCTCGGCGGCTGCACCCATTGCTAGTAGTTTGGTTAAATGGTATAATACTATTGGCATCACTATTCAACAAGCCTATGGTATGACGGAGGATTGTTGTATTTCACATACCAATTTATCCGGTCAAAGTAAAATAGGTACTGTAGGCAAAGCACTGGAAGGGGTGAAAATTAAATTCTCTGAGGAAGGTGAAATTTTAATTTTAAACAATTGTCTTTTTAAGGGTTATTACAAAGCACCGGAAATAACAGCGGAAGTTTTTGATGTGTATGGATATTTTAAAACCGGGGATATCGGCGAATACGATCATGAAGGTTATTTAACAATCACAGGAAGAGTGAAAGATCAATTTAAAACCGATAAAGGAAAATACATATCCCCAGCTCCTATAGAACTTCAAATTTCAAAGAATACCGATATTGAACAGATCTGCGTCGTTGGCACAGGTATACCTCAGCCTATTGCGCTAGTTACCGTCTCATCTTTAGGAAAGTCCAAATCCAAAGATGATCTAAGTAAAAGTTTACATCAAACCATTTTAGACATTAATCCAAGTCTGCAAAAACATGAGAAAATATCCAAAGTTGTAGTTATGGAAGAGGAATGGAACGTTGCCAATGGATTTTCCACTCCAACATTAAAAATAAAGAGAAATAGTTTGGAAAGGGTATTCCAGCCCTTGTACAAAACATGGTTTGAAGCTGACCAAAACGTGATTTTTAAATCCTAATAATATTCCAGGCGTATGGCCCAACTCTATAAAGAATCCGGAGGTAGTTGGTATATTTAAGCAAGTTAAAACTACATCTGCAATTATTACCCAGTTATAATGTGCTCTAATAATCAACCAAAAACAACATTATATTTATGCAACCAAAAACCAACCGAATAGAATCCATTGATATATTAAGAGGTTTGGTCATGGTTATTATGGCCCTAGACCATGTTAGGGACTATTTTAATTATGGTTCATTTTTTATTGACCCCACAGATGTGGATATGCCCTTTGGATTGTTTATTTAATATGGATCGGATTAATACTTGCACTATATCCCTTATACAAAAAGTACATGATCTATAAGCTTAATAATCGTGATAAATGGTGGCTGAGTTATTTGTAAGGAGTATTTATTGCCCGTCTTCAAAAGAAGTATATGAGAAATAATTCTTATATCCCTACAAAGACTTTTTTCTTTTGGGAGGTATAAACCCAAAATGCGATAGTGATGGTCAATGTTATTAGAGTTCCACCTATATAGGAGATTTCATTGGATAGTTGGAATCCTTCCGGGGCTATTAAAATATAGGTACTACATACCATGGTCATAAAAATGGCTGGCAATAGGGTTACCCAGTAGGCCTTGTTTTCATAGATTAAATATGCCGTTATGGTCCAAAGCACGATCATGGCCAAGGTTTGGTTACTCCATGCAAAATAGCGCCATATAATTCCAAAGTCTATCTGTGTTAGTGCGAAGGCGATGATGAACAAGGGTAGGCTAATAAGAAGCCTATTGATTATTTTTTTTTGGTTCGACTTAAAGATATCCGATAATATTAGGCGTGCCGACCTAAATGCGGTATCTCCCGAAGTAATTGGGGCAGCAACTATTCCCAATAAGGCCAGTATGCCGCCGAACTTACCCAACATATTAAGCGATATTTCATTGGCTGCCCAGGCAGCGTTATTGTTATTAGCTAACATTGCTCCATTTAATTCTTCCACATTTCCAAAAAAGGTCATGGCAGCAGCAGCCCAAATTAAGGCCACGATTCCCTCCGTTACCATGGTTCCGTAAAATATCTTTCTTCCAAGGGTTTCGTTTTTCATACAGCGTGCCATTAATGGAGACTGGGTAGCATGGAATCCTGAAATGGCACCACATGCAATAGTTATAAATAAAATTGGAAACAATGGTGTTGCCTCGGGGTCATTGGTCATATTTCTTAAATTACTCGGTACCAATTCAGGAATATTATAATCTCCAAAAAAGAGAGCAATAAGCAACCCAATGGCCATAAGCAGCATAGCTACCCCAAATATTGGGTAGAGCTTACTTATTAATTTATCTATAGGCAGTAATGTGGAAAGAATGTAGTAAACCAAAATAATGGCCACCCAAATCCACACACTCCAGATATTCCCCGTCATACCATCAATTATTTTTGCGGGTCCTACCAAAAAAACAGTTCCAACAAATATCAAAAGGACTACCGAAAAAAAGCGCATAAATTGTTTTGCGGTGGTTCCAAGATATATTCCCACCACTTCACTGATGCTCAACCCATCATGCCTTATAGATAACATTCCGGAAAAATAGTCGTGCACAGCACCTGCAAAAATACTTCCCAATACAATCCATAAAAAGGCGGCCGGTCCAAACATCGCTCCAGCTATTGCACCAAAAATTGGTCCCAATCCCGCTATGTTTAAAAATTGAATCAAAAATACCTTCCAGGTGGGCAATGTCATAAAATCTACATTATCCCTAAGGCGTACTGCCGGGGTTTCCCTATCCTTATCCACACCAAAAATCCGTTCCACAAATTTTCCGTAAGTAAAATAGCCTAGTATTAAAGCTCCAATCGATAATAAGAATGATATCATTTAAATAATGTTATAATTTTGATTCTTTTTTAACTCTACTTACACTTTTCTATTTATTACAAGGTCTCCAAAAATTCGGCTACAATATAAGCGTATGTATGCTTACCCGAATTTACAAAAATCAATAAATTGGCATTAATTTCAGAATTGGTCTTCACCTTATTTTTAATGGCCGCTAGGAATAATTTGAGTTGATTTTTAGTCATTATCTCCAAATTACCGCTCAATAAGACCAATACCTCAACCGGCGCCTGCTGAACATGATTTAGCAATAAACTTCTGTTGTTGATATCCACAGTAGCAAAATTATCCCAAAATAGGATTTGTAGGCTATCGGTTTCCCAGAACAATTTAGGAAGATTTTGGACAATATAGGTACGTACCAAGGGAATACCTTCTTTGAAAATCTGAACTATCCGGTCCTTGTAGTCAATATACTCCTCATCGTTAAGAGTCTTTAGCGCATACATTTGATAATTCTGTACATTACTCATTAACATAAACCGTTTCAATTTATTGTCATACATGGAGGTAGTATATTCCTGCAGTTCACCATTAATGGGACCGTGGGCAATATGCCAAGCTACATAACAAGAATAGAGCGCCCCGTCTACCACAGATTCCTTTACCTCGGTTATGGTGGCTCCCGCTTTGGCGTCTGCACCATCAAGCTCAGACTCCTCTGGTTTCTCCACCAACTCATTAATTTTTTTTCTTTTCAGGATCGAATTATCATCCATTAATAAATAGTGTAATTTCTCATAATCCTGGCCCAAGAATTCCTCATGATCATGTTTCGTCAATGTCTGGCCCTCCACCTTATCATAACCAACATATGCACCCAATAAATTCCAATAAAGTGTAAGGTACATTAGCCTACATTCGCCATCTGCACAGACCGGAGTACAAATATCAGCTGTATAAAGTACAGGTCTATTCTGCTCGTTAACAAGGAGATCAACATTTTGATTGCCTATAGTCTCTACCTTTATAAAAAATGGTGTTGTTTTATTTTTTAATACCAATCCTTCTTGCCATTCCAATGCAAAGAACTCCGGTTTTTTGCTCAACGTTTTATTTTGGGAAACACTAGTATTGATCAACTCTATTTTCTGAGTCCATACCAATCCAAATCCACAAAATAGTATTGTCGCAATTATTATTTTCATGAAGATTTACTTACTCCTTTCATATATCTAAACTAGATTTAGAGACTTCCTAGATGGATGAATACCCAACAAACTATTTCTTGGAATCTGGAATAGGTGTATATTTTTGTTTTTCGATAAGATTCATATATTCCTCCAAATACCCAGAATAAATATCTCTGGGGTCAACATCGTACTTTTTACAAAGTGAGGCCGCAAAGCCTACAGCCGCCCCCATTTGCCCCGTAGTTCTCATTACCCTTGGTCCGCCCAGACCAACATGTGAGGTACTGAAGTTCCTGCCGGCCATAAATAAATTGCTAATATTTTTTGAATACAAACTTCGGTAAGGGATATAATATTTAGGCGTCTTGTAAAAAAGTGCCTCAGAAATAAAGTCAGGATTTTTCTCATCCTCCAACACCGTCTGATAATGAACATCCACTTCCCTAGTTTCCTCAACTACGCCATCGGGAAAAGTGCGGCCAGATTTAGCATCATTCAAGGTAAATATATAATCCCCGACCAATCTTCTGGATTCCCGTTTACCAACTAGATAAGATACCCATTCCAATTTTCGATTGGCATTTTCCGGTATCTTTTTTGCATTACCGAATGAACCATAAATAGCCCTTAGCATATGATCGCGAATTTCCTCGGCATCGTCTATTTGATTAAGATCATTACGGCTAAACTCCCACTGCCATTCTCCCTTGACTTTGGCATAATCTCTAGCCACTGGCATTGCCCAAGGCACTTCAGGAAAGTCTTCCTTATGGTCCGCTTCAAAGGAACGCCACAGCACCGAAGATCCCATTACAGCATTGTCGGGTTGCTTTGGACTCCATAATTCCCCATGCTCTTTCCATTCTTCCCCATATTGATCTACACTTTCCCGTCCATAAGAAAATTCTGCACCGGCCCAAAAACCTATCCAACCATCACCGGTTGAATCTACAAAAAGTGGCGCCTCAAAACGAATGCGCTCGGAGGTTGCAGTTTGTCGCGCATCTACATAGCTGATCTTATTTTCAACAGCTTTTGCATCATACGCCCTCCAATTTAAAAAGAGGGAAATATTCTCATAACTTTTCACATTGTTATCCCTTTTTATTTGGTCTTTATGTGCTTCGGGAGATCCATTGGGATAATGTTCGGTATCCAACTTTTTAAGAATCCTTTCAAAATTTCCGTATATACCCAAGGTATGTACCCTAATTTCGCTACTGGCATTACCTCCCAAAACAGGTCGGTCATGAATTAACGCAACCTGAAGCCCTTGTTCTGCGGCCGCTATAGCCGCTGCGCAACCAGCAATTCCTCCTCCTACAACAACTAGGTCATACTTCTTGGTAACTTTGGGTGCCAAGGGCTCCATAACTACAGTTTTCCTCCAAGTAGCCAACTTTTTCATAGATGAAGGCGGTTCAACGTCAGAAGTAGTAAAATAGATGGCATCACAACGGCCATTAAAACCTGTAAGATCTACAAGTTCCAAAGTATTCTTTACATTCTTTATCTGAACAGCTCCAGCATATTCCCAACCCCAGCCAGAACGGAGGCCAAGGGTATTTCCCAACACCAAATCATTTACTTTTATCTGAAATTTTCCCGGTGCTTCCCAATCTCCCGGTACCCAATTTTTGGTTCGTACCCAAACTTTATAGTCACCATTTTTTTTGAAAATTACCTGGGTTCGTGCATTTTCTACAGCTACGCCCATACCGTGAGCTTGAAGATAGGAAGACCCCATTTGTTCAATAAATTGGGGATCCACGACCCACCCCCCTTTATCATCAAAACTTTCCGCTTCCAGCAACAACTCCTGTGATTTAGCTATATTCAAACTAAAGAAGCATAAAATCACAATCAAATATTTCATAAGTATTTATTTTATTAAGTTTTTAAAACAAAGGTTTGGTTGATGTGGAATTTAAATTAAGAACTCAATTATATTATCTCCGCAAAATATACATTATTTTACTTATTCTCTAACCTTGCGGACGCCTTTCTGTTTATAATGGAGAAACCCTATTAGAACTCACTTAAAAGTGAACTAGAAAATTGATGGGAACAAAAACCAAATTGAAATGCGCTATTTGCTCGATATAACAAAATGTTGCAACATAAACTACTTAGCAATTCAAAACCCAACTCACATCACTAAGCTACTGAAAATGATAATTTTGATGTTTTTACTAACCTTTTGGCAACTCCCAACCATTATGGTAATGCGCATTTATGAATGCATTGGAACTATCATCAGAAAATTGGCCCAAAGAATTGTCCCAATAAATTCTGTTGCCCGTTTTAAAAGCTATGTTTCCCATATGGCAAACCAAAGCAGCATCATACCCAACTTTTAAAGGCGCTTTTAGTTTGGAAGCGTCACGGGATTTTACTGCCTCAATAAAATTTAATGTGTGATTGTCCAGACCGTTTCCTTGGTTTTGTTGCAAAGGTATACTTTGCATTTTATCCTTTTCGGCGATTACTTCCCATCCCTTACGGTCCAAAACCAGGGTGCCATTATTACCGATAAAGGAAATACCATGATCTCGGCCGTAATTACCATTATCTATCCCTGTAGCATGTTCCCATAAGATGGAAAAACCATCATACTCATAGACGGTCTGCAATGTATCCGGTGTTTCTGAAGCATCATTGGGATAAGCGAACTTACCGCCCAACGCCATTACCGATTTTGGCGTATTGGCCTTCATTCCATATAGGGCATAATCCATAAGATGCACTCCCCAATCCGTCATTAATCCCCCTGCATAATCCCAATACCACCTGAAATTAAAATGGAACCTATTGGCATTAAAAGGTTTCTTGGGAGCAGGTCCCAACCACATATCATAATCCACACCAGCAGGTGTAGCGGTATCTGGCAAAACAGGAATAGCTCCCATCCAACCCTGATAGGCCCATGCTTTTGCTAGGCGAATTTCCCCCAATTTTCCGGAATGGACAAAATCTATGGCATCTACAAAATGGGGCTGACTCCTTTGCCACTGCCCTATTTGCACCATTCGATCACTTGCCTGCACGGAATTTAGCATAAGGTTACATTCCTCAATGGAATTGGCCAAGGGTTTTTCACAATACACGTCTTTATCCGCCTTTACCGCATCTGAAAGCTGTAGACAATGCCAATGATCTGGTGTACCTATAATTACCACATCAACATCTTTATCTCCCAATAATTCCCTATAGTCCTTATATAACTTCGGCTTTTTTATTCCGGCCTTTTCTAAATCGGCAGTTCTCTTTCTTAACACTCCATCATCCACGTCGCATAGAGCTACAACCTGAATTTCACTCATCTTAAGCATGGAACTTAAATCGTGAAAGCCCATCCCATTGCAACCGATCAATCCCACCCCTATTTTGTCGTTTGGACTTATATTCCTTCTAATAGCGGCCAATAAGTCCATTGGAATTAAAAATGCTGCTCCAGTGCCCATTGCCAATAGGGAACTCTTTTTTATGAATTTGCGTCTATTCTGTATCATGGTAATATGAAGTATATAAACCCTTAATGTACAAAATATTATAACAAAAAAGCACCAACTTTTGGTTGGTGCTCCTAATACTATTCAAGAAGAAATTATTTCTTTTCGGGTTCGTTCAATTTTTTACTCATTTCCATGGAAATAGAGGAACGATCAAATTTTATTTTTCCGGCCATAGTTTCGATTATGCAGGAAAAATCATTGTCACTTAATTCGAATATTTTTCCGTGCATACCACTTTTGGTAACCACTTTATCTCCTCTTTTTAACTCCTCTGTAAATTTCTTCTCTTGCTTTTGACGTTTTCTTTGCGGGGCTATCATAAAAAAATAAACCACTACAAACATCAATATAAGCGGAAGATATGGATATTGTTCTAACATAATTTAATCTAATTATTTAACAGGACCTACAGGACCTGCTCCTTTAGGAGTTACAAATGCTTTAATTGTAAGAGTTTCCGTTCCTTTGCTAGTGTTGGCAGTAACGGTAATATTTTTGGTAATCTGATTTTGCCCAGAGCCATTGAACTTAACCAACATTTCACCTTTTTCACCTGGTGCAATTGGAGTATTCTTTGGAAATTCTGGAATAGTACATCCACAGCTACTTTTTGCGTCGGTAATAATCAATGGAGCATCACCAGTATTTGTAAAAGTAAAAATAGTTTCTTGTGGTGCGTTTTGATCGATCGATCCAAAATCATGTTCTACTTTATCGAACTCCATTACTGGAAGACTTTTTGAGGCTGCATCTCTTTCAGCAGCAACTTCTACATTGGAGGCTTCGATTTTACTGGAGGCTTTTTCTTTACACGAAAAAAGCACAAGTACAGAAAAAACACTTAAGGTTAAGAATAATCTTTTCATCTGTTTATATTTAATTGTTTTTAAAAGTCAGAAGTAATTCGCCATTAAACATCTTGATCGATTTCAAGAATTCCTGTAGCTCATTTCAACTGTTTTAATTTTTATTTTGCGCAAAATTAAGGAATATTTACTTACAATAAACCTCTACCCACTTTTTTTAGTTTGCCGGCCTCCTTATACTCCCTTACCAACTTATCCAATATTCCATTGATGAATATGCTACTTTTAGGTGTTGAATATTCCTTGGCAATTTCTAAAAACTCGTTTATGGTAACTCTCTCCGGTATCGATGGAAAGTTAAGTAACTCACAAATTGCCATTTTTAATAATATGGCATCAATATCAGCAATCCTATCTTTATCCCAATTCGGGGTTTTACCTTCGATCTCATTTTCCAATTTCGCATTGTTCAGTAGCGTTTTCGTCAAAAGTCTATTGGCATACACCATATCATCCTCATCCTTAAAAAGGGGTGGTAAAAAATAAGATGGAACACTACTTTCCTTTACTTTTTTAAACTGCTTTAAGAGATAAGTATTTACGATAGGAATATCATCTACCCAGGTTAATTTATCATCTTCAAAATAATCATAAATCTTTTCGTTAGGAGCAATGATCTCTCGAAACAGATCTAAAACCAGCTTTTTATCCTCATCGTATGTACTAGTGGCAGTGGACATATAAGTAGCATATACATCGCTTTCCATTATCTCCTTATATATAATCTTAATATACTCCTCGTTTAAATACCAATTGTTCAGTTTTCTTTTAGACAACTCATCCTTTAAAGACTTGTTACCAGAAATTTGAAGAAGTAATTTATTACCCAGAAACTTTTCCTTGTTTGGAAAGGAATCCGAGGTGTTTGTTAGATATTTTTTGGAAGAAAGGTTTACCTGATTCTGTGCCCTTTCGTGCAATTCTATGAAAAGACTCAGCATTAACAAGTAAAGGGTGTACATGTTTTCTATGCTTACTCTCAAAAATTTTTCCTGTTTTTCAAGCGAATCATCCTTCGATTGTGTCAATGCATAAATACATTGCATAACTTTAACCCTAATGTGCCTTCTTGTAAGCATTTTTAAAGAACTTTAGTAAAATAAATAAAACTTTCGGGTACAAAAGTAGGATTATATTTTTTAATCCTAGCTACGTTTTTCGGTATTATCTTATGTGTTTTATAACATTTGTTTAAGATTCAAAAAACTATCTTTGCCGAATTGTAATCCATAAATGCTGCAATTTCTGTTTACTATCGGATGAAAGAACTTAAACATCTAAATAAATATTTTAAAAAGTATCGATTTAAACTCCTTGTCGGTATTGTAATCACAATGATAGCCCGTATTTTTCAACTGGTTATGCCTTCTTATGTAAAAAAATCCATTGAAGTCGTAGAGGGTTATATTGGCAATGATATTGTAAAGTCCGAAGCCAAGGAAATGCTTCTGGAATACATCCTAATTATCGTGGGAGCGGCATTACTATCTGGCTTTTTTACCTTTCTAATGAGGCAGACAATCATTAATGTTTCCAGATACATAGAGTACGATCTAAAAAATGAAGTGTTTGACCACTATCAGCTTTTAAGCCTTAATTTCTACAAAAAGAACAGAACTGGAGATTTAATGAATAGAATTAGTGAGGATGTCAACCAGGTTAGGCTTTACGGTGGCCCTGCCATAATGTATGGTATTCAAACACTAACACTTTTCGTTTGCCTTGTTCCCCTTATGTTTATAAAAGCGCCTGTATTGGCGCTATACGCCTTGTTGCCCTTACCTATATTGTCTGTACTAATTTATCAGATCAGTAAGATCATTCATAAGCGCAGTACTGTTGTTCAAGAATTTTTATCCACGCTATCTACTTTTACCCAGGAATCTTTTTCCGGAATTTCTGTTATAAAGGCGTATGCTTTGGAACCCAAGGTAAACGCGGAACTAAAACATTTGGCTCTGGATGGGAAAGACAAAAGTATGGATCTGGCCAAGGTGAATGCCTGGTTTTTTCCATTGATGATCTTGTTGATCGGGATAAGTAATATTTTTGTCATCTACGTTGGTGGTAAACAATATATAGACGGCGAAATAGCCTCAATAGGTATCATTGCCGAATTTATTTTATATGTAAACATGCTAACATGGCCAGTAGCGGTCGTAGGTTGGGTAACATCTATTGTGCAAAGGGCAGAAGCATCGCAAAAAAGGATAAATCAATTTTTGCAGGAAGAGCCCAATATAGTAAGTACCGTAGACAAGGATACCCCAATATCAGGAAAAGTGGAGTTTAAAAATGTCACCTTCACTTATGAAGACACCAACATTACAGCCTTAAACAATATATCATTTACCATAAATAAAGGAGAGACCGTTGCCATCCTTGGAAAAACAGGATCTGGAAAATCGACCATTTTAGACCTTATTGCCAGATTGTACGACATCGACTCTGGAGAAATTCTTATTGATGAGATTCCAATTAAGGAATTAAATCTACAAAGCTTACGAAAATCGATTGGTGCCGTTCCTCAAGATGCATTTCTTTTCTCGGACTCTATCAAAAACAACATAAAATTTGGCAAGGAAAAATCCACAGATGAGGAAATTATCGCCGTAGCCAAGAAAGCGGTTGTACACGAAAACATTATGGGCTTTACCAAACAGTATGAAACCATCTTGGGAGAAAGGGGCATTACCCTAAGTGGAGGTCAAAAACAACGTGTTTCCATTGCGCGTGCACTCCTCAAGGATCCGCAAATATATCTGTTTGACGATTGTCTTTCTGCTGTTGACACGGAAACCGAAGAGGAAATTTTAAATCAACTGAAAAATGAATCCAAAAACAAGACCACTCTTATAGTTAGTCATAGGGTTTCTTCTGCCAAAAACGCGGATAAAATAATAGTTCTCGAGAACGGAAAATTAATGCAGCAAGGGACACATGAAGAATTAAATTCTGTTGAAGGATACTACAAAGAGCTGTATAGGCACCAACTTTCTGAAAAAGAAAAATAGAAAAATGTTGTTAGATTAGGTTTTTTTTTCCACTTTTGACAGATATATACCTATGAAAAATTAACTATACACTAGACGAAATGAGCGATAAAGATTTAATGGACCAAGAAGAAATTTATTCAAAAGTTTTACGGGCAGGAAGAAGAACTTATTTTTTCGATGTTAGAAGCACAAAAGCAGGTGATTATTATTTAACTGTTACTGAAAGCAAAAAATTTACTCATGATGATGGCTCTTTTCATTATAAGAAACACAAGATTTATTTATATAAAGAAGACTTTACCGCCTTCAAGGAGAATTTAGATGAGATGATGGACTATATTATTGATGAAAAGGGTTCAGAAGTAATATCAGAACGTCATCAAAAAGATTTTAAGAAGGAAGATTCTGAGGAAAATGGATCCATAAACTCTACCGACAGTTTTACAGACGTAAGCTTTGACGATATTTAATCCATTTATCTTTTTATAAAACATAACGGCCCTTGAATATGGGGCCGTTTTTATTTACACATTTCCCCCAAATTATTCTCCCGGTACCTCAAGACAGTGTCCCATTACCATTATGTCCCGAAATGGGAAGTGTATCACATATCAAAACTTTTAGACTAACCTCCTCATTGCAACTTTACTAGAACGACATTTAGTATGAGGTGTAACAAGCAAATAGCCAATACCATCTGCCCATTATAGAGCATAAACGCTCCTAACCCAATAAAAAGAATTTGGAATGGGTAAAACAATAAGACAAACATAAATCGAGTAGTACTCAGAAATTCCAGTTCTTTTACTTTAGGCCTAATGAACATGGACCATAAAATTATCATAGGGAAATTCAGTACAATAAATAAGCCTTTAAATAAGTATTTGATTATCGAAGCTTTTCCGTTGGATTTAGGTATTATTATTATTTCCTCTTTCTCCAAAACTAGATTAACCGCTTTGGGATCTAAATAATCCACATCGGAGTTATCTAATTTTTGTGCTATACTATCGTAATTGGCCTGTACCTCTATATGCGCGGTTAGTTTTTTTAATTGATGATACACTTCCTGCTTCAATCGGTTTGTAGATCCGGATAAATCGTCCTTATCAAAAAAATCCTGAACTATTATTTCCCTGCCATAATACAAGGCTGCTTTGTCGGGAAAATGTGCTGCACTTGCGTAATTCACACCAATAGGTATAATGCCTATCTCCATTGAAGGGTTGTTTTCCAAAGCCAAAAACAAAATACGCGTAAAGCCTTTGCTCAGAGGCCGGACCCTACGTTGCAAGGAATGGTTCCCTTCCGGAAAAATAAGAATGGCCTCTCCTTCTAGCAAAAGACTCGAACAACGTTCAAAAATAGCAGTATTCCCTTTCAAGGAATCCTTACCATCCCTGATTCTATACACTGGGATCATCCGCAAAAATTCGAAAAGCATTTTTAATATTGATGTTTTAAACACATCCGACCTTGTTAAAAAATAAGGCTTCCGATTGCAATGAGTTGCAATTAGAAGGGCGTCTAGCAAAGCATTTTGATGATTTGCCAAAAACATTAAAGGCTTTCCTGAAGGCACATGGTGCAGACCATCAACCTTTATCTTGGAAAAATAACAAGTTAGTGCCGTACGGATCCATACCCCAAAAAAAAGATATCCAATTTTCTTCAAACAAGTTCTTTTTTATCAATTGGTTTGTATCCCCATAAAGTGGCCAAGGTTAATCCGGACACCAAGTGCCATATTCCCCAAAAAGCCGCCAAAAGTGCCATCCCACCCATTCCGTCAAAAAAAGTAAATATAAGGAGAAGGCCTAATCCTGAATTCTGGATTCCAGTTTCTATGGCTATGGTTCTTTTATTCTTCTGTGAAAGGCCTAGAACACTCGCCACCGAATATCCGGTAACAAATGCCAAAAGGTTATGTAAAACCACGATCCAAAATACGTAGAGTACGTAATCCATAAAAATATCCCTATTATCATATAAGGCTACAAAAATTAGCACTATAAAAAATATTAGGGATAGTGCTTTCAATACCTTGGCTGTTTTCATTGCCCAGTTAGGCCTTATATAATTAAGCGACATCCCCAAAATTAGTGGCAACCCCAAAATCAATGCTACTAATTTGATCATTGAAATTGGTGAAATGGCAACTTCTTGCAACAAGTCCGCCGTTGGGCCATAAAAGGAACCCCAAAATTGAAGGTTTAAAGGGGTCATAACCACAGCCAATAAGGTAGCTACAGCCGTTAGACTAACGGATAGGGCCGTATTCCCTTGTGCTAAATGCGAAATAAAATTGGAAATATTGCCCCCCGGACAAGCGGCAACCATAAACATACCCAATGCAATACTCGGTAACGGTTCTACCAGCAGTACTAAAACAAAGGTGACTGCAGGCAATAAAATAAACTGACTCAAAACACCTATAAAAAGGGGTTTTGGTTTTCTGACCAATCTTCTAAAATCATCCAAGGAAATATCCAAAGCAATCCCGAACATAACCATGGCCAATGCGATGTTCAGCACCCAAAGCGATTGTTCATTAAAGTCTATATGGATCTTGTCCAGGGGGGTAGAAATCAAATATTAAGAAATTTTAAGTCCGTTGTATACTTTTGTTTCCGGTTGCAACAATATTACGTCGGAACCGTCAACAGCACCTAATATAAGACATTCGCTCATAAAATTTGCAATTTGTTTTTTAGGGAAATTTACCACCGCAATTACCTGTTTCCCCAAAAGTTCCACCTTGGAGTACCTTTCCGTAATTTGGGCCGAGGATTTCTTTATCCCAATATCCAGGCCAAAATCCACGTAAATCTGATAGGCAGGATTTTTGGCTTCAGGAAAATCTTTTATTTCTATAATCGTGCCTACCCTCATATCTATTTTGGAGAAATCAGGCCAAGTAATCGTTTCGTTCATCTAACAATTCTCAATTTATCAATAATTGCTCTAGGGACATTACCGGAATACACTCCGTAGGCATCAACCAAAAGGCCCTTGTCACCACTTGAAGTTTCTATAGCATATAGAATCATATTATCATCCGGATCGCTCATTCCCTCAAATCTATAGTATTGAACTACATTCAATTCCTTTGAGGAATGAATCCGTTTTAATTTTTTAGTTTCTATTCCCACTTCACATAAATTTAAATCCTCTGTGAAACCCGCTTTTTTCACGTCGAATATCACTTCCAATAAGTTTGTATAAGAATTTCTCATTACCAATAATCTAAAGGCTAACCTATAAACAACAAATGTCCGATCCTTATACAAGTAACTTCAATTTGATTTAACTTTGTAAAGGACCTATCCTCTAAATATTAAAGTCATGGCCAATACACTTAGTAAAATGTTACCCTTAGGGACCGTAGCCCCAAACTTTAAATTGCTCGACACCACATCGGATAAACGCAAAAGCCTTCATGAATTAAAAGGCTCCAAGGGCACCGTAATCATGTTTATTTGCAACCACTGCCCATTTGTAAAGCATCTTAATACCGAAATAGTTAAAACAGCTATGGAATACCAACATAAAGATATTTTATTTATTGCAATTTCCAGTAACGACGTGGAAAACTATCCGCAGGATGCGCCTCATTTAATGAAATTAATCAGTGTAGAGCAAAAGTATACTTTCCCATATTTGTACGATGAGTCGCAAGAGGTCGCCAAAGCCTACGATGCAGCCTGTACCCCGGATTTCTACTTATTCGACGATGATTTAAAATTAGTGTATCGAGGTCAGTTTGACAACTCCCGCCCTGGCAATGGAACCCAGGTGAATGGAGCAGATCTAAAAGGCGCCATGGACGCCCTACTTGCTGGAGCAGAAGTAAATACCAATCAAAAACCCAGCATGGGATGCAATATTAAGTGGAAAAAATAACAACCACCTTAAGGGTCCTACATTTTAAAAACATACAGTGAAGATAAGTTTAGTACTAGCAAAACTGTACAATTATTATGAACAATTCCAGCCCTTGCGGTCTATTAAACCTTCAATATGTGCTAAATGATGATTCCCGTGCCAGGCATATTTTCCAATATTTTCCATAAGGCTTACGGCTACATTGCCATCGGGATGAATAAATACTCTTTGCAGATCCTCCTTGGACAAGCCCTTTAATAGATATACCAATTTTGCATGTAGTGCCTTAAGATAATTCAATGAAAAGGAAATTGGTGCATTATTGGCATCAAATAAATTGCTCCATTCCTTCTCGTTATATGCTTTTATAATAGGGCTATCTTCTGTCAAGGCCCATTTAAACCTGGTATAACTATGATGATGACTATCCGCAATATGATGTACCACTTGTCTAATAGTCCACCCACCTGGACGGTAAGGAGTATTCAACTGCTCCTCATTCAGATTAACCACCAAGTCTTCCAAACGAGTAGGCAACGCTTCCAGTTCAGAGATCCAATCGGACAAAATTATATCGCCTACATTTTCAGTAAAAACAAAATGGCCAATGGGATATTTTAATTCTTCTAGGGTTCTTTCTTCCATAGACTAAAATTAAAAAAGTTTAATTTAATTTAGTAGATATCCGATTAAATTATTTTGTTGATGCCATGAATTTCCACTATCAAAATAAGCCATCTTATTATGGTAATTAATAATAATCCTTGAAATTGATTTAAACTAAAATTTTGAAGCATTATTCCTACCGTAAATCTTTTAAAAAAAATAGTCTACATATTGCTTTTCAAAGGGTTATAAGTAAAAAAACAAAGAAAATGGAATTGAAATAATTAATTAAAAGGTTATTTATTTTTGTTAAATTTTAATACTTTTTTAACCTTTTAAAAAAGTCGATTACAATGTAATCTACTAATTTTATAGGATATTAATTTTTATCTAAATCACTATAATATGGCAACTATACGATTGGGCGACGCGGCCCCTGATTTTACAGCAGACAGTTCAATGGGAATGATCAATTTATATGATTATTTAGGCGAGGGATGGGGCATTTTGTTTTCGCACCCAGCGGATTTTACTCCTGTTTGTACCACTGAGTTGGGAACTGCTGCAAAATTTAAACCAGAGTTTGACAAACGTAATGTAAAAATGCTGGCACTTAGCGTTGACGGTGTGGCATCGCACGGAGAATGGATCAAGGATATAAATGAAACACAGCACACCACTGTTAACTTTCCCATTATTGCTGATGAGGACAAAAAGGTTTCCACCTTATATGATATGATACATCCTAACGCAAATGACAGCTTAACAGTGCGTTCCGTTTATATTATAGCACCGGACAAAACGGTTAAACTTATTATCACTTATCCGGCATCTACAGGGCGTAATTTTCACGAATTGCTAAGGGTTATTGATTCGCTTCAATTAACTGCTTATCACAAGGTAGCTACTCCCGCAAACTGGGAAAATGGAGATAGGGTTGTTATTAGTCCAGCCATAAACACTGAAGATGCTAAAAAAATATTTACCAAAGGGGTAGAAGAAATTAAGCCTTATTTAAGGATGACACCGCAGCCTAATATTTAATATTTTTTATCTAAAAAACACTCGTCAAACTTTAAAGTCTTTCTATTTCTAGGAGGACTTTATTGTTTAAAAGCCCATACCTTCGCCATCTTGTTTTAAACTACTGGGGAACGCCATACCCCCCACCCTAGAGCTATAATCTTACTTTTTTTTATTTAGAGCATATAGGCCACAACAATGAAATTTGATTGGTTTAAGGAAAAAGGATAACGGACCAAGACCATTAACTCACAGAGAATTAGCGGTTTAATTTTGATACCTTGATAAATTGCGACCCTGTCTAAAAAAATATAACTATCAAAAAATCATATAGTTAAATAATTAAACCTTATATTCGCACCTAATTTAATTTTTTTAATTTTTTATAATGAATAAAGGAACAGTAAAATTCTTCAATGATTCCAAAGGTTTCGGATTTATCACTGAAGATGGCTCAAGCGAAGATCACTTTGTACACATTTCTGGTTTAATCGACGAAATTCGCGAAGGTGATGTTGTAGAATTTGAACTACAACAAGGTAAAAAAGGATTGAACGCAGTAAATGTAAAAGTGATTTAATAATTACGGTACAATTTTTTTTTAGAAAATAGAGCCCATCCACTAGGATGGGTTTTTTATTGGCCCTAACCAAAAAACAAATAGGAAAACCACAGCACTTCACTTTTCCTCATTTCAACTACACCCCCTTCAGCTTTTACATCTTCATAGGTAACTATTATATTTTAAACGCAACCTTTTACCACTTTTATCATCTTAGCTACAAACACTGAGTTTACACCATTATAAATAATAATTACATGACCACCTTTTTCACCATTCTTTTAACTTTATTGGTAATAAATATAGCGCTACTGGTATTAAGTCTTAATAGGACCAAAAGATAAAATCGATTTTCACAAAAATCGATTAGTGCTTTACCCATTAATTATCTCTTGGGGCTCAATATGCCATATAGACTTATAAATATTGACCCTTGGGCAAAAAAAAGGTTCTAATTTCTTAGAACCTTATAATTTTAAAATGTTCGGGCTATTAACCTACCCCCATTAATTCAACGTCAAATATAAGGGTAGCATTTGGTGGAATTACTCCTCCTGCACCAGCGCTACCGTAGCCCAAATTAGATGGAATAACAAACCTGGCTTTATCCCCTACTTTCAATAGACCTACTCCTTCGTCCCATCCTGGGATTACCTGCCCAACACCTAACTGAAAGCTAATAGGCTCTTTTCTCTTATAAGAAGAATCAAAAACCTGACCGTCTAACAAAGATCCCTCATAATGAACGGAAACATTTTTTCCGCTCACAGCTTTGGCTCCTTTTCCTTCTTGAACAATTTTATACCTAAGTCCACTTGCCGTTTCATCAAAACCAGCAGCTACCTTATCCAGTTCGCCAGCTAATTTATTCTTTTCTTCTGCCAATCTCTTTTCCCTTGAGCCCTCAAAAGTTCTAAATGCCTCAACCGCATTCCATGCATCAGCTTCGGTACCAATTCTTTCAATGGTTAAACTTTCAATTTTATCACCTTGCTTAATGGCGTCCACTATATCTTGGCCTTCTACTACATGACCAAAAACGGTATGTTTGTTATCCAACCATGGAGTAGCCACATGGGTAATGAAAAATTGAGTCCCGTTGGTTCCTGGGCCAGCATTGGCCATAGATAGTACTCCAGGGGCATCATGTGTAAGATCTGGATGGAATTCATCATCAAATTTATAACCCCCATCTCCGGTTCCTGTACCAAGTGGACATCCACCTTGTACCATGAAATCTGGAATAACCCTATGAAATTTTAAACCGTCATAATATGGCTTACCTTGTGCTTTGACACTATTTTCCAAATTACCTTCTGCCAAGGCTACAAAGTTTCCTACGGTCCCAGGTGTTTTATCATGGGTAAGTTTTACCACTATTTCTCCTTTCGAAGTATTGAATTTTGCGTAAATTCCGTCTTGCATATCACTGTTTTTTTATTAGTCTGCAAAGGTAAGGATAAGTTTTCTTTTTAGAAAAACTTGGGAGCATAGAAGGTACCTATTGAAGCCCTATCTAAACTTAATAAAAAGCACTGTTTCTATGTGTGTAACCTAATTAAGTGGGTCGCAGACAGCAATTACTTAATTCCATATTGGTCAAAGAGATAGATCAAACTGGTCATAGCAGCCGCCCCAAGTTCCAATTCACGTCTATTGACATGTGCAAAGGTGTCGTTTTCAGAATGGTGGTGATCAAAATAACGTTGGGAATCAGGTCTCAGTCCTGCCAAAACATTGTTATCGCTTTTTAAAGGTCCTATATCTGACCCACTCCCTCCTTTAATGAAGAGATGAACCAAATAGGGTTCAAACATACTTTTCCAACCCTCTACCTGAGTAAAATTGGCCTCACTGCAATCGAAGGAAAATCCACGGGGCGTAAATCCCCCTGAATCACTTTCAAGGGCAAAAATGTGTTTTTCATTTCCCTTGGAGGCTTGCTCTGCATAAGTGGTACCGCCTCTTAGTCCGTTTTCCTCGTTCATAAAGAGCACCACCCGGATTGTGCGTTTAGGCTTATACCCTGTATTCTTTAGCAATCTTAGTACTTCCATACTCTGTACACATCCGGCACCGTCATCATGGGAACCATCTCCCAAATCCCACGAATCCAAATGGCCGCCCACTATTATAACTTCATTAGGATAAGTACTCCCTTTTATTTCCCCAATTACATTAAAAGAATCCGCGTCCGGTAATATTTTACAATTTTGTCTAAAGAAAAAATTTATACTAGGATTAAGCTTGAGGGTAGTACTGAGAAGTTCTGCACCATTAGTACTTATTGCTGCTGCTGGAATCCTGTCGTCTATTTTAGTATCCCCATAACTCATTGCCCCAGTATGGGGAAAATCATCCAACCGTAGATTTAAGGATCTAACAATTACCCCTACGGCACCATATTTAGCCGCTTCGGCCGCACCGGAATACCGTTGGTCCGAGCAACCTCTATAAGACTGAAAGGTGTTTATGTTGGCAGGATCCATAGGTTTATTAAAAAACACGATCTTGCCTTGAATTTTTTCTTTCCCCAATGCTTTTAATCCCTCAATACCGTTTACCTCAACCACCCCTGCCTTTATACCTCCAAAAGGAGTTGCGACAGACCCTCCCAATGCACAAATGGGAACATTATTGGTTAATCCCGGGTCACTTTCTATATAGGCAAATTCCGGAGTACCTCGCACCCATTTGGGCACCTTAACCGGCTGGAGCCATACCCGATCTAGACCCATGGAATCCAAAACCTTTTTGGTGTATTCGACTGCCTGCTGCGCCTGTAGTGACCCTGAAAGTCGACCTCCTATTTGGTTCGATAGATAATTTAGCCAAGCATAGCCGTTACCATTGGTTAGTGCCGAATTATAAATTTCCTTAATCTGTTTTTGATCACTATTTTGAGCCTTGACTTGTGTTGCTATGAGTAGAAATACTACTAATATATATCTCATTCGTTTTCCAGTTGCTTTTTATAATCTTCTAAATTAGCCTTTATTTTATCATTCAGTTCTGGTTCCCTTATATCTTTGTATTTTTTTAACTCTTCAAACAAAATAGAGGCCACAATTACGCGGGCCGCCTTTTTATTGTCGGATGGAATTACAAACCACGGGGCATGAGGTTTTGAGGTGTTATTTAAGGCATCTTGGTAACAGTTTTGGTATTCATCCCATATTAACCTTTCCTTTAAATCGCCGGGAGAAAACTTCCAATTTTTCTTCTTTAAGTCCAATCTGCGCAACAAGCGTTGCCGTTGTTCCTCTTTTGACAAATGCAGGAAGAATTTAAATATTATAGTTCCGTTTTCCGCAATGTGCCGTTCAAAATTGTTTATTTGTTCAAAACGCTTGTCCCAAAAACTTTGGTCTATATCCGATACACTATGGATACCTGGGATATGTTCGTTCATAATGTATTCCGGATGCACCCTGGTCACCAAAACGTTTTCATAATGTGTGCGATTAAAAACACCAAATTTTCCTTTTGCCGGAAGGGCTATATAGTGTCGCCAAATATAGTCGTGCTTTAACTCTAATTCTGTCGGCACCTTAAAACTATGGACTACAACGCCCCTCGCATTAAAATCTTTGAACACTTCCCTAATTAGGCTATCCTTACCAGCGGTATCCGTACCCTGCAAACAAATTAGTACACTGTATTTGGAATGGGCATACAAGGTATCCTGAAACTCTCCCAGCTCTATTCTAATATTTTCCAGTGCTTTTCTTAATTTTTTATCTGACGATTCAAAATCTTCCCTAGTATTTAAGTCTGCCAATTCAATTTCGCTATCAACTCTATATGTAGCTGCCTCTATGTTTTTCATGGATAATGCTTAGCGCTCCTATATAGAGCAATTAGAAACAAAAAATATATGAAATTATTCAAACTACCTAAAAGTTAAGGCCCGAATTTATAAGAAACCGAATTTCTATGGTATTTGAACGCAGTATACAATCCAATCCAGACCTCACGGTAAACACGGGAACAATGCCTAACCCAATTCTAAGGAATTGAGGTAATTATTAATAGAACATTGAAATCTGACAAGGAACTTCATCGATTATTCCTATTAAAAACCCTATAAAAGAATCACCATTTGTCCGAAGAAAGCCTCTGTTCGTCTAAAAACAAATCCAACAACTGTACTTCGTCGAAAAAAACATGGAGGAATACGGCCGTAGGATTATCTTTACAAGGTTATATTTCCCAGTATAACAAGAAACTAAATCCTACTTTATGAGACTTTACGTTATAACTGTTTGCTCCTTGGCAATGTTTATTTTCTCATCTTTCAAGAATAACAAAGCCTGTGAATATGCTGGTTCCAATTTAGCCTACATACAATCACAAACTGAAAAAGCCATATCCACCGAAGACATTAATATGTCCAAGTATTTTGCTTATAAGGCTTTGAATGCCATAGTTAAATCAAAATCCCAATTAGAGGATTGTGGCTGTGAACATGCTATGGAACTTATCCATGAAAGCTCTCTTAATTTAACCAATGCCACTAAGGCCATTTCCATGCCAAGTGCTAAAATATTACTTGAAAAAGCGTTGGACAACGCCACAGGAAGCCTCGAGGCCTTAGATGAGCACGACTCCCATGACAGTAGGTATAACAATGACGTTTTGGCAATGAATACCAAGACAGCCATAGCAGCGAAAAAATCCGAAAAACTTATGGACAATAAAACCCTTGAGAATAAGGTTGATATTGCCTTGGCGAAGTTTAAAGTATCCTTGGACAAGGTAGTAGAGTCCGTGGATTGTGCGGAGGCTTTGGCATATACACAAAACATATTTAATATTTGCGAACAGCAACTTTTAAATCCTCGCCTTTCCGAAGGCAAAAAATACTATAACTTAAGAACCAAGGAAATTGCATCAAAAGCCCTTGAGCGCCTTGGAGACTGCAAAAAATAGGAATTATGGCTTAGAAACCCATTCCTAAAGGCCAAATTTCCTATGGGCATAGTGGTCGCCTGACGATAGGGCCCTAAATCAAATATTCCTTCTAGAATTCACAATCGCCTGGTGCTTGCCCCAAACCTAAATTAGGGCAACAAAAAGTATCACCTTATTTACTGGCAAAGGATTTCACATCCTCTTCAGTTACTTCGTTGCTACCAAGAATTATAAGACGTTCTACAACGTTCCTTAATTCCCTAATATTTCCCGTCCAATCATACCCCTTTAACAAGGAAATTGCCTTTGAAGAAAATGATTTAGGTGCGCTTCCATGTTCTGAAGCAATTTTCTCGGAGAAATGCTTTATGAGTAACGGAATATCTTCTCGTCTATCATTTAATGAGGGTACCTTTATCAATATCACTGCCAGCCTGTGGTACAAATCCTCCCGAAACCTTCCACTTTCTATTTCCGTCTTTAGATCCTTGTTGGTCGCAGCAACCACCCTAACATCTACTTTAATGTCCTTATCAGATCCTACCCTGCTTATTTTATTTTCTTGGAGTGCACGAAGAACTTTTGCCTGTGCCGACAGGCTCATATCTCCTATCTCGTCTAAAAATATGGTACCACTATTGGCTGCTTCGAACTTACCGGCCCTATCCTTGACGGCTGAAGTAAAAGCCCCCTTGACATGTCCAAAAAGCTCACTTTCGATCAATTCGGATGGGATGGCCGCACAGTTTACCTCTATCATAGGATTTCCATTTCTCTCACTCTTTTCATGAATCCAATGTGCCACAAGTTCCTTTCCCGTACCATTAGAACCCGTAATAAGTACTCTGGCATCGGTAGGAGCTACCTTCTCGATCATTTCTTTGATTACGGAAATCTCTTTACTCTCTCCGATCATCTCATAATTTTTACTGACTTTTTTCTTTAAAATTTTGTTCTCCACCACCAATTCCTTTCTATCCAAAGCATTGCGAACCGTAGTCAACAACCTATTTAAATCTGGCGGCTTGGATATATAATCAAAGGCCCCTATTCTCATGGTATTAACGGCCGTATCCAGATCCCCATGTCCGGAAATCATGATAAAAGGGATTTCAGGTTTTATTTTACGAACAGCTTCCAGCACCTCAACACCATCCATTTTTGGCATCTTTATATCACATAAAACAAGATCAAAATCATCTTTTTTTATGGTTTCCAACCCTATCAAACCATCTTCAGCCTCCTCTACTTTATAGTTTTCATTCTCTTCAGAAAGAATTTTCACCAAAACCCTTCTAATAGCCGATTCATCTTCAATAACTAATATTCTAGACATAACTAAGTATTTTAAATTCCAATTCTAAAACCTGTTCTAAAATAGAAACTAGGTTGATCGTTCAACGTAAATATATTATTTCGATCATCATCCCTCAACACCCCAGCTTGAAACAAGGTATGCCCTGCATAACCATAAAAGAAAATATTTTTGGCCACAGCATATTGATATCCCAATGTAAATAATGCAACAGATGTTGAAATGGAAGAAGCAATCCCAGAATCCGAGCTAATCACCGTATTCTGTAAGTTTACATAATATCCGTCCACTATAAATTCTGTTTGAAGCATATGTTTGTCATTAAAAAAGTATTTCATACCACTCTTGGGCGCTCCAATAACATATGCCCAATTAGGATGAAACCTCTTTTCAAAATAAACCAAAGGCAATGGTATTCTTACCGCCACCGTTGAATTATAAGCCACTCCCAATACCAATCGCGTTGGTTTTTCAATATTCGGCCTATCCCGAAGTGCCCCGATCGTGACATTTAAAGATACATCACCATCACCTATATCGTTGGTCAATGTCGAAGATAATCGAGGAGTAACGACTCCCACAAAACGCCAATCTTGATTGTATTGCAATATGTAGGCCATATTAAAATCGGCTACATGAAACGTTTCCGTTATAACATCGTCATATGGTGCTCCACGATTAAGATCAAAGGCTATCCGATTGTACTCGCCACCAACAATAATATTATCGTTCTTTCCCACTTTAATTGGCAAGTTGGCTACCAATTTTATTCTAGATAATTTTGCCTCAGCCGTATTCCTTGGCATTAGCATATACTCCAACCTAAAAACATCAGGTGTCTGGGCAGGACAGAAATTCACTAGCAAAATGAATCCAAAAAGAAATCCAAGCCTTCCTATTTTAATTCCCATACCCAGCACTATTATTATCGACCTGTGAAGTTTTTAATGGTCGGGATTGAAACAAATGAATATCCCTTTGTGGAAAGGGTATACTTATATTATGTTCCCTGAATTTCGCATCTATCCTATACCGCATAGCACTTTTAATTTTTGGATCTCCATAACTGTCGCTAATATAAAAATTGATGGAAAACAATAACGCAGAATCCCCAAAGTCTTCAAATAGCACAAAAGGCTTAGGATTTTTTAAAACCCCTTTTTGATCACTTGTTATATTTTCCAATATTTTGGTCACTAAATTAACATCGCTCCCATAAGCAACCCCAATCTTAACGCTCTCTCTGGTACTTTTATGATTTTGGGTATAATTATAAATACTATCTGTTAAAAATTGGTGGTTAGGAATTATGATTACCTTGTCATCCCTAGTGAGTGCCCTTGTTGTCCTTAAGCGAATTTCAAAGACCTGGCCAACTTTTTGATTTACCTCAATAATATCGCCTACACGCAAAGACTGATCCAAAATGATTAAGATTCCCGAAATAATATCCTGGAACAAATATTGAAGTGCAAATCCCAAACCTACAAACAACGCGGCAGATGCAGTCAACAGGACAGTGAGATTAACCCCGGAGGTATGAAGAATAACCAATACCACCATTATATAGAACAGGTATCTTAAAAACCCAAAAATGCTTATAAACTTATTCTTATCCTCCTCTGGTAACTTTGCCGTAACCAATCTGTGAACCAATTTTAAGGCATAGGTTACTACAATTACAGAAATAATAATAATTAATAAGGTACCGGCCGTTATGACCACCTTATCTCCAGGCCAAATTTTGTAAGCAAGGAATTCATTTACAACTTTAACAATATTCTTTATTTCTTCCATTCTAATATTTCAGCCATTTAAATAGGTCTTTATAGGATGGTTTTTTACCGTACATCAATATTCCGACCCTATAAATTTTTGCAGCCAACCATACGATACCGATAAAAGTAATAATCAATAGTGAAATAGATGCTACCACCTCCCAAATAGGGACACCTCCTTCCCCTATGCCACCTGGCAAACGCATCATCATCACAATGGGCGAGGTCAAAGGAAATAAAGAAAACGCCACGGCTATAGGACCATGTGGGTTATTAAAAACAGAAAAGAACCCCACATAAATGGCCAACATTAATGGTAGAATAATAGGAAATATAAACTGTTGTGTGTCTGTTTCATTATCCACAGCAGCCCCTATTGCAGCATATATTGAACTATAAATTAAATAACCCAGGATAAAATAGATTACAAAAAAACAAATAAGCATAATCCATGGTATCCTAAAAAGTTCATTTGCATACAATTGAATTGCGGAATCCGATGTTGCCATATACGCTGCTCCCCCCATCAGGCCTGGGGCGTTAGCAGCTTCCGAATTAAAGCCTGAAGGATCAATATCGAAAACCAGAATCAACACTCCAAACATTAGAAAGGCCGAAATGATCCAAATAGCAAACTGGGTAACTCCAGCCAAAGAAGTCCCTATTATTTTCCCTAGCATAAGCTGAAAAGGTTTTACAGAAGAAATAATAACCTCTATTATCCTAGATGTTTTTTCCTCAATTACACTGCGCATAACAAATCCACCATATATAATGATGAACATCATTATTAGGTACCCAAATCCCCCTCCTATAAAGGCCTTTAATTCGGTTATACCTTTCAGGTTCTGATCTCCGGAATAGGTAGCTGTATTAATTTGAAAATTGTTGTCGACACTTTCAAAATCGGATACCGAAACCCCTAATTCCTGTAATCTTCGCAATCGTAGACGGTCTTCAAATACATTTTCCAAATTGTCCAAAACATTAGTACCAGGAGGCTCCTTAGTATAAAAGAAGGACCTACTAGCCACCTTTTCCAAGTCCAATTCGTTTGGGATATAAAGCAATCCATAAAATCCCATATTTTGAACAGAATCCTTGGCAGCCTCCAAATCTATATCCTTAAGTCTTACAAAAGAGGTACTTTCGGTACCCTGAAAATCTGTTGAAAAATAATTACTCTCATTCAGTACTCCAATAGTCCTTACTTCATTATCATTAACCTTAGTTAGGTAAACAATAAGAACAACCATCCCCACCATTAGGATTGGACTCAAAAATGTCATGATCACAAAGGACTTATTCCTAACCTTTGCTAAATACTCTCGTTTTATGATGAGTGACAACTTGCCCATATATATTATTTGGATTGAACGGTTCTAATAAATATATCGTTGGCCGATGGAATTTTTTCCGAGAAATTATTGACATTTGCCTTGCCCGATAAATGTGATAAAAAGGGGCCTGTTTCATCTGTGGGCAGTTGCACGGTGAAGTTTAACTGTAGCCCGCCATCTACATATTCCGAGGAAAGAATTTGAAATTTATCCTTTAAGTCTTCCAAAAGTCCATTGGGGCTTTGCACCCCCAAACCTACCTTATAAATGTTGTTCTTATATGCTTTTTTTATATCACTAAGCTTTCCATCCAATAATTTTTCCGACTGGTGTATTAGCGCGATATAGTCACATAATTCCTCTACAGATTCCATTCTATGTGTGGAAAATATAATGGATGTGCCCTTTTCCCTAAGCAGAAGAATTTCATCCTTTATAAGATTGGCATTTATAGGGTCGAACCCACTAAATGGCTCATCGAAAATTAAAAGCTTTGGTTCGTGCAAAACTGTGACGATAAACTGGATCTTTTGCGCCATTCCTTTTGAAAGTTCCTGAATTTTCTTGTTCCACCAATCCCCTATTTCAAAACGATCAAACCAATATTTTAATCTGCTTTTTGCATCTGCCTTGGAGAGTCCCTTTAATTGGGCAAGATATAGGACCTGCTCGCCTACTTTCATACTTTTATAAAGTCCCCTTTCCTCCGGCAAATACCCGATCATGGATATGTGATTGGGCTGCAAGGGCTTTCCATCAAATAAAATTTCCCCTTGATCCGGATAGATTATTTGATTGATTATCCGTATTAAAGTAGTCTTCCCTGCTCCGTTAGGACCAAGCAAGCCATAGATACTGTTCTTGGGAATTTCTAATGAAACTTTGTTGAGAGCTATATGGCTCCCAAACTGCTTAGAAACCTCTTTAGCGACCAATATATTATTCATGCACGCAATTTCCTCAAAGATATATAATTGCTATTTAAGAGATAGGCTGGAATATTATAAATTATTCCTTTTAAAGCTTTTTTATATATTATACTAGAAGGATATTATAAGCTTAGGCCCAAGTGAAATTTTGAAATAAAAAATCCATAAAAAAGAAGATAAATGAAGCGATAATGACTCATATCCCTCCTAAAAACAACTAACTATTCAAATTACAGCAAAAAAAAATACCGTGTAAAACGTTGAGATCCCCAAGGGGAACCATCCATTTCTAATTCGCTTCCTTGAAGCTCTTAAAGCCAGGGTTTCACTAACAAAACCCACCAGGGGTAACGTGAAGATCCCGCCAAAGGGCGGGATTAGTTCAACCATCCATCTTTATTTCGCTCCTTTAGGGCTTGCGGACACTACAACAAAGAGATCCCGCCAAGGGGCGGGATTAGTTCAACCTGCCGCGTTTATTGCACCCCTTTCGGGGCTTGCGGACACTACAACAAAGAGATCCCGCCAAGGGGCGGGATTAGTTCAACCTGCCGCGTTTATTACACCCCTTTCGGGGCTTATAAAAACGGGTTTTCACTAACATAACCCACCCGGGGTAACGTGAAGATCCCGCCAAAGGGCGGGATTAGTTCAACCATCCATCTTTATTGCACCCCTTTAGGGCTTGCGGACACTACAACAAAGAGATCCCGCCAAGGAGCGGGATTAGTTCAACCTGCCGCGTTTATTGCACCCCTTTCGGGGCTTATAAAAACGGGGTTTCACTAACATAACCCACCAGGGGTAACGTGAAGATCCCGCCAAAGGGCGGGATTAGTTCAACCATCCATCTTTATTTCGCTCCTTTGGAGCTTATAAAAATGGGGTTGAACTAAAAAACAAAACCCACCCTTAACGAATCAAGGATGGGAAAAAAAATTGCTATGAAAAAGAAAATAATATTGGTTTCCCAACATTAACTCAAATATACGTTTTTTATTTAAACCTTAAATTACTACTATTATGAGAACATATCCTTGACCTTTTCAAAGAATGATTTATCCGATTTCTCTGGTCTGGGTTCAAAATTTTCGTTATTCTGCATACGTTCAAAAAAGTCTTTTTGCTCTTTATTCAACTCCTTGGGCGTCCAGACATTGACATGTACCAATAGATCACCACTGCCATATCCATTAAGGCTAGAAATACCTTTACCTCTTAACCTAAGAATTTTGCCAGATTGTATCCCTGCCTCCAATTTGATCCTCACCTTACCACCAACAGCGTCGATCTCTTTTGAGGTACCCAATACAGCTTCGGAAATACTGATATAAAGGTCGTAATGTAGATTATCGCCTTCCCTCTTTAGGGTTTCATGCTCTTCCGTCTCAATAGCCACCAACAAATCGCCCGGAACCCCATTTCCCGGAGCATCGTTTCCTTTATTGGGCACTTTTAACTGCATACCGTCCTCAACTCCTGCGGGAATATTAACACTTACAGTTTCCTCGGAAACTGTTAAACCATTGGCATCCGCATCGGTAGGTTTCTTATCGATCATTTGTCCACTACCCCCACAAGTGCTACAGGTAGCTGCCGTCTGCATTCTACCCAGAATTGTATTGGTGATTTTGGTTACTTGCCCACGACCCCCACAGGTGCCACAGGTTTGGTAGGTAACCCCTTCTGCCTGAATCTTTCTCCTTACCTTAATTTTCTTTTCTACACCATTGGCAATTTCCTCCAAGGTTAGTTTAACCCTTATTCTTAGGTTACTTCCCTTAACACGTCTTTGACCACCGCCGCCGCCGCTAAATCCTGAGAAACCACTAAAGCCGCCACCACCGCCACCGAAAGCGCCACCAAATATATCGCCGAACTGACTAAAAATGTCATCCATGTTCATTCCGCCGCCGCCAAATCCGCCGCCGCCCTCAAAGGCTGCATGTCCGTATTGATCATAACGTGCCTTCTTATTGGGGTCACTGAGAACTTCATAAGCTTCAGCTGCCTTTTTAAACATTTCCTCGGCCTTTACGTCACCCTGGTTTTTGTCAGGATGATACTCTATTGCTTTTTTACGATAAGCCTTCTTTACTTCTGCCGCTGTAGCATTCTTTCCAATGCCCAAGATTTCATAATAGTCCTCCTTCATAAAATATTTTTAATTTCCAACAACCACTTTTGGATGGCGTATAATTTTATCCCCCAGTTTAAAACCCTTTTCAACTACATCTATAATTTTACCTTTCAACTTTTTGCTTGGAGCTGGAATCTGTGTGATGGCATCGTGAATCTCTGCATCGAAGGCATCACCTTCTTTTACCTCCAATTCCTGAAGACCCTTATTTTTTAAAGTTTCCTTGAACTTGTTGCTTATTAATTCAACTCCTTTAAACATTTCCTGATCCTCTGATTTGGAAATTTCTCTTATTGCACGCTCAAAATCATCGATTACCGGTAATAAGGATACTATAACTTCTTGACCTGCCGTTTTAAACAAATCTATCCTTTCCTTTGAAGTCCGTCTTTTGTAATTCTCGAACTCTGCAAAAAGACGCAAAAATTTGTCTTTTTCCTTTTTAAGGTCTTCCTGTAATTGCTCTTCAAGACTAAGCTCCTCTCCATTTTCTAAATCCTCGTTCCCAACAGATGAACCGTCTTGTTCTACGTCTTGATTTTCTAAATTATTTAGAACATCATCTTCCATTTCTTCTGTTTTATTTTCGTTGCTCATTTAAAATACATTTATATACTTCCGATTTGAGATGGCAAAAGTACTGCCAATTCTTTAAAAATGTCATAATGTCATTAAACTTTATAAAAAAACATCCGCCAATGACGGATGTTCACAATTCTTACAATCTCCATGTATCCCTAGGAAATGAACTCGTTCTGATAAAGTGTATCCTGAGTCCTATGTTCGCCCTTCTCCTTATAAATGTTTTCTAAGGCCCTACATATATTTGGATAGATAAAATCGAATCCTGAATTTTCAATTTTTTTACAACTTACGCGCTGACTGACAAATAGCAAATATGACATTTCACCCAAAACCAATCGCATCACGGTTTTAGGAATATTGGGTAAGAAAAGCGGTTTTTCTAAAACTCCTGCCAATTCTTTTGTAAGCTTTACGTTAGTAACCGGATTTGGAGCTACCCCGTTAAATATTCCCGTCAGCTCTTTGGTCATAACGTGTAGAAATATTCTACCCAAATCATGGAGATGAATCCAAGATTGCCATTGGTTACCAGACCCTAATGACGCGCCTAAGTAACATTTTATAGGCTTAGCTATTTCAGGCAAAGCCCCCCCCTTATTAGAGACCACCAATCCTATCCTAATTTTGGCGGTTTTAATATTAACTTTTTCAAACGCATCAACCTCCTTCTCCCAAGTGGATACTACCTCCCCTAAAAAACTGTTATCAATATTTACCTCATCTTCCTTATAATATTGGGACAAGGAATTAGGGTAGATACCTATGGCAGAAGCGGACACAATTATTTTAATACCGTGCATACCATCTTCTGGTATAGCACCCAATAAAGTCCTTAAGGAATCAACCCTACTGTTTAGTATCTTTTTTTTATTATTCTTGGTCCATCTTTTGGAAATACTTGTTCCAGCCAGATTGATTATTGCAGTAACCCCTTCAAAACAATCAACATCTATTTCATTCTTGCTGGGATTCCAATAATAGCCATTATAGTCCGTTTGAGAAACAATTTTGTTTCTACTGGTGGTCAAGTAATTAACCGAAATATTATTTTGTTTACACAAATTTACAATTTCACTCCCCACCAAACCTGTTGCACCCGTTACTAGAACCTTCATATCCTTTCTATCTTTTCTATCTTTCCATCAACTTAGATATAAATATATGGGTTTTTAATATTGAAGCACTTGTATTTAGTTTAGGTTTAACAATCTACGGTTGTAGATCGTTAAATAATCCATAATACAAGATTACTATTTATGATACCTTTAAGGCTCGGAGCATTTCTCTTTTTCCAGGAGGGCCTGGCAATCGTTCCACAACAAACCCTACAGCCTGCATAGCTCTCCTTACACTTCCCTTTGCTGAATAAGTTACCAGCACACCATCTTTTTTCAATGCTTTGAACATTATAGCAAAAACATCCTCCGTCCAAAGCTCTGGCTGTACCCGGGCACCAAAAGCATCAAAATAAATTAGATCAATAGTATTAATGTCCGATATTTCCCTAAAATCCAATTGCTGTTTTATCAAAGAAAAATTGGATCTAATTTGATGCAATTCTCCCCATGAAGTTTGGTGCATCTTTAAAAAATACTGTTCAAACTCCTTTGCTTTCAGAGCTCCGCTATAGCCCAACTGGTCTAATTCCTCCGGAAGCACGGGATAAGCTTCAACACCCTTATAAGTAACTTCCAAACCTTGCTTATCCGATTCCAATAAAGTTATAAGCGTGTTTAATCCAGTTCCGAAACCAATTTCCAAAATAGATATCGACCGATCATGGAAAAGGGATAAGCCATTCTTTATAAAGACATGGTAGGCCTCCTGGACAGCGCCATGAATAGAATGGTACTGTTCGTTCCAATCTTCAATTTGAATTGTTTTAGATCCGTCTGCTGTGGTAATAATTTTCCTTTTCAAATTATTTTCTTATCAATACACCATCTGCTTCAAAGGCGTAGGTTTTCTTTAATTTCAGTTATTTCGGCAATTTCTTCTTTGGATTTTCCGCCATCATCAGCAATATGCCTTTGGGCTTCAACGCTACTTTCCTCAATATAGGCCAAACCATTTACGATGACTTGTTTACCCAAAATATCCCTTGGCATAAAAAATCAATAATCCTTGTATTTCACCAAACTTTCTACCCCGTTTACCAATTCCAATTTCATTCAACAGCCTTTTAGGCTGCAAACCTCTGTAACCCGACCATAAAATTGGCAAACAAGTGTATCGGACGTGGCCATTTTTTGATAATTTTTCAGCATTATCTTACATGTCACTGCGTTAATTTCAGCAATTTGGTCTCCAAAGTACTCATAGTTTTCCTTTCCCAACGGTTCCTTGGGTTTATTTTGTGGCTTACAAGCGGTAAACGTCAAAAAAATGGCAATCAAAATGTTAAATTATTTCATAATAGCCAGAATTTATATCACTTTACAAAACTGGGTATTTTTAGACGAAAAAAGAAGTACTACTAATGATATTTGCTTAATTTTATTGCTTTAAATTAAATCTCTATGCAAACTGTTTTAAATTCAATAATAGTTGAGAAAGTTAAAGGTTCAAAAATTGATAAAGTAGATTTTGATAATTTATCGTTTGGGAAATATTTTACAGATCATATGATGATCTGTAATTATAAGAACGGGGCTTGGGAACTCCCTACAATAGTTCCATATCAACCGATTACACTGGACCCATCCGCTAAAATTTTCCATTATGGGCAATCTGTTTTTGAAGGAATGAAAGCCTACAAGGATGAAGACAAAAATGTTTGGCTTTTTCGTCCATTGGAAAACCAAAAACGAATTAACATTTCGTCCAAGAGACTGGCTATGCCAGAATTCCCTGAAGATTACTTTATGGAGGGCTTAAAGGCACTTTTAAAGTTGGACCATAAATGGATTCCGACTAAGGAAGGAAGTTCCTTGTACATTAGACCTTTTGTGTTTGCCAGTGGCAATGGATTCCACGCCTCACCTTCTAGCGAGTATAAGTTTATAATTGCTTGTTCTCCATCTGACTCTTATTTTGCCGGGAAAGTTAAAGTCTTGATAGAAGAAAAATATTCCCGATCTGCAAATGGCGGTGTAGGCTTTGCCAAGGCCGGCGGTAATTACGCTGGACAATTTTACCCTACCCAATTGGCAGTTGAGAAAGGCTATAATCAGGTAATTTGGACTGATGATAACAACCACGAATATATTGAGGAGGCCGGAGCCATGAATATTTTCATAAGGATAAATGACACTTTAATTACCAGCCCTACTAGTGATAGGATATTGGACGGTATTACCAGAAAGAGCATCATAGACATTGCCAAAGACGAAAATATAAATGTGGAGGTTAGAAAAATTACTGTAAAAGAGGTTGTTGAAGCCTCTAAGAACGGTTCTCTGAAAGAAATGTTCGGAGCAGGTACTGCGGCTGTAATTTCACCTATTGCTACTTTTGGATTCCAGAACAAGGATTATGATCTGCCAGAATTAAAAGATAGTTATGCCTCCTTGTTAAAGAAACGCATTACAGATATACAATACAATAAGGCCGAAGATAAATTTGGTTGGAGATATCAAGTGGAGGTATAATAATTATATACCATTTTCATTATGACAAGGCCCCTCTTCTTTAAAGGATGAGGGGCCTTTTTTTTTAAACTCACAGATGAATTCTTTATTTTCTAAGGCTATTTTTTATCCAAAATATCAACTATATTGGGTTTAAAATAATTTGGCCCCTTTAGGACTTTCCCATCTTCCCTGTAAATTGGTTTGCCATCTTTCCCCAATTTACTCATATTACTTCTCTGAATTTCCTCAAAAACCTCTTCTATTTTGTATTGCATTCCGTGCTCCAGTATGGTCCCACACAATATATAAAGCATATCTCCAAGGGCATCAGCCACTTCTACCACATCATTATTGGTAGCAGCCTCTAAATATTCATTGTTCTCCTCATCCATTAAATTAAAGCGAAGTAAATTCTTATCCTTTCCCAAATCTGCCTTAATCTCTTTGGAAACACCCAACCCAAAAGAATTATGGAACAATTCTACCGCACTCAGTTTACTTTTCATAATTGTAATTATTTAAGTTAGATTTGCGTAAAAATAGAAATATGTTCAGTACCGGACAATTAATTTTTGCAGGTCTTTTTTTTGTCGCATTTGTAGTAATTACCATAATTGCCTATCAAAAAGACATGAAACTCCATAAAAAAAATTACAAAGGAGTTAAATGGGTAGGACTTTTCTTCACATTATTCATAATAATATTATTTCTTATTAAGTTTTTCCTTAAAAATTAACAAATTATATCGCTTCATAATAAAAAGCACAGCCACTAAGAACATTCTGAATTTTTACAGCGTAAAATATACGAAAAGGCGTAATTTTGCGTTTGGTAACTAAATCGTTTAGTTGTATGGTAACTTTTTTCAGTATTCTATTAGTTCTTATTGGTATAAACACATTGCTTTTTTTAGTTAGTTTTAACAGTAGTCCGAAAAAGAAAGAAAAGTCCGTCAAAAATATTTCAGAATCTACAACAGTAATCTTCCCCCTAGATTTAATTAACTCGAAATATAAAAAGGCAGTTTAAATCTAGTCTAAAAAGAAATATGTGCATCTTTGTATAAATACTACCTTATATAGTATTGATGACAATCCAATGCAAATTTTTAAGAACCTTATGGGTATGGTAATTTTTATTTACTTTATACAAGGAATAAAAATTAAAATGCAATGAAGCAATTTCTATTGGTCTTTTTAGGAGGGGGCTTAGGAAGTGGATTGCGCTTTCTATTAAGTAAATCCTTCAATAACACTTTTCACAATTTCTTTCTCGGAACATTTATTGTAAATATTATAGGATGCTTGCTGATTGGTTTTATCATCGGGCTTTCTTTTAAAAATAATTTACTTTCCTCAAATCAGACCTTATTATTAACCACTGGCTTCTGCGGTGGCTTCACTACTTTTTCAACCTTTGCCCTGGAACAACACTCTTTTTTAAAAACCGGCGATTTTATTTATTTCACCGGCTACACTCTTGCCAGTCTAATCATAGGAGTCCTTGCCGTGGCTGCCGGATTCTGGTTTTCCAAGTAACAATTTTCCATATACACGATTGTAAGTAATTCTTGTCATTTCCGTTTTTCTAGCGATTTTATGCAATTTCCTGCATTATCAATAGCAAAAAGCTGAAAAAGGCACGAATATTTCAGGTTTTCACCTAAACAAGTGTTAATTATATTAACATATTATCATAAATAACATTTTCGAATCACACTACCCTTAAAATATATGGGTAGTTTTTATTTAATATGTAATTATGAAGCATATACCCCCTAAAAAATAGGGGGGTATCATTTTAATATATATTTTTGCCTCATAAATAATAAATCAATTATGAAAAAAATCGAGGCAATTATTAGGAAGTCAAAATTTGATGACGTAAAAAAAGCGTTACATCTAATCGAAGTAAACTTTTTTAGTTACTGGGACGTAACTGGTGTCGGCAATGAAAAAGAAGGTCATGTCTATAGAGGCATTTCCTATAGTACATCCGACATTCAACGCAGGTATCTTTCCATTGTGATATCGGATGAGTTCTTAGAACGTACCGTTAATACGATTCTGGAAACCGCATATTCTGGTAATGTAGGTGACGGTAAAATTTTCGTTTCGGAAGTTTTAGAAGCCTATCGCATCAGAACAAAAGAAAGCGGAAAAGCAGGAATCAACTAAAAAAATTAAGAACCAACAAACAATTAACAACATGGACGTAGGATTATTTACAGCAAATAACGTTTGGATGATGATATGTACGGCTCTCGTATTCTTCATGCATTTAGGATTTTCACTTTTGGAAATCGGACTAACCAGACAAAAAAACACAATCAATATTTTATTTAAGAACGTATTCATTATATGTATAGGGTTACTCCTTTACTATATAGGCGGCTTTAACCTAATGTATCCTGGTGATTTCAACGGTTTTCTAGGTTTTGCAGGATTTGGTATAGAAGCTCCAATCCTAGCTGACGGAAGTTTAGACCTAAGCTATAATGAAGGGTATACGTATTGGACAGATTTTCTTTTTCAGGCGATGTTTGCCGCAACAGCGGCTACTATAGTTTCTGGAGCAGTAGCAGAACGTATTAAACTTGGTGGTTTTATGATATTCACCGTTATCTATGTAGGATTGGTTTATCCTATAGTAGGATCTTGGCAATGGGGCGGTGGATTCTTGTCCACACTTGGCGGTGATGCTGGTGGTTTCCATGATTTTGCAGGATCTACATTGGTTCACTCCGTTGGAGGATGGGCAGCTTTGATCGCTATCTATATATTAGGACCTAGAATTGGTAAGTTCGGCGAAGATGGAAAACCAAATGCGATTCCTGGCCACAACATACCTTTGGCAGCAGCAGGCGTTCTTATTCTTTGGTTGGGATGGTTTGGATTTAATGGTGGATCAGTTTTATCCGCAGATCCAGCAGGTACTTCAATAGTATTGGTTACAACTTGCTTAGCAGCAGCTGCAGGTGGTATCGGGGCTTTTATTTTCTCAACAATTCTTTACAAGAACTATGACCTTACCATGATGTTAAATGGTATCTTGGGTGGTTTGGTAGGAATAACTGCCGGAGCGGATTTAATGTCTCCTATGGAAGCCATTATTATTGGTCTATTGGCCGGGGTAATTATTGTCCTTGGTGTTGCATTGGTAGACAAATTAAAATTGGATGACCCTGTTGGAGCCGTTGCGGTGCATCTTATTTGTGGTATCTGGGGTACTTTAGCAGTAGGTATCTTCGGAGTTAAGGCCGGTCTATCCCAACTTTTATACCAATTAACAGGAGTAGCCGCTACTGGCGTATTCTGCTGCCTTACAGCATTTATCATCCTCTATACAATTAAGAAAACTTCAGGAATCAGAGTTTCCAAAGATGAAGAATTGGAAGGCCTAGATTTACATGAGCACGGAATGGATGCTTATGCCGATTTCAGGATGAACCAACACTAATAACACCTAAAAGGTAACGGAGCGTTTTGCAGAACGCTCCGTTAATAACCTTTTCAATATAGCAACTCAATATATAATTAACATCCTGATATAGGATACAAACCATTGAATTATGAAAACGATTATTTACACAAAATACGTAAAAAATTTACTATTACTTGCATTTGTTCTTGCTTCAACAGTAACCTTCGCTCAAGAGGAGGAAAAAGAAGATAAAAAATTCACGATTAGTGGTAGTGTGGATGCTTATTACAGGACAAACCTAAATGGTGACAACGGTTTTGACGAGACTTCGGGTGCCCCCAATGCGGCTCCTGGATCTTCTTTTGCCAATCTACCAGGTTTTGCATTGGGTATGGCCAATGTAATAGCCGGTTACGAAGGCGAGGATGTAGGATTTGTTGCCGATCTTGTTTTTGGACCTAGAGGAACCGATGCCATTTTTGCCTCACCATTGTATTCCGCTACCGGAAACATTGTAAACCAGTTATATGTATACTGGAATGTAAGTGAATCTGTAAAATTGACCTTTGGAAATTTCAATACCTTTTTAGGTTATGAAGTAATTTCTCCTGTAGCTAACTTTAACTATAGCACTTCTTACTTATTTTCATACGGTCCTTTTTCCCATACAGGCTTAAAAGCAGACTTTACCTTATCTGATGACTTTAGCTTAATGTTGGCCATCATGAATCCTACGGATCAAACCGAATTGAATCCCACCGAAAAATATGCTTTTGGTGCTCAATTAGGCTATAGCGGACAATTCTTAAACTTCCTAGCCGATGACGGGGCATTTGAGATTGACTTTACAGGTGGGTTTGACCTATCGGATGAATTCTTCTTGGGACTCAATGCAGCCATTTACGATAATGATGATATTGGTTTCGCCGGAGTAGCTCTTTATCCACAATACGCTACTTCTGAGAACTTCACCCTAGGGTTAAGAGGTGAATATTTCACTGAAACAGGAGACTATGGTGCAATTGGAACAGGTGTTGAAGATTCCAGTGTTTTTGCAGTAACACTTACTGGAAGTGCTACAATAGGAAATTTAATAATCAAACCAGAATTGCGATTGGATAGCGCATCGGATGATTCCTTTAGCTTTCTAGATACTGATTTGGCTCCACAAAAGAGTTTATCTTCATTTGTTCTTGCCGCAGTGTATTCTTTCTAAAAAAAATTGAGTTTATTATTTATAGCCCAGCAATATAATTGCTGGGCTTTTATATTTTTATCACTTTTTAAATGCCTTCACTCCTGCTAAAATCTCCAGATTCAGTCTATTTTGTTTGGGCACCAATGGACAGGAATATTTTGGGTTATATGCGCAATAAGGGTTATAAGCCTTGTTAAAATCGAGAATAATGGTTTCACCGTCAGGAATGGATAAGTCCAGATATCTACCGCCACCATAGGTTTCCTCCCCATTGGTAAGGTCGGCAAAGGGCAAGAATAAATAATCTGTATACTTCTCCTGCTGCATTAATTCCTGATTTTGATATACTTCCAGCTTATGGGAGCGGCCTTTAAGAGTAAAAGTCACTACCCCATATACAACCTCCTCCGTCTGTCTTTCTGTTGTCGTAGGCATTAGAAAAGGTAAGGCCCCAGGCGTTCTGATAAAATTTGCAATTACCCTATAAGTAGTGTCCGGTTTATAGAAATCCAAGGTAGTAAAATCCTTTCTAAACCTATCCGGTAAGGGGGACGTTTCAGGATCTTTGAATTCCGCATTCATTTTATTTTGAAATTGCACAATTTCCTCCAGAGCATCGGTGTCTAGTGACGCGATTTTCTTTTGCTCCTGATCGTGATATCTTTTCTCCTTACAACCCCATGTTAATATCACTAAAATCAAAAATAACTGCTTCATTTTCCTGCTTTTGGCATAAAAATACAACATCCCTATTTCTGAATAAAAAAATTCTTAAAATCTAACGGTTGGCAAGACGGATTCGCAGTGCAAATTCTTATACAAAATCCAGGAAAACAAGAATTTTTTTATTCTCCAATAACCAATTAGAGAAGATGGACATTGAATAATACCAAGGATTGCAACAGCATGATAATTCACAAGAGGCACCTATCTCTCCTCAATGACATCGTAACGGGCATCTTTTAAATATTTTGCCACAATCTCATTGAATTCTGGCGTTATACGCAGCAGGGCGGTACCTTCCAAACTATATAATTCTGCTTTATCGGTATACCCGTTTTTCAATAATTCCTCCAAATAAAACAGTGAGGTTCCATAGTCTTCCATATTGGCACTGTTAGCTATTATCTTCAAGTAATAACTATAATCATCAGGATCCGTAACTGTCTTTAGCATCCAAAGTAGACTCAAGACCTCTTGGTCTACCTGACCCCCTCCTTGAACAATATCCATATTATCCTCGATTAATGCATTTACATACCCCAAAAGTCGTTTTCCCATTTCCCGTTCGGCCGCAATTTTACTTTTATCATACCTTTTTAACTCCCCCATTTGGTATATCCACCAACCCAAGTTATTGTAATTATAGGTAGCCAAATCCTCCTCCAAATAATAAACATAATCTTCCTTTATAAAAGACTCCTTCAACAAGGTATTATTTTCATTACGGGTCATAGTCTTGAAAACTTTGTCTTTTTTCAATTCACGTTTTATTTTTTTTAAGGAATCTGTGTCCTTGAACGCTCTATATACAGACATAACTTCCTCCAATAAGTTATTAGCTTCAATTAAGCCTTTGGAATTAATTAAACGATCTATTTCCTTCAGATTTCGAGTAAAAGTACTATTTACATAAGCTTCATCTTTCACAATTTTTCCCTTAGCCATTGCAGATAAAGTGAAAATTTCCAGAGCTTTTTCCAGATATTGGGCTTGGGGCCATTCATGACCCCCGTTAAATACTATTAATTGATTTGGAAATTTCAATTTACTCAATAGCGATTTTCCTATCAACATTTCGGGATATGCATAATCTTCCTTGCCTACGATTCCTATGAACTGAAATAAATTATTAACATCCAATATCTCTAAATTAGGATATACTGCACCACTGGATATTACCCCAGCTATACCTTTTACAAAAATGGGTAAAACAGATGCAAATCTGGCCCCACTATCAAATCCGGCACTATAGGTCCTGTCCTTTTGGATAGGTAATAGCGTTATAATTTCATTGAACATTCTCCCCGTTATCAAAATATTTTGGGAGGTGGTCAAAGAGTCGTTAACATTGTTTGAGGCCGCTAGGATATACCCTTGGTTTTCAGCCGCATCCTTGAACATACGAATGGCCTGTTTACCCCTGCCCGCCATATCAAAAACAAAAAGGATGGGCCAATTCTTGTCCATTTCAAAACTAGTAGGAAGGTATAGTGAAAAACTTTCCGATATTGAATCCTTTACTATGATCGAATCGATTACGATACCTTTCTTCAAGGTTATCTGCGAATTACCAAAAAAAACCGCCCCAAGGAACAGAAATAATATAAATTTCTTCATAGACTTATTGTCATCAAATATCTAGCCAAATTAATACTCCTTTCCTTCATTCTAAGATATCTCAGAGATTCGGAAAACTATAGTTTAAGCAAAGTTAAACACGGCCAACTTTTTAACTAGCCCTTTATAATACATTAAATTAAATAATAAATACATTAGCACCAAAGAGGTTAACCTCTTTTAATTGAAAATTCCGTTTGCAAAATCAATTTAACATCGCACTTATACCTCCCTCTTTCTAATGGGAGCGTTAGAAACTACATCCGACAAGATAATATGGGTACGGGTCTCTCCATATTGTATAAGCTTATCTATAAATTTTTCTAAATGAAATTGATCCTTTAGGACCACCAACATAATAATATTTTCATTTCCTGTAATCCGATAACAATTAACGACTTCCTCATAGGTGTTTACAATTTCTAAAAATGGTCGTAATTTTCCCATAAAGGCACGCAACGTAATTATAGCTTTTAATTGATATCCCGTATGGGAATGGGACACCACAGCTTTATACCCTGTAATAACACCCAAATCCTCCATTTTTTTCACCCTTTCTGCAACCGCAGGAGGAGTTAACCCTACTTTCCTGCCAATATTCGCAAAAGATTCCCGGGCATTTTCCTGTAGCAATTTTAAAATCTTCCAATTAAGGACATCAATCTTTGTATTCAACACGTAAATGATTAAAATTATTAACTTTCAATAGCTAATGTACAATTTTACCTTATTATATAAACTAATATTCCTTAATTTCTACGTAATTTTATATATCAAAAGTTGCCATAAAAAATGCCCTATAAAAACTTAAGTACGATTCCTATTTATCGCAAATCCTTGGATCTTTTACAGATGAGCAGGGAAATTGCATCGTACCTATCTTACAATAAGGATTTGCTAAAGCTTTATCAATCCAACAGCCTACGGGATATTATGGTAGATTCCCTTTTAACGGATTCCATTTTAATTCCTCAACAAATAGCAGCAGCGGAGCGCTCTGAATGTCACGCAGCTAGAATGAGAAGTGCCACCTTCATCAATGTTATAATTAGAAACATAAACTCTTATTGTACCGGTTTAGAAAAAGATGGCGTCAAAGAAAAGGAATACTTAAACCTTCTTAGAAGCGAAATAAAAAGTTTCAGAAGAATGTACAAAGTTTGGAGACGATCCATTCGGAGTTAGGGTTATTAGTACTACAACCTCCTAATTACCTATAAATTAAGGATGTTTCGGAAACTGAAAGCAATTAGTGGAACTAATTGAATCTTAAGGTAGTCTAAGTGCTTTATCTACATTACATATTCCTCCTATACTGCCCTCCTACTCCAAATAATGCTTTGGTAATTTGTCCTAAGGAACAGAACTTTGTAACCTCCATTAGTCTTTCAAAAATATTATCACCTTTAATGACTGCCAACTTCAAATCCTCTAATTGTTGCCTTGCCGAATCGCCCATTCTAGTGTGTAATTTTTCCAATGTATCAATTTGAGCCTGTTTTTCAGCCTCTGTGGCCCGGATAACCTCTGCCGGCAAAATTGTAGGTGAACCTTTGGAGTTTAAAAACGTATTGACCCCAATAATAGGTAAGTCCCCATTGTGCTTTAGCGTTTCATAATATAGGCTCTCCTCCTGAATCTTAGACCTCTGATACATTGTTTCCATGGCCCCAAGAACTCCCCCACGTTCCGTAATACGGTCAAATTCCAACAATACGGCCTCCTCTACCAAGTCTGTCAATTCTTCTATTATAAATGACCCCTGTAATGGATTTTCATTTTTAGTGAGGCCCAATTCCTTGTTTATTATTAATTGAATGGCCATGGCCCTACGAACCGACTCCTCTGTGGGGGTGGTTATTGCCTCATCATAAGCGTTGGTATGTAAAGAATTACAATTATCATAGATAGCGTAGAGCGCTTGTAAAGTAGTTCGGATGTCGTTAAAATCAATTTCCTGGGCATGCAAGCTGCGGCCCGAAGTTTGAATATGATACTTTAACATCTGTGCCCTTGGACCGGCATCGTATTTAAAATTCATAGCTTTTGCCCAAATCCTACGGGCAACCCTCCCTATCACCGCATATTCGGGATCAGTCCCATTGGAAAAGAAAAAAGACAGATTAGGACCAAATTTATTGATATCCATCCCACGGCTTAAATAATACTCCACATAAGTAAAACCGTTAGAAAGCGTAAAGGCTAATTGAGTAATAGGGTTGGCTCCTGCCTCTGCAATGTGATAACCTGAAATAGAAACCGAATAAAAATTACGGACGTCGTTCTTTATAAAGTAATCCTGAACATCACCCATTAGACGCAGGGCAAATTCCGTAGAAAAAATACAGGTATTTTGAGCCTGATCCTCCTTTAAGATATCTGCTTGCACAGTACCCCTTACCTTATTCAGTGTTTTCTTTTTAATTTCCGCATATACATCACTGGGCAAGATTTGATCTCCAGTAATTCCTAAAAGCATTAGCCCTAGACCATTATTGCCCTCGGGCAGCCCACCTATATATTTAGGTCTCATCAGGCCCTGGCCCTTATAAATTGTCGCTATTTTATTTTCAACCTCTTTTTCCAATCCATTTTTAATAATATACTTCTCACAATTTTGATCAATAGCTGCATTCAAAAAATACCCCAACAACATAGGTGCAGGACCATTAATGGTCATACTCACAGAGGTTGTGGGACTACACAGATCGAAACCGGAATACAATTTCTTCGCGTCGTCCAAACAACAAACAGAAACGCCCGCATTGCCTATTTTGCCATAGATATCCGGCCTGTTATCAGGATCATGGCCATAAAGGGTTACCGAATCAAAGGCTGTTGATAATCGCTTGGCCGATAACCCCAAGCTAACATAATGGAATCGCCTATTTGTACGTTCCGGACCACCCTCTCCGGCAAACATCCGGGCTGGATCTTCCTCTGTTCGCTTAAATGGATAAAGTCCAGCAGTATAAGGAAACTCACCTGGCGTGTTTTCCTGAAGAATCCAGCTTAGAATGTCTCCCCAAGCCTGATATTTTGGAAGCGCTATTTTAGGAATTTTCGTGTGGGCTAAGGATTTTGTATGTGTTTCAATTTTAATTTCCTTTCCCCTTACGTTGAATTTGAAGACTGGCAATCCGTACTGTTGAACCCTGTTTTCCCAATTCAAGATAAGTTCCCAGTTATTGCGATCCAAATTCATTTTTATATGGTCGAATTCCTTCGACAATAGCTCCAATAACAGTTTTTTATCCTCAGGCACGGACAACTTTAGTATTCCGTCGATATCTAACCCGCTTTTCTTCAGAAATGAATTAAAATCTATATTGGTGTCTACTCCAGAAATAGATTTAATAGTAATAAAAATACCATATAATCTTTGGGCCAGGTCCGCTTGAGAACGGGCCCTTTTATCAAAAGACCTATTGTTTTCGGCTATTTCCGATAGGTAACGAGTTCGGGAAGGAGGTATTATAAAAATCTTTTGTGCATCGGTAATGGTAATTTCGAATTGAGAATTGAAAGCCGTTCCGGTTTTTGTAACCAACTTGTCCATGACCGACTTATACAAACGATTCATTCCTGGATCATTAAACTGTGAGGCCACGGTACCGAAAATAGGTAGCTCATCTGGATCAGCCTCCCAAAGTCCATGATTACGCACATATTGTTTTTTCACATCCCGAAGTGCATCAAGAGCCCCTCTTTTATCGAACTTGTTAATGGCCACTATATCTGCAAAATCCAACATATCTATTTTCTCCAACTGTGTTGCCGCACCAAATTCGGGCGTCATGACGTAGAGAGAAACATCACAGTGTTCTATTATCTCGGTATCCGATTGTCCTATTCCCGAAGTTTCCAAAATAATTAAGTCGAATTCCGCAGCTTTTAGTACTTGAATTGCCTCATCAACATGTTGGGATAACGCCAAATTGGATTGCCGGGTAGCCAATGAACGCATATAGACTCGGGAATCGTTAATAGCATTCATGCGAATACGATCTCCCAACAAGGCACCACCGGTTTTTCTTTTTGAGGGGTCCACGGAAATTATTCCAATAGATTTACTTTGAAAGTCCACTAAAAACCTTCGGACCAATTCATCTACCAAACTAGACTTCCCAGCACCTCCCGTTCCTGTAACTCCAAGTACCGGCACGGTACTTTTAGAGCGTGTTAAACCCGAAAATATCTTTGTAAATTCCTCGTGCCTGTTTTCGGCCAAAGTTATGAGCCTAGCTATGGCATTCGCATTCCTTTCTTTTAAATATTGACCAATTTTTTTACCCTTAGGCTCTTTGAAAGATGGAATAGGAAAATCGCTTTGCCGGACCAGATCATTGATCATACCCTGCAGCCCCATAGTCCTACCTGCATCTGGGGAATATATTCGGGTTACGCCGTAATCCATTAAATCCTTAATTTCCTCGGGCAAGATTACCCCTCCACCCCCACCAAAAATTTTAATGTGGCCTGCACCCCTCTCCAATAAAAGGTCGTACATATATTTAAAATACTCATTATGCCCTCCCTGATATGAAGTTATGGCTATGGCATTCACATCTTCCTGAATGGCACATTCCACAACCTCCCATACACTTCGATCATGACCTAAATGAATAACTTCCACCCCTGTGGACTGAATAATGCGTCGCATCATATTAATAGCAGCATCATGACCATCAAAAAGGGATGCAGCGGTGACGATACGAACCTTATTTTTTGGAATATACGGGAGCTGCTGCTTCATATTAACAATACTATTACACTTTAATTGATCTCATTAAAATCACCTATTGCGGAGTAGTTCCGCACTGCTGTTATTGGAGATATTGAAATACCTAGGTTTCCACATTTTAAAAGTCAAATAAAAGACAATTATTTGGGTGCAATTTAGCGAAATCGCAAAATATACAGTCATAAAATTAGAATATTATAAAAATAGTCCCTAGTAAGAGTACTTCATTCCTAAAATCCTAATTTTACAGCTTAAAACAAGTATACTTTGAAGACAACCATCCTCATTAATTGCCCAGACCAATCTGGAATAATAAGTACCGTAACTGGATTTATACATAAAAAAGGCGGCAATATAATTTACATTGATCAACACGTAGATAAAGAAGCTGGTGTGTTTTTCATGAGACTGGAAAGTGATTTTGAAAAGAACATTCCGGCAGTGAAGAATTTGAAACAAGAATTTGAAAGCGAATTGGCCCAACCCTACCAAATGGAGTGGAGTTTGCATTTGGGATCCTTTAAACCAAAAATGGCCCTATTCGTTTCTAAATACAATCATTGTTTATATGATTTATTAAGCAGATACAATATAGGCGAATTGGAGGTTGAGATACCCTTTATCCTTAGCAATCACAGTGAATTAGAATATGTAGCCAAACAATTCGAAATTCCTTTTTTCCATATTCCGATAACAAAAAGCACAAAAAGTGAAGCGGAAAACCGTCAATTGGCCCTTTTAAAGGAGTACCAAATAGATTTTATTGTATTGGCCCGATATATGCAAATAGTGAGTGGCAAAGTCATTGACCAGTATCCCAATAAAATTATTAACATACACCATTCGTTTCTTCCTGCATTCGCTGGCGCTAAGCCTTACCACGCTGCCTTTGAAAGAGGGGTTAAAATTATTGGGGCCACAAGCCATTATGTTACCGAGGAACTGGATGCTGGTCCTATAATAGAGCAGGATGTTACTACTGTAACCCACGCACATAGCATTAGTGACTTTATAACCAAGGGGCGAGATTTGGAGAAAATTGTTCTTTCCAGAGCCGTAAAACTTCATATTAGAAGAAAAACCATGGTCTATAATAACAAGACGGTAATTTTCTCGTAATCCATGTACTAAATCCCAATAGCTTAAGTTATAGTAATAACATTAAAATTTAGAAATGAAAAAAATATTATTAGCCGTAATCCTATTCCAATTTTTAGGTTGTTCAGAATTACAACAGGTGGTGAATCAATTACCACAAGGAGGCGCCATCGGCAATGACGAAATTGCAAATGGACTTAGAGAGGCCCTTACTATGGGCATTGATAAACAAGTAAGTAAACTAACCCAAACCGATGGGTTTTTAAATAACGAACTTGTAAAAATTATACTCCCGGAGGAACTGCAAAAAGTAGACAAGACCCTAAGGGATATAGGTTTGTCCAATTTAGCCGATGAAGGACTTAAAATTCTGAACAGGGCAGCTGAGGATGCCGTTAAAGAAGCAACTCCCATATTTGTGAACGCCGTTAAAGGAATCAACTTTAACGACGCTAAAAATATTCTATTGGGATCGGACAATGCAGCTACTGTCTACCTTACCAATACTACACAAACAGAACTCTACAATAAGTTTAATCCAGTTATTAAAACTTCCTTTGAAAAAGTGGGGGCAGATAAAATATGGAATAATCTTATCACGAGATACAACAACATACCCCTTACCAATAATGTAAATCCGGACCTAACGGATTATGTTACCCAAGAAGCTTTGAAAGGTGTATTTACGATGATTGCCGTGGAAGAAAAAGAAATTAGAACCAAGGTATCTTCTAGAACCACAACTGTATTAAAAAAGGTTTTTGCCATGCAGGATTAAAGGTTTAAAATTTATATGAAATTTGCACAATAAATCTAATTTCTATCCGTTACAATTACAAGTATACGCTACAGCCTATTAATTGCCAAAATGGCAATACAACTATAAAATAAAAGTTTGAGTTAGTATTTTTTGAGTTAGTTAGTTTAAAACCGGTGGGAGCACCGGTTTTTTTTATGACCTAGTGTTAATTTATTATCACGAAGTATTGCTATAATTGCGACCGTTAAGATGGACCCAATTTCATAAAATATCCTGAGAAAGGTCTATGGACTATTTCACTAATAGATATTCTATTACCGTATCATTAAAAAATTGTGGTTGCTCTACATTCACCACATGCCCACAGTTTTGGACTACAATCAACTCTGAACTTTTATGATCCTGAACAATTTGTTTAATGGTAGGTAAAAACAAATAATCCTCGGCACCCATCACATAGAGTGTTGGGATTTTAATATCAACCGTTCTGAAAAAATGGAGTAAAGGATTAATTTCCGATGTTAATTTAAACCAGCGTATGAATTCCTTTTGGTATAATTTCTTGGCTTCTCTAACAAAAAGCAAACGGGACTCCTTATGATTCTTATTTGGCATAATCACAAATGCAAAAAATTTATACAGCCATAAATAAGGAACTATTGATTTTAATATAACACCGAGCTTCATCAATATCTGGGACCTTAGATTCAATTTCATAATAGCCCCGCCCATAATCATGCTTTCCACCCTATGTGGATGCTTTTCGGCCAAATTTCGAATTAGAATGGTACCCAGAGAAATCCCTATAAAATGAGATCTTTCAATTTTTTCGTAATTGATAACCTCCAATATATCCTCGGTTATATTATCAAATGTATACTTATCCTTAAAGGCGTCCTTAAGATTAGGCTTGGAGTTTCCATGCCCCCTAAGATCTAAAAGAAGTACATTAAAATGTTTTTTAAATTCCCTGAGCTGCTTATACCAAATAGTGGAGCTACCTCCCGCACCGTGTACAAAAGTCACCCATTTAATGGAAGTATTATGAATATGTGTATTATAACTGATCAATATGCATTTTTTATAAAAGTAGCATTAAATATAATAGCCGTGATAAGGTTCAAAAATATCAAATTATACCACTGACATTACCGCTAGGTTAAAAAATAGATAAATTACCTGATTATTAGACCAATACCCCCTAACAGAGTCTGTTTGAACCTTGTTTCTATTTATATTTGTTAAAAAAATATTTATGGAAAATCAATATTGCAAAGTCGGCTCAGTTACACCTATGGAGAACGGTACCCATGAAATTAACTTATTGGAGTACCAGTATCAAAATTTCATGGATAAGGCTTCAAGTATTAAACATTCAGATTTAAAACTTGCTGAGTTTTTTGAATTGAAAGCCATGAAAATCCAAAAAATAATCCAAAACTTGGTTCAATAAAAGCTTTAGCGTTTTTTTAGCTCCAAACTCATTTCCAATTGCAGTTCTCTAGCCTTTTCAGCCGATACCTGCGCAAAATCTTTTTGGTCCGAGGCGTAAATAATTCCTCTTGAGGAATTCACCAAAAGTCCCACATTATCGTTCATACCATATTTACAGACTTCGGATAAACTGCCGCCCTGTGCCCCTACCCCTGGTACCAGCAAAAAACTCTCAGGGACAATTTTTCTTATTTCAGTCAAAAAAGTAGCTTTTGTTGCTCCTACGACATACATTAAATTTCCTGAATTTGCATAGGTTTTTGAAATTTCCAAAACCTCCTTATACAGCTCCTGACCCTCTACTATCTTCGTCTGAAAATCAAATGCCCCCATATTGGAAGTAAGTGCCAATAGTATAGTATGCTTATCCTTAAAAGTTAAAAACGGCTCCACAGAATCTCTTCCCATATATGGTGCAATGGTAATCGAGTCAAAGCCCAGATCTTCAAAAAATGCCTTGGCATATCTCGAGGAAGTATTGCCTATATCGCCGCGTTTGGCATCCGCAATAGTAAATATTTCAGGATAATTGCTATTTAAATAGTTAATCGTTTTTTCCAAAGCCTGCCAACCTTTTATTCCGTATGCCTCATAAAAGGCAATATTGGGTTTGTAGGCAACACACAAATGGTGTGTGGCATCTATAATGCCCTTATTAAATGCAAAAATGGGATCATTCTCATTTAGTAAGTGCTTTGGAATTTTATCCAAGTCTGTATCCAATCCTATACAAAGAAAGGATTCCTTTTTTCGGATCTGTTCAACTAAAAACTGAGTGGTCATAGGAATTAAAAAATCTCAGAGGCTTCTTTTAATTTCTCCGTATTCTCGACTAAACTTAGTTCGTCTATGATACGTTGAATATCCCCATTAATAATGTTTTGCAAGTCATAAAGAGTTAAACCGATTCTATGGTCGGTTACCCTGCCTTGTGGATAATTATAGGTTCTAATTTTAGCGGAACGGTCACCACTGCTCACTTGGGAATTTCTCTTGGCAGAATCTTCCTCCTGCTTTTTTGCCAGTTCCATATCATACAAACGCGAGCGCAACACCTTGAATGCCTTTTCCTTGTTTTTGTGCTGTGATTTCTGATCTTGGCACTGGGCCACCAAGCCTGTAGGTAAGTGGGTTAAACGTACGGCGCTATAAGTTGTGTTCACCGATTGACCTCCAGGTCCAGAGGAACAGAAAAAATCTATTCGAACCTCCTTGGGGTCGATCTGTACATCAAAGTCTTCCGCCTCAGGAAGCACCATTACGGTAGCGGCACTGGTATGCACCCTACCTTGTGTTTCAGTTTGTGGAACGCGTTGAACACGATGTACTCCAGCTTCAAACTTAAGGGTGCCATAAACATCCTCGCCCGTAACCTCGAACTGGATTTCCTTATAGCCCCCACTGGTACCTTCACTTAGGTCAATAACATTCGTTTTCCATCCCTTGGATTCACAATATTTGGTATACATTCTAAAAAGGTCACCGGCAAAAATACTTGCTTCGTCACCTCCTGTACCTGCCCGTACCTCAACCACTACGTTTTTGGAATCTTCCAGATCCCTTGGTATCAGCATAAATTTAATTTCATCCTCCAATTTGGGCAATTTTGCCTTGGCCTCTTCCAACTGCATTTTAGCCATATCTACCATTTCGGGATCACTACCATCGGACAAAATCTCCTCTGCTTCGGAAATATTATTGGTGAACTCCAAATAAAGAGTTCTCTTATCCACTAGCCGTTTTAAATCCTTATATTCCTTGTTTAGCGCCACATAACGCTTCTGGTCGGCGATAATTCCTGGCTGAATTATAAGGTCCGAAACCTCATCGAAACGTTGCTTTACTATGTTTAATTTATCTATCATATACAATCTACACTTGGATTGCGAATTTACGATAAATTTGTACATTTAAGCATATCCTAATAATAGATGAATTCAATTTTCAAGTTTAGAACCTATCAATTAGGTTTTCTCTTTGCCAAGCCGTATCTATGGATATCCTTTCTTATTACCCTTTTTATGCTGTTTAGCGGTAGGGCTATCTTTAATATGCCCCATCTAAACACCATGATCCTGACCTCCAAAATATTATTCTACTTAGGCCTTTTTCTATTTTATTTTGAAATTGGCCTCAGAAAACGTTTGACGTTTTATCAAAATTTTGGCATCTCAAAAACCGTCCTTTTTGTCTTGGCACTATTGTTCGACACTATCATTACCTTCACAATTGTAAACCTCATCCTTGTATTTTGATATTGGAAATAGACAGTGTTGACCTGGAGTTTGATGGCAAAAAGATCCTATACGGAATTTACATAAAGTCGGAAATTGGAAAAGTCACCGGAATCCTTGGACGAAATGGAAGTGGAAAAACATGTTTATTGAGAATTTTGTTCGGAGATTTACAACCAAAATACAAGAACATTCGCAGTAATGAAAAATGCTTTTCAAAACCTTTGTACCAAACAAGTATAATTGGTTATCTGCCCCAATATCCACTTTTACCAAAGAATTTAAAGATCAATCTGGTATTTAAGTTATTTAATGTTTCGTGGGAGACCTTTATCTACCATTTTGAAAGTTTTAAAAAATACGGCAATACAAAAATCAAATATTTATCCTCTGGCGAGGTCAGGGTTATTGAAGCCTATTTAATACTTATGTCGGGGAAAAAAATAATACTTCTAGATGAGCCATTCTCCTTTATAGCACCACTATATGTGGAAAAATTTAAAGCTTTGATCAACGAAATAAAAAAGACCAGTATTATTATTTTAACCGATCACTTCTACAAGGATATCGTAGAGGTAAGTGACACTATATATCTACTTAAAAATGGCTGTTCAAAAAAAATAACAAGAAAAGAAGAACTGATTAGTGAAGGCTATTTGTATAAGGGTCTAATCGAATAAAATACCACTGCTTTTGTGCATCTTGTTATTACTATCCACAATAATCACCTCAGTTCCCTTTAATTGGTTTATCAAGGCCATTCCCGAATCAACCCCAAGTACAAAAATAGCCGTGGCCATAGCATCTGACCATTCAGCTGTTTTTGAAAAGACAGATACACTATTTATTCCAGTAGTAGGAAGTCCTGACCGCGGATCAATAATATGGGAATATTTTTTTCCTTCAAAGGAAATATATTTGTCATAGCTTTCTGAAGTAGCAACGGAAGATTCCAGGACAGGCAACCAAGAAAATATCTTATCCTTACTAAGTGGATTGGCAATACCGATCAACCACTTCTCCCCTGTTGCCTTGGTACCCCAAGATGTAAGATCTCCTGATGCATTAATAACTCCTGCACGTACTTGTTTTTCCACCATCAGTTCTTTGGCCTTATCAACAGCATAACCCTTGGCTATAGCCCCCAAGCCAATCTTCATCCCTTTCATTTTTAGGAATACCGTATGATTATCCTCATTGAGAACAATTTTACCATAACCTACCTTACTCACAGACTGCCTAATCTGATCATTGGTGGGCTTGTATTTCATAGTGCCATCAAATTTCCAAACTTTGTCCAACCCGGCAAATGAAATATCAAAAGCGCCATCGGTAATTTCTGAAATTTGATTTGCCCTTTCTATTAGCTTAAATAGTTCAACACTAACCTTAACCGGTTTTATGCCGGCATTTCTATTGATTTCTGAGGTTTCCGATTCCTCGTCCCAAGAAGACATCAGCTTTTCTATTCTTTTAATTTCAGATACGGCCTCTTCGATATTTATATATCCTATTTCCTCGTTATCGGCCACAATGGTAATATCAAATTTTTCCCCCATTAAGGTCACGGTTCGCTGTACCGTAACGAACTTTTGTACTTGGGCATGGCACATTAGCGCCATCCAAAATAAAATAAGAGAAAATAAGATCCTCACCTTAAACAAAGTTAAAGATTGAACTATTTTCCTTCTTAAAAATAGAAATTGAATTTCCATTGAAGAATTTTAGTTCATAAATAGGGGCCCAATAAAAATTAACTTTTTCCCTGATCAGAAATCCCATATCATTAATAGCTCGCATAATTCCATTATCTAAAAAAGGAAATATCCAAAAGGCATAAAATAAACGGATGTAGAACAATATTGGTGAAAAACTCATGAAAAAATGTAGGTTATAAATCAGATTTGACTATTCAAATACACGAAGGATCTGCCCGTTCAACTCCGTATTAAATATTTTTAGTTGCTTTGCTGGATTACTATCCACTTGATTTAAAGGTGTGCCGTCCAGTTCAAATCGTGACCCGTGTACATCACAGTGAAAAATACCTCCATTACTAGTCGTAAAACGCACTTGGTCATAAGATTCATGACTACAAACCTGACTAGCAGCCACAAAGTTACCATCCAAATCTTTAACGACCACCACCAAATTTTTTAAAATAAAACTGCCATTGTTCGTCAACTTGGCTCCCTCGGAAGAATTCAAATCAATAGTGAAGTCTACACCAGTCGGGACTTCCACAATATCGCCGTTGTCATTATCTTTAGAGCAACCATTTAAACATGGAAATGTGAGCGCAAATGCTGCACCCGTTCCTAAAGTCCTTAAAAACTGCTTTCTTTCCATAGCGTAATTTCTTTATAAAACAACGCTAAAAAAAAGGTATTCGTATACCCTAATACTCAAAGGTGCCGTACTCGCTTTCAATTGTGAGTTTTTTAACAGAATTAGCTTCCACTTTGCCAACAATTTGAGCTGACACGCCAAAGCTTTCCGAAATAGCAATAAGATCACTTGCAATAGATGGGTCAACATACAATTCCAACCTGTGGCCACAATTAAAAACTTGGTACATCTCCTTCCAATCTGTCCCGGATTGTTCCTGTATTAATTTAAACAATGGAGGGACCGGAAATAGGTTATCTTTTATAATATGGAGGTTTTCCACAAAATGAAGAATTTTGGTCTGCGCACCACCACTACAGTGTACCATTCCATGAATAGCACTCGAATCGTATTTCTTGAGTATTTTTTTGACTATTGGCGCATAGGTCCGGGTTGGCGACAAAACTAATTTCCCTGCATCCAAAGGAGCGTTAGGAACCTCATCCGTCAATTTCACATTCCCGGAATACACCAAATCCTCAGGCACTGCTGCATCATAGCTTTCAGGATATTTCTCTCCTAAGTATTTTGCAAAAACATCATGTCTGGCAGAGGTAAGACCGTTGCTTCCCATACCTCCGTTATATTGCTTTTCGTAACTGGCTTGTCCATAAGAAGACAATCCAACAATAACATCTCCCGCCTTAATATTGGCATTGTTGATTACTTCACTTCTTTTCAATCTTGCGGTCACCGTGGAATCCACAATTATGGTACGCACCAAATCCCCTACATCAGCTGTTTCCCCACCCGTAGACCTAATGGTAATTCCGTGTTTTTCCAAATCCGAGATCAACTCTTCCGTACCATTTATTATGGCAGAAATAACCTCTCCTGGGATTAAATTTTTATTTCTCCCTATGGTTGAGGACAACATAATGTTGTCCGTAGCCCCAACGCAAATTAGATCGTCCACATTCATGATCAAGGCATCCTGGGCTATTCCCTTCCAAACGGAGATGTCCCCAGTCTCTTTCCAATACATATAGGCTAGAGAAGATTTTGTACCTGCCCCATCGGCATGCATCACCAAACAGTAATCCTCATCATTGGTAAGGTAATCGGGTACAATTTTGCAAAAGGCCTGAGGAAACAAGCCCTTATCAATATTTTTTATGGCATTGTGCACGTCTTCTTTAGAAGCAGAAACTCCTCTTTGATCGTATCTTTTGCTGTTGGATGAGCTCATGAATAAAAGTTTGCGACAAAAATAGTGGAATCCATAAAAAAAGCCCACTAATTGTGGGCTTTTAATCCAATTATTTATAAACGTCCAAATTATTTAATGAACAACAGTTCCCTATATTTGGTTAGGGGCCAGTATTCATCTCCTACCAATTGCTCCAATTTATCGCAATGGTAGCGTATTTCATCAAAATAGGGTCGCACATTCTCACAATAGGCAAAGGCCTTCTTGTTTATATCCGACATATTGTTGGCTTTTTTTCTTTCGTCTACCATAGCATCGGTCTTAATTTTTATGGCACGGATATGTTCAGAAATTCGCTCCACAATATCCAATTGACTTTCGGACATTTTTTTATGGGCAGCACCATATATCTCCTTTAGGCCTACGACGTTTTTTATCAATTTATTCTGATATTCTACCGCAGCCGGAATTACATATCCATAAGCAAGCTCATTAAAAACCCTTCCTTCTATTTGAATATGAAGAATATATTCCTCCAATTCCACTTCTTGCCTTACCCTTACCTCTATTTCGCTCATGACGTTCATAGACTTGAACAATGCCAAGCTTTCCTTGGAGGTAAGTACCTGTAATGCCTGAGGTGTGTTTTTATTATTGCTCAACCCTCTGGATTTGGCTTCATTTTCCCATGCTGCACTATAACCATCGCCCTCGAACCTAATCCTTTTGGAGGTTTTAATATATTCCCTTAGAACATTAAAGATAGCCTCATCCTTTTTAAGTCCCTTCTTGTCCACCAATTGATCCACCTCTTTTTTAAAGGCAATAAGTTGTTTGGCCACAATGGTGTTCAGAACCGTCATTGGCTTAGCGCAATTGGATTTGGACCCTACACCTCGCATTTCAAATTTATTTCCAGTAAATGCAAATGGAGAGGTACGATTACGATCCGTATTGTCCAATAATATTTCAGGGATCTTACCGACCACGTTAAGCTTTAATTCCGTTTTTTCTTCCGGAGATAATTTTCCTTTGGTAACCCCTTCCAATTCATTTAGGACCTCATTTAATTGTTCGCCTATAAATATCGACATAATGGCAGGTGGTGCCTCGTTGGCACCCAACCTATGGTCGTTACTTGCGGAAGCTATGGAAGAACGCAATAATTCCTCATAATTATCTACGGCCTTTATAGTATTCACGAAAAAAGTCAGAAACTGCAAATTTTTCATTGGGGTGGACCCTGGACTAAGCAAATTAACACCGGTGTCTGTTGCCAAGGACCAATTGTTATGTTTCCCAGAACCGTTTATATCCTTAAAAGGTTTTTCGTGAAAAAGTACTTTAAAAAAGTGCTTATCAGCAATCTTTTCCATGACATCCATAAGCAAAAGATTGTGATCTACCGCCAAATTGGTTTCCTCAAAAATTGGTGCCAATTCAAACTGGTTCGGTGCTACTTCATTATGTCTTGTTTTTACAGGAATACCCAATTTGGTACATTCCATTTCCAAATCTTTCATGAAATTCAACACCCGATTTGGAATAACCCCGAAATAATGATCATCCAATTGCTGACCTTTTGCTGCAGAATGCCCTACCAATGTTCGGCCGGCCAAACTTATATCCGGGCGGGAAAATGCCAAGGATTTATCTATTAGGAAATATTCCTGTTCCCAACCCAAGGTAGCATAAACTTTGGTTACGTTTTTATCAAAGAACTTTGCAACGGCAGTAGCGGCCTCATCCATGGCGTTCAATGCCCTTAAGAGTGGCGCCTTGTTATCAAGGGCCTCACCGGTATAAGCCACAAAAACAGTTGGTATACAAAGGGTGCTACCATATAAAAATGCAGGAGATGTTGGATCCCATGCCGTATAGCCCCTGGCTTCAAAGGTGTTGCGAATTCCCCCATTGGGGAAACTGGATGCATCGGACTCTTGCTGAACCAATTGGCCACCTCCAAACTTCTCCATTACCCTACCCTCCGTTGAAAAGTCAAAAAAAGCATCGTGCTTTTCTGCAGTTGCTCCGGTGAGTGGCTGAAACCAATGCGTATAGTGGGTAGCCCCCATAGATATGGCCCAAGTCTTCATTCCTTCGGCCACCTGATCGGCTACTTTTCTATCTATTTTGGCACCGGACACTACAGCAGCCTTCACCCTGTCATACGCATCTTTGGTCAAGTATTGCAACATACGCTCCTCATTGAACACGTTCGCCCCAAAATATTCCGAACGCCTACCAGTTTCTTCAATTTCCAATTTACTCCTAGTATGACTGTTAGCTATAGCCTTAAACCTTTGATTTGACATAAATACATTTTTGACAAAAATAACAATTCATTAAAATAATCCACAAAAAATAATTATTTAATAATTTACCCCCTAATTTTTAGGGGGTTCAAAAAAAATAACATCGTTATAATCATTTAACCCGCTAAAAAATGGCGTATATGACGAAAATTATTATTTTTGTCTGCGTTAATAATAAAAATCAACAAGAAATATTATGAGCAAGTCTAAATTAGAATACATTTGGTTGGATGGGTACGAGCCCACACAGAACATGAGGAGTAAAACTAAGGTTGAGGAAAATTTCAGCGGTAAATTGGAAGATTGCCCAATCTGGTCCTTTGATGGAAGTTCAACCCGCCAGGCCGAAGGAGGATCTTCTGACTGTGTGTTAAAGCCAGTAGCCATTTATCCTGATCCACATCGCATCGATGGTTTTTTAGTAATGACCGAGGTTATGAATGCCGATGGTACTCCGCACATATCTAACGGTAGGGCTACAATTGAAGATGAAGACAACGACTTCTGGTTTGGATTTGAGCAAGAATATTTCATAATGGATACAAAAACAGAACTTCCGTTAGGATTTCCAAGAGGAGGATATCCAAAACCACAGGGTATGTACTACTGTTCTGTTGGTGGTCTAAATACCCATGGTCGTGATTTAGTCGAGGAGCATGCTGATGCATGTATTGATGCAGGACTAAACTTTGAGGGTATCAACCAAGAAGTAGCTTGTGGGCAATGGGAATTTCAATTGTTTGCAAAAGGTGCAAAAAAAGCCGGTGATGAAATTTGGATTGCCAGATATTTATTGGACAGATTAACTGAGCAACATGGTTACTATATTGAATACCACCCAAAACCTCTTGGTGACACCGATTGGAATGGTTCAGGTATGCACGCAAATTTCTCCAACACTACCTTGAGAACTTGTGGTTCTAGAGAAGTTTACGAAAAAATATGCGAAGCCTTCCGTCCAGTTGTTAAAGAGCACATTGCAGTTTACGGTGAGTTCAACGACCAACGTTTAACAGGAAAGCATGAAACAGCATCTATACATGACTTTAGTTATGGTATTTCTGACAGGGGAGCTTCAATTAGAATTCCGATCATTACAGTTCAAAAAGGCTGGAAAGGTTGGTTAGAAGATAGAAGACCAGCTTCTAACGGTGATCCGTACAAAATTGCAGGTAGAATCGTTAAAACGGTTAAATCCGTTAAAATATAAAGAGAATAAAAATAATTGTTGATTATTTTTACCGACCGTTCCTTTTGAAAAAGAGGGGCGGTTTTTTATTTCTCCCTATTTTACAATGGCACCTTCTTTAAGAAGTGGGGTATTCATCCAATAGTCATTGTAATTATCAGGTTTAACAATGGGCTGATCCTGGAATATAGGCCAATTTTTATCCATAAAAAGGCGGTCCTCCGGATATTGATTTATTGGTTTTTGTTGCTGAACAAAAAATTCCCTGAATTGCATTAGGGAATAAGTCTCCGAGTAATCCAACTTGTTGCCCTCCAAATCGATAATATTATCCATTACCACACTAAAATCTTCCTTTTTAATATCTGCAGGATCCGCATAAAAAATCTCCAAGGCCTGATCTCCAAGGTTCAACTTAGGATACAACGCTACGGTTACATTATCTTTAAGAACAATGTTCTCTATTTCAATGCTCTTACCTTTATAACTGATATTGTAATTTTTATCCTTGAGCACCTTGAAATGCAAGGGCTTCCTATTAAATATAATTTCAAATCGCTTGTTTTCAAAATTGATAACAACATCCTTGACGGTAAAAACCGGTAGCACTTTTACCTGAAATTTATTGCTGAAGGAAATATAACTGGGAAACATTTTGTCATCCTGCTTCTTATACTCCACTACAGTTCGGTAAAGTAACCTATCCTCTATTTTTTTACTGGTCTTACTTATTTTTCTAGTCCCCAACAAAGCATCATAGGTAGCGTATTCCAATTTATGGATTTCAAAGTTGTCCTGTGAAATATAAATCTTGCCCCGGACCATATACTTCCAATTATGCTTATATATGTCAATCACATACAATGATTTCCCGTCCAAATACGTATCTTTTTCCAGAGAAAAATCATGGTTTTTTAAAAAATCGGCATCCAAATGATCAACAAAGGAATAGGAAAAAGTGTTATAATTCCTGATGGCATCCATTATACGTAAAATAACAAACTCATTGCCACCATAGCTGTTCAAAAAGGCTTTAGGAATCGTCTTGGTCTTGTATTCACCATAGTCATATAGCCTTTCACTTAAAGAATCAATTGGAAAGTTCGTGTTTCTAAAATATTCGTATATCCTAGTATTGGAATCCTCATAATCAGAAGTCCCGAAACCCTTGTCGAACACCTCAACAATTGCCTCATTCAAATTGGTATATCCTCCTGATTTCCATTGGTAATCCCTGTAGTATCCTACATAGGACTGTGGATTAAAGGGATAATTCAACGGAATATTTTTGATCGAATGATCAATAATCTCCTCTGCAGAAGTGGGCTTATCATTCTTATTTCCAGCAATTCTTCCTTTTCCTCTTTTTTTGGAAGCCGCTAATGTAACCTCATCCAATTGGATAAGCATAGGTTTTAGATATATCCGATTGATTTTATCAGATAATAACTCGCCCATTACAATTTCCCTGGAATCATAACCCATAGAAGTGATTTCCAAAGTGTCATTAAGCTCCCTAAATTTAAGAGGGACCCTAAAACTACCGTCATTGTTGGAAATTACCCCCACAGCCCTATTCTTGACCCTAATACTCGCAAAGGATATAGGCTCTACTGTTTCCGCATCGATAAGCATTCCGCTTACAAATTCGCTTTGCTGGCTATAACCAACTGCATATGACAAAATTAAGAAAGCAATAAAGTTCCATTTTAAACTTCCCATAAGCCAAATTTGATACCGCCTTTTAGGTTATAGTTAAATATACAAATGCAATGTATACAGCAAGAAGTATTAATCCATCTCGCCAGCCTAACCTGAGTCCTCTTGGCAGAAACACCAAGGGAAGTATCATAAAAGACACCCCCAACATCCAAAAAATATCGTTAGTCAACAGACGTTGATCTACTAATTTGATTGGTGTAATCATTGCTGTAATTCCCAAAACCGCCAGAAGATTAAAAATATTGGACCCAATAAGATTTCCCAGAGAAATGGCTTTTTCCTTTTTAAGCACCGCAATTATGGAGGCCGCTAGTTCAGGTATACTAGTTCCAATAGACACTACGGTTACAGCGATTACACGCTCACTAACACCGTAAAAGGTAGCCAATCCCACGGCACCCTTTATCAATAATTCGGACCCACCCCAGAGCGCTAGACCACCAAGGCCTAAAAATAATACCGTTTTATACAACGGCAACGGAACATCATCCTCAGGTAATTCATCAACAACCGCAGTTTTCTGAAATCGCAATAAATATACCAGAAAGATGAAGAGTACTACCACCATTACAAGGCCCTCATATCTTTGAATTTCACCATCAAAATAAATAAACCCAAAAAATAATAATGAAGCCAGCATCATAACCGGCCAATCGGTAGTATAGAAGCTCTTTTTTACGTCTATACTACCCAAAATAACAGTTATTGCCAGTACCAAACCTAGATTGGCAATATTGGAACCCACAACGTTGCCTAGCGCCAAATCGGGAAAGCCGTCCAAAGCGGCATTGACACTTACAATAAGTTCTGGAGCAGAAGTTGCAAAGGAAACTACAGTCATCCCAATAACGATTTTCGGAATATTGAGCTTTAAGGATAAGGCAACTGCCGCTTTCAAAAGCCAATTTCCCCCAGCAATCAATAAAGCAAGTCCTAAAACAATATAAAGTAAATCTGGCATCAAAAGGTTTTCCCGCAAATATAACCAAGAATCTGACTTTTTTTTCTTCCAACCTTAGCTTTCAAGAAAATCATAGAAACAGAATTTAGCGGCCCCAAAGAACTATGGCCCCCAATGAAATGTATAAAAAATGGTCTTTTCCGAATTAAAACCTCCTTGCAATTCAAAAAAATTCATAATACATGCATTACTTGATTGCACTTTAGAACATTAAATAGCAATTTCAATTCAATAAAACAACTCACTACAAGGGGTTATATTATAATTTACAACTCAAGTGATTCTTTTGATTATAAAATTGTATTCAAATGTAATATTTCCGTCTTTAAGTTTTGGAAATCTACCTTTCTATTGTATATCTTGAATGGATAATCGATTATTATACAATTCGCTAACCATTAAAACATGACTTATGATTACACTAACCAAGATTCTGTTGTTTGTAATAATTTCAATAATTCTTTCGAAATAAGGAAAGGTTTTATATGCCTATATACATCATTAACGTCTCTGTACCGATATGGCAGGGACGCTATTATGCTGGAACATTGAATTCCCTCCCCGTTTTAGCTAAATTACGAATAACACAATTTGTTACTTTATTTTTCCTTACCTTAAGGAACCTCCTTTTTATAATACATACATTAGTTCACATATTGTAAAAAATAGATTCGTGGAATAATGGCATATATTATTAAATTGTATCTTTGCGCGCATGAATTTAGAAATTACAAAGGCAATTAAGACGTTACTGAACGTACCACAAAAAATTGTAATTATACCGCATAAAAACCCTGATGGTGATGCAATTGGCTCTACCTTAGGGCTATGGCATTATTTAAAGGATAAAGGCCAGGACGCTACCATCATAGTACCCAACGATTTTCCTAAATTCTTGAAATGGATGCCGGGAACCGAGCATATATTAAATTTCGAGAAAGACTCTTCAACGGCCAAGCTGCTCATTAACAATGCCTCGGTTATATTTACTTTAGATTTTAATCACTTGGGTAGGATTGGGCAATTGCAACCATTACTAGAAGGGGCGTCAGCAACATTTGTGATGATAGACCACCATCAAGAACCCGATGATTACGCTAAAATCACTTACTCTGATGTTAGTATGAGTTCCACTTGTGAAATGGTTTACAATGTAATCGAAGGCTTAAAGGACGTTGAGTGCATTACCCCGGAGCTTGCTATTTCATTATATACGGGTATCATGACCGATACCGGATCTTTTAAATATTCTTCCACCACTAGCCGCACCCATACTGTTGTTTCCAAATTAATTGAAAAAGGCGCAAAAAATACGGAGGCACACAACAAAGTATATGACACCAATACACCAAGTAGATTGCATCTACTTGGTTGTGCATTAAAAAACATGGTAATCTTAGAGGAGTTCAACACTGCATTTATCACCCTATCACAAGCAGAATTGGACGCCTACGAATATAAAAAAGGGGATACAGAAGGTTTTGTGAATTACGGCCTAACCTTGGAAGGAATAGTCTTCGCTGTCATTTTTATCGAAAACAAGGAAGAAGGAATTATTAAGATTTCTTTTAGGTCTGAAGGTGACTTTTCAGTCAATGAATTCGCCAGGGCCCATTTCAACGGAGGCGGACATACTAATGCCGCAGGGGGCCGAAGTGATATTTCTTTGGAAGATACCACAACCTTTTTTAAATCTCTGTTACCCAAGTACAAAGCCGATTTAAACTCATGAAGCAATTCTTATACATTTTCCTGATTACTGCCCTTGTTAGTTGTGGTGGCCCAGAACCCAGAAAACCGATTAAAGTTAAAACGGGAAGTATTATACGGAAATCCGTGGAACGCAATAAAGAGCTATTGGCCATGGAGGAAAAACAAATAATGGAAATTATTAAAAATGATTCCCTGAACACCTATTTCTCAAGCGGCATTGGTTCATGGTACCATTATATACAAAAGAACGACAACTCTGATTATCGCCCACAAACAGACGACTTGGTAACCCTGGAATACAATGTGATCAGTTTTAACAAGGACACCATTTATTCCAAGGAACATGTTGGGATTTTAACTTATAAAGTAGATAAACAAGACCTTTTTCCAGGCCTAAGAAACAGCATAAAACTATTAAAGGAGAATGAAAGTGCTACATTTTTATTCCCCTCCTCGTTAGCATATGGGTATCACGGGGACAGTAATAAAATTGGGGTAAACGCACCCATTAAATCCACTATTACCATTTTAAAGATCGATAAACAAAAAGAGAACAATTAAAATTAATTAAAATGAAGAAAATTTATTTATTATTGGCAATCGTATCCATAGCATTTTCGAGCTGTAAGTCTAGCAAGCATGCCGATTTGGGAGATGGTATTTTTGCAGATATCACCACAACTAAAGGAGAAATTGTGCTTAAATTGGAGTACCAAAAGACGCCTTTGACCGTTGCCAATTTTATTTCCCTAGCAGAAGGCAAAAATCCCTTTGTTAGCGATAGTCTTAAAGGAAAAAAATACTATGACGGTATTGTCTTCCATAGAATAATTAAAGACTTTATGATTCAAGGTGGAGATCCAACTGGAACTGGTATGGGAAATCCTGGCTATAAATTCAAGGATGAGTTTAACGATTCACTTACCCACCATAAGGCAGGTATCCTATCTATGGCCAATTCCGGACCTACTACCAACGGTAGTCAATTTTTCATTACCCACAAGGAAACCCCTTTTTTAAATGGCAGACATACTGTATTTGGTGAGGTTGTTGAAGGAATGGATGTTATTGATTCCATTGCCAATGTTAAAACAGCAGAAGGAGACAGACCTGTGACGGATGTCGTCATGAACACCGTTCAAATTATAAGAAATGGTAAGGAAGCCAGGAAATTTGACGCTGTAGAAGTAATGAGCAATTACTTTGCCGAGGCAGAAGAAAAAGTCAAGGCAATGGAGAAAATGAAAACCGATTTCGTAGCCCAGCTTACTACCGAGGAAAATACGGCTAAGGAACTTCCTTCTGGACTTAAAATTCTTACCTTAACCGAGGGCAATGGAGAAAAGCCTAAAGTGGGTCAAAAGGTGAGTGTACTATATGCCGGGTATTTATCTGACGGATCACTTTTTGATAGTAATTACGAAGAGGTTGCAAAAAAATATGGAGTCTACGACGAAGCTAGAAAACAAGGCCGTGGCTATGAAGCCATTCCTATGGACTATAGCCCTGAGGCTAGGATAATCCCTGGTTTCAAGGAAGGTCTAATGGAAATGAAGGTTGGAGACAAGGTTCGCTTGTTTATACCATCCCATTTAGGATACGGAGAAGCCGGATACGGGCCAATCCCACCGGATGCAAAGTTGGTCTTTGACCTAGAAATTACGGAAATAGCGCAGTAATTACCTTGCACAACGGAAAAAAGTCCCTTGCTGGTTTCAAATTAATGAAAACCAATAAGGGACTTTTTAATTAATAATCGTTATGATTGTAATAAAAAATATCCTGAAATAGGTCTAAAACGACAAATAGGAAGAAAGATTATTTCCAGTTTGTCGATTTAAGCTTCAAAGTGGCTTTTAATATATCTTTCTGTGAAATTTGTCCGACCAATTTTCCATTTTCCACTATTGGAAAACGTCTGCGTTTTTCATTTAAAAACTTATTTGCCGCATCAAAAATATTCATATTGCCATCAATGGTTTCCACATTTTTAATCATGTGCCCTTCCACTGTTAGATTGGAGCTTGGCAAATTGTGATATCTGTTTTCGCTAATATGCTTTATACAATCACCTTCAGAAATCATCCCGATCAATTCGTTTTTGTCATTTACCACCGGACCTCCTGAAATTTTATATTTCAAAAGTGAAACAATAACTTCTTCAACAGATTGTTCAGGCTTAAAAGTAATCAGTTTTCTGGTCATATAATCACACACCCTTAGAGGTGGCTCCTCGCTAGGTTGTTGAATTCTTCGCCCTTGAAAACTTTTAATTCCCATTACGGATATAACTTTGTTTCTTTTAAAAATAAGGAATTTTAGGATGCCAACCTAGAAAAATCATTCCGTTATTACTAAAGTCAGACATCCCTATAAACTATATAGACTGTGATTTCATACCGTCTTTAAGATTTAGGAACGTTAAACAACTCGACTTTGGCTCCCTTCTATTTTTTTGGAATTTCCTCCAAAATTTTTAAAATAAACTTCCAAAATTTTTGCAATGACGTAATACTGGCGCGCTCATCAGGAGAATGGGCCCCTTTAATGGTGGGTCCAAAACTTATCATATCCACATCAGGATAATTCTGCCCAAGTATCCCACACTCCAGCCCTGCATGACATGCCACTACATTGGGCTGTTCCTTAAACAATTCTACATACTTGGATTGCAAAAGCTTTAGAATATCAGAATCAGGATTAGGATTCCAACCGGGGTAATCTCCACTTAAAGTCACTTCATATTGCGCTTCTTCAAAATTATTTTTAAGTTTTTGGGCCAATTCCGTTTTACCGGCCTCAACGGAGGACCTTGTTAAACATGCTATTTTTATAGTGCCATTTTGAACTTCAACCCTGGCAATATTATTGGAGGTCTCCACTAAACCCTCCATGGACCTGCTCATAGCGTACACACCATTATGGGCATTCTTTATAGCCTTTAACAAAGCACTCTGGGCCAGAGTTTCCATTACCTTTAGGGGAGTAAGGGTTGGCTCTAATACAATTTTAAGCTTAGGCTCTATAGCTACAAATTCCTTCGATATACTATTGACCCAATCTTCTGCCAATTCATTGAGTTCCTTGGAATCCGATTCATTTACCACCACCAATGCTGTACTTTCCCTGGGAATTGCATTTCTTAATCCGCCTCCTTCTACTTTCGCAACTCTCAAATTCAGATGCTTTTGCCCTAACATTAAAAAAGCATTCATAATCTTATTGGCATTGCCTAGACCTTTATGGATATCCATACCGCTATGACCTCCAGAAAGCCCCTTTACTACTATTTTATAAGCAAGGGTCCCTTTAGGCAAAGATTCTTCCTTATAATTTCCATTGGCCGTAATATCTATTCCACCGGCACAACCAATATCTATCTCATCATCATCTTCCGTGTCAAGATTTAATAAAATGTCACCTTCCAACAATCCGCCTTTTAGGCCTTTTGCCCCCGTCATTCCCGTTTCTTCATCAATAGTAAATAAGGCTTCCAGGGAAGGATGGGGAATTTCTTTACTTTCCAAGATTGCCATAATAGTAGCTACTCCCAAACCGTTGTCGGCTCCCAAGGTTGTGCCTTTAGCCCTAACCCAATCACCGTCTGCGTACATTTCTATTCCTTGGGTACTGAAATCAAAATCGGTATCTGCGTTTTTCTGATGTACCATATCTAAATGGGATTGGAGAATGATTGTCTTCCTATTTTCCATTCCCTTGGTTGCTACTTTTTTTATGATCACATTTCCTACCTCATCTATTGAAGTCTCCAAGCCAAGAGATTTCCCAAATTCCATCATAAATGCTATAACGCACTCCTCATGTTTGGAAGGTCTAGGCACTTCATTTAAATCGGCAAACTTATTCCAGATATTCCTAGGCTCTAAATTCCTTATTTCTTTGTTCATGTGTATAAATTATAAGTTCAAAAATACAGATAGAAAAAACAACCATGCTAGATTAATGGTTATTTTTGAAACGATGAACAGCAAAATTAAAAATCTGATTGCCCTGCTAATTATCCCGCAGGTTATCATAGTGAAGTGGCTGGGGAATTACCCTGAATTTATAGAAACCTATTACAGTAAAGGAATATATCCGTTTATTTCAGGATTTTGGCGAACAATATTGGGCTGGATTCCTTTTTCCGTCGGTGATATCATATACGCACTTCTAATTATCTTGGGAGTAGGTTATATCATTGTGAATAGAATGTCCATTAAAAAAAACCTCCTCGGATTTTTAAGGGATATTGCCATGGTCTTATCTGTAGCTTACTTTACATTCTATATCTTATGGGGATTAAATTATTACCGTGAACCCCTTGCTAAAACTATGGAGTTAGGGGATAAACACAGTCAACAGGACTTGGTAAATTTTGTGGAGCAACTTATTCGTAAAACCAATGAGATCCATTTTCAAATTACCAAGGACACAAGTAAAATAGTTGAAGTCCCCTATACCAAAAAAGAAATTTTCGAACTCACCTTAAAAGGTTATGAATCCCTTGAAAAACAAATACCTTTCTTCACTTACAACAGACCCAGCCTAAAGAAGTCGATATTTAGTACGGCTTTGACCTATATGGGTTATGGCGGCTATTTAAATCCGTTTACCAATGAAGCCCAGGCCAATAGTAAGTTACCCAATTTTAGATTTCCGGTCATATGTGGCCATGAGATTGGCCATCAATTGGGTTTTTCCGCCGAAAATGAAACCAATTTTATAGGCTATCTGGTTACGGCCAACAATGAAGATATTTATTTTAAATATGCCGCTTATTCCTACGCCCTAAGTTATTGCCTGAACGAGCTTGCTAGACGGGATCATGATGTCTTTAAAAGCCAATACAGCAAACTTAACCCTGGCGTTAAAAAGAATTATAGGGAAGAGGCCAACTTCTGGCAGGCACATGAAAATCCGCTAGAGCCTGTTTTTAAATCTATATTTAACACCTTTTTAAAAGCCAACAATCAGAAAGGGGGTATAAAAAGTTACAACGCCGTTGTTTCACTCTTGGTAAACTATTATCAGGAAAATCCCTTATAAAGAAATACATAGCGCCGCAAAAGTCATGTAAAATTAAAACAGCATCAATTACCCAAAGCAAATAAATTATTGGATAAACCCCTATAAACAATCAAAGAACACTCCTAATGTAGCACTAAATACTATTGTTCATTTTGGGGAATACCCTTAATGGTTACTCTTGCACTTTTCCTTCAACAAATACCCCATTTTCGGGCTTCGAAAAAAAACTTTCCGGCTTGGACTGCTCACTGAACGCTACCTGTTCAAAAACAACCGGTTTTCTAGGTTCTTTAATGGTGCGCCCTTCGGAACTGTACCACATCAATGAGCTTGGAACCATTAGTCCATTTACTTCCGCCCAATCCTGATACTCAATCCAATTTACATTATCGGAACGCTCACCACTACGGTAGCTCACTGAATATCCCAGCCAAGCCATTTCATAAGTCTTCGGGTCATAGTGCAGAAAATATTCATCTTTATAGGAGGTGCCTACCCCAGACTTAAAGCGAATGGCTATACCAGGATAATTTACCCCTTGATACACCAAATCTTCCGTATCGTCATAAATTATTCCCTTATCGCCCAACATAAATGGCATATTAAAAAAATAAGACATTAAGTTGTGATAAAAAACGGGGTCACCTTTATAGGCATTTTCTTCGCTCTGCAGCCATACCTTTTCCCCATCAAATCCAATGGCGTATCCCGGACCGTCTATCCTATCTTTTCTAGACTGTAGATCGATCGTATGTAGCTCCTCCCCTAGTTTAAAAAACAAACTCTTTTTGTTCTTCCAATTCGCAATTCCACCATGGGCTTCAAAAACCTTTAACAATGGTTCTGGATATCGGTCAAGGTTTATATTTGATTCCGTTTTAGGTTCAGTTATTTCCACATTAACTTCCTTTGTTTTATTTTCCTGCTTGCAGGATAACACGCTGGCCAACACCAACACTACAATCATATATTTCATCGTGCCTATCTTTAGTTGCTCCATTCGTCGCATAACTTTAATTAAGTTAACAATATTATATTATTTTTGCATCAATGAGCCACCCAAAAGAAATCACCAGCACCCACAACCCTCTAATAAAGAGTATCTTATTACTAAAAGAAAAATCCCGGGAGCGAAAAAAAAATGGCCTCTTTGTTATTGAAGGAGTCAAGGAACTTCAACTTGCCCTGAAAGGCAAATACAACCTAAAGATCCTGCTTTTTTATCCTGGTCTTATTAGCTTTGAGATGGTTTTGGAAGTAACTCAAAGTGTTTCACCTAAACCAGAAATTATAGCCGTTTCGAAAGAAATTTTTCAAAAATTGGCCTATAGGGGTACCACAGAGGGTATTTTGGCCATCGCCGCAACAAAGGAACATTCACTGGAATCATTAAATTTCAGAAACGACTCCCCGTTGATTTTAATAGCAGAAGCACCTGAAAAACCGGGCAATATAGGTGCACTTCTTCGCACTGCGGATGCCGCTGATCTAGATGCCGTAATTATTGCCAATCCGAAAAGCGACCTCTATAATCCCAATATAATCCGGTCTAGCGTTGGTTGTGTATTTACGACCAATTTGGCCCTAGGCTCCACACAAGAGATAATTCAATACTTAATAAATAGAAATATAGCCATCAACTGTGCAGCCTTAAGTGCGTCCAAACCCTACACGGAAGTGGATTTCACTAAGCCAACAGCCATAGTAGTGGGTACAGAAGCTACTGGACTATCCGAGGAATGGCTGAACAAGTCCTCTCAAAATATTATAATTCCCATGCACGGAGAAATAGACTCCATGAATGTTTCCGTATCCGCTGCAATACTTATCTTTGAGGCTAGAAGGCAGAGAGGGTTTTAACAAAAGAATCAGAATAAAAGAACTACAGCTTAAATTAATATTGAAATCCATTAATATTTACATGAACAGTAACATCCTATTTTATATAATAATAGCCATATTAGTTATTCAATTTTGTATTGAAACTTTTTTGGAATACTTAAATGCCAAACGTTATTCCGATGTGGTACCAAACGAATTGAGTGATGTGTTTGACCAAGAGGAATATAGAAAATCCCAAGAGTACAAGAAAATCAAATATCGCTTTGGACTAATCAGTTCTGTCTTTTCCCTCTTATTAACATTGTTATTTCTGACTTTTGGAGGATTTGAATGGATCGATTCAGTAGCGAGAAGCCTTAGTCAAAGCCCCATCCTTATTGCCCTGATGTTTTTTGGCATAATCATGATCGGGAATGATATAGTAACCACTCCTTTTTCATATTACCATACCTTTGTTATCGAGGAAAAATTTGGGTTTAACAAGAGTACCAAAAAGTTGTTCTGGACAGATAAGCTTAAAGGATGGATGATGATGATAATTCTTGGCGGAGGGATACTGTCCTTGGTCATTTGGTTCTTTCAATGGGCTGGCACCAACTTTTGGATTTATGCTTGGGCACTCGTTGCTGTATTTTCGCTTTTCATGAACCTTTTTTACAGTAAACTTATAGTACCCCTTTTTAATAAACAGACTCCCTTAGCAGAAGGTAGTTTAAAAAGTAAAATTGAAGCATATGCAAAAAATGTGGGCTTTGAGCTAAAAAATATCTTTGTCATAGACGGATCAAAACGATCTACCAAGGCCAATGCCTATTTTTCGGGTTTCGGTAAAGAAAAAAGAATAACCTTATACGACACCTTGATCAATGATCTTGAAGAGGATGAAATTGTAGCGGTACTGGCCCATGAAGTTGGACATTATAAAAGGAAACACATTATCTTTAATTTATCTGCCTCCATTTTACTAACTGGCCTTACCCTATTTATTTTATCAATATTCATAAACACCCCAGAGGTATCTTTGGCCATAGGCGTTTCACAGCCAAGTTTTCATGCCGCGCTTATCGGTTTTGGAATACTTTACAGTCCTATATCTGAAATTACTGGCTTGATAATGAACGTTATGTCTAGAAAATTTGAGTATCAGGCAGATGATTATGCCAAAAACACTTTTGCCTCCAAACCTCTGATCACCTCATTAAAAAAATTATCAAAAAATAGTCTAAGCAACCTCACTCCCCATCCGGCCTATGTTTTTATGCACTATTCACACCCAACCCTAATGTCCAGAATTCAAAATTTAAAGGCATAATTTTTGTTGCCTACTAGTATAGTTTGTGCTATTTTTAATTTATGATGACCGAAGCAGCAATAGAGAAAGAAAACAAGGAGATTGCCAAGCAATACAAGGAATTGCTCCGCATAAGCTATCAGAATCTTACCGATGAGGATAAGAAATTGATACGCTCCGCCTTTGATATTGCCGTAGATGCACATAAAAATCAAAGAAGAAAATCAGGAGAAGCCTACATTTTTCACCCTATAGCAGTGGCTAAAATAATAAGCTCCGAAATAGGTTTGGATGCCGTGTCCATTGCCTCCGCACTATTACACGATGTTGTTGAGGACACGGAGTATACTTTGGCCGACATAGAACGTATGTTCGGGGAAACCGTAGCACGTATCGTGGATGGACTCACTAAAATTGCCCACCTAAAAAAGGATATGAACATATCCCAACAGGCTGAGAATTTTAGAAAGATGCTTTTAACGTTAAATGATGACGTCCGGGTCATTATTATAAAAATTGCAGACAGGTATCACAACATGCTCACTATGGATTCCATGCCAGAGCATAAACAAGTGAAGATAGCATCGGAAACCTTGTACATATATGCTCCATTGGCGCATAGAATAGGTCTGTACAACATAAAGACAGAACTGGAAGACCTTAGCCTTAAATATACGGAACGGGATGTCTACGAAGATATTTTGGGTAAAATTGAAGAATCCAAGGAAGACCAACAGTCCTATATTGATGCTTTTTCGGGAGTTATCAGCGAATCTTTGGATAAAGAGCAGTTAGATTATTATATAAAAGGACGGATGAAATCCATATTCTCTATCCGCCGAAAAATGAAGGTTCAGAATGTGGCCTTTGATGAGATTTATGACAAATTTGCCATAAGGATCATTTACAAGTCTGACCGGCAGAACGAAAAGTTTATAGCCTGGAAAATTTATTCCATCGTTACTGACCACTTCACTCCCAACCCTGTTCGGTTACGTGATTGGATTTCCTCTCCAAAATCTACCGGATATGAGGCCCTACACATAACGGTAATGGGACCAAAGGGCAAATGGGTAGAAGTACAGATAAGAAGTGAAAGGATGCACGAGATTGCCGAAAAAGGCTATGCGGCCCATTTTAAATACAAACACGGCAATCAAAAAGAACAAGGAATTGAAGAATGGCTTAACAAACTACAGGAAGCATTGGAAAATGCCAATACGAACGCAGTTGATTTTGTAGAAGAATTTAAGCTTAACCTTTATTCCAAGGAGATTTTTGTATTTACACCTAAAGGAGAATTAAAATCCCTCCCAAAAGGCGCTACACCTTTGGATTTCGCCTTTAATATACATACGGAAGTGGGCATGCACACCAGAGGAGCCAAGGTGAATGGTAAATTAGTCCCATTGAACACCACCCTAAACAGTGGAGACCAAGTAGATATATTAACCTCAGACACCGCCAGCCCCAGCCAAAGCTGGTTAGATTACGCCACTACAGCAAGGGCCAGGGCCAAGATAAAATCTTCATTAAGGGAAGAAAAGAAGTCCACCGCAATGGACGGTAAGGAAATTCTTAGACGCAAACTAAAATCACAAAAAATTACCCTTAACGAGGATACCATAAACAAATTGGTCATATTCTTTAAACTCAAAACCAGTTTGGACTTGTTCTATAGAGTGGGCATAGGAGTTATTGACAATCAGATGTTAAAGGATTTTGCGGCATCTTATAGTAATGCTTTTATTAGTTTCTTTAAGAATAGAATAAGGAGAAACCCAGTTCCTGAAGATATTCATAGAGAGGAAATAACTACTAAATTTGATACGCTTGTTTTTGGCAAGGAAGAGGATAAGCTGGAATATAAATTATCCCAATGCTGCAATCCCATTCCTGGAGACGAAGTTTTTGGATTCGTTAGTGTAAATGATGGAATTAAGGTACACAAGAAAAACTGTCCCAATGCCATATCTCTCCAGTCCAACTACGCCTATAGGATTATTTCTGCCAAATGGATCGATTCTTCCCAAGAGGAATTTACAGTAGAAATAATGCTGACAGGTATAGACAACCTAGGTTTGATCAGTGAAATTACAGAAGTAATCTCTGGCAATTTACATGTAAATATGCGGAATATTAATTTCGGTACCGACGGAGGCACCTTTTCCGGAAAAATTACACTTGTTGTAAAAAATAATGCTATCCTTAAAAAAGTTATAGATAATCTAAAGCGTATTAACGGTATCGATAAAGTGTCCAGAATTTAAATTTTAACTGTACATTTGTACCCTAAAGCTGGGTAAATGCTATGGCCGAAAATAAGAACCAAGAAATAGTTAAAAATGTCTTCACCACTTTTCTAGAGGGAAATGGGCACAGAAAAACACCTGAGCGCTACGCAATTTTACAGGAAATATACGATAGTGAAGAACATTTTGATATAGAATCACTTTATATCACTATGAAAAACAAAAATTATCGGGTTAGCAGGGCTACACTTTACAATACTATTGAGCTTCTATTGGAATGCAAATTAGTTAGAAAACACCAGTTTGGAAAAAACCAGGCCCAATACGAAAAATCCTATTTTGACAGACAGCACGATCATGTTATCCTAACGGATACTGGTGAAGTCATGGAATTTTGCGACCCCCGAATCCAAAGTATAAAAAAGACTATTGAGGAAGTTTTCAAAATTAAGATCAATACTCACTCACTCTATTTTTACGGGACAAAAATCAAGGAAGAGAACACGAATAATTAATCCAATTACATATAGAATGGCAGTAGACTTACTACTAGGACTCCAATGGGGAGATGAAGGAAAAGGGAAAATAGTTGATGTTTTAACAAAAAACTATGACATTATAGCACGTTTCCAAGGCGGACCCAATGCTGGCCACACTCTGGAATTTGATGGTATAAAACATGTTTTGCACACTATTCCCTCTGGAATTTTTCACAAGACTGCGGTCAACATTGTCGGAAACGGTGTGGTAATAGACCCCGTTATCTTTAAAAAAGAGCTCGATAACCTTAAGAAATTCAATTTAGATATTAAGTCTATATTATTTATCTCTAGAAAGGCCCATTTAATTTTGCCTACCCACCGCCTATTGGATGCAGCCTCTGAAACTGCCAAAGGCAAGGCCAAAATTGGATCTACCCTCAAGGGTATTGGTCCAACATATATGGACAAAACGGGAAGAAACGGAATGAGGGTTGGGGATTTGGAATTCTCGGACTGGAAAGAAAAATACAGATCATTGGCCAACAAACATGAGGCTATGATCAACTTTTACAATGTAGAGATCCAATATGACCTAAAGGAATTGGAAGCCGATTTCTTTATGGCTGTTGAAGAATTAAAAAAATTGACCTTCATAGATAGTGAAGAGTACATTTTTAATGCACAAAGGGAAGGCAAAAAAATATTGGCGGAAGGTGCACAAGGATCTTTGTTGGACATCGATTTTGGAACCTATCCATTTGTAACCTCATCCAACACTACAGCGGCAGGTGCCTGTACTGGATTGGGCGTGGCACCAAATAAAATTGGCAACGTCATAGGTATTTTCAAGGCTTACACTACCCGTGTAGGTAGTGGACCGTTCCCTACAGAGCTTTTTGATGAGGACGGTGCCACCATGGGCCGTGTCGGTAACGAATTTGGCGCAACCACAGGAAGACCCAGACGTTGCGGATGGTTAGACTTAATTGCCCTTAAATATGCTGTTGAGATTAATGGAGTAACGGAATTAATGATGATGAAAGCAGATGTACTTAGCGGGTTTAAAACCCTAAAAGTGTGTACTGCATACAACTATAAAGGAAAACAGATAAAACATTTACCTTATAGCATTGAACCGGAATATGTAACTCCGGTGTATACGGAAATGAAGGGTTGGGCAAAAGACTTGACCAAAATGAGCAAGGCTGATGAACTTCCGGACACCTTAATGGATTATATAAAGTTCTTGGAAAAAGAACTGGAAGTCCCCATCAAGATTGTTTCGGTAGGACCCGATAGGACTCAGACGATATATCGATAAACAAAAGCCATCTTTTAAGATGGCTTTTTTGATAATGGCATTTTATTAAAACTATCCCAAACTATAACTTCCTCCCTCAAAATATACTATTTTTGACCAAAATTTTAAACATTGCTTAAGTCCATATTCTTATTATTTACCGTATTCATTTGTTGGAACGGTTGGGCCCAGGAACCGAAGACAGAGGTTAAACAAATAAACATTGTTTATGGAGCCAACTTCACCAAAGATGAAAAACAATATCCCGGTGCGGCCATCTTTAGCAAAGATGATCGGCAGGTGCAATTTGAGCATGAAGGAGCCGATTTATGGTGCGATATAGCCATTTATTACCAAAAGGAGAATAGACTTAAGGCCATAGGGAATATTAAACTTCAACAAGGAGATTCAGTACAATTAACCAGTGGAAAGATAGACTATGACGGCAATCTGAATCTAGCGAAAGCCTGGGAAAATGTGGTTTTGAATCATACCAGCATGACCCTTACCACGGATACTTTACGATTTGACAGGGAAAAACAAGAGGCTTATTACAAAGATTACGGAACCGTTGTAGATTCGTCCAACACCCTTACTAGTAGAATTGGACGCTATTTTACCCAACTTAAAAAATCACAATTTTTAGATAGTGTAAACCTCGTCAATCCAGAATTCAAATTGGTCTCCAAACAATTGGATTATTATACGGTTTCAAAAAATGCCTATTTATACGGACCGTCTACCATTACTGGAGAAACCTATAAAATGTATTGTGAACGTGGGTTTTATGATACCAAAATAGAAAATGGGTACGGAATTAAAAATACCCGGATCGACTATAATAACCGTATTATTACGGGGGACAGCCTGTATTTTGACAAGAAGACCGAATTTGCCTCCGCTACCAACAATATTACAATTAGGGACACTATAAATAATGGATTGATCAGGGCTCACTACGCTGAAGTATACAAGGCCCAAGATTCTGTATTTGCTACCAAAAGAGCCGTATCCATTAATCTCGTAGAGCAGGATTCCCTTTATATGCACGGTGATACACTAATGATCACTGGAAAGCCCGAACAGCGTATACTAAGGGCCTTTAGGAATGCAAAATTCTATAAGACCGATTTAAGTGGTAAATGCGATTCCATACATTTTAACCAAAAGACCGGAATTACAGAACTCATTACCAAGCCTATTATTTGGAATGGCGAAAATCAAATGACCGGCGATAGCATTCATTTACTCTCCAATTTGGCAACCGAAAAATTGGACTCATTGAAGGTAATCAACAATGCCTTTGTTATATCAATAGACACTGTAAGCAAAGTAGGCTACAACCAGGCCAAGGGCAAGGACCTCTTTGGAAAGTTTATAGACAATAAACTGAGTCTTATAGATCTGGTAAAAAACACTGAGGTCATCTATTACATGTACAATGATGACCAAGAATTTATAGGGATCAACAAAACCATATGTAGTGCCATTAAAATGACCCTTGCCAATAACGAGATAGAGGATATTACTTTTATAACCAATCCTGATGGCGATATTTTCCCAGAGAAGGACATCCCTGACAACAGCAGACTACTAAAAGGTTTTATCTGGCGTGGGGATGAGCGTATTCTTACTAAAGACGATATTTTTGACGAAAACGATAATAATATTAAATTGGCCACCATTAAAGGTGTGGAAAACCCTATTGATATAGACGTAAATCCAGATGAGGCGGAAGAAGATCAAAGGATACGCGATTCTATAAATTCCTCCAAATTACCGGGGCCAAGTCCAGTGAAGAAAAAATTGGAAACAAAAAAAATCGACCAACAGAAAAAAGAGTCAAAGCCTACACTTACAGATCAGAAAACTAAAGAACGCTATGAGGAGGGCAACAAAGAAGACGGCTTGGCTCCTGGTTACTATTTAATTGCCAACGTGTTTGAACTCAAGAAAAATTATGAGAAATTCTCAAAAAACCTTACCAAAAAAGGCTTGGAACCTAAATATTTCTTTCGGAATTTCAACCAATTTCACTACGTATATTTAGAACGATTTAATTCATGGCAAGAGGCACTTAATTCCCGTGACAGTAATTTCAACGGTAAATACATGGACGAAACCTGGATTTTTAGAGTATTGGACAAATAGATCGAATGATACATGATTGAGGATTATTATAAATACCAGGCACAGACTTCTGAGCATCCCTTAGCCCTGGAAATCTCACATGCCAAAGGCAGTTATATTTATGATTCCAAAGGAAATGCACATCTCGATTTTGTTGCTGGTGTTTCCGCTTGTAGCCTGGGTCACTGCCACCCAAGAGTGGTAAATGCCATACAGGACCAAGTACAAAAGTACATGCACGTAATGGTATATGGCGAATACATTCAGGAACCCGCTGTTGCCTATACCAAGCTTTTGGCTAATCACCTCCCCGCTCCTTTGGAGACCACTTATCTGGTTAATTCTGGAACTGAAGCCATTGAAGGAGCATTGAAACTGGCAAGAAGGTATACAGGAAGAAGCCAAATTCTAGCCGCCAAGAATGCTTACCATGGAAATACCATGGGAAGTTTGAGCATTATGGGCTATGAAGAGCGCAAAAGTGCTTTTAGACCTCTAATTCCAGACATAGGATTTATTCGTTTTAATAATGAAGAGGATATATTAAAAATAACGGGGAAAACTGCTGCCGTAGTTCTGGAGACCATTCAAGGGGGTGCCGGTTTTATAGTACCGGAAAATGGATATTTAAAGAAGGTCAGGGAAAGATGTACAGCAATGGGCGCCATGCTCATTCTGGATGAGATACAACCTGGATTTGGGCGTACTGGAAAATTGTTCGCCTTTGAATATTTTAATTGCGTTCCGGACATACTTGTAATTGGAAAGGGCATGGGTGGCGGAATGCCTGTAGGAGCCTTTGTAGCTTCGCACAAAATGATGCAGACATTAACAGGAAATCCAAAACTGGGTCATATTACCACCTTTGGCGGTAATCCTGTAATTGCTGCTGCCTGTCTAGCTACCTTGCAAGAATTAACGGAGGGCACACTTATCCAGGAATCCCTGGAAAAAGAAATTCTATTAAGGAAACTTTTACAACACCGACTAATAAAAGAAATTCGAGGAAAAGGCCTAATGTTGGCCTTAATGATGGAAAAACCGGAAATAGCTAATGAAGTTATACTTAAATGTGCTGCAAAAAACCTGATTTTATTCTGGTTGCTTTTTGAACCAAATGCGGTTCGAATTTCCCCGCCATTGACCATTACCACTGAAGAAATCACAATAGGTTGTGAGCTGATTTTGGAGGTATTGGACGGCATGAAACAATAAATTGTTAACTAATTTGTTAATATTATAGACCAAATCTGTCGGAATTAAGGGTTTCAATAGACTACTTTAGTTCCAATGAATAATTAGAAGTTCCTATGGCGTTAGAACCAAACGAGAGACCAGGGCAACCAATTGCTAAGTTTGAATCCATGCTCAAAACAGACGATGTCTACTTCTTTGATGCGGAAGATTTTCAAGATATTATTCATCACTATCTCAATAACGGCAAAATTGCATTGGCTAAAAAAGCCATTAAAATAGGGTTGCAACAGCACCCGGACAGCATTGAACTTAAGTTATTGTCTATAGAGGTCCTTGTCTTTGAAAACAATCTGGAGTTGGCAGAAAAAATGTTGGATGAGCTACAGATATTAGATAGTAGCAACGAGGAAATATACATCCAAAGGGCCAATATTTATTCCAAAAAAGATAATCACGAAGCGGCTGTATCGCTCTTAAACCATGCCCTGGATTTAACCGATGACAGTTTTGATATACATTCACTTCTAGGGATGGAGTATTTGTTCATGGATAATTTTGAGGACGCCAAACGAAATTTCATGATGTGCGTTTCCTTTGATGAGGAAGATTATTCCTCTCTTTATAATGTAATCTATTGTTTTGAATTCCTTGAGGATTTTGACGGAGCCATCGTATACCTAAACGACTATCTGGAACGAAACCCCTATAGCGAAGTGGCATGGCACCAATTAGGTAAAATGTATTTTACCAAAAAGATGCACAAAGAAGCCTTGACTGCTTTTGACTTTGCCATAATTTCCGATGACACTTTTATAGGTGCCTACTTTGAAAAAGGAAAAGTATTGGAAAAAATGGGCAGATACAATGAGGCCATTGAAAACTATGAGACCACTATTACTATTGAGGATCCAACCTCCCATGCCTATTTACGAATTGGAAGATGCCACGAAAAATTAAAAAATGATGAATTGGCAAAATCCTATTATTACAGGACGGTTCATGAAGACCCTTTATTGGATAAAGGATGGTTGTCCATCACGGATTATTACATAAGGCAGGAGGATTATAAAAAAGCATTGCACTATATAAATAAGGCTATAAATATTGATGGAGAAAATTCCAAGTATTGGAAAAAATGTGCCAAGATACATGCTGCCTTAAAAAACAATGATGAAGCCTATTATGCCTATCAACAAGCAGTGGACTTAGGGAACTACGAATTTGACACCTGGTTTCATTGGGCCGATGTAGCTGTGCAAAACCTAGATGTTCATGCCGCGATAGAAATATTGCTCCAAGGCCATGAGTTTTATCCGCAACGATGTGAAATGCAGTATAAAATGGCAGGATTCTATCTGCTAATTAGCGATTTCCCGAGAGCGCAATATCGATTGTTAAACGCCTTAAAGATAGACCTTGAACAACTTCATTTATTCGAGGACGAATTTCCTCAGTTCTTCAATACCAATTGGGCCCAAAACTTAATTGAAGATGTGAAAAATGCTTCCAGATAAATAAGCTATTTTTGTTTTTTTATCATTTATGGAAAATCGCAATCTTTTAAATTACATTGTTATTTTATTAAAAGGAATGGCCATGGGTGCTGCTGATGTTGTACCCGGTGTCTCTGGAGGCACAATTGCTTTTATATCGGGTATTTATGAAGAACTTATTACCAGCATAAATAATGTAAACATTGCCCTTTTAAACACTTTGAGAAAGGAAGGAATTAAATCTTTCTGGATCAAATTAAATGGTAACTTCCTTCTTGCACTACTTCTAGGTATCGGTATTAGCGTGCTATCCTTGGCCAAACTGATTAGCTGGTTAATGGAGAATGAACCTATTCCATTATGGTCTTTTTTCTTTGGACTGGTCTTGGCCAGTATATTGCTTGTGGGCAAGGAAATTAAAAAATGGGAGTTGAGTACTATAATTATAATGATTGTAGGCGCAGCTGTAGCTTATTATATTACCCAATTGCCACCTTCTGAAAATTCGGCTTCCCTCCCCTATTTGTTTTTTTCCGGGGCATTGGCCATATGTGCCATGATTTTACCAGGAATATCCGGGGCCTTTATTCTAGTGCTTTTAGGCTCTTATAAAACGGTTCTGGACGCAGTGCACGAACGCGATCTAAAAATCATAGCAACCGTTGGCTTAGGGGCCATTTTTGGACTGCTAAGCTTCGCAAAACTTCTAAAATGGATGTTTACCCATTACAAAAACCTAACATTGGCCCTGCTCACTGGATTTATAGTGGGCTCTTTGAATAAAATCTGGCCTTGGAAAGAAGTCTTGGAAACCAAGATGTTTGGAGAAAAAATAATTACCATTAAAGAACAGAACGTATCCCCCTTTTCCTTTGATGGTGACTCCCAATTAACAAGTGCAGTTATTTTAGCTTTACTTGGTTTTTCCGTTATTTTTATACTGGAAAAATTGGCATCAAAAAAATAACGCATACCTCAAATGAAAAACCCCAGAACCGTTACGGATAAATTCTTCCTTGTAATAAAAGGCTTGTTTATGGGTGCTGCCAACAAAGTTCCGGGCGTTTCCGGTGGAATTGTGGCTTTTGTAGGTGGTTTCTACGAGGAGTTTATCTATTCGCTCCAAAAAGTAAACGGTAAAGCCTTTAAACTCTTGATCAGCGGAAGGTTGAAAAGCTTCTATCGCTATACAAATGGCCAGTTTTTAATACTACTTATTTTTGGTATGCTGGTAAGCTATTTCAGTGTCTCCAGAATTTTGGATTATTTCTTGGAACGGAATGAGCTCTATGTATGGGCTGCCTTTTTTGGAATGATATTGGGCTCGATTTACTTCATAGGCAAGGACTTTGGACATTGGAAAAAAAGAACCATCACCGCAGGTATTGTTGGACTTACCATTGGAATATCTATAAGTTTCTTAAATCCGGCAACACAGAATGAAAATTTGGTCTTTATATTCTTTTGTGGCATTATCAGTGTTTCGGGAATGACGTTACCTGGACTATCCGGGTCGTTTATTCTAATTCTTTTGGGCAATTATGTACTCCTCTTGGTAGATTCCGTTAATGCACTTTATGATACCTTCTCTGAAATTTTCGGGGGCGACTTCAGTTTTATCGATAATCCAACAAGGTTGAATACCTTAAAGATACTTGCTGTATTTACCACTGGATCCGCTGCCGGGTTAGTGACACTTTCCCATCTTTTAAGCTACGTACTAAAACATTATAAGCCTATTACTACTGCCGTAATTATAGGTTTTATTACAGGTTCTCTCGGAGTGGTTTGGCCATGGAAGCGAACGTTATTTAAAACGGACAATACAGGAAACTTACTATTGGATACCAATCAAAATCCAATAATAAAAAATTACGAAAGGTATTTACCTGATTTGGTATCTTATGAGACTTGGTGGGCTATTTTTTTTATAATTTTTGGAATTTTAATTTTATTAGGTTTAGACTGGTATGGGAAGAATAGAAAGGGATAAATATAGATTTGGTCTAATTGGAAAGAATATTTCATATTCATTTTCAAGAGGTTACTTTACCAAGAAATTTTCCGAGCTAGGGCTGGACCAATATACTTATGTGAATTTTGACCTTGAGCAAATAGATTTATTCAAGGAACTGATGGACCACAATAGCGATATCAAAGGTTTTAACGTTACCATTCCGTACAAGGAACAGATAATGCCCTTTTTATCTAAAATAGACAAAGAAGCTCTGGCTATAGGCGCTGTGAACACTATTAAAATTGTAGAGAATGAAACAGTAGGCTATAACACGGATGTATATGGCTTTCAAAAATCCATTGAGCCCTATTTAAGAAACCACCATACAAAGGCGCTTATACTTGGAACGGGAGGTGCTTCAAAAGCCGTGGCCTTTGTACTCAATAAATTAGGGATAACACATAAATTTGTTTCCAGAAGTCCAGCGGCCCAACAGCTTAACTATTCAGACCTTAGCAAGGAGGTATTGTTGGACCATACGGTAATAGTTAATTGTACGCCTTTGGGAACCTACCCCAATATTAATGACAAGCCGGACATTCCTTATAACTTTTTATCTAACCAACATTTGCTTTTCGATCTTATTTACAATCCAGAAAAAACAGCTTTTTTATTGGCTGGGGAGCAAGAAGGTGCCGAAATTTGCAATGGTGCCAACATGCTTCAATTTCAGGCAGAAAAATCCTGGGAAATATGGAATTCATAGCATAAAAGATTACTAAGTTTCTGAAAACCAAAAAAATATACGTTTACCCCACTTCTAGAATCCTTAAAAAGAAGTTTCATTACCTTTGATATTAAAACGGATGTAATTATATTTCCGTACATTACATATAGAAAGCTATAAACATTCATAAAATGTTAGAAGATAAAGAAGACAACCTGCAGCATAATGTAGGTACAGAGGAAACTTCGGAAACCACCGAACCCATAAAAATTTCGGACACCGAAACTGAAGCCAAATCCGCTCCCGACCCTGAGACAACGGATACCAATTCCGGAGATGATACGGATGAAGTTAACCCAAAGGTAAGTGCGGCCAACGAAGCTAATACTGAAGAAAAAAAGGAGATAATTATAGAAAAATCCGGAGAACCTGCTCCAGAAAGTATCATACCTGCCAATTCTTCTGTTATGGAAACAACGGAAAATCTAGTATCCAATAACGATAATGTGGAAGATACTACAACGGACCAACAGTCAGCTGATGGGGAAACTGTAGCAAAAGACGAGGATGTTTTGGAGGAAATAGATGAATCAAACGCAGAAGATGCGGAAGATTCTGACAATCACCAAAGACACCAGATTCCTATGCCCGATTACCATGCCATGTCTATGGAGAATTTGGTAGGGGAGCTTCAGCGTTTGGTAAGAAATGAAAAAGTCCAGGCTATTAAAAAGCATGTGGATGGAATTAAATATGAATTTGATCTAAAATTTCAAGAATTCATAGATGAAAAGAAGGAGGATTTTGTTAATAGCGGTGGCAACGAAATAGATTTCAGATACAATTCTGTTACAAAAAGACAGTTTAACGAGGTTTATTCCGATTACCGGGAAAAAAGAAATAGTTATTACAAAAGCCTCGAACAGGGACTTAAATCCAATCTTTCCCAGAGATTGGAAATAATCAATGAACTCAAGTCTTTGGTAAATGTAGAGGAAGACATCAACACTACTTATAAGAACTTCAAGGACCTACAGGAACGCTGGAAAAATGCGGGCCCAATACCCCGTACAAATTATAATGATGTTTGGAGAACTTACCACCATCATATTGAAATATTCTATGACTTTCTTCATTTAAATAGGGAGCTCAGAGATTTGGATTTCAAGCACAACTTCGAGGAAAAGCTTAAAATTGTTGAGCGGGCAGAAGAATTGGTCCAAATGGAAGATTTAAGCAAAGCCTTTCAGGAACTACAGACACTTCATAAAATATGGAAAGAAGATATTGGTCCTGTCGGCAAAGATCACAGGGAAGAGATTTGGGACCGCTTTAGCAATGCTACCAAATTACTACATCAAAGAAGACAGGAATATTATAAAGACCTAGAAAAGGTTTACGAACAAAACTTGGAAAGGAAAACCGAGATTATCCAATCCATAAGTACAATAGCCTCACATATTGCATCTAGTCACAAAGAACTACAACAACAAATAAGTGAGGTCGAAAAATTACGTGATTTCTTCTTTAAAGCCGGGAAAGTACCTCAGAAAGTCAATGAGAAAACTTGGGGAAGTTTCAAGGATGCAGTACGTGAATTCAACAGAAACAAGAATAACTATTACAAAAACTTAAAGAAAGACCAGCAAGTTAACCTTGATAAAAAAAGGGCCTTATTAGAGCTTGCCACTACTTTAAAGGATAGTGAAGACTGGGAAGCCACCACTCAGGAGCTAAAAAGAATTCAGAACGAATGGAAGAAAATCGGGCATGTTCCCCGAAAATACTCCGACAAAATCTGGAAGGAATTCAAAAGCGCATGTAACCACTATTTTGACCGTTTCCATGCTTTAAAAAATGAAGCTCATAAGGAAGAGGCTGAGAATTTTGAACTAAAAAATGCCTGCCTAGAAAATTTAAAGAATTTTGAACTAAGTGGGGATAAGGCCAAGGATATGGCCACCATTAAAGACTTTATTTCAGAATGGAAAGAGGCCGGGAGGGTACCCTTTAACAAAAAGAGTATAAATGCCAAGTTCAATAAAATTCTAGATGCACTTTTCAAGAAATTAAATATCAATAGACAAGAAGCCGAGCTATTGAAATACGGGAATAAGATTCAGCAGTTGGCCAATAATGACAACGACTATGCGATCTCCAACGAGCGTACTTTTATTAGAAGAAAAATTGACGAAAGTAAAAATGAAATTAGACAATTGGAGAACAACCTTCAATTCTTTTCGAATGCCTCCGAGGACAATCCTCTAGTAAAGGATGTAATTAAAAACATAAACAATCACAAAGATTCATTGGCCACATGGAAAGCTAAACTTAAAAAGTTGAACATTCTGGAAAATAATTTGATGAAAGAGGCCGAGGATATGGAAAGTGAGGAAAACACAACTACTGACGAAGAATAGAGATCAACCTATATAAATTAAAGCATAAGCCTATTGGGATAAGAAAGTTTAGTTTTATTATAGCAGTGTGTCTTGTTATTTTATTAACAAGCTGCGGTACTCCTAGAGTAATTGTAAAGGAAACAGGGAATAGCCTTGCCAAATCGATATTGCAACACGATTTCATTTTTGTTATAACAAAAGAAAATCCAAATCTAAATGACTCTCTTTTAATCGGCACCATTGCCACCAAACATAATGCCTTTACAGGAGATTGCAACCTGCGACAAGTTAAACAAACGGCCAAAAATAAAGCCATGGCAATTGGTGGTAATTTAATATTTATAACGGAACATAAGCGCCCAAATCTGCTTTTAAATCCATGCCATAGAATACAAGGTAATATATACGCAGTTCCCAATCCAGAAGACTTTGAAAAAGAAATTCTTTGGAAGCCTAACAGGAAACTAAAAGTCACGGACTTTAAAGGAACTGTAGAGGGCAAGCCCTTTATTGCGGCCACAAATGCCTATTTTGGCTATACTACCAGTGTAAAAACCAAGAAGAACTTAGTTATCGTAGAAGTGGATACCTATTTTGACTGCGAAGCCTCCTACTTTAAAAATAATGAGAACCAATCCTTGGTATTAAATCACGAACAACTACACTTTGATATTACCGAAATCTACGCTAGGAAATTTATACAAAGATTACAGCAAGAGATTAAGAGTTATAAGGACTTAATAAAAAAAGTGGAACATATAGGAGATGAAGTCGATCAGGAACTTCAATTAAAACAAGAGGCCTATGACACTGAGGTCTATAGTAATTTATCGCAACAATCCCTTTGGAACGAATGGACCGAAGCCGCATTAGAGGAACTGGCCATTTACAAAAATAAGACTATTAATAGGCCTTATAAGGAGGATTAATAAAGGCTTCCCTTTTACCTGATTTCAGGGATAGATATACAATCAATATTACATAGAAAAGCCTTCGCTACAATGATTGTTTAATTCATTTTAAGGAAGGCTTCTAAAAAAATCTATATATTCTACTTGGCCACGTTTACCGCTCTAGTTTCCCTAATTACGGTAACTTTCACCTGACCAGGATAAGTCATATCAGTTTGGATTTTTTGCGAAATTTCAAAAGATAGTTCGGCCGCCTTATCATCACTCACTTTCTCACTTTCAACGATAACCCTTAATTCTCTACCTGCCTGAATGGCATATGCCTTTTGCACACCACCAAATCCAAAGGCTATCTCTTCTAAATCTTTCAGACGCTGAATATAAGAATCCAACACCTGTCTTCTTGCCCCTGGCCTTGCTCCGCTAATGGCATCACACACCTGTACAATTGGGGCAATGAGGGTTTTCATTTCAATCTCATCATGGTGAGCACCTATCGCATTACAAATATCTGGTTTCTCTCCAAATTTTTCCGCCCATTGCATACCAAGAATTGCGTGAGGCGTTTCTACCTCAGCCTCGGTATTGGGCACCTTTCCTATATCATGTAAAAGACCGGCACGCTTGGCCAATTTTGGATTTAATCCCAACTCGGCAGCCATTACGCCACAAAGTTTTGCAACCTCTCTGGAGTGTTGTAATAAGTTTTGGCCATAGGAAGAACGATATTTCATTCTACCCACTGCTTTGATCAATTCAGGATGCAGTCCATGTATCCCCAAATCGATTACCGTACGTTTGCCTATTTCAACAATTTCCTCCTCTATCTGTTTTTCGGTCTTTTTAACGATCTCTTCAATTCTTGCAGGGTGTATTCTTCCGTCCGTCACCAATTTGTGCAAAGACAGGCGTGCCACTTCTCTACGAACCGAATCGAAACATGAAAGAATAATGGCCTCAGGAGTGTCGTCTACTATTATTTCAACCCCTGTAGCTGCTTCCAACGCTCTAATATTTCGCCCTTCACGACCTATTATTCGCCCCTTCACATCATCGGATTCCAGGTTAAATACGGAAACACAATTTTCGACGGCCTCTTCCGTACCAATGCGCTGTATGGTGTTGATAATTATTTTTTTAGCTTCTTGTTGTGCCGTAAGCTTTGCTTCCTCCACTGTGGCTTGTATATAAGCCATAGCATCTGATTTCGCGGTATCCTTTAAAGATTCCATCAATTGTGATTTGGCATCATCGGCGGACAACCCGGAAATAACTTCCAATTGTTGCACTTGACTCTTATGCAGCTTTTCCAACTCGGATTGTTTCTTTTCTAGAAACTCGCTCTTGTAATCTACCTCTTTTAGTTTCGTCTCGAGTTGCTCGCCCAATTTTTTACCTTTGGCCAATTCACTGCTTATTTGGGACTCCTTATCCCTAGTCCGTTTTTCTGATTCCGAGATTTTCTTATCCTTATTGATAATTACCTTCTCATGCTCGGCTTTAAGTTCCAAAAACTTTTCTTTGGCCTGAAATATTTTATCCTTCTTTATATTCTCCCCTTCAATACTTGCTTCTTTTATTAAGTTCGCCGCCTCTTTTTTTGCGCTGGCGATGGTTTTGGAGGCCTTGCCCTTTTCCATAAATTTTGCAATGGCAAAACCAATTGCCAATCCAACCAATCCTATTATTATTGCTATACTATCCATATTTAATTTGAAAATTATTTATAAAAAAAGCCCACATTGATGGAAGTTTTGTACAAACCCCGATGAACAGGTTTAGGGCTACCAGACTGCTCAAGGATCCTTATACTAGTAAGGCATGCTTTTACAACCTAAACTCACCCTTTTCAAACAAATTAGTGTTGAGTTTGTCAAAAATTAATTACCAATGTGGGCAGTAACTATATTTATTTTAAAGAACGTTATTTCATCCCTAGCTTGGAATCTACCAACAGATTAAGTGCTTTAAGTCGCTCTGCAGCTTCTTTCACCCCTTCTGTCTGATCTATTCCTTTTTGCTCAATCTTGGAAGCAAACTGAAGTGCGCACATGGCCAACACATCTTGCTTATCCCTAACGGCATAGTTTTGCTCAAATTTCTTTGCCAGCTGTTCTATGTTTTTAGCTGCCTTTCTTAGCCCCTCCTCTTGCAGAGGATCTATGGTCAAGGGATATACCCTATCTGCTATAGAAAGCTTTATCTTGAGCTTCTCTGCCATATTATTCATTTACACTATTCTGAAAGTTGGGCTATACAATGGTCCAACTCTCTTATCAATGTGTTTATTTTAAGCTTAGCTTCGGTCTTATTTGTATCACTGCCCAGCATAGAACTTGCCATTTTTAGTGAATTGTATCTTTCCTGCCATTCACTCACAGAAACCCTAGTTGCTTCGTGATCATTTTTTACAGAAACTAATTCTTCTTCCAATTTTATATTCGTGTGGTGCAATAGCTCTAACTTATGCAGCAACTTACTTATTTTATTTTCTAAAGAATCAACAATATCTACCAATTCACCCATTTGCAAATATCAATGCATTTTACACAAAGTTAACACACCTCTTTATACTTAGCAATTCTTTTTTCAATTATTCTTAAAGTTAAATTTGCACCCTCAATTTAAGAAAAAAAAATGACCCCATCTTCATTATATAACACAGACTTTTTTTCAATTAGAATGGTATTAATTACATTCGTACCAATTATTAAATAATTATGAAAGGCTTTATCTTAGGATTTTTTTTATTTACATCAATATTTTATGGGCAAGCTCCTTATCCTCAGGATTTTTTCCGAGCCCCTTTAGATATTCCAATAATATTATCCGGAACATTTGGCGAATTGCGTTCCAACCATTTTCATTCAGGGATTGATATAAAAACGCAACAGCGGCAGGGATTACCCGTTTATGCAATTGGCGATGGTACAATTACGCGGATCAAAGTTTCTGAATGGGGTTATGGCAAAGCACTATATATTGCCCATCCTAATGGGTACACTTCCGTCTATGGCCATCTTCAAAAGTTCTCACCCGATATAGAGGCCTACATCAAGAAGGTTCAGTATCAGAAAAAATCTTTTGAAGTGGAAATTTTTCCCGACTTTTCGGAACTTAATGTCGAAAAAAGCGAACTAATTGCCTTTACTGGAAATACAGGTGGATCTGCCGGACCCCACCTACATTTCGAAATTAGGAGCAGTGCTTCAGAAATGCCAACTAACCCCCTCCTACATGGATTGGAAGTTAGGGACGCTACAGACCCGACCTTACTGGATGCTTATGCTTATCCCCTTTCAGAAAACTCACAGGTAAACCAAAGTCAGGAAAAAATAAAACTAAAATACCATAGACAAAGTGATGGGACTTATCTTGCTGACAAAGTAACGGCAATGGGAACCATTGGATTTGGGATAAATGCGTTTGACCGGCAAGATTTGGCTGCCAATAAAAATGGAGTTTATTCTGTTAAACAAATAGTGAACGGGAAAACATATACCGAATTCAATTTTGAAACCTTCTCCTTTGTTGAAAGTCGCTATATAAACACCTTGATAGACTATGACCATTTTAGCACTTATAGGGAACGAATTCAAAAGTGTTTTAAGGAAGAAAGCAATCTCTTGGGTATTTACAAAACTATTTTTAACAATGGTGAAATTGAGGTAAGCGAAGGCCTCTCCTATAATGTGGAGATTCACATCAATGATCTTGCAGGTAATCTCACCAAATTGATAATCCCTGTGGAAGGGAAACAACAGGAAATAGTAATCCCTAAAATAGAAGAGAAAACAGACCAGTATATTATAGCAAAAAAGCCGAATAATTTTGATTTGGGTGGTGCAAAAGTATATTTCCCATCGAATACCTTTTACAATAATTTTTATATCGACCTAAAAAAAGGGCAGGACACCGTTACCATACACAACAGTAAAGTACCAGCACATAGAAACTTTACCATAACCTTTGATGTCACAAAATATTCTGACCAAGAAAGAAAACAATTATTTATAGGAAGATTGGATAGCAATGGATCCGCAAGCTACGCCTCCACTTACAAACGCGGGACGACCTTTACAACACGAACTAGGAATTTGGGAACTTATACCTTGGCGAAAGATACCATTGCTCCTCAGATTAGACCGAAAAATTTTAAACATAAACAATGGTTAACCAACTTTAGTTATTTAAGTTTAAACATTTCTGATAATCTTAGTGGAATAAGCTCCTACAATGCAACACTAAACGGAGAATGGATACTTTTGGAATATGAGCCCAAAACCAATACCATTACCTACAACTTTGATGATCTTATATTGGACAAAAAGCAATGTGATTTGAAAGTCGTGGTTACCGATAATGTTGGCAACAGCAGTACTTTCACAAGTACGTTTTACAGAAAATAAAACATTGAGACTTTATAAACTATTTTTTCTGGTCTTTTTTATGGGGACATCTCCCCTTTTAAAGGCACAAACGGCTACCATAACAGGTGTGGTTTTTGATGAAAACCAAACCCCTTTGCCCAATGTTAATATCACCACGGAAAACAAAGGGACTTTTTCCGATATAAATGGGTTTTATATATTGGAAATTGTAGCGGACCAGGAAACATCTATAACTTTTTCCCATCTCGGTAACAAAAAGCTAATACTTAGGGACCTAATTCTAAACACTAACGAGAATTACGAATTTAATCCCGTTCTACCTAATGAAGCGATACTAATTGCTGGAGTCGTTGTAACCCCTTCCGGAACCAGATATGCCGAAGGAATTACCACCATTTCATCGGATATTGTTCGAAATATTCCCGGATCCAATGCCGGGGTCGAAAATATTTTAAAGCTTTTACCAGGTGTTTCCGTCAACAATGAGCTCAGTACCCAGTACATGGTAAGAGGTGGCAATTATGACGAAAACCTAGTTTATGTAAACGACATTGAGATATATCGACCATTTCTAATTCGTTCAGGACAACAAGAAGGGTTAAGTTTTATAAACAGTGATATGGTGGAAAATTTACAATTTTCGGCTGGCGGCTTTCAAGCCAAATACGGTGATAAACTTTCCTCGGTTCTTGATATCAACTATAAAACTCCTGTTGCCTTTGGCCTTAAAATAAATGCAACCTTACTAGGCACAGCAGTTACTTTGGAAGGTGTATCAAAAAATAAAAAATTATCATCTATTACAAGTGTTAGGTCTAGGGACAACAGCCTACTTGTAAATAGCAGTACAACCAAAAGTAACTATAATCCAGCATTTTTTGATATTCAACAATACACTACCTATATCTTTACACCAAAGTTCCGGATTAGCTATTTAGGTAATCTTTCGATCAACAATTACAGAAACAAACCCTTTACAAGGCAGACAAATTTTGGAACCTTGGACGATATAAAAATATTAACGGTATACTATGCTGGAAGTGAAAAAAGCCAATTCAGGACCAACCTCAATGCCCTGAAAGCAGAGTATAGAATTAACGACAGAACAACTATTAAACTAATTTCTTCTTTATATTTCAATAGGGAACAAGAATATTCAGATGTCATATCACAATACCAGCTTGGCGAGCTAAATGCAACTATTGAGGATGATAATTTGGGCCAACCTACACCATCCAATGGATTGGCAACACAATACGACCTTGCGAGAAATGATTTGGATGCTAAAATTTTTAATTTGGAACATAAAGGAACGCATTCCAAAGATGGAAAAGTTACCTCATGGGGCCTCAAATATGAACATACAGATATTCGTGACCAGATCAGAGAGTCAGAATTCATAGATTCTTTAGGGTTTATGATTCGCCCGCCTAATTCAGGATTTCAGCGAAATGAACCTGAAATCCCCTTCGAGGCACCGCTGGTTCCTTTCGCAGGAATAATTGCAAAGAATTCGGTAAACACCAATAAACTATCCGGATTTGTACAATATAGCCAACAAACGCAATGGAACGGCCATAACCTTTATTATAACCTAGGGGCCAGAGCCAGTCATTGGGTGGTAAAAGGCAAAGATCTTACGAAAAGTACACACACCATATTTAGTCCCCGAGCCCAAGTTTCAATTAAACCGGATTGGGAAAAAGATATGTTATTCAGGCTCTCGGGTGGCGTCTACCAACAACCTCCTTTCTATAGGGAATTAAGGGATAACTCCGGTACGGTCCATCCCGAAGTTGAAGCCCAAAAATCTTTTCATGTGGTCTTGGGAAATCAGTACAGTTTTAAATTGTGGCAAAGGCCATTTACATTAACTGGGGAGGCATATTGGAAAAAATTGACCAATGTAAACCCATATACTTTGGAGGACGTTCGTATACGTTATGCCGCACTTAACAATACCAAAGCCTATGCTTATGGGGCAGAATTTAGACTGAACGGAGCTTTTGTTCCCGGAACAGAATCGTGGTTTAGTTTAGGATACTTAAAAACCAAGGAAAACATTAATGACCAAGGTTATATCTCAAGACCTACAGACCAGCGCTTAAAAGTTGGAATCCTTTTTCAGGATTATATGCCAGAGGTCCCAGATATTAAAATGTATTTAAACCTAGTATATAATACAGGTTTGCCGGGTGGTTCACCAAGCTATGCGGATCCTTATCTCTTTCAAAATAGATTAAGGGATTATAAACGTGCAGATTTAGGAATTTCCTATATTTTTGTGGGAGCAAATAAATCCTACGACAAAAACTCGTTCTTACGGCTTTTTAAGGAATTAAGTGGAGGTGTTGAAATATTTAATTTATTTAACAATCAAAATTCCATAACCAACACCTGGGTTAGGGATTTGATCAATGAACAGCAATTTGCCGTACCCAATTTTATGACCGGGCGTATTTTAAATATAAAAATAGAGATGCAGTTTTAGTATTGAGAATAAGAAGATAACAAATTGGACCAGGACATTGGATTATAATTATTTAATGGTCACAATATAAAAAAGAAATATAAATAGATGAAAAATATCGTTGCAAGCATTTTTATGCTCATAAGCCTAGGCATATATGCTCAAAAAAACATTTATGAGAGTGATAAATTTGATGAGCTAAGTCGTGATCATAATAATTTGGCCATTATCCCTTTCTTGACCAACTTGGAATTAAAGGACGAAATATCCAACAAGGAATTAAAGGACCTTGAGAAGAAGGAGGGTTATGCTGTACAGGATGCACTGGAAACCTATTTTTCGAAAAGAAAAAAGAAAAAGAAATTTTCGGTAGAATTCCAAAATACCAAAAACACTAATGCTATTCTTAAACAGAATGGCATATCCTACGACAATATTGATGTTTATAGTGTAAAGCAACTGGCCGAAATTTTAGAAGTTGACGGTATTATAAGCGGCACCCTAGACCTTAACGTACTCTTATCCAAAGGTGTCCCTACAGAGTTCAGTTTATTGGATTATATTAAAGGCAATGCCAATTACGGTAGAATAGGCGTAAAAATAAGTGATGGAACCACCGGAAAATTACTGTGGAAATACGAAAAACAGATCAATAAAAAATCAGGTAAAAACACAACGGACCTAATCGATTTGATGATGAAACTAGCCTCCAGAAAATTCCCATATGACAGGGAACGGCCTAGGGACCGAAAGAAAGGCTAATGGGAGCCGAACTCTTTTAACACCTCAATTACGTAATCCAATTCTTCTTTGGAATTATATTTTGAAAAAGAAAACCGTAGGGACGGTTTTTCCAGATCCTCAGGGGAAAGAATTTCCGTAAGTACATGTGACCCGATATCACTACCGGCCTGACACGCGCTACCTTTGGAGCATGCGATACCTTTAAGATCTAAATGAAACAACAACATGAGTGCTTTTTCAGGATCAAATGGAAGGCGTACATTCACTAGGGTATAGGTACTTTTCTCCATATCTCCCGAAAGACCATTAAAGCCTACCTCGGGTATGGCCACGGCTATTTTCTCTATAAAATATCTTTTTAATTCAGTAACAAAATCCATTTCTACTTCCAAATGGTCATATGCGGCAATAATTGCCTCTTCTAGACCTACTATATTATGGAAAGGTTCCGTTCCCGCCCTAAAACCGCGTTCTTGAGATCCACCTAAAATCAATGGTTTTAAACCAGTGTTTCTTTTAATGTACGCGAATCCAACACCTTTGGGCCCATGAAATTTATGTGCCGCCGCTGTTAAAAAATGTGCCTTGGTATTTTGTACATCCCAAGGAAAATGACCTATAGACTGTACGGTATCGGAATGAAATAGGGCATTGTATTCCTCACAAAGCTCACCAATAGCCACAATATCTATGGTGTTTCCTATTTCGTTGTTCACATGCATCAGGCTTACCAATTTTTTACTTCCCTCCCCTTTCAAAAGTGATTCCAAATGGGCCAAGTCCGGATTTCCAAAACTATCCAAATTCACAAATAATAGTTCCACACCATATTCTGTAGCCAATGCCTCAGCCGTGTGCAATACCGCATGGTGTTCTATTTTAGAAGTAATTATAGTTTTAACCCCAAGATCTCTAACACTACATCTTAGAATCATATTGTCCGCTTCCGTACCACCTGAAGTGAAAATTATCTCAGCCGGATGGGCATTTAATAACTTGGCAATGGTTTTCCTTGCTTTTTCGATTGCCGTTTTGGCAGTTCTTCCAAAACCATGGGAAGAAGAAGGATTTCCGTAGGAACTTTCCAAAGCATCTTGCATTCTAAAGATAACCTCCGGCCTAACCTGAGTGGTGGCGGCATTATCCAAATAAACCTTTTTCATTTAATTATAAATCCATTTAAAAGCTTTCCCAACTCTAGGAAAGTCCCCCAAAATTACTTGAAATAAAGTTAATTTCCTGCAAAATGCATATAAACCTCTAGGTTTATAACTTAAATTTCAATTAAATTTGAGGTATGAAAAATCTTTTGATTCTCCTTTTGTGTTTGGCCCTTACTTCTTGTGATGACGGGGATTTACAAATTGAAACTATAAATTTTGACGATAGCGATATTCAATATTGTGGCAGTACGGTTACAACAAGCTCCACCTTATTCTTTAAAATTGTTGACAGTGAAGCCTTAATACTCACCTTAGCCAGTGGAACCCTTAAGAATGAGGCATCTGCCGGGGAGGTTGAATATCCCATTTCTAGCAATACTACTCTAACGTATCGCATTTTTTCCGCCAGTGTAACCCAAACCTATTTTTGTGATGTGATTCCCGTAACGGAACCTACGGTACTCGAAGAAATTGAGGCAGAAAGCGGATCTGTACTAATAACCACTACGGCTGTAGTTGATGGAGAAAACACTTCTTACGAACATACAATAAGGTTGAGCGGGATTACTTTAATTAACAATTCCAACAATCAGAGGATTACCGATTTAAGCATCAATGATTTCGGAACGGTAACAACCGAATAATCAAGGGGTATTCTGAAAAAAGTATACTTCTGTTGCCCCCATACCATATTTCTGATAATCAGCGTCATAGAACTTTGCATTTTCGTATCGCTTAAAAAGAAAATATAGCTCTTCCTTTAAAATACCTTCCCCCACACCATGAATAAAAACAACTTTTTGTATCTTTTTTCGCATAGCGAAATCCAGTTGGCGCTTTGCCGTATCCAATTGTAGGTTCAACATTTCAAAATTGGTCATCCCTTTGGTTGAAGCTGTCAATTTATTTATATGCAGATCAACTTCCATCTGTGGTATATTGCGCTCCTTTGGTCTTAATTTCTTATGATGTCTATTTTTTGGTATTTCCTTTTCCGCCTTTATTTTAGCCACTTCAAAATTGGTTACTTTAATAGCATTGGAGCTTGCTATTTTCAATAATTCGGCTGCCGTATAACTCAATAAGAACCCGTCGTTACTTTCTACAGTAATTTGAGTGCCATTTATTTTTACTACGACCCCTTGAATAATATCATCGATGGCCTCTACTTGATCTCCAACTTTAAAATCCATTACTTATTCTCTTTGTCATTTTCCTCTGGCCCAAACTTATCACTGCTCCATAACTGTGTGGTCTTGTACAATCCGAACATTAGAAGGACAATGCCAAGGCTTAACGCATACTCCTCTTCCATTACATTGTCTCCCAACCCAGCGATTGCGGCTCCTACTATGATGAGCACTAAATAAAAAGTCCGTTTTGTTTTCATTGCCCAAAAATAATAGTAATTTTCGGTAAAGAATTATATTAGCACTTTAAATTAACCTAATGGCGATTCTCTTGGAACTTGAAAATTATATGCTGCCCTGTATGAACAAGCAAATTTTCGGTATCGAATGCCCTGGTTGCGGCATTCAACGTTCCATTTCCTATTTATTGGACGGCAATTTTATTGACGCACTAAAGATATATCCCGCCATTTACACACTGATATTGTTAGTTGGTTTTGTTGGCGCCTCTCTAATGTTCAATTTTAAAAATTCATTCAAGATTAAAATATATCTTTTATACCTAAACGCCGGAATCATCATTATAAGTTATATATACAAGATGACCCATCTAATACATTAAAATAGAATTATGGAACAACAAAAACTACCGAACGCAACGCTGATTTTAGTATTTGGAATTATCTCTATAGTAACCTGCTGCTGCTATGGGATTATTGGTTTGATATTTGGAATAATCGGACTTATTTTAGCCAACAAGGCAACCAACATCTATGCATTAGACCCCACTATTTATGAAGGCTATAACAATGTTAAGCTAGGAAAAACGCTATCGATTATAGGTATTGTACTAAATATACTTGTGGTCATTTTCTTTATTTGGATTATCTCTATTATTGGCTGGGATGCATTACAGAACGAAGAAATTATGAGGGAAAGAATGGAAGATTATTTCCAGAACCTTCAATAAATATAATTACAACCTAACAATTTTATTAAACTATTTTATGGAAAACCATCAAACCCGACCCAAACCGAACAACTATTTGGTTTTAGCTATTATCAGTACTGTATTTTGTTGCTTGATTCCTGGCATCGTCAGTATTGTAAATGCTGCCAAGGTAAATGAGGCATATGCTCTGGGCAATTATGACCAAGCTGAAAAAGCTTCTAAAAACGCCAAAACATGGGCCATTGTTGGTATTGCCATTGCAGGTGTATTGTGGCTTTTATATATCGCTATTTTTGGCTTTGCCATAATAGGTGGTTTAATGAGTTCGGGTGATTTCTAAAAAAATAAAAATACCATTAATAATGATTTTGGGAGCAGTGTTCCTTGGACTACTGCTCCTATTTTTTTTTATAAACCCCGTTAGTTCCAACTACTTCCCCAAATGTCCATTTTTAACTGCCACAGGTTATTATTGCACGGGTTGCGGTAGCCAAAGGGCCCTACATGATTTGCTACACTTAAATTTATTAGGTGTTGCTCGGCATAATATCCTGTTTATTCCCGCATTTTTATTGATCATCTACCATTGGGTTCGCAATTATACCCCCTTAAAGAACAAAAAAGCCTTACCTGATCTTATCTATCATCCCAAAACTCCAATAGTACTATTTATTATAATCACGCTATTTACAATTTTAAGGAATGTAAACATTTACCCTTTTACGTTACTGGCTCCAGGATAAACTAAAGCCCGCTATAAAGACAATAACGGGCTATTTACTAAAATTATAAGAAATTATTTTTCAAATTTCTTTAATGTTTTTATAATTATCCCCACACAATCAAGGAGCTGTTCCTTATCCATTACCAAAGGAGGGGCAAACCTTATAATATTTCCATGGGTAGGCTTGGCCAAAAGACCGTTCTCCTTTAAAGCCAAACAAATATCCCAAGCTGTAGAACTATCTTCTGTATCATTTATCAATATGGCATTTAATAAACCCTTGCCCCTAACGGCATTCACAATATTACATGTTGGAATAAACTTATTGAGCTCATCCCTGAAAATTTCACCCAACAGATAGGCATTTTCTGCCAACCCTTCTTCCTTTACTACCTCGAGGGCAGCTATACCCACAGCAGCAGCCACTGGATTCCCCCCAAAAGTACTGCCATGGCTACCAGGTGTTATAACATCCATAATTTCATCATTGGCTAGAACTCCAGAAATTGGGTAAACCCCTCCAGAAAGGGCTTTTCCTAAAATCAATAAATCCGCTTTCACTTCAGGTGTTCCGCTACAATGCCTATCCGGACAATTACAGTTGCCACATGTTGCCAATAATTTTCCCGTCCGGGCTATTCCGGTCTGTACTTCATCGGCAATAAAAAGAACGTTATGTTTCTTACATAATTCCTTGGCTTCGGACAAATAATCTTCCGCCGGCACATACACTCCGGCTTCCCCTTGAATGGGTTCTACCAAGAACCCAGCTATGTTTACATTGTTCTCTAAAACCTCCTGTAGGGCCTTTAGATTGTCATATTCAATTTTGATAAAACCTTCAGTATATGGACCATAATTTTTGTGCGCCACGGAATCGTTGGAAAATGAGATAATAGTGGTTGTACGTCCGTGAAAATTATTTTCACAGACGATAATTTGGGCTTGATTTTCCGGAATTCCCTTTTTCTCATAGGCCCATTTTCTGCATATTTTAAGCGCCGTTTCCACTGCTTCCGCACCTGTATTCATAGGTAACAACTTATCAAAACCAAAGGTTTCGGTTGCCAACTTCTCAAACTTACCCAACATATCATTATAGAATGCCCTAGATGTCAAGGTAAGCGTTTGCGCTTGCCGCATCATTGCGCTGATAATTTTAGGATGACAATGCCCCTGATTTACTGCTGAATAGGCCGATAAAAAATCGTAATATTTCTTTCCTTCAACATCCCAAACAAAGACTCCCTCTCCCCTATTTAAAACAACTGGTAACGGATGATAATTATGTGCCCCGTATTTTTCTTCCAACGCAATTGCATCCTTAGAAGTTAATTTTTCTAAAACTGACATGATTTTTAAATTTTAAATAAAACTTTAGCAATTCCTTCTTGGGGAGAGAAATCATCCTTCTATTGTAGAGCATGCAAATTACGAATTGTAATTTGCATGCTAAAATATTTTATGAATTGATTTTCCTCACAGAACACCTAGCTTTCAATCTTTTAGGTCAAAATTGGCACTAACGGGATAGTGATCGGATAAAAACCAATTTTCCGAACCATTGTGGACTTTTGCATCCAAACATTTTATGGATAACTCAGGAGAAACCAAAATGTAATCTATCCGTTCCAGACGAGAAACCAGCTGTAAAGCACTTTCCTTATTCACCTCTGCCAAAACCTGCCCAGGAAAACTGCCTCTTTCAGCTAAACCAGCAGAAAATTTTTGAACTACATCATATAATGGGAATGAAAGAAATTTGGACATTACAGCATAATCCAATGTTCCATTTACAATATTGCCGTTTAATCCCTTTCCCTTATTAGATTCCTGTAACCTAGTTAATAATTTACCCTTGGGGTCGTACAAATCGGCATCAAAAGGTGAATGGGCATTAAAATCTCCCAATACCACATATTTAGAAGTGGTTTTGACTATTTCGTTCAATTTATTGGATATTATAATGGCCTCTTCCCTCCTACGTTCAATGCTTCCAGGATGGAGGTGAACTACCAAAACATCAATTCCATTGGTTTTGCAGTGCAACGCACCGTGATGCATACCTTCCATTATTTTTTCTACAACCTCTATGGGATATTTAGAGGTAAGGCCAACAGAATAACCAGTTGTTTTCAATAAAACAGAGTAATCATGACCCCAGACCTTGGCATCTTCCGCTAACATTTCCGAAGAATAGGAACATAACTCTTGTAAGGCAACAACATCTGGAGTTTGTGCTCCTACCCAATCTTGTATATTTTTCCTTCTTTCCAGATCCTTGCCCCAATCATAGCCATTCCAAATATTGTAGGTTAGAATTTTAAAATTCTCCTGCTTATCTTGGGATACCAGTGATAATGGTATTATTATAATTATAAATAATATATTTCGAAAATTCATTGGTCTAAATTTATTTTAACAATATGGCCAACAGTTCTGTCCCCCAAAAAAAATCTGGTCAGAAGGCCGTAAAAGTATGATGGTTATTTATAAACAAGCAAAAATTTTGATGCTCCAACTCGGGATCGGATCCATATACCCTACCCACACTAGTGTGTACGCTTAACTACTTGGAACCATACTGGATACCCAAATCGTTAGTGCGAAGTTCCTTCAGTTTCTCCCTTAAAGTCTTCTGCATTTCCTCCACTATCACAGCATATTTAGGGTTATGCGCGAGATTATTATACTGTTTGGCATCGTTCTCCATATCAAAAAGTTCCATACCAGCTCCTGCATCTTCATCGTACTGTATGTATGCCCATTTGTGGTTGCGCAAAAGAAAGGTCTTACCTCCCTGACTCACCGAAAATGCATAATCCCTCACATTGGCTTTAGGATTATCCAATGTTTTTACAAGGCTCTTTCCTTGTAAATGTTCTGAAGCTTTTATCCCAGCCAATTCTGCGAGTGTAGGATATAAATCTAAAAGTTCGGAAAAGGAATTACATACTGCCGGTGCTTTGCCTGGCACTTTTATCACCAAGGGAACCCTAACCGATTCCTCATGAAGGCTTACTTTCATCCAAAAACGGTGTTCCCCTAGATGAAAACCGTGATCAGAAGTAAATACAACAATGGTATTTTCATCCAACCCTTCTTCTTTTAATGTCTTTAGTATCTTTCCTACTTGAGCATCCATATAAGATACGGATGCATAATACCCAGCTACTGCCTTTTTTTCTTGTTCCTCGGACATTTCACCATTTACACTGGTTACATAATTAATTCCACGCGCGGGAATATCGTCCCAATCGTTTTCAACTTTAGGCGGCAATACTATTTGCTCATGTGGATAAGGTTCAAAATACCTTCTGGGAGCAACAAAGGGCACGTGGGGCCTTACCAATCCTACTGCTAAAAAGAAGGGATTATTTTTGTGCTTTTTAATTAGTTCTATAGCCTTTTCAGCAGTTTTTCCATCGGAATGCACCAAATCATCCCCATCTGCCTTAACAATGGTCATAACATTACCTCCTTTTCTTGGTTTCAGCCCATAGGGATTATTCTGCACCAATTCGGCCTCCCCTTCCGCAGTCCATTCTGGACCCTTACTATTAAACCGTTCGGTCCACGAGGCCTCGTCATCCTGACCATTAGAACCCGTTTCAATATCTATAGGAACTCCCATATGATATATCTTGCTTACCCGAGCTGTATAATAGCCATTATCCTTGAACAGTTGTGAAAGTGACTTTCGTGAAGGGCCAACATTTTCCCTTCCACTTACATATCCATAAGTATTGGTAGCGTTGGGATAGTAGCCGAACATAAGGGAAGCTCTTGATGGGCCACAGACTGGGTATTGGGAATAGGCCCTTGTATACCTAGTGCCTTTAGCTGCCAATTGATCAATATTCGGGGTATTGGACGCCTGATTTTCATAGGATGAAATCGCTGTAGCCGTTAGATCATCCGCAATTATAAATAGAACATTGGGTTTATTGTTTTTAATTTTATTTCCCAATTTTCCTTTTTGTGCGGGTCCATAAAAAAAACACATCATTAAGAGACATAGAAGTAGTTTTCTCATTGTAACTAATTTATCAAAACTTAAAATAACAATATTCATCAATTCCCTAGGGCCTATAACCTCAATTACTTCTGCTTTTATTTGCCTGCAATCCACCGTAGGTAAAACTCATTTAATAGGCAATTCCCATTTTATTTATACCACAGCGCAAACGAATCTAATAAATACAAATAAGACTCTGTTAAAAAGCTACATAAATCCTAAAAAATTCTCCTATTTTTGCGCCATGCGCAGAAAGAATACAAGACAAGTTTTTGAAAATGTAGAAGTCGTAGATGCTGGAGCCAAAGGAAAAACAATTGGCAAGGCACCAGACGGAAGGGTAATTTTCCTGACCAATACGGTACCGGGTGATGTTGTGGACGTTGAGACCACTAAAAAACGAAAGGCCTATTTTGAAGGGGTCGCTACCAAATTCCATACTTTTTCGGACAAAAGGACTACTCCCGTTTGTGAGCATTTTGGAGTTTGCGGTGGCTGTAAATGGCAGGATATGGGCTATGAGCATCAGCTATTCTACAAACAAAAAGAAGTAGAAAACAATCTTCGTAGAATTGGTCATTTGGAATTACCACCAACCAATACCATTTTGGGCTCTAAAAAACAATATTTCTATAGAAATAAGATGGAATTTTCCTTTTCGGACAGTAGGTGGTTGACCTTGGATGAAATAAACTCGGGTAAGGAGATTGAGGATAAAAATGCCTTGGGGTTTCATATTCCTGGTATGTGGGATAAAATATTGGACATTAAAAAATGTCATTTACAAGATGACCCTTCCAATGCCATTAGGTTGGAAATAAAGGATTTCGCTATCACGAACGGGCTTACCTTCTTTAATCCAAGAAATCAATGGGGCATGCTTCGGACCGTAATGATACGCACATCCTCTACAGGTGAAATTATGGTTATGGTCCAATTTTACGAGGACCATTTGGAAAAGAGGGAATTGTTGATGGCCCATTTAGAAACGACCTTTCCGGAGATAACCTCCTTGTTATACGTCATCAATCAAAAACAAAATGACACTATATATGACCAAGAAATCATATGCCATTCTGGTCGCGATCATATATTTGAGGAAATGGAAGGCTTACAATTTAAAATAAATGCCAAATCCTTTTATCAAACCAATTCCGACCAAGCCTATGAACTTTATAAGGTAACACGTGATTTTGCCGGACTTACTGGAAATGAATTGGTATACGACCTTTACACAGGTACAGGTACCATTGCCCAATTTGTGGCCAAAAAAGCCAAAAAAGTTATAGGTATAGAGGCCGTTCCTGAAGCCATTGCCGATGCTAAGACCAATGCCGAGAGAAACAAAATAGACAATGTAGATTTCTTTGTTGGGGATATGAAGAACGTCTTTAACCCGAGTTTTATTAAGGCACATGGAAGGCCCGACCTCATTATAACAGATCCGCCGAGAGATGGTATGCACGCAGCCGTTGTGCAACAAATTTTGACCATAGCACCTGAAAAGGTGGTATATGTTAGTTGTAACAGTGCTACACAGGCTAGGGACTTGGAATTAATGAAGGAAGATTATGAAATAATGAAGGTGCAACCGGTGGATATGTTTCCGCAAACCCATCATGTTGAAAATGTTGTACTTTTGAAAAAACGGATTAAATAATCCAACTAAGCATGAAGAAGGTCTATATTCCAATACTTTTCATAATTGCGTTTATCAGCTTTGGAGCTTGCGAAAAGGATGATATCTGTGTGGACGGGGATACCCCTTTAATGGTGATAAGGTTTTATGATGTTGACAACCCTACCGTATTAAAAAAGGTAACTAAATTACGAATTGTTGGAGTTGGCCAGAATACGACCGTAACCACGGTTTCCGACAGAACCGATTTGGATTCTATTGCCATTCCATTAAGAGTTGCCGAAGAAAGTAGCGGTTTTTATTTTATCAACAATTCTTCCGAGGTAGATTCCGTAGAAGTAGGAGATCTGGACACCTTATACTTCAATTATACGAGAAAGGATAAGTTTGTTTCGAGGGCCTGTGGTTATATTGCCAATTATGAGACATTAAGTAGCGATTTAAAAACGGAAACCGATAATTGGATAAAAGAAATAGAAATTGTAACCCCAATGGTAGAAAACTCAACAACGGCCCATGTTAAAATATTTCATTAGTAGTTTTATATTTCTAGCCTTTGTTTTGGGATACTCACAAAGTAAGCCAATTGACCTGCAGCCCAAAGACACAGTAGCCCATACAGACCCTTATGGCCTTAGGGTAGGGATAGACCTTAGCCGCCCATTGATATCCATTTTAAATGATAATTACACTGGACTGGAAATAGTTGGCGATTACAGGATTACAGATAAACTTTATGTAGCGGCCGAACTTGGTAATGAAAAAAATACAAAACAAGAGGATCTTTACAATTTTACAACCTCCGGGAGTTACTTAAAACTTGGAGTGGATTATAATACGTATGGTAATTGGTATGGAATGAACAACTCTGTACATGTGGGAGGCCGTTATGCATACAGTACTTTTAGTCAAACCTTGAATAATTATCAAATTTATGATACCAACCGATACTGGAACGATCCGGATTATCAGAACAACCCTAACCCCAATGCCGTGAACGATTTTCCCTTTGGCTCAGATGTTCCTCAAGAATTTGGCGGATTAAGTGCCAGTTGGCTAGAAGCTGTGATTGGCTTAAAAGCAGAGCTTTTTGCCAATATTTATTTGGGAGCAAGCGTACGCATTGGCTTTTTGGTCAGTAATAAGGAACCTGATAGTTTTAGAAATCTATGGATTCCGGGATTCAATAAAGTTACTGACGGGAGCAATTTTGGGGCTGGCTTTAATTATTCCATTACTTATTTTATACCGCTCTACAAGAAAGCCAAAAAAATAAAGGAAAAAGAAGAAAAACCGGTAGAAAAAAAACAGGGTCAGAAATAACCTAAAACTCCCGAAACCCTTTAATCAAAATCCATTTCATCATTATTTTGTTGCCTTTACCGGATTTGACAACCGCAAATTTGGGCGCCATTAAACTCGCTATTACTGCTGCTATAATCGCCAGGACAAGAGTATCTAATGATAAGAACATACCAAGCAATAACCGCCCAGCCACAAATAAAATAGCAAAGCCTAGAAAATTATAGATTAGGACTTTATGTTTTGGTTTCATAATTTCAATTCTGTAAAATAGTAGGTAGGGTGCTATTCTGCCTTATTAAACTTGGCCTTCTTACTCCCTTCATACATCACATATTTTACTAATCGGGACTCCAAATGACTATTATATACTTTTATTTTTCTTGACGGACGTAACCCTACAAATTTTAAAGCCTCCAAGTTGGACGTAATAAACCATGCATCGGTACCAGGGTAATTTCTCTTTAAGGTATTTCCAATGTCTCCATAAAAATCCTCCATTTCAATATCCAAGCGCTCACCATAAGGAGGGTTAAAAACCATATGCAAATGCCCTTCAATTGATTTTTCCGTATCAAAAAAGTTCTTTCTTTCAATCGTTATATAATCGGATAGATTGGCGTTAACCACATTGTCCTGTGCTTTTCTAACGGCAGAGGGTGCTTTATCATATCCAATAATTTTATGGTTAAACTCCCTTGTCCTATTTAGACTGCTATCTACAATTTTCTCAAAAAGCTCGGGATCAAAATCGTGCCATTTCTCAAAGGCAAATTCCTTTCTATTAATATTGGCCGGAATATTACAGGCAATCATGGCCGCTTCTGTTAACATGGTACCACTTCCACACATGGGATCCAAGAAATCACATTGTCCATCCCATCCACTTAACAACAAAAGTCCAGCTGCCAAAACCTCATTTATAGGTGCTATGTTGGTGGCGGTCCGATACCCTCTTTGGTGCAAAGATCTCCCTGAGGAATCTAGGGCCACGTTACATTGATCATTTTGAATGTGAATATTGATTCTAACATCTGGAAATTTAATATCTACATCTGGCCTAGTACCGTCCGTATCCCTAAATTTATCCACTATGGCATCTTTTGTCTTTTGGGAGACATATAAGGAATGGGTGAAATTTTCGCTATTTACTGTAGCATCTATTGCAAAAGTCGTGGTGGTCGAAAGATAATCGAACCAATCCATGGCATATATTTTTTTATAAAGATCGTTTTCATCCCGCACCCGAAACGAATGGATCGGTTTAACAATTTTAATTGCAGTACGCAAACACAGATTTGCCTTGTACATAAAACCGGTATCCCCTTCAAAATATACGCTCCTAACTGCTTCCTGAACATTACTCGCACCTAGGTTACGTAGTTCCTTGGCCAAAATTTCCTCAAAACCAAACATGGTCTTGGCCACCATTTTAAAATTATTGTTCATATCTACCTTTAAGATTACGGCAAAAATACATTAATTTTAGCCCTTATTAGCCAATATGATAATTTTGTACAATACCAGAATTAATCCTTAATGAAATATTTATTACCTATTCTTGCTGTAGTGCTGAGTTTCTTATTTGTATACTTCACCAAACCAAAAAACAAGGAAGTCTTTAAGCTACTACTGGCTTTCAGTGGCGCTTTTTTATTAGCGCTTACTGTATTTGAATTGTTCCCTGAAGTTTATGGTAGTGCAGAACCAAAAACCGTCGGAGTTTTTATTATGTTGGGGATTCTGCTCCAGATATTTCTCGAATTTTTTTCCAAAGGAGCAGAACATGGTCATGTTCATTTAGATCCTGAAAAATCGGATTTCCCTTGGATGCTATTTATAAGCCTGTGCATACATTCACTACTTGAGGGATTGCCTATAGAAAATCACAGTACCATTTTATATGGAATACTAATTCATAAAATTCCAATTGCCATTATTCTTAGCATATTTTTACTCAACTCCAAGATCAAGTTGCTGTCCGCCATATTTTTTATAGTGCTTTTTGCCCTTATGACCCCTATAGGTACTTATATTGCTGCCAATTATGAATTTATCCACGATTATGCTGTATTGTTAAACGCCTTGGTAATTGGTGTTTTTCTTCATATTTCAACTGTTATTTTATTCGAAAGTTCGGAAGCGCATAAATTTAACTTGCGCAAACTGGTGGTTATTATTTTGGGAATTTCAATTGCTTATATGCTATAAAATCGAATTCCAATTACAAGAATAATTGGCACAACAGGTCAATTACTTTAAATTAGTAGCCACTGCTAAAATTAACATAGCACCAAGACCAATAAATGTTCAGCAAGGAGGAAGCAAAAAAGTTACGCCAAGATTTTTGGATCTCCTTTGGGAAATCCTTTCCGAGAAAATGGATTCTGTATAACACTGGTATAAAGGACTCCTCTTTTAAATTTCATTTTGATTTGAAGAGAGCAATGGTCTCTTTCGATATAGAAACTCAAGATCTAGAAAAACGATTGGAAGTATGGGAAAAATTGATGTCACTTAAATCGATTTTATTAGAGGAATATCTACCGAAAGCCCTATCTGAGGATACGGTTTTCTTGGATAACGGGAAGGAAATCTCCAGAATTTCAGTTGGTCTCGAGAATGTTTCCATACACAATAAAAATACTTGGCAGGAGACCATGGTCTTTTTTAAAGACCAAATGGCTGCTTTTGAAGAATTCTATAATCAATATGAAGACATTATTAAACCTTAAACCACATCTACTAGAATAAAAACCCAATGGCTTATGGCACCTGCCAATACAAATAAATGCCAAATAAAGTGATTATAGGGGATTCTTTCTGTGGCATAAAATACAATTCCAAGGGTATAAAAAGCACCTCCCAAAAAAAGGGCACTCTGTCCAATTGTAGTTGTATGGCTAAGCAAATTATCCAAATCCAATACGATCAACCAGCCCATTACCAAATAAAGAAAAAGTGAAATAAATTCGAACTTTCCAGTATAGAATAATTTCATGACCGTACCTACGGCTGCTATTCCCCAAACTGTATAAAATAGGAACCATCCATTGCCATTTTCCAACAAGATCAAGGCAACCGGTGTATAAGTCCCCGCAATTAAAAAATAAATACTGATGTGATCCAGTATCCTTAATTTGTTTTTCAAATTACGATCCCCAACACGATGATATAAGGTTGATGCCGTAAACAACAATACAATGGTAAAACTGTACAGCACTATGGAAAAGGTACCGTAAGAGATTAGCTCCCCGGCATATTGAATTAAAACCGCAAAGCCGATAAGCCCCAAGAATATTCCTAGAGCATGTGAAACGGTGTTTAGTTTTTCCTCGTTGGATAACATTCTTTAAAAGTAGTCATATGCTTCCATTTAATCCATCATAACCGATATTCCGTTACCTAAATTGCACAGAACCCATCATTTTTTATCTGGGGACCAAAAATTAAAATAAGTCACATATTCCATTATCAATGCAATACTCAAAGAGTAGAAACAAATATTTACTCTACAATTAGTTTAGCCCGCATTATCGAGGAATGACCCGGGAAGGTACATACTATCCAATATTCACCCGGCTCATCTGGCATTTTAATATAAATTGTTTCTGCTGTTTCTGGCTGCATGATAGCAGTATGGTACAACACCAAATCGGTATCCGGCACATAATTATAGTCCGGTCCGTCCAATCCCAACATCAAAGCCATTTGCCCCACCTTATCCACCGACTCCTTACCTTTCTGGGTGATTACTAGGTTGTGCATCATATCGTCGTTATTATTAAAGGTGAGCTCTACCTTGGCTCCTCTTTTTACCTGCACTTCCTCGACATCATACTTCAATCCCGGTTTGGTACCGATCATCAATTTCTGATCGGATTTATTATTCCAATCATTAGGCATTTTTGTTATTCTTTTAGGTTGGACAATATTTTTACCCGATTTGACAGCAGCTATCATTTGTGGAGACTTCAATACTCCCCCTGGAACTTCGTTCAGCGTATAATAACCTGTGTCATGCAGTAGTTTCTTTCCCGAACCCGAGATAAGACCTGGAATTTTTATCTCGTGGATAAAACCCAATCGCATACCGTGCAATGTTAATTTAACAGATAATCCATCTACCGAAACCGCTGCTTTGTGTACCATTACCGGCTGTTCTTCCACAATGGGACTACCGTAAGTATTGTGATATTGGTAAGTAAAACTTTTCATTTCATAACTAGTTACATCAGCTGCCAACTTTTTATTTACCGGTTCCGTGAATTCCAATTTAAATCCATCATCAAGCGCCTTCATGGTTTTAATTTCGAAAGGTATTTTTCCAGTCCAGACAAGCCGTTGCAAACCATATGGTGCTTTTCCTGTAGAAGACCATCCCCTACTGGTCATACCCACAAACATACTGGAATCGCTACCCCATAACATTCGTATTAAACCAGAGGAAAAACCTTCACGAAATAAAAACGAAGCACCTTGGTACACCCCGTTGACCTTTTCCATAAAAACCCGCATAATCTTGCTATGGCCTTGGTCACCAACAAATATCTGTCCTTCAAATGGACCAAATTTTCCATTCGTAGTATCATATAGGATATCCGAAGTGGAAATACCCTGTATGGTATGGGGAAACCAGATTGCAGGAGCCTTTAATGCTGGTACTTTTTTAGCATATTCATAAAGACTTAAACCTGATTGTTCCTCGATTTCTTCCTGTTTTAGTTTTAAGGGCGACTGTGGGTCATCTGTCCATCTTAAACCTTCAGGATTACCTGCAAAATCACCTACTTCCAAATGAGTCATCCTTCCTGAACCTACCCAATCCCCTTGGTTTTCTGTGTAGAAAAAATCACCCTCTGGACTGATTTGGAAACCAGCTGGCGACCTTAAACCCGTTGCTATAGGCGTCATATCACCTTCTGGAGTTATCTTTAACATCCAACCCCTCCATTTAACCAAACTGGCTCCATGACCTATCCAGGATAAATTTAAGGTTACCAACATATCCCCATTGGGTAGAATTTTAGGCCCATAAGAATAATCGTGGTAATTCCCGGACAGCGGCCAAGAATAAACAGTCTTATAACTATCCGCCCTACCGTCCCCGTTCCTATCATCCAACCTGGTAAGCTCTCCCCTTTGTGCAAGATAAAAACCATTATCCTTGTATGCCAGGCCCAAGGCTTCATGCAAGCCATTGGCATATCGTTTGTACTCTGGATTTAAACTATATGGCTTATCTATTAGCCATACCTCACCCCTTCTTGTAGACACTCCTAATTTATCATCATCTGTAAAGGCCAAACCTCCCACTTCCAATACAACCTCCTTTGGAATTGGCACCTCCAATATTTTATAATATTCCGATTCTTTTTTTGCCAAGTCCGAACTGTCCTGACCAAACATACATTGCACCGTACCTAAAAGGAATATAAAGAAAACTGCCTGTCTTAAAATCTGCATAATTGGTTATTTTGGGTTACCAAATAATAGTGTACTTAATGTTCTGACTACCCGCGGGTATTTTTAGAAGTAATTCATCCATTCCATTGGAATTTCGGACCAGAGGAACCAAATTTCCATTTCCTGAAAAATCTATAAAATAACTTTCGTCATTTATGATGAAGGTACCATCCTGAAGCTTTTTAATTGATTGCCCTTCGGCAATTTTATGCCAGATATCTTCATCGCCCTTAATGGAGATGGTACGGGTTAGTCCGCGACCATTTTCAGAAGGTTTAAATGAATTGCGAATCACGGTTTCCTTAACTTGGAGTAAAAATACTGGGAGACCATTGTCCTCAATGTCATACCCCAGTTGCTTAAAATTAACATTGGAAGGGATACTATCTGGCCAAACCATGTCCTCTTTTTCCAAAATCATAAAATCAGGATCACCATGAAAGGATACCGAAAATCCTTTTACTTCCGCAAGTTGATTAATACCACGTGCATGCCACATTTGTGTTACATCAAGAAAATCACCTTGCCATACCTGCAAAATGGACTCTCTACTTAAATCGTATGAAAAATGTAATTGTTCCGGGGTTCCTACAGCAATACAATGGGTCCTTTTTTCACCATTATGCATCATATAGCCACGCTGTGCAATAGGTTCCTCCTTCACCTGAACCAATATATTGTCTACGGGCCCTCTCCTTGAAGAACCAAAGGAAGCCTTGGCATGCAAGGCCATCTTTTGTATCTCAGGGCCTTCCACCTCAAAACTAAACCCTGTGTTCCAAGGATTATGCTTATTGTAAATAAAAGTGAAAGGTATTGTACCCTTTTCCAATTTCAATTTTCCAATCCCTGGGGAATCCAGGCTATAATCTCCATTTAAATCTACTACGGTATCCTTGCCTATAACTAATAAGGCGCCACCATTGTTAACTCCTATATCGAAGAGATAAATACCAGAATTTGGGATATCCAACTGTCCATCATACTTCAATATTCTTTTCACTCTATCCCCGGTTATCATTTTGGCTGAAATACTGTCCGTATTTATCTCCCTCACCACAGTAAGAGTGTCCAATCCAGCAATTGTATCAGAATTACTTTCGTATTCCGTCATGTGAATATCCAATAAGGATACTTCTATATCCTCATATTGCTTATATTCTAAATTTCTAATCGCGACAGGTCCATGATCTCCTTGAATCATTAATGGCCCTCTAGCTTTTTCATCGTCATAAGCAGAAGATCTTGTAGGTCCCGTTACCTCCACATTTTCCTGAACTAACTCACCATTCAACCATACCTCTTGAAATACGGCATTTTTGATTTTATTACCCGAAGCATCAAATTTCGGAGCGTGAAATATAATTTTAAAATGTTGCCAAAGTCCTGGTGATTTTGAAGCGTTGATTTTTGGGGCATGTCCCTCAAAACCTTTATGACCCTCCTCCCTAGTATCGTCCCAACGCTTATAAATACTTCCTATATCCCCTGATGTAGGCTCCTTTACACCCCAACTATCCAATAATTGAACTTCATACCTACCCTGAAAATAGAGACCAGAATTTGAGTTGACCGGCATCATCACATCCAACTCAATTTCTATATCCCCATGTTCAAAATTTGTGAAAATATGACCATTTTTTGCCTGCTCACTGGGAATATTAGCCAAAATCCCCCTTCCTGGGGAGGATTCTAATATCTTCTCCTGTGACCTATCCACATAAACATCTCCAACAATCTTCCAATTATCGGTTTCCACCTTAAACTTTGATAGGTCATCTAGTTGGAGCTCTGAGAATGGGAGACCATTATTAATTATGATGGATTCGGTAGCTGTAGTCGCAGTTTCTTTGGAAGGACGATCACCGCACGAAATAAAGAACAGCAATAATCCACTTAAAAACAATGGAGTTTTCATAAAATTGAAGCTTAAGTTACTTGAAACAGTAGTTCCAATCCTTAAATATAGAACTATAAGTTATAAAATTCCTATATCCCTGACGACATGTCAAAAAACACTTTATTGCCAAGTCCCCGAACACTGGCCATTTGAACTACGAAAAGGTTTTCGTAACTTTATGAAGTCATTTACAAAAGTCAAGTGTAAGCCTAAACCCATAATGGAAAAAGATCTTATTTATATGTATTTACAAACACTATTTATCCAATGATTAAAGTTGGGAAAACCCACATATGGTTGATAAATAAAACTGGATAACACCCAAAAGTCATGGCCCGGGGAACTATTGCCCGGGAAGAAATGATTTGGAAGTGGGTCAATTTGGGAATATACCATTATAGTAATGTAGCCATTGTTCAATGTACCAATGAATTAATACGACAATTGACCTTTATCCTAAAACGCAGTAGCGGTGGTTGCAGGAACTGATCACGCCCTAGGCGTGCCATTCCATGACAGCCCGTAACTCCAGGTAGAATTTAGTGACAGGTTGTCGGATCGATATATTTAATGGAGGTCTCTTT
>Ga0163216_100130_pt1 | contig 199677 bp, 184 predicted proteins | sample SynspAceP_FD_167610 | JGI IMG/M metagenome (GOLD analysis project Ga0163216, IMG submission 167610) | Saline lake microbial communities from Ace Lake in Antarctica - Synechococcus sp. Ace-P (Illumina Assembly) | ecosystem: Environmental > Aquatic > Non-marine Saline and Alkaline > Saline ...
GCCCCGTTGATGTTCTGCAAATATTACGCCGCGTTCCTCGGCGTTCAGGTGTTTGTAGTGGCTTTCCATAGCAACATCCTATGCCCTCAGGGCGCAAGGTGTCGCACTTCAATCTTGAGCCTAAGCATATATCCGTGGGTGTGACGTAGTCTGCTGCTTGTCCACATGCCGCCCGATCGCCCGCTGTATCTATTGGCACGGCATGATCGAAGCCATCCAATGACCAGGTTTCGATGCGCGCTATCCCAGCGTTATCGCGGTAAACTTCTCGAATAGCATTTCCAATGACCTCGCTTTCATCCGCGACAGGGCCGATACCTTGAACGGTTGTCCATTGTTCCGTCAGTTCGCGAAGGTTGTCGGGGTTGACGATCGTGTCGGCGGTGCCCTGCCAAAGCGACAGTAAAGGCCAGCTTTCCGGCAATGTCTCTGCGCTATCAGTCACATATCCGGCCCATTCCACGCCGTCGCGATCCGTTAAATCGAAGCCTCTGATCCCGCAAGCATAACTTGCATCGGCCCCGTCGGGCGCAATAGATTTGACTTGCAGCGAATTCCAAATCAAATCGAAAGCACCTGAGGGGCGATTGCAGCCGACCGGAAGGCCCGCAATAACTGCGCCACCCGCAAAACGCTTCGGATAGTTCGCCAACATGACCGCTGTCATGGCCCCTCCAGAAGAATGACCCAGAATAAAGACGCGATCGGGGTCTACGCCTTCTGCCTCAATGGCTGCATCAACCATCGCCAGGATCGATGCACTCTCGCCTTGCCCGGATTGATTGTCATGCGTATCGTACCAACGAAAACATCGGCGGGGCATATTCTCTTCGCGTTGTTCGGGCAACAAAAGCAGGAATGGGATCTCTTCTGCAAGTGCGATAAGTCCTGTCTCATCATCAAAGTCAGTCGCGGTTTGTGTGCAGCCATGCAGGGCCACCACCAGAGGCAAGCCTTCCCTGAAGCCAGAAGGTCGATGCACATACATACGCAGATCGCCCGGGTTCTCGCCTAAATTGGAAACCAGTTCGAGTGCCGTCACAGGCTGCGCATAGAATAGCCCGACAAAAGCGATCGCAGCTACCTGCGCATAACGCCTGATCCATTTGGCTACATTTCCAGTTGGAAGCGGAGGCAAGGACACGGGTGGTTCGATGGCGTTCGATGAATTGATACTCTGAATGACGTTCACGGGGAGATGCTCCGTTATAGTCCTCGCGGAAAATGGCTGATCTGCAACGGGTCGCCGTCGCCGAAGTCAATAAAGTTGTATAGTAAAGAGCCAACGATGTAACGGGAATTGTCGCACGAAATGGGTGCATCCAATAACTCTTTGCACTTGCCGCGAAAGTCCGGTTGGCGGAGGGGGTCAGCCTAGATCGGACCTCCATGCAAAGCGCAGCTAGGTTCGGCCCCGAACCCTACCTTCGTAGCATCTACACCCCCCCTCCCAAAAACGACCTTTCATTGAACTGCTGGCTAAACCAGACATTGATGCTCTTGCGTCGACCCGTTGAAATCGCCCCGCTGAACGGACCTTGGCGCAGTTCGCGGCGAAGGTCTGGTTCGAGCCCGATTTACCCTCTGCCGCGATAGGGCGGCACGCCTTGGTCTGGAATCCACACGCCTTCAGGCATGGACCCAGTTTGCCAGAACACATCGATCGGGATGCCGCCACGTGGATACCAATAGCCACCGATCCGCAGCCATTGCGGATCGAGCAAGTCAACCAGACGCCGTGCAATTGAGATGGTGCAGTCCTCGTGAAAGGCACCGTGGTTGCGAAACGATCCAAGAAAGAGTTTGAGGGATTTGGATTCGACAAGAAATGCGCCAGGCACATAGTCGATGACCAAATGTGCGAAATCAGGCTGGCCTGTCATTGGGCACAGCGATGTGAATTCGGGGGCGGTAAACCGTACGCAATAGGCCACGTCGGCTTGCGGGTTCGATACCCGTTCGAGGACCGCGTCTTCGGGTGAGGACGGCAAATCTGTCTGGCCGCCCAGTTGCTTTAAATCACTATAAATCGTTTCCACTATCGTCTCCTTTGACGGGTCAGACCCCGCGCTTGTTTCCCCACAGCAGGACGTGCAATTGCGGCAAGATCCGCGGCGCAAACCAGCTATCTTGAATTGTCTTCTCGACCAGCCACAGCAGTTTATCGGCCAGTATTTGCGGGTCTACTGCGACGGCAGGATCGACCTCGAGATTTCCGGGCTGAAGGTAGAGCGGCAAGTCAGGGTATTTCTCAGCTGCTGCGCGTGCCCAAGCATAGTCCGCATCGTCGAAGATCACGATTTTCATCACGATCGTGCCTGCGCCTTTTGCAGCCATCAAACAGGCATCGAACGCTGCCCAATTGACGACTTCTTTGCTGGAAGGCGGCTTGGGACTTAAAACCAGTGTGTCGAGGTCGCCAAACCACGGCTTTGCAATCGACCCCTGAGTTTCGCAGGCAAAGCGGTAGCCCTTTGCGTGACCAAGCGCGATCAGTTGCGTGAAATCTTGAATGGCCGGATTGCCGCCGGACAGTGACACGGTCAACGGGTTGCCCTTGGACAGGCGCTGGACTTCTTCCCAAATCGCAATTGTGGGCATCGCAGCCCATGTATGGCGATATGCCGTGTCGACCGCATGCAGGCTATCGCACCACGCACAGCGGTAATCACACCCCCCTGTGCGCACAAAGACGGTGGGCTCTCCGATTAGCGCCCCTTCGCCCTGAATCGTCGGGCCAAATATTTCGGCGATACGCAATTGGCTCATGGTCGGTATTCAGCCCATGTTTTGGGTGTCTCGCTGACCCTGACCGCGCTGGTTTCAGGCCAGCGCGCCGCGCACCAGTCATAAAAATGTCGCGCCATGTTTTCGCCAGTCGAGGCCTCGAGCATGACGTCATTGAGATGGCGATGGTCGAACGTGTCGTCGATATAGGTCTTAAGCGGTTTTAACTCACCGTAGTCGCGTACAAACCCGTCGGCATTTAATGTCGTCGATGCCAATTCCACAATGACGACGTAGTTGTGCCCGTGCAGACGTGCGCATTGGTGGTCGTCAGGCAGATGCGAGAGTTGGTGAGAGGCCGAAAAGTGGAATTCTTTTGTAATCCGATACATCAGCCACCGTCCTTTTTTGCGATTGCAGCGATCCAATAATCCGGATCTGCGTATGTCGTGGGATCGGCGACATCTGCCAAATGAAACGCTTCGCGCCTCTCCACGCAGGTGCCGCAACGCCCGCAATGGGTCACACCACCTTTGTAACAGGACCACGTTTCTGCGAAGGGCGTGTTATAACGCGCGCCCTCGGTGACGATGTCAGCTTTCGTGCGATGCACGAAAGGCGTGTAAAGCGACACATCTGCATAGCCATCCAGCGCCGCTTTTTGCATAGCTTCGAACGCCTGCGTAAAGGCGGGACGGCAGTCGGGATAGATGAAATGGTCACCGCCATGGACTGCGGTTGCCACGGCCTGGTCACCCTTTGCTGCCGCCACACCAAAGGCCACGGCCAGCATGATTGCATTGCGGTTCGGAACGACAGTGATGCGCATGCTTTCTTCAGCGTAATGCCCGTCAGGGACATCAATGTCATCAGTAAGGGCCGATCCCGTCAGGGCCGCACCGATGCCGCGCAGATCTATTATATCGTGGGGAACGTCCAGTCGCTGCGCACACAAGGCTGCATAGTCCAGTTCCTTGCGGTGACGTTGCCCGTAGTCGAAAGATACCAGGCGCGTCAGCTGTCGTTCTTGCGCGACCAAATGCGCGAGTGAAACAGAATCGAGCCCGCCGGAGCAGATGACGATAGTCTTCATTTTATAACCCTTGTTTTGTTATCCGGGTAGGCTGCGACCGGAGAGGCCGCCGTACATCCTTTCCGATACGAGGCCAAGGTGCAGACCGCTCAACAGTGATGGATTCCGCCGTTTCAGAATCAATTCGGCAAGCTGATCCAAATTGGAGCAAAAATCGAAAGACGCGTGCGGGAATGCAGCGATGATCGGAATTCTGAACCAGAAGTTGATCTTTCTAACGCCAGCTTTGTCCGCTGATCGGTCACTCATGCAGACTGCAGCGAAGGTCCGCAATCCGCCCCTATTGCCAATCAACTGAGCAGCGACACGAACGGCCCTAAACGTAGAAACTCGAGTAGTTTCAGGACCCCCAAACCCCCCGAAAGTTTGATGAAAATGATTTCGTCCATTGAATGCCGGTCGACGTTGCGATGAGCCACAGCCTCTACAGCTGGATGATAACCTATAGGGACATTGGGGGCATGTTGCGCCTTCGTTCTACGCAAAGAATTAAACGGAAAACGCCGCCTCGAAAGGCGGCGTAATATTACTCTATTAAATCAGCCCCTTGACGCAACTTGGCAAAAATAGGCTACGAAAGTGGCAGTCAAAACACCCATTTTGGCAGAGAAAGGCCGGCATTCTCACTCATCATGTGACCCAACAGCTGATCATCAGCACTTTGAATAGCCGCAGCTGTCGCAGGTCATGCACCCTTCAGCCATGCGAACCTCGCCACTCGCCTATCAATCTGAGCGTTTCATGCTGAAGAAGACTGGAAGCTATAGGCGGCTATCCGAGCCGACTCGTCGCTCCCTAGATTTAGATGCCGCACAGATTGGAACCCAACATATTGATGCCATGTCGCCATCGCGGGATCTTTACGCCGATTCCGCGACAACTTTGCCCCGATTTACATAATCAGTGTGTCCAAACACCGCGCCGGAAGGTCGCGAAATTTTCACCGTAGCCGCCAGCGCGCACGTTGGCTTGGCGCGTTTGGGGTTCGGTCACGACAGCGTCGATACCGTGGTCGCGGGCGTAATCGACCGCCTCTTGCTTGGTGTCGAACTGCAGGCGCACTTGGCTTTGCGTATCGGTAGAGCTGGTCCAGCCCATCAGCGGATCGATCTCTCTTGCGCTGTCTTTCACGAAATCCAGAACCCAGACGTGAGTCTTGGCTGTGCCAGATGACATGGCGGTTTTAGCGGGGCGATAGATACGGGCCTGCATGGACTGTGCTCCTGTTGAACCGCCGCTGTTATCGGCAAAACCAGTGCCAAGGGCAAGAGGAACCGGCAGACACATCGCCGCGTTGATCCCTCACAGACATTAACAAAGGCTGAACCCATGAAAATGCTTCCTCTTATTGCTGCGCTGAGCGTCCTGCCCGCCGGCGCATTTGCCGCAGCACATGCTGATATGACGCCGATGACCGCCGCCATTTCAGGCCCGGATGGTGCCGCTGGCACCGTCACCGTCACGCCCACAGAATCAGGCGCGGCGCTGGTCCAAATCGATCTGTCCGGCCTGCCTGCGGGCCAGCATGCGATCCATGTGCATGAAACCGGCGACTGTTCCGCCGCTGATTTCACCAGCGCTGGCGGTCACTTGGCGGACGGGCACGACCACGGCGTGATGGCCGCCAATGGTCCGCATCCGGGCGATATCCCCAACATCACCGTGGCAGAAGACGGCACGGTGAAGATGGAATTCTTTAACGCGATGTTGACGCCAGAGCTGATGAATGACGAAGACGGCTCTGCTTTCATCGTGCACGCCGGGACTGACGATTACGCCAGCCAGCCGTCGGGTGCCGCAGGCGACCGGATCGCCTGCGGTGTGTTTGGCGAATAACTTAAAACGCCCATTCGCCTTTGCGCATCACCGGGACGATGTCCCCCGTCCGGGTGATGCCATCGATATCGACATCGCCAGATCCGATCATCCAATCGACATGGATCAGCGACTGGTTCGCGCCCTTTTGCTTTAGCTCGTCCTCGCCCAGCTCTGACCCGCCAGCGACCGTGTCCGCATAGGACTGGCCCAGCGCGATGTGGCAGGAGGCGTTTTCGTCGAACAGCGTGTTATAAAACAGCGTGCCTGACTGAGAGATCGGTGAGGAATGCGGCACCAGGGCGACTTCGCCAATACGGCTAGACCCGTCATCAACGCCCAGCAAGTCGCGGAACACCGCCTCGCCGGCTGACGCGGTCGCATCCACAATCTTGCCCGCTTCGAACCGGACAGAGATGTCGCGGATCACTGTGCCTTGATAGGCCAGCGGCTTGGTCGCGGACACTGTGCCGTCGACCTTATAGGCGTGCGGGCAGGTAAAGACCTCCTCTGTCGGAATGTTGGGCTGGCACACGACGCCATTAAGCGCAGGCGATGCGCCGCCCTTCCAAATGTGACCTTCGGCCAGACCAAGGCGCAGGTCGGTACCGGGGCCAGTGTATTGCAGCGCCTCGAAGTTCTGCGCGTTCAGCCACTTCACGCGGGTTTTCAGCTCTGCCGTGTGGTCAGCCCAGTTCTGCACCGGGTCTGCGCCATCAAGGCGGGACGCATCATAGATCGCGTCCAGCAGTTTGGACTGCGCCTCTTGCACCGGAACATCGGGAAAGACGCGCGCGGCCCATGCGGCACCGGGAAAGGCGACGATGTTCCAGTTCACCTCGAACCCGACAATCGGGCCCATCGCGGGTTTGCCAGCGATGGACACAGCCTTGGACGCCCGGGCGACCTTGCCAGCGTCTTGGTCTGCCAGCAGCATCGGGTCGTCGCCGGTGATCGCCATGCGCGCAGCCCCGCCCTTATAGGCTTTACCCAGACCTTCGTAGAACCAGTCGGCGGCCCGGTCAAAGCTGGCGTCATCAGCGTTTTCATACCGCGCCAGCGTGATCGCATCATCGGTAAAGAACGGCAGCACCAGACCGGCACCGGCCTTATAGGCGTGCACCGCAATCCGCTGCACCAACGGCAGGGCAGACATGTTTGCGGTGATAATCAAGTCCTGCCCCTTTTGCAGGTTCACACCGGTGCGCACGGCAACTTCGGCAAGACGGTCTAGTTTTTCAGGGTCTAGGTGGGATGACATAATGTGTCCTTTTCAGATGTGCCCCATACCTACGCCCGCTATGCGTATCGTCAAGCAGCGCGCGCCTGCTGACGTATCCTGTCAGCAGTGCCCCTTGAACCGGGGCGCTTCGAGGTCAAATATAGCGCAGCCCCAAAGGATTCCGCATGGCCTACGCCCAAACCGACAAACGTGAAATTGCTGACGCTGCCTATCTGTCTAATCCCGCGCCCAATGTGCGCGACAGGGAAAAGATGGAAGGCGGGCGCGCCTTTGTGCTCAAAACCGAATTCGAACCTGCCGGCGACCAGCCCAAGGCAATTGTCGAACTCGCGGGCGGCCTGCGCGCCGGCGAGCGGGATCAGGTGCTGCTGGGGGCGACCGGCACGGGCAAGACATTTACCATGGCGAAACTGATCGAAGACACCCAGCGCCCTGCGATCATCCTTGCGCCGAACAAGACGCTGGCGGCGCAGCTTTACGGCGAATTCAAAGGCTTCTTTCCCGATAACGCCGTCGAATACTTCGTCAGCTACTACGACTATTACCAGCCCGAAGCCTATGTCGCGCGGTCGGATACCTATATCGAGAAGGAATCCCAGATCAACGAGCAGATCGACCGGATGCGCCACTCGGCCACGCGGGCGCTGCTGGAACGGGACGATGTGATCATCGTGGCGTCCGTGTCATGCATCTACGGTATCGGCTCGGTCGAAACTTACGGCGCGATGACGCAGGACATCCACGTCGGCAAATCCTACGACCAGCGCAAGATCATGGCCGACCTGATCGCGCAGCAGTACCGCCGCAACGACGCAGGTTTTCAGCGCGGCTGTTTCCGCGTGCGCGGCGATAGTCTGGAAATCTGGCCCGCCCACATGGATGACCGCGCATGGAAGCTGTCGTTCTTTGGCGAGGAACTAGAGGCGATCACCGAATTCGACCCCCTGACCGGAGAGCGCACGGATACCTTTCAGAAAATCCGCGTCTACGCCAACAGCCACTACGTCACGCCGAAACCCACGATGCAGCAGGCCGTCATCGGTATCAAAAAAGAGCTGCGGATGCGGCTGGACCAGCTTGTCGCCGACGGCAAACTGCTAGAGGCGCAGCGGTTGGAACAGCGCACCAATTTCGATTTGGAAATGCTAGAGGCCACCGGTGTGTGCAACGGGATCGAGAACTATTCCCGCTATCTGACCGGCCGCGCCCCAGGAGAGCCGCCCCCCACCCTGTTCGAATTCATCCCCGACAATGCCATTGTTTTCGCTGACGAATCCCACGTCAGCGTTCCGCAAATCGGCGCGATGTATAAGGGTGACTTTAGGCGCAAGATGACGCTGGCAGAACATGGCTTCCGCCTGCCGTCCTGCATGGATAACCGCCCGCTCAAGTTCGAAGAATGGGACGCCATGCGCCCGCAATCCGTGTTCGTCAGCGCCACGCCAGCGGCGTGGGAGCTGGAGCAGACAGGCGGCGTCTTTACCGAACAAATCATCCGCCCCACGGGCCTGATCGACCCGCAGATCGAAATCCGCCCCGTCGAAATGCAGGTCGACGACCTGCTGGACGAGGTGCGCAAGGTCAACGCCGCAGGCTACCGCACGCTTGTTACGACCCTGACCAAACGCATGTCAGAAGACCTGACCGAATACATGCACGAACAGGGCATCCGCGTGCGCTACATGCACTCTGACATCGACACGATCGAACGGATCGAGATTTTGCGCGACCTGCGCCTTGGTGCCTTCGACGTGCTGATCGGCATCAACCTGCTGCGCGAGGGTCTGGATATTCCCGAATGCGGGCTTGTCGCTATTTTGGACGCGGACAAAGAAGGCTTTTTGCGCTCTGAAACCTCGCTTGTGCAGACCATTGGCCGCGCCGCGCGGAACGCCGAAGGCCGCGTGATCATGTATGCTGACCGCATCACCGGCTCTATGGAACGGGCGATGTTGGAAACCGAACGCCGCCGCACGCGGCAGATGGCCTATAACGTCGAACACAACATCACGCCGATGACCGTGAAAAAGAACGTCGAGGATATCCTTGCCGGCCTCTACAAAGGCGACGTGGACATGAACCGCGTCACCGCCAAAGTGGAACGCCAAGGGTCGAACATGAAGGCCGTTCTGGAAGGTCTGCGCACCGATATGCGCAAAGCGGCCGAGAACCTAGAGTTCGAAGAAGCCGCCCGCCTGCGCGACGAGTTGAAGCGGCTTGAGGCGGTTGAACTGGCCATCGCCGACGACCCACTGGCGCGCCAGCAGGCCGTAGACAAAGCGGTCGAGGATTCGGCCAAGGCGTCAGGCCGATCCACCGGTGGCCGCGGCGGCATGCGCGGCGGCAAGTCCCGATATGGCGGCAAGAAGAAGTAATTCCTAACGGCGGGGCGTGTCGGCACGTCCCGTCAGCGCCTTGAACAACACGACCAGCAGCACCGCGCCAATTATCCCCATCACCAAGATCGCAATCAGGCTTGCGCCGATCGCAGCCGTGACGCCCAGCAGCGCCAGCACAAAGGGCAGCGCGATTGCGCCAAGAATGCCTGCGATCACATAGGCGGCGCGGTTGCCGCCGGTAACAGCGGATGCAATCAACCCGGCCACAAGGCCGATGATCGCAAGGAATGTCAGCGCACCCCAGCCGACTACTTCGAAAAACGTCTCCATCACCGTCTCCATTTGTTAACCTTGATTTAGCATGATGGATGATGCGCAGCGGCGCAATGGGACCTGCCCCGCACCACCTTATGTGCAGCGGTGGGAACCTAGCCCCGCCGGGAGCGCGCGTCGTTGGCAACGACAAGGTGGCCGGTCGACCCCGATCGGCTCCACCATTTTGCGCCGTCTATGAACTATATATTTTGCATGCGGGATCGCGCCCTACTTGTGCGCCTCAAAATTCACGCCACTTACAGTTTTGTAACACTTTACCCAAGGACACCGGCCATGCGCCTTTTGTTGATCTCTGCTGCCCTGACCGCCTTTGCGCTGCCCGCGCTTGCGGATGATACCACCGGCACCGTTGTCGCCTATGACCGCGTGTCCCATGTGATCGTGCTGGACGACCGGTCCATCTGGGAAGTCCCCGCTGACTTCGCCCTGCCGACGGATCTGATCGCCGGTGATCGCATCCTGATCGACTACCAAAGCAATGGCGACAACGGCGTTGGCAAATTCCTCAGCATCACCCGCGTCGAAGGCTAAAGCTGCACCATTGGGGTGCCCTGCTGCCAGCGCCCCTTGACCAAAAAGCCGCGGTTTCCGATTTGCGGGAACTGCGGCCGCCACTCCATAAATCGATCATTGGTGACAACCCGCAGACCCGCCTTGATCGCATGTTCTAGCAGCACAGGATCGGCAGGGACGCCGGCGTCGACGACGGTCACGCGCTTTTCAGGCAGGCCCAGCATCGCCGCCATGGCGCGATCGCCCAGATACTGCCCTTTCAGTTTATACCCAACATTGGCGTCGAAATAGACATGAGGGCGCTCTCCGCTTTGGACCAGCTTGGCGATGACGCGGGTCAGAACCATATGCGACGCCTCGCCGTTCCAATGCATCACGTTTGATCCGTCCACGATCAAGGTTGCCGGACGGGCCTGTGCGCGCGGCGCTGGCCGTGTCGGCCGCCGCGCCCTGACCCGCCCCCGCTGCTGGCGCGGCTTGTTCCGCCCCCGCTGCCGGGCAGGCCCGTGCTGCACCAGCAACGACAGCCCGTCCCACAATAGACCCAGCGCCAAAACGATCAACGTCGCCACGCCAAGCGCGCGCAATGCGGCAGGATCCATCCCCGCCAGCGCGGCCAGCACGAACAGCGCGCCCAGCGCCCCTGCGACATTCAACATGATCTTCGCCTTAGCCCTTTTGCGCAGCGCCGCCGCCACAAGGGCGGCATCCGGCGATCACGCAAACGTCAAAACCTACGGTTGTGGTATCAGTGCTTTGACATCCCAAAGCAACCGCGATCCTACGTATCCCCCGCGCAATGGGGTGAAGCGCGAACCCGCGTGTCGCGGACAGACTGCGAACTGTCGCGGTCCTTGCTGCAATTTTAACCATTTGGTCACATTCTCTTGCAAATGATCGGGCCTGATCTCAAGATTGGGCTTGCCATCGCATTGCACCAGCTTACCGGAACCCAGCCATGAACCAGCACGCCTTGTCGAACGATCCCGCCGCAATCATCTCTGCCGACAAGGCCCATGTCTGGCACCATTTGGTGCAGCACAAACCTTTTGAAACCGTTGATCCGCGCATCATGGTCGAAGGCAAAGGCCTGCGCGTCTGGGACATCACAGGGCGCGAGCATCTGGACGCGGTGTCCGGCGCGGTCTGGACAGTGAATGTCGGCTACGGGCGCAAGCGGATCGCTGATGCGATGGCCGCCCAACTGACCAAGCTGAACTTTTATGCCGGTGCCGCTGGCAACATCCCCGCCGCACAGTTTGCCGAAATGCTCACCGCCAAAATGCCGGGGCTGGACCGCGTCTACTATGCCAACTCCGGGTCCGAAGCGAACGAGAAAGCCTTTAAGATGGTGCGCCAGATTGCGCACAAGCACCACGGCGGGCGCAAATACAAGATCCTGTACCGCGAGCGGGATTACCACGGCACCACCATCGCCAACCTGTCCGCTGGCGGTCAGGAAGAGCGGAATGCGCAATACGGCCCATTCACGCCCGGCTTTATCATGGTGCCGCATTGCCTTGAATACCGCCGCCAAGACGGATTAACCGACGCCGATTACGGCCGCCGCGCTGCCGACGCGATTGAAGAGGTGATCCTGCGCGAAGGCCCCGACACCGTCGGTGCGCTGTGCCTAGAGCCGATCACCGCAGGTGGCGGCATCATCACCCCGCCGCAGGGTTATTGGGACCGCGTGCAGGAAATCTGCAAAAAATACGACATCTTGCTGCATATCGACGAAGTCGTCTGCGGCCTTGGCCGGACCGGCACATGGTTCGGCTACCAGCACTACGGCGTGCAGCCCGACATCGTGACGATGGCCAAAGGCGTTGCCTCTGGCTATGCGGCGATTTCGTGCTGCGTGACGACGAATGCGGTGTTCGAACAGTTCAAGGACGACACGGACCACCTGTCCTATTTCCGCGACATCTCGACCTTCGGCGGCTGCACCGCCGGCCCGACAGCCGCGATCGAAAACATGGCGATCATCGAAGAAGAGGGTCTACTGGACAACTCCACCACCATGGGTGCCCACCTGCTAAGCAATCTACATGCGCTGATGGACAAACACGCCGTCATCGGCGACGTGCGCGGCCAAGGCTTGTTCGCCGGTGCGGAACTGGTGACAAACCGTGGCACCAAGGATCCGCTGAACGAAAAGCAGGTCGGCGCCATCGTCGCAGACTGCATGGGGCAAGGCGTGATCATCGGTGCAACCAACCGCTCTGTCCCCGGCTTTAACAACACCCTGCTGTTCGCCCCCGCCTTGATCGCGACGAAAGATGACATCGACGAAATCACCGGTGCCGTCGACAAGGCCCTGACCCGCGTCCTCGGGTAAGGGTCCGTCCTTCTTCTGGTCAAAAATATCTCGGGTTTTAGGGCAGAGCCCTAACCCGATTTTTCGCCGAAAAATCGGATCGCCCCCGGATGTTAGGCCGTGAAATATGCCCTTTGACCTCGCCCCAGCCGCAGCGGCCTTTCTGGCATGCGCCCTGCTTGGGGCGGCGATCATACGCGGCTATACAGGCTTTGGCTTTTCCGCGATTTTCATCGCCTGCGCGAGCCTTGTCACAAACCCGCTGCCTTTGATCCCGGTCGTCTTTATGGCAGAAATCGCCATGACATCCCTGCAAGCACGAGGCATGCGGGGGCACATTGACTGGCACCGCGCGGGCGCGTTGTTGGCGGGGGCGGCGCTGGCCCTCCCCGCCGCGATCTGGGTCATGTTGCAACTGCCCGCGCCAACGGTCCAACTGTTGATCAGCGCCATCATCGGGGTTCTGTCTCTCGTCATGCTCAGCGGTTGGACCCTCAAGCAGCCCTTAGGCCGCATGGGCCATGTCCTCACGGGCATAGTTGCAGGCAGCGCGAATGCAGCAGGTGTCGGCGGGTTGCCCGTTGCCGCCTGCCTTGGGGCGCAGCCGATCCCCGCCGCAACTTTTCGCGCGACGATGATCGTGTTTCTGACCGGCCTTGATCTGATGACCCTGCCCCTGCTGGGGCTTGGCGGCCAGATCACGACGGACACCTTTGCCGCAGCCTTGATCGCGACGCCCTTTCTTGCCGCTGGTATCCTGCTTGGCAATCGCCGCTTTGCCGCAGCGCCGCCCGCCACCTTTCGCCGCTTTGCCACGTGGTTGCTGCTTTGCTTGTCAGTGCTTGGTGTTCTGCGCAGCCTGACCTGATTGATACGGCCCGCTCTGCGCGGTTTTCCGTCGGTATTCTTGCCCCTTGCGCCGCAAACCGCTGCAGAGATTACCAAATTGATACACTGGTCATTGCGTCTGTCATCATGAACAATACCCGCACCATCAGCGCCGCGACCCGCAAGGGGGGCTGGTCCATGACGGACCGGGCCGGGTCACAGCAGCCAATGCGACAGGAGGGGCCCGTTTGCACATGATCCGCACGTCGACCAAGCCGCAACCTAGCGCCGCCCGCGCACGAAAGGCGAACCCATGACCGACCCTGTGCTCGACCTGTCCAAGCCCATCGGCACTGAAATCCGCAAAACCACCTGCTATATGTGCGCCTGTCGCTGCGGCATCGACGTGCATATGAAGGACGGCCCTGACGGCAAAAAACGCGCCGCCTATATCGAAGGCAATCGCGACCACCCGCTGAACAAAGGCGTGCTGTGCGCCAAAGGCTCTGCGGGCATCATGCAGCACAATGCGCCGTCCCGCCTGCGGGCACCGATGAAACGCACTGGCCCCCGCGGGTCGGGGGAATACGAAGAAATCACCTGGGACGAGGCGCTGGACCTTGCGACATCCTGGCTCAAGCCGCTGCGCGAAACAGCACCGGAAAAGCTGGCGTTCTTTACCGGGCGCGATCAGTCGCAAAGCTTTACCTCGCTTTGGGCGCAGGGCTTTGGCACGCCGAACTACGCCGCCCACGGCGGCTTTTGCAGCGTGAACATGGCGGCGGCGGGCATCTATACGATGGGCGGCGCGTTCTGGGAATTTGGTCAGCCGGACTGGGACCATACCAAGCTGTTTCTGCTGTTCGGCGTGGCCGAAGATCACGACAGCAACCCGATCAAAATGGGGATCGGCAAGCTGAAGGCGCGGGGCGCGCGCATCGTCGGCGTGAACCCGATCCGGACCGGTTATAACGCTGTTGCCGACGATTGGTTCGGCGTGACCCCGGGCAATGACGGGCTGCTGATCCTATCGCTAATCCACTGCCTGATGACCGCAGGCCAGATCGACACCGACTATCTGGCGCGCTTCACCAATGCCTCTGTCCTGGTGAACCAAGACCCCAAATCGCCAGACTATGGCCTGTTCATCCGCGACGACGAACTACGCCCGCAAGTGATCGATCGCCGCACCGGCAAGCTAGCCCCGTGGAACGGGACCGGTGTCGAACCCAGCCTGACCGGCACATGGCGCAACGCGGGTTTCACCCACCGCAGCGTGTTTCACCTGATGGCCGACCGTTATACCGACCCGGTCCATGCGCCCGAAAACGTGGCGGACCGCGTCGGCATCCCCGCGTCCCGCATCCGCCAGCTGGCCGCCGATATGGCCGACGTCGCCTTCAATCAGCCCGTCATTCTGGACCAGCCTTGGACCGATTTCCGCGGCAAAAAGCACGACCAAATGATTGGCCGCCCCGTCAGCGTCCACGCCATGCGCGGCATCAGCGCCCATTCCAACGGCTTTCAGACCTGCCGCGCCCTGCATACGCTGCAGATCATCCTCGGCGCGGTGGAAACCCCCGGCGGCATGCGCTTTAAACCGCCCTACCCCAAGCCCGCGACGGCCCACCCCAAACCGCATTGCAAAGTTGTCCCCGGTCAGCCGCTGGACGGCCCCCACCTTGGTTATCCCCAAGGGCCAGAGGATCTGTGCTTGACCGACGCTGGCGATCCAGCGCGCATCGACAAGGCCTTCACCTGGGAAAACCCCATGTCCGCCCATGGCCTGATGCATATGGTTATCAGCAATGCCCACGCGGGCGATCCCTATAAAATCGACACGCTATTTATGTATATGGCGAATATGTCGTGGAATTCGTCGATGAATACGCGCGGCGTGATCGACATGCTGACCGACCAAACCGAGGACGGCGACTATGTCATCCCGCGGATCATCTATTCCGACGCCTATGCGTCTGAAATGGTGGCCTACGCCGACCTGATTTTGCCCGATACAACCTACCTGGAGCGTCACGACTGCATTTCCCTGCTCGACCGCCCAATCTGCGAGGCGGACGCCGTCGCTGACGCGATCCGCTGGCCCGTCGTCGAACCGGACCGCGACGTGCGCGCCTTTCAATCCGTGCTCTGCGATCTGGGTGCGCGGCTGGACTTGCCTGGTTTCGTAAACGCCGACGGCAGCGCCAAATACGCCGACTACGCCGATTACATCACCCACCACCTGCGCCGCCCCGGCATCGGCCCACTGGCGGGCTGGCGCATAGGCGACAACGGATTACAAGGCGGGCGCGGTGAGCCGAACGACAACCAGCTGAACGAATACATCGCCAACGGCGGCTTCTGGACCAGCCATATCCCGGCAGAGGCAGCATACTACAAACCCTTCAACCGCGCCTATCAGGACTGGGCGGTAACCATGGGTCTGTATGACGCGCCGCAGCCCTATATCTTTCAGCTTTACGTCGAACCGATGCGCCGCTTTCAGCTCGCTGCCGAAGGGCACGGTTTGCGCCAGCCCCCCGACCACCTGCGCGGCCAGATCAAAGTCACCATGGACCCCCTGCCGATCTGGTATCCCCCGTTCGAGGATGGCCATATCGACCCCGCCGAATACGACCTGCACGCCCTGACCCAGCGGCCCATGGCGATGTATCACAGCTGGGGCGGCCAGAATGCGTGGCTGCGGCAAATCCACGGGCATAACCCGCTTTATGTACCGATGAAAATCTGGACCAAGCACGGCTTCAAGGACGGCGACTGGGCCCGCGTAACCTCGGCCCACGGGTCGATCACCGTGCCTGTCGCGCTGCAGGAATCCCTGAACGAAAACACAGTCTGGACGTGGAACGCCATTGGCAAACGCAAGGGCGCTTGGGCGCTGGACAAGGACGCGCCGGAGGCAACAAAAGGCTTCCTGCTAAACCACCTAATCCACGAGCTGCTGCCGCCTAAAGGCGACGGTCTGCGCTGGTCCAATTCCGACCCGATTACCGGCCAGGCCGCGTGGTTCGACCTACGCGTCAAAATCGAAAAATCCGGCGCACCGCAAGAATCGCAACCGATCCTGCCGCCCATAGCGTCCCCGCTTCCGCAGGCACCGCGCAGCCTGCGCTGGAAGGTTGGCAAAGCATGATCGTTCTTTCGCACCGCCCCGCCCTCCTTCTTCTGGTCAGAAATACCTCGGGGGGAGTCCGCAGGACGGGGGGCTGGCCCCCCCGATTTTTCACCGAAAAATCACCCTTCCGCAAAGGCTGCATCACATGACAACCTTGCCGCCGCCCTCTGCCGTAAAGCTCGGCCTTGTGATCGACCTTGATACCTGCGTTGGCTGTCATGCCTGCGTCGTAGCCTGCAAAGCGTGGAACACGCAAAGCGATCTGGGCGCGCCGCTCTCGGACCAAGACCCTTACGGCGCGGACCCCAGCGGCACATTCCTGAACCGCGTGCACAGCTACGAGGTGACCCCGCAGGACCGCCCGACGCAGCAAGTCCACTTTCCCAAATCCTGCCTGCACTGCGACGACGCGCCCTGCGTCACCGTTTGCCCCACGGGTGCCAGCTATAAACGGCAGGCCGACGGCATCGTCTTGGTGAACGAGGACGCTTGCATCGGCTGCGGGCTGTGCGCTTGGGCCTGTCCTTATGGCGCGCGGGAAATGGACCCGGCGGCGGGGGTGATGAAGAAATGCACGCTTTGCGTCGATCGCATCTATAACGAGGCCCTGCCAGAGGTCGACCGCACCCCCGCCTGCGTGCGGACCTGCCCCGCAGGCGCGCGGCACTTTGGCGATCTGGGCGATGCGGACTCGGACGTCAGCAAGCTGGTGGCCGAACGCGGCGGCTTTGATCTGATGCCAGAGATGGGGACCAAGCCCGTGAACAAATATCTGCCGCCGCGGCCCCGCGACGCCGATCAAATCAATATCCTTGCGCCCTTGCTGGCCCCCGTGGCCAGCGACGGCAAAGGGCTGATTGCGTGGCTGGACAAAGCGTTGTCCAAGCTGTCGGGGGGACATGCCTGATGCATCCGGCACCTTCCGTCATTTTATTCACGACGTTTTCCGGGCTCGGGTTCGGCCTGCTGTTCTGGCTTGGCCTTGGCCAACCCGCCCCCACCGGCTGGGTCGCCTTTGCGTTTTTTGCGCTGGCCTATGCCATGGCGGTCGGCGGGCTTTTGGCATCGACATTCCACCTTGGCCATCCAGAGCGTGCCTATTTGGCAGTCACCCAGTGGCGCACCAGCTGGCTGTCCCGCGAAGCGATCGCGGCGATTGCGACGCTGCTGACAGGCGGGGTGTTCGCCTTGCTGCGGATCTGGGACATCTCGGCCGCGCCCTTGGGATGGCTGGTATCGCTGGGTTGCCTTGCCACCGTTTTCACCACCGCGATGATCTATACCCAAATGCGCACCGTGCCGCGCTGGCGCCACTGGACGACGCCCGCGCTGTTTCTAGCGCTGTCGCTGGCGGGCGGGGCCATCTTGGCCAATCGCGGCAGTGCCGCGCTGGTCCTGCTGGCCTTGGCCGCCGTCTTGCAACTGGTTGCGTGGATCACGGGCGATATGCGCTTGCAGCAGTCTGGCACGACAGTGGGCACTGCCACCGGGCTAGGTGACATCGGCCGCGTCCGCGCATTCCTGCCGCCGCACTCTGGGTCAAACTATCTGCTACGGGAATTTGTTTATGTTGTCGGCCGCCGCCATGCGCTGCAGCTGCGCGCCATCGGGCTGATCCTGGCCTTTGGCGTGCCGATCCCGCTGATTGCGGCCGGGCTTGGTCATATCACAGCGCTGGTCGCCGTACTGGCCCATATCGCCGGCGTGCTCTGCCTGCGTTGGCTGTTTTTCGCACAGGCCGAACATGTGGTCGGCCTGTACTATGGAAAGCGATAGCGGCGGGGCGGTCCGATTTTTCGGCGAAAAATCGGGTTGGGGCGCTGCCCCAAACCCCGAGGTATTTTTGACCAGAAGAAGGGTGGACCTTACGTTCTGATGCGCGCTTCGTTCTTTGCGTCAAACAGGTAGACACGGTTTGCGTCGATGGTGATGCCGACGCGGTCCCCGAGACGCGAGCGGTGGTCGCCGCGTTCCTCAATGACGATCCGCTCTCCGGTGTCGCCCAGAAGATAGACGTAGGACACGCCGCCAAGGCTTTCGGTCAAGTCGACCGTGTGCGTGTCGCCGTCCGCATCCACGACAAGGTGCTCTGCCCGCATACCGACGGTGACAGGGCCACTATGCGATGTGACGCCAAGGTCGAAGTGTGCCTTCATCCCCGGGACTGCGACCGTGCCATTCGCGATTTCGCCGCCCATGAAATTCATTGCGGGGCTGCCGATAAAGCCGGCGACGAATTTGTTGTCTGGGTCGCGGTACAGGTCCATCGGTGCGCCGACCTGTTCGATCACGCCTTTGCGCAGCACGACGATTTTGTCAGCCAGCGTCATCGCCTCGACTTGGTCGTGGGTAACATAGATCATCGTCGCGCCGATTTCCTTGTGAAGGCGGGCGATTTCGACGCGCATCTCGACGCGCAGTTCAGCGTCAAGGTTCGACAGCGGCTCGTCGAACAAGAACACCTCTGGCCCGCGCACGATGGCGCGGCCGATACTGACACGCTGGCGCTGACCGCCGGACAGGGCGGCGGGCTTGCGGCTGAGGTATTCGTCTAGCTTTAGGATCCGCGACGCCTCTGCCACCTTGGCAGCGATTTCCGCCTTGGGGTGGCCGTTCATTTTAAGGCCGAATCCCATGTTATCCTGCACGGTCATATGCGGGTAAAGCGCGTAGGTTTGGAACACCATGGCCACGCCGCGGTCGGATGGATCAAGGCGCGTCACGTCCCGCGCGCCGATGTTGATCTGGCCTGCGGTCGTTTCCTCTAGCCCTGCGATCATGCGCAGCAGGGTGGATTTGCCGCAGCCTGACGGGCCGACAAAGACGCAGAATTCGCCGTGTTCAACTTCTAGATCGATGCCGTGAACGACCTGGATGTCGCCATATTTCTTGATTGTATTCTTAAGCGTTACGCCCGACATGAATTATTCCCCCGCGAGTTTCAGTGTGTGTGTCCCGTGATCGGGAAAGCTCCATTTCGCCGCGTCCTGCGCGATGGCATCGGCCGCGTCGCGCACTTTGGGGGCCAGTGTTTCCAGCCCCTTTAGATCGGTACGCGCTGTTGTGCTGGTGACGGACACCGCGCCCAGCACCCTGCCTGACGGCGTCAGAATTGGCATGGCGATGCAGATGATCCCCGGCTCGTGTTCTTCGCGGTCAAAGGCATATCCGCGTGCCCGGATCGCCTGCAGTTCCTGCCGCAAGGCGGCGGGCGTTGTCAGGGTGCCGGGCTGAAATCTGTGGAACGACTGCTGCGCGATGATGTCATCCGCCTGCGCGTCATCGGTAAAGGCCAGCATCGCTTTGCCAACGCCCGTGCAATAGACGGGTCCAACTTTGCCCGCCTGAGAGAACATCTCGACCGGGTGGGCAGCGTTGCGTTTATCTAAATACAGCACCTGCGCGTGATCCAGTTGCGCCAGATGCACAGTTTCGCTGGTGGCAACGGACAGCCGCAACAAATGCGGGCTGGCGACTTGCACAAGGCTTGATTGTGCCCAAGCGGCATGGGCCAGCCGCACCAGCCGCGCACCGGGGGCATAGGTTTGCCGGTCCAGATTATAGGACAGCATATTCTGGCTCACGAGCGTTTGCAGAAGGCGATACAGCGTTGGCTTTGGATAGGCGCTATCCGCCAGTACCTCAGAAAATCGTACCGGGCGGCCAAAGCTGGCCACCTGATCTAACACCTCTAGTGCTTTGCCGACTGTGCCATCGCCGCTGCCGCTGCCGCTGCCTGCCATATCCATCCCTCTCCCTCACCCGAATGCTGCGCTGCCGCGTAACGGGTGTGTTGACAAGCCTAGGGGATTCGCGATTAAGTATCAATATCCAAAACCAAGTTTCAAATAATGAAACCATTGGACGCAAATTTAGGGAGGAAACCAAATGTTGCGCAAACCACTCACCGCCGGTCTGGCACTTTCGATCGCTCTGCTTGCTGGCACATCTGCCATCGCCCAGCAGCGCGTGCTGACGTTCAACACCGACACGTCTGACCCCGCACCAAAAGCCGCCTTTGAGGCGCTGATCACTGATTTCGAGGCCGAATATCCCGACATCGACGTGCAGGTGAACCTGTTCGACCACGAGGGCTACAAGACTGCGATCCGTAACTTCCTGACCGCTGACAGCCCGGACCTTGCCAACTGGTACGCCGGCAACCGCATGAAGCCTTTCGTTGACGCAGGCCAGTTCATGGATGTGTCCGACGTTTGGGCCGACAATGGCCTGAACGAACAGCTGGCCTCTGCCGCGTCGTCCATGACCATCGACGACAAGCAGTGGGGCGTGCCCTATACCTACTACCAGTGGGGCATGTATTATAACAAAGCCCTGTACGAGCAGGTCGGCGCACAGGTTCCAGAAACCTATGACGCGTTCGTCGAGAACTGCAAATTGTTCAAAGACGCAGGCATCGACTGCTTGACCACTGGCACATCCGCGATGTGGCCCGGCGCTGGTATCTTTGACTATTTCAACCTGCGCACCAACGGCTACGACTTCCACATGCAGTTGACCGGCGGCGAAATCCCGTGGACAGACGAGCGTGTGCGCGAAACCTTTGCGCAGTGGAACCGTCTGGTCGAGCCGGGCTATATCACTGCCAACGCCGCTGCCATCGACTGGCAGGACGCTGCGGCCCTGATGAGCCAAGGTAAGGCTGCGAACTATGTCATGGGCAACTTTGCCGTGGCCACGTTCAAAGACGGCGGCATGACCGACGATACGCTGGGCTTCTTCCCGTTCCCAACGATCAACCCTGACGTCGCCCGCGCCGAAGACGCGCCGACTGACACGGTCCACATCCCTGCCGGTGCGAAGAACCCAGAAGACGCCAAGACCTTCCTTGCGTTTCTGGCCCGCGCCGATGTGCAGACCAAGCTGAACGCCGCCCTTGGCCAGCTGCCCGTCAACAACGAGTCCACCGTGGACGAAGCTGACCCCTTCCTGTCCCAAGGCTTCGAGATGCTGTCGACCGCATCTGGTCTGGCGCAGTTCTTTGACCGTGACGCGCCTGCCGAAATGGCCGCATCGGGCATGGAAGGCTTCCAAGAGTTCATGGCGTACCCAGACAATCTGGAAGACATCCTGACCCGTCTGGAATCCGATCGTCAGCGTATCTACGCAAAGTAAAACTTGATGGCGGCCCCTGTTGCAGGGGCCGCCGTTCATCGCAAGGGGGGACTACACCATGACCGCACTACCCGACGCCCACGGACCCAAGCGGTCTTGGTGGAAATCCAACCAACAAAAGCTGACGCCTTGGCTGTTTCTGGCCCCGGGCATATTAATGTTTGCGGTCTACGTCGTCTGGCCCATCTTCGCGTCGTTCCAGTTTTCGTTCTATGATTGGGACGGATTGTCGCCCAAAGAATGGGTCGGCTGGGGCAATTACCAAGAGCTTTGGGGTGATCGCAATTTCATCATCTCGCTGAAAAACAACCTGATCTGGCTGGTACTTTACATGCTTGCCGTGCCTGCGGGTCTGGGGATCGCGATTTTCCTGAACCAGACGGTCAGCGGTATCCGCATCTATAAGTCCCTGTTCTTTTTCCCTTTCGTGATTTCCCAAGTCGTCGTCGGCCTGATGTTCGCGTGGTTCTATGCGCCCAACTTCGGCCTGTTCTTTCAGCTGACCGAATGGCTGTTTGGCACCGGCACCGCGGTGCTGGCGAACCCCGACTACGCGACCTATGGCATTATCGTCGCCGGCCTATGGCCGCAGATTGCCTATTGCATGATCCTTTACCTGACCGGCCTGAACAACGTCGCTCCCGATCAGATCGAGGCGGCCCGTCTGGACGGTGCCAAGGGCCTGAAAATGCTGTGGTATGTCGTGCTGCCGCAGCTGCGCCCCGCCACGTTTATCGCCGTCGTCGTCACAGTCATCGGCGCCCTGCGCAGCTTTGACCTTGTGTCGATCATGACCAACGGCGGCCCCTTTGGCCAAACCCGCGTGCTGTCGTTCTACATGTATGAAAAAGCGCTGTCGGAATACGGCTACCGCATGGGTTATGGCGCTGCCATTGCCGTTGTTCTGTTCCTGATCATGATGGTCTTCATCGCCGGCTTTGTCTGGAAGATGGTCCGCGACGAGAGAGGCCACTAAGATGTTCCCACGCCCCATTGCCCAGCGGTCCCGCGCCGCACAACTGACCTATCAGGCCCTGCTGCCCGTGGCCCTGATCCTGTGGCTGCTGCCCTTGCTTGGCATCGCCATGACGTCCATCAAACCGTCCTCCGATCTGGCGGCTGGCAACTATTTTGGCCTGCCTACGCATATCGCGATTGAAAACTACTGGACGGTCCTGTTCGATTTCGACCTGTGGAAATACATCCGCAACTCTTTCATCGTCACGATCCCGACCGTGATCGGGTCCGTCGCCCTGTCCTGCCTGACCGGCTTTGCCCTTGGCATTTACCGCTTCAAAGGCAACCTGCTGATCTTTTTCATGTTCGTGGCGGGTAACTTTGTGCCGTTCCAGATCCTGATGGTCCCGGTTCGCGACCTGACGCTGAACCTTGGCATGTACAACACACCGCAGGCGCTCATCCTGTTCCACATCGCCTTTCAGACCGGGTTTTGTACACTGTTCATGCGCAACTTTATCGCCGCCCTGCCGCGCGAACTGATCGAGGCCGCCCGCGTCGAAGGCGTGGCCGAATGGCGCATCTTTTGGTTCGTCGTCCTGCCCCTGATGAAGCCCGCGATTGCCGCGCTGTCGGTGCTGATCTTTACCTTCATCTGGAACGACTTCTTCTGGGCGACCGTGCTGACCACTAGCGCCGAAACCCGTCCCGTTACCGCTGGCCTGTCATCGCTCAACGGCCAGTGGGTCGCCGCGTGGCATCTGGTCTCTGCCGGGTCCATCGTCGCCGCCCTGCCCCCTGTCGCGATGTTCTTTTTGATGCAAAAGCACTTCATCGCTGGCCTCACCCTCGGAGCCGTCAAGTAAATGACCCACTATCGTCTTGATGCCGGTCGCCAGACGATCGTTCTGGCCGCCCCCGCGAACGGTTTGCCGCATTGCACCTATTGGGGTGCGCGGCTGCCGGACGGGACCGACCTTGGCGCGATTGCCGCCGCTGCCGAAATCGACCTGACGGGCGGTATGCTGGATGCCAACCCGCTGGTCACGCTGTGTCCGCAAACCGCGTCTGCCTTTCCGGGGCAGCCGGGGCTAGAGGTGCGCAGCAAGGATGGCACGCCCCTGCGCCCCGTCTTTGCACAAACCGCGACCAAACGGGCAGAGGCACTGTCGCTGTCCTATGCTGACGCCGCCCTTGGGCTGACCCTGACCTTCAAGTTCAGCGCCGATGCAGCGACTGGAATCATCACCGCCCAAACCGCGCTGGATGCAACACAACCTGTCCTGTGCGACTGGCTGTCCGCGCCGACCCTGCCCGGCCCGCAACTGGCCGACGAGATGATCGATTTCGCGGGCCGCTGGTGCGATGAATTCCAGCCCGTCCGCACACCTTGGGCCGCTGGCATCCGCGCCCGCGACAACCGCACGGGCCGCACCGGGCACGAACATTTCCCCGCGCTAATCCTGCCCGCCCGCGGCTGCACCAATACGGGCGGAGAGGCGCACGCCCTGCACTATGGCTGGTCCGGCGGCCACCGCATGATCGCAGAGGAGCTTCCCGACGGGCGCCGCCAGATCCAGTTCGGCCACGCCAGCGGCAGCGATCCCCTGCCCGGCACCCATTTCGAAAGCGCCCCGCTTTATGTGGCCTATTCGGACACAGGCTTGAACGGCTGCGCTGTCAGCTTTCAGCGCCACCTGCGCGACCGCATCATCACCTGGCCGCAGCCAAACACACCCCGCCCCGTGCACTACAACTGCTGGGAGGCGATCTATTTCGACCACTCTCTGTCTGCCCTGACCGCCATCGCCGACCGCGCCGTTGCACTAGGGGCAGAGCGTTTCGTGCTGGACGACGGCTGGTTTAAGGCGCGCAATGACGACACCACCAGCCTTGGCGACTGGACCATCGACGCCGCGAAATGGCCAGACGGGCTGACCCCGCTGATCGACCATGTCCACAGCCTTGGCATGACCTTTGGCCTGTGGTTCGAGCCTGAGATGGTCAACGCCGACAGCGACATGGCCCGCAATCACCCAGATTGGATCCTTGGCCCAATGGATCAGCCGCTTGGCCGGGGCCAATTTGTGCTGGACATGGCGAACGCCGATCTGCGCGAGAACCTGTTTGATCAAATCAGCAGCATTCTAGCCAGCCACGACATCGAATACATCAAATGGGACCACAACCGAGTGCTCCCCCATAACGACGCGGCCCAGACACGCGGCACCTACGCCCTGCTGGACCGCCTGCGCACAGCCCATCCAGAGGTAGAGATTGAATCCTGCGCCTCTGGCGGTGGACGCATCGACTTTGGCATTTTGAAGCACACCCAGCGCGTCTGGCTGTCCGACAGCAACGACGCCCTGACGCGCCTGCGCATTCAGCACGATGCGGCCCTGTTCTTGCCATCCTGCGTCACCGGCAGCCACGTTGGCCCGCGCCACTGCCACACGACCGGACGCGTCCATTCCATCAGCTTCCGCGCATGGGTCGCCGCCCAGCGCCACATGGGGTTCGAGATGGACCCGCGCGAGTTGACACAGGACGAGGCCGCGACCCTCACGCGGGTCACCGCGTGGTACAAAGCCAACCGCGACTGGATGCGCAGCGCCGATATCTTGCGGCTGGAAAGCGCGGACCCCGCCATCATCGCCGAACAGCAGCTAGCCGCCGATGGCACGCGGTTTGTCGTCTTCGCGGGCCACGCAGGCACCAGCACACAGATCGCGCCGCGCCCGCTGCGCCTGACGCGGCTTGATGCGGATGCCACCTACACGATTGATATCGCGAACAAAGACGACCTATCCACCCTGTCACGCGGCACGCCTGCGCTGAAATATGGCCCCTTGACCCTGACGGGCCGTACGTTGATGTCACAGGGCATTGCCCTACCCTATGCCGTCCCCGACAGCATATGGATCATCGAAGGACATCGCCTATGACAGCCCAGTTTCAAGACCTTGAAAATGCCCACGTTTTTATCACCGGCGGCGGCGGCGGCATCGGTGCCGCGCTGACGGAATCTTTTCTGACGCAAAAGGCCAAGGTCAGCTTTGTCGGCCGCTCTGACTACAGCGATTTCGCGGACGACATGGCGGAAAAAACCGGCACTAAGCCGTTCTTCCTGCAATGCGACGTCACCGACACCAAGGCGCTGCACGCCGCGATGGACGAAGCTGTCGCCAAGCAAGGCGCACTGAAAGTCCAAATCAACAACGCCGCTGCCGACACGCGCATGGACCCCGCCGACATCACGGTCGAAGATTGGGACAACCAAATTGCCGTGAACCTGCGCCACTACTTCTTTGCCTGCCAAAAGGCGGGTGCGCTGATGACGGATGGCGGTTCAATCATCAACTTTTCGTCGGCCAGCTACCAGATCGCGGGGGAACAGCTTGCGCCCTATGTGTCGTCAAACGCAGGCATCCTCGGGCTGACACGCTCGCTGGCCCGCGACTGGGGCCCGCGCGCTATTCGCGTGAACGCGATCTCTCCCGGTCTTGTGCTGACCAAAAAGCAGATTGAAGAGGTGCACACCGATGAAGACCTTGCTGAATTCCGCAAAAAGCAGTGCATCCCCGAAAACCTGTACCCCGAAGACGTGCCGGGTACCGCGCTGTTCCTTGCCTCTGATCTGTCGCGCATGATGACCGGGCAGTGCCTGTTCATTGACGGCGGCTTGGCGTTCACAGGATGAGTGCCGCCGCCGCCACATGGATCGCCGCCGATTGGGGCACGACGCATCTGCGCGTTTGGGCCATGTCGGACAGTGGCACCGTGCTGGCGGCGGCTGGGTCCGCCGACGGCATGGGCACGCTGACCCGCGACGGCTTTGCCCCGGCGCTGGACGCCCTGACCGCCGATTGGCCCGCCGTGCCCGTGATTGCCTGCGGCATGGTCGGGTCCCGCCAAGGCTGGACAGAGGCACCCTATTCCGCCGTCCCCTGCCCCGCGCTGGCCAGCAACCTGACCCTTGCAGGCACCCGTTGCCACATCATTCCGGGGCTGAAACAAGCCAGCCCCGCCGATGTCATGCGCGGCGAAGAGACCCAGATCGCAGGCTTTTTGTCGCTGAACCCGCGCTGGGACGGCGTGATCTGCCTACCAGGCACCCACACCAAATGGGTGCACGTCAGCGCGGATGAAGTCGTCAGCTTTCAGACTGTAATGACCGGCGATCTGTTCGCCGCCATCACGGGCCACACCGTGCTGCGCCATTCGTGCACCGACGGCTGGGACGACGCGGGCTTTTTGCAAGGCGTCGATGACGCTATCGCCCGCCCGGAAAAGCTAGCCGCGCGCCTGTTTTCCTTGCGCGCCGAAGGGTTACTAAACGATCTGCCCAATGCCACCGCGCGCGCGCGCCTGTCGGGGCTGCTCATCGGGGCAGAACTTGCCGCGACCAAGCCCTATTGGCTCGGGCAGCAAATCGCCGTGATCGGCGCTGGCACCTTGGCGGGGCTTTACGTGACGGCCCTTGGGGCGCAGGCTGCCCCGGCGACCCAAGTCAACGCGGACCGCGCCACACTGGCCGGGCTAACCGCCGCCTATCGCAGCTGGAAGGACCAGACATGACCCGCCCCATCATCGCCATCCTGCGCGGCGTCACGCCCGACGATGCCGTCGCCGTCGCCCGCGCCTGCATCGATGCAGGCATCACGCGGATAGAGGTGCCGCTGAATTCCCCCGCACCCTTCGACAGCATACGCCGTATGGCAGACGCCCACGGCGATATCGCTGAAATTGGCGCAGGTACTGTGCTGACGCCAGACGACGTGAACCGCGTCCGCGATGCTGGCGGAAAGCTGATCGTATCCCCCAATGCCGACCCGCGCGTGATCATGGCGACCAAGGCCGCAGGCATGGCCAGCTGGCCCGGCGTGATGACACCAACGGAATGCTTTGCGGCGCTAAAAGCCGGCGCTGACGGGCTCAAGATTTTTCCCGCCTCGCTGATCGGTCCCGCCGGCATCAAAGCCATGCGCGCCGTGCTGCCTACGGATTGCCCGGTCTATGCCGTCGGCGGCGCTGGTCCCGATAACTTTGGCGACTGGATCAAGGCAGGTGCCGACGGCTTCGGCATCGGCACCGCGATTTACACTCCCGGTCTAAGCGCCGAAGACGTTGCCACCCGCGCCCGCGACATCGTGGCCGCCTTTGACGCAGCCATCCAATGATCTTCGACGCTACTCCCTGCACCTTGGGCGAAGGCCCGCTCTGGCACCCTGAACGCGATCAGCTGTTCTGGTTCGATATCCTGTCGCGCCGCATGCACACCAAAGGGCAGCATTGGGATTTCCCCGGCCATGTCTCGGCTGCGGGCTGGGTGGATTATGAAACGCTGCTCGTCGCCTCTGACATCGCACTCAGCCGCTTTGACATCGCCTCTGGCGACACCGTCAAGATCATGGATCTGGAACACGATCTGGCGGGCAACCGGTCCAACGATTGCCGCGCCGACCCGCAGGGCGGCTTCTGGATTGGCACGATGGGGTTAGGGGCAGAGGCAGGCCACGGCAGCATCTGGCGCTATTACCGGGGCGCGCTGCGCAAGATCTACGCCGACCTTGCGATCAGCAACTCGATCTGCTTCGCCCCAGACGGCAAAACCGCCTATTTCACCGACACCCCCACCAAACAAATCATGCGCGTCGCGTTGGACGCCGCTGGCTGGCCCACAGGCACACCGCAAGTCCATATTGACCTGACCGGCACGGACTATAACCCCGACGGCTCTGTCGTGGACGCCGCGGGCAACCTGTTCAATGCGCAATGGGGTGCGGGCCGCGTCGCCGTCTACGACCCACAAGGCCAGTTCATCGAAGCCTTCGCCTTCCCCGCGCACCACACATCTTGCCCGGCTTTTGGCGGCGCGGACCTGTCGACGCTCTATGTGACTTCGGCCCGCCAAGGCATCGACGCCCCGGACGACGCCCAAGGCGCGACTTACGCCATCAAAACCAGCTACACCGGCCAACGGGAACACCGCGTTATCCTTTAAACGCGGGCGTCCCCCATCATCTTGCCAAAAATACTCAAAAAGGTCCCAGACATGACCCGCACGCTCGGCGTTTGCTACTACCCCGAACACTGGCCCGAATCCCAATGGGCCGTTGATGCCGCCCAGATGAAGGCCACCGGCCTGACGTGGGTGCGCATTGGTGAATTCGCCTGGAGCCTGATGGAGCCCACCCCTGGCACCTACGACTGGGATTGGCTGGACCGGGCTGTTGAAACCCTTGGCAATGCTGGCCTCAAGGTCGTGATGGGCACCCCCACTGCCACCCCGCCGCGCTGGTTGGTGGACAGCATGCCCGACATGCTGCCCGTCGACGCGCAGGGGCGCACGCGGGGCTTTGGCTCGCGCCGTCATTATGATTTCAGCCATATGGGCTACCGCGACGCATGTCGCCGCATCGCAACCGCGATGGGCGAGCGCTATGGCCGGAATCCCCATGTCGCCGCTTGGCAGATCGACAACGAATACGATTGCCACGATACGACGCTGTCTTATTCGGGTGCTGCAAAGCAGGGGTTTCAGGATTGGCTTGCGCAGAAATACCAAAGCACGGACGCGCTGAACCGGGCTTGGGGCAATATCTTTTGGTCAATGCAATACGACACCTTCGACCAGATCGAATTGCCGAACCTGACCGTGACCGAACCCAACCCCGCGCATGTGCTGGATTTCCGGCGCTACAGCTCTGACCAAGTCGCCGCGTTCAACCGCGTACAGGTCGACGCCCTGCGTCCTTTGACCGACACGCCGCTGATCCACAACTACATGGGCCGCACGCTGACGTTTGATCATTTCAAAGTCGGTGCTGACCTCGATATCGCGTCGTGGGACAGTTACCCCATCGGCTTTCTGTCCGATAGGATCGAAGGGACGACGAAGGAAAAGCAGACCTATCTGCGCCAAGGTCACCCGGATAACCAAGCCTTTCACCACGACCTGTATCGCGCTGTCGGCAATGGCCGCCTTTGGGTGATGGAACAGCAACCCGGCCCGGTAAACTGGGCCCCCTACAACCCGGCCCCCCTGCCCGGCATGGCCCGCCTTTGGGCATGGGAAGCTTTCGCCCACGGGGCAGAGGCCGTCTGCTATTTCCGCTGGCGTCAGGCCCCCTTTGCGCAGGAACAAATGCACGCAGGCCTGCTGCGCCCCGACAGCGCACCCGCCCCGGCCTTGGGCGAGGCCGCGCAGGTCGCGGCAGAAATCGCTGCCATGCCAGACCTTGATCACGCCACAGGCTCTGCCGCGCTGATCTTTGATTACGAGAGCGCATGGGCGTGGGATACGCAGCCGCAGGGTGCGGACTTTGACATGTTCCGCCTTGCCTTTGCCGCCTACCGCGCCTTGCGCCGGGCGGGTCTGTCCGTGGACATCCTGCCGCCCCATACGGGCGATCTGTCGGCCTATAAACTGGTCCTTGCCCCCGGCCTGATGACGATTTCGGACAACCTGCGCGCCGCTTTGGCAACATACGAAGGCATCGCGCTGATCGGCCCGCGCAGCGATCTGAAAACCCGCGACATGGCGATCCCCGTACCCATGGGCCCATCCCTGCCCGACACTGACGTCACCGTCACACTGACCGAAAGCCTGCCTCCCAGCGACAAGATCAAGCTGCAAGGCGGCGGCCGTTTCCGCCATTGGTTCGAACATCTGGACGGCACAGCGCCGGTGCATCTGTCCACGAAATCAGGCCAACCAGCGATCATGGGCGGCGATCACCTGCGCTATCTGGCAGGCTGGCCGGATGACGCGACCTTTGACGGCATCATCGGCGGGCTTTGCGACGCAGCGGGCATTGCGACCCTGCGCCTGCCAGATGGCCTGCGCGTGCGCGATACGGCCACCACGCGATTTTTCTTCAACTACGGTCCCAAGCCTGTCACATGGAAAGACACAATCATCCCCGCTGCGGGGGTTCACTGGGAGGCACTTTGATGATCGCACATTTTGGCACATCCGCCGCTGGTCATGACATCGACAGCGTCACACTGCATGCAGGCGACTTGTCCGTCACCCTGCTGACATGGGGCTGCGTCGTGCAGGACGTGCGGCTTGCGGGCGTCGACTATTCCCTGACCCGCGGCTCTGATCTTCTGGCCGATTACGAGGGCGAGATGCGCTATAGCGGATCGCTGATCGGTCCGGTTGTGAACCGGATCAGCACAGGCCGGGTCGAGATTGACGGCATGATGTACGAGCTGGAACGGAACCTGAAAAACCGCATCCACCTGCATTCCGGCAGCCGCGCGACGCACCTGCGGCCATGGAAGCTGCACGAATCCTCGGCCGACCGTGCTGTGTTCAAACTGCATCTGCCCGATGGTGACGGCGGTCTGCCCGGCGACCGGCATATTCGCGCTGTGTTCACCGTGATCGCCCCCGCCATCCTGACGATGGAAATCACGGGCACCACCGACCAGCCGACGCTGATGAACTTCGCCAACCACTCTTATTGGAACCTTGACGGCACCCCGACATGGGACGGCCACACCTTGCAAGTCGCCGCCGACCGCTATCTGCCCACGACCGAGGACTTCTATCCCACCGGAGAGATCGCCGATGTAGACGGCACCCCGCTCGATTTCCGCGCACCGCGCGAGATCAGCGTCAAGAACCCCGAGATGGACAACAACATGTGTCTGTCAGATGGACAGGTGCCCCTGCGTGATGTTCTGTGGCTCACCGGGCAATCCGGCGTAAAGCTGACCATCGCGACCGATCAGCCCGGCATGCAGGTCTTTGACGGTCGCCACGCGATCCGCCCCGGCAAGCCGCAATACGAAGCGCTGGCCTTCGAGGCGCAAGGCTGGCCCGACGCCCCCACCCACGCGAATTTCCCGTCTATCCGCGTGGGCGAGCACACACCTTATCGGCAATTCACGACCTATACCTTTGCCAAGCCAGACTAAGCCGCAGGCTTAGCTGCCGCGATAGGTAGAGTAGCCGTAAGGCGACAGCAGCAGAGGCACATGGTAATGCGCCTCTGCATCCGTGATGCCAAAGCGGATCGGCACAATATCCAGAAAGAGCGGCTCTGCCCCGTCCTGACCGGTCGCGCGCAGGTAGTCACCCGCGTGGAATGTCAGCTCATAGGTGCCGATGTCGAACTGCCCTTTGGGCAGGATCGGCGCATCAGTGCGCCCGTCAGCATTCGTCGTCATGCGCGCGATCTCTGCCGCGCCCGCGTCCGTGATCCGCGACAGCACGATCTGCAACCCGCCCGCAGGCAAACCGCGTGCAGTATCAAGTACATGGGTCGTTAAATATCCCTGCGACATACGCGCACTCCTTTTCATTTCGCCTGTGAACAAGCGGCCTGCTTCCCCGCTTGTCAACCCGGCCAGCACCAAGCCGGAGCCTAAAACTTTTCGCCCAAAAGGTTTAACACCGGACGATTATTCATCGAAAAATCGTTGCACCCCGCATCCCGCGCATAAAAGTGGAAAAATGCGTTTGACACCGCCCCCTGGTCCGCTTATCGGATGCGCCGTGGTGAGGCGCGGTAGCTCAGTTGGTTAGAGCGATCGACTCATAATCGATAGGTCGGGAGTTCAAGTCTCCCCCACGCCACCACCACAGTCCCCCAGTTCAAATGCAGCACGAAATCGACACCCCGGACCGACCGGCGCGTTTGCCGTTCAGCGCGCCTCAAAATTTGGCACACCATCTTGCAACGTCCCCACAGCAGGTTCAGGGTCTGCGCAACAGACCGGGGGACCACGATGACTTTGCTGACGACACTTGCCGATATTCTAGGCCCCCAAGGCCTACTGACCGACCCCGCCGATATGGCGCGCTGGACCAACGATTGGACGGGCTATTACACCTCTGTCCCGCTGGCCGTCGCGCGGCCCGCTACGACGCAGCAGGTCAGCGCTGTGATGGCCGCTTGTCACGCTGCCGGGCAGGCTGTGGTGCCCGTGTCGGGCAATACCGGGCTGAATGGCGGCGCGTCCGCCATGGGGGCTATTGCCCTGTCGCTGGACCGGATGACGGCAATCCGCAACGTCGATCCCGCCTCTCGTACGGCAGAGGTAGAGGCTGGCGTTATCATTTCGCGCCTTCACGACGCGGCAGACGCCCATGATCTGATCTTTCCACTCACCTTTGGCGCGCGCGGGTCTGCCATGATCGGCGGTGTGCTTTCGACGAACGCGGGCGGGTCGAACGTGCTGCGCTATGGCAATACCCGCGATCTGGTGCTGGGCCTGACCGTCGTACTCGCGGATGGTCGGATCATGGATCTGATGGGGCGGCTTCATAAAGATAACAGCGGCCTGAACCTGCGGCACCTGATGATCGGCGCAGAGGGGACGCTTGGCATCATCACGGCCGCCACGGTCAAGCTGTTCACCAAGCCGCGCGCCTATGCCACGGCGATGGTCGCGGCCGCGTCGCTGGATGCTGCCCTGACCCTGCTGCACCGCATCCAAGCCGCGACAGGGGGCGCGGTCGAGGCGTTTGAATACATGCCTGCCAATTACATCGACACCCATCTGCGCATCACCCCCGGGGCCAAGGCGCCCTTTGCCGACCGCCACGACGTCAACATCATGATAGAGGTCGGTGCCACCGCCCCCCGCGATGCAACACCGCTGGACGACGGCTCTGTGCCTATCGTCACCCTGCTAGAGGAAACGCTGGCCGAGATGATGGAGGACGGCCTGATCCTAGACGCCGTGACCGCCCAATCCGAACAGCAGCGCAGCGACATGTGGGCCCGGCGCGAGGCAGCATCAGAGGTGATCTTTGACCGCCGCCCCTTTGTGAACACGGATATCGCCGTCGCCCTGCCCGACGTGCAAACCTTTCTAACCGAAGCGCGCAAACGCCTTCTGGCGCTGGATCCCGGCGCAGATGATCTGTCTGTCGTGCACTTGGGCGATGGCAATGTGCACTACACCGCATACCCCAGCAAAGAGGACCCCGACCTAAGCGCCGCGATCCGCGAGATGGTGGATGATGTGGTGCAAGATCTAGGCGGATCATTCAGCGCCGAACACGGCGTCGGGTTGTCAAAGCTGGATAGCATGGCAAAGCGCAAGGATCCGGTCGCACTGGATGTGATGCGGGCGATCAAGGACGCGCTGGACCCCAGCGGCATCCTGAACCCCGGCAAGGTGATCCCGCCAAAGCGCTAGGGTTTAGTCAAAGAACCCCGGCCCGGCGCGTTCCAGCAGCTTGGCCGCCATTTCGCGGCCCATCTGTGCGCCGTCGGCAATGGGGCCTGTCATATCGTCGGACAGCACGCGGGTGCCATCCTCGCGCAGGATCTCGCCGCGCAGGCGCAGATTGCCGCCCTCAAGCTCTGCCAGACCCGCGATCGGCGTTTCGCAAGAGCCATCCAGCGCCAGCAGCAAGGATCGTTCGGCAGCAAGCCGGTAGCCGGTTTCGGCGTCGTGGATCGCTTCCAGCATCTGGGCAGCGCGGCTATCGTCTGTGCGCCGCTCAATCCCGATGGCACCCTGCGCAATCGCGGGCAGCATGTCGTCGGCGCTGATGCCGTGATGCGGGACGTCGTCCATCTTCAGACGGTTCAGGCCCGCCATGGCCAAAAACGTCGCGGTGGCCACGCCATCATCAAGCTTTTTCAATCGGGTCTGCACGTTACCGCGAAATTCGACCACGTTCAGGTCGGGGCGTCGCGCCTTGACCTGTGCGCGGCGGCGCAAAGATGATGATCCGACCGTCGCCCCCTGCGGCAAATCAGCCAGCCCGGCGGCATTGCGGGATACAAAGGCGTCGCGCACGTCTTCACGCGGCAAATAGGTATCCAGCAGCAAGCCACCCGGCTGCAGGGTTGGCATATCTTTCATCGAATGCACCGCGATATCAATCTCTCCTGACAGCAGCGCCTCTTCGATCTCGCGGGTAAACAGGCCCTTGCCGCCGATTTCTTTGAGCGGGCGATCAATGATCTGATCGCCTGTCACCTTGATGATGACGATGGTAAACGCCTCGAACGGCAGATCAAAAGCCTGCGCCAGACGCGCACGCGTCTCGTTGGCTTGCGCCATCGCAAGAGGCGATCCTCTGGTTCCGATCTTGAACGCGGCGGCGGGTGTGGGCAAATTCAGCATCATGACACAACTGTTAGCCCTGCCAATCCGGGTTGACAACAGCCCTGCGCGTTGCGACGAAACCCACAACACAAAGGACGTCACATGCCTCAGCAAAAGACCATTCTGCGCGCCCTTGCGGGTGAAACACTGCCCACGCCGCCGATCTGGATGATGCGCCAAGCCGGACGCTACTTGCCGGAATACAAGGCGACCCGCGCGCAGGCCGGTGATTTCCTGTCGCTGTGCTATAACCCCGAACTGGCGGCAGAGGTGACGTTGCAGCCGATCCGCCGCTACGGCTTTGACGCGGCGATCCTGTTTGCGGACATCTTACTGCTGCCACAAGCGCTGGGTGCGGACCTGTGGTTCGTCACCGGCGAAGGCCCGCGTCTGTCCACGATCACCGATCAGGCCGGTTTGGATAAACTCGGCCCCGTGGATGAGATCGACGCCGTGCTGTCGCCCGTCTATGAAACCGTCAAGATCCTGTCGCGTGAACTGCCTGCTGATACCACGCTGATTGGTTTCGCTGGCGCACCTTGGACCGTCGCGACCTATATGATCGCAGGCCAAGGCACCCCGGACCAAGGCCCGGCCCATGCGCTGAAAAACGAAAACCGCCCCGTGTTCGAAGCGCTGCTGGCCAAGATCACCGCAGGCACGATCCACTATCTGTCGCGCCAGATCGACGCCGGGGCAGAAGTCGTCAAGCTTTTCGACAGCTGGGCTGGATCGCTGCAAGGCGAGGATTTCGCCAAATACGCAGTAGAACCCGCGCGCGAAATCACGGCGGCGCTCAAGGCTAAGTATCCGCATATTCCTGTCATCGCCTTTCCGCGTGGCGCTGGTCACCGCTATGAGGGGCTGCATGCCGCGATTGGGGCCGACTGCATTGCGCTGGATGACGGCGTCACGCCGAACTGGGCGGCTGGTCATGTCCAGATCGATGGCTGCGTGCAGGGCAATCTGGCGTCACGGCACATGGTTACCGGCGGCAAGGATCTGATCCGCGAGACACGCAAAGTCGTGCAAGCCTTTAGCAATGGGCCGCACATCTTTAACCTTGGTCACGGCATCACGCCCGACGCCGATCCGGCGAATGTGCAGCTGATGATCGACACGGTGCGCGGCATCTGATGTACGCCCCCCCGGCCTTTCAAGAGGACCGGACTGACGTTCTGCGCGCCGCCGTCGGTGATATCACCTTTGGCGCGCTGGTCACGCAAACGGATGATGGTCCGGTCGTAACGCATGTGCCGATGATGCTGACCGGGCCGGACGATGCCATGGTGCTGGAAACGCATGTCGCCCGCGGCAATCCGCATTGGCGCCACGCAGGGCCGACGGTCGCGATCTTTCAAGGGCCGCACGCCTATATCCGGCCGGGGTTTTATCCGTCAAAGGCGGAAACGGGCAAGGTCGTACCGACTTGGACCTATATCGCGGTGCACGCGCACGGGATGCTGGCCGCTGTGCCGGACGGCGATTGGCTGCATGCCCATGTCACCGCTATGACCAATAAGATGGAAACTGGCCGCCCTGCCCCTTGGGCTGTGGGCGACGCACCTGCCGGTTATATCGCCAGCTTGCAGCGCGGGATCGTTGGACTGCGCATGCCTGTCACACGGCTGACAGGGGCGTGGAAGGTGAACCAGCACAAGTCAGAGGCCGATCGCGCGGGCACAGCGCAGGGACTAGCAAACAGCGGAGAGATGGGCCGCGCCCTTGCCCAAGTGCTAAAGCCGGAGACTTAGCGCCCCGTCAGCCCCTCGATTGCTGGCAGCGGCACGGGCTGGGTCACATATGCGCTTTTGCGCTTTTCATAAAACGCATTGCCGCCAGCGGTGACGACGTAATTCATGTTATCGTAGGAAAACCGGTGGCCCGCTTGATGAAAAAACTTAGCGTCGCCAATCATCGGATGCCGCTCGCCCAGCATGACTGAAATCGCCGCCTCTTGCACCGTCGGCAGGCCGCTGGCGGACATCGCGCGCGACATGACGCCGGGGGCAAACTGGTTCTTTTGCCCCACAACACCGCAGACCGTATCGGGATATGCGTCTGACTGAACACGGTTCATCACGACGTTTCCGACGGCAACCAACCCGTCGCGGCTGGACCGGTTCGATTCAAAAAACATCGCCCGTTCAAGGCATTCCAAGTCATCCGTGTCCACGCGGGCAAAGCTGCGCGCGGCAACGTCATCCTTTTTGCCGCCGACCATGCCGCATCCCGCAGCCGTCAGCGCCAAAGCGATCAGACCTGCCAGCCGCAGTGCTTTGCCCGATTGGTTCATTGAATGGCCCCCGCCCCTATTTTGAAGGCACCTTATGCGGGGCGATACGCCGCGCTCAAGCCCCGCTCTGCCCATGAAGCGCCCCACGCCCGCCCGCAGGCGGACACTCGCCGATCCGCATGGGCCCTGTCAGACCCACTTGGCCATCGGCGGCAGGCTCATCAGGACCGCGTTGGCGTCGTGCCCGGTGGTCAGGCCGAATTTGGTGCCGCGGTCGTAGACAAGGTTATATTCCGCATAAAGGCCGCGGTGGATCAGCTGCGTGTCCTTGTCGGCGTCGGTCCAGCCTTGGGTGCGGCGCTTTTCCACCAGCGGCTGATAGGCGGGCAGAAAGGCGCGGCCAATGTCTTGGGTCAGGGCAAAGTCAGCATCCCAGTCGCCGGTGCAGTGGTCGTCCATAAAGATGCCGCCGACACCCCGCGCACGGTTCCGGTGCGGGATATAAAAATACTCATCCGCCCAAGCCTTGAGCCGGGGGTAAAGGTCGGTGCCATGCGGGTCGAGGTGGGTTTGCTGGGCTGCATGGAAATGGGCCGTGTCCTCTGCGTATTCGATGCAGGGGTTCAGATCGGACCCGCCGCCAAACCACCACGCGTGCGGCGTCCAGAACATGCGGGTGTTCATGTGCACGGCAGGCGCATGGGGGTTTTGCATATGGGCGACCAGCGAAATGCCAGATGCCCAAAAGCGCGGATCACTGTCCATGCCCGGCACACCGCGTGCGGCCATGGCGCGCTGCGCCGCCTCGCCCAATACGCCGTGGACGGTCGACGTGTTTACGCCGACCTTTTCAAACACCCGCCCGCCGCGCATGACGGACATCAAACCACCGCCAGCCTCTGACCCATCATCGGCGGTGCGACGCGTCTGCGTGCGTTCAAACCGGCCTGCGGGCAGCGCTGCCGTGGGGCCTGTGGTCTGGGTGTCTTCTAATCCTTCGAACGCGGTCACAATCGTGTCGCGCAGGGTTTCGAACCATGCGCTTGCCCGCGCTTTTTCAGTATCCATCGTGTCGGTCATCTGGCCCTTGCCCTGCTGTTATTGCATATCATCTTAAAGGGACACTAAGGGTAAAGCCAAGCGCCAGCCCCTTGGCACACCCTCTACCGGAGCCCCGATATGCGGTATCTTCTGCCCCTTGCCCCACTTGCCCTGCTGGCCGCTTGCGCCACGCCGCAACAGCAATGCCTGAACAATGTGTCAGAGCCGCTGCGTGTGAACGCCTTTTTGATTGCGCAAACGCAGGCAAATCTGGATCGCGGCTTTGCCGTTGACCAGCAGCAGCGCGTCAGCCGGGGCTTTGATATGTGCCGCCAGCGTGACCGCGACGGCAACGTGTCGACCACGCTTTGTCCGACAACGCGGGTGAAGACGGTCAATGTGCCGCAGGCGATCAATATGGATGTGGAACGCGGAACGCTCGATCAACTGCTCGCGCGGCAAGCGATTTTGGAAAAGCAGGCTAGCGCCGCGACAAACCAATGCCGCCTGATGTATCCTGAATAGCGCCTAGTGAACAGCGATGGCGGCGGGATCGACCAACGTGCGACCGCCGTCCAGCGTCACAATCTGGCCCGTCACGAAACTCGACGCATCAGAGGCAAGGTATTGCACCGTGTCCCCGACCTCTGCCGCGTTGGCAAGGCGGCCCATGGGCGTGGCGTCTAGGATCGCGCTGCGGGCGTGTTCGTGATCACGCATCCAGCCGAGCAAATTGTTGGACAGCACCGAACCGACGGAGACCCCGTTCACCCGGATCTGCTGGGGCGCAAGCGCGACCGCCATAGAGCGTGTCATCTGATCCAGCGCCGCATTCGCGATGGAAAAGCCCATCAAGTCAGGATGCGCCCGCTGGCCTGCGATGGATGACAGGTTCACGATGGACCCGATGGGGCCGTCTTCGCTAGGTGCCTTTTGTTTGACAAAGCGCCGCGCGATGGCCTGCGACAGGCGCAGCGGCATCATCAGGTTCTGCTGCATCAGCTCTTCGACAGAATTATCTTCGGCGTCCAGCGGCGCAGTGCCAGTCACAAGACGCGCCGCATTCACCAGAATATCGACCCGGTCAAAGGCATCCACTGTCGCCGAAATCAGGTTCGCCACGCACAACTTTTGCCGCAGATCGCCGGTAAACATCCGCACGCGGTCCTCATCGGCGGACAAATCAGCAATCTCACGCTCTAACGCTTCTTCGTTGATATCAGCGAACATAACGTTGGCACCGGCACGAACGAAGTGGCGGGCAATCGCCAAACCAATGCCGTTACCAGCACCGGTCACGATGGCCGTGCGGCCTTTGATGGAAAAAGACATGAAGCAGTCCTTTGATCAGGATTTCAGCGGGCGGGTCGCGTGAAACAGCTTAAAGCCGCCGTCGCCCGGCAGTTCTTCGACATTGCGGAAATGTTCGCGCAGCGCCGCCTCGTAGGGCAGGTGGCGGTTTGCAACCATCCACAGCTTGCCATGCGCGGCGAGCATCCGGGCAGCACCCGCGATAAAGCCTTGGCCCAGCGATGGTGTGCCCTTGGACCCGGTATGGAACGGCGGGTTCATCACGATGCCATCGTATTTCGTGGCGGGCTTGAACGTCAGCGCATCGCCCCAGTGGAACGCGGCGCGGGGGTCGGTCACGTTAAGGCGCGCGCAATCCAGCGACAGCGCCTCTGCCTCGATCAAGTCCAGCGATTTGACGCCATCGCGCCCTAGCACGGCTTGGCTCAGATAGCCCCAGCCTGCGCCAAGGTCGGCCATACGGTTGGGCAGTTTCGCAGGCAACGCGCCTGCCAGCAGGGCAGAGCCCTTGTCGATTGCGCCGTCAGAAAAGACGCCAGCGGTGGTGTAAAAGCCGTGATCGCCAACTTCGGGCGGCGGAGCGGCCCAGTCTGCCAGCTTGTCCGTGGCATTGAACCAGAACAGACGGCCCTTGGCCTTGGGCAGGGATGGCAGATCGCCCAGCACGGCGCGCACGTCCTTGAACAGGCTATCGATGCCGTCGGTACGCTGACCGTCAACAATGACGACCTGCCCCAATGCACAGGCCTGCGCGATCATCGACCGCGCCAGTGCCTTGGATCGGGGCACAGTGACGATCATCGTCGGCGATGCGGCGGTGTCTTGGCTGACGGCATAGCCTGCCTGCGCAAAGGCGTTGGCGTCGGGGGCAAAGCCATGACTGATGCGAATATCGCGGTCCGCCAGCGGCGACAGGTCATAGTCGGTGGCGGGGCGCATGACTGTGACAGGGCCTGCAGGCAGGGTCACAAGTTCGTCGTTCAAGACGGTGAAAAGGCGGGATGTTGCGGCCATCAGGGGCGGAACAGCGCGGCGGCGCTATTCCTTCTCCATCGTGCATTGCAGCGGATGCTGGTGACGTTGAGCATAATCCATGACCTGCGCCACCTTTGTTTCTGCGATTTCGTGGCTATAGACGCCGACAACCGCGACGCCTTTTTTGTGGACGGTCAACATGATGTCGAACGCCTGCGCGTGGGTCATGCCAAAAAAGCGTTCCAGCACCATGACGACAAATTCCATCGGCGTGAAATCGTCATTCAGGATCAGCACTTTATAAAGCGGAGGCTTGGCTGTCTTTGGCTTTGTCTTCAGCACGACGCCGATGTCGTTTTCGCCGTCATCGTCGTTATTGGCCGCCATGATGTCGTGTCGCGTCTGCATCGAGACTCCGGTCCTGCATCCATGTGAATAAGGCTGTCTATATAGTCGGAAATGGCCACAAGAAAACCCCCTGCGATCCGGCAGGACCGCAAGGGGGTCGATATGCCGCCGCTGCCTAGCTGGCGATCATGCGCCTGATTTTCGCAAGCGCGCGATCGGTGCCTTCTTGATAGCCGATCGGCTCAAAAAAGCGGCCTTGATCGTCGAACAACAGCACAGAGGCGGAATGGTCCATCGTATAGCCGCCGCCATCCAGTGGCACTTGGCGGGCATAGATACGGAACGCCGCCTCTGCCGCCTTTACCTGTTCTGGCGTGCCAGACACACCGGTCACGCCGGGCACCCAAGAGACATAGTCGCGCAGGGTGTCCACCGTGTCACGTTCGGGATCAACGGTGACGAAATAGACGTTCAGCGCTTGGCCGTCCGTGGCCAGCGCCTCTTGCCACATCGAAACATCGCCTAGGGTTGTTGGGCACACCTCTGGGCAGTGGGTGAAGCCGAAAAACACCGCTGTCGCGCCGCCTTTCAGGTTGTCAGAGGTAAAGGCCCCGCCGTCGGTTGTCGTCAGCGCGTAATCGCCCTGCCCCAGTGTATCGGTCAAGTTCAGCGGATCGCTGCCGTCCGGCCCAGCCAGTTGCAGCCAGACCAAAGCGCCAAGGGCCAACACGACGGCACCCCACAGCGCAAAGCCTGCGCGTTTCATATTGCGTGTCATCAAGAGCCCCCTAGTGCGCCATCTTGGCCGCGGTCGCGCCAACGGGCAGCACCACGTCAATTTCGCCCGCGGTTTCAAACGTTAGGGTGACGGTGACGGCCTCTCCTTCAACCAAAGGCTGGTTCAAACCCATGAACATCAGATGAAAGCCGCCGGGTTGAAGGTTGACTGTTTCACCCGCTGGGATCGGTAAACCTGCTGGCAGCTCGCGCATTTTCATCACGTCGCCTTGCATCGCCATTTCGTGGATCTGGGTGTCACCTGCGATGCTGCTGGTGGCCCCAATCAGCGTGTCATCGACAGTGCCCGCGTTGGTCACAGTCAGAAAACCGCCCGCGACGGGGGCGTTCGGCAGGGTTGCGCGGGTGAATGTACCTGCGATGGTCAGATCGCCAAGCGTGTAGGTGGCGCCGCCCGCATGATCCATTGCGCTATGATCCACGTTGCCGTGCATCATCGTGCCGTCTGCCGTTTGGGCCTGTGCTGCGGCGCAAAGGGTCAGGGCGGCTGCAAGTGTCAGAGTTGTCAGTTTCATAATATATCTCCGGTATCGCTGGACGCGTGCGGACACACCGCAACCCGCGCCTGCGGAATTGACTGAAAAACACGCCAAAGGGGCGCGGTGGATCAGACCGAAGTGGGGGGCGCGCGGGACCGGACATGGGGATCGCCGCTTTGCGATCCGGCGATCAGGTCGGATTGATCCGCCAGATCGAACACCGTGGACAGGCGAAATTCGCGCGGACTGGCGTGACAGGATGGCGGATCGGGCAGCAGGTGACAAAACGGGCAATGATTGTGGCCCGAAATCGGACCATCGCCGCACAAATCATCTGCCGACGCACCAAGGGCGACGAGCATCTGAACCGCAGCAGCCTGCGCAGGTGTCGGTGCCTTTTGCGCAGCAGACGTGATGCTGGACACAGCAACGACAAGAATCGCAGTCAGGGTCAGCAATGTGTGGCGCAGGTGGCGGATCATTGCCAACCCATACAAAACTGGCGCGCGATCTGTAAGAGGCTTTTACGTCGCAACCACGCCCACCCACCGCATCTAGACGTGCGCACCACAACGCCCCACTACATCTGGAAATTGTGCAGAAAGACCACAGTCAAAGCCTTTGAAAATTAGCTATTTTCGCCTGTACCGCGCCTGTGTTAGCGTTAATGCAATAACAATGGTCACCGAAAAAATTCGGGGCTTTGAGGCAGATTCGTAAAAAGAGGCAAGAGACGTGCAAAACCGTCCCCATACCCGCGCTATGCGTGCGATTTCCGTGATGCTATTCCTTGCGTTGACGCCGGTGGTCGCATTCGCTGCCCCCTACGCCGCCTACGTGATGGATGCCCGCACCGGAGAGCAGCTGTATTCGCAAAACGCCGATACCCGCCTGCACCCCGCGTCCCTGACCAAGATGATGACCCTTTATATCGCCTTCCAAGCGATCCAGCGCGGAGAGATCACGCTTGATTCGATGGTTACCGTCACCAGCAACGCGTCGGCAGAGCCGCCCAGCAAACTGGGTCTAAAGACCGGCCAGCAGATCAAGCTGCGCTACCTTTTGCGCGCTGCGGCTGTGAAATCGGCAAACGACGCTGCCACCGCGATTGGCGAGGCGATTTCGGGATCCGAAGAGGCATTTGCCGTCCGCATGAACCGTACCGCCGCTGCGATGGGCATGACCAACACGACCTTTAAAAACGCCAACGGCCTGACCCAAGAAGGCCACTTGTCCACCGCCCGCGACATGAGCGTGCTGGGCCGCCACGTCATTTATGACTTCCCCCAGTATTATAACCTGTTCTCGCGCCGCACCGCTGATGCAGGCATCGCCGAAGTACGCCACACGAATCGCCGGTTTCTAGACAGCTATGAAGGTGCCGACGGCATCAAGACCGGCTTTACCAACGCGGCCGGCTTTAACCTTGTTGCCTCTGCGCAGCGCGGCCAAGAACGCATTATCGCGACCGTCTTTGGCGGCACATCGACCGCGCAGCGCAACGGCAAGATCAAAGAGCTGATGGACATGGGCTTTAACCGCGCGCCAGCGAACGCAACGCTGCAGCGGCCCCAGCCGCCTTCGGCTGCACCTGCGACCGATCCCTTGCTGGTATCGTCCAACGTCGGCCCGGCCACGAATGGCGGCGCGGGCAAGACCGTCCGCGTGTCTGGCCGCGTATCCCGCAGCTTGCGCCCCGCCGCGCGTCCAACACAGGCCGTCAGCGCACCCGTGCAGTTGGCCGTCGACACGGACCTGATCAACTCGGTTCTGGCAGAGGCCGTTCAGGTCGCCGCCGTCGCCCCTGCAGCCGGAGCCATCGCCTCTGCCCCCGCCGCACCAGAGGTTGTCACGCGGATCTCGACGTCTGGCGGACGCCATTGGGGCGTTAACGTCGGCCGTTACAATTCCCGGTATGAAGCGGAAAAGGTGCTTTTGCGCGTAGCTTTGAACGAAATGAGTACGCTGGACGGTGCTGTGCGCCGCGTAACGCAGAATGCCCGTGGCTTTGATGCCAACTTTATGGGTTTAACGCGAGAAGGTGCCGATTTAGCCTGCCGACGCTTGCAGGCCCGTAGCCAATCGTGCTTCATGATCGGGTCAGAGGGTTAATAGCCCTCGCTAGCGACAATCGGATGGCCGATTTGGACGATCGTTCGCCATCTGTGATGCCGACGCTGCCGGGAAACCGGCGGCGTCGTTTTCGTTTGGGGGGTTGGCAGAGGGCGCTTTAGCCCCCTGCCCCGCCATCAGGCGGTGCCGCGCACGGGGCGATCGTTGGTGATGTTGAACTTCATGCCGTCCAGCAACTCTTCTAGATCAGGACGTGCAGCTGGCCCGTTCGAGATATCGACCAGCATCAGCGTGCCATTGGGCCGGATCGCGAAAGCGCCTGGTTCCGCGAACATTTCGGTCGTTTCCGCATCCGACAGAGGCTCTGACACGTAAAGCCCCAATGCGCGCATCTGATCGACGCTAAGGCCGTAGCACAGATCGAAGTCCCAGCCGAATTCAGCCTTATCTGCAATTGCTTTGTCCTGCGTATCAGCCGACACGACCGCGACGTCCATGACGTCTGTCCACTGCGGCAGCACGGCATTCAGCTTGTTCAAAAAGCGTTTGCACCGCGGGCAGTGGCGACCGCGATAGACGAACAGCATCGTCCAGCGATCCTTTGGCGCGCCAATCGTGACGGTTCCGTCCTGCCCTGCGATGGCAAAGGTCATCTGTTCGACTTGTGCGCCGACGTTTGGCTTGGCTGTGGTCATCTACTGTCCTACTGATTTGGTTTAAGAAATGGCTTGCGGCACACTGGCCCAAAACTTTCCCAATCAGCAAGTCACAATCCCCGGATCAAATCCTTCAGACGGCACGCCCCTCAAAGGCGGCAGCCATCAGGGCGCGGGTGTAGTCAGTTTGGGGCGCGTCAAAGATATCTGCCGCGCTGCCCGCCTCGACCACGTCGCCCTGCTTCATCACCATGACCTTGTGCGACATGGCGCGCACGACCTTCAGGTCGTGGCTGATAAAGATATAGGCAAGCCCGTACCGCTGCTGCAGATCGCGCAGCAGATCAACGATCTGCACCTGCACGGTCATATCCAGCGCACTTGTCGGCTCGTCCAGCACCACCAGTTTCGGACGCAGAATCATCGCGCGAGCGATGGCGATGCGCTGGCGCTGCCCGCCAGAGAATTCGTGCGGGTAGCGGTCCATCAGGATGGGATCAAGGCCGACCTCTGCCATGATCTCTGCCACCATGTCGCGCGGTTTGCGGGCCGGGTCGATGCGATGGATCGTCAGCCCTTCTGCGATGATCTGCTCGACCGTCATGCGCGGCGACAGGCTGCCAAAGGGGTCCTGAAACACGATCTGCATGGCAGAGCGCAGGGGGCGCATCTGACGTTGATTGTGGTCCTGAATGTCCTGCCCTTGGAACCGGATCCGCCCTTCTGATGCAATCAGACGCATGATCGCCAGTGCCATGGTCGTCTTGCCGGAACCCGATTCGCCGACGATGCCTATCGTCTCTCCTGCCCGGACGGACAGGTTCGCGTCGTTCACGGCCTTGATATGCCCGACCGTGCGCTTCATCAGGCCGCGGCGGATCGGGAACCAGATTTTCAGATGATCCGTTTGAACGATAACGGGCGCGTCAGCAGCGACCGGGCCGGGCGTGCCGACGGATTCAGCGGCCAGCAGCATCTGCGTATAGGGGTGCTGGGGGCTGGCAAAAATCTCGGCCGTGGGGCCGGTTTCAACGATGACGCCGTCTTTCATCACGCAAACCCGGTCGGCGATCTTGCGCACGATGGTCAGGTCATGGGTGATGAACAGCATCGACAGCCCTGTGTCGCGCTTTAGCTCTGCCATCAGTTCCAGAATTTGTGCTTGGATCGTGACATCCAGTGCTGTCGTCGGCTCGTCCGCGATCAACAGATGCGGGCCGTTCGCCAGCGCCATCGCGATCATCACGCGCTGACGTTGGCCGCCGGACAGCTGGTGGGGATAGGCCTCTAGCCGCTCCTCAGGCTCGCGGATGCCAACTTGCGTCAGCAGTTCGATCACACGGGCGCGGACGGCGTCGCCGCGCAGGCCCTGGTGCAACTCGATGGATTCGCCCAGCTGCCGCTGGATCGTGTGCAGCGGGTTCAGCGATGTCATCGGCTCTTGAAAGATAAAGCTGATGTCGTTGCCGCGCACCCGCATCAGATCGCGTTCCGGCGCGCCGACCATCTGGGTGCCGTCATAGGTGATCGATCCCGTGACCTGCGCCGAATCGCCCAGCAACTGCACCGTGGACAAGGCGGTCACGGATTTGCCCGACCCGCTTTCGCCGACGATGGCGACGGTTTCACCCTTATGCACCTGAAACGACACCCCGCGCACGGCGTGGGTCGTGTCGCCGTCCTGCCGGAAGGAAACGTTCAGGTCGCGGACATCAAGCAGGACGGTCAAGAGAAGGTCTTTCTGGGGTCGAACGCATCACGCACCCCTTCGAAAATGAACACCAGCAGCGACAGCATGATCGCAAAGGTAAAAAACGCGGTGAAGCCAAGCCAAGGTGCCTGCAGGTTCTGTTTGGCCTGCAACGTAAGCTCGCCTAATGACGGAGCAGAGGATGGCAAGCCAAAGCCAAGGAAATCCAGCGTCGCGAGCGTGCTGATGCCGCCTGTGATCAGGAAGGGCAGCATTGTGACGGTGGCGACCATGGCGTTGGGCAGGATGTGCCGCATCATGATCGTCCGGTCGCGCACGCCCAAGGCCCGCGCCGCACGGACGTATTCAAAGTTCCGCGCCCGCAGGAATTCCGCGCGCACAAGGCCCACAAGTGACGTCCAGCCAAACAGCACGATTAGGAACACCAGCAACCAGAAACTTCGCCCTAAAATCGCGAACATAATGATGATGACGTAAAGCGACGGGATGCCGGTCCAAATCTCGATCACGCGTTGAAAGGTCAGATCGACCCAGCCGCCGAAATAGCCCTGCACCGCCCCGGCTACGATCCCGATCAACGATGACGCCACAGTCACGATCAGGGTAAAGACGATGGACAGGCGGAAGCCATAGATCACACGCGCGACGACATCGCGCTTGGTGTCATCCGTGCCCAGCCAGTTGTTGGCGTCAGGGGCGGACGGTGCCACGCCCGGCACGTCTACGATGGTGTTGTAGCTATAGGGGATCAGCGGCCAGACCATCCAACCCTTTTGGTAGTTCGGATCGTCAATCGTGCCTGCGTCCGACGCCGCAATGGTGGCTTCGGGATCGTCAAAGCACATATCCGCAAGGCCGCCCGTGGCGATCAGGCACTTCACCTCGACGTCGGTGTAACCCGCTTCGGTCAGGAAATCGCCGCCAAAATCCGCCTCTGAATAGAAGCCAAAGATCGGCATCCGCAATTCGCCGCGGTAGTCGACCAGCAGGGGTTTGTCGTTGGCGATGAATTCAGCCAGCAGCGACAGGCCGAACAGGATCGCGAAAATCCAAAGCGACCAGACGGCCCGGCGGTTGCGTTTAAAGTTGCGCCAGCGGCGTTGGTTGAGCGGCGACAGATACGGCGCGCGGGACTTGGCTGCGCCCATCAGCGCCTGTTCATTTGGGTCGATATTGGTCATGTCAGCCCCTCGCCTCGAAATCGATGCGCGGATCGATGAACATATAGGTCAGATCGGTGATGATCCCGACGACAAGCCCCATCAAGGAAAACGCAAACAGCGTGCCAAAGACGACAGGATAATCGCGGGCCACGGCGGCCTCGTACCCTAAACGGCCCAAACCATCGAGGCTGAACAGCGTCTCGATAATCAGCGAGCCGCCAAAGAAGACAGAGATGAACAGCGCCGGAAAGCCAGAGATGACGATCAGCATGGCGTTGCGAAAGACGTGGCGATACAGGATCGTCCGCTCTCCCAATCCCTTGGCCTTGGCGGTCAGAACGTACTGCTTTTTAATCTCGTCCAGAAAGCTGTTCTTGGTCAGCAAGGTCAGCGTTGCGAAACTGGCGATGGTCATCGACAGCACCGGCAAGGCGATGTGCCAGAAGTAGTCGCCGATCTTGCCCAGCATCGACAGGTCGTCAAAGTTCGTCGACGTCAGCCCGCGCAGTGGGAATATACGCCAATAGCTGCCGCCTGCAAAAAGCACGATAAGTAGGATCGCGAACAAAAAGCCGGGGATCGCATAGCCGACGATAATTGCGCCGCTGGTCCAAGTGTCGAACTTTGACCCGTCGCGCACCGCCTTTTTGATGCCCAGCGGGATCGAGATCGCGTAGGCGATCAACGTCGTCCACAGGCCCAGCGTGATCGACACGGGCATTTTTTCCATGACCAGATCGAACACCGAAATCGAACGGAAGTAGCTTTGGCCAAAGTCGAACCGCACGTAGTTCCACATCATCGACAGGAACCGCTCCAGCGGCGGCTTGTCGAAACCGAACTCTTTTTCCAGCTCTTCAATGAACCCCGGCGGCAATCCGCGCGATCCGATGTAGTCACTGCCGCCGCCGTCAACCAGCTCTCCGCCGCCGCCGCCAGAGATGCCCTCGAACACGTCACCGCCGCCTTCCATCTGGGCGATAATCTGTTCAATCGGCCCGCCAGGGACGAATTGCGTCAGGGTAAAGTTCACCACCATGATCCCGATCAGAGTCGGAATCACCAGCAGCAAGCGGCGTAGGATATAGGCGCTCATGTCAGGTCAGCGCAGCGCGCCGGACGCCTTCAGCGCCTCGGCTTTATCGGCGTTGAACCACCAGAAATCCGTCTCTCCAAGCGCGTAGGGCGGCAGGTTCTCGGGATGCTCGAACATGTCGTAATAGGCGACGGTATAGACCGCCTTGAACCATTCCGGCACCCAAAACCCCTTGGCCCGCAGGACGCGGTCCAGCGCGCGGGTTGCGGCGTGCATGTCATCGGCCGTCTGGGCGGCCACGACCGTGTCGATCAAGCTGTCGACAGCCGGATCGGCGAGGCCCATCAGGTTGCGGCTGCTATCCTCGGCGGTCTCGGACCCGAACCACTGCTTCAGCTCTGTCCCCGGCTCTAGCTGCATCGAGAAGCTATGCGTCACGATATCCCAGTCGCCAGACCGCGTGCGTTCGGTTTCCTGCGCCGGATCAACGCGGTCCAGTTTGGCATTCACGCCAAGCCGCTTTAGGTTTTCAACATAAGGGTTAATCACGCGATCAAACGCCGGGCTGCTTTCTAGGAATGCCACATCCAACGTCTTGCCGTCCTTGCGGCGAATCCCGTCATCACCCGCAATCCAGCCCGCATCGTTCAGCAGGGCAGATGCACTGCGCAGGTTGCCCCGGTCCAGCTGGTTTGCGTTGGATGTCGGGGCCATCGTGACCTCGTCCGTCAGGATGGCGGCGTCCAGCAAACCTTGATCGACCAGCGGCTGCAGCACGGCGATCTCTTCTGGCGTAGGCGTGCCCTTCGCCTCCATCTCTGTGTTGGCCCAAAAGGATTCGACTCGGTCGTAAAGGCCGTAAAACAGCGTCTCGTTCGACCATTCGAAATTAAACATCAGCCTGATCGCCTCTCGGACCGCCGGGTCCTGAAGCTGGCTGCGCTTAAGGTTAAAGATAAACGACTGCGCGCTTGGCAGGCTGCCGTTGGGCAGTTCTGCCTTGATCACGCTGCCGTTCTGGATGCCGGGGAAATCGTATCCCGTTGCCCAGCTCAGGGACGAATTTTCCACGCGGAAGGTATATTCGCCCGCCTTAAACGCCTCGGACGCGGTATCGCCGTCGGCGAAGTATTCAATGCGGATGGAATCAAAGTTGTTGCGGCCCAGATTGATCGGCAGGTCCGCGCCCCAGAAGTTTGGATTGCGGCCATAGGTCAGGCTGCGGCCATAGTCGAAATCCGCCAGCATATAGGGACCCGTGCCCATGGGCGGTGTTTTCCATGTCTGGTCGATCCGGCGGCCATCGCGCTCCCACTCTGCCTTGGAAAACGGCGGGAATGTCGCGGCAAGGCTGATGCGGTCGCGCAGGGGCGCGTCATCGCCAAAGGTGAATTTGATTCGGTGGGGGTCCAGCACCTCTACCAGTGTGATCTGGCCGTCAAAGGCAGCGCGGAATTCCGGCAGACCCTGTTCCATAAACGTGTCGTAGCTGAACTTAATATCATCGGCGGTCATCGGGCTGCCGTCGCTGAATGTCACGTCGTCGCGCAGGTTAAAGATGACGTAGGACAGGTCCTGCGGATACTCCATCGTTGTGCACAAATAGCAGTACAGCGCGGTGGGATCGTCCGCCGTGGTGGTCACAATCGCCTCGAACGGGGCGGTGGACATTACGGCGGTATTGCCACCGCGGAAATACGGGTTGTAGCCGTCAAAGGTGCCGGGGGCCCATTCAGAGATTTCCCCGCCCTTGGGGGCGTCCGGGTTCACATAATCCAGATGCGGGAAATCGGCGGGGTATTTCAGATCGCCGAAATAAGAATAGCCGTGGGATTTGACCAAATCCTGCGCGCCCGCCTGCCCTGCCCAAAACATGCCACCCAGCAATAAAACCGAACCAGCCAGTAAATCCAGTGGACGCGGCACAGCAAGGGCGCGGGGGCGGCGGGGGGTCTGAGGCATCGAAGTCTCCGGTCAATGGGCTAAGCTACAGCGTAGCGCCCCGAAAGCGGGCGGCACAAGTTGCGAAAATGTAATGTCTGCGTGAACATCGGCTGGCGCAACAAAAAACCGCGCCCATTGCAGGGCGCGGTTCAAATCTTGCGCAACCTGCGCGAGCAATTAGCCCGGAATGGTTGCGAGGTATGCGATCAGGTTCGCGCGATCCTCTGGCTTGGCCAGACCCTTGAACGACATTTTGGTGCCGGGGGCATAACCTGCGGGATCTTGCAGGAAGTTATAAAGGTTCTCTTCGCTCCAGACTTCGGCGACCTGCTCTAGTGCGCCGGAATAGGCGTAGCCATCAACCGCATCTACGGCGCGGCCGACGACACCGTCCAGGTGGGGGCCAACGCCATTGGCGCCATCTAGCGCGTGGCAGGACCGGCAGTTCCGGAACACGCCTTCGCCTGCAGCCGCATCAGCAGCAGCAAAAGCGACGTCGAACGGCACTTCTTCTTCGACAGCGGCGGCTTCACCAGTTCCAGCTTCTGGAACCTCGATGACATAGGCGGCGTGCTCGCCTTCGCCGTGCCCGCCTTCGGACCCTACATAAATGGCTTCAGCCGCCCAGCCGCCCAGCAAAAACACCAGAAACGTGCCGCAAAGGCCGCCGACCACCTTGGTCATCGTCATTGTGTCGAACATGTCGCGTTCCACCCCGCTTTGATCAGTTGCGTCCTAGTATCCGTTTCCCCCCCGGATACGCAAGCTATAGTGGCGCGACGAAACGACCTGTTTGTCGCAAATGCTGCCAATTTGTCTGGGGGGACACACTTATGCCCGCAAAAATCGCCTTTCAGGGCGAACTGGGTGCCTACGGCCACCAAGCCTGCGCCGAGGCGCGGCCCGATCATGACCCCCTGCCCTGCGGCACGTTTGAGGACACGATCGAGGCCGTGCGCAAGGGCGATGCCGAACTGGGCATGATCGCAATTGAAAATTCGACCTATGGACGCGTCGCCGACGTGCATTCCCTGCTGCCCGGCAGCGGTCTGCATATCGTGGACGAAGCGTTTGTGCGCGTGCACGTCAATCTGCTCGGCGTGCCCGGTGCCAAAGTCGCCGACGTGAAACAGGCGCATGGTCATGTTGTTGTTCTGCCGCAGTGTTCCAGCTTTTTGCGCGAACATGGCATCAAGGGAATCGTCAACGCCGACAACGCCCGCGCCGCGCGCGAAGTGGCCGAACGCGGCGACATCACCCAAGCCGCGCTGGCGTCAGAACTAGCCGCCGATATCTATGGCCTGCACGTTCTGGCTCGCCACATCGAGGATCACGCCCGCAACACGACTCGCTTTGTGATCATGTCGCGCGAACCTGATTTGCGACGCCGCGGCCGCGGCCCAATGGTCACGTCGTTCGTGTTCCGTGTGCGCAACATCCCCGCCGCGCTATATAAGGCGATGGGCGGTTTTGCGACGAACGGCGTGAACATGACAAAGCTGGAAAGCTACATGGTCGGCGGCAATTTCACCGCGACCCAATTCTATGCGGAAATCGAAGGTCACCCAGACGATCGCAACGTGCAGCTCGCGCTAGAGGAACTGGATTACTTCACCGACCACATCAAGTTGATGGGCGTCTTCCCCGCAGCCCCGCGCCGGCACGAGCGCAGCGATTAAACGCTGCGCTTTTCGCCGTCGATGCCCACGGCGAAATCGGCAACCCGCTTTTTAAAGCGCTTGGTCAAGTTCGATTTCGCCAGCTTCAGCGATTGCAGCAGCAGACGCGCCGACAGCGATTTCGCCGATAGATCAATCGACACAGACAGCCGCGTACGCTGGGGCGACAAGGCCACCAGTTCCACAGTTGTTTTGCCATCAAGCCCGTTTGACGCCAGATCAATCACCAAATCCGTGGGCGATTTCAGGCTCGCGACAACCGCCCGCAGCCGCCGTTCGCGGCTGCGAAACGTAAACGCCACATCCCATGCAGATCCAATCGTCACCGCCTGCCCCGGATCCATCCGGCGCACATCGGCCCCGCGCCGCATCATCTGACGCTCGAACCCGGCAAAATCCGTGACCTGCGCATAGACTTTTTCAATCGGTGCTTCGATATCTTCGCGGGCGCTGAATTTCATTGAGTCTGCCTTGTCCTATCCTGTCCGGTGCCCCGGTACTTTATGCGCGTAAAAAGCTTAACCGAGCCTGTCTGCCAACCAGTTTTCCAGCAGAAAATGGGCGATTGCACCTTTTCTGGCTGGGTTAATGTCCGGATGTTGCCCGGCGAAAACGTCAGCCATCTCTTCGCGGGTCACCCAGCGGGCATCCTCGATTTCAGCGGGATCGATCGTGATATCGCGGCTCGTCGCCTCGCCCGCCATGCCGCACATCAAAGATGCGGGGAACGGCCAAGGTTGGCTGGCCAAATAGCGCACATTGCCCACGCGCACGCCTGATTCTTCGAACACCTCGCGCCGCACCGCGGCCTCCAGCGTCTCTCCCGGCTCGACGAAGCCGGCCAGCAGGGAATACATCCGCTCTGGCCAGCCGGGCGAACGACCGACAAGGACAGAATTCCCATGCGTAATTAACATGATGACGACCGGATCGGTGCGCGGAAAATGGTGACGTTCGCAGACCTCGCAATTGCGCTGCCATCCGCCCATCGCCAGATCGCTGGCTGTGCCGCAATTGGCGCAAAACCGGTGGCTGCCGTGCCACATGAACATCGCCCGCGCGGTGGCGGCGAGTTCTGCCTCGAGCGGGGTCAGGCGGGTCATGACGCCGCGCAATTCGGCAAAGGCCGGACCGCCCGGCAGCGAGGGATGCACCTGCAGGCTGGCATCCATAAAGCTGTTCAGCGCCCCGGTGTCCGCATCGTCTTGCGGCGTCCAGCCTGACAGATCGGCGGCAAAAACCGCTGCACCGTCCACACGCCCCAGCATCAGCCAATCGGGCGCGGCATCGTCCAGAATAGGGTGATCGGGCGGCAGCATCACAAGACCCGCGTCATCCATCAGCGGCTTGCCCTGCCACAAAACGATCACGCGCGAATCGGCATGCTTAGCGCGGTCAACGGCGGTTGAACGCCACTCTGCCGCACGATCAAGGCCGCCTCCGGCGAATGTCACGGTCTCTGCAATTTTCATGCACTTGCAATCGCATGAGCCGCCGCGATGCGCAATGTTTTGAATGGGGCGGAATTCCCCCTAAACCCGGCCTTGCGGCATCAGCATTTACATCGCAGCGGGTTGCACAGCACCCTATGCCTCGCTATATGGACATTGAGAGGTTGGCGCGGGCGAGCGCCTCGCCAACCTGGTCAGGTCCGGAAGGAAGCAGCCATAACGAGCCCCGCTTGGGTCGTTGTCAGCCTCTCACCTAAGTTTTCCCCGCATTTGTCAGGGTCACACACATTTGCCCTACCCCTTTCCCAAGCAGTATTCCCGTTGAGCGACCTTACGCTTGATGCATTGGGCTGGTCCGCGTTCGAAATTGAACAGCTGACGGCAGATGACGCAAACCTGCACCCTGCGCGCATCACCAGCGTGCACCGGCGCAATGTATCCGCGCTGACCGCCAGCGGCCCCCTGACCCTTGTTGCCGACCCCGGCGTGACGACCGCCAGCTTCGCCGTCGGCGATTGGGTGATGTGCGATCTGGAATCAGCGCACTTGGTCCGCCGCCTGGATCGCCGCAGCCTGCTGCAACGCGGGGCAGAGTATAAATCAAGCCAGCGCCAGCTGATCGCCGCCAATCTGGACACTTTGTTCATCGTCACATCCTGCAACGCCGATTTCAACGTCGCCCGGCTGGAACGCTATCTTGCCTTGGCGCATGACGCCGAAATTGCCCCCGCGATCCTGCTGACCAAAGCCGATCAGACTGATGAAGCCGCCGATTACATCGCGCAGGCGCAGGCCCTAGGCGATTTCCCCGTGCTCGCGATCAACGCCAAAGGCGCGGATGTCGCGGACGCGCTCGCGCCGTGGTGCGGGCCGGGCAAAACCGTGGCTTTGGTTGGATCATCCGGCGTGGGCAAAACGACGCTGGCAAACGGTCTGACGGGCCGCGTCGATGAAACCCAAGACATCCGCGAAGACGACGCCCGCGGCCGCCACACCACAACGAAACGGTCGATGCACGTCCTGCCCACCGGCGGCTGGCTGATCGACACCCCCGGCATGCGCGGCCTTGCGGTCGCCGATGTGACCTTTGGCATCGACGCGACATTCCCGGAAATCAGCGCCCTGACTGACGATTGCCACTTTCGCGATTGCAAGCACGAGGGCGAGCCGGGCTGCGCGGTGCAAGCTGCCGTGGACGCAGGCCTTGTCGATGCTGAACGCGTTCGCCGCTATCGCAAACTGCGGGCCGAAGACGCGCAAGCGACCGAGACAACGGCCGCCGCCCATGCCCGCAAGCGTCGGACAGGCAAACCAGCCAAATCTGCCAGTCGCCGCCGCTAACGCGTCGCCCAAATCTGCTGCGCGTGCACCTCGACCGCGCCCGGCTGCACCGCCCGCAACCGGGCCAGCGCATTCTTCGGCGGCTCGCCATGCAGAACCATCAGGCGCAACACGGCCATCCCGGCCCTGCCGCAGTCCCCATTGCCATGAAACAAAACCCGGCGACCCGCTGCCAGCTGCGAAGTGATCCGGCTTTCAAGGCCAATCCACCGCGTTGTTGTTGGGGCGTCCGGCACACCGGAGAAGGGCATTGGCAACCCGGTCCAATCAGGCGGCGCATGACTTAGGTCTGTGCCCAGATCATGATCCAGCGCGGCCATTTCCGCAGGCCCGGTCAATGATATGACAAGCGCAGGCTGCCACCGCAGGATGGCCCGGAAATCAGCGGCATAGTCGCCCCCAATCCCCGGCATCGGACACATCCCAAGCTTGCCCCGCCCAACCGGCAGGCGCGCGATACGAAAGTCAGAAATCACACGCGGCATCAGCGCGCGGCGCGCCGATTTTTCGGCGAAAATCTGGCCTCTGCACGCATCTTAGGTATTGAACAAGAAGTGCAGAACGTCGCCGTCCTTGACGGTATAAGTCTTGCCTTCAGACCGCATCTTGCCCGCTTCTTTCGCAGCCTGCTCGCCGCCCAGCGTGACGAAATCATCATAGCCAATGGTTTCAGCGCGAATGAATCCACGCTCGAAATCGCCGTGAATAACGCCAGCCGCCTTAGGTGCCGATGTGCCCGCGTTGATCGTCCAAGCACGCGCTTCCTTCGGACCGACGGTGAAGTAGGTCTGCAAATGCAGCAAGGCATAGCCCGCACGGATCAGGCGATCGAGGCCGGCTTCAGCCAGACCCATTTCGGACAGGAACATTTCTGCTTCTTCGGCGTCCAACTGGCTGATCTCTTCCTCGATCCGGGCAGAGATCACGACGGCAGAGTTACCCTCTGCCTCGGCCATGGCGCGCACGCGCTCGGACTGGCTGTTGCCTGTGGCGCTGGCTTCTTCCTCGACGTTGCAGACATACAGCACTGGTTTGGTGGTCAGCAGCTGCAGCATCCGCCACGCTTTCGCGTCTTCGGGGTCGACATCGACGGTACGCGCAGGCTTGCCGTCTTCCAGCACCTTTTGCGCGGCTTCCAGCAGACGGACCTGCTGACCGGCCTCTTTGTCACCACCGCGCACTTTGCGCTGCAGGTTGGTCAGGCGCTTTTCGATGCTTTCCAGATCGGACAACATCAATTCAGTCTCGATCACCTCAGCGTCGTTGACTGGGTCAACACGGCCTTCGACATGGGTGATATCGTCGTCTTCAAAGCAGCGCAGGACGTGGGCAATGGCATCGCACTCGCGGATGTTCGCCAGAAACTGGTTGCCCAGCCCCTCGCCCTTGGACGCGCCTTTGACCAAACCTGCGATATCGACAAAGGTCATCCGCGTTGGAATGATCTGCTTGGACCCCGCAATCTGCGCCAGTTTGTCCAGGCGCGCATCGGGCACAGCCACATCGCCGACGTTCGGCTCAATCGTGCAGAACGGAAAATTTGCCGCCTGCGCAGCCGCCGTCCGCGTCAGTGCGTTGAACAGCGTGGACTTGCCGACGTTCGGCAGACCAACGATCCCCATCTTGAAGCCCATGACGCATCTCCTGTTTTAAATCCCGCTGGGGCATAGCCCCGCAGCCCTGTCCGCGCAAGCCAAAGGCTTTGGGAATGCACCGATCCGTGCTATCCTGCCGCGACATTCCGCCACAGGAGGTGAAAATGCAGCCCGTCCCTTACCTTTTCTTCAATGGCACCTGCGAAGACGCATTCCTGTTCTACGCCTCTGTCTTTGGAAATGCGCCTGATTTCATGCGCGTCAAAGGGTCACCCATGGAAGAACACCTTCCGCCAGAGGCCGCCAATGCCATCATGCACGCAAGCCTAAAGATCGGCAGCGGCCAAATTTATGGCTCCGACGATCTGGACCCCGCACCGGGCGCGGCCATGGCAGGCTGTAACGTGATGGTCGAACTGCCGGACGCGGACACCGCCCGCCAACACTTTGACGCGCTATCAACGGGCGGAGAGGTCCGTATGCCGTTCGAGGCGCATTTCTGGACGCCCGGCTTTGGTGCCTTCACCGACCGTTTCGGTATCCGCTGGATGATCGGCACCGAAGATGACGCGCCTTAGGCCGTTATTCGGTCCGGTTGCGGCCTTCCCAGATCAGAATCCAAGCGAGGATAATGAACATCGGATGTGTCAGCCCGCCACTGAACAGCAGCGCCGGAATCCACACCAGAAACGTGATGATCGCGATGATGGGGCGTCCTGCGAACAGGATCGACAACGGCGGAAGCAGCAGGGCGAGTAAATAATTCATAGCCCAAATATGGGGCGACCTGCGCAAATTTCAATTCTGGCGAAAACAATTGGGGGCCATTGCATTTGCGCGTCCCATCCCCCAAAAACACGGCGACCCAAGAAGGATGCCGTCATGTCCCGTATCGACGCTAAATTTGCTGATCTGAAAGCGCGCGGCCAGAAGGCGTTTGTCGCCTATGTCATGGCGGGCGATCCGACCTATGACACCAGCGTCGAGATCGTCAAAGGCCTGCCCGCTGCAGGCGTTGATATCATTGAACTCGGCCTGCCCTTTACCGACCCAATGGCCGACGGCACCACGATCCAGCTCGCCGGTCAACGCGCGCTGGCCGGGCATATGACCTTGGACAAAACGCTGAATATTGCCCGCGAGCTGCGTAAAACCGACGACACCACACCAATTGTGCTGATGGGCTACTACAACCCGATCTACTCGCGCGGCGTGCCCAAGTTTCTAGAGCAGGCGGCAGAGGCCGGGATCGACGGGCTCATCATCGTCGACCTACCGCCAGAGGAAGACGAAGAGCTTTGCCTGCCCGCACAGGCCGCCGGCATCAACTTCATCCGCCTTGCAACCCCGACCACGGACGACAAACGCCTGCCTAAGGTGCTGACCAACACATCCGGCTTCCTCTACTACGTCTCGGTCACCGGAATCACCGGTACCGCAGCGGCACAAACCGCCGATGTCGCGCCCGAAGTCGCACGCATCAAGTCGCACACCGACCTGCCCGTGATCGTCGGCTTCGGCATCCGCACACCAGAGGCAGCAGAGGCCATCGCGAGCGTCGCAGACGGCGCTGTTGTCGGCTCTGCTATCGTCGAAAAGATCGGCGCGGGCGAATCCGTCGCGGACGTTCTCGCCTTTGTCAAATCCCTCGCCGACGGTTGCCATCGCGGCTAAGCGTCCGGACTTCTTCTGGTTAAAAATACCTCGGGGGAATCGGGCATAGCCCGATGGGGGCAGCGCCCCCCCCTCTTGCCGAATTTTCGGCGAAAAATCGGAGACTCACGCCCGCCTAGCGCGCCAGCTTTGCCGCTTTTTTCAGCAGCATGTCCCGCTTCAGCTTGGTCAGCCGGTCGAAATACATCTTGCCCGCAAGATGATCGATCTGGTGCTGCACGCTTGTCGCCCAAAGCCCGACGAAGTCGCGCTCTTCGGTCTCGCCCGCTTCATTTAGAAAGCGGACCGTTACAGCCCGGGGACGTTTGACGACCGCTGAAACTCCCAGCAAACATGGGCTGGCCTCGTCATGCTCGCGAAATTCAATACTGGCATGCAACACTTCCGGATTCGCCATCCGCACCACTTGGCCCCGCGCCGTGCTGGCATCGACGACGGCCAGACGCAGCGGAACGCCCAGTTGCACAGCGGCAAGGCCGACGCCCGGCATCGCCTCCATCACATCGACCATATCCTCCCAGATCGCGCGGACCTCGTCCGTGATCTCGGGAACATCAGCTGCAGGGGTCCGCAGGGCGGCATGGGGCCAGGATACAACAGTCCGCATCACATAATCTCCGTGTAATCGGTGCACAGGATGCCATCCAGATGGTCGCGCTCGTGCTGAACGATGACAGCATCCGTGCCCTCGAACGCCTCTTCATGCGCGGTGCCATCCAGATCCTGCCACCGCAGCACCAGATCGCGCGGACGCGGAACGGCGACAGTCAGCATCGGGATCGACAGGCAGGATTCGTCATTCACGACCAGCGCCACATTGGCCGTCACGATGTGCGGGTTCACAAACACACGCGGGGTGCGCGTCCCAGTCTTCCATGTCACGTCCATGACAAAGATCCGCTGCAGCACGCCAATCTGCGGCGCAGCAAGGCCCCGCCCCGGCGCGGCATACATCGCCGCGAACATCTCTTCGCTTAAATCCGCAAGGGCCGCATCAAACACCGTAACCTGTGCACAGACCGCGCGTAGCGCTGCGTCTGGCACGGTCAGAATGGGGCGTGTCACGCCCGCGCTCTTTCACGCTTCAGCTTTTGCATCTTGCGCGTAATCATCTGGCGCTTCAGCGGTTTCAGATAATCGATGAACAACTTGCCATCCAAATGGTCAATCTCGTGCTGCACACAGGTCGCCCACAGTCCGTCGAATCGCTCTGTCTGCTCCGCGCCATCAAGGTCCATCCAGCGCACCTCGACCTCTGCAGGGCGTTCGACATCGGCGTATTGCTCTGGGATCGACAAACAGCCTTCTTCATAGACGCTATGCGTGTCGCTTTCCCACGTAATCTCTGGGTTGATCAGCACCATGGGCCGCGCCGGATTGATGTCATCCTTAACGCAATCCATCACCATCACGCGCAGCATCACGCCGACCTGCGGCGCAGCAAGGCCGATGCCGGGGGCGTCGTACATCGTTTCCAACATATCGGCAGCCAGTACCCGCAGGTCATCGTCCACCTGCGTGACAGCTGCGGTGACCTTTTTCAGGCGCGGATCGGGGTGGATCAAAATGGGGCGTAATGTCATGCCCCCGATCTAATCGCTGGGCCGCCAATTGCCAAGATGGCCCGCGATTTATCCCTTGGCACGCGGTTTGCGCCTGCTAGGGTCGCCGCAAACCCCCAAATAGGTATCCCGCCATGAGCTTTGACACCCCCGTAAACCGTCGCAACACCCACTGCGTCAAATGGGACGCGATGGAATCCGTCTACGGCGTATCCCCCGATGATGGCATCGCGATGTGGGTGGCAGACATGGAATTTCGCGCACCAGACGTCGTTCAGGACGCACTCGCCGCGATGCACGATCACGGCGTATATGGTTACTACGGCAACCCAGAGCCCTATACCGATGCGATCCGCTGGTGGATGCAAACCCGCCACGGCTGGCAGGTGGACGCGGACGCGATCATGACGACCCATGGCCTTGTGAACGGCACCGCGCTGTGCGTCGACGCCTATACCAAACCTGGCGATGCCGTCGTGCTGTTCACCCCCGTCTACCACGCCTTCGCCCGCGTCATCACCGCCGCCGGGCGCGAGGTCCGCAGCTGCGAGCTGGTCAATACCGCCGGCCGGTACGAGATGGACTTTGACGCTTACGATGCCCAGATGACCGGGTCAGAGCGGATGGTCATCCTCTGCTCGCCGCACAATCCCGGTGGCCGCGTCTGGACAAAGGCCGAATTACAAGCCGTCGCCGCCTTTGCAAAACGCCACGATCTGGTGCTGGTTTCCGACGAGATTCACCACGACCTGCTGATGCCCGGCCAGACCCATATCCCCATGGCCCACATTGATGGGATCGAAGACCGCCTTGTCATGATGACCGCCGCGACCAAGACGTTTAACATCGCAGGCAGCCACACTGGCAATGTGATCATTCCAAATGCTGACCTACGCGCGCCCTTCGCCGCCCGGATGGCGGCCCTTGGCATATCTGCCAACAGCTTTGGCCTGCACATGACCACCGCCGCCTATTCCCCCAAGGGGGCCGCTTGGGTGGACGAACTTTGCCTCTACCTCGACGCGAACCGCCGTTTGTTCGATGACGGCATCAACGCCATCCCCGGCGTCCACTCCATGCCGCTCGAAGCAACCTATTTGGCGTGGGTCGATTTCACAGGGACCGGGATGAGCAGCGAAGAAGTCATCCGCCGCGTCCAACAAGATGCACTGATCGCGCCAAATCACGGCGTGACCTTTGGCTTGGGCGGCGAGAATTTTCTGCGCTTCAACCTAGGTGCCCCGCGCGCGCAGATCGCCGACGCGGTGGACCGTCTGCAAAAGGCCTTTGCCGACCTGCAATAACTACAGGCGGGGCAATAGCCCCGCTGGCGCATCATCCGCGCGTACGAAATCGACAGGCGGGTTATCCGTGACGGCGTGCAACCATTTGAAATCAAAGATGCACTCTTCACCCTCGACCCGGCTGCCGACGATCAGCGCCTGATATAGGTGCCGCATCCCGTCATAAATATCGACGCGGCCCCGCAGCAGGTCGCCAGCATCAGCGTCCAGCGCCATGCCATCGGCCCAAAAGCGGCGGATGCGCATGATATCGTCGCCATCATGCACACACAGGCGATTGCCGCGCGAAATCGACGCGCGGCGGGCGTCCTGCAATCCCTTGATCACGGCATCGGGCAAAAAGTCATTCATAGCAGCGCCTCCTTCGCGTTCACAGTAACGCGCAAGTGTGACGATTATTCAAACGCCTTATCCGCCGCGCTGCAGCAGTGCAGTCGCAGAAAGCGGTCAGCCCGTTTTCACCTTAGGCCTTAAAACGTGGGGTTTCGCCGCATCATACAGCGCCGAGTCGGGGAACCCGTGTTGCGATCCCAGCACGGGGCCAACCATAATTAATGCCGTACGCGTAATTTTCGCGTCCCGCACCTTGGCGTGAATGTCGCTGAGCGTGCCGCGCAGAATCAGTTGATCCGGCCAAGACGCGCGGTAAATCACCGCCACCGGACAATCGGCGCCATAAAATGGCGTCAAACGCCGCTCGATATCGCGCAGCGCCCTGATCCCCAGATGGATCGCCAGCGTCGTGCCGGTGGCCGCAAAATTCTCGAGCGTCTCGCCCTCGGGCATACCGGTAGATTTCATGCTCATCCGCGTCAGCACGATCGACTGCCCGACCTCTGGCACGGTCAGCTCCGTCCCCATGGCCGCAGCCGCCGCTGCATAGGCAGGCACGCCGGGAATGATCTGATAATCGATCCCATCCGCCTTCAAGCGCCGGATCTGTTCTGCAATCGCACCGTAAAGCGACGGATCGCCCGAATGTACCCGCGCCACATCCTGCCCCGCCGCATGCGCCGCCAAGATTTCGCCGTGCGTGTCATCCAGCGTCATCGGGGCCGTATCCAGCACCCGCGCACCTTCGGGCGCAATCGCGACCACCTCTTCTGGCACCAGCGATCCCGCGTACAAACACACCGGACAGGCTGCGATCAGCCGCGCCGCTTTCAGCGTCAACAGCTCCGGATCACCCGGCCCCGCACCAATAAAATAAACCGTCATGCCCGTCCTCGTTTTTTTCTAAATACGCTCGCCGAAAGCCTGAATTTTCGACGAAAATTCGACTACCCCGCCAGATCGCCATCAATCTTGCGGGCATAGCCGCGCGGTGTGAACATACGCGGCCCCTCGCCCAGCTGTGCAAGGCGCGAGTTGCTCGACCCCACCAGCACGACCGTCAGCATGTCGACCTCGTCAACTTCCAGCGCGTCCAAGCGCCGATAGCGCACATGCTCCTCTGGCCGCCCAAGCGAGCTTGCCAGCATAACGGGCGTATCGCCGGGGCGATGCTGCAGCAAAATATCCCGCGCCTCTGCCAAAAGCGTGCGCCGCGTTTTACTGACCGGGTTATAAAAGGCGACGACAAAATCGCCCTCTGCCGCAGCCTTCAGCCGCCGCAAAATATCATCCCGCGGCGTCAGCAAATCGGACAAGGAAATCGCGCAGAAATCATGCCCCAGCGGCGCCCCCGCCCGCGCTGCCGCGCCCTGCAAAGCACTGACGCCGGGCGAGCAAACGACCTCGACCCGCCGGGCGGCATCAGACACACCCAGCGCCTCTGGTCCGCGATCAAGCAATTCGAACACCAAGGCGCCCATGGCGTAAATGCCGGCATCGCCCGAACACACCAGCGCGACGTTCTTGCCCTGCCCTGCCTGCTCTAGCGCATAGCGGCATCGCGCCTCCTCCCCGCCTAGCGGGAAATCCGACCGCGCCTTGCCCACGGCCAGTGGCCCAAGCAAATCGATATACAGCCCGTAGCCTACCAATTCCTCGGCATCGGCGACCAGCCGCGACACTTCTGGCGTGCGCCAAGACGCCTGCCCCGGCCCGATCCCCACGACCGACAGCTTGCCGCGCGCGCGGCCTTGCAGCGCTGTCAGCGGCGCATCCAGCGCAGCCACGGCGCAAGTTGCCATCGCCGCCTTGCGCTTTTCGACAACCAAACGCCCCTGCGCGCCGACCTGTGCCAAAGCTGCTGCTTCGGACACGCCGTGCGTGCCGACCTCGGCAAATACCACGTCTGACGGATGCACCAGACGGGGCGTCTCTGCCTCAAGCGTATCCGCATCGAACAACCGAAGCGGAACGCCAAAGGCCTGCGCCAGCGCGATAATCGCGGGCTCGTCCGCCTTCAATGAAATCGTATTGACGCAAGCAATCGCATCCGGCGCGATCCCAGCTTCCACCAAAGCCTCGCCCACCAAGGTCGCCAAATCCACCTCTGGGCAATTGCGCGCGCACCCTACGCCCAGTGCAAAGCGCTGCGGTGCAAACTGCAAGTGATGCGGACCAAGCTCCGCGACAGGCGCCGTGCCGCAAGTGATCGTCACGCCGTCCCCTGCCGGCAGATCCGCCAACCATTCCGCAGCGGCCGCGTCTGGCCCGGTCACCCGCGCGCCAGCGCCGGACAGCAGCAAGGCCATGGCCTCTTTCGCATCCCACGGATTGACCAATCGCCACCCCAAAGGCGGCGTATCCAAAGCAACCCCAAGCGCCACATCGCCCGCCGTCGTGACAGCGGCAACCGCCCCCAGTGCATCCGCAATCCGCGCCGCTAACCGGTTCGCGCCCCGGTGCCCGCCCAGCAAAGGCACGACAACGCCGCCATCATCACTGACCGACACAACAGGCGGCTCGGTCGTCTTATCCGCCAGCAATGGTGCCACCGCCCGGATCAGGATCCCGCTGGCACAGACGCCAACAACAGGCACGCCCGCCGCGAACAAGTCGCGGGCATGATCCAGCGCGTTGTCAAAAAACGCATCCGCCACATCGACACGCCCTTTGCGCCCATGCACCAAAGCGCCAAGCGTTGCCGCCACACGGTGCGCCGTCGCCTCGCCAGACCGCGACAGGGCCAATACGACAGGTTCTACAGCCATGGATCGGCCCCTTTTGTCAGTAAGATCATTGAAAAATAAGGTGCCGAAGCTGGTGCCTGCGCAAGCGGGCAAACGACCTGCTCTGGCAGACTGGCCCGTTCGACATAAACCGCGTGGTCCGTCAGCCCAAGGTCATCGAACACGGCGCGGATCTTCGCCAGATGCCGACCAACCTTCATGATGACAACGCTTTCGGCCCCCGCAATCCGCTCTCGCAACTCTGCCTCTTGCAGCGGGCCGGGCAGCACCGTCAAACGCTCGTTCCGCGCAACAAGCGGACGCGCAGCCACCGCGGCACAGGCTGCGATAGATGTCACGCCAGGCACAACTTCAACCCGGTAATCAGCGGACAACCGGGCAAACAAATACATAAACGATCCGTAAAAGAACGGATCCCCCTCGCATAGGCACACGACGTCCCGCCCCGCATCCAGATGCGCCGCAATCGCCGCCGCGCCGGTATCATAGGCCGCCTGCGCAGGTGCGCGTTCCACGCTCATCGGCACGTCCATGACGATCTCAATCGCATCCGCCGGGATCAAATCCGCAGCGATCGACCGGGCAAAACTCGCACCGCCCGCCAGCGCGGGATAAGCCACGACCACAGCGCTTTCAATCAGCCGCGCCGCCCGCAGTGTCATCAGATCCGCCGCCCCCGGCCCCAAACCCACACCATAAAGCACGCCGCTCATCCGCATTCACCTTGCCAAATAAACTCCCGCCGGAGGCTCCGCCCCCTCATCGCTTCACAAGGCTCCATTGGGTCACCGGCATCGCTGGCCGCCATCCTGTCAAGCGCCCGACCGGTTCAGCCCGGCAGACCGACAGCCGCACCAGATCGCCGCCATGGCGGGCATGCAGCGCCATCAGCACTGCCTCTGACTCCAGCGTCACTGCATTGGCCACTAACCGGCCCAGCGGACGCAGCGCAGACCATGCCGCGTCAAATACCGCTTCGCTGAGGCCCCCGCCGATAAAGATCGCATCCGGCGCGGCAAGACCATCCAGACAGTCCGGCGCAGTGCCTTCCAGCAACTCTAGTTTTGGCGCGCCAAGCGCCAGCGCATTGGCCGCCGCCATGGCGCGGCGATCATCGCGCGGTTCGATCCCGATAGCGCGGGCATAGCGCGCCGCGCGCATCCATTCGATCGCAACAGAGCCGGAACCGCAGCCGATATCCCACAGCAGCGCCCCGCGCATCGGCATCAGCTTGGCCAGCGTGGCCGCACGAATTTCCTGCTTGGTCATCGTACCGTCGGACTGGAACAAATCATCCGCAAGCCCCGGCACCCGCGGCAAAAGCGCAGCGTCCGGGGCTGCTATGCACTCGACCGCCAGCGTATTGAACGGCGGCACGACATGGTCCCAGCTCTCGGCCACGCCATCAAAGCGCGCCTCGTCCTTGCCGCCCATCGCAGCCAACACCGTCATCCGTGACTGACCAAAGCCGCGCGCCGCCAGATAGGCCGCAATCTGATTGGGTGTCTCGGCCCCGGTCGTCAGGATCAGCAGGCGTGCATCGGGCTGGATAAACGCCACCATCTGCGCCACGGGGCGCCCGTGCACGGTCAGCGTTTCAACATCCGCAAGGCTCCACCCCATGCGGGCCGCTGCCAGCTGGAAGGCACTTAGTTGCGGGTGATAGACGATCTCTGACGGATCAATCGCCCGCCCGATCCGCGCGCCAACGGAAAACCACAACGGATCGCCGGTCACCAGAACAACCGCCCGCCGTCCGCGCAAGCCTTCGATCGTCTCGATCATGGCGTCAAAAGGCGATGGCCAAGCCAGACGTTCGGCAGTCACGCTGCCTGACAGGGCATGATGCCGCCCGCCGCCCAAAATGACCTCTGCCGCCTCCACCACCGCGCGGGTGGCGGGGCTCAGCCCATCCATGCCGTCTTCGCCAATGCCGACAATGTGCAGCCACGGTTGCGTCATGATCCACTCCGATTTTTCGGCGAAAAATCGGCACTGCCGCCCGCCTTGCAATAATTTTGCGCCATTAAATCCGGTCTTCCGGCAAGCCGGCAGCCAAAGCGTTGACCGCCGCCGCAGCCAGAGCAGAGCCGCCGCGACGCCCCCGCAACGCGATGAAGTCGCAGCCGCGCGGATGCGCTGCGAGTTCAGCCTTGGATTCTGCCGCGCCGACGAAACCCACAGGAAAGCCCAAGATCACCGCAGGCTTCGGCGCGCCTGCGTCGAGCAGTTCCAGAAGGTGAAACAGCGCTGTTGGCGCATTGCCGATCGCGACGACCGCACCTTCAAGATGCTCGGCCCACAGCTCTACCGCGGCAGCAGAGCGGGTGTTGCCAATCGCTTGTGCACGGTCCGGCACGCTCGCATCGTTCAAGGTGACGATGACTTTGTTCTGCGCTGGCAGATAACGGCGGATGATCCCCGCCCCCACCATTTCGCAATCGCATAGGATTGGTGCCCCGGCCGCCAGCGCGGCGTGGCCTGCTTTGGCGGCCCCTGCCGAAAACGCCAGCCTATCCGCAATTTCAACCATGCCGCAGGCGTGGATAAGACGTGTCATCACCGGATGCATGTCTGCAGCAAAACGGTCCAGACGTGCCTCGGCCCGTACAGTCGCAAAGCTTTGCGCGTAGATCGCGGCGGGGTCTTTTTCGTAGGGTCTCATGCAAGCGAGGCCTTTGCGTGGGAGGAGAGGGCGGACCCTCTGGGGGGAGTTTATTTGGCAAGGTGATGAGGATCAGACCTTGCGGGTTTTACGCGCGCTTTCGGGGCCGTGGGGGTGCTGGGCGTGCGGATAGACCGGGTGGGCGTGGTCGTGATCGTCGTGGTGGTGATGATTGTGCCCGTGGTCGTGCCCATGGTCGTGGCTGTGATCATGGCCGTGGTCATGACTGTGCGCGTGGGCGTGGGCATGTTGCGCTTCTAGGCGGCACATGCCGGTGCAGAAGGTGTCGCACAGCGTGCAGTCGGCCACGTTAGAGCCGGGGGCGTTGGCACCCTGCCCTTCAACGTGATGGTGGTGGCTTTCTTGCACTGCGCCGACTTCGCCTTCGAACCCAAGCACTTTGGTCCGGTATTTGCACATGACGCACAGCGCAGGCGGCGTTGCGGCAAAGGCCGGGTGTTGGCGGTCAGCGGCACTGATTTCGCGCTGCTCTCCCCCTGCAAGTGCCAGCACTTGATCACGGTAGGCACAGATGCCGCAGTTGGGCGGCGGCACAGCCCCCGCCTGTTCGGTGATCCGTTCGGCGAAGGTTTCCAGCACTTTGGGATGATCGCCCAGATAGCCGGCTTTGACGAATTGGATGCCGGGATGCTCTGCCGCGACTTGGTCGGTGAAGCCGTAGATGCGGTCGATCAAAATGCCCGAAAACAGGAAATACGGGAACACGATGACGCGCTTGTAGGGCAGCATCGCGACGTGTTGCAGGCAAGGCTCCACCAGCGGGAAGGTCACGCCGGAATAGCCGACCTCGTGCCAGCCAAAGCCCATGCCTTCGGCCAGCATCCGAGCGATTTTGGCCACGTTGCCATTGGCGTCCGGGTCAGAGGCACCGCGGCCGATCACGACAAGGCAGGTCTGCGTCAGCGGCAGCGCGCCGTGTTCGGCGTTGGCGCTGTCCACAGCGTCCTCAATGCGGCTGGCGGCGGCGGCGATCATCTTGGGATCAACACCAAGTTCGCGGCCATAGCTGATGGCCGTGCCGTGCTGGGCGGCATAGGTGTTGAGCACCGTGGGAATGTCGTTTTTCGCGTGCATGGCAGCAAACAGCATGCCCGGCACCGCAAAGATCCGGTCGCACCCTGCATCCCGCAGCCGGTCTAGACCGTCGCGGATCACCGGGTTCGCAAATTCCAGATAGCCGTAGTCGACCAGCCAGTCTGACGGCAGGAACGCGGGCAGCTTTTCAGCCAGTGTCGCAAATTCGTCGACGGCGGACTGGCTACGCGAGCCGTGGCCGCAAATCATCACACCGGTTTTCATGCGGGTTGTTCCTCGCGCTCTGGTTCGGATTTTTGTTTTGCTTTGCGGCCCTTCAGCGCGCCCAGCGCGATGGCGATTCCCGCCGCGCCAAGGGCAATACCCGCGACCCAGTGGTTATGCCCTGCCGCATCGACCAAATGGCCGGGGTGGGCAGAGGCTGTCGTGGCCGTCAAGATCAAGATCGTCGTCAGCAGGCGCATGGCGTATCTCCGGGCGTGGGTAGGCCGGGGCCGAGAGCTGGCTATTGACGATGTGGCATTCCGGTCCCCGTCAGGGTCGACCCGTCTGCCACCAACCGCTCTGGCCCCGTATCGGGCTTCGTCAGGGATGGGGTATAGGCGGGAGCCGCGCAGTGCGCAATGCATAGGACCCGTTGAAATCGCAGCGCCGTCTGTTGCCGCAGCGTTCAGCTAACGAGGCGCAAGCCGGACCGCGGGCGGGCCGCCGCTGCCTCTTCTGCGGCTTGCAGGGCACTGGTGGGCATAGCGACGGTAAAGGTCGTGCCTGCGCCAGCTGCGCTTTGCACCGTCACCCCGCCGCCGTGCGCGATGGCCAGCGTCTTGCAGATGGCAAGGCCAAGGCCTGCGCCGCCCTCGGACCGGTTATGGGTCGCTTCAAGTTGCTTGAACGCATTGAAAATCACGTTGTGGGATTCTTCTGGGATGCCGCAGCCGTTGTCTTCGACCTCGATGTTAAAGCCGGTCGCCGTCAGCCTTGCGCGCAGGGTGATATCGCTGGACTGGGCAAACTTGAACGCATTGCCAACAAGGTTCGACAGGATCTGCAAACAGCGTGTGCGGTCGGCAAAGGCCATGACCTCTTCGCATTCGACGCTGATCGTGACGCCCTTTTCAACGGCCATCGGGGTGAACTGCGCTTTGACGTCTTCAAGCAGTCCGCGCACCGGAAAGGCCGTGCGGTCCAGCGTTGCCTCGCCCAACTCCATGCTGGTGTAGTCCAAAATCTCGTTGATCATGCCGAGCAAGTGGTTCGCTGCGACGGTGATCTTGTGACCATAAAGCTCTGCCTGATCGCCGATCCGGCTGTCGGCCTCTATGGCCGCCTGCCCTGTTTTGGCGGCGTTCATGTCCTTCAACCGTCCTAGAATGCTGGCGTAGCCCAGCACGATGGTCAGCGGCGTGCGCAGCTCGTGGCTGAGGATGCCAAGGAATTCCGACTTTGCCCGGCTGGCGCTTTCGGCGGCATTGCGCGCCTCGGTCAGTTCTTGGATGTTTTCCATCCACGTGCGGTTTTCGATCGTATAGCTGAACAGCGCGCCCATCACGATGACGATGGCCGTGCCGGTGATGGCAAGAGCCAGAACCTTGAACGCTTCGGGGTTGATAAAATCGCCAGAGATATCCAGCGGCGACACGCTAAAGGCCGCCATGCCTGTAAAGTGCAGGCTGATGATGCCGATCGCCAGTGCGATGGACATCTGGTATTCGCCCGCGCCCTTGCTTCGGTTGCCAAACACCAACGCCGCCGCGCCAAAGACCACGGCTAAAATGATAGATGCGATCAGATAGGTTTGATCCCAAAAGATCACGCCTTGGACCCGGTACGCAATCATACCCGCATAATGCATCCCGGCGATCGCAAGGCCCAGAATTGCACCGCCCAGCAGCGGGGCAAAGCGGATCGTGCTGATCGTCGACACCAGAACGCCAATGGCGCTGCCCAGAACCGCAATCGCGAAAGACACCAAGGTCAGACCTAGATCAAAGCTGACAGGAACATTGGGGCGAAAACCCAACATGGCGACAAAATGGGTGCACCAGATCGACACACCAGCGGTCAGCGCCGTCAGCAGGTACCACGAAATCGCATGCCGATGTGACCGATTGCGCGCGTGGCGATACAGGCGCGACGTCACCCAACTGCCAAAGCCGCATAGGATCGCCGCCAAAGCGACCAGGCTCATGTCGTGGAATGCCGTAATACAGGTGACGATGGTCATCATGGTGCTGCTCTGACTAACTCTCTACCAAGTTTAACGATTAACGATGTTTTAACCTCTCTATTCTGGCCAACTGTGGCGAAGTTTGGGCGCAGTTAAGTATATCGCAGGTTGTTATTTTCTGACGTTAGGTCACGCTTACGATGATCCCGAAATGTGCCTTTAAGATCGGCCATTTTCGTCCAATCCAGCCGACTAGCCGCCGAATCCCGGCATCATCCGCGCTGCGCACAGCACCTGCGCGGCAATCCGTGTATCCAGTTCGTCCCGCCTGCCCTAGCTTTCCCTTAACACGGTAAAAAAGGGAGCGATGGCTATGGGCCTGCTGGTTGACGGACAATGGCAAGATAAATGGTACGACACCAAGAAAAGCGGTGGCAGCTTTGAACGTGACGTCGCCAGCTTTCGTAACTGGATCACCGCAGATGGCAGCGCCGGGCCGTCGGGTGATGCGGGTTTTAAGGCGGAAACCGGGCGTTATCATCTGTATGTCAGCTATGCCTGCCCTTGGGCGCACCGGGCACTGGTGTTTCGCATGCTCAAGGGGCTGACGGACCATATCAGCGTCTCGGTCGTGCATCCGAACATGCTGTCCGAAGGCTGGGAGCTGTCGGATGATTGGGACGGGGCCACCGGGGACACGCTGTTTGGCCTGGATTACCTGCGGCAGGTCTATCTGAAGGATACGCCGGATATGACCGGCCATGTCACCGTGCCCTTGCTGTGGGACAAGGTGCAGGGGCGCATCGTGTCGAATGAATCGTCCGAAATCATCCGCATGTTTAACAGCGCCTTTAATGATCTGACCGGCAATACAGACGACTATTGGCCAGAAGACCTGCGCGCCGCGATCGCGCCGATCAACGACCGCATCTACAACACGGTCAACAACGGCGTCTACCGGTCAGGCTTTGCCACCACGCAAGAGGCATATGACGCCGCCGTGCACCCGTTGTTCGACAGTCTTGACTGGCTCGAAGACATCCTGTCGCGCAATCGCTACCTGATGGGGGACCGCATGACAGAGGCTGACTGGCGGCTTTGGACGACCCTCGTGCGGTTCGACAATGTCTATCACACCCACTTTAAGTGCAACCGCGCCTTTATCCGCGACTATCCGAACCTGTGGGGTTTCACACGAGAGCTATATCAGTGGCAGACGCAGGACGGCGCGATCGCGGATACGGTGAATATGGATCACATCGTGCAGCATTATCACTACAGCCATGAAACGGTGAACCCCTACCGGATCATCCCGATCAATCCGAACCCGGATTTTGACTTAGCGCACGGCCGCGGCTGACTGCTCGCCGTAATGGGACGCGATATCCGCCAGCTCGTCTGGCGGAACATCGCGGTTCAACGTCAAACGCGCCGTTGCGCAATGGTTAAAGATCGACCCATCCGAGAAAAAGCTGCTGTCCGTGACGCAAAGCACATTCGCCCACGGCTGCCGGAATGCGGCAACATCAGCGACGGTCAGCCCGTTGCCCCGTTCAAGCACCAGATCCAGAACAATGGCGTCAAAGGTGAAATCTTCTAATGCCTGCACCGCAGAATCGGAATCGCCGCACAGTGTGACCTTAGCCCCGTGCCGCTGCATATGGCGCTGCCAAACCGCGCCCAGCGCCGCATTGCTTTGCACGATAAGGATACGCACAGGCGCAAGAGCGCTATGATGGTCCGAAGATTTTACCATGAGTAAAAAATTACCGCAGAAAACGGCATCTGCATACACTCAATTGATACCTTGCCCCCGAAAGGCTGATTCTTGCCGCGGTCAGCTTGTATCGTAGGCGAAAATCCGGTTGAAACAGGCATAACTTGTTGCAAAGGGCCGCGCGAAGATGACGACATGGATCACGATCTGCGACACGTGCAAACGTGACGGCTGGGATTTGACTGGCGCGGCACAAACCGACGGCGAAGAACTGGCCGCCCTGATCGAGGATGCAGCCCGCGATGTGCCTGACGTGCGTACCCGCCGCGTGGCCTGCCTTATGGGCTGCAAAGCTGGCTGCAACGTCGCCGTGCAGGCCCATGGCAAACTGTCCTATACCATCGGTAACTTTGAACCCATGGCAGAGGCCGCAGCTGGCATCGTGACCTATGCGGCCCTGCACGCCGGGTCCAAAAACGGGCAAGTGCCGTACCGCGACTGGCCGCAGGCGATCAAAGGCCACTTTGTCACCCGCCACCCGCCCCTGCCGGACGCCGCATCAGACTCGGACGCTGCATGAAGGCGCCGCGCGATCACGGCGGCGGTCTGGACGCGGCTATTGCGGAATACGGCGGCACCCGCGCCGATTGGCTTGACCTGTCGACGGGCATTAACCCCGTCCCCTATCCGCTGCCCGACCTTGCGCCCCACGCGTGGAACGCTCTGCCCGATCACGCCGCGCAGGCCAAGCTGATCCAGCGCGCCCGCGCCTTCTGGAATGTCCCGGACGCAGCGGCCGTGTTGCCGATCCCCGGTGCCTCTGCCGCGATTGCCCAACTACCGCGCCTTGGCAAAGCGGGTCAGGTCTCGATCCCCGGCCCGACCTATAACGAACATGGCGCAGCCTTTCGCGCTGCGGGTTGGACACTGGTCGATGATGCCCGCGATGCCATCGTCGCGGTGCATCCGAACAACCCAGACGGCATGATGTGGCAAGCGGATCAGATCACCGCGGACCTCAGCATCATCGACGAAAGCTTTTGCGATGTCATGCCAGAGGCGTCGCTGATCCGCCTGTCCGCGCGGCCCGGCACCATTGTGCTGAAAAGCTTTGGCAAATTCTGGGGCCTTGCGGGTCTGCGCCTTGGCTTTGCCATTGGCGATCCGGCGATTATCGCCGATCTGGCAGAGGCGCTTGGCCCTTGGCCCGTGTCCGGCCCCGCCCTTTCCATCGGGGCAGAGGCGCTGGCCGACCCGATGTGGGCGGACGAAACGTGTGCCCGACTGACCAAAGATGCCCAGCGCCTTGATGACCTGCTCATCGCACAAGGTGCGATCGTGAAAGGCGGCACATCCCTGTTCCGCCTGTATCAGGTCGAAGACGCCGCCGCCGCGCAGGCGCATCTGGCCCAGAGCCATATCTGGAGCCGGATTTTCCCCTATGCGACCGACTGGTTGCGCCTTGGCCTGCCCCCGCCGGACCGCTGGGATCAAATTGAAGGTGCCTTTTGACGCTGATCTTCGGCCTTTTGCTGGACGCCATGTTTGGCGAACCGCGCTGGCTATGGTCCCGCATTCCCCATCCTGCCGTCATGATGGGAGCCTGCGTCGCTTGGATCGACCGCCGCGCTAATAATGGTGCCAATCGCCGTGCCAAGGGTGTGATCGCCTTTGGCCTACTGGCGCTGGCCTTTGTCCTGCTAGGCTTTGTGCTGGCCGCCATTCCCGGGCACGCCGTGGACATTATCGTACTGGCCATCCTGCTGGCGCAACGCAGCCTTGTTGATCACGTCCGCCTTGTGGCAACGGCCCTGCGCCAGTCGCTCAGCGCTGGACGCACCGCCGTCGCGCAGATCGTCGGCCGCCAGACCGCGACCCTGAACGAAGCCGCCGTCAGCCGCGCCGCGATTGAAAGCGCCGCCGAGAACTTCTCTGACGGTGTAATTGCGCCTGCCTTCTGGTTCGCCGTTGCCGGGTTGCCGGGTTTGCTGCTGTATAAAATCACCAATACCGCCGATTCCATGATCGGCTATCGCACCGAAAAATATGCTGAATTCGGCTGGGCCGCGGCGCGGTTCGACGATCTGCTGAACCTGATTCCTGCGCGCCTATCCGCCCTGCTGATCTGGCTGACCGCCCCCAATCGCTATGCCCTGCCCGCGATCATGGCAGAGGCGCCGCGCCACCGCTCTCCCAACGCAGGCTGGCCAGAGGCGGCGATGGCCCAAGTGCTGGGCGTCGCCCTGTCCGGCCCGCGCACCTATGACGGTGTGCGGCGCGATTATCCCTTCGTGAACGATGATGGTCGCCATTTGATCGGCCCCGCCGACATCGAAAACGCCTGCACCGTGCTGTGGCGCACCTGGGCACTGGGGCTTTTCGCCGCCCTGATTGTGACCCTGTTCTAATCCGCAGATGCCTCTGGCAGGATAGGGTCACATCAAAAGGACCGATCCCATGCGCTTGACTGCCCTGCTCCTCACCCTCGCCACGCCGCTGGCCGCACAGGACTGCGGCGCACCGCTGCCAGACTTCAAGGCGGGGGTTCTGGCCGAGGCAACCGCAATGGGCATCGCACCCGATGTGGCAGAGGCGTTCCTGTCCAGCGCGCAAATCGACCCCGCCGTGTCGAAGGCAGACCGGGCGCAGGGTGTGTTCCAGCTTGATTTCGTCACCTTCTCTCGCCGCTTGATCAGCACCGCGCGGCTGGACACCGGCAAAGCGATGGGACAGCAGTATTCCGACACCTTTGCGCAGATCGAGGCGCAATACGGCATCCCGCGCGGTGTCCTGCTGGCGTTTTGGGCGTTCGAGACCGACTACGGCGCAATCCAAGGTGATTTCAATACGCGCAACGCGCTCTTCACCCTCGCCCATGATTGCCGCCGGCCAGAGCTGTTCCGCCCCGAACTGCTGGCCGCGATGCAGCTATACGCACGCGGGGATTTCGATCTGGGCACGACAGGTGCTTGGGCCGGAGAGATCGGACAAGTCCAGATGTTGCCCCGCGACATCATCGCCCACGCCGTGGACGGCGATGGTGACGGACATATCGATCTGAAAGGCTCTGCCGACGATGCGCTGATGTCAGGCGCGGCGCTTCTGTCCGCGCTGGGCTGGCGCGCGAATGAGCCTGCGCTGCAAGAGATTACCGTTCCCGATACGTTGGACTGGTCCCGCACGGGACTTAATCACGAACTGCCCGCCGCCGATTGGGCCGCCCTTGGCGTGACGGGACGCGGCGAAGCGCTTTCGGATCTGCCCGGCGCAGTGCTGCTGCCCATGGGGCGGAACGGTCCGGCCTTCATGGCCTACCCCAATTTCAGCGTCTATTTCGAATGGAACCAGTCGCTGACCTACGTGACAACCGCCGCCTATTTCGCGACCCGGTTGGCGGGGGCACAAATCTATGATGCGGGCAATGCGGACCCGGGTTTGGACGGGGCGCAGATGATGGCGCTGCAGGAAAAGCTGGCGGCACGCGGCTATGACGTGGGCGGGATCGATGGGATCTTGGGCGAGAAAACGCGCGAGGCTGTGCAGTTGGAGCAGGCGCGGCTGGGCTCGCCTGCGGATGCCTGGCCAACGGCTGCGCTGCTGGGACAGCTTTGATCGGGGGGCCAGCCCCCCGTCCCTGCGGGACTCCCCCCGAGGTATTTTTGACCAGAAGAAAAGTGGACCTAGGGCCGCGGTGCGGCGCGATTAGGCCACCATGCTTTCGGCTTTTTTCAAATCGACCGAAACAAGTTGGCTGACGCCTTGTTCACCCATGGTGACGCCGAACAGGCGGTCCATGCGCGCCATCGTCACGGCGTGGTGCGTGATGATCAAAAAGCGCGTGTCGGTGCGGCGGGTCATTTCGTCCAGCAGATCGCAGAAACGCGTCACGTTGGCGTCGTCCAGCGGCGCGTCGACCTCGTCCAGCACACAGATCGGGGCGGGGTTCGCAAGGAAGACCGCGAAGATCAGCGCCATCGCCGTGAGGGTTTGTTCGCCACCTGACAGCAGCGACAGGGTCGAGAGTTTTTTGCCCGGCGGCTGGCACATAATCTCTAGCCCCGCGTCAAGCGGGTCTTCGCTTTCGACAAGGACGAGACGCGCCTCTCCGCCGCCGAACAGGCTGCGGAACAGGGTTGAGAAGTTGGCGTTGACCTGCTCGAAAGCGGTCAGCAGCCGTTCGCGGCCTTCTTTGTTCAGCCCGGCGATACCAGAGCGCAGGGCGTCGATTGCGCCTTCAAGGTCGGCCTTTTCCGCGACCAGCGTGTCGTGTTCGGTCATGACCTCGGCCGCGTCTTCTTCGGCCCGCAGATTCACCGCACCAAGCGCGTCACGCTGACGGCGATGGTTCGCGATATCGACATCGATTTTATCGGCCCCCGGCAGGTCCGCGGCATCGATGCCGAGGCTATCCCACAAAGCTTGCGGGGTGATGTCGCGGTCCTCGCTGATCCGCTCGACCGCCGCAGCGACGGCATCGCTGGCTGCATCGCCGCGGGCCTGGGCGCGGGCGCGGGCCTCGCGGGCGTCCGAGGCGGCGCGTTCGGTTTCGCGTTCTGCCAATGTAACATCGCGCAGGCTGGCTTCGCCCAGTGCCAGCGCCTCGGCGGCGGCGGCGCGGCGGGCATCCGCGTCTGCGATGCTGGCGGTCAGCTGTTCGCGCGTTTCCGCGATCTGGGCGGGGACGCTGGCGGCGTCTTCCAACTCATCCTCTGACGCGTCTTTGCGGGCGGCAAGCTCGTTGCTGCGCTGGGTTGCGTTATCAAGGCGCAGCCGCCAGCCTGACAATTCTTTGGTGATTTCCTGACTGCGCTTGAGGCGCGCGTCACCTGTCCGGCGCAGATCATCCGCGCCAGCGCGGCGCGCAATCATCGTCATCCGCGCGGCTTCGACCGTCATACGGATGTCGTCAACGCCAGCGCGGGCGTCGTCCAGATCGGCAAGGTCCGCTTGCGCGGCCTCTGCCTCGATCACCTGTGCGCGTGCGGTGGCGGCTTCTTCTGCGTGGCGCGCCATGGCGAGCGAGAGGGATTCCAGTTTGCCAGCAGCCAGATTGCGGTCGGCTTCGGCGCGGCTGGCGGCGCGGTGCGCTTCGGCGACGCGCATGTCGGCGTCGCGGCGGGCATGGCGGGCGGTTTGGTCGGCCTGCGTCAGGGCGGATAGGCGGGCGGTCAGGGTTTCATGCGTCTCTACCGCTTCGGCAGCAGCGGCCTGTGCGATTTCCAGCTCACTCCGCAGGTCGGCCAGACGGTTCAGCTGCTGCAAACGCAGCGCGGCGGCAGAGGGGGCGTCAGCCGCGCCAGCGCGGTAGCCATCCCAGCGCCACAGATCGCCTGCTTGCGACACAAGGCGTTGGCCCGGCAGCAAATCGGCCTGCAAACGGGGACCATCGGCGGGATCGACAACGCCGATCTGGCCGATCCGGCGGGCCAAAACGTCTGGTACATCGACAACTTCGGACAGGGGCCGCGCCCCAGCAGGCAAAGGTTGCGCACGCGCGTAGCCGGGCAGTTCGACCCAGCCAGAAGGGTCAGTCGCGAGCACGGCAGGTGCCTTGAGATCATCCGCCAGCGCCGCACCCAAAGCCGCCTCGAATCCGCGGGCAACGGTCAGCAGGTCAAGCACCTGCCCACCTGCCCCCGCATCGCGTTCGACCAGCCGCGCCAATGCGCCAACTTCGGCTTGCAGCGCTTTCGCCTCGCCTTCTGCCGAGGAACGCTGCGCGCGGGCATCGCTTTCCAGCCCCTGCGTCGCCGCGCGGGCCGCTTCGGTTTCGGCCAGTGTCTCTTCGACATTGGCCGCCGTCGCTGTCGCGATCTCCTCGGCCAGCGTGGCTGCATCAAACGCCGCTTCAGCGCTGCTCCGTGCGGCCTCTGCCTCTGCCATAGCGCTGCGGGCACGGGCGGCTTCGGCTTCTGCGCGATCAGCCGTCTTGCGGTAATCGTCCAGCAGGCGCTGCGCCGACTGGTGGCGCGCGGACAGGCGGGCGACGTCTTCGGTTAGCTGGCCAAGGTCCTGTTCCCGCTGGGCTAGCACCTCTGCCGCCTCTGATGCGGCGTCTTGCGCGGCGGACAGGGCATCGTCGTGGCCAGCGCTGGCCTTGGCGATTTCCGCCGCTTCCCACGTCAGGCGCGCGATGGTGTCTTCAGCGTCGGCGTTCAGGCTGTCCTCTCGCGCGATGTCATGCGCCAGCTGGTCAATCCGCCGCGTCAGCGTGGCGATTGCAGCGGTGGCCTGCGCGTCCTGATCGGCCAGCTGGTCGCGCTGTACGGTCAGGCGCTGTAGAATCGCGCTGGCGATTGCGTCCTCTTCGCGCAGAGGCGGCAAAGCCTCTTCAGCGCCTGCACGCCTTGCAGTCGCCTCTTCTGCAGCGCGTTCCGCCTGCGCTGCGGCGAGGGCAGAGGTGCGGACCTCGGCCAAAGCGGCCTCTAGCGCGGCGTTGGCGTCATGCCAGCGGCGATACAGCAGCATGTCTTCGGCCCGGCGCAGGGCGGTGCCGATTTCGCGGTAGCGGGCGGCCTGCCGCGCTTGCCGCGCCAGTGTGCCAAGTTGCGCGGCCAATTGGCCAACCACATCATCCACGCGCAGCAGGTTCGCCTCTGCGCCTTTTAGCTTCAGCTCCGCCTCGTGACGGCGCTGATACAGGCCCGAAATGCCTGCCGCCTCTTCCAGAATCCGGCGGCGGCTGGTGGGTTTGGCGTTGATCAGCTCTGAAATCTGGCCTTGCCGCACCAAGGCGGGCGAATGCGCACCCGTCGAGGCATCGGCAAAGAGCATCTGCACGTCCCGCGCGCGCACGTCCTTCGTGCCGACTTTATACGCCGAGCCTGCGTCGCGCGTGATGCGGCGGGTGATGTCCAGGCTATCGCTGTCATTGAACGCGGCCGGGGCCAGCCGTTCGCCGTTATCGATGATCAGCGCGACTTCGGCAAAGTTGCGGGCCGGGCGTGTTGCGGTGCCGGCAAAGATCACGTCCTCCATCCCGCCGCCGCGCATGGCAGTGGGGCGGTTTTCGCCCATCACCCAGCGCAAAGCTTCAAGCAGGTTGGACTTGCCGCAACCATTGGGGCCGACAACGCCGGTCAGGCCATCGGCGATCACCAAGTCAGTGGGATCAACGAAGCTTTTGAAGCCGTTCAGGCGCAGGCGGGTAAAACGCATGGGCCATGGCCCCTTGTTTGATTCTTTGAGGGTCGAGGTTGATCGTCGAAACTGCGCCAAGTCAACCAAGCCGCCGCTGAACCAGCCGGGGACACCGAAGTTATCCACAAGATCTTAATTGCGCGGCACCACAATTATCAGCAGGCACCGCCATATTGTCGCCATCCCAGAACTGTCTAAAGCGGCGCAATACACAGGTAAAAGGGTCCCCGCGTTTTGGCGTATTTCGATTTTCTGCACGAGCTAGAGGATTACTCTCCCGACATGGTGACGCGGATGAACCGCCGTCATGCGCGGATCGTCGCCCCCTTCAAAGAGGATCTGATTGGTGCGCAGGTGCTGGATCTGGCCGCCCATGACGGACGGTGGAGCTATGCCTTGGCCGAACATGCAGAGCATGTCGTCGGCGTCGAGGCGCGCCCAGATTTGATCGACCGCTTCGCCCAATATCCCGCAGGGCCGCAGCATGGCCGGGTGAAATTGGTCTGCGACGACATCTATCGCGATTTGGACAAGCGGCTGATCCGCGACGAAACCTTTGATGCGGTCATGCTGTTCGGCATCTATTATCATGTCATGGATCATTACGGCCTGCTGGCCCGCGTCACACAGCTAGAGCCAGAGCTGATCGTGATCGATTCGGAGTTTATGGTAGACCGCAATCCGATCATCCAGATGGTCAAGGAACGCACCGATAACCCGCTGAACGCCATCGCGCAGGTGCCGGGCCAAGAGGTCACGATGAAGGGGGTGCCGTCCACTGGTGCGATGGAACGCATGGCCGATGTGCTGGGCTATGGCTGCACCTGGGTTGATTGGGACGCCGTGCCCGAAGATCAGCGCGGCACCGTGCGCGATTATTTCCGCGACGGCGAAATGCGACGTAAAACCTGCGTTCTGCGCCCCCTGCCCACCTAAGATCACGCCCGAATCCGGGTTGACGCGCCCGCCGCGCCGGGCGCACAAAGAACCCTGCAAGGTTCCCCACGACAGACGCAAAGCGTTGGGGATGAAACTGGGAATGTGGAAGGGGCCGATCCTGCGATCGGGAGGCCCCGTGCCACAGCCGCCCCCGCGACTGTAAGCGGTGAGCGTGACGTCATTAAGCCACTGGGCTGCCAAGCAATTGGCCCCCGGGAAGGCGACGCCGCGTGCACGAGCCGCAAGCCAGGAGACCGGCCTCGCATGATGAAACCCCATCCCGTCGGGTGTGACGGGCTATAGGAGAGACAAAATGCATATCGAACCCGGCGTCGTGACAGGCGCAAAACTGGCTCTTGGCAGCGTGACCGCTGCAGGTGCAGCCACTGTGTCCGCCAAAATGGTTTGGGAAAATCTGGTACAGCGCGGGGCCGCGTCCCTGATCGCACGCAGCGCCATGGCCACCGCCGCGACCTTCGTCTTCTTTGAACTGCTGCCGCATCTGGCCGTCGGCCCGTCCGAAGTGCACCTGATCCTTGGATCGACCCTGCTGCTGATGCTGGGCACCGCGCCCGCCGCTGTCGGTCTGGCCCTTGGCCTGCTGCTGCAAGGTCTGCTGATGTCGCCAACGGATCTGCCCCAGTACGGTATGAACGTCACCACCCTACTGGTGCCCCTGCTGGCGCTGCACATGGTTACGAAATCCGTCGTCGCGCGCGGCACGGCTTATGTCGATCTGACCTACACGCAGGCGCTAAAGCTTTCGACCACGTACCAGGCTGGCGTTGTGGCTTGGGTCGCGTTCTGGGTTGTCTGGGGCGAAGGTGCCAGCATGTCCACGCTGGCGTCGCTGTCGACCTTTGGCGCAGCTTACATGACCGTCGTGCTGATCGAACCGCTGGTTGACCTGGCCGTGCTGGCTGTCGCCAAGCGCATGAAAGCACAGGGTTCCGGCCTTCTGGACGCCCGCGTTTACGGCTAAGCCCGCATTCGCTGATCTGACACGCCGGGCCGAAGTCGCAGGACTTCGGCCCGCATCCCTTTGACATATCGAGTTACCCTCATGGCCGCGAAAATCCCCGCAACCGTCGTCACAGGCTTTCTGGGCGCTGGCAAAACAACCCTGATCCGCAATTTGCTGCAAAATGCTAAAGGCAAGCGCATCGCGCTGATCATCAATGAATTTGGCGATCTTGGCGTCGATGGCGACATCCTGAAAGGCTGCGACAGCGATGTCTGCGCCAAGGACGACATCGTAGAGCTGTCGAACGGCTGCATTTGCTGCACCGTCGCCGACGACTTCATCCCCACAATGGAAGCGCTGCTGGCCCGCGACCCGCAGCCCGATCACATCGTCATCGAAACATCGGGCCTTGCCCTGCCGCAGCCGCTGGTGCGGGCCTTCAACTGGCCCGGCCTGTCGACCCGCGTGACCGTCGACGCTGTCGTCACCGTGGTTGACGGCGTCGCCGTGACCGAAGGGCGCTTTGCCCATAACGTTGCCGCCGTGGACGCCCAGCGCGCCGCAGACGACGGCCTTGACCATGAAACGCCGCTGTCGGAACTGTTCGAAGACCAGATCGCCTGCGCCGACATGATCGTCATCAACAAGACCGACCTGATGGACCCCAAGGCCGCGTCCGAACTGGCCGACCGCCTCAAATCAGAGGCCCGCCCCGGCGTACAAGTCATCCGCACCTCGATGGGAGAGTTGCCCGTCGACGTGCTGCTGGGCCAAGGTATTGGTGCCGAATCCGACCTAGAATCGCGTCACGAAGTGCATCACCACCATCACCACGACGATGACGAAGATGATGACCACCACGATGACGATCATCATGACCATGATCACCACGACCATGGGCACGATGAATTCGAATCCTTCATCGTGGAACGCGGCGAAATCACCGATCCTGCCGCATTCGCCGCGCAGGTCTCTGACGTGATCCGCGCCCATGACATCCTGCGTCTTAAGGGCTTCGGCTCTGTCACCGGCAAGCCCATGCGCCTTACCGTGCAGGCCGTCGGCCCCCGCGTGGATCACTACTTTGACCAACCGCTCGGCGACGCGCCCCGCGGCACACGTCTGGTCGTGATTGGCGAAGCTGGCCTTGATCAGGACGCGATCCGCGCTGCGTTGCAGGCATGACGATCACGGTCGATCTGGCTGACCCCCGGTCGGCCGAGGGGCTGGCGCTGCTGAACGCCAGCCACGCCTTCCTGATGTCGCGTTACGCGCCAGAGCACAGCTTTGCCCTAAACCCCAACCAACTGGCAGAGCCGCATGTCAGCTTCTTCATCGCAGACCGCAATGGAGAGGCGCTAGGCTGCGCGGCCTTGTCCAACAAGGGCACCTACGGCGAGATTAAATCGATGTTCGTCCACCCCGACGCCCGCGGCAGCGGCACTGGGGCCGCCTTGATGCAAACGCTAGAGGACGAGGCCCGCACGCAGGGTCTGACCCTGATGCAGCTGGAAACCGGCAACGATCTGTATGATGCCCACCGCCTGTACCAGCGGCACGGTTTCGCAGTTTGTGGCCCCTTTGGCGATTACGCCGAGGGGCCCCATTCCGTCTTTATGGAAAAGCGGCTGTGAGCCTTCAGTCCGGCAGGTTTTCTGTGCCGCGGATGGCCTTACCCTTTGCCTCGTCCGTGGCAAAATCGTCGGCAGGATCGCTGGGCTTGTCCAGATCGGTCTTGCCCGCGCTTTTCTTCATGCGCGCCAGCAGCTCTTCTTTCGAAGGCCGAGAGCCAAATGGCGTCTTGTCAGAACCATATTGGTTATGTTCCTGATGCTTCGGCCCTTTTTTCGCCGTTTTCGGTGTTCCCGATTTTCCGTAGTCCATGGGACTGGCCCCCTTGCGTGGTTTGATAACCCCATGTGGCCTTTTGCAACGAAAGGTCAAGCGTGATGCACCTGCTTGCCGCCAGCGCCAACGCGATCCCCGACGGCACAGAGCCTGTCGATCCCGGCCAGACCCCCGCCGAAGTGGTCTTTATCAGCGCCGCTGATACCGAACTCGCCGCCTTGTCAGAAGCGCGGGCTGCAATGGACGCGGCCCCGTCCCTGCGCCTGCTGAACCTGATGAACCTGACCCATCCGGTGTCCGTGGACATGCACCTCGATGCCTGCGCGACGCGGTCCCGCTTGGTGATCGCCCGCGTGCTGGGCGGCATGGGCTACTGGAACTACGGCGTCACCCAATACGCCGCACGCCTGCGCGAATCCGGCGTCAAACTGGCCCTGCTGCCTGGCGACGACAAAGACGACCCTGACTTGCGCGGCCTGTCCACCGTCACCGACGCAGACTACGATGCGCTCTGGTCCTACCTTGTCGAAGGCGGCCCGCAGAACACAGTCCGCTTCCTTGCATGCGCCAAGGCCATCGTGGATGGCACTGACCGCCCCGCCGGCCCCAGCCCCTTGCTGCGCGCCGGCGTCTACTGGCCCGGCGCAGGCATCGCTGATTTGTCCACCGCGCAGGCCGCGTGGCAGCCGGACGCCCCAATCGTGCCCATCGTCTTTTACCGCGCCCTCGTGCAGGGCGGCGGCCTCGCGCCGATCAACCGCCTTGTGCGGTCCCTAACCCGCGCGGGCCTGAACCCGCTGCCAATCTTCGTGGCCTCGCTCAAGGACTCCCTGTCCGCCGACACGTTGGACCAGTTGTTCAGCCAAGCCCCGCCCGCCGCGATCCTGAACGCCACCGCATTTGCCGTCGGCAGCCCGCATGACGGCGATGATAGCCCGGCCAACCCGCTGATCGCCAATGACGCTCCCGTCTTCCAGATCGTCCTCTCCGGCGGATCCGAAGACGCATGGCGCGCCTCCCCCCAAGGCCTGACCGCCCGCGACATCGCCATGAACGTCGCCCTGCCAGAGGTCGACGGCCGCATCCTGACCCGGGCCATCAGCTTCAAAGGTGCCGCCTATTTCGACGAGGCGACGGAATGCGCGATCACGACCTATCAGGCGATGGGCGACCGCATCGACTTTGTCACGCAGCTGATCGCAAACTGGACCCGCCTGCGCAGCACCGCCCCAGCGGAGCGCAAAGTCGCCCTGATCCTCGCCAACTACCCGAACAAAGACGGCCGCCTCGCCAATGGCGTCGGCCTCGACACGCCAGCGGCGACGGTCCACACCTTGGATCTACTGGCTAAGGCAGGCTACACCACCACGCCGCCAACGGACGCCCAAACCCTGATGAACACCATGATGGCCGGCCCCACCAACTGGCTGACCGACCGCGCGGACACGGACGGCGGCGAACTCCTCCCCCTCGACGTCTACAAACAACACTTCGAAACCCTCCCCTGGGACGTCAAAAACCAAATCACCACCCGCTGGGGCGCGCCAGAGGACGACCCATTCCTCTCTGTTTGTGAAATATCCCCGCCGGAGGCATCCAAGCCCTCAAAGGCCACAGGCTTCAAGCTATCGATCCACCGCTTCGGTAATGCCGTCGTCGCCCTGCAACCCGCGCGTGGCTATAACATCGACCCGACTGAGACCTACCACTCCCCCGACCTCGTGCCGCCCCACAACTACCTCGCCTTCTACTTCTGGCTGCGCCACCACTGGGGTGCCCACGCCATCGTTCACATGGGCAAACACGGCAACCTCGAATGGCTACCGGGCAAGGCGCTGGCCCTGTCACAAGACTGCTGGCCAGAGGTCGCCCTGGGTCCCACGCCGCACATCTATCCCTTCATCGTCAACGACCCAGGCGAAGGGACGCAAGCGAAACGCCGCACCAGCGCTGTCATCGTCGACCACCTGACCCCGCCCCTGACCCGCGCCGAAAGCTACGGCCCGATGCGCGACCTAGAGGCGCTGGTGGACGAGTATTACGAGGCCGCAGGCCTCGACCCGCGCCGCCTGACCTACTTGCGCGAACAAATCCTGTCGCTGTCTGACGCCACGGGCCTTGCCCAAGACGCAGGCCTGTCCGGCGATGCCGACAGCGATCTGGCCAAACTCGACGCCTACCTGTGCGAGCTGAAAGAGGCGCAGATCCGCGACGGGTTGCACATCTTTGGCCAAAGCCCGACGGGCCAGCAGGAAATCGACCTGACCATCGCCCTCGCCCGCGTCCCGCGCGGCGACGGCAAGGGCGCGAATGCCTCGCTCTTGCGTGCGCTGGCCCTCGACTTCGGGCTCAGCATCGATCCGCTCGACTGCGACCTGTCGGCCACCGCCCCCGAAAAGCCCGCCGCTTTGGGTGACCTCAAAGGCTGGCGCAGCAACGGGGACACGGTTGAACGGCTCGAACTTCTCAGCCAGCAGATCATCGGGGACGGCGGGCGGGGTGCCTTAGGCGTCAGCCCCATCGCGTCATCTGCTGTCCTTGATGAAATCGAAACCCGCATCCGCCCCGCCGTCGCCGCCTGCGGCCCCAGCGAAGGCGCAGGCTTGCTCCGTGCGCTCGATGGCCGCGCTATCCCCCCCGGCCCGTCCGGCGCGCCGACCCGCGGCCGCCTTGACACGCTGCCCACAGGACGCAACTTTTACTCCGTCGACAGCCGCGCCGTGCCGACCCCGACCGCTTGGGCGCTGGGCTGGAAATCGGCGAACCTGCTGCTGGACACCCACCTGCAATCCGAAGGCGACTGGCCCAAATCCTTGCTGATCACCGCATGGGGCACCGCCAACATGCGCACGGGCGGCGATGACATCGCACAGGCGCTGGCGCTGATGGGCGTCAAGCCGACATGGGACGCCGCCAATCGCCGCGTCACCGGCTTTACCGTCATCCCCGCCACCACCCTTGGCCGCCCCCGCGTCGACGTCACCCTGCGCATCTCTGGCTTCTTCCGCGACGCCTTCCCCCAGCTGATCGCCCTCGTCGACGGTGCCGCCCGCGCGATCCAAGCACTGGACGAGCCCGAGGACATCAACCCCGCCGCCGCCCGGACAAAACGCGGCGAAGATGCCTCTCGCGTCTTCGGCTCCAAACCCGGCGCTTACGGTGCGGGCTTGCAAGCCATGATCGACGAACGGCTTTGGTCAGACCGGGCCGATCTGGCGCAGGCCTATCTGACATGGGGCAGCTACGCCTACGGCGCAGACGGGGCGGGCACCGCTGCCCGTGCAGCCTTCGAGGCGCGGCTGTCGCAAACCGACGCCATCGTGCAAAACCAAGACAACCGTGAACACGATATTCTGGACAGCGACGACTACTACCAATTTGAAGGCGGTGCCGCCGCCGCTGTGGCCACCCTGCAAGGCACGGATCGCCCGATCTATCACAATGACCATTCACGCCCGGAACGCCCGGTCATCCGGCGGCTAGAGGATGAAATCGGCCGCGTGGTCCGGTCCCGCGCCACGAATCCCAAATGGATCGCAGGCGTAAAACGGCACGGCTATAAAGGCGCGTTCGAAATTGCGGCGACGGTCGACTACCTCTTTGCCTTCGCGGCAACGACAGGCGCCGTGCGGAACCACCACTTCGATCTGGTCGAAGACGCCTTCCTTGCCGACGACGATACCCGCGACTTTATCGCAGAGGTCAATCCGCCCGCCCTGCGCGAAATCGCCCAGCGCCTGCAAGAAGCCATAGACCGCAATCTGTGGACGCCCAAGTCAAACTCGGCCCGCGCCCGTATCGCGGGACTGCTGGATTAGCCTGCGACAGACAGCGCGCCAATCAACAAATAGGACAACAATAAAAATCCGGCAAAATAGTGCATAACATACCCCAATGTGTTCTGCCGCTGTTCCTAGTCTGACTTCACTCGTGCGGCACGGGGAATAACACGCAATCCGGCCCCCTGTTCCCACGACTGGCGCATTCGGCCTTGCTTGCGCCCACACCCCACGCCGCCTACACATACACCTGCAAAAAGGGAGTGCCGCCATGACCGACGATCCAGACCGCCACGCGATGAAAATGGCCAAGAAAAAGGCCGCCCGCGACAAGATCATGGCGACCAAGACCGACCAGAAGGGTCTCGTCATCGTCCACACTGGCAAGGGCAAAGGCAAATCCAGCGCCGCCTTCGGGATGATTTTCCGCTGCATCGCCCACGATATGCAATGCGCCGTCGTGCAGTTCATCAAAGGCGGCATGAGCACGGGCGAGCGCGACCTGATCTTGGCAAAGTTCACCGACATCTGCGCGTTCCACACCATGGGCGAAGGCTTTACCTGGGAAACGCAGGATAAATCCCGCGACACCGAAATGGCGCAGGCCGCCTGGGCCAAGGCCAAAGAGCTGATCCGCGATCCCGCCAACACAATGGTTTTGCTGGATGAAATCAACATTGCGATCCGCTACGACTATGTCGACATCAACGACGTCGTCACATTCCTACGCGATGAAAAGCCGCCCATGACCCATGTCGTCCTGACGGGCCGCAACGCCCATGACGACCTGATTGAACTGGCCGATCTGGTGACCGAAATGGAACTGGTCAAGCACCCGTTCCGTGCAGGCATCAAAGCGCAGATTGGCGTGGAATACTAATATGCCGCTGATCCCGCAGGGCACGAGCCGCATTGACCACGGCGACGGTGTCTGCGGGCCGTATACGGCTGCGCTTTTGTCTGACACAGGGGGGCTGACGCAATTCGGCGCGTTCATCGAAACCCTGCCGCCAGGCTCGGCCTCCTCCACGCTGCACTGGCACGCGCAAGAGGATGAGATGGTCCACATCCTGACCGGCACCGTGACCCTGATCGAAGGGGACATGCAGACAGCAATGCACCCCGGCGATACCGCCTGTTTTCAGGCCGGCATTCCCGTCGGACACTGCCTGCGCAATGACAGCGACGCGCCGGCCAGTTACATGGTGATCGGCACACGGTCAGGCCGTGATGACGTGACCTACCCGCTCACCGGCGATACGCTGACAATCCGGGACGGCATCAAGACCTATCGCGACACGGATGGCACCATCACCCACACCGCGCCATATCACGGCGCATGACAATGCCCTGCCCGCCCAAGGCTCGCCCATGCAGATGACCCCAGACCACGCGCAAGCCTTGCAGGATATCCTGACATGGCGCCGCGATGTGCGGCATTTCCGCCCTGACCCGGTCACGCAGGACCGCTTGGACCGCCTCCGCACCGCCATGGACCTTGCGCCATCTGTCGGGAATGCGCGGCCGTGGCGCGTGATGCAAGTCACCACGCCTGCACTGCGATCCGCCGTCATCGCCAATTTCGAGGCCGCCAATACGCAAGCTGCCGCGCGCTACGACGGTGCACAAAAGGACGCTTACAACGCCCTGAAACTGGCGGGCCTGCGCGACGCCCCCGTCCATCTGGCGATCTTCACCGAACGTGACCCGGACGAAGGCCATGGCCTTGGCCGCCAAAGCATGCCGGAGATGCTGACTTTCTCGACCATTTGCGCCATTCACAGCCTGTGGCTCGCCGCCCGCGCCGACAACATCGGCGTCGGCTGGGTGTCGATCCTCGATCCAGGCGCGCTCCACGCCACCCTGAACGCCCCGGCAAACTGGACCTTCACGGCCTACCTCTGCATTGGTATTGCCGCCAGCGACGACGACACACCGCTGCTGCACCGCACCGACTGGCAGGCCAACACCCGCACCGCGTGGCGCAGGGTCTAACCTTCTTCTGATCCCAAATACCTCGGGGTCCGGGGCAGCGCCCCGGCTTTTTTCCGATTTTTCGCCGAAAAATCGGCTAGCTCAGCGACGCCCCCGGCGACAGCACACGCGGGTCAAGCACACATTCGATCACCGCAACCGTCCCCGCCGCCCGGGCCTGCGCAAAGGCATCCGCAAACTGCGCCTGGTCCGTCACGGTTGCGCCAAACCCACCGTAAGCCCGCGCTAAGGCGGCGAAATCAGGGTTCGCCAGCACCGTGCCCGATACGCGTCCCGGATACGTCCGCTCTTGATGCATGCGGATCGTGCCGTAGCGGCCGTTATTCATCACGATAACGATCGGGGCCGCGCCATGCTGAACCGCCGTCGACAGCTCGTTGCAGGTCATCTGAAAGCAGCCATCGCCCGCCAGACAGACGACAGTTTTGGCCGGATGCTCTAACGCCGCTGCGATGGCTGCGGGAAAGCCATAGCCCATGGAGCCAGAGGTCGGTGCCAATTGTGTGCCGTATTGTTTGTAGGTGAAATAGCGGTGCAGCCAAGCTGCATAATTCCCGGCCCCATTCGTCAGGATGGCGTCCTGCGGCAGCGCATCAGACAACCAGCGGATCACCTGCTCTTGCTTCACGTCGCCGGGGCTTTCCACCGGGTCCTGCCATTTATCAAAGGCCGCCCGCGCCGATTGCACCTCGCCGGGCCAACCCGCCCAATCAGCTTGCCGCTGCACCGCACCCGACAGGCCAGCCACCGCAACATCGCCGCGGCACACGACGCCCATATCCACGCCGTAAACGCGTCCGATCTCGTCCGCGTCCGCGTGGATATGCGCGATCATCTTGCCGGGGGCCGCAGGGTCCACCAGCGTATAGCCCTGCGTTTCGATATCGCTGAACCGCGTGCCCACCAGCAGCAGCGCATCCGCATCGCGCACCCGCGCCGCAAGCGCCGGGTTCACGCCGACATTCAGATCGCCAGCAAAGCAAGGGTGGCGGTTGTCCATGTAATCCTGCCGCCGGAACGACGTCGCAACCGGAATTTGCGCCGCGGTTGCAAAGGCGGCCAGCGCCGCGGCGGCCTCTTGCGACCAATGCGGCCCGCCCACGACCATAAGGGGCCGTTTGGCACGGCGCAGCCGCGTCAGCAGGTCATCCCAAACGCCCGCGTCTGGCGTCACATCTGTGTGCCAACTGCCGGTGAAATCAGGTACGTCAGAAGACGCGCTCAGCATATTTTCAGGCAGCGCCAGCACCACTGGCCCCGGACGCCCGGACATCGCAAGGCGAAACGCACGCGCGATGTATTCCGGCAGGCGGGCCGTGTCGTTGCATTGAAACACGCCCTTGGCCAGCGTGCCAAACATCGCTTTGTAATCAACCTCTTGAAAGGTCTCCCTATCCGTCTGGCCATTGTCGATCTGGCCAACGAACAGCACCATCGGCGTGCTGTCCTGCCGCGCCACATGCACGCCCGCGCTGGCGTTGCAGGCCCCCGGCCCGCGCGTGACAAAGCAGACGCCGGGCTGGCCGGTCAGCTTGCCCTGCGCCTCTGCCATCATCGCGGCCCCGCCTTCGTGGCGGCAAACGACGTTTTGGATGCCGCTGTCATAGAGCCCGTCAAGCGCGGCCAAAAAGCTTTCGCCCGGCACAGAGAACACGCGCTGCACGCCAAGTTTCACCAGTTGATCGCTTAGGATTTTCCCGCCGTGCCGCATGTCATCCGCCCTTTTTTAAACTTGTCCCAGCATGTCGCGGCGACAGCAGCCCCGCAAGGCAGATCGGCATTTGCGCCCCTTTGATTTTGCAGTCACATTAGCGGGATGAACACAGCCGACGACCGCACACAAACCCGCACAGACCTGATGGACCCCGCCCGCGCGCAGGCCTTGCAGGCTGCCATGGGCGCAGAGCCGACGATTGCAGCGGGCGATCCGCTGCCGCCCTTTGCGCATCACATCTATTTCTGGGAGGCCGCGCCGCCATCCCGCCTAGGCCGCGATGGTCATCCGGCCACAGGCAGCGGCTTTATCCCCGACCTTGGACTGCCGCGCCGCATGTGGGCGGCGGGCCGTTTGGTGTTTCACCAGCCGCTGCTGGCAGGTGTGCGGGCGGAACGGATCAGCCGGATCGAAGGTATCACCCGCAAGGACGGCCGTAGCGGCCCGCTGGCTTTTGTGCGTGTGCGGCACGACATCCGGCAACGGCAAGCGCTGGCGCTGACGGAGTGGCAGGATTTGGTCTATCGCCCGGACGGCACGGACCAATCGCCGCCGCCTACGGCCCGCACGGACGAGGCGATCGCTGAACCCTTTGCGCCAGATACCACGCTACTGTTTCGCTATTCAGCGCTGACCTTCAACGGTCACCGCATCCACTACGACGAGACCTACGCCCGCGACGTTGAAGGCTATGACGGTTTGGTCGTCCATGCCCCGCTGCTGGCGCATCTACTGATGGGATTGGCGCAGCGGCAGTTGGGCGAATTGCGTGAATTTGCCTATCGCGCCACAGCGCCCTTGATGCACCATGAGGCGGCCAGCCTGTGTTGGCGCGATGGTGTCGCATGGGTGCGGGCCGCAGACGGGCGTCAGTGCATGGTGGCCGAAGCGCGGTGATATCTTCAGCGGCAAAAGGGGGGCCAGCCCCCCGGCGCTTTGCGCCGCCCCCCGAGGTATTTTTGACCAGAAGAAGCTAAAGGGATGCGGCCGGATCGAAGTCGGCGGGGATCGTGTCCCGGTCGTCGATCAGCAGATCCGCCATGACCTGCGCCATTTTTGGGGCCATGCCGAAGCCGATCTTGAACCCGCCGTTCGCGACGAATGCGCCGGGGATGAAGGGGTGCCGGCCCAGCATCGGGGCGCGGCTGCGGCTGCGCGGGCGCACGCCGGCCCAGCGGGCGATGACCGGCGCGTTTTGGAGAGCCGGCAGGGCAGCGCGGGCCTTGGCGACCAGTGCGTCAAGTTGGTCATCGGTGGCGGTGCCGTCATCGAAATCCCGTTCTGTCGTCGATCCGATGGCGACGGTGCCGTCCATATGCGGCACGATATGCAGCGTATCGACGAAAAGTTGCGGCAACCCGCGCGCATCAAGGCGCAGCAGCGCTGCTTGCCCCTTCACCCCTGCCCCGACAAGGCGGGTATGGGTCTTGGTCATCTGCTCTAATCCGGCGGCACCCGTGGCCCAGACGACCTTGCCCTGTGCATGACCGCTCCGCAGGATGTCCCCGCCGCCCGCTGTAATCGCAGCGGCAAGGGCGAGGGTCGCTTGGCGCGGGTGGATCAGGGCGGTCAGTGTGTCTTGGACCAAGAGGCCGCTCGGGCTTGGCGGTTCCCAATCCGCATGGGTGGCGGGCACGATGCGCCAGTCCGCCTGCCCCAGCCACAGGCTTGCCGCGCCAAACGCGCGGGTCTGCGCGAGCGCTATGGCAGCCTCGTCCGCCAAGGGCTGCAGGCGGCCTGTGCGCGCGTAGCCGGTGGCGAGTCCAGATGCCTCTGTCACGCCTGCCCAGAACGCTTGCGACATCAGCAAGCTGCCCAGCTGAAAGTCCTTCTTGGCGTTCCAATTTTCCGGCACATGCGGGGCCAGCGCACCGACGATCCCGCCAGAGGCACCTGCCGCCACGCCATTGGGGTCGATGACCTGCACCTTTGCCCCGCGCTGCACGCAGGCCCACGCAATCGACAGGCCAATCACGCCCGCGCCCATTACCGTCACATCCGCCGTTGCCATTACCCGCCCCGCGCTTCACAAGTCAGCTTACCCCATACGGCAAAGCATCATGACCGGCCAGAGCACCGACCCCCATCCCCTTGACTGGCGCGAAACTGCGCATGGCACCGTGCCGGTGTCCTTGCAGTTCGACGATCCATTCTATTCGCTGCAAGGCGGGCTGGCGGAGACGCGCCACGTCTTTTTAGGCGGCAACGACCTGCCTGCGCGGTTTGTTGACGGGTTCCACATTGCAGAGCTTGGCTTTGGCACGGGGCTGAACTTTTTGACGACGCTGCAGGCCTTTCGCGACAGCGGCACCCCCGGCCGTTTGCAGTTCACCAGCTTCGAGGCTTATCCCCTTGACCCTGCAGCCTTGCAGCGTGCCCTTGCGCCTTTTGCAGCAGACTTGCCTGTACAGGTGTTGAGCCGGGTCGGCGATATCACCGGGCCGGATTTCGATCTGCGCGTGGTGATTGGCGATGCGACCACAACCCTGCCCGCCTGGGATGGCCGCGCTGACGCGTGGTATCTGGACGGCTTTTCGCCTGCCAAAAATCCCGGTCTGTGGACGCCCCAGATTATCGCCGCCGTTGCGGCACACACCAAACCCGGCGGCACCGCCGCGACCTATTCGGCGGCGGGGCATGTGCGGGCATCGCTGACAGCGGCGGGCTTTGACGTGACCCGCGTGGCGGGTTTCGCCACCAAACGTCACATGACCATCGCGCGAAAGGCGAGTTGATGCAAAGCTCGAATACCAAGCTGGGCATCGGCCTTATGATCGCCACGACCTTTGTCTTTGCGGTGCAGGACGGGATCTCTCGCCACTTGGCGGGCGAATACAATGTGCTGATGATTGTGATGGTCCGGTATTGGTTCTTTGCCGCTTTCGTCATCGCGATTGCGCGGCTTAAGGCCGGATCGGTCCGCCGCGCCGCGGCCACCCGCCAGCCCGCCGTGCAAATCTTTCGCGGCCTGCTGCTGGCCGGAGAGATCTGTATCATGGTCGCGGGTTTCGTGGCCCTTGGCCTTGTCGAAAGCCACGCGATCTTTGCTTGCTATCCTCTGCTGATTGCCGCGCTGTCCGGCCCGGTATTGGGCGAAGGTGTCGGCTGGCGCCGCTGGGCGGCCATCGGGATCGGCTTTGTCGGGGTGCTGATCATCCTAGAGCCGGGGATCACCGTTTTTGCCCCTGCCGCCATCCTGCCGCTGGCTGCGGCCGTGATGTTCGCGCTTTACGGCCTGCTGACCCGCTATGTCGCGCGCCAAGACACCACGGCGACCAGTTTTTTCTGGACCGGGGTCAGCGGCGCTGCCGCGATGACCTGCGTCGGCATCTGGGGGTGGGAGCCGATGAGCGCGCCGGACTGGGGCTGGATGGCAGCGCTATGCGTCACCGGCGTGACCGGCCACTGGCTGCTGATCCGCTGCTACGAGGTCGCCGAGGCCAGCGCCGTGCAGCCCTTTGCCTATCTGCAACTGGTCTTCGCCAGCGCCATCGGCCTGCTTGTGTTTCAGGAAACGCTGCAAACGCACGTGGCCGTCGGTGCGCTGATCGTTGTCTGTGCAGGCGTTTTCACGCTGATCCGCAGCCGAAAGGTTGCAACAGGCGGCGCATGATGGGAGGAACAGGCCGTTTGGTTCACATTGCTGCAATAGCTTAAGGCGGCTTCGTTGATCAAAGATTCAATGTTTGTTAAGGTTTTCCTCCACCGATAAGAAGCAAGGCGACGATGTCACAGACCGAACCCCTCGCGGCATCCGCTGCCCCCCCTTCGGACGCATTGCCGCCACTCGGCATGCGAGTGACCGATCTTGGCCTCGGGCTAGGAACAATCGATTATATCGCCGATACGATTACGTTGGATGACCGGGCTGCTGCGCTGTTCGAACTGCCTGCGAATACGCCTGTGCCGCGCAAGACGCTTCATGCGCAAATCCATCCCGATGACATCGGCGAAGTCGAATGTCTGGTGGAACAGATGCTAAGCCCGCAGTTGCCCAACTTCATCGACGTGATCCACCGGGTCCAAACCGCCGACGGCAGTGAACGCTGGGTCAGTGCCCGCAAGCGGGTCAGCTTTGGCCCTGCGGACGCGAACGGGATTATGCCACCGGTTTCTGGTATCGTGGCGATCATGGACATGACTCCGCATAAAAAGGCCGAACGTCAGGTGCAGGACCTGATGCGGGAAACCAACCACCGGCTGAAAAACCTGCTGACTGTCGTGCAAAGCATCGCCCGTATGACGGCGCGCAGCTGCGACGTGTCCGAATTCCTGCCGCGCTTTAATGCGCGCCTGCGGGCGCTGTCGCATAATCAGGATTTGCTGGTGTCGCGCGGCCACGAAGGCGTCGTTCTGGGCGATCTGGTCAGAGAACAGCTGCGCCCCTTTTCCGGTGATGCCAATGCCGCGATCAGCATCAGTGGCCCGGACTTGCCTCTGCGCTTTGCCGCAATCCAGCCTATCGGGCTGGCCCTGCACGAGCTTGCCACCAATGCCGCCAAATACGGCGCGCTGTCGGTGCCGGATGGCACGTTGGACATCCGCTGGGATATTCAGGACGGGCAGTTCACCCTGTCATGGACCGAAAGCGGCGGACCTGTTGTCGTGCCGCCGCAGCGTACCGGATTTGGCAGCACGGTGCTGCAAGGCATGACGCGCAGTGCGCTAGAGGCAGAGGTCACCCTGCGCTACGACCCAACGGGTGTGCATTGGGGCGTTACCTGTGATCCGTCCATCGTGCGGGACCCCGCCGCGCTGTAACCTGCGCCGCGCGATATTTAGCCAAATAGATTACTTTCGGGGCCGCGCGACGGGACGCAGTGTTGCGCGCGGACCGTTCGCTGTGGGCGGGTTTGCCGCGACCACATCAGACGGGGCAACATCAGACGGGGCGGCCGCAGCAGCCTGCACCGCTGGGGCAGGCGTCGTCACATCACCCGAAGCTATCGTCGCCGAGGCATCATCCGCAATATCCTCTGGCCGCGCGATAGGGCGCTGCGGTGGCACGCTGGCCGTCGTCAAAGAGGTCTGCACAAGCTCTGCCGCAGTCGGCGTCGCCGCACCATCCGTCACCGCATCAACCGGACGCGCCACAGGGCGGGGCAAAGCGGGGGACGGATCTTGTTCGCTGTTATCCCCGGTCACAGGGGCCGGAAGTTCCAAAGTGCCATCGGCCCGCGCGACCGGGCGCACGATGTTTTCTTCGCCGCGCAGCAGCTGCGTAAAGGCGATAGGTCCGGCCACACCCGTCAGGCGCGCCTCATAGACCGGGATCGATTCTGTGACGCGCTGCACGTAGTTGCGGGTTTCGCGAAAGGGGATCATTTCGATCCAGTCGATGACATCAACCTCGCCGCTGCGCGGATCGCCGCGTTCTTGCATCCAGTCGCGCGGACGGCCCGGCCCGGCGTTATAGCCTGCGGCGATCTGCACCGGGCTGTCGCCAAAGCGGTCGGTCAAATCGGCCAGATAGCGACTGCCAAGCGTGGCGTTATAGCGCCAATCCGTCGTCAGGCGGTTTTTGTCGTAGGGCAAATCCAGACTGCGGGCGACATCGCTGGCGGTGCCCGGCATCAACTGCATCAGGCCCAGCGCACCAACAGGGCTGCCAGCAGCCTCGTTAAACTCGCTTTCGCGGCGGGCGATGGACAGGGCCAGCGCGGTGGACACGGGCAGCTCAGCCTCTGCCAAGCCGTGTAGCGGGAAATACAGCGACGGGATCACCATGCCGCGGGTGGCGGCGGTTTTGCCCAGCAGCACCTCGAAATAGGTTTGATCCTGCGCTTCAAGCGCTGCGCCAAGGCGGGACAGATCGTCCGCGTCCAGCGTTTTGCCAAGCTCTGCAAAGAAGAGCACAGCCTTGCCACGCTCCCCTGCCTCTAGCAGGGCCATGCCGGCCTGAACAAAATCGTTCTGCATCACATCAGCGTTTTGCCAGTCCCGCGCATCACCACGCCCCGTCAGGAAAGGATCAAGCGGCACGCCCAGCTTTTCCGCTGCCAGCAGCCCGTAAAAGCTGGTTTGATGCTGCGCCGCGCGGGCATAGGCCATCCGCGCATCATCCGTGCGGCCCAGCACATCCAGCGCCCGCCCCTGCCAATACCCGGCGCGGCCAAGGGAAATCGGGCTATCAACCTCTGCCGCGGTGCGGTCAAAGTGCGTCAGGGCTAGGGCTGGATCGTTCAGGAACCGCAGCTGCAGATAACCCGCAAGCCATTCGAGGTCGGCGTAATTGGCGGCGCTATCGGATGGCGCAACAAAATGGTTCGCCGCCAGATCATAGGCCGCTTGATAATTCCCGTCACGCATCTGCCAGCGCGCCAGAATGCGACGCCAGCTGGCCCAACGCCACGGCTGCCCCAGTGCTTCGGCAGAGGTGGATTGCGCCGACAAAATCGCAATCGCGTCGGACTGCCGCCCCTTGCCGGCCAACCAGTTGAAGCGATCATACATCAGCCCGGGCGTATTGCGCAGCGCAGCTGGCACAGCCTCGATCGCGGCGTCAGGGTTGCTGGCTTTGCGGATCAGCGCAATGCGCGCGCGCACCAATGCAGCTTGGCCGTCGTCAAGCAAGGGCAGCATCAGCTCTGCCTCTGCGGTCTGCCAGCGCCACAGCAGGGCATCGGCCCGCGCGGGGTGCAGGTCGGCCAGATCAGGGCCGAAAGCGTCCAGCAAAGCGGCCTGTCCATCAGCCGTCAGCGACAGGTCCAGCCAAGCGGCCCGCACCGCGCTGCGCGCGGCGGCCTGATCGCCAGTGGCCACATAGGCCTGCGCCAGCCGCACGGCCCCTTCGCCCGTTGTCGGCGCGGCACTGCTGAACCAGCCAATAACGCTTTCGGGCTTAAAATTCGCCGGGATCAGCAATTCACCCGCGCCGCGCAGCACGTCCTGCCCCGGCCAGTCGCCATGGGCCTGCTGAAAATCGACGTAGTCCTGAAACACCGCATCGCCAAACCGCAGCCGCTGCCACGTCACCAATGTGCGGATCGCGTCATCCTGCGGTCCCGCTTTGGAATAGGCGTTCAGGAAATCCCGCTTCATCGCGAATTCCACAGCGGCCACGTCATTCCCAGACACTTGCCCGGCAACGGGCAGTGGCAAGGCAAACAAGCAGGCTGCGACGGCAAGGCGGCGCGCGGCGGGGAACGGCATCAATAGGTCCCGGGGATCAGGGTAAGAGTTTCACTATGGTATCGTGCATGCACTGCGATGCAACGCACAATCTTGGCATTGCGCGCAAACCGGTCTAGGGTCCGCGACGTTCTACCGGCCCGGTTCTGGGCCGCCCATTCGCACAAGGTCACAGGTCTATGTTCAAAGGCTCTTACGTCGCACTCGTCACACCGTTCACACACGGAGAGGTCGACCTTGCCGCCCTGAAACGCCTTGTCGACTGGCATGTCGATCAGGGCACACACGGGCTGGTTCCGGTCGGCACAACAGGCGAAAGCCCGACACTTACGCACGCCGAACACGATCTGGTCGTGAAAACCGTCGTCGATCACGCCGCTGGCCGCATTCCGGTCATTGCAGGTGCCGGGTCCAACAACACGACTGAAACCGTGCGTCTGGTGCAGGCCGCCAAGGATGCGGGTGCCGCCGCCGCGCTGGTCGTCACGCCCTATTACAATCGCCCGACGCAGGCTGGCCTGATCGCGCATTTCGCCGCCGCTGCCGACTGCGGCTTGCCCATCGTGATCTACAACATCCCCGGCCGCTCTGCCGTGGACATGAGCGTCGCGACGATGGCCGAACTGGCCAAGCTGCCGATGATCGTCGGGGTTAAGGATGCCACCGGTGATCTGTCCCGCGTGCCCAAGCAGCGTCTGTATTGCGGCACCGACTTCGTCCAGCTGTCGGGCGAGGACGCCACGGCGCTTGGCTATAACGCCCACGGCGGCGTCGGCTGCATTTCCGTCACCGCCAACATCGCCCCCGCGCTTTGCGCGCAGATGCAAGAGGCGACACTGGCTAGCGACTTCGCCACAGCGCTGGATATCACCGACCGCCTGATGCCCCTGCACGAGGCGATCTTCCTCGAGCCCGGCCTTGTCGGCGCAAAATACGGCATGTCCCTGCTGGGCATGGGCAACGAAGACGTGCGCCTGCCGCTGGTCGGTCTGACGGACGGCGTAAAAGACCGCATCCGCGCTGGCATGGTCCACGCTGGCCTGCTGAACTGATGCCGCAGCCCGCTGCTGTCTATGCAACAACCCGCTCTGCGGACGCGGCAAAGCGTTTGCGGCGCAATGCACTGATGGCAGCGGTCGGTTTGGGCGTGATCGGCTGGGCTTGGGTGACGACCGATCTGTCCTATTGGGCGATTTCGTTCTTTATCCTACTGACGCTGTTTCAGGCGCTGATCCTAGGCCTGACGGTGGCGGGATTAATCGTGTCGCGCCAGCCGCTGATTGTCACGGATCAGGACGTTGTCATCCGCACAGCGCTGACCGCCCGCGTGCCCCGTGCGCATATCACCGCCATCGCCCCCCATGCGGATGGCAAAGGCATGGCGCTGACCTATGACGATCCGGCCAAGGGCCATCAGGGGCAGATCAAACTGCCTTGGAATTTCATTGCAGAGCCGCAGGATCAGGTCGTGGCCGATCTATCCCGCATACTAAATATCCCGCGCCAAAGCGCTGCGGTTTAGCGGGCCGGTGGGCGGGGCGCCTTTGCGGGCTTGCCCGCAAACAGCGTCAGCCGCCGGATCGCAACCAATCTTCTGCGTAAACGACCTCACCGCAGCCCCCAAACCGCGCCGCCCGTGACAGCTCTGACCTGAGCCGCGCTAGCCGCCCTGCCCCCATGGCAACGCCGGATTCAGGCCAGAAGGCGCGTACCTGCAGCACATCGCCTTGCCGCGCCATGTCGATGCGGCCGATGGCCCGTGCGCCTTCCCACACCGGGAAAACGTAATAGCCATAGGTGCGCTGCGCCGCTGGCACGAAAATCTCGATCCGGTAGCGAAAACCGAACAACCATTCCGCCCGTTTCCGGTCGCGCAAGGCAGGGTCAAAGGGCGACAGGACGCGCACCTTTCCCGGCAGGTCAGCGGCTTGATCCAGCACATCAGGCCGCGCCAGACAGCGGCGCAGCTTACCGTCCGCCCCTGCCACATCCAGCGCAATCGCGTGCCCATCCGCCAGCGCCGCCAGCGCCCAATCGCGGGCCTCTTCTTTTGTGACGACATCCCAGAACGCCGCGACCTCGGTTGGTGTCGCAAATCCTAGTCGGTCCAGCGCCGCATGGCACAGCGCGTCCACCGTCCCGGCCGTATCAGCGGGCAGATCGCGCACGGCATCCGGAATCACCCGCTCTGTCAGGTCATAGACCTTGCGAAACCCCTCGCGCCGGGCAACCGACACTTGCCCACTGCGCCACAAATACTCCAGCGCGGTCTTGCTGGGATGCCAGTCCCACCACCCGCCTTTGCCGCGCACCTCTTCCTTACCGACGTCACCGGACGTACAGGCCCCGTGATCCGCAATCTGGCGCAGCACCGTATCAACCTGCCCGCCAAAGCCTGTCGGCCGGTCCTTTTCCCAGCGCCGCTGCAGCCGCGCCGCGTCGCGGGCAAAGCGCAGCCGCCAATGCGGCCACAGGTCCATCGGAATAACCGCTGCGTCATGGGTCCAATGTTCAAACACAGCCCGGTCCTGCGCCAGCAACCCGTTCATCGCATCCGGGCGATAACTGCCATGGCGCGACCACAAGATCAGATCATGGGCGCGGGCAAAGGTATTCACACTATCCAGCTGCACAAAGCCCAGATCAGCGATCACATCCATGGCCGAGGCCGGCGGCTTCGACCCCAAGCCATGCCGCGCCAGAAACACAGCCCGCGCGCGGGCATTGTCCAGCACGGGCACGCTCATACGTCTGGCCCCATCTGGCCCGCACGGATGCTGCGCAGACTGTCCAGCATCAGCGCTGTCGTCAGACCGATATTCAGCAACCCATTCGTCGCCGCCATCCCCGCAAGCAACCGCCATTCCACCGGCAGCAACACATCGCCAAACCCCAGCGTGGTAAAGGCGACCAGCGCAAAATAAACCGCCTCTTCGAGGTGTACGAAAATCCCAAGCCCCCGCAGCGCCAGCGCCCAGATCCAAACGCCCACCGTCATTTGCGCCAGCACCCAGACAGCCGTCACGCACAGAACCAACACCAGCTTGGGCTTATGTGGCCGCTTGGCCAGCCATGGATGCAGACGGCTTAGCACCACTTCCATCAGCCAATAACTGATGCCCGCGACTAGGATCGACGCCAGCACAAGCGCACTTCCAAGGGTAATCTGGATCAGCATGACGCCTCCTGTTGTCGCAGCCTCACCATAGCAGCCCTGCCCCGCACCACCAGACGCCCCGTGTAACCTGTCGGCGCAGAGCGCCTTGTGCAGACTGGCTTGCACGACTACATCGGGGCCATGGCCAAGAAACCTGACAGTAAAAACTACAAAGTTGTCGCCGAAAACCGGCGCGCCCGCTATGATTTCGAGATCCAAGAGGACCTTGAGGTCGGCATCATCCTGCACGGCTCAGAGGTGAAATCCCTTCGCGTCGGTCAGTCGAATATTGCCGACAGCTATGCCTCCGTCGATAACGGCGAGCTGTGGCTGACGAACGCCTATATCGCGCCTTACGAACAGGCGATGTTCAGCCACGAGCCGCGCGCCAAGCGCAAACTGCTGGTGAAATCGCGCGAACTGGCCCGGATGTGGAACGCCACCAAGCGCGAGGGCATGACCCTTGTCCCGCTCGTGATGTATTTCAACGACCGCGGCTTGGTGAAGCTTAAGATCGCCATCGCCAAGGGTAAAAAGAACCACGACAAGCGCGCCAGCGATGCAAAGCGCGACTGGTCCCGGCAAAAACAACGTATCCTTAAAAACCACGACTAACGCCCGCAGCACAGGTGCCGCGCACCGCACCCGGTGCACGCATCTGCGTGTCAGCGCGAACTTGCACGGGGGCGGCCCCTGCGCTAGGCAGTGACCGATCAGCTGCAAAAGGTGCAATATGGCCGAACTGTCCGACGATCCGCAAACGCTGGTCAGCACTGACTGGCTCGCTGCCCACCTCAATGACCCCGATCTGCGCCTGCTGGATGCCTCTTGGCACATGCCGGACACCGGGCGCAGCGGCGCGGCTGAATACGCGCAGCAGCACATCCCCGGCGCACGTTTTTTCGATATCGACGATATCAGCGACGCGCGGTCCGAACTGCCCCACATGGCCCCTGCCACGGAAAAATTCATGTCCCGCCTGCGCGCCATGGGCGTGGGCGACGGCCATCAGGTCGTGATCTATGACAGCACAGGCCTGTTTTCCGCCGCCCGCGTCTGGTGGCTGTTCCGCCTGATGGGAAAACGCGACGTGGCCGTCCTTGATGGCGGATTGCCGAAATGGCTGGCCGAGGGTCGCCCGGTCGAGGACATGGCCCCCGTCATCCGCGACCGCCACATGACAACCAGCCGCCAAAACCAGATGCTGCGCGATGTCACCCAAGTCGCCCGCGCCGCCAAGTTGGAAGACCACACCATTCTGGACGCCCGCGGCCCCGGCCGGTTCGAAGGCGCAGAACCCGAACCCCGCGCAGGCCTGCGCAGCGGCCACATCCCCGGCGCGCGCAATGTGCATTACGCCACATTGCTGACCCCCAATGGCACGATGAAATCCGTCCCCGCGCTGCAAAAGGTCTTTGCCGATGCCGGTGCCGATCTGACCAAGCCCGTCATCACGACCTGCGGCTCTGGCGTGACCGCTGCGATCATCAATCTGGCGCTGGAACGCATCGGCAAGACGGATCACGCGCTTTACGACGGATCGTGGTCCGAATGGGGCATGTTCCCCGACCTGCCGATCGAAACTGGCCCCGCCCGCTAAACCTTACCTTCGCAACTGGCCTGCAGGCCCAAAGGAAATCCGCGATGTTCCAAACGCTTAAGGCGCAAGCCCCTGACAAGATCCTGTCCCTGATGCAGGCCTACAAGGCCGACGACCGCGACACCAAGATCGACCTTGGCGTCGGTGTCTACAAGGACGCATCCGGCAACACGCCCGTCATGCGCGCCGTAAAAGAGGCAGAGCGCCGCTTGGTCGCGGAACAAACCACCAAGGCCTATACCGGCCTTGCCGGCGATCCTGCGTTTGCCGACGCGATGATCGACTTGCTGCTCGCGGACACTGTGCAGCGCGGCCGCATCGCCGCCATCGCGACCCCGGGCGGCACGGGTGCCATCCGCCAAGCGCTGGAAATGGTAAAGCTCGCAGCACCCGGTGCCACGATCTGGATCAGCAACCCCAGCTGGCCGAACCATGCGTCCATCATCAAATTCCTTGGCCTGCCCCTGCGCGAATACCGCTACTTTGACGAAGCGACCCGCGGCGTCGATTTCGACGGCATGATCGCAGACTTGTCCACCGTGGCAGAAGGCGACGTCGTCCTGCTGCACGGCTGCTGCCACAACCCCACCGGCGCGAACCCGACGCTGGACCAGTGGGACCAGATCATCGCCACCTTGCAAAAAGTGCAGGCCGTGCCTTTCGTTGACGTCGCCTACCAAGGCTTCGGCGACGGCCTTGACCAAGACGCGCAGGCCACCCGCAAAATCGCGGCAGCTTTCCCCAACGTGATGATCGCCGCCAGCTGTTCCAAGAACTTTGGCATCTACCGCGAACGCACCGGCATCCTGATGGGCATCGCCCGCGACGCGGACGAAGCGAAACTGACCCAAGCCAACCTGAACTTCCTGAACCGTCAGAATTACTCTTTCCCACCCGACCACGGGGCCCGCGTCGTCACCACGATCCTGACTGACCCCGCCCTGCGCGCCGATTGGGAAGCAGAGCTGGAAGAGACTCGCAACGGCATGCTTGGCCTGCGCAAACAGCTAGCCGACGAGCTGCGCCAGCGTGCCAACGACGACCGCTTTGACTTTATCGCCGACCACCGCGGCATGTTCAGCCGCCTTGGCACGACAGAGGCAAAGGTCGAAATCCTGCGCGCCGATCACGGCATCTATATGGTCAGCGACAGCCGTATGAACATCGCTGGCCTGAACGCCGAAACCGTCCCGATCCTCGCGCAAGCGATCGTCGACGCTGGCATCTAAACCTCTGTGGGCCCGCCAATAACGCGGGCCCACCCTTCTTTTCGTCCGAAATATCCATGGGGGAGGCGCAGCCGCAGGGGGCAGCGCCCCCCTTTTATGTTTGCGCAAACATGCTGCACCTGCAAACAGAACCCTTGCGACCCGGCGCGCAACAATATACCGATTGCATAACTTAAAATGAAATAAAGAACCTCACGCATGTCATTCCGCATCCAGCCGACACCCCCTGCCCGCCCCAATCGCTGCCAGTTGTTTGGCCCCGGCTCGAACACCAAGCTTTTCGCGAAAATGGCCGCGTCGGATGCGGATGTCATTAACCTCGACCTCGAAGATTCCGTGTCCCCAAACGACAAAGACGCTGCCCGCGCCAACATCATTCAGGCGATCGGCGACATCGACTGGAACACCAAGCACCTCAGCGTGCGGATCAACAGCCTTGATACGCCCTTCTGGTATCGCGATGTGGTCGACCTGCTGGAACAGGCGGGTGACCGGCTTGATCAAATCATGATCCCCAAGGTCGGCTGCGCCGCCGATGTCTACGCCGTCGACGCCCTTGTCACCGCGATCGAGGCCGCGAAAGGCCGCCGCAAGCGCATCGCCTTCGAAGTCATCATCGAATCCGCTGCAGGCCTAGCGAACGTGGGCGACATCGCCGCCGCCAGCCCGCGCCTGCAAGCCATGAGCCTTGGCGCAGCCGACTACGCCGCCTCTATGGGCATGCAAACAACGGGCATCGGGGGCACGCAGGACAACTACTACATGCTGCACGGCGAAACCCGCCACTATTCCGACCCGTGGCACTGGGCGCAAACCGCCATCGTCGCCGCCTGCCGCACCCATGGCATTCTGCCCGTCGACGGCCCCTTCGGCGATTTCAGCGATGACGAAGGCTACCGCGCCCAAGCCCGCCGCAGCGCAACGCTCGGCATGGTCGGCAAATGGGCGATCCACCCTAAGCAAATCGCCCTCGCCAACGAGGTATTCACCCCCTCGGCAGAAGCCGTCGCCGAGGCGCGCGAGATCCTTGCCGCAATGGAACAGGCCAAGGCCCAAGGCCAAGGCGCAACCGTCTACAAAGGCCGCCTTGTCGACATCGCCAGCATCAAACAGGCCGAGGTGATCGTAAAGCAATCTGAGATGATTTCAGGTTAACGCAGCCTCGCGCAAATTGGGGTGCCCATTGCAATTCGAACCTTACGTCGCCTATATCGACGTAAGGCAAAAAGGGCGTTCCCATGACTCAGTATCTCGACTTTGAAAAACCACTCGCCGAAATCGAAGGCAAGGCAGAAGAACTGCGTGCCATGGCCCGCGACAACGCCGAGATGGACATCGAGAAAGAGGCCGCCGCGCTGGATAAGAAAAGCGCCGACCTGCTCAAATCGCTCTATGGCAACCTCACGCCTTGGCGCAAATGCCAGGTCGCGCGCCACCCCGAACGCCCGCATTGCAAAGACTACATTGCCGCCCTGTTCACTGATTACACGCCGCTGGCAGGGGATCGGAACTTTGCCGACGACCACGCCATCATGGGCGGCCTTGCCCGCCTTGATGGCCGCGCTGTCATGGTGATCGGCCATGAAAAAGGCAACGACACCAAATCGCGGATCGAACATAACTTCGGCATGGCCCGGCCCGAGGGCTATCGCAAAGCGATCCGCCTGATGAACATGGCGAACCGGTTCGGCCTGCCCGTGGTCACGCTGGTCGACACCCCCGGTGCCTACCCCGGCAAAGGCGCAGAAGAACGCGGCCAATCCGAAGCCATCGCCCGCGCGACAGAAGCCTGCCTAGAACTCAACGTGCCCCTCGTCAGCGTCGTGATCGGCGAAGGCGGCTCTGGCGGCGCTGTCGCCTTTGCCACCGCAAACCGCGTCCTGATGCTCGAACACTCCATCTATTCCGTGATCAGCCCCGAAGGATGCGCATCGATCCTGTGGAAAGATGCCGCAAAAACGCAAGAGGCGGCCGCCGCCCTGCGTCTGACCGCACAAAACCTTAAGGAACTTGGCGTCTGCGACACGATCATCGCTGAACCCCTTGGCGGTGCCCACCGCGGCGCACAGACCGCCATTGCGGCGGTTGGCAAGGCCCTGACGGCGACGCTCAAAGACCTCGACAAAGTCGCCGCTGACAAAATCCGCCTTGATCGCCGCAAGAAATATCTGGACCTCGGCAAAAAAGGCCTCGCCGCCTAAGGCTCGGCCTTCTTCTGGTCAAAAATACCTCGGGGGAGGCGCAGCCGGGGGCAGCGCCCCCTCCGTCCCCTGTGCAGATCACCACATCCGATCTTGCGCGCGCGCCACATAGTTGTCGTCGTAATCAACCGCATCGAACGTACCGTCTTGCTCGCGCAGCATCTCTCCCGCTGTTGGCACAGCAGTACGCATCGCCCCGGTATCCCATGCCTGCGACCGCATCAGTGCTTTGGCGCATTGAAAATACGCCTCTTGCACTGTCACAACGATCACGCTGCGGGGGTGCTTGCGGTTCTGGGTAAAGCTTTCCAGCACCTGCGCATCCGCCGTTACAATCGCCTGCCCGTTCACGCGCACGACGTTGTTTTCACCCGGCACCATGAACAGCAGACTGACCCGTCCGTCGCGGACGATATTGCGCAGGCTGTCGATGCGATTGTTGCCCTGCCAATCGGGCAACAGCAGCGTGCGCGCATCCGCGATCCGCACCACCGGCCCCACATCGCCGCGCGGGCTGCAATCGGTACCTTCCGGTCCGACCGTGGACACCATGACCAGCCGCGACGCCGCGATCCAACGCCCATATGCGGGCGTAATCTGCTGTACGACCTTCGTCAGCGATGCTGGCACCGGGGGACCATACAGCGCCTCTAGCGCTGCCAAATCCGCGATGGGGGTCATACGGGCGGCCCTTCGACCTCTGGCGGGGTCGCGGTTCGCACGGGCACAGTAAACCCAGCCTCGCGCGCTAGCGCGTCAGAGGCACCTTCGACTGCGACCTCAAGCTGGTGCAAAAAGGGACGCAGGCCGATGCCTGCCGGGATCGGGTCTAGGAACTGGAACACCGCCGTGCCCGGCTTGCGGTAAACGCCGCGCTTGGGCCAGAAGACGCCCACATTCGTCGCCACGGGCACAACCGGCTGCTTCAAATCGGCATAAAGCGCTGCTGTGCCTTTTTTATAGGGCATGACAGCGCCCGGCCCGACGCGGGTGCCTTGGGGATAGATGCACAGCTGGCCCGGCGCGCCGTCACCGGATTTCACCCGCGCCAGCATATCCCGGATCGCTGCACCCTTTTTGCCGCGGTCCACGGGGATACAGCCAGCACGATAGGCGAAAAATCCCAAGATAGGTGCATAAAGCAAAAGCCGCTTCATGATGAAACGTGGGCGCGGCAGCAGTTGATAGATATACATCACATCCATGAACGACTGATGCTTAGCCGCAATCATGCAGCCATAAGTCGGCGGCGTGCCGCGCACCTCAAACTTCAGGCCGATCATCCAGCCGGCCAGCCAGATCACAGCGCGAGAATACCACAGGCAGGTATTCGCCGCACCGCGCGGATGGATTAGCGCATAGGGCAGAAACACGATGCCCATGACGGCCATCAGAATATACATCACGATGCTGAACAGCAGCGATCGCAGCCATTGAATTGCATAGCTCATGATTGCGTCCTCAAGGTCCGCAGGGCAGCAGCCCTGGTGGCGAAAAAGGCGGTCACGCCCGCCAATGGCGGAATCATCAGCGGCGCAAGCCAGCCCAAACCTCTAAAGCCCAATCCGGTTAAGAAACCACCCGCATCGCCGCCGTCAGGCAAAATGGCCACCGCCATCACGCCCAGCAGTGTCCCCAGCGCCGCCCCGGCCGCGGCCCGCAGGGTAAAGCGTCGCACAAAAGCGCGGGCAATATAGGTGTCGCGCGCGCCGACCAGTCGCAACACACGGATCACCTGCGCGTTGGCCGCCAGCGCCGATTGCGCGGCGAGTGTGATCATCGCAGCCGTCGCCCCGCCGATCAGCGCCAGCGCAACCCAGCCCAGCATCCGCAGCCGGTTGGCCGCCGTCACGAGCGGCTGCCGCCAGCGCGTGTGATCGTCCAGCACCGCGCCGGGCACCTCGGCTTGCAGGCGGGCACGCAAGCCCGTCGCGTCATAGCCGTCCGCCGTTTCGACGATTTCGATCAGTTGCGGGATCGGCAAGGCGTCAAGCGGCAGATCAGGCCCGAACCACGGCTCTAGCAAGGCGCGCTCTTCATCATCGCTCAGCGCGCGGGCGCTGGCGACACCGGGCGTTTGTTCCAGTACCGTCAGCGCGGCCCGGACCTGTGCATCGGCTTGATCGGCGGGCGCGGAAATGCGCAGCGTCGCGGTGCGCGCCAGTTCGGCTGACCAACGATCGGCCAGACGGCCTGTCGCTAGCGACAAAGCAATCGCAAAGACGGCCAGAAACGCCATGGCAGCTGCTGTGAATAGCGTCAGCCGCGCGGTAAAGCCGGTGGGCGGCACAGCGCGGTCTGCTTGCGGATCACCGCCCAAAAGCGCCAAGGCGCGGGCTGTCAGTTCTGATATACGGTCCATCACAGCGCCACCCCCGCCTGCAATCGCCCGCCCTTTAGCCGCAGCACATTGGCGCTGACCTGCGCCTTAGCGGCGCGGATCAGGTTCAAATCATGGCTGGCGATCAGCACGGTCTTACCCATGCGGTTCAGTTCGACCAGCAGCGTCAGCAGGCGCTGCGACATTTCCCAATCGACGTTGCCCGTCGGCTCGTCCGCGATGATCACATCCGGCGACGTAATCACAGCCCGCGCCAACGCGGCGCGTTGCCGTTCGCCGCCTGACAGCTCTGGCGGCAATTGCCCCGCTTGGGCGGACAGGCCGACCCACGCCAGCAGCTCGTCCAGATTGCCCTCCGCCTCGTTCGCGCGGCCAGCGACTTGCAAAGGCAGTGCAATGTTTTCGGCGACCGGCAAATGGTCAAGGAACTGACAATCCTGATGCACGACGCCAATGCGGCGCCGCGCCAGCGCGATATCGTCCCGGTTCATCTGCGCAGCATTTTGCCCAAACAGGCTGACCACTCCGCTCGTCGCCCGCAGATCGCCGTAGCATAATTTCAGCAACGTCGTCTTGCCCGCGCCTGACGGGCCGGTCAGGAATTGAAACGATCCCGGCGCAAGCGCAAGCGAAAGGCCCGAGAACAGCTCTGCCCCGCCATAGTTGTAGGCCACGTCCGATAGCTCGATCAAAGTGGTATCCTCACCTGTGTCAGCAATGTTTTGCCCAAATCTGCAACAGGTTACAATGCAATCACGCCGGATCGTGCTGCAAAACCTTGGCCTTAGGCGCGCGCATTGCTAGGAATGACGAAACAATGGGTGCCGATTGGTGCCTTGTGCTGTGCAAAAGGACCTGTGGCGATGCGGCTGATCTGCCCGAACTGCGGCGCTCAATACGAAGTCGGCCTGGATGTCATCCCCGATGACGGACGTGATGTGCAGTGTTCAAACTGCGGCCAGACATGGTTTGAAGACCCCAAAGACCCCTCTGCTGCGGCAGAAGACGATATGCGTGCGCCTGCAAAACCGGCATCTGTGTCGGTCGCCGCCGCATCGCTGGCTGCTGTTGTTGCACAACCCCAAACCGCGCAAAGCGCGCCAGAGCAAAAGCCCGCCCCGAAGGTTGATGATAAGCCAGAGCCGAAACAGGCTGCTCCTGTGGCCAGCACACCGCCGCAGCCTGTGCGCAGCCAGCTGGACCCATCCATTGCCGATATCCTGCGCGAAGAGGCCGCACGCGAAGAAGCTGCGCGCAAATCCGAATCCGCTGGCGGTCTGGAACAGCAGGCTGATTTGGGACTGACCGAACCGGTCCGCCCCCGCCCCGTCCAGCCGGTCCCGCCAATGCCTTATGACCAAAGTCATGTGCACAAAGACAACGCGCAAAGCGCGCCCCCTGCCATGCCGCCAAAGCTGCCATCTGACACGCCGGGCAGCCGCAAAGAATTATTCCCCGATATCGAGGAAATCAATTCGACCCTGCGGTCCAGTGCGGACCGGGGCGGCTTGCCCCTGCTGCCGTCAGAAGAGGACGAAATCGCACGCCGCAGCAGCTGGCGCGGCTTTTTCGTGATGATCACACTGATCGTCATTCTGGCACTGATCTATGCCTATGCTGACACGATTTCAGCGCAGATCCCGGCCCTGTCGGCGGTCCTGTCAAGCTATGTTGATGCCGTGAATGGCGCGCGCCTTTGGCTGGACAACCAGATCGCAGCGATGCTGGGCGACGCGGTACCGCCCACCACCTAAGCCGTGCCGCCGCGCAGGCGGTACGGGCCTCATCCCTTAGATCAAAAGCGGTCCAGCAAACGGTCCAGATAGTCCCGCTCGACCTGCGGCCGCTCTTGCTCGGCCGAGCGGCGGCGCAGCTCTTCCAGCAGTTCTTCGGCGCGGCGATAGGTGTCTTCGCCCTGTAGCAGGTTTTCTTCGGTGCCATATTGCCCGGTGCTGCCCAATTGGCGCCCGAGCGGGTCGCGGCGGCCGGGCTGCGCTTGCCCAGTCTGATCGCCCGTCGCATTGCCCTGCCCGGGCTCTTGGCTCTCGTTCTGGGCCAGCGCTTCGCCAATGGCGCGCATGCCGTCGCGCAGGGCGTCCATGGCATCGGCCTGACGATCAATCGCCTGCGCCATATCGCCATCACGCAGGGCCTGTTCCGCCCCGTCCATCGCGCCTTCGGCGCTGTCCAGTGACCGCCGCGCCTGATCGCCCGCATCGCCGGGCAGACCGGGCAAAGCGCCGCGCTGACGGTTCAATTCATCGCGCAAGGCTTGCTGGCGCTGCGCGAGGGACTGACCTTCGTTTTCCCCTGCGCCGCTGCCCTGTCCGTCGTTCTGGCCTTCGCCGTCACCCTGTCCTTGCTCTTGGCCCGGCTGCTCGCCAGAGCCATCAGCGCCCTGCTGCTGACCTTGCCCGGGTGCCTCGCCCTGCTGGCCTTCGCCCTGCTCTTGGCCGGGTTGCTGGCCTTGCTGGCCCTGCTGCCCTTGGTTCTGCATATCGCGGAAGGCATCGTCAGACAGGTCTTGCTGGTCGCGCAGCGTATCAGCCAGATCCTGCATCGACTGTTGCCCCGGCGTCTGCGGGCCGTCGCCGCTGCCTTCGCCTTGGGTGATGCGCATGTTTTCCAGCAGGCTGTTCAGCTGCTCCATCAGCGCCTGCGCCTCGGCCATACGGCCTTCTTGCATCAGCTCTTCGATGCGGTCCATCAGCGCCTGCAGTTCGTCTTGGCTCATCTGTGTTGAATTTTCGGCCGACTGCGGCTCGTCCGTGCCGTCGCCCGGCTCCATCTGATCGGCCAGCATTTGCATATAATCCTGTGTGGCGTCGCGCAGCTCTTGCATCAGCTCTGCGATTTCCGCCTCTGACGCGCCATTGCGCATCGCCTCTTCCAGCCGCTCTTGGGCGCGGGCAAGGCGCTCGCGGGCGTCGGCAAGGGTGCCGTCCTCAAGCTGGACCGCCAGATCCCACAGGGCCTGCACGATCTCTGCCTCGTTCTCGTCCGTTATCCCGTCGCGGTCGAACTGGTCCAGCCGCTTGATGATAAAGCGCAGGCGCAGATAGGTGGCCTGATTGGTGAACAGCGTGTCCGGCTCATATGAAATGGCGCGCAGCACCTGCACGATGCGGCGGGCGTTGGCCCTGCTCCACATCAAATCGCGGCGCTGTTCCACAATCGCCTTGGCGACAGGCTGGAAAAAACGGCGGCCGGGCAAGGTCATCGGCTCTGCTGGCGTGCTTGCGGTCTGGCCTGCCGCGTCAGTTACGGACAGCGTCAGCGTGACGGGCAGGTTCGCCAATTCATGCTGGGACAGGTTGTCGATCAGAAATTCGTCAAAGTCGCTGCGGTCACCGCTGAAGGGCATCGGCAGATCCAGCACCACCGGGTCAACCGGGTCCGGGTCCACCGTCAGGCCATAGCTGCGATCAACCGCGCTAAGGTCCAGCGCGAATGTCGCCGTGCCGCTTTCAACGCCGTAATCGTCCGAGGCGGCGAAGGCTTGGTTCAACTCTCCCGTTGCGTCGGATTCAATCGGGGCGGTCAAAGTGACATAGGGGGCGGCGTCGGCCAGTATGCCGACGTCCCACACCGCGCCGTTCGGCCCGTCAATGGTGATTTGCCCCGCCTGCGCGACGCTAAAGCTTTGCTGTGGATCGGTGACGGGGGGCACCGCGGCGTCGCCCGATACGGTCTGCGTCACGCTCAACGCGCCAACCTCGCCGTACAAACGCAAGGTGATGTCAGAGCCGAGCGGCACCTGCACCGCCCCCGGCGCGATGTCGTTCAGGTAAAGTACAGGCTTGCCGGTATAGGCGGGCGGCGTGATCCAGCCTTCCCAGACGGGGCCAGTCGCCAGCGCAGCGCCGCCACCGTTTTGGGCGATCTGCGCGACAGACCCCACGCGCAGGACCGATCCGAACAGCAAGGCCACGACGAACATCAGCAAAGCCATAAACCGCAACCCATAAGGATCGCGGTCCGATACACGCAGGTCAGGCTGCACCGCGCGGGCGGACTGCGTGGCCACGCGCATCCGCGCCTGATGCGCGTGCCACACAGCGGCAGAGGCCGGATCGGACGCCCCGATCGCCTGCGCATCACGCACGGCAGAGATCGGACGCCCTGGCAAGGCGGCGTCAACGCGGGCAAGCGCCTCGTCTTTGCTCGGCCAGCGGAACATCCGCAGCCCGCGCACCAAGGCGGCACCCACCGCCAGAGCGGCAATCAGGGACAGGCCCCAGAACACCTCTAGGCTCATGCGGTCCTGAAAACCAAACATCAGCGGGGTCAGAATAACGAAAAGCACGCTCCACAGCGGCCAAAAGGCACGCGTCGCGCGCTCGGCCACAAGGCCCATGCGGGTCAAGGCAACGGGACGCGACAGGTGCGCTAGATCGTCAGGGTGATCGGTCAGCGGGCCTCTCCCTTGGCGCGTCGTGCGACCGAATAGGTCACAACCATGCAGGGATGATATCGCGCGCAATCATTTCGTCAAAGGTCGGACGTGCCCGGATAACCGCAAATTGATCGTTGTGGACCAAAACTTCGGGGATCAGCGGGCGCGAGTTGTATTCCGACGCCATGACCGCGCCATAAGCCCCGGCAGAGCGGAACACGACCAGATCGCCGGGCGCGACCTGCGCCATGGCGCGGCCCTTGGCAAAGGTGTCGCCGCTTTCGCAAACTGGCCCGACGATATCATAGGTCGCACGCTCTGCCCCGGCTTCGGGCTGCACAACAGGCACGATATCGTGGTGCGCGTCATACATCGCCGGGCGGATCAGGTCGTTCATTGCGGCATCAAGGATCAGAAACTGGCGATCAGCGCCGTCTTTGACGTAAATCGCGCGGCTGACCAGCACGCCAGCATTGCCTGAAATCAGACGCCCCGGCTCGATCTCGATCTCGCACCCCAGATGGCCAACAGTGCGCTTGATCATCGCGCCGTAATCCAGCGGGCTTGGGGGGGCTTCGTTCGACTGCACATAGGGAATGCCCAGACCGCCGCCCAGATCAAGGCGCTTGATCGTGTGACCATCAGCGCGCAGCTGCTCTGTCAGTTCAGCGACCTTCAGATAGGCGGCCTCGAACGGGGCCAGATCGGTCAATTGGCTGCCGATGTGCACGTCGATGCCGATCACTTCGATCCCCGGCAAACGCGCGGCGTGGGCATAGACCTCGCGGGCGCGGGCGATGGGGATACCGAACTTGTTTTCCGACTTGCCCGTGGCAATCTTGGCATGGGTCTTGGCGTCGACATCGGGGTTCACGCGGATGGTAATCGGGGCGATCTTGCCCAGCTCGACCGCGACAGCGGACAGCGCTTCCATCTCTGGCTCGCTCTCGACATTGAACTGGCGAATGCCGCCGGTCAGCGCTTGACGCATCTCAACCCGGGTCTTGCCGACGCCGGAAAAGACGATGCGATCGCCGGGCACACCAGCGGCGCGGGCGCGGGCGTATTCGCCGCCCGACACCACGTCCATGCCGGCCCCCGCCTCGCCCAGCAATTGCAGGATCGCCTGATTGGACAGCGACTTCATCGCAAAGCAGACAAGGTGGTCCATGCCCGCCAAGGCTTCGTCGAACAGACGGTAGTGGCGCAGCAAGGTCGCGCTGGAATACAGATAGAACGGCGTGCCGACCTGCGCCGCGATTTCCGCGACTGACACATCTTCGGCGCACAAAACGCCGTCTTGATACACAAAATGATCCAAGGCACTGCTCCCGCTCTTACCGGGGCGTCATAGCAGATTGATCCGCCAACCCAAGCGCGGAATCCGAAATCAGGTGCGATGAAACGGGACGGCGGGCGGGGCGCATTTGCCGCCGTAGGGCGGCAAACAGCAGCGCGCGCCGTTAGCGGATCGGTTTGGCCCGCAGGAACAGATAAAGTGGCAGCCCGCAGCTGACCCCGATGCAGAACGTCGCAGGGATCGCCAGCAAGGCGATCCAATTGCGCCGCACCGCGACCTCTGCCAGCACCCAAACCGTCAGGGTGATCGCTGCAATCGTCAGATCCCAGGTCAATCCAGTTGTGGCCGTATTGACATACCACGCGTCGATCATGCGCGGCAGCGACCAGCCTTCGGTCCGGAACCAAGCGACGAACCAATACATCGGATGCACCGCGCCCCAGACGGCCAGCGCCGCCCAGACCCAGCGCAGGGGCGACATATCACGCATCACAGACCAAGGCTAAGCGGGATGCCCGCAGCCCCAAGGCGCACGCCGCCCGGTCCAAGTGTGACGCGGCCAATGCCGTCCGCCAAGGTCACGCCCGGGGTCACGCCGTTCGGCCCAAGGCCAAGGCCCACGTTCGCCGTTGCCCCCGTCTGCGCCGCACCCGGCGCGACAGGTTTATCCTGCGCGCCGCAGCCAGCCAGTGTCATGGCCAGTGTCAGGGCCAGCAGCCCCGCAATCGTTGCCTTGTTCATCCAAGCACCTTTCGCCAATGGGCGACGGCCTCCCGCACGCGGGCGGGGGACGTGCCGCCGAAACTGGTCCGCGATGCGACAGAGTTTTCCACCCCCAGCACGTCAAAGACCTCTTGGGTGATACCCTCATGTACCGATTGCATCTGGGCAAGGGTCAAATCAGGCAGATCTTCCCCTTGGCTTTCGGCCAGCGCCACCAGTGATCCAGTGATGTGGTGCGCATCGCGGAACGGCAGACCCAACTCGCGCACCAGCCAGTCGGCCAGATCGGTGGCGGTGGAAAAGCCCGTGCCAGCGGCAGCCTTCAGGCTTTCGCGGTTGGCGGTCATATCGCCCACCATGCCCGCCATCGCGGCCAGCGCCAGCATCAGGTGGTCGGCGGCATCAAAGACCTGCTCTTTGTCTTCTTGCATGTCCTTGGAATAGGCCAGCGGTAGCCCCTTCATCACCATCGTCAGGGCAACGTTGGCACCAAAGATGCGGCCGATCTTGGCGCGGATCAGCTCTGCTGCGTCAGGATTGCGCTTTTGCGGCATGATGCTGGACCCGGTGGACCACCGGTCCGACATCTTGACGAACCGGAATTGCGCGGACGACCAGATCACCAACTCTTCTGCCAGACGCGACAGGTGGACGGCGCAAATTGTCGCAGCCCCAAGGAATTCCAGCGCAAAGTCGCGGTCGCTGACGGCATCGAGCGAATTGCCCATCGGTCCGTCAAAGCCCAGCGCCTGCGCCGTCATGTGGCGGTCGATCGGGAACGACGTGCCCGCCAGCGCAGCTGCGCCCAGCGGCGACAGGTTCATCCGCTTGCGCGCATCAGCAAAGCGGGACCGGTCGCGGGCGAACATTTCGACGTAGGCCATCATGTGATGACCCCACGTGACAGGCTGCGCGACTTGCAGGTGAGTGAAGCCGGGCATGACCCAATCGGCCCCCGCCTCTGCCTGACCCAGCAGCGCGTTCTGCAACGCCTTCAGTGCCTCGTCGGCTGCGTCGCATTGATCGCGCACCCACAGGCGAAAATCGACGGCGACTTGGTCATTGCGCGACCGGGCCGTGTGCAAACGGCCGGCCGCCTCGCCGACGACCTCTTTCAGGCGTGCTTCCACATTCATGTGAATGTCTTCTAGCGCGGTGGAAAACTGAAACGTGCCGCCCTCAATCTCTGACAGTACCGTGAGCAGGCCTTCCCGGATCGCATCCGCGTCGCTATTGCTGATGATGCCCGTGGCCGCCAGCATGGCGGCATGGGCACGAGAGCCGGCGATGTCTTGGGCTGCCAGCCGCTTGTCGAACCCGATCGAGGCGTTGATCGCCTCCATGATCGCGTCCGGCCCTGCGGCGAAACGGCCGCCCCACATCGAGTTAGCAGTTTTGGTCATGAGAAGGACGCGCCCCTTGAAATCCCTGAAATCCGCCTTGCTTTATACGGGCCTTGCGATCCTTGCAAATGCCGCCGCAACCACGGCCCATGCAGATGCGGCGCTAGAGGCGCTGAAAGACGGCGATATGCGCAAGCTGGTGATCGCATCAGCGCCCGCCGCGGCACCTGATGTGACCTTTACCGCGCAGGACGGATCGCAGGCCACACTGGCCGATTACGTTGGCACGCCGGTGCTGTTGAACTTTTGGGCGACATGGTGCGCGCCCTGCCGCAAAGAAATGCCGCACTTGTCCGAATTGCAGGACGCGATGGGTGATCAGATCAAAGTGCTGACCGTCGCCACAGGCCGCAATCCGCCAGAGGCGATTGACCGATTCTTTGCCGAAATCGAGGTCGAAAACCTGCCCAAGGCACTGGACCCGAAACAGGAAATGGCCCGCGCCTTTGGCGTGCTTGGCTTGCCCGTGACGATTATCCTGAACGCCGAAGGCCAGGAAATCGCCCGCCTGCAAGGCGACGCCGATTGGTCGTCGGACAGCGCCAAAGCAATCCTGACGGCCGTGGCTGCGGGCGATTAAACCTTAGGCACCTCGTCGTCGGGCGACAGCGCCACACCGTAAAGGCGAATAATTTCGTCCACATCGTCGCCCGCATCTTTCATGCGGGCGCGCATCAGGCCAAAGCTGGGGCCGTTCTGGGCAAAGACCTGATCTTGAAGCCCAATCAGCGCTTTGGTCTTGTCCAAATAGCGCGGGTCCATCGGATCGCCTTTGACCTCTGCAAAGACGGGTGCCATGACGATCAGCCGCGCCGAATCGTCGTCGACAAAGCCATCCGCCATGTCGGTCGCGTCCGCGTGGGACACGCCCATCGCCTCTAGCGCGGAACGCCCCATCCGGACCGAGCTGTCAAAGGTTTCGCGGATAATGTCCCGGCAGCCAGCGTTAAATAGCTCGTAGACATGGTGCCTGTCGCGGGCGCGGGCGATGACGTGGACGCGGGGGAAATGCTCTTTCACATAAGCCACCAGTTGCGTCGCCTTTTCGCGGTCATCAATCGTGACAATCAGCATTTTCGCGCTGCGAATGCCTGCCGCCTCTAGCATGTCGGGGCGGGTGGCATCGCCAAAATAGGCGCGCAACCCGTACAGGCGCAGCGTGTCGATCTGGGCGGCGGAATAGTCGATCACGGTCGGGTCAAAGCCGCCGCCTTCCAGCATCCGCTTCACGATTCCGCCGACCCGTCCGTGCCCTGCGATGATAATATCAGCAGGACCGTCGATCGTGTCCTGTTCGCGGGCCAGCCCCTTGGCGGCGCGGGGCAGGATCACCTTGTCATGAAAGATAAACAGCCCCGGCGTCAGCAGCATCGACAGCGCCACGACCAACAGCAGTTGGTCCGCCAGCGCCTGCGGCAGGATATCCCCCGCCACGACAAAGGACAGCAGCACAAACCCGAACTCCCCCGCTTGCGCAAGGCCAAGGCTGAACAGCCAACGATCAGTTGGCCGCAAACGAAACACCAGCGCCAGCCCGAACAAAACCGCCGCTTTGATCGCGATCAGGCCCAGCGTCAGGCCGATGATCAGCGCGAATTGGTCATACAGCAGGACAAAGTTGATCCCCGCCCCCACCGACATGAAAAACAGGCCCAGCAGCAGGCCGCGAAACGGGTCAATATCGCTTTCCAGCTCGTGCCGGTAATCACTACTGGCCAGCACGACGCCCGCGATAAACGTGCCCAGCGCGGGCGACAGGCCCACCAGCGACATCAGCAACGCGATGCCCACGACCATCATCAAGGCTGCGGCGACAAACAATTCGCGCAGGTCCGCCTTGGCGATAAAGCGAAAGACCGGGCCCGTCAGGGTGCGCCCGACGATCACCACCGCCGCAATCGCGGCAACGGTGGCCAGCGCGGTCTGCCAGCCGTTCAAATCCGCCACAAGGCTCAGGCCCGCGTCATGCGAATCCGCAGCCCCTGCCCCGGACACGGCCAGCAGCGGCAATAGCGCCAGCATCGGGATGACCGCGATGTCCTGCGTCAGCAGCACGGCGAAACTTGCCTGCCCGCCATCGGATTTCAACACGCCCTTTTCCGTTAGGGTCTGCAAAACGATCGCCGTGGACGACAGCGCCAGCACCGCCGCCGCAGCCAGCGCGACGGTCCATGTCAGCCCCAAGGCGATACCGGCCGCCATCACGGCGGCCATCGTCAGCACAACCTGCCCGCCGCCCAGCCCAAGCAGCCGGCCGCGCATATCCCACAGCTTTGCTGGCTCAAGTTCCAAACCGACAAGGAACAGCATCATGACGACGCCAAATTCCGCAAAATGTTGGATTTGTTCTACATCGACATTCAGCACATGCAGCGCAGGACTGATCACGATGCCCGCAATCAAATAGCCCAGCACCGACCCTAGCCCCGCGCGGGTCGCAAGCGGGACAGCCACGACCCCGGCCACCAGAAACAGAAACGTCAGCAGCAGGATCGAGGTCATATCATCAGCCCTTTGGCAAAGTGGCGGTCACATTAGGCCACATTTCCGCCGGGGAACAGTGTTCAAGCGCGCCCGCCCGACTGGGACAACGCCACCGGAGAGATCCCCAACAGCGCCAGCGCCGCCGCCCATTTGCCAGCATGATCGGTGCCAAAAAGGATGGCTTGATTCGCAGGTCCAGTCAGCCAGCCATTGTCAGCTAGCTCTTCTTCTAACTGGCCGGGGCCCCAGCCAGTGTAACCCAGCGCCAACAGCGATGTGGCGGGGCCGGTTCCTTCGGCTAGTGCTTGCAGCACGTCTTGCGTGGCTGTCATGCCGATGTCGTCATCCACCTGCAGCGTGCCCTTGTCAGCGGTATAATCCAGCGTGTGCAAGACAAAGCCGCGCACCTTTTCGACAGGACCGCCAAAATGGACACCAATATCTTGGCACGCGTCGCCGCAGGAAATTCCCATTTGCGCCAATAGCTTGCGGAATGCGATGTCTGGGAATGGGCGGTTCACGATCAGGCCCATCGTGCCTTCATCCGAATGATCGCAGATATAAATGACGCTGCCCGCAAAGCGCGGGTCTTCCATGTCGGGCATTGCGATCAGCAGCTTGCCTGCCAGCGTTGTCATTTCATCCATACCCCATGATGCGCGGCACCGTGCGCCTGTGCAAGTGGATCACGCAGGTTTGCAATCGCCCTTTCGTGACTTCCCATGTCAAAGGGTTTTGCGCAGGAAGGGCGGCATGACATATATCCATGCCCTTTTTGCCGCCGCCTTGCTGGCACCCGCCACAGCCCATGCCCAAGACGTCGCGTCGGTCGAGGTTCTGCCCGGCTGGGAAACCGCGCAAGGCACCCATATGGCCGCCCTGCGCCTGACGCTTGCGCCCGGGTGGAAAACCTATTGGCGCGCGCCCGGGGATGCGGGCATTCCGCCGCAGATCACTATCACGGACGGCAACGTGCAAAGCGTCGCGTTTCACTGGCCCACGCCAGAGGTGTTCGATCAGAACGGCATGCGGTCCATCGGCTATCACGACAGCCTGACGCTGCCGATCGAAGTGACCGGCAGCGGCGATCTGCGCCTGACCGGCACGCTGGATATCGGGGTTTGCCTTGATATCTGTATTCCCGCGCAGCTGCACTTTGACGCGCCCTTGACCGACGGCGGACGCGATCCGGCGATTGTTGGGGCGCTGCTGAACCAGCCGCAAAGCAGCGGCACCGCCACATGCCGCGTCACACCAACAGACAACGGCCTGCATCTAGAGGCCGTTTTGACACTGCCCACAACGGGCACACAAGAGGCTTTGGTGGTCGAGGCTGGCGATCCGCACATCTGGGTGTCCGAACCCGTCATCGCACGGCAAGGCAACACTGTGACCGCGCAGGCCGAATTGGTGCGCGGCGCTGGCGACGCCTTTGCCTTTGACCGCAGCGCCGTGCGCTTTACGCTGCTGGGATCGGATCGCGCGGTCGAAGTGCAGGGCTGCACCGCAGGCTAGCTGCGGCGCAGGCCCAGCGCCAGCGCGGCCATCAGATAGATCGCCCCAAGAATAGCCGCCAATCCGGCAATGAAGATCCCCATAGCCAACCCCGCGCTAGCGGGCGCAATACCTTGCAGCGCAGGCCACGCCGCCCCGGTCAGCAGCACCGGCACCACCAAGGTACCGAACAGTGCAAGGGCCGCCGCAACGCCAAGGCCCGCAGGCAGCCACATCGCCCGTCGGCCAGCGCGCAGGGCGCGGCGGGCGGCGGTGATCTGCCGCGCAAAGTCCGCCTGCATCGCCATCAGCGACGGCACGACCAGCAGCACCAGCACCATGCCAAAGCCCAAGCCATAGACCAGCGTCACCACCGTCGGCTTTAGGAATTCGGCCTGCGTCGACCCTTCGAATAGCAGCGGCGCAAGGCCCAGCACGGTCGTCAACGTGGTCAGCAGCACAGGCCGCAAGCGGTTCGCCGTGCCGTCGATAATCGCAGGTACCAACCCGCGATCAGCGGCGTATTCGTCGATGGTTGTGACCAGCACAATCGAATCGTTAATGATGATTCCGACCATGCCAATCATCCCGACAACGGTGAACAGGCTCATCGGGATGCCCCACGCGTTGTGGCCGTAAATCGTGCCGATCAAACCAAAGGGAATGATCGCCATCACCACCATGGGGCGGGTCCAACTGCTGAAAATCCACGCGAGGCTGAGGTAAATGCCGCCCAGCACAAGGATCAGCGCGTTGCGTGCGTCGGTCAGAAACGCGCTTTCCTGCTCTGACAGACCAGCCAGCCGGGTTTCGACACCAAAGCGTTCGGCGATCGCGGGCAGGATCGTCTCATCAATGATCTTGTTCACCTCTGCCGCGCGGTCAGGGTCGTCGTCCGACAAATCGCCCGTGACGGAAATCAGTGGAACGCCGTTTTCCCGGCGCACCGTGCTAAAGCCGGTGCGGCTGGTCACGGTCACCACGTCGCCCAAGGGCACATAAATGCCGTCGCCGGTGCGGATTTGCGTGCGATCAAGGAAGTCCTGCGTCAACTCAGCATCTGGCAGTTGCACCTGGATCGTGGCGGACCGGACGCCATCGGGATAACTCGCCGCCTCGATCCCGCCAAGGCGGTCGCGCAGGATGCCGCCCAGCGCGTCGATGGACAGGCCCAGCGCCTCGCCCTGCGGGGTCAGTTCCAGCAGCAGCTCTTCTTTGTCGTAGGCAAGGCTGTCCTCTAGCCCGCTGATTTCGGGGAATTGGGTCAGTTCGGATTTGAGCGCCTCTGACGCGGCTTTCAGCGTTTGCGCGTCCGCGCCGAACATCTGCACATCTAGGCTATCGCCCCCCGGCCCCGATCCCCAACTGCGAAAGCTGACAGTTTCGGCCATGGGCGATTGCACGACCTCTTCTTGCAGGGCGCTGACGAACTCAGAGCTGGTCATCTCTCGGCTATCGGCATCGACAAGGCTGATGCTAATCGCGCCCAATTGATCAGGGTCTTTCTGGTCGGACCCGGCAATCCCCCGCCCCGCGTTGCCGCCGATTTCCGCGACGACATAGGTCACCGGATTGGTGCCCGTCTCGGCCGCGATGCGGTCCGATAGGACCTGCGTTGCGCGCTGCATTTCGTGCATCATTTCAATCGTATCGGCGCGGGTGGCGCCGGGGAGCATGGCGAAATTGCCCGTCACCTCGCCCTGTTCGGGGTTGGAAAAGAACTGCCAGCGCACGTCACCCCGAATGAACAGCGCCACCTGTGTGGCCAGGATCAACAGGACGGCTGCAAACACCGGATAGCGCGCGCGGATCACCAGCGCCATGAAGGGGCGAAATACCCGCAGGCTAAAGGCATCAAAGCCGCGATTGACCCAGCGCGAGGGCGCATCATACCACGCCTGCCCGGCGTTAGGGCCGATGGAATGACTTAGGTGGTGGGGCAAAATCAGAAAGCATTCGACCAAAGACGCCGCCAACACCACGATCACAGTGAACGGAATGTCCGCGATCAAACTGCCAAAGCGCCCTCCCACGGCCACAAGGCCAAAGAAGGCGATGACCGTCGTCAGGGTCGCAGAAAACACCGGGCTGAACATCTTTTTCGCCGCATTTTCGGCGGCAACCTGCGGCGGCTCTTTCAAGGTGCGGGCGCGGTAATCGGCGTGTTCGCCCACGACGATGGCGTCATCAACGACGATACCCAGCGTCAGGATCAGCGCGAAAAGGCTGATCATGTTGATGGTGATGCCAAAGCCATACATCAGCGCAATCGCCGCCAGCATCGACGCCGGAATCCCCATCGCGACCCAAAGTGCGGTGCGCGCGTTCAGGAACAAAAACAGCAGGATCACGACCAGCGCGAGGCCTTGCAGCCCGTTTTCAAAGAGCAGATCCAGCCGCCCGGTAATCTGCTCTGCCCGGGCGTTGATCAGGTCAATCGTCGTGCCAGCGGGCAAAGTCGCCTGCAATTGTGCTGCGACTTTTTCAACGCTTTCTTGCAGACCGATGGCATCCCCAGTGGCAGAGCGCACGACGCTGATTTCCACTGCCGGGTTATCGCCGACGAAATACGCGCGGCTGCGGTCCACGCCTTCCACAGTCACCCGCGCCACATCGCCTATGGTCAGGGTCGACCCATCAGGGTTGGACCGCAAGGCAATCGCCGCGATCTGCTCTGCGCTGCGTTTTGCCACGCCCGTGCGCACCCGCGCCGCGCCGCTGACGTCACCGACCGCATCGCCGACCGCTTCTTCCGCGATCCGGTCCGCAATATCGGCAAGCCCGATGTCGTATTCGATCAGCGACAGCGACGGCACTTCAACGACAGTAGAGGGCGCGGCGATGCCTTTGACGGTGGCCTGCGTGACGCCCTCTTGGAACAGGCGCACAATCATCTCGTCTGCAAAGCGGCCCAGCTGGTCCACGCCGACAGGGCCGGTGATCACAACGTCCGTCACCCGGTCGGACCAGCCACCGCGGCGCAGTTCGGGGTCTTCGGCGTCGTCTGGCAGATTGCCCGCGGCATCAATCGCGGCCTGCACGTTTTCGGCGGCGCGGTCGATGTCGGTGCCGGGCGTAAATTCAAGGCTGATGCGGGCGCTGCCTTCGGTCGAGCGGGCAGAGGTGTCGCTGACGCCTTCGACGGCTTGCAACGCGGGGCCAAGCACCTGCACGATGCCTTCGTCCACGGACTCGGCCCCTGCCCCGTCCCAGCGGACGCTGACGTCGATCCCGTCTACAATCACATCGGGGAAATACTGGGCGCGCATATTCGGCCAAGCCATCAGGCCCGCGCCAATCATGATGAACAGCAGCAGGTTCGCGATGGTCCGGTGCCGGGTGAAATAGGACAGAATGCCCCCGGCGCGGGCGTTCAACGCGTCGCCCCCAGTTTGATGAGGCCCCGTTTGATGAGGCCCCGTTTGATGAGGTCCCGTTTGATTGTTGCCCCCTGCCATCAGCTCCCCATCCGGCTTTCCAGCCGCGCAATGGTCGCGGCGGGCACTTCGGGTTCATCCAGCTGCGCTAGAATACGCGCCTTGGCGTCATCCGGCATACGGCTATCCGTGACGAACGCCTTCAGCTTGGCGCGGCGGTCATCATCCAGCGCGATATTCTCTGGCGCGGGCGCGGGGGTGCCCTCAGGCGCGATGGGACGCACGCCGATGCCAGCGCCAAGCAAGGGGGTGCGGGCGGTGACGATGCGCGCGCCCTCTAGCCCGGCGGTGGCGATAATCACGTCGTCGCCTTGCCGCCGCAGGACCTGCGTTTGCTGCGATTGCAGGCGGTCATCCGCATCAACGACCAGCACGGTGCCATCGGCAGCGACCGCTGTGGCGGGCACTTGCGCCACGCCGTCAAGTGGCGGTTCGAGCACATGAACGGTCACGAAATCCCCCGGCCGCAGCCCCGGCGCATCATCCAGCGCGGCAAAGATCTGCCGCCCGGTCTGACCTGCGCCCACCGACCCGCCAATACGGTCAACAGTGCCGCTGGCATTCAAATCCAGCCCTTCGACATTTAGGCTCGCTGTGACCGGCAGCCCGATCACCTCGCTACCATCCTGCAGCAGCCGCGCGAATTGCGCGGTCGAGATGCGGAACGCGATCTCTAGCTGATCGGGGTCCATCAACGTGCCGAACTCTTCGTTCGCGGTCAGGCGCGCGCCCTGCGCGGTGGACACGCCCGTCAGCACGCCGTCGAAGACCGCCGTGACAACTGTGTCGTCTAGCGTGCGGTCCGCCTCGCTCAAGTCGATTTGCACGCGGGTCAGCGCGGTGCGGGCGAGGTCCAGCCGCGCCGCCGCCTGCGCCTGCGATTGGCGGCGGGTCAACACGGTGGATTCGGCGTTTGAGACGGCAAGCTGCGCCTCTTCGACCACCGACTGCGTGCCCACGCCGCGCCGCGCCAGATCGCTGGCCCGCGTCAAGACTGCCCTGCGCAAATCCAGTTGGGACTGCGCTTGCGTCAGCTCGTCCGCGGCCAGCGTCACACCCGTTTCGGCGTCCCGCACCTCGCCTTGCGCGTCTTGCACATCAGCGGCAATCCGGTCGCGGGCGGCCTGTGCATTGGCCCCATCCAGTCGCAGCAAGTCCTGCCCTGCCGTGACGCGGCCGCCTTCGAGCAACGCCGGCGCGGTCCAGATCACCGTGCCGCCAACCGCGCTGCGCAGGCCAAGGGTCGTGCGGCTGCGGACCTCTCCGAACACGGTCAGTTCGGGCGACAGGGTGCCGGGCGTAATTTCGGTGACATTGACCGCAAACACCCGTTCCCGCTGGGCAAAGCTGCGCGGCTCTTCGTTCATGCGGGCGACGACAGCGCCGCGCAGGGTGTTCACAGCCCAAGCCGCAAGCCCCAGCGTCACCGCCAAAAGAAACACACCAACCAAGGATCGCCGCAAAAATCGCATTCACTCATCCCGTAAGTTTACTTGACGCAAGGTAGGCCGAAACCCGCAGATCACCACATCACAGGCGCGTCACTTGCGCCGCTGATGTTCGTCCAGTCGCGGCATGATTTCCACAAAATTGCAGGGCTTGTGCCGATAATCGAGCTGTTTGACCAAGATTTCATCCCAAGCGTCCTTGCACGCCCCCGGGCTACCCGGCAGCGCAAACAGATAGGTGCCCTGCGCCACGCCGCCCGTCGCGCGGCTTTGCACGGCGCTGGTGCCGATTTTAGCCATGCTGACATGGGTGAACACCGTGCCAAAGGCGTCGATTTCTTTCTCGTAGACATCGCGGTGCGCCTCGACGGTCACATCGCGGCCGGTCAGCCCAGTGCCCCCGGTCGAGATGACGACATCAATGTCAGGGTTCGCACACCACGCCCGCAGGCAATCCGCGATCGTTCCGCGATCATCCTTCACGATATCACGGGCCGCCAAACTGTGCCCAGCATCCTGCAACCGCGCCACCAGCGTATCACCGGATTTGTCATCGTCTGGCGTGCGGGTATCGCTGACCGTCAGCACGGCGATGCGGACGGGGATGAAGTCTCTGGTCTCATTGATACGGCTCATGGCGGGCCTCCTTAATGGCAGCGGGGCGTTGGGGCGCAGTCTTTTTCTGTGCGCAATAGCACAGAACAGGACGCTGCGGCGCGTGCAAGCATGTTATCACACCACTTGCACAGATCGGGATGCGGCATAACTTACAAGTAACCCTAAAGTGGACCACCCCATGCAGTATTCCATCCTCGACCTTGCCTCTGTTCCCGAAGGCAGCACCACCGCGCAGGCGCTTGCCGCCAGCGTCACCCTTGCCCAGCGCGCCGAACAGCTTGGCTATCATCGCTATTGGCTGGCAGAGCATCACAACATGGCGGGCATCGCATCGGCCGCGACCTCTGTGCTGATCGGGCATATCGCTGGCGCGACCAAGACGATGCGCGTCGGTGCCGGCGGCATCATGCTGCCGAACCATGCGCCGCTGGCGATTGCTGAACAGTTCGGCACGCTTGCGACGCTGTATCCGAACCGCATTGACCTTGGCCTTGGCCGCGCGCCGGGCGGCGACGGCCATGTGATGCGTGCGATGCGTGTCGAACGGCGCGGCGACACCTTTCCGCAGGACGTGATGGAGCTGATCGACTACCTTGGCGACGACACATCTGGCCCGGTGCAGGCCCACCCCGGCCAAGGCACGCATGTGCCGGTCTGGATGCTGGGCAGTTCGCTGTTCGGCGCGCAACTGGCGGCCCATCTGGGTCTACCCTATGCCTTTGCCAGCCACTTTGCGCCTGACGCGCTAGAGGACGCGATTGCCACCTATCGCGGCAACTTCCGCCCATCGAGCAGCTTGGCCAAACCCTATTTCATGCTGGCCGCCAACGTCATCGCGGCGGATACAGATGCAGAGGCGCAGCGCCTGCGCACGTCTGTCCAGCAAGCCTTTGCCAATCTGCGCAGCGACAAACCGGGCAAGCTGCCTGCCCCCGTGGACGATATCGACGGGATGATCGGCGCTGGGATGCGCGCCGCGGTGGATCACGCCCTGCGCATCACCGCCGTCGGCAGCCCTGACACGGTGCAACGCCAGATGTCCGACCTGATCACCCGCTACCAGCCGGACGAAGTCATCCTGACCGGCCAGATCCACAACACCGCCGCCCGCATCCGCAGCTTTGAGATCGCGGCAGAGGTGATGCAGGGCACGTCTTTGGCGGCCTAAACCGGTTCGCCCGCGTCCAGCCGCGCCAGAATGTCGTCGCCTTCGGTGATGATGGTCTGGCGCTTGGCCGCGTCCATTCGGTCCCAGACGGCATACATATTGCCCATGCGCGGATTGCCTTTGAACAGATCGCGGTGCCGGTCAAGGAAATGCCAGTACAGCAGGTTGAACGGACAGGCCTGCTTGCCCGTTTTCTGCGCCACCTTATAGGCGCAGCCACCACAGTAATCCGACATCTTGTTGATATAGTTGCCAGAGCTGACATAGGGCTTGCTGGCGATGATGCCGCCATCGGCGAATTGGCTCATGCCGATGACATTGGGGGCCTCGACCCATTCATAGGCGTCAGCATAGACCGCCAGATACCATTCATGCACTTGCGCGGGCGCGACCCCCGCCAGCAACGCAAAGTTACCCGTCACCATCAACCGCTGGATATGGTGGGCATAGGCTTCCTCTTTGGTTTGCGCGACGCTTTGCTTCATGCAGCGCATGAACGTCGCGCCGCCCCAATAGACGGCAGGCAGGTCGCGCGTGTGCTTTAAACCGTTGCGCTGGGTGTAATCCGGCCCTTCTAGAAAATAGATCCCGCGCACATATTCGCGCCAACCGATAATCTGGCGGATAAATCCTTCTGCCGCGTTAATCGGTGCGTCACCCGCCTGCCAAGCAGCCTCTACCGCCTCACAAACCTCCATCGGATCCAACAGCCCCGCGTTGATATAAAGCCCGACCAGCCCGTGATAAAGAAAGCGGTTGTCGTCCAGCATGGCGTCCTGAAAATCGCCAAACTGCGGCAGACCGCCCTTGATCCAATGCGCCAGATGCTGCCGCGCCTGCCCCTGATCGGTGGCGAACCAAAAGTCATCCAGATCACCAAAGTTGTCGCCAAAACGCGCCGCCACCAGCGTCAGCACCTCTTGCACAGTGTCGTCTGGGGTGAACCGCATCGGCCCGCTGTAATCGACCTGCCCTGGGGCGGGTTTGCGATTGTCGTGGTCATAATTCCACTGCCCGCCTGCGGGGTCGTCCCCTTCCATCATCAGGCCTGTCTTGCGGCGCATATCGCGATAGAAATACTCCATCCGCAGCGCTTTGCGTCCCTTGGCCCAGCCGGCAAAGTCCTGATGCGACGCGATAAAGCGATCGTCCGGGCGCTGATCTACGGGCACAGGGCAATGGGTCAACGCCTCAATCAGACGCCATTCGCCCGGCTCTGTCGCGATCACACGGTCCGCCCCGTGCCGCGTCGCGGCGGCCAGCATCGCGCCGACGATACTGGTCTCGCCAGCCTTTAGCCGGGCATAGTCGACGGTCCAGCCATCATCGCTAAGCCGTTTGGCAAACTTTCGCATCGCAGCAAACAAAAACGCGATCTTCTTAGGATGATGCGGCACATAACCCGCCTCGTCCGTCACCTCTGCCATGACGACTACATCGCTGGCTTTGTCGCCCGCGCGCAGGGCGCTGAGGTTCATCGACAGCTGGTCGCCCAGCACCAAGATCAGGTTCACCATGGCACAGCCTTTCCGGCGTAATCAAAAAACCCGCCGGACTGATCCGCCGTCAGCCCGCCCATCACGCCCAGCAAATTGCCAGCCGCCTCACCCGCCGTCACCGTCTTATGTCGTCCGGCATAATTTGCGGTAAACGCCGTTTCGACCGTCCCCGGATGCAGCGAGACGACGATGCTATCCTTGTGACTGCGCCCCAGCTCAATCGCCGCGCCATGCACGATCTGGTTCAGCGCCGCCTTGGACGCGCGGTAGGAATGCCAGCCGCCAATGGCGTTATCGCCAATCGACCCCACCCGCGCCGACAACACAGCACAGACGCTGCGCCCACTGCGCGGCAAAAGCCGGGGCAGATGCCGCAGAATAAGCGCGGGCCCAATCGCGTTCACCGCGAACACCTGTGCCATCGCGCCTGCGTCAATCGCATCCAGCGACTTCTCTGGCACCCCCAGCACACCTACCGCGACGAAGATCGTCTCGAACGGGCCATCAAGCCCGCCCAATACCGCCGCGACTGACGCAGCATCTGTGACATCCAGCCCGTCCGCACGCCGCGACAGCGTCACCACGTCGTCGCCGCGATCCTGCAGCGCCTGCACAACGGCCTGCCCGATCCCGCCGGAGGCCCCAATCACCAATGCCCGCGCCATATGCCGCCCCTTATCCAAGCCAGACTGTGACCTAGCCCCAGCTTCCCGCAGGTCCATATTTCTTCTCGTCAAAAATGTCCCGGGTGAGGCCGCACCGCGGCCGAGGGCAGCGCCCTCAATTCCCCCCTTTCATCCCGCGAAACCTGCGCTATAGTCACCCCCATGAATTCGCGCCGCATCACCTTGGCCCTAGGCCTGCGTAACCTACGCCTGAACCACGCCTGAGCGTGCCCTTCGGCGCGACCGCTCGATAGGTGACAGCGCCGAACATCCCCACACAGACCAAGCTCAGGACCAAAGACCATGACCGACCGCGTTCTCATTTTCGACACCACCCTTCGCGATGGCGAACAATCCCCCGGCGCCACGATGACCCATGCTGAAAAGCTGGAAATCGCAGGCATGCTGGACGACATGGGCGTCGATATCATCGAGGCAGGCTTTCCCATCGCCTCTGAGGGCGATTTTGCCGCCGTCGCCGCCATCGCCAAAGCCTCGCGCAACAGCACGATCTGTGGCCTGTCCCGCGCGAACTTCAAAGATATCGACCGCTGCTGGGAAGCGGTCAAGCACGCCGCCAAGCCGCGCATCCACACGTTTATCGGCACCTCGGAATTGCACCGGGCGATCCCGAACCTGACGATGGACCAGATGGCCGAACGCATCCACGACTGCGTCACCCATGCGCGCAACCTGTGCGAAGACGTGCAGTGGTCGTCGATGGACGCCACGCGTACGGAATGGGACTTCCTCAAGCGCACGGTCGAGATTGCGATCGCAGCCGGTGCCACGACGATCAACATCCCCGACACCGTCGGCTACACCGCGCCTGTCGAATCTGCCGACCTGATCCGCCGCTTGATTGCAGAATGCGAAGGCGGCACGGACGTGATCTTTGCCACGCACTGCCATAACGATCTTGGCATGGCGACGGCGAACAGCTTGGCCGCTGTCGAAGGCGGCGCGCGTCAGATCGAATGCACGATCAACGGCCTTGGCGAACGGGCGGGCAACACGGCACTGGAAGAGGTCGTGATGGCCATGAAGGTCCGGTCCGACATCATGCCGTTCCATTCGAACGTGGACAGCAAAAAGATCATGGCGATCTCGCGCCGCGTGGCGACGGTGTCCGGCTTTCCGGTGCAGTTCAACAAAGCCATCGTCGGCAAGAACGCCTTTGCCCACGAATCCGGCATCCACCAAGACGGCATGCTGAAAAACGCCGAGACGTTCGAGATTATGCGCCCCACCGACGTGGGCCTGACCGAAACCTCGCTCGTCATGGGCAAGCATTCTGGCCGCGCCGCGTTGCGATCAAAGCTGCTGGAACTTGGCTACGAGCTTGCCGACAATCAGCTGGCCGATGTCTTCGTCCGGTTCAAGGAACTGGCCGACCGCAAGAAAGAGGTCTTCGAGGACGACCTTGTCGCGCTGATGCGCCAGAACGATGCGGTCGAGGACCGGATCAAGCTGAAATCCCTGCGCGTGGTCTGCGGCACCGACGGCCCGCAAACGGCCGATATCGTCCTGACGATTGACGGCGTTGAAAAGTCCGCCAGCACCACGGGCGACGGTCCCGTCGATAGCGCCTTTAACGCTGTCAAAGCGCTGTTTGATCACAAGGCGCGGTTGCAGCTGTATCAAGTCCACGCCGTCACCGAAGGCACCGATGCGCAAGCCACCGTCAGCGTCCGGCTTGAGGAAGATGGCCGTATCGCAACCGGCCAATCGGCGGATACCGACACGGTTGTCGCGTCCACGAAGGCCTACATCAACGCGCTGAACCGCCTGATTGTGCGCCGGGAAAAGACCGCGCCCGATCACGACACCAAGGGCGTCAGTTATAAGGACGTTGGTCAGTAACCGACTGAATGTTGCAAAATGACAAATTGCGGGGCGATCCGAACCTAGGATCGCCCCGCAAAGTTGCAAAAGTCATAGTGGCAAAAACGTGCCACTACGTCACCAAACCGGGGCTTTCATTTCACCAAGGCTTGTCCTTATAAGGCACAAGCCTAGCGGCACCGGGAATCGCTTGGCAAATCTGCTTTTGCGACTTGGGAAGGCCACTACACATGGCGATCTGGCACAGTTTGTTTTCATCCGACATGGCGATCGACCTTGGGACAGCGAATACGCTGATCTATATCAAGGGTCGTGGTATCGTGCTGTCGGAACCTTCCGTCGTCGCATATCACGTCAAGGATGGCGTGAAAAAAGTGCTCGCTGTTGGCGAAGACGCCAAGCTGATGCTGGGCCGCACCCCCGGTAGCATCGAGGCGATCCGCCCGATGCGCGACGGCGTTATCGCTGACTTTGACGTCGCCGAAGAGATGATCAAGTATTTCATCCGCAAGGTCGCGAAACGCTCTACCTTCTCTAAACCCAAGATCATCGTCTGCGTGCCCCACGGCGCGACGCCCGTTGAAAAGCGCGCGATTCGTCAGTCGGTTCTGTCCGCTGGCGCCCGCCGCGCCGGCCTGATTGCTGAACCGATTGCGGCCGCTATCGGTGCAGGCATGCCCATCACCGACCCGACGGGTAACATGGTCGTCGATATCGGTGGCGGCACGACCGAAGTGGCAGTCCTGTCGCTGGGCGATATCGTCTACGCCCGGTCCGTCCGCGTTGGCGGCGACCGCATGGACGAGGCAATCATCAACTACCTGCGCCGCCAGCATAACCTGCTGATCGGCGAATCCACCGCCGAGCGTATCAAGACCAGCATCGGCACGGCCCGCATGCCCGACGACGGGCGCGGCGCATCCATGCACATCCGTGGCCGCGACCTGCTGAACGGCGTGCCCAAGGAAACCGAAATCAGCCAAGCGCAAGTCGCCGAAGCGCTGGCCGAACCCGTGCAGCAAATCTGCGAGGCCGTGATGACCGCGCTAGAGGCGACTCCGCCGGATCTGGCCGCCGATATCGTTGACCGCGGCGTTATGCTGACGGGTGGCGGCGCGCTGCTTGGCCAGCTTGATCTGGCCCTGCGCGAGCAGACAGGTCTGGCGATTTCCGTCGCAGACGAGTCGTTGAACTGCGTTGCACTCGGCACCGGCAAAGCGCTGGAATACGAAAAGCAGCTGCGCCACGTCATCGACTACGACAGCTAAGCCCTAACCCCGGAAGGGCGCCGAGCATTGGCCCGCGATCGCAACACCCATGACGATTTCATCGCCCCGATCCGCAGATTGCTGGTCGGGGTTGGTGTTGTGTTGCTGCTGGGTATTTTCCTTGTGTGGCGCATCGATAGCCCCCGTGTTGAACGCTTTCGCGCGGCTGTCATCGACCGGATCGTGCCGTCCTTCGACTGGGCCATGGCGCCTGTGACAGGCGCGGTGGAGCTGGTCGATGACTTCCGCAGCTACTCTGCCCTGTCAGAGCAGAACGCCAACCTCCGCCGCGAATTGCAGCAGATGAAAGCATGGAAAGAGGCGGCCCTGCAGCTAGAGCAGGAAAACGCCCGCCTACTAGAGCTGAACAACGTCCGCCTTGATCCGCAGCTGACCTATATCACCGGCGTCGTCATGACCGACTCTGGGTCGCCGTTTCGCCAGTCGGTGCTGCTAAATGTAGGCCACCGCGATGGGATTGTGGATGGCTGGCCGGCGATGGACGGGATCGGCCTTGTGGGGCGGATCAGCGGCGTGGGGCGCAGCACGTCCCGCGTGATCCTGCTGACCGACACGTCCAGCCGCATTCCCGTGACGATCCAGCCGTCAGGACAAAAGGCGATTCTGGCGGGCGACAACACGCTGAACCCGCCGCTGGAGTTTTTGGAAAACGCCGATGCCGTCCGCCCCGGCGACCGGGTTGTGTCGTCCGGCGATGGCGGTGTGTTTCCTGCCGACCTGCTGATCGGCCAAGTTGCGCTTGGCAGCGACCGCCGGTTGCGCGTGCGCTTGGCCGCGGATTACGGCCGCCTTGAATTTCTGCGCATTCTGCGCGCCCATGCCCACGAAGACATCAGCGACCCCGGCGGCCTGCTGATCCCCGAAGAAACGCTTATCGGCCCCCTGCTGCCGCAGTCGGCGCAAGTGGGCAGCGATGGCTGAAAGCCCTGCCGCACGCATCTGGATTGGCCGCGCCGTCTTTCTGGCATTGGCGACAGCGGTCATCTTTATCCAGCTATTACCGCTGGATACGGCTCCGCCCAGCTGGGCCGCGCCGGACCTGCTGCTTGCAATCTCGCTCGCTTGGGTGGCGCGGCGGCCTGAATTCCTGCCGTTCATCGTGGTCTTTGCGGTGTTCTTACTGACCGACCTGCTATTTCAACGCCCGCCGGGTCTATGGGCCGCGCTGGTCGTGGTCCTGACAGAGACGGTGCGATCACGCTCTCGTGGTTTGCGCAACGTGCCTTTGGCGCTGGAATGGGGTACAGTGGCCTTCGGGATCGTCGCGATCACGCTGGTCAACCGCTTGGTGCTGGCGATCATGCTGACCCCGCAAGCGCCGCTAACGCTGACCCTGATCCAGATGGTAATGACCATTATGATCTATCCGGTTGTCGTGCTGGTGGCGCAGGTTCTTTTTGGTCTGACCCGGCCCGCGCCCGGTCAGGTAGATAGTCTGGGGCACCGGTTATGAAGCGACCCGTCAAGGATAACGAACAGTCGTCACGCGGCATCAGCCGCCGTGCGTTGATCCTTGGGTCGGCGCAGCTTGGCGTGGCGGGCGTGTTGGGCTGGCGGATGCAGTCGATGCAGATCGAGCAGGCCGACCAGTTCCGCCTACTGGCCGAGGAAAACCGCATCAACGTGCGCCTGCTGCCGCCGGCGCGGGGTCTGATCTTTGACCTGAACGGCATTCCGCTGGCTGCGAATGAACAAAACTACCGCGTCGTCATGGTGCGCGAAGACGCAGGCGACGTGGACGCTGTGCTGGCCCGTCTGCAAACCATCGTCGACATTGACCCCGCCGACATCGCACGCGCCAAGGAAGACATGCGCAAGCTGTCGTCATTCGTGTCGGTCACCATCACCGACCGCCTGCGCTGGGAAGACGTCGCCAAGATCAATGTCAACGCCCCTGCCCTGCCCGGCGTCAGCGCCGAGGTCGGCTTGTCCCGCCATTACCCTTACGGCGCAGATGTGGGTCACGTCATTGGCTACGTGGGCCCGGTTAGCGACTACGACCTGTCCAAGATCGAAGATCAGGACCCTTTGCTGCAAATTCCAAAATTCCAGATCGGCAAAACCGGTGTGGAAAACAAGCTCGAACACACCCTGCGCGGATCGGCTGGCACCAAGCGGATCGAGGTCAACGCCCTTGGCCGTGTAATGCGAGAGCTGGACCGGCAAGAAGGCCTTGCTGGCAAAGACATCCAACTGACGCTGGACGAGCGGCTGCAATCTTATGCGCAGGCCCGCATGGACGGCGAAAGCAGCGGCGCGGTGGTGATTGATCTGGAAACCGGCGATCTGCGGGCCATCGCCTCTGCGCCGTCGTTTGATCCGAACCTGTTCGTGCGCGGCATTTCGGTCAAGGATTGGACCGACCTGAACGAGAATAAATACCGCCCCCTTGCGGCCAAGGCCGTGCAGGGTGCCTATCCGCCCGGGTCCACCTTTAAGATGGTCACAGCGCTTGCCGCGCTAGAGGCTGGCGCAATCAGCCCCGAGGAAACCGTCTATTGCCGGGGCTACACCGAAGTCGGCGGCACCCGGTTCCACTGCTGGAAAAGCGGTGGCCACGGCAATGTCAATTTCCACGACAGCCTGAAATTTTCCTGCGACTGCTATTATTACGAAGTCAGCCAGCGCGTCGGGATCGACAAGATTGCTGAAATGGCGCGCAAGATGGGGATCGGACTGAAGCATGATCTGCCGCTGTCTGCAGTGTCGTCAGGCCTTGCTCCCGACAAACAGTGGAAGACCGAAGTGCGCGGCGAAGCGTGGCGCATCGGCGATACGGTGAACGCGTCGATTGGTCAGGGCTATGTCCTGGCCTCGCCCTTGCAACTTGCGATCATGACGGCGCGAATTGCGACGGGCAAAATGGTGACCCCGCGCCTGATCAAATCCATCGACGGCGTCGAGGAACCAAGCGGTATTGGCGAGTCCCTTGGCATTAACGAGAACATGCTGCGGCGCTGCCGCCAGTCTATGGACGCCGTGGTCAATGACCGACGCGGCACCGGCGCGCGGGCCAAGATTTTGACCGCCGGGTACGAGATGGCCGGCAAAACCGGGACATCACAGGTGCGGCGCATCACAGCGGACGAGCGTGCCCGCGGTGTGACCCGCAATGAGGACCTGCCGTGGGAACGGCGCGACCACGCGCTTTTTGTCTGCTTTGCGCCGATCAATAATCCGAAATTCGCGGTGGCCGTTGTGGTTGAACACGGCGGCGGCGGATCGACCGCCGCGTCCCCCATCGCCCGCGATATTATGTTGCAGGCTCTGTATGACGGCCCGCCCCCGCTGGATGCCTACCCTTCGGCTGATCGCGGCCGGATCGAGGAACAGCAAAAGCGCATCGCAGAGCGGATCACAAAGATTAGACCAGCACAGGACCGCGTCTGATGAGCTATCTGGCGCATAACACCCAGTTCGTTCCCACAGGGTTTCGCAAGATCCTCTACCTGAACTGGCCTGTCATCATGCTTTTGATGGCTGTCGCCTCTGCCGGGTTTGTCATGCTGTATTCCGTCGCGGGTGGATCGGCGCAGCCGTGGATGGAGCCGCAGATCAAGCGTTTCATCCTTGGCGTCGTCCTGATGATCGGCGTTGGCATGGTGCCGATCTGGTTCTGGCGCAATATGGCCGGCCTTGCCTTTGCCGTGTCCCTCGCCTTGCTTGTCGGGGTAGAACTGTTCGGCAGCGTCGGCATGGGCGCGCAGCGTTGGATCGATCTGGGCTTTATCCGCCTGCAACCGTCAGAACTGACAAAGATCACCCTCGTGATGTTTCTGGCCGCCTATTACGACTGGCTGCCGACGAACAAGACGTCGCATCCGGTGTGGGTTGCGCTGCCGGTGATCTTTATCCTCGTGCCGACGGCGCTGGTATTGAAGCAGCCCGACCTTGGCACGGCCTTGCTGCTGCTGTTTGGCGGCGGTGCGGTGATGTTTTTGGCAGGCGTGCACTGGGCCTATTTCGCGACCGTGATCGGGGCTGGCATGGGTGCTGTCTATGCGGTGTTTGTCAGCCGGGGCACGACATGGCAGCTGCTAAAGGATTATCAGTTCCGCCGGATTGATACGTTTCTGGACCCGGCCAACGACCCCCTTGGCGCGGGCTATCACATCACGCAGGCCAAGATTGCGCTGGGATCGGGCGGTTGGACCGGGCGCGGCTTTATGCAGGGCACGCAAAGCCGGCTGAACTTTTTGCCAGAAAAGCACACCGACTTTATCTTTACGACCTTGGCAGAAGAGTTCGGCTTTGTCGGCGCGTTCTCGCTCCTTGCGCTTTATGTGCTGATCATTGTGTTCTGCGTCGCCTCTGCCATGAATAACAAAGACCGCTTTGCGGCGCTGCTGACGATGGGGATCGCGATGACGTTCTTTTTGTTCTTTTCGGTGAATATGGCGATGGTCACGGGGCTGGCCCCGGTGGTTGGCGTGCCGCTGCCGCTGGTCAGCTATGGCGGGTCCGCGATGCTGGTGTTGATGGTGGCTTTCGGTCTGGTGCAATCCGCACATGTGCATAAGCCGCGATGATCAAAGTCCTCTTTTCCGCCCGCCCCGCCGCTTGGGATGAATACGAGGCCCCCCTGCGCCGCGCCTTTGACGCCGCCGGGCTGGACTGCGACCTGTCCCGCGATCACGCGCCGCAGGACACGCAATACATCGTCTTTGCCCCTAACGGGCCGGTCAAGGATTTCACGCCCTACGTGAACACCCGGCTGGTGATGGGTCTATGGGCAGGGGTCGAAACCGTTGTCGGCAACACCACCCTGACCCAGCCGCTGGCGCGGATGGTGGATGACGGGCTGACGCGCGGGATGGTCGAATACGTCGTCGGCCATGTGATGCGCCACCACCTTGGGATGGATGCGCATTTGGCCGGGCAAGACGGCGTCTGGCGCGATACGGTCTATCCGCCGCTGGCCAAGGATCGTCCCATCACGGTGCTGGGCCTTGGCGCGCTTGGTGCTGCATGCGGGCAAGCGCTGGCCGCGCTTGGGTTTCCGGTCACGGGGTGGAGCCGGTCGCAAAAGCAGATCGACGGGCTGACCTGTCTGTCAGGCGACGATGGTTTGACAACGGCCCTGTCCGGCGCGCAGGGCGTCGTGCTCTTGCTGCCGCAAACGCCTGCGACGGACAGTATTCTGAACGCCCGCAGCCTTGCGCTGCTGGAACCGGGTGCTTTTATCGTCAATCCCGGACGCGGACCGCTGATTGACGACGCGGCTTTGCTGGCGGCACTTGGCAGTGGACAAGTCGGGGCGGCAACGCTGGATGTGTTCCGCAAGGAACCCTTGGCCGCAGATGACCCCTATTGGTCCCACCCCAGCGTGACCGTGACGCCGCATATCGCATCGACTACCCGCCCCGATACGGCAGCGCAGGTCATCGCAGAGAATATCCGCCGCGGCGAGGCAGGCGCGCCTTTCCTGCATCTGGTGGATCGCAAGGCCGGCTACTAACGCGCCTTAACGCAGCTTTGGCGGCGCGGATGGATCAGACCCCGGTGCCATCGGCACGGCAGCCGCCGGGCGCGATACATCGGGCAGATCAAACCGCAGGCCGACGCGGGCTAAACGCTGCGATACCGCATCGGCGCTCGCGACGAACATCACGTCCATCACACCTGCTTCGATACCGGAAAAGGTCAGCGCCTCTCCTGCTGCATGGGCCAGCGCGGCTTGCGCTGTTTCGGGCGCATCCACAAAGGCCAACACGTGCCCCTTGGCCCCGTCGGCATAATCCGCCGCAACCAGCAGTGCGTGATCCGCCAGACCGGCGCACCGGCTTAGCTTGCGATCCAGCGCCTCTAACACTGCGTCCGGCAGGCCAGTGGGGCGGGACACACCGGTCAAGCGCGCCTCTGCCTGCTCTGGCGCGTGATCAAGCGTCGAGGCCAGCCAGTCGACCGCATCCGCAGGGATCAGCATTTCGCTAGGGGCGGTTTGCAAGTTCAGCCCAAGGCCAATGCCCTGCCCGGCCATCATCTGCACCAAGGCGCGGCCCGGAAGCCCGGCATAAGGCGCAGCGCGGCCGGTGAAGGCGGACAAACGTTCCTCTGCGTCGAAAACCAGCGTGTAGGATGCGCCATCAACCGTGAAAAGCGAGGGGCGTACGCTGTCGCCGTCAGGCTCTGCGTCCAGGAGTATGAACAGGTCCGTATCGGCCAGCAGTTCATAGAACCGCAGGCGCAGGGTGTCAGAATCGCCCATCAACGCATGGGCGCGGTCCAGGTCGGTTTCGATTTCGGGGGCGGCAGTCATGACAGCACCTCTTGTACGCGGGCCCGCAGCACGGGCAACAGATCGGTCGCAAACCAAGGATTGCGGTTCAGCCAAGCCGTATTGCGCCACGACGGATGAGGCAAGCAGAACACGCGCGGCGCGTGATCGCGCCACGCGGCAACGCGGTCCGTGACGCCGACCTTACCGCCCAAGTGCCAGCCTTGCGCATAACCACCGATGAGCAACGTCAGGGGGATATCGCCAAGGCTGTCCATCACCGGCTGCCGCCATGTCGCAGCGCAAACACGCGGCGGCGGCAGGTCGGACCCTGCGGCGTTATACCCTGGAAAGCAGAACGCCATTGGCACGATCGCAACCCGGTCCCGGTCATAAAAATCGTCGTGGCCAATCCCAAGCCAGTCGCGCAAACGGTCGCCGGATTTGTCCCAAAACGGCGTTTGCGCTGCATGGACCCGCGCGCCGGGGGCCTGACTTGCGATCAAAATGCGCGGCGGCCCATTGAACCAGACCACCGGGCGCGGCACGTGACGCGTCGCCGTTGTGGCAAACCGGTCCGCACAGATGCGGCAGGCAGCGATATCGTGTTTTAGATCCATGCCATCCATTTAGGTCGCGCGCCCGGCAATCAACCGCTAACGCCCGGTCACACCACAGTGAAAGGCTGCGCATCTACGAGTTCCGCCTGTCTTTAGCCATAATTCTACGGCATACCGATGAAAAGAAGGCCCGATGTGACGGACGGTTAACCCCTGTGCGTCATCAAAAGGCACCCGAAAGTTGGGCGGATCAGGGACGCGATGTTGGAGTTTAATCAGGTCAGCAAGTCCTATTGGACGGGCAAAACGCGCAAGGTGATCCTTGATCGCGTGTCGTTTCGCGTTGAACTGGGCAATTCGCTGGGCATCCTTGCACCGAACGGGACGGGCAAGACCACGCTGATCAACATGATGGCAGGCCTTGAAAAACCTGACGAAGGCACGATTTACCGCGGCTGCCGGATTTCGTTCCCGCTGGGGTTCATGGGCGGCGTTGTGAACCGCCACACGGCGCGGGAAAACGTGCGCTATATCGCACGGCTTTACGGGCTAGACCCTGACTATATCGAGGCGTTCTGCCGTTGGCTTTGCGGGATCAAGGAATACTTCGACATGCCCGTCGGCACCTATAGCGCGGGTATGCGGTCGCGTTTGACCTTTGCCTTGATGCTGGCGCTGGAATTCGACATCTACCTGATCGATGAAGGCATGCCATCCACGACTGACGTCGAATTTAATCGCAAAGCTGGTGAAATCCTGCGCGAGCGGCTGGAAAAGACGACCGTGATTATCGTGTCGCATCAGGCGCAAATCTTGGAACGGTTCGCCCGCTCTGCTGCCGTTTTGCGCCACGGTAAATTACATATGTTCGACACTTTGGAAGAGGCCAAGCAGCTTTATGACTACGAAGCCGACCGCTAAGAAATTCCGCATCCGCACGCCGGGTGCCGCCGCTGCAACGCCCGCCGCGCCTGCCCCCCTGCGCCCCGCAGAGGCAGAAGCCCCGCGCCCAATGCCCCCGCAGCAGCCTACGCTGGACGAGCCTGCGGACGTGCCTGCGACGGGCGAAGCACCCGAAGGCAGCGCCGATATCGAAGACATTCGCCGCGAAGGTCTGACAGGCCGGCAGCTGCGCATGGCACGGCGCGTCGCGCAAAAGAACGGCATGGCCGTGACCTCTGATTTTGACGCTGTGCGGCAATTGCGGTTGGCAGGTGTGGACCCATTCCAGCGGTCCACCGTGCTGGAACTGGTTGCCCCTGATGGAAACGCGACCGGCGGCACGCGTGCGCCGGGTGCCGCGCTGGGTGCGCCGCCGGGCATGCCGGGGATGCCAAATGCGCGCGTTCAGCTGCCGCAAACCATGGCCGACACGCCCGGCAACCTGCCATCCACTGAATTTGCCAGCCCTGCTGACCGGCACCTGTCAGAGATCATGAAAATTCAGGCCGATCTGGGCAAACGCCGTCGCCGGCGCACCGCGATGATGATGTCCCGGCTTGCGGTTTTCGTGCTGCTGCCGACGCTGATGGTCAGCTATTACTTCTACAATGTCGCGACCCCGATGTATGCGACCAGCTCTGAATTCGTCATTCAGCAGGCGGAACCTGCGGCGGCTTCAGGCGGGCTTGGCGGGTTGTTTCAAGGCACGTCGATGGCCACGCAGCAAGATAGCATCACGGTGCAATCCTATCTGTCGTCCCGCGCGGCGATGGTACGGCTGGACGACGATCACAACTTTAAGGATGTGTTCAGCGATCCGGCGATTGATCCCATTCAACGCTTGCCAGAGGGCGCCACGAACGAGGCCGCCTTTGGCATCTACAAAAGCCGCGTCAAGATTAGCTATGATCCGACCGAAGGCATCCTGAAAATGGACGTCATCGCCCCCTCGCCCGAGACCAGTCAGGAATTTTCAGAGGCGTTGATCGGCTATGCCGAGGATCAAGTCGACCAGCTGACCCAGCGCCTGCGCGAAGACCAGATGGCCGGCGCACGCGAAAGCTACGAATCGGCGGAAGGTAAGCGTAGCGACGCTCTTGCCGCTTGGCTGCAGCTGCAAGAAGACGTGCAGCAAATCGACCCGATTGGCGAAACGCAGGCCCGCACGCAGCAGATCTCTCAACTCGAAAGCGAACGCCAACGCCTGACGCTGTCCTTGCAGGAACGGCTGAACGTGCGCGTCCCGAACGAGGCGCAGGTGAATGGCTTGCAGGCGCAGATTTCCAATATCGAAGCCTTGATCGCCGATCTTCGCAACCAAATGACGAACTCTGCCATTACGGGCACGTCGCTGGCGTCGCGTAACACCGAACTGCGGCTGGCCGAGGAGAACTATACCTTCCAGACCATGCTGGCCCAGCAAGCCCTGACACAGATGGAAACCGCCCGTATCGAAGCGAACCGCCAGGTCCGCTATTTGTCGATGGGCGTCGAACCCGTCGCCCCAGACGAGGCGACCTATCCCAAAGCCTTCGAGAATTCGATCTTGGCCTTTTTGATCTTTGCAGGCATCTACCTTATGATCTCGATCACCGCTTCCGTCCTTCGCGAACAGGTAACAAATTGATGCATGACGTCCACATCGGCGACCTAACGGTCGGCAACGACCGCCCCCTTCTGGTCATCGCTGGCCCTTGCCAGCTAGAAAGCGCGGACCACGCGCAGATGATCGCCGGCCAAATGGCCGAGGTCTGCAAAGCTGCCGGCGCGCAGTTCATCTTTAAAGGCAGCTATGACAAGGCCAACCGCACGTCCCTATCGGGCATGCGCGGCCTTGGCATGGACGAGGGGCTGAAGGTGCTGCAAGGCGTCAAGGACTCCATCGGTTGCCCGGTCCTGACGGACATCCACGGCATCGACCATTGTGCCACCGTCGCCGAAGTTGTCGACGTGCTACAGATTCCCGCTTTCCTGTGCCGCCAGACCGACTTGCTGCTGGCCGCTGGCGAAACGGGCGCGGTAATCAACGTGAAAAAGGGTCAGTTTCTGGCCCCCTGGGATATGCCAAACGTCGTGTCCAAAATCGAAAGCACCGGAAACAAGCGCATCTTGCTGACCGAACGCGGTTCGTCTTTTGGCTATAACACGCTGGTTGCGGACATGCGGTCCCTGCCAACGATGGCGAAAACCGGCTATCCCGTCGTTATGGACGCGACCCATTCGGTGCAGCAACCGGGCGGCCAAGGCGGATCGTCTGGCGGGCAGCGTGAATTCGCCCCTATCATGGCCCGCTGCGCCGTCAGCATCGGTATTGCTGCCGTCTTTATCGAAACGCACGAGGCGCCGGATACCGCCCCGTCTGACGGGCCGAACATGATCCCGCTGGACCAGATGGGCGCGCTGATCAATTCGCTGATGCAATTCGATGCGCTGGCCAAGGCGAACCCACTGCGGGTCTAACTTTACGACCCTCCCCCCTGCCCTAGATTGCAGGGCAGCCAAATCAAAGGGGCTGCCCATGCGATACCTGCTGCTGATTGCCGTTTTGTCCTGTCTGGCCGCCCCCGTGGCAGCGCAGGACCCCACCACCACGATCGACACTGTCGCCACGACGCAGCAAGACGGCGCGATCGCGGCCCGCCTGCAGGATATTCTAGGCGTGCTGGGCGGCTACGATGCCGTCAACGTCGCGGTACAAGAGGGTGTCGTGACCTTCGACGGCACGGTGACAAACGCCAGCGATGCCGCGCGCCTTGATGATCTGGCGAACCGCGTGGCGGGCGTCGTCGCGACCCGCAACAATGTCGCCGAAACCTCTGACGTGGGCGCACGGCTGAACCCTGTGCTGGACCGCTTTCAGACCCGGATTGCGCAGACCATCGCGTTCCTGCCGCTGCTCGCCGTGGCCACCGTCGTCTTTGCCCTGATCGTCTGGGGCGGGTTCTGGATCGCCCGGCGCCCCCAGCCGTGGAACAGGCTGGCCCCCAATCCCTTTATAGCCGAGATTTTTCGCCAAATCGTGCGCCTTGGCTTTGTTGTGCTCGCGCTGGTCATCGCGCTGGATATCCTGAGCGCGACGGCGCTGCTGGGCACGATCCTTGGTGCCGCTGGTATCGTCGGCCTCGCGCTTGGTTTTGCGGTCAAGGACACGGTTGAAAACTTCATCGCCTCGATCATGTTGTCGATCCGCCAGCCGTTTCAGCCTAATGATTTGATCGAGATTAACGGCGACCAAGGCAAAGTCATCCGCCTGACCAGCCGTGCCACAATCCTTTTGTCAAACGATGGCAATCACATCCACATTCCCAACGCGACGGTCTTTTCCAACCGCCTGATCAACTACACCCGCAACGCGGAACGGCGGTTTCAATTCCGAATTGACGTGTCCCGCGACAGCGACCTATCCGCCGCCCGCGCCCTGATCGAGGCGACGATCCAAGACCTGCCCTTCGTGCTGGACGCCCCCGCGGCGCAGGTCTGGATCACCGCGCTAGAGGCAGGCGGGATCGCCATGCAGGCCACCGGCTGGATCGACCAACGCAGCGCATCACTGACGCTGGCGCAGGGCGAAGCCATCCGCAAGGTAAAGCGCGCACTCGAGGCGGCGGGAATCACCATTCCCGACAACACACAAGCCATCGCCATCACCAAATCCGCCCCCCACCGCGAACACCCCGCCCCCGAGAATGACACCGAAACCGTCGTCGATTCGAGCCATGAAACCGCCCTAGAAGCCATGATTGCAACCGAAAGGCATAGCGACGACAGCCCCGATCTTCTTCGGGATGGCGGTCAGTCAGAATAGTGCGAAAAAAGTGCGATCTGGGGCTTGAAGCCCCCCGAAGCTTATCGTATCCACCGCCTTGCTGATGGGGTGTAGCCAAGCGGTAAGGCAACGCTTTTTGGTAGCGTGTACCGTAGGTTCGAATCCTACCACCCCAGCCAGCTCCTCCCTCCACTTGATTACTTAGGCCTACGGGCCGACACAGAGCGCAAAGTGCCCCGGATAATGCCTCGGGTCCTGCGGGTATCGTGGGTGCCTTCTGACGTAGTCCGGACGGCTTGCGCCACACGCTACAGGTGGAGGTAATCAGTCCCGTTGGCCCAGTGATCATAGTCGTCGCGCTTGTTGTCTGCCCGGGTCCCGTCAATCAGATGCTCGGGGTTCACACAGCGTCGATTATGACAGCGATGCCGCACGACATGATCCTCGGTCAGCACCGATCCGGTCACCAGACAGTACACGAAGCGGCAAGCCGCGACCTGCCGTCCGTTGAACCTGATCTTACGGCGGCGTTCCGTATCCGTGACCATGCAGCCATTCTCGTCGGAAGGCGTGACCTCAAGAAGGTTGGCAGCCCTCGCAAGGGCCACCTCCGTGTGGTTCGTCAGCAGGTCAAGTGGAGCCTAACAAAGTGTAGGTTTTTTCGGTATTCGAGTTTGCGGTTGCTGCCTAAGATCAGGGGTTTGCACATGCCAATGATTACTGGGGTTGGCTGGCAGACTAAGCAATGCAACGGAAGATGCCGCGGTGACAAAATCCTTGATGGCTTCGGCTGCTGGGGGTTCATGCTGCCCCATTTTTGTTCTTGCCGGGCGGCTCCCGCAACGACATTAATCAGGCGTTGGAGAGCGGGCATCGGATGTTGGTGAGGCCGTTGCATGACTGCGTCGTCTGGGCTTCACGGGCTGGGTGGGGGCGCTTTTGGGTCGTGCGAGAGACAGCCAGAGCCTCTACCAACACAGCCGTCATAGTGGTTCACATTCACCGTTGCGACTGCATTGGGCTAGACCGGGACCGGAACCGTGCTGAGGGGGAATATCCTTGGCGCTGCTATTGCAGGGCACACTGGGTGGTTCTCTTAGTTGCGCTTGCGGCTAACCGTTAAGCAACCTTATGCGAGTAGTTTTTCAAGTACTTTTGAGCAAGCACCTCAATTGGAATCGGTTTATCGAACAAATATCCTTGAAATAAATCGCACCCGAATGATTTCACCAGCTTCGCCTGTGCTTCGGTCTCGATTCCTTCACAAACGACGTTCTGCCCCATACTTTGCCCCACAATGATCATGCTCTTTATAAGTTGAAGGTATTTGGGCTCGGACTCCCCTTCCAAAAGGAAACTACGGTCTATTTTCAAGGTGTCGAATGGCATATGCCGCAGATACCCGATCGATGAAAATCCGGTACCGAAGTCATCCAGCGACGTCTTGAAACCCATATCGTGCATCAGCTTCAGTCGAACTGCGGCAAGCTGTCGGTTTTCGACGATAATGCCTTCGGTTAATTCAAATTCGATCCGGGACGGGGCTATATCGTATTTTGCAACAATGCGGTTCATATCCAATAGATATGCATCATCCTGCAGCTGGATAGGAGAAACGTTAACGCTCACGTGCAGGTCTGGATATTCAACAATACGGCTACATATTTTTTCGAACAAGATCTGCCCTAACTCTCCTATTAAGCCCGACCGTTCAGCAATCGTGATGAATATCTCTGGTGAAACATGACCAATGGTTTTTGAATGCCACCTGGCAAGAGCCTCTGCTTTGACGAACTGACCGGTCCGCGCACTCACCATAGGCTGGAACAGGATGTCCAGTTCGTCAGGCATCTCAATCGCAGCGCGAAGCGCGCGCTCGATCAGGAAATCCTCTTTCGCTGTCTGATCTATTCCGTCATCATAGAACTGCGCTGATTGATCGCTGGATCGTTTGGCGTGATACATCGCGACATCAGCGCGACGCAGCATTTCTGACGGCTCTTGGACAATGTTGTCGTTGATGGCAACGCCAATGGCTGCCGATAGATTAAAACTGTTTTGATTGATGATAAGTGGCTGTTCCAACAGCGCCTCTATTTGCAACAGAACCGCAGAGGCTTCTGCTTTAGCGTCGGCGCAGTTCGTAATGACGACCGAGAATTCATCCCCACCCATTCGCGCCACAAGAGTGTTGTTTTTAGACAGCTCGGACAGTCGTGCCGATACGCCTATGACAACCGCGTCGCCGACTTCGTGGCCGAAGGTATCATTGATTTTCTTGAAATTATTTAGATCAAGGTAGATCAGCGCAACAGAATTACGGAGCGCGGTAGATTGATTCTTGAGCCCTTCGTTGAAGGCCATTCGGTTGGCGATGCCTGTTAAAGAGTCCGTCCGCGCAGCCCTATTGGCAGATTCTTCCCTGGCTAAAAGCATTGTAGCGTTGCGATGGGCAACGATTGCGATGGCCGAAGACACGGCCACAAAGACCAAGCTGACCAGCAGGAGCCAAGGCAGCATCCACCGCACAAGTTCCGAGCCCGGCTGGGCGCTTATCCAGTTCACATAGGCAACCACGGCACCATCGGGCCCAAGGACCGCAAAATAAGACCTGTCAGCAACCGGCGCGGCGCTCAGGGTGACTTGCGTCAGCAGCAGGTCTCGTCCCATCTTGGTCAGCGCGTCCTGATCAATAACCCGCGTCATGATCGCGACGGACGCATCTGTGGTGGTCAACGTGCGCAGGCGTATCGGGTCAGTTGGCATGACATATGACGCCGCGTGAAGCTTAAACCCACCCTCATCAAATGTATAAAATTGAAAAGAAGTCTGCGGCATAATGGGACGCCCTGCCATCATGGTCCGAACGGTGCGTGCCAGCCCCGCAGTATAACTATCGTCATAAACCGGGACATCAGCGGATCCTTGCGTCCAGGAGGTCGATCGGTGGCTGAACGCATTCAGGATATGCAATTCAGTGAAAACATCCCCGCCTTCGGCCCCCGAGGCGTAATTTTCATAGAAGGAGTCCATATCGCCGTCACGAATATTATCGTAAGCGACATCCCAATTATTGTAATCGTCGGATAACGCGCTCAGCATTTCGCGCTGGCTATTCAAATAGCGTGACACCAGTTGCGTGCTGTCATCCACGACGCGGCGGTCCAGTTCTGACGAAAACATCACGACACCAGAACCGACGACCGCCAGAAATATGATCACGGACAGTAACGACATCAATGTCATCTTACGCGGTGTGTACATAGACATTTTCACCTGACTATACATTCAATATTTTGCGTACTTTGGACATCTTAAATAACGATGAAGATGCCACTCTAGACGTCCCTGACGAGCCACGACTAAATGCTGTTGATGATGTATTGGTCGGGCCACTAGCACCTAACGGTGCGGCCCATATCGCGCGATGTAGGCGTTCTGATCTGGCAAAGACGCGTGCGCTGGAGAGGGCTGCCTGCTCAGGGACTTGGTGAGAACTGGGATGGCGTTGCGTTAACAAGCAAACCGTTGCTCGCCTAAGGGCTGCTCTGGAACCCTCTGGGTTAGGCGTTTCAGCGGAACCAAACGAACCTCTGCAAAGGTTGGGGATCTTGCCAAAATCTACCTTAGGAAGCGGGCCGAGGCGTTGCGTCCTAGGGGCTACAAATCAGGCCTGCATTCCATCGGGCTGTTCGTTAGCAAGTACGCCAACGTTCCAGTGTCCCATCTAGGCCGTGACGAGGGACGGGCATTCCCTGAAACCACCCCCTGCTGTCAAAGGTAATCGGGTAGTCGTTGGCTTCCGCTGCCGCGAGAAAGAGGGAAGCTAACCCGCATCTTCCAGCTAGACGGGATCCTAACACCCCGGCCAGCTCCTCCTATATCTTAGTGAAGCATGAATGATCTGATCACTGCATGGCAAACACTGCCGCAGGCAACGATCGCTTTGTTGGTATGTATCCGCGGGTTCAGACATCCGCGAAACAATTGCTTCGTTTGCGCTGGAAAGATCAGCCAGCTTTCGACCGAAAGCTTCGTTGAAACGGGCATATGGGGCGGCTCGGCATCGCGGCCGGGCCACCCTAACTTAGATCGACGTCAGCCCGTGACTGCTCGCGCCGCCTGTCTATTGCTCCAGCGATTGCGAGAGCTATGGCCGCTGCTGCCCGTCCCCGAAGACGAAATATTTGAAGCTGGTCAGTTGTTCGGCACCCACTGGGCCGCGCGCATGCATTTTACCAGTCGCGATGCCAATTTCTGCGCCCATGCCGAACTCACCTCCGTCGGCGAACTGCGTCGACGCATTGTGCATCACGACGGCTGAATCAATCGCCGTCATGAACCGCCTTGCGGCGTCATGGTTTTCCGTCACAATCGCATCAGTGTGGCCAGACGAGTGGGCCTGAACGAACGCAATCGCCTCAGCCAAGTCGTCGACAATCTTCACAGACATGATGTTGCTAAGGTATTCGGTGTCCCAATCGGCGTCCGTTGCGGGGATTATGCCGGGCAGGATCTTTTGCGCCGCGTCGTCGCCACGCAATTCGCAGTCGCCAAGTGCATCGCGCAGCAGCGGCAAGACCTGATCTGCGATCTGGCGATCGATGACGACACATTCGGTCGCACCGCAAATCCCAGTGCGCCGCATCTTGGCGTTTTGCACAATGCCCACGGCTTTCGCGATATCGGCGTCTTGGTGGATATAGCTGTGATTATTGCCATCCAGATGCAGCAACGTCGGCACGCGCGCCTCTTTTTGCACCAAGGACACAAGCCCGCGCCCGCCGCGCGGGATCACCAGATCGACCGTGTCCGTGCTGTGCAGCAAAAGCTTTACCGCCTCGCGGTCGCGGGTATCCACCAGTTGCACGGCATCCTCGGGCAGGCCCGCAGCCAAAAGGCCCTGCGCCAGACAGGCCACAATAACCCGCGAGGAATGAAGGCTTTCTGAACCGCCCCGCAAAATCACCGCATTGCCGGATTTCACGCAAAGCGCACCTGCGTCAGACCCGACATTCGGGCGCGATTCATAGATCATCGCGATCACGCCAATGGGCACGCTGACGCGGTCAATCTTTAGGCCATTGGGCCGGTCAAACGTCGCAAGGGTGCGGCCCAGCGGGTCGGACTGCGCCGCAATAGCATCGACGGCATCCGCCATCGCCGCCACGCGGTCTTGGGTCAGGGTCAGGCGATCAATGAATGCCGCATCCTTGCCGCTGATGCTGTCCAGATCGGCGGCATTCGCGGTCAGAATGTCATCCGTGCGCGCACGCAGCGCCTTTGCCGCCTCGCGGAGCGCCAAATTGCGCTGGTCTGCCGTGGCCAAAGCAAGCTCTTGCGCTGCGGCTTTCGCGCGCTGGCCAAGGTCTGCAACAACGGCGGCCACGTCCATACCGGCTGTATCGGTGCTTAGGTCATTCATATGTCTCTCCTTTCGCAGCGCCAAAAGCGCCGCGCTTATTTCAATTCTGTGGCCCGGCGATATGCGGCCTGCACGGTGTCACGAAACAGCGCGTCCAATTGTCCGTCGCGCATCAGCGCGTTCAATCCGGCCTCTGTCGTGCCGTTCTTGCTGGTCACGGAATTGCGCAATTCTTCAAGCGAAGCGTCTGACTGGCGCGCGGCCTCGACCGTGCCCGTGATCGTATCGAACACCAGCGCACGCGCCGTGTCGTGGTCAAACCCAAGCTCTTCAGCGGCGGCCACATAGGTGCGCATCACCTCGAATACATAACCCGGGCCGCTGCCGCTGATGGCGGTCAGGCGGTCAATCTCGTCCTCGCTTTTTAGCGGAACGCAGCGCCCTGTCTCGGCGATGAACGCGGTGACGTCGGTGATCTGCTGCGGCGTGCAGGCATCGTTCCCGTAGAGCCCCGACACGCCCATCCCGACCATCGCCGCAAGATTTGGCATCACGCGAATAATCGCAGCTTGGCCGACGATATCCGTCAATGCGCCAACGCTGAAACCCGCCGCGATCGACACAAAGCAGCCACCGGGTTTCAGGGCGTGGGCATAACTGGGCAGCAAATCGGCGATCATCTGCGGCTTGATTGCGATCACGATGACATCGAATGCGGCGGACGGCAGATCTGTCGTTTTTGTGACATGAACTACGCCGTCCGGCAGGTCTGTTGCCCCCGGATCAGCGACAGTAAATTGGTTTGCGTCCTGCTTGATCCACTGGCGCAACATCGCGCCGCCCATCTTGCCGCAGCCTATCAAAAGTATGTTCATCGCTTTTGTCCTTTCTGTTCTCGGTGACCCTTGCATCTGGCGCAGCGCGCCTGCACTGAGCCCGGCACCGGATTGCGCCCCTTTGATCACGTCGCCCGGCGGCCAAAAGGCGCCGGAATGAATGCTGCAATGCAGCGACATGGTTGCACTTATGCAGTGGGTGCATGTTATAGGACCCCTAACAATGATTGGGGGCTGGCTACAAGGGTGCGTCCAGATACGCAAACGGCCAAGGTTTTTCCCTATTAATTCAGATATATATCGGAGACTTACTATGTCGAAGAAACAAAAGATCGTCGTAAAAATCGGGTCCAGCCTGCTTGCAAACAGTGACAACCTGACCCTGCGCTATGCATTTATGAATGGGCTGATGAGCGATCTAGCCCACCTTCAACGCGAAGGTCACGACATTGTTTTGACCTCGTCCGGCTCTGTCGCGCTGGGTCTGAATATGATCGGAAAGCGGCCCGAGGATGCAGGCATTTTGGACAAACAGGCCGCTGCCGCCTGCGGCCAACCCCTGCTGATGAACGCCTATCGGCAGGTCGCGTCAGAGTTCGATTTGGACGTGGCGCAGATGCTGGTCACGGTCGAAGACATGGAAGAACGTCGCCGCTTTTTGAACATCAAGAACACGATGTTCAGATTGTTCGAAAACGACATTTTGCCGATCATCAACGAGAACGATTCCGTCGCAACCCGCGACCTGCGCGTAGGTGACAACGACCGCCTGTCAGCCAAAGTCGCCCAGATGATCGAGGCGGATCTTTTGATCATCCTGACCAGCGTCGAGGGTCTGTATGATCGCGACCCGTCCGACCCGGATGCGACATTCATCTCTGAAATCGAAGACGTCAGCGAGCATCTGGAATCCACAACAGGCATCAGCGCCTTGGGCAGCGGCGGCATGTTGACCAAGATGCAGGCGGCGAACATGGCCCAGAACGCAGGTGTCGAAACGATTATCGCCGAAGGCATCATTGAACGCCCCGTGTCATCAGTGCTGAACAAAGAACGGCGCTTTACCCGCTGCTTGGTCACAGGCGAAACCGCGTCTCCGTTGAAAGTCTGGCTCAGCAACCGGCTGCAGGTATCCGGAACGCTGGTCGTGTCCAATGCATTGGCCGCCGATCTGGCGAAAAAGGATCGCGGCATTAGCCGGGCCGATGTGATTTCGCTGCAGGGCGATTTCCTAAAAGGCGATGTGCTGCACGTCTATAGCGAAGACGGCGAAGAGGTCGCCCGCGGCCTGACCAACTTCTCGTCCGAGGAAACGCTGCTGATGGCGCGCAATCTGGATAGGCCGGTCGAAGACGTCATTGGATATAAGACCCAAAGCAACATCATCGGTGCGGAAAACATATTGGTCCTTATGGATAACCACCTTCCGCTTGATGCGCCTGCGCAGGACCAGAAGGTCGTCATTCCCGTCTAAATGATCGGGCGAAAAATTAAATCACGGCCATAAGGCAGCGCAACTTGATGCGCTGCCTATGCGGGGCGAAAGCGGATAGCTATATTGCTTTTCTTTCGCCGTGGCACAGCCCGCCTGGGTATTCCCAAGATTTTCACTTGGCAAAAGGTCCCCCCACGCTAGATTTTAGCGTCGAATGGCTGCATTGTGTGATGCAGACACAGGTAATCAGGGACACCGTGAACATGGCTTCTAAACTCATTCTTGCCTCGTTGGGGCTGACTGCCGCACTGACATCAGCCGCGCAGGCCGACGTCGTGGTGTCCTCTAAGATCGATACCGAAGGCGGCTTGCTGGGAAATATGATCGCCCTCGCGCTGGAAGATGCGGGTCTGCCGGTTGAACGGCGCCTGCAATTAGGCGGGACACAGGTCGTGCGCGAAGCGCTCCTGGCAGGCCAAATCGACCTTTATCCCGAATACACCGGCAACGCGGCATACTTCTTTAACGAAGCTGACAGCGAAATCTGGAAAGATGCCGCAGCTGGCTATGCCCGCGCGGCAGAGCTTGATTTGGATGCCAACGGTCTGGTCTGGCTGCAATCCGCGCCAGCGAACAACACATGGGCCATCGCAGTGACTGGCCCTGTCGCCGAGGAAAACAGCCTTGTGACCATGTCCGACTTCGGCGCTTGGGTTGCAGGCGGCGGTGACATCAAGCTGGCCGCCTCGACAGAGTTTGTGTCCTCTCCTGCTGTGTTGCCTGCGATGCAGGACACCTATGGCTTTACCCTTTCGCCGGATCAGACGGTCGTGCTGTCGGGCGGCGATACGGCGGCCACCATTCAGGCGGCAGCGCGCGGCACATCGGGCGTGAACGCGGCGATGGCCTATGGCACCGATGGCGGTGTTGGCGCGACGGGTCTGGTCGTGATGGCCGACGATAAGGGCGTGCAGCCGGTTTATGAACCAGCGCCCGTGATCCGCGGCGAAGTGCTGGCCGAATATCCCAGCATCCCAGAGGTTCTGAATCCGATCTTTGCGGGCCTAGACATGGCGACCCTGCAAAAGCTGAACGGCCGCATCCAAGTCGGAGGAGAGCCAGCAGAGGCCGTCGCGCGGGATTACCTGACGCAAATCGGAGTCCTGCAGTAATCTCTGCCCGGCGGTCATACGGCTTGGCAGGCCCGGTGCTTTCAGCGCCGGGCCTGTTGTTTTTCATCCTCGGGTGCGCGGCCCTGACCGCACCCTATATGACGCTCGCGGCGAACCGCATCGTGGCGGGCGATGGATTTCGCGCATGGCAACTTGCGGCCCCCGGCCCGTCGGTGCTTGCACTGGGCGTGCTGGCGGCAGGATTGGCGATGGGTGTGCTGGGCGCATGGCCCACCCTGCGCGTCATCGGTGCCGCGCTTGGTTTGGGGGCGCTGATCTGGCTGCTGACCCTTGGCAGTACGACCTTGCTGGACGGCGCCGGGGAATATGCACGCGTCTCTCCTGCTGCGGGGTTCTGGTGTTTGGTGGTGGTATTGGCGCTGCTGCTGGCCGACGGGCTGACCAACCTATCGCCGGGGCCATGGGCGCGGCTTGGCATTCTGGGCGTCATACTCGGCCTTATCGCTGCGCTTTTGACATCAGGGCTGCTGTCACACCTGTCGATCATGCAGGAATTTTCCAGCCGGAAACCTGCGTTCTTTGACGCCTTGTCGCGGCATCTGTGGCTTTCGCTTGGATCGCTGCTGTTGGCTGCCATCATCGGCCTGCCACTCGGCATCGCCTGCTATCGCAAGCCGCGCCTGCAGGACACGCTGTTGCCGGCCCTTAGCTTTTTGCAGACGATCCCGTCGCTGGCGATGTTCGGCATCATGATCCCGCTACTGGGCTGGGTCGGTGATACCGTCCCCGGCGCGCAGGCGATCGGCATTGCCGGTATCGGCTTTGCCCCCGCCTTTATCGCGCTGGTCCTGTATTCCCTCTTGCCCGTTGTCGCCAATACCGCTGCCGGGCTCGGCAGCACGCCCCCCGCCGCGCAAGAGGCCGCGCGCGGGATGGGCATGACGTTTATCCAACGGTTAGCCAAGGTAGAGCTGCCGCTGGGCCTGCCAATCATCCTTGCCGGATTGCGCATCGTTTTGGTGCAGAACATCGGGCTTGCGGTGATTGCCGGGCTGATCGGCGGCGGCGGCTTTGGCGCATTTGTTTTTCAGGGGCTGAACCAAACTGCGACCGATCTGATCCTGCTGGGCGCGCTGCCGACGGTGGCCCTTGCCCTTGTCGCGGGCGTCTTGATGGACATCCTTGTCGCCCTGACCCAGCCGCACACTCGCCACGTTTCAGAAAGCGCGCCATGATCGAAATTGACCAGATCTCAAAGGTGTATGACGGCAAGGCCGCTGTCGATGCGGTGTCGATGACGGTGGAAACCGGCACGATCACCGTCATCGTCGGCACCTCTGGCTCTGGCAAAACGACACTTCTGCGCATGATCAACCGGCTAGAAGAGCCTACCTCTGGCGAGGTGCGGATCAACGGCGTGGTGACGATATCCATGCCCGGCCATATTCTGCGGCGGCGGATCGGCTATGCCATTCAAGGGCACGGGCTGTTCCCGCATCACACCGTAGGGCGCAACATCGGGGCCGTGCCGCAGCTTTTGGGCTGGTCCAAAGAGAAAACCCGCGCCCGCGTGGACGAACTGCTGGACCTGTTTTCAATGGACCCGGCGCAATTCCGCGACCGCTATCCGGCAGAGCTGTCGGGCGGGCAGCAGCAGCGTGTCGGCGTCGCCCGCGCCTTGGCATCGCGGCCCGATCTGTTGTTGATGGACGAACCCTTTGGTGCGCTTGACCCGATCATTCGCGCGCGGGCGCAAACCGACCTGCGGCGCATCCAGCGCACCCTTGGCTCGACCATCATGCTGGTCACGCACGACATGGAGGAAGCGATTCATCTGGGCGACCGCGTTGCTGTCATGGACGGCGGCCAGCTGGTGCAACACGGCACCCCGGCCGAGATTATCCAGAACCCCGCGACCCCCTTTGTCGCCGATATGGTCGGCGGTGTTGATCGCCCCCTGCGGCTGCTATCGCTGATCGCGGTCGCGGATATCGTTGAAGACGGCCCCGCCACCGGCCCCCCCATCGCGGCAGAGGCAAGCCTGCGCGACGCGCTGTCCGCCTGCCTATGGAGCGGACGAGACGCCCTGCCCGTCACGCGCGGCGACGCGATCATTGGGCGCGTCACCCTGCCCGCGATCCGTGCGCAAGCGCAGGCCACGGCATGAGCGGCGGAGGCCTGCGCCGCATCGCGCTGACAGCGTTGCTGATCGCCCTTGTTGTGCGGCCGAGCTGGTTCGCTTGGGCCTTTGCGCCCTTTGCCCCAGCAGGCGGTCCGGTGATTTATGAGCGCGCCTCGCTGCTGTCCCTCTCTCTCAACCACCTTGGGCTGGTTGTGCTGGCCTCTACCGCGGCGACGGTCGTTGCGGTAACGCTGGCGATCTTGGTGACGCGGCCCGCCGGGGCGGCATTCCTGCCGCTGTCGCGCACGATCACGAATATCGGGCAGACTTTTCCCCCGGTCGCCGTTCTGGCGCTTGCGGTGCCTGCGCTTGGCTTTGGGTCTGGACCGACGTTGGTTGCGTTGTTTCTGTATGGCCTGCTGCCGATTTTCGAAAACGCGATCACTGGCCTGACCACCCTGCCCCCCGCCACGATGGAGGCCGCGCGCGGCATCGGCCTGAATGGCTGGCAGCGGCTAAACCGGGTAGAGCTTCCGCTTGCCCTGCCCGTCATCCTAACCGGCATCCGCCTGTCCGTCGTGATCGCCCTTGGCACCGCAACCATCGGGTCCACCGTCGCGGCCAAAACGCTGGGAGAGGTGATTATCGCCGGTCTGCTGACCAACAACACCGCCTATGTTCTGCAAGGCGGCCTGATTGTCGGCCTATTCGCAGTGCTGATCTATGACGCCATGATCCGGCTGGAAACCTATCTGACGCAGCGCGTGACAGGCGGAGCTGCCGGGCGGTAATCCACCCGTCCAGCCCGCGCATATGTCAGCGATTTAGATAATTCGTATTACTGGTCAGCAGATTTCCATTTGACCGGGTTAACATAGACAATGCGGTCATCGACGCTGACCATAACTTCACCGTCTTGAATATTGACCTGCAATTTCATCGACCGATCCGCCAGATTTGCCAATTCGCTCGTCTCGTTTTCGGACAAATTGACAACCTGAAGGTTGTTAAATCGCGTGGTGCTATTCTTAATCTTGTCCCACCAGACCTCTGCCGTGCGCCCGCCATAACAATAGATAACGACCGCATCCGCCTTGCCGCAGGACTGACGCACGACCTTCTCGCTCGGCAGGCCTAGCGCCACCCATAGCTCTAGCTCGCCGCTGAGGCTTTTCTGCCAAATGTCCGGCTCGTCATCCGTCGACAGGCCTTTTGTCATTTCTAATTGTTCGTGGGCATTCAGGGCAAAGGCAAGAATGCGCACCATCAGCCGTTCGTCCGTTTCGGACGGATGCTTGGCTACGGTCAATTTATGGGTTTCGTAATAGTGTCGATCCATATCCGATACGGACAGTTCAACTTTATAGATGGTGGCTTTTTGCGCCATGATGTTCCCCAAAATAGCCAAGTTGGGGATGCCTAGTGCGTCCAGACCGTTTGTGAAAGCGGATAAAACGGGCGCGGTGCCCCGTCGCGGTGCCAGCGATCTGACCTGCAAAAAGGAAGGGGCGACCCAATGGCCGCCCCTTTTGCGTCACCTCAAAGGCGGTGAACGATCAATTCACGCCGTAAGTTGTTTCGTCGATCTTGTCATAGATTTCGCTGCGGGCCAGCGCTGCAAGGGCGTCAACGTCGGTTGTATCCACATCCGTCAGCATTCCATCCCATTTATCGATGATCGCTTTGAACGCGGTCAAGATCGCCTCTGGGTCTGCCACGCCACGCTCTTTGGCGGTCGAAATCAAGGTGGCTTCGTCAGCGACCACGAATTCCGCCAGCGCATTTGTCAGCGTCTCGTCGGGGTCAACGACCGTCATGCCGCCGTCCTTGGCGGACTGGACGGCTTCTTCGACGTCCTTGTCGAACGCGATGCGGTGCTCGCCCAGATAATAGGCCATTTCGTTGAACAACACGCGGCGGTTTTCAGGTGTGATGGATTGCCAGAACGGCACGTTATAGCCCCATTCAAACCCGGCATAGTAATTGCCGATGGCAAGGGTATTCATGTCGGTGACGACGTCTTTCAGGCTAAAGCTGTCCAGCGCATCGGCCGCAGCCACGGCGCAATCAAGTGATCCTGCATCAAGGCCGGTATACATCTCGCTTGACGGAATAGAGACAGGCACCGCCCCGGCGAATTCAGCGAAACGCGACCAAGCGCCGCCAGCCATCCGCAAACGCTTGCCTTGCATATCTTCCAACGTGCGGATCGGGGTATTGCACTGCATGAAATATTCAGAAGTCGAATAACCGCCGCCATAGACAACGCCGTTCGCTTTCCATTCCGCCTGCTGTTCAGCATTGGTCAGGCCGAATTCAGTCGATGCAAACGCCATGACCAGCGGGTCTGTATTATAGAACGCCATGTTGCCAATCAGGTTATCAATTGGCAATTCGGACGGCGTATAGGTGCCCGCGTGATAGGTGACCTGCGCGACGCCGTCACGCACGCCTTGCAGCGACGATGCGGGCGGCAGCAGCGAGCCGGCTGAAAAGACCGTAAAATCAATCTCTCCGTTGGTTTCCTCTGCGACCTTTTTCGCAAACTCAACGTAGGGGCCGCGCACCATCGAATGGCGTTCGGCAAAGAAATGGTTCGCGTTATAGCTCTCGGCCGATGCGGCGGTGGTCATGGTCGTTGTCATGGCCGCAAGTGCGACGACCGTGGATTTCAGAATGGACGTCATGTTCACAGGTTTCCTCCCTTTGGAACGTGCAGTGGTTGTGTGGTTCAGTTCGCCATCAAGGATGGCAGGAACAGGCTTAGCGCGGGGAATGCGATCAGCAGGATCAGGGTCAGCATGTCCATCGCGATGAACCATGTTGTCCCGGAAATGATGTCGCCCAGCTTGACCTTGCCCGACAGGGCAGAGTGCAGGACGTAAAGGTTCAGACCAACGGGCGGCGTCACAAGGCCAATTTCAAGCAGTTTGATCGTGATGATGCCGAACCAGATCAGGTTGATGTCAGCGCCTTCCAAAACCGGCAGCAGGACCGGCAGTGTCAGCAGCATCAGGCCAATGGAATCGATCACCATGCCAAGGATCACGAACAGTCCGGCGACCATCAGAATGATAACAATCTTGTTGTCAGACACCGACAGCATCGCGTCCGTCAGCGCGCGCGGCACGCCCGACAGCCCCATAAAGCGGGTGAACATGATGGCACCGATGGACAGAAAAAAGATCGACGACGTCGCCACAACGGTTTGCCGAATGGCGTCGCGCATCGCCTCCCATGTCAGGCTGCGGCGCAAAAGTGCGATGATAATGGCCAGCGTCGCGCCAACCCCGCCCGCCTCGGTCGGGGTGAAAAAGCCGCCAAAGATGCCGCCAAGCACGCCCATGATCAGCACCGGGAACGGCCAGACCGACCACAGCAGGCGCAGGAACTTGGACGCGTCGAAGGTATCCGTGCTACGCGGGGCAAGATCCGGGTTTAAAGTGCAGCGCACCGTGATCATCCCCATGTAAATCAGGGCCGAAATCACGCCCGGGATGACGCCAGCAATGAACAGCTGGCCGATCGATTGCTCTGTGAAAATACCGTAAAGCACCATCAGGATCGACGGCGGGATCAATGACCCCAACGTCCCAGAGGCGGCAACCACGCCCGTCGCAAGCGATGGGTGATACTTTGCCCGCAGCATTTCCGGCACCGCGATGCGCGACATGGCGGCGGTCGTCGCGATGCTGGAGCCAGAGGCCGCGGCGAACAGCCCGCAGGCCCCGACGCTGGCCGATGCAAGCCCGCCGGGCACACGGGCCAGCAGCAGCTTTAACAGATCAAACGCGCCCGTGGTCAGGCCCGTATTTGCCGCAATAAACCCCATCAGCAAAAACATCGGGATCGCCGTCAGGGACCAGTCCCCGATAAAGCTAAAGGGCAGCGCGCTGACGATCCCAAAGGCCGCCGTTGTGTTCAGCATGACCGAAATGCCAATGAACGACACGATCATCAGGGCGATGCCGATGGACATGCGCAGGGCGAGCAGGCCAAAAAGGCTCGCGACCCCGATCCAACCGATGGTCAACATGCTCATGCTGCGGAATCCAAATCATGAAGTTTCGTGACAGGGCGGCCGCGCAATAGCATGACGGCCCGCAAGACGGCCGCGACAGCCGCCAGACCAAAGCCCAGTGGCAACATGCAGCGCGCGGGCCAGACGATGATTTCGCGGCTGCCCATGACAACCTCGCCCACCTTGAATGCGCGCACGGCGTCTAGCCCGGTGCGCCAGGTCATGACCGACAACATCACCGCCGTGGCGACGAATGTGATCATCAGACATGTCCGCTTGAGCCAGCTAGGGAAATGGTTAAACAACAGATCCACACTGATCTGCTCATCATCATATTCCACCATGGCCATCGGCAGCATGACGATCGCAACCATATAATAATATGACGAAATCTCGACCGTGCCTTGGATTGGGGCGTTCCAAAACACCTTTAGAATGACATCGAGTGTGATGTTCAGCATCATCAGAATGATACCCAAGCCGCCGACAAGCATCAGCCCATGGGTCAGTTTGCGAAATGCACGGTCCATAGATCCTCCCTGCGCATTTGACCCTCCTGATCTCCTGCGCCTTACCACAGCATTCCGCACGGACCCGCCCACTTCAAATCGCAAAGCTTGATCGGGTGATCGCACTTCGTTATCGGTCCGGTATTCAGAATATAATCGGAGAACGCGATGGGTCCGACCCGCATAGGCATCCGTCACCTGCGCTATACGATTGCCGTCGCCGATGCTGGCGGGTTTCGCTCTGCCGCCGAGGCGCTGAATATCGCACAACCAGCGGTCAGCAAGACCATTCAGGACACGGAAAAGGATCTGGGCTTTGCCATCTTCCTGCGTTCTGCCGGCGTGTTTGAAATCACCGACGCCGGGCGCGTTTTTCTTGACGATGCCCGCCTGACGCTGGCCACATTTGAACGCACCATCCGCGCATCCCGCCAGAACGAGCTTGGGGCGCGTGGGCATATTATCGTGGGATATTCGGCACTTGCCACCTCTGCCCAGATCTCTGCCGGACTGGACCGCTTTCACAAACGCTATCCTGGCTGCCAAGTTGAAATGCACGTGATGTCGACCGACGCCATGATGCGGAACCTTAAAACCGGAAAGATCGACATCGGCTTTTTGTTGTCCCACGACAGCGTGCAAGACCCAGAGGTCGCGCAACAGCCGGTCTGGTCAACACAGATCGGCGTTGTCGTGCCCCGCGATGTCCACGCCGTGACGCTGGATACCCTGCGCGGCAGCGATTTCGTCATGGGTGTGCGCGAAAACTGGCGGTCCTTTCGCGCCCTTCTTGACGCTGCGTTCCTTGCGCCCGGCCTGACCCCGCACGTCGTGGACGAGGCGTGGGATGTGCAGGTTATCTTTCAGCGGGTGGCCGACGGGCGCGGCCTAACCTTCTATCCGATCAGTGCCGCAGACAGCCTGCCCGCCGCTTTGACCATCCTGCCGGTGCCAGATTGGGCCCCGCAACTGACCATCTCAATGGCATGGAGCCGCGTCGTCGATACCAAGCTGCTGCAAGCTTTCCGCGACAGCTTTCCTAAATAGCGGCGCGCGGGTGATCCAATTCTACGATCACCCGATCACACAACCCTATTTGAGCGCCGCACCAATCCTGCGTCTTATGATCCAGCAATAGCCGCTGCGAGTGTAGAAGCCGATGGATTACGACACCGATCCCCGACCGTTTCATCTGAAGGGATCGACCACGGGGGTGCTGCTGCTGCATGGTTTCACCAGCACACCGCAAAGCGTCGCCTATGTCGGCCACGCCATTCACGCGGCCACTGGCGCAAGCGTCAGTGTGCCCTTGCTGGCGGGCCATGGTGACACGCCGCAGGCGTTGGCGCAGACCGGTTACCGCGACTGGCTCGCCTCGGCCGAGGCTGCGCTCGATGCCTTGCGGACCACTTGCGATCACGTCGTCGTCGCGGGATTGTCGCTGGGCGGCACGATTGCGCTGAACCTTGCCATCCGCTTGCCGGACCGCGTTGACCGGGTCATCACCATCAACGGCTCCACGGGCATTTACCGGCCAGATCAGGTCGCCAAACTCTTTGCCGATCAGCCCACCGCATTCCACCCCGGCATCGGATCCGACATCCAGCACCCGCACCGCAAAGAGGTTTGCTACGATCAAATCCCCACCGCAACACTGCGCGAGCGTTTCATTCTGACCTGCGCGACGGGTCTGATGCTGCCAGATCTGAAACAGCCGATCTTGGTCTTTCAATCTCGCCAAGACCATGTTGTTGCGCCCGAAAATGGCCTGCGCATCGTGCGCGATGTCGGCTCTTCGGACGTGACGCTGCATTGGCTGGAACGATCCTATCATGTCGCCACACTGGATCACGACCGCGATATCATCGTCGCCCGCGCCGCGGCCTTTATCACTGGCTAAACCTCGCCAATTTGCCCGCACCCTGCATCAAGATTGATGTGGATCAACACCCCAATCATGGGATACGACTATCAGACGGACAGGAGCCCTTTGCGTCCCTGCTTCGAAGGATATTCAATGCCTCGCACCGTAGCCCTACCCAGCCAATACGCCCGCTTGATCGACGCCAGCGCCGCTTTGCCCCGGGTCCGCACCGGGGTCGTGCACCCCTGCGATGCCTTATCCCTAACCGGCGCGCTGGACGCGGCGGCGCGCGGTATCATCGTGCCGGTCCTGATTGGACCCGCAGCTAAGATCGCGGCGACAGCGCAGGACGCAGGCCTGTCCCTGATCGGCATCGAAATCATCGACGCCCCGCACAGCCACGCCGCTGCGGCCACTGCCGTCGCCCTTGCCCGCGCGGGCAAAGTCGCCGCCTTGATGAAAGGTGCCCTGCACACGGACGAGCTGATGGACGCCGCTGTCGACAGCGCGGCCGGGCTGCGAACAGAGCGCCGGATGAGCCACATTTACGTTCTCGATGTGCCAACGTATCCAAAGCCGCTGCTGATCACGGACGCCGCGATCAACGTGGACCCGGACCTGTCTGCCAAGCGCGACATCGTGCAGAACGCCATTGATCTGGCCCATGCCCTTGGCGTCGCCTTGCCCAAGGTCGCGATTTTGGCGGCGGTCGAAACCGTGAACCCGCGTATGATCTCGACCCTGCATGCGGCGGCGCTGTGCAAAATGGCGGATCGCGGCCAGATCACGGGCGGGCTGCTGGACGGACCGCTGGCGTTTGACAACGCGATTTCATCCGAATCCGCAACCGCTAAGGGGATCGTATCGCAGGTCGCAGGGGATGCAGATATCCTTGTCGCGCCCGATCTAGAGTCCGGCAATATGATGGCCAAGCAGCTGATCTACCTTGCCGGGGCGCAGGCCGCAGGCTTGGTCATGGGGGCGTCGGTGCCGATCATCCTGACAAGCCGCGCCGATAACAGTTGGGCGCGGCTGGCATCCTGCGCGCTGGCACGGTTGGTGATCGGATGACACAGGCAATTTTGACGCTGAACGCGGGATCAAGCAGCCTTAAGTTCGCGCTGTTTCCCGTCACTGACGATTTTCCCGCCCTGATGCGCGGCAAGATCGCAGGCATCGGCACGGCAGCGCGTTTCACGGCGACCGACCACGATGGCAAGCCCGTGACGCAACCGATGGGGGTCAAGCCGGACGCCCAGCACGATGCCCTTATCCCCGACCTGCTGCGCTGGCTTGGGCGGCAATTTCCGGACGTCACCATCACCGCCGTCGGGCACCGCGTCGTGCATGGCGGGCGCAGCTTCAAGGCGCCAACGCTGGTCACGCCAGAGGTGCTGGACACCCTGACCGATCTGGTGCCGCTTGCGCCGCTGCATCAGCCGCATAACCTTGCCGCCATTCGCCGGGTTGCAGCGCTGCTGCCGAAGGTGCCGCAAGTGGCCTGCTTTGACACAAGCTTTCACCGCACCCAAGACCGCCTTGCCCAACTCTTTGCCCTGCCCCGCGCGATGACGGACGACGGCGTCATCCGCTACGGCTTTCACGGGCTGTCCTATGATTACATCGCAGGCGTCTTGCCCGACTACACGGACCGGGCGCAGGGCAAGGTCGTCGTCGCCCACCTAGGCAACGGGGCTAGCATGTGTGCGCTGTCAAAGGGGCGCAGCACCGCGACCAGCATGGGGTTCACCGCGCTAGACGGCTTGATGATGGGGCAGCGCTGCGGCGCGATTGATCCCGGTGTGCTGCTGTATCTGATGGACGCAAAGGGCATGACGGCCGCGCAGCTTTCAACCCTGCTGTATACCCAATCCGGCCTGCTGGGCGTGTCCGGCATCAGCCCCGATATGGCCGTGCTTCAGGCCAGCGCAGCGCCTCAGGCGCACCAAGCCATCGACCTGTTCTGCTACCGCGCCGCGAACGAGCTGACGGCGCTTGCCACCGCGAACGGCGGACTGGACGCAATCGTCTTTACCGCCGGGATCGGCGAACGATCAGCCCTTGTCCGCGCGCAAATTTGCGAACGGCTGGCGTGGCTGGGCGTGGATATTGACCCAGAGGCCAACGCAGAAAACGCCCAGCGCATTTCCACGGACACCTCTGCGATAGAGGTGCTGGTCATCGCCACCGACGAAGAAATCGTGATCGCCGAAGCGACCCGCCGCTCGGCCTAGGCACCAGCGGCGGCGCGTTTTACTGGTCCTGCAAGTCCTGCGGCAGCAAGGCCTGCGGCATGTCCTGATAGCACACCGGACGGGTAAAGCGGCGGATCGCCAGCGTTCCGACGGACGTCGCGCCAAAGTTCGTGCTGGCCGGGAACGGGCCACCGTGGACCATGCTGTCCGCCACCTCTACCCCGGTCGGGAAGGCGTTGACCAACAAACGTCCCGCTTTGCGTTCCAGCACGGGCACAAGCGCACGGGCGGCGTCCAGATCGGCGTCGTCCATCTGCAAGGTGCAGGTCAGCTGACCATGCAAAGCCTGCGCGATCTGCTGCACTTCGCCCTGATCTTTGGCGCGGATGACAATGCCAGCGGGGCCGAACATTTCTGCCGCCAAATCGGGGTTCGCCAGCCAATCGGTGCCCGCGACGACGAACAGCGCCGGTCCGCCTTCGCGCCCTGTGGAGCCGGCATTCAGGCAGGTCTGTACGCTGGCATGCGACGCCGCCTGCGCCACGCCCGCGCGGTAACCTTCCGCCGTGCCGCCCGTCAGCATCGGGGTGGGCGCGACCTGCGCCAGTGCGTCCTGCGCTGCGCCGATAAAGGCGTCTGCCTGCGCATCAGGCACCACGACAACGCCGGGGTTGGTGCAGAACTGGCCAACGCCCATGGTCAGCGATCCGGCCCAGCCAGTGCCGATAGCAGCGGCACGCGCTGTGGCAGCGGCGGGCAGAATAAAGACGGGGTTGATCGCGCCAAGCTCGCCAAAGAACGGGATCGGCTCTGGCCGTGCCATCGCCAGATCGAACAGCGCCTTGCCGCCGCGATAAGACCCGGTAAAGCCCACGGCGCGGGTCAGCGGGTGCTGGACCAGCGCCTCGCCTGCTGCGTTCGTATTGGACTGCACAAAGCCAAAGGTGCCCTTGGGCATGCCTGTCTTTTCAACCGCAGCGGCGATGGCTTGCGCCACGATTTCCCCGGTTGCGGGGTGGCCGGGGTGGCCTTTGTAAACCACCGGACATCCAGCGGCGAGGGCGGCCGCCGTGTCGCCGCCAGCGGTCGAGAACGCGAGCGGGAAGTTCGACGCGCCAAACACGCCCACCGGGCCAAGCGGGCGCTGGATCATCCGCAGATCAGGGCGCGGCAGCGGCGCACGGTCCGGCAGTGCGGGATCAAAGCGACGGTCCAGAAACTCGCCCTTGCGGATGTGATCAGCAAACAGACGTAGCTGCCCGCAAGTCCGCCCCCGCTCGCCGTTCAAGCGGGCGGCAGGCAGGCCAGTCTCGGCGCTGCCATAGGCCGTCAGATCATCGCCGCGCGCGTCAATCTCGTCGGCAATCGCATCGAGCAAGCCTGCGCGGTCTTCGCGGCTAGTCCAACCATATGTGGCAAAAGCCGCCTCTGCCGCCTGCATCGCCGCGTCGATTTCCGCCGCGCCGCCGCAATAAACCGTGACTGGATCGCCGCTGACCGGATCGGACTGGAACGTCGCCCCGCCCACCGTCCAAGCGCCGTTGATGTAATGTTGTCCGGTCAATGCGGTCATATCGTGTCCTATAAATCAGTCTTCAAAAGCCTCCACGACATCGCGGCGGCCCAGCAGAAACGCGTCTGCAACATGTTGCAGCGGGCTGACGTCCACGTCGGACTGACCCGCCTCGATCAATTCGGCAAAGCGATGATACAGGCCCGGATATTCCCCAAGCCCGTCCGTTTTCTGCGCCATGCCGTCGATGTGCAACGTCGCACCCCCGTCCGTCAGGCGCAACTGGCCCTGCGTGGTATCAACGGTAATATTCCAGCTTTGCGGGCCTTCTTGGCGCCAGTCGAAAACAGCATCGACACGCATGCCAGCGGGCCCGGCAAAGGCCAGATCGGCGGCAATCGGCGTGTCGCGGTTTTCCGGGAACGCCAGCGTGGCCCCGGTTAAGTGCACCGGGTTTGGTAGGATTTCCGTCATAATCGACAAAGCGTTGATGCCAGGATCGAACACCCCAAGGCCGCCCGCCTGCCAGATCCAGTCTTGTCCCGGATGCCAGCGGCGCACGTCCTCTTTCCAGTCGATCTGCACATGTTTGATCTGCGCATCACGCAGATAGGCGCGGGCCTGCGCGACGCCAGCGGCATGGCGCGAATGCCATGTCGCGAACAGGGTCACACCCTTGGCGCGGGCAAGGCGCTCAAGCTTAAGCACCTCTGACACTGTGGCGCCCGGGGGCTTTTCCAGCATGACATGCTTGCCTGCCGCCAGCGCGGCCATGGCGATATCAAAGCGTGGCACTGGCGGCATACACAGCGACACCGCGCGGATATCCGGACGCGCCGTAAGCAGACCCGCAATGTCGTCATGGTTTTCAACGCCGTCCACACCGCCCGACCGGCTGACCGTGGCCGCCAGCGCAAAGGCATGCGATGCGGCAATCGCCGGGATGTGCTGATCGCGCGCGATCTTGCCGATGCCCAGCAGGGCTATCGGCTCGCTCATCAACTGGCGGCCCACGCCGCCAGCGCCTGCGCCTCTGATATTAGTGACTGTCACGCGGCACCTCGTTTCCACGGTTTCCTTTCAGGATCCCAAAGTCGGCCCCTGTATCCGCCCCTTCCACCATATCCACGAACAGCTTGGAATACCCCGACGTGAACATCGGCGCGGCGGGGGTCCATGCGGCCAGACGCGCGGCAAGCTCGTCATCGCTGATGTCCAGATGGATGCGGCGGGCCTCGACGTCGAGCTCGATCATATCGCCCGTGCGCACGACGGCCAGCGGGCCGCCAGCGGCTGCCTCTGGCGCGGTGTGCAGAACGACAGTGCCGTAAGCCGTGCCTGACATGCGTGCGTCAGAAATGCGGACCATGTCGGTGATCCCCTTCTTCAGCACCTTGGGCGGCAGGCCCATATTGCCGACCTCGCTCATGCCCGGATAGCCCTTGGGGCCACAGTTTTTCAGGACCATGACGCAGTTTTCGTCGATATCCAGCGCATCATCGTTGATCCGCGCCTTATAGTCGTCGATGTCTTCAAACACGACGGCCCGGCCCCGATGCTTCATCAAATGCGGGCTGGCGGCAGACGGTTTCAGCACCGCGCCATTGGGCGCAAGGTTGCCGCGCAGCACGGCGATGCCCCCCGATGCAGCCAGCGCCTTTTCCACCGGCAGGATCACGTCATCGTTCCAGTTTTGCGCGCCGGCAACTTCTTCGCCAATGGTGGTGCCGGACACGGTCAACGCGTCGTCATGCAGCATCCCAGCCTCTGACAGACGCTTGAGCACGACAGGCAGACCACCCGCGTAAAAGAACTCCTCCATCAGGTATTTGCCCGATGGCATCAGGTTCACGATCGTCGGCACATCGCGGCCGCAGCGATCCCAGTCATCCAGCGTCAGATCGACGCCAACCCGGCCCGCCAGCGCCAGCAGGTGAATGACCGCATTGGTCGACCCGCCAATCGCGCCGTTGCAACGGATCGCGTTCTCGAACGCCTGCTTGGTCATGATGTCCGACGGCTTCAGGTCGTCCTTGACCATCTGCACGATACGGCGGCCCGTCATCTGCGCCATGACCCGGCGGCGACTGTCGACACCGGGAATCGCGGCATTGCCGGACAGGGCCATGCCCAGCGCCTCGGCCATGCTGGCCATTGTGGACGCGGTGCCCATCGTGTTGCAGGTGCCAGACGAACGGCTCATCGCCTGCTCTGCCGCAAGGAAGTCTTCTTGCGTCATTTTGCCCGCTTTGATGTCCTCGGACATCTGCCACAGCGCCGTGCCAGAGCCCATACGCTCGCCCTTAAACCAGCCGTTCAACATCGGCCCGCCGGTGACAACGATGGACGGAATGTCGGTCGATGCAGCCCCCATCATCAGCGACGGAGTCGTCTTGTCACAGCCCACCAGCAGCACCGCGCCGTCGATCGGCTGGGCGCGCATCACCTCTTCCACCGCCATCGCGGCAAGGTTGCGATACATCATCGCCGTGGGGCGGAATGTGTTTTCGGACGCGCTAAACACGGGAACTTCGACAGGAAAGCCGCCAGCCTCCCACACGCCGGCTTTTACCTTTTCAGCCAGCTCGCGCAGGTGGCCGTTGCAGGGGGTCAGATCGGACCATGTGTTCAAAATGCCAATCACAGGGCGCCCGTCGAACAGATCGTCAGGATACCCCTGATTTTTCAGCCAACCCCGGTGATAGATATTATCGCGGCTCGTGCCGCCATACCATTCTTGCGAACGCAGGGTGCGGGGCCATGGGGCGGGCGTGAAGGTCATCGCGAATTCCTAAAAAGGGTGACGCCGCATAAGATCGTTACGGCGTGCGTCATGTGATCAAGGGTGTCGGCCAAAGCGGGCCGCTGCGCGCAATCTACTGCCTTGCGGTATGCACGGCCAATGCAATTCATTGCACCCGGCATACCATCGTTGGTATATCGCTCACAGCCCCCAACCGCAGGCCCATCATGACACACCCGCCCAGCACCCTTGCCAACCTGATCCAGCGCGGTCTGCGCCTGCCGCAGTTGCGGCTGCTGATTGCGGTGGCGGACCTTGGTCAAATTTCCGGCGCGGCGGCGCAGGTCGGCATTACCCAGCCCGCCGCGTCCCGTATGCTGGCAGAGCTGGAACAAACCGCTGGCACGCCCCTGCTCCATCGCCACCCGCGCGGCGCAGGGCTGACGGCGGCTGGCACCCTGCTGGTGCGCAGCGCCCGCGTGGCCCTGCGCGATCTGGAAACCGCCTTTGCCAGCCTCGACACCCACGCGCAAGGCACCAGCGGTCTGGTGCGGATCGGCGCGGTCACGGGCGCGGGGTTAGAGCTGATCCTACCCCTGATCCGCGACATGCGCGTGACCCATCCAGAGATTGAATTCGACGTCATGGTCGAAACATCTGACGTGCTGGCGGACGCCTTGCTGGCCCAGCGCATCGACTTTTATCTTGGCCGGATGCTGCCCGGTGCCCCTGCCCGCGACATTACCGCGATGCCCATCGGGGCAGAGCCTATCGCCCTGATCGTGCGCAAGGATCACCCCCTGACGCGCAGCCCAAAGCCCGCCTTGGCCGACACGCTCGCCTACGACTGGGTCATGCAAAGCCAAGGCGGTCTGATGCGCCATGCGGTTGAGGCTTATTTGCTAGACCGCGACCTTGCCCCGCCGCAGCGCACGCTCAGCACGTCATCGCTCGTGCTGACGCTGGCGATCGTGTCGGATACCGATGTCGTGGCCCCGGTGGCGCGGTCGATTGCCGATGTGCTGGTCGCACCGGACCGCATGAACAGCAATATCAGCATCCTGAACGTGGCCCCCGATATGGCCGTTGGCCCCTATGCGCTGATCTGCCGCCGGAACGCCGCGCTCACGCCTGCGGCCGCCCGTGTCCTGAACGTGCTGCAAACCCGCATCACGGACCGGGCGCGCGGGGCAGCGGGTGACTAAAGCGCGCCGCAGCCTTCATTCCGCATCACTCGGATCAACAAGGTCCAACTGCGCGCGCTGAATGCGCAACAGATGCTCCCACTGGTGGTCGATCTTTTCATGCAGGGCGCGAATTTCCAGCTCTGACTTCAGATTGACGCGGTAGTCACTCTCGGCACGGATGCGGTCCTTTTCGTCCTGCCGGCGCTGGCTCATCATAATGATCGGGGCCTGCAACGCCGCCACGCAAGACAGGATAAGGTTCAAAAAGATGAACGGATAGGGATCGAATGCCCGGAACATCAAGCCGGTCACGTTCAGCAACATCCACGCCACCAGCGTCACAACAAAGCCGATGATAAAGGTCCACGACCCACCAAAGGCGGCCACCCGGTCCGACATACGCTCGCCAAAGCTGGTTGCGGCTGGGTCGTCGCTATCGCCGGGATCTTGCGTCAGCACTTGGCCAGAGGCGAGGGCATCGATCACCTCGCGGTCAAGCGCGCTCAGGCGGCCCGCCTCATCGGTCAGGATGTGTTCCAGATGCTTCCTGCGATAGCGCGCCAGATCGGCGCGGCAGATCAAGGCGTTCGGACCCATATCCGGATGATCTGCCAAGATCATTGCCGTCATATCGGGCCGCATGACAGCAAGCGATACAGCATCGCCGCGCGGCATCGCCTTGCCACACAGGGCGCAGGTCGTCTTATCTTGATCGTCGTCGCCAGCCATCCCGGCCTCCTTGATGCCCAACCACAGGGCGAAACCGGCGGGGGTTGCGGGCAGCTTACAGGACCGCCGCTGGGCCGCAAAGGCTGCGATATCAGGCGATCAGATCGTGATCAGGTGGTTATCCCAAGCGACATCAAAGGCCGCGACCCCCGCCAAGGCATTGGCCCCAAACCGCGCCATCCCGCCAAAGCCATCCGTCAGCATAAAGCCATCCGGCGCAGCCCCGATCCCGCAGACATCGGTCCGCACGGGCATGTCGATGAATGTCCCGTCCAGATCGAAAATCGCCAGCACACCGCCCTTGGGCGATGTGATCGCGACGCGGTCGCCTGCGGCCTCGAACGCGACGCTGCCCGCGTAATTTTGCATCCGCATCGCCATCGTGTCGGGCAGCGTACACATAACGGGTGCCTGCCCGCGGCGGTGCAGCCCAAGCAAGGGCGGCGTGACCGCTGCCGCGCCTTCCCACTGCATTGCAAAGGCGATGGTGCCATCCGCATGGGCGGCCAGATGGCGGATCGAATTCCAATGCAGATCGGGGGACAATTCAACCTGTTCCTCGACCGTGCCGTCCAGCGCCAGATAGGTCAGGTTCGGGCGCATCGTATCAAGGTTCAGCTTGGTGCGGTCGTCGTCTAGCGCAGCGATGATCCCGCCATTGGCGACAACTAAGCCCCCATCCGGGCGGCGCAAAATCTCGTGCGGGCCAATCCCGCCAGAGGCGAATTGCCCGCTGCGGCGATAGCCACCGGCACGGGTCCATTGACCAATCCAGCCGCTGCCGGTGGCGTTATCGACCTCTCCGGTGAACAGCACCTCGCCATCCGCCGAAAACGCGCCATGCCCGCTGAAATGATGCCCCTCTGGCGCGGTCAAGGTGCGGATCACGCGGCCCTGCGCGCAGTCGATCACCAACGCATAGGTGCCGGGCCGGCGGGCAAAGGTCACCGCCTCTGGACGGACCGGATGGCCCGCGCCGGCATGGCCGCGCCCCGGCAGCGGAATGCGAAACCGCTGTTGCCCCTGCGCTGTCACACCGTACAGCGCAAAGCTGCCGTCAGGCTCTCGCGCGGCTGCCAAATAATCTGGTGATCCCGCATCCGCCCACGTCACACTTGGGATCGCAACCGCTGCCGCAAGGCTGGCCAGAAATCCGCGCCGGGTGGTCATGTCAGTCCCCGTCCGCAGAGTTAAAGCCTGCCGAAACGCCCAGCGATGCGCCGATTTCGCCAAGCACCGCGTCATATGCGGTGGTGATCGCTTGTTGCACAATTTCAATCTTTAGCCGCTTGGATGGGTCGTCCACCCCTGCCAAAATTGGATCATCCAGACCTTCGGCCAATTCAATCGCGCGGGTCATAGCGGCATCCGTGATCGGCGCATTGCCGTCCGTTAACTGCCGCGCCAGATCGGCCAGCGCCTGCAACGACAGCACGATGTTGCGCTGACTGCGACCAGACCGCCACGCCTCTGCCCGGTTCGGACGGGGCCGATCAAAGGTACCCAGCGGACGCGTCAAACGCTGCTCAACATCAAAGTCGAGCCCCGCCAGCAGCGCCGTGAACAGCGCCTGCGTCGCCTCTTTATCGCTCAGGTAAGTCTGGTTTCCCGCAGCGCCTGCCGTGCGCATGGTTTCGGCGTAGCCGTCCTGCCAATCCTGATCAACGCGCGCCGCAATGGTCGCCAAATCGGCGGTCAGCGCCTGCGTAAGAGCGCAGCCATAATCCCCCGCCTGATTGAACTGCGGATCGTACAGCAGATATTCCAACGCATAGATGCCCCGCGCCGCGACCGAGATTTGCGCCGTCCCCGTCGCCGTGTCGATGATCGGGTCTTGATCGGCGATCAGCCGGGCCAGCGCCTTTGGCGTCGCGCTGCGTTCGTCCGGCCAGAAGGCCACGATGACGGACGCGCCGTCTTGTTCGATGGGTCCGAACTTCAGATGGCTGACCGCCATCCAAGCGTCAAAGGTGTCGTTCCAGGCCGGGCGCACCGCATCCGGCGTGCAATCGGCAGCGGCAATGTCGCGCAAGTCAGCGGCGGACGCTTCGAACGCCGCATAGCCGGGCAGGATATGGGCATCCACCACCTCCTCTACGCCAGCAAAGGCGGGGGCTGCGGCCAGCGCGGCGATCAGGGACAATGCGGATTTCATAGCGACTCCAGATATTTGATCAGATCAGCGCGGTCCTGCGGGGCCATCGCGACGACCGCATCACGCTGCGATTGCGCCTCTCCACCATGCCACAGCACGGCCTCTAACAAGGACCGGGCGCGGCCATCGTGCAGAAAATATGTGTGCCCCGACACCGTCTGCGTCAAACCGATGCCCCACAGCGGCGGGGTGCGCCATTCTTGGCCATTTGCACGCCCCTCCGGGCGGTTGTCAGCCAGGCCGGGGCCCATGTCGTGCAGCAGCATGTCGGTATAGGGCCAGATCAGCTGAAAGCTTTGCTCTGGCTGATCATCCAGCCGTTCGGTGACATATTTCGGCGTATGGCAGGCGATGCACCCCGTGTCATAGAACACCTGCTTCCCGCGCAGCACGCGCGGATCGTCCACATCGCGCCGTTCCGGCACGCCCAGATTGCGGGCATAGAACGTCACCAGATCCAGCCCTTCGGCGTTAATCTCGGTCAGCTCTTCGGTGCCTGTCGTGCCGTGCGGCGCGCCTTGGCAATCGGCCTGCGCCTGCGTGCAATCGCCCCAAGGCGCGTCAAAGATCGGGGTGGAAATGCCGATATCGCCAGCAAAGGCAGCGGCGGATTGTTCGCGGATCGTCGGCGCGCCCGCCTTTAGGCCAAAGCGGCCCAGCATCGGGCGGTTCTTGTCAAAGGACCAAACCACCTGCGCCCGCCCCGAAATACCGTTCCCATCCGCATCATCCGGGTCGGCCTGCGCCAGAATATCGGCGGCAGGGATCGCCTCTAGCAGGCCAAGACCGATCATCTGCGGGGCCACGCGGGGCGACAGCATCGCGCCGGGGGCCAGCGGACCATAGCCCAGATTGTCAGCCGTATAGGTCGGCGCGGTCAGTGTGGCCGTCTGCCCGCCCGCCAATTGCACCTTTTCATCCGCATAGGTGATGCCCATGCGATATTCCGCCGGATGCCCCTGCACCGCAAAGTTCTGCAACTGCCCGCCGTAGACCGGATCGGGCGCTGTGCGCGGCGTGTCATCATCGCCAAGGCTCAGCAGGAACGCGTCCAGTTCTGACATATCCGCATCGGTCGGTGCCGGGACCGAGATGCGCAGGAACATCGACACGGCCTCTTCATCGCCTTCAGGCGGATGGCCGCGCCCGTCTTTCAGGTGGCAATTCTGGCAACTGCGCGCGTTATACAGCGGCCCTAGCCCGTCCGACACAAGCGTCGAGGACGGCGACGACACCCAAAGTTTGCGAAACAGCCCATCGCCGACCTTAAAGTCCAACTCGCGCGCGAACGGCATATTGGCAGAGGGGATCGAGAAGGCATCGCCGTTGTCCCGCGCCCGCACCGTCGCCGCGCCTGCGCCATTCGCCTCGAACGGTTCCGCCTTGGTGAAATCTGTCGTCGGCGCGGTGACCGCCGCGATGCGCGCGGCCTCTGCGTCCGTCCGCGCCTGACCCGTCAGATGCGGCGCGTTCAGGTCGTAGCTTTCAGCCTGCGTCTGCGCCGTCAAAGCCGTGCCGCCCAGCGCCAAAGCCGCCGCGCATCCAAGCAAAAGGGTTCCGTATCGCTGGGTCATATCGGCATCTTGTCTTTTGAAATGGGTCGATGCGGCGAGGCCCCGCCGCATCACTTGCAAACATCACATGGCGCCGTCTGACAAACAGCGCAACGCGGGACCTGCGTTACTGGAACACGGCGTTCGAGTTATCCAAGCTATCGGACCCTTCGACCGCGATCCCGTTCAGGTCCAGCGCGGCGACCGCCCGCTCGATCGACCGGGTCTGGATAACCAACGCGTCCACCGCGCCCATCACCAGCGCCTCGCCTTCGGTATTGTCGCGGGCCAGCATCTGGTCATAGGCCATGCCAGCCTCTGCCTTATCGCGGATCACGGCCAGCGCAGCGACGGAAGCCTCTAGCTCGGTCTTTAACTGCGCATCAATCGCCGGATCAGCCTGCGCGACCAAGTCAGACAGCGATGGGCCGCTGACGGTGCTGCCATCAACGCGCGTATAGCTGCCAAGATAGACGTTTTGGACGCCAAGCCCGTCGTAATAATGGCTCATATGCGTGTTGTCGGAAAAGCAGTCATGCTCTTCCTCTGGGTCGTTCATCATGACGCCCAGTTTCATGCGCTGGCCTGCCAGCTCACCATAAGACAGCGACCCCATGCCCGTCAGCATGGCCGAAATGCCAGCGGTTTCATCCGCCAAAACCGCAGTTCGTGCAGCCCCGCCATCGGCCCAAGCAGCGGCCATTTCGTCCAGATCCGTCACCAGCAAATCCGTCACCGCACGCAGGTAATCGCCGCGACGGTCACAGTTGCCGTTGGTGCAATCGTCCCCTGCCGCATAGTCGGTCCAAGGCCGGTCCCCTGCCCCCGCATCGGTGCCGTTCAGATCTTGGCCCCACAGCAGGAACTCCACCGCGTGATAGCCTGTCGCGACATTCGCCTCGACGCCGTCCGCCTCTTGCAAGGTGTCCTGCAGCAAGGCGGGGGTGATAGCGCTTGCGTCCACCTCTTCGCCCGACAGGGTAAACGACGGGTTCGCCACGACGTTCAGCACGGCAAATTCGTTTTCGTCCGTCGCACCGCCATAGGTGGCGTCAACGTAGTCGATCAGCCCTTCGTCCAGCGGCCAAGCGTTCACGCGGCCCTCCCAATCGTCGACGATCGCGTTGCCAAACCGGTAGGCTTCGGTCTGCATGTAGGGCACGCGCGCCGCGATCCATGCAGTGCGGGCTGCTTGCAGCGCCGCCTCTGACGGTTGGTCCAGCAATGCGTCCACTGCCGTTTGCAACGCCTGCGCAGTGGTCAGGCTGTCGGCGTATCCGGCCGCCGCGATGTTAGCATAGGTGTCCAACACCTCGGCCCGCTCGACCGCGAATGCGGGCAGCGCCGTCAGCGCCGTGGTTGCCGTCATGGCGAAAAGCATGGATTTCATCGGATCGTGTTCCTTAGTTTTTGTAGCGTAAGTTATGTTGGCTATGTGTCGGGACCGGTGCGGTATTTGGCATCCGCGCAAGCCGCAGGAAAACCTGCCCAAGGCGCAAAGCCAGTTCCACCGCACCCCATGCCGCATGGCCCTTGATCAAGGTGCTGGCGAACAAAAGCGCCTCTTCATGGTCCCGCCCAGCGGCAGCAGCCACCAGATTGGCAAAGGCGCTTTCATCCCCGCAGAAACAACTGCATCCCAGCCCGTGCCGCATAATAGGCCGCCGGGCATTGGTCAGAACCGCGGTCATCAGGGCATCAAAATCGGCCACCGTCGGCCCAGCGGCATCGCCCATGACAAGGGCAAAGTCGCGCGCAATCATGCCGCGATCCGCGCCGCCCGTGCACCACGCCCGCAGGTAGACAACAGCCCCAAGCTCAATCGGCCCCAGTTCCTGCAAAGTGCCAACAGAGGCACCGCCACGCGGTGTTTGCTGCGGCACATCCACACCGGGAAAATGCGGACGCACGCTCATTTCGTCAGGATCAGTTTGCCAGCGCGGGTCACGCGCAGCAGATATGCCTGCCCCGAAAGCAAAATCCACGCCTGATCGCCGCCCGCCATTAAGTCTTTGGCGTCATGCGTTGGCGCATCCTGCGTATGGGTAGAAGCGGACATAGCGTCACCTTTTGGCATTGTGTGTTCCGGGCTGCCGTAAGGGTGGCTAGGATGATGCGCCTTTTCTGACTGAAACAGTCAGATACGTCAACGGGAATAGTTGACTAAAAGAGTTTATAGCGCGAGCGGAGGATATATCCTTCGATATTTTCCCTTATTAACAACAACTAAACAAAAAAATGACGGCTTTCTGATCTGCGCACGCTAGGCGTCAATCACCCGCACCGCGCGCAGTCGCGCCGTCAGCGGCGCTCCATCATTCTTCCGAAAATTGCCATATAGAATGCGAAAAAGGGCCACGCCGCAGCGTCGCCCCCTTTTTGATATCGCGTTCGGAGCCGCGTCAGTGCTTCACAAAAAGCACATCAGACGATCAACAGATGGCCGACTGGCCACCCATCACCCACACTTGGAATAGCCGCAGCTCCCGCAGGTCATGCAGCCTTCGACCATGCGCAGGTCATAGCTGCCGCAGCTGCCGCAGGCCTTGCCACGTGGCGCATTGCCAAGGGTGACCACATCCGCCTGCGGATCGCTCTTCAGGCCTTCGCCCTCGCCCGACAAAAAGCTCGTCGCGATCATGTGCTTTTCGATCACGCCGCCAATGGCCGCCAAGATCGAAGGCACGTACTTGCCCTGCATCCAAGCGCCGCCGCGCGGATCGAACACCGCCTTCAGCTCTTCGACCACAAAGGTCACATCGCCGCCGCGCCGGAACACGGCAGAGATCATCCGTGTCAGCGCCACGGTCCAGGCGAAATGCTCCATGTTCTTGGAGTTGATGAAGACCTCGAACGGACGGCGATGGCCGCCGACGACCAGATCGTTCACAGTGATGTAGATCGCGTGCTCGCTATCGTGCCACTTCAACTTGTAGGTCGCGCCTTCCAGCTCGGTCGGGCGATCCAGCGGCTCGGTCATATAGACGACCTCGGCGGTGCCGTTCTCTTGCTCGACGGCGACGGGCTTGTCGTCAGACACGCTCAGCACGGAACCGGTCACGGCGTTCGGACGATAGGTGGTGCAACCCTTACAGCCTTGATCCCAAGCGGCCATATAGACCTCTTTGAAATCGTCAAAGCTGATGTCTTCGGGGCAGTTGATCGTCTTGGAAATCGACGAGTCGATCCACTTTTGCGCCGCAGCCTGCATGCGCACATGCTCTAGCGGGGCCAGCGTCTGGGCGTTGACGAAATAGTCGGGCAGCGGGGTGTCACCCTTCAGCTCGCGCCACATCTGCACGGCATAGTCCACGACCTCTTCTTCCGTGCGCGACCCGTCCTTCTGCAACACCTTGCGGGTGTAGGCATAGGCAAACACCGGCTCAATGCCCGACGACACGTTGCCCGCGTAAAGAGAGATCGTGCCAGTGGGCGCAATCGAGGTCAGCAGCGCGTTGCGGATGCCATGCTCGCGGATCGCTTCGCGCACATCCTCGTCCATTGCTTCCATCGCACCAGACGCAAGATAGGCCTCTGCGTCGAACAGCGGGAACGCGCCCTTTTCCTTGGCCAGATCGACCGACGCCAGATAGGCGGCGCGGGCGATCGCGTGCATCCACTCATCCGTCTGACGCGCCGCTTCTTCAGAGCCATAGCGCAGACCGACCATCAGCAGCGCATCGGCCAGACCGGTGACGCCCAGACCGATCCGGCGCTTGGCCTTCGCCTCTTGGCGCTGCGCTTCCAGTGGGAATTGCGACGCATCGACGACGTTGTCCATCATCCGCACAGCGGTGGCGACCAGTTCGCCCAGCGCCGCAATATCCAGCGCCGCCGCATCGCCAAACGGATCGCTGACCAGCCGCGCCATGTTGATCGAGCCAAGCAGGCAAGCACCGTACGGGGGCAAAGGCTGCTCGCCGCAGGGGTTGGTCGCGGCAATCGTCTCGCAATAGCTCAGGTTGTTCGCCTTGTTGATCCGGTCAATGAAAATCACGCCCGGCTCTGCGACCTCATAGGTCGACTTCATGATCGCATCCCACAGATCGCGAGCCTTGACGGTACGGTACACGGTGCCCTTGAACACCAGATCCCAGTCGCCGCCAGACTTAACCGCATCCATAAACGGATCGGTGATCAGCACCGACATGTTAAACATCCGCAGACGGGCCGCGTCATGCTTGGCAGTGATGAAATCCTCAACGTCGGGGTGATCGCAGCGCATCGTCGCCATCATCGCCCCGCGGCGCGAGCCTGCGGACATGATCGTGCGGCACATCGCGTCCCAAACATCCATGAATGACAGCGGACCAGAGGCATCGGCCGCCACACCATGCACAATCGCACCCTTGGGGCGGATCGTGCTAAAGTCATACCCGATCCCGCCGCCCTGCTGCATCGTCAACGCAGCCTCTTTGAGCATGTCAAAGATGCCGCCCATGCTGTCTGGCACAGTGCCCATGACGAAACAGTTAAACAGTGTCACCTGACGCGCGGTGCCTGCACCGGCAGTGATCCGGCCAGCGGGCAGATATTTGAAATCCTCCAGCGCGCCGTAAAACTTGTCTTCCCAAGCCTTCGGCGACTTCTCAACCGACGCCAAAGACGTCGCAATCCGCCGCCACGTATCCTCGACCGTGATATCCTTCGGCGTGCCATCCGCTTCTTTAAAACGGTATTTCATATCCCAAATCTGCGCGGCGATGGGGGCACTGAAACGGGTCATGATAGCAATCCTTGGGATGGGGGAATCAAGTAGGGTTAAGGAGGCCCGTTCTAGGTGACGGGTCTTGAATTGGCAATTCGCTTACGGCCATTTTGCACACAAAATATCAGGCCAAAATGCCGCATAGGCACAACATATGGGGTTGCGCTTCGCACTCCACCGCATATGTGGCCCTAACTTCCCTGGCGACAGAACGCCGAATCTGGGCTTGGGGTGGGTTAGCTCAGCGACCTCAATTTCGGACTCAACAAGGTAATTTTTATAGGAATACTCGCGTCACCTCGAGCCTCCCCCCGCTCACCAAGCCTTGCAGTTGGCAACGCCCGGACTAATTGATAACCACTGATGACCTGCGGTAAGGCGTCACACATACCACAACATCTAGGTGAATTCATTGCCCTCTCACATAAATCTGGTGAAACTCTCTGTCGGGACCGAGTCCATCGACGACATGCTCGGCTGGCAGCAGCAACGCGCCAGTCAATCGCGTGATGGCCAGTACTACCACGTCACCCGCATGTGGCCCAAGCGCGAGGCAGAATTGCTGGACGGCGGCAGTATCTACTGGGTGATCAAGGGCGTCATCCAATGTCGCCAACGCATTTTGGAACTGCGCGAGGTGATCGGCCAAGACGATATCCGCCGCTGCGGCATCGTGCTTGGACCCGAAATCATCCGCACCGCCTCTACCCCAAAAAAGGCGTTCCAAGGCTGGCGCTACCTGTCCCCCGCCGACGCGCCCGGCGATTTGACAGACAGTCAACAGGCCGAAGATTCCCTCCCCCCAGAACTGCAAAAAGCCCTCGCCGCCCTCGGCGTACGCTAAAGTCTCGGCGCACAAGACACCCGCCCCAAGCCCCCAAATGGTCTATATCATGACGTGGCGTCAAAACCGGTGACAGTCGCCCCGCCCCGATGCATGCTCTGCACAAGAGGAGATCCATCATGACCATTTTCCAAAGCCCCTTCGACGACGTCGCCCTGCGCGATATCTCGATCACCGAACGTGTCTTTGAGGGCCTGCGCGACCGCCCGTCAGAGGTCGTGCTGACCGACGGCCCCACGGGCCGCACCATCACCGCCGCGCAGTTCATTGATCAGGTCGAATCCCTCGCGGGCGGGCTGACCGCACGCGGCTTCGGCGCGGGTCACACCATTGCCTTGATGGCCCCGAACTGCCCCGAATACTGCGTGATCTTCCACGCCGTCGCCTTCGCTGGCGGCACCATCACCACGATCAACCCGACCTATACTGCCTCGGAAATCCGCCATCAGTTGCAGGATTCCCGCGCTGAATTCCTGATCACCGTGCCGATGTTCCTCGACACCGCCCGCGAAGCACTATCCGGCACCAGCGTCACCGACATCGCGACCATCGGCAAAGCCGACAACACGCTGGAACTCAGCGAACTGATGGAAGAGCCGCTGTCCGCCCAAGTCCTCGTCGATCTGGACCACCATACCGTCGTGCTGCCCTATTCCTCTGGCACCACCGGCCTGCCCAAAGGCGTGATGCTGTCGCACCGCAACTTGGTCGTGAACGTCGATCAGATCATCGCGGGTGCAGACTTTGAACGCGGCGAAGTCGCTGCCGCCTTCCTGCCGTTCTTCCACATCTACGGCATGACCGTATTGATGAACCTGCACCTTGCAGGGGGCGGCGGCCTCGTCACCCTGCCCCGCTTTGATCTGGAAATGTTCCTGCGCATCAGTCAGGACTACAAATCCAAACGCATGTGGATCGTCCCGCCCGTCGCCCTCGCGCTGGCCAAGCATCCGATGGTCGATCAGTTCGACCTGTCCGCGCTGCAGCAAGTCTTTACCGGTGCCGCCCCTCTGGGTGCCGACCTGTCAAACGCCGTCGGTGCCCGCCTGAATTGCGTATCGCTGCAAGGCTACGGCATGACCGAACTGTCCCCCGTCAGCCACCTGTCCCCAATGGACAGCGCCATCCCCGGTGCCTCCGGCCTTGCCGCGCCAAACGTGCTGTGCCGCATCGTTGACATCGAAACCGGGCAAGACCTTGATACCGGGGCAGAAGGCGAGCTTTGGATCAAAGGCCCCAACGTCATGCAGGGTTACCTCAACAACGCCAAAGCCACTGCCGAAACCATTGTAGAGGACGGCTGGCTGCGCACGGGCGACATCGCCGTGATCGACCCAGACGGCCAGATGTTCATCGTCGACCGCCTCAAAGAGCTGATCAAATACAAAGGCTTCCAAGTCGCCCCGGCAGAGCTGGAGGCGACACTTGTCGCGATGGACGGCATCACCGACGCCGCCGTCATCGGCCTGCCAGACCCAGAGGCCGGAGAGATCCCCATGGCCTTTATCGTGCGCACCGAAAACGGCCCGGACGCCGACACCATCAAGGCGCACCTTGCGAAAACCCTGTCGTCCTACAAACAGGTCCACCGCATCGACTTCGTGGCGGAAATCCCGAAATCCGCCTCCGGCAAAATCCTGCGCCGCTTCCTGCGCGACAAAATCAAAGCCGAAGGCTAACCGCAAAACCCGCAGCCCCCCACCTTCTTCTGGTCAAAAATATCTCGGGGGGCCGCGCAGCGGCGGGGGCAGCGCCCCCTCAACGCCCGCCCCGGCACCGCCGGGGCGACACCATCAGGCGATTACTCGATCCACTTCGCCCATTGCGCCGGGCTCCCGGCAAAGGCGTTCACATCGACGGGCCGTGCAATCCCCGGCACAATCCCGGTGCCGGTGTATTGCCAAAACGCCCAGCCCTCACCGGGATAGCGCTCGGATGGATGCGCCGCGACGGACCGCAGCCAGAACTGCGTGCGCGGCAGCTGGCCAAGGGCTGTGTCCCAATAGAAATCAGGCGTCGTATAAACCAGCGGCCGCTTGCCATAGTGCCGCTCTAGCATGTCCAGAAACACCGTCGCCTCTGCCCGCACAGTGGCGGCATCGGGCTTGCGGCTGCACGTCCGGGACTGGTGGTTCCATTCCATATCCAGCACCGGTGGCAGCGCACCCGGGTCGCGCGGCACGTTGCGGATAAACCACGCCGCCTGCTCCTGCGGCGAACGGCAGAAGTAATAGAAATGATAAGCCCCATGCCGCACCCCGGCTGCGGCCGCCCCCGCGCGGTAGGTGTGGAACATCGGATCGGCCACATCGCCGCCCTCTGTCGCCTTGATATAGGCAAAGGAAATGCCCCCGGCGCGGGCCTGATGCCAATCAATTGCCCCTTGATAGCGGGACACGTCAACCCCGTGGATCGGATAATACGACGGCAATTGCCCGACGTTTGCGTGGGGCGCTGCATCGGCAAAAACCGGATAAACTGGCGCGCTTGACGTCGCAATGCGGTCGCGGGACACGCGCCCGCCGCAGCCGGCAAGGACAAGAGCACAGGCAGCAAGACAGAAAAATGACCGCATGACGGCTCCTGCAGAAATGGTTGAAAAATGACTAAGGGTCCGGACACAACCGCACGGCCCAGCGCACAAGTCAACGGCCGGGACCGCTGCACAAGCGGATCCCGGCCGTTCACATCATCACAAAGGCGCCCCTCTTTAGGTGCCCAGCAACTGCTCTAGCGTCTTAAAGGTCGCGCGCTGCTGCATGGTCCAGTCGCGGCGGGACGTGCGGAACAAGGTCGCCTGCGACGCATGGATCATACCGTCGCTTAGGATTTTCAGCCCGTTCGCGCGCAGCGTTTCGCCAGTCGAGGTGATATCAGCAATCGCCTCGGCGGTCTCGTTCTTGACCGTGCCTTCTGTCGCGCCTTGGCTGTCGATCAGTGCGTAATCCGCAACGCCCGCTTGCTTCAGGAACTCGCGCACCAGACGGTGATACTTGGTCGCGATCCGCAGCCGATGACCGTGCACCGCACGAAAGGCAGCAGCCGCTGCATCCAGATCGTCGAGTGTATCGACATCGACCCAAGCCTGCGGCACGGCGATAATCAGGTCCGCCCCGCCAAAGCCCATCAGCGCGACCTCTCGCACCGACTTTTCCCAATTCACCAGCTTTTCGCGGACAAGGTCCGATCCAGTCACACCCATCTGGATGCGCCCTGCTGCCAGCTCGCGCGGGATTTCGCCAGCGCTCAGCAACACCAGCTCGACACCGTCGATCCCATCAACAGCGCCCGCATATTCACGGTCGCTGCCCGACTTGCGCAGGGTCACGCCGCGCTGGCCAAACCATTGAAAGGTCTTCTCCATCAACCGCCCCTTGGACGGCACACCCAGCTTCAGCATCAGATATCCCCCCGCAGCTGCAGCAGCAGATCAGGCCGGATCACACCGCCCACGGCAGGTACGGCCACGCCTTCGCCCAGCCGCGCTGTCAGCGCGTCATAACGCCCGCCGGTCGCCACAGGCGGCAAAGTCGGATCGTCCGCTGCGTAAAAGCCAAAGACAAAGCCGTCGTAATATTCAAGCGAGGTGCGGCCATAGCTGCCCTCGAACTCGAGCTTAGACACGTCCACGCCGTAATCCTCTAGTGCGTCCAGACGTGCATTCAGACGCGTCACAGCCGGACCAATCGCCGGCATATCCACCGCGATATCACGCAGTTGGCTGAGCACATGGTCAGAGGTTTCGCGCAGCCCCGTCAGCGTATCCAGCAAGGCCAGTTCCTCGCCGCTGATCGGCGCAGTGGCCGCATCAGCCCGCAGCGCCTCGATCCGGCGCGCGACCTCGACGCGGCTCCGTTTACCCATATCAGCACCCGCCCCGGCAAAGGGATCACTGGCTGCAAGCAAGGCTGCGCGGCTTGGCGGCACAGCTGTACGCCCGCCGAATCGGTCGAGCAAATTGCGAAACCGCCGTGGCCGCCAGATATGCCGCGCCAACGCATCCTTGCGCGCCTGCGACGTGCGCAGGCCCGAAACGGCAGCCATCAAAATCCCGATGTCCCCCGTCGCAGCCCGCAGCGGCACATCGCCCAGCGCATCACGGATCGCGGCAAAGACTTCGGCATCGGCCAACGCCGGATTGACGCCGTCAAAGACCTCGTACCCGACCTGCAGGAATTCATTCGCCCGGTCGGGATCGCTATCCTGCTTACGAAACACCTTACCCGCATAGGTATAGCGGGCCGGGTCCGCGTGGGACTGCATGTGCATCTGTACGACGGGCACCGTAAAGTCGGGGCGCAGCACCATCTCTCCACGGATCGGATCGGCGGTCAGGTAGGACCGTCCGCGAATATCCTCGCCGTACAAATCCAGCAAAGTGTCCGCCGATTGCAGCACATCGGTCTGCACCACAACAGCATCGCGCGCGGCAAAGAAATCGCGCAGGCGGTCGGCTTCGGTCAGTGTGGCGGCTAAGGTCACGATTGCGATCCTTGTTGCCGCGCCAACATCTTTTGCACTTCGGTCACAAGATCAGTCCTTGCGACTTCGATCTGGCTTGGGCGGTCTTTCCACTCTTCCAGCGTCGCGTTTTCGGCCATCTGCGCGCCAAGGATCAGGTCCTTGATCTGCACGATACCTTTCTCAAACTCATCCCCGCCCGCGATGATCGCGATCGGGCTGTTCCGCTTGTCCGCATATTTCAGCTGGTTGCCAAAGTTCTTTGGGTTGCCCAGATAAACCTCGGCCCGCACGCCTGCATTGCGCAATTCGGCGACCATGGTCTGATAATCCGCCATCCGCGCCTTATCCATGACTGTGACCACGACTGGCCCCACGTCCTTGGTATCCAGCCGCCCCGTCGCATGCAGCGCCGCCAGCAGGCGATCCACGCCGATGGACACGCCCGTCGCAGGCACCTCTTGCCCGGTAAAGCGCTTGACCAGATCATCATAACGCCCACCGCCAGCAACAGAGCCGAAGTTGCGCACATTGCCCTTTTCGTCCGTGACTTCAAAGGTCAGTTCGGCCTCGTAAACCGGCCCGGTATAATAGCCCAAACCGCGCACGACGGACGGGTCGATCACGATCCGGTCGGGGCCGTAACCTTGGGCCGACAGCAAGCCCGCGATCGTCTGCAATTCCTGTACACCCGCCTCACCCACGCTTGATCCAGCGACAAGTTCGGACAACCGGGCTACCGTCGCAGCGCCGGTTTCGCGGCCGGCATCCATAAAGCCCATGACGACGTCGGCCGCGGCATCATCAAGCCCAGCACCCTTGGTGAAATCGCCGCTCTCGTCCTTGCGTCCCTCGCCCAGCAAGGCGCGTACGCCGTCCACGCCAAGGCGGTCCAGCTTGTCGATAGCCCGCAGCACGATCCCGCGCGCAGCCTCTTTGTCGTCGCCAGCCAGACCCGCGACTTCAAGCACGCCGTTCAAGACTTTGCGGTTATTCACCCGGATCACATAGTCGCCGCGCTTGATGCCGACGGCCTCTAGCGTGTCGGACAGCATCGCGCAAATCTCGGCGTCAGCCGCAACAGAAGGTGCGCCGACCGTATCCGCATCGCACTGATAAAACTGACGGAAACGCCCCGGCCCCGGCTTTTCATTGCGCCACACCGGACCCATCGCATACCTGCGGTACGGCGAGGGCAAATCATTGCGATACTGCGCCGCGACGCGCGCAAGCGGCGCCGTCAGGTCATAGCGCAGGGCCAGCCAATCGCTGTCTTCTTCCCAAGCAAAGACGCCCTCGTTCGGGCGATCGACGTCGGGCAGAAACTTGCCCAGCGCCTCGACCGTCTCTACGCCAGAAGTTTCCAGCGGATCAAAGCCATAACGATGATAAACCTCGGCGATCTGGCGCAACATCTGGGTGCGCTGCGTCACCTGCGCACCGAAATAGTCGCGAAAGCCTTTGGGCGTTTCCGCCTTAGGGCGCGGGGTCTTCTTTTCCTTGGCCATGGCATCCTCGCATCCGCTGGTCATCGCTGCGCGACATAACCCGCAGGGGCCAGCGTGGCAATGGCGGTGCAATTTACATTGCAAAACCTAAATGTTTCGCACGCGAAACATATTATGTTAAATAAGGCACTGAAATTAATGAATTATTCACAAAATCCGTCAATCCAGCCACATCAAGCTGTGGCGCAGTCCCCGCCCCTACGCTAGAACTTGCCTCATGACCGATATCCTGCGCCTTGAAGAACAAATTGCCCACCTCACCCGCTTGGTGGAGGACTTAAGCGACGTTGTCGCCCGCCAAGACCGCACCATCGACACGGCCCAGCGCCGGATCGAGATGCTGATGCAGCGTGAAGCCACGCGAGAGGCCGACGCCGGCGGCACGATCCCCCTTGGCGATGAACGCCCGCCGCACTGGTAAGGCCGATCATTCTTCTCGTCCTAAATATCCGGGGGGCCGCGCCAGCGGCGGGGGCAGCACCCCCTCTACCGACACACATCACTCTTCTTCTGGTCAAAAATACCTCGGGGGGAAGGCAAAGCCGGGGGGCAGCGCCCCCTGCCATCTTTAGCGTTCTGCCCCGGCGTCGGCGACGACGCCTTCGTGCAGCAGATATTCAACCCAATTGTCGCTATCAGAGAACGATGGATAGGCGGTCAAAAACACAGTGCGCCGCCCAAGCGCATCAATCTTCGCACCGCAGCTCTGACCAGAGGGCGCGCCGCAGTACTTGCCCTTAATCACCTCGTATGCCGTATCCGTTTCCGAATAAGGCCGCGTGTTCGAGGCTTGATAACGGACGCCCTCGTGGGTCTGCACATCGCCAGTCAACACCAGCGCCGCTGTAAACTGCCGCAAGCAGCCATCGGTGAACCCATCGACATAATGTGCGCGGGGCGCAGTGCTGGTGGGTTTAGAATCGTAGACCGTATAGCCAGAGGCGCTGGCCACAGCGGTCCCAAGGCTGGCGGGCGCAACACCGCACGTCGTGTCAATCTTGCCAAAGGCCAGCCCGGCCCCCGGGGCGGCTTGCCCGATATCAACGTCACTATTCATGATCGGCGTCCCGGTTCCGGTGGCACCGACGCCAGCGCAGCCAGCAAGGGCCAAACAGGCGATAACACTCGAAAACATAAACTTCATAACTGGCCCCTCCGCTGATTGAATTTGACTACCATGCCCCGAAAGGCGCGCCGAGTAGCGGTTGCGTGATGTGGCGGTATCACGCGTCTTCGACCTCGATCACGCCGCCAAGACTGCGCAGGGCACCGCGGATCTGCGGGTTGACCGGAAAGTCCTGCCCCAGATCCAGCTCGACCTCTCCCGGCAACGACGGGTCCATCAGGCAGAAATACACAGGCCCGCGCGCGCCTTTGACCTTATCCTTCATCGCCGATTCCAAAATCGACGCGACAGAAGGGATCGCATCAGCGCAATCAAGGAACACCCGCAGCCCATTGCTGGTGGCATCCACGACGGCGGTGTCGATCGGGCTGACCGACCGGCCCAGCAGTTTCAGTTGGTCGGATTCCATCGTCGCCTCGACCTGGATCACGACGTGAGAGCCGGTCTCCAAATGCTCGCGCGCCAGTTCCAGCGTATCGCTGAACAGCGTCACCTCGTACTGCCCGGTTGGATCGCTCAGCTGGGCAAAGGCAAAACGATTGCCCCGCGCCGATTTGCGTTCCTGCCGCCCAGACACGGTGCCTGCCATCTTAACGATGCAAGCGGCGCGGCCCGCTTTGACGATGACCTCGTCCAGCGTCAGCACGTTCTTGCGCTTGAGCGCGCCCATGTAGTCGTCCAGCGGATGGCCAGAGAGGTAAAAACCGATGGCCTTGAATTCCTCGGCCAGACGTTCCGCTGGCAACCAGTCGTCGCCGCCTGCAAGGCGCGGCTCGGGCAAGTCGTCGCCCGCCTCTCCGAACAAGGACACCTGATTGCTGTTCTTTTGGTCGTGGATCGCGGCAGAGTATCCGACTAGCGCATCAAGAGAGGACATGACCCGGCGGCGGTTAGGGTCCAAAATATCAAATGCGCCTGCACGGGCCAGCATTTCCATCGGGCGCTTACCGACCTTTTTAAGGTCCACCCGGCGGGCGACGTCGAACAGGTTCACGAAAGGCCGGTCGCCCCGCCCTTCCACGATCAGCTTCATGGCCTCGACACCAACGTTCTTCAGCGCGCCAAGTGCATAGATCAGCTTGCCGTCACGAACGTCAAAGGTCGCCATGGACCGGTTCACGCAGGGCGGAATGTATTCCAGCCCCAGACCCTTTTTCACCTCTTGGAAATAAACCCCCAGCTTGTCCGTTAGGTGGATATCGCAGTTCATCACACCAGCCATGAACTCGACCGGGTGGTTCGCTTTTAGCCAAGCTGTTTGATAGCTGACGACCGCATAGGCGGCGGCGTGGGATTTGTTGAACCCGTAGTTGGCGAACTTTTCCAAAAGGTCGAAAACCTCAGAGGCTTTCTTTTTCGCAACGCCGTTTTCCATCGCCCCTTTTTCGAATTTGGGACGTTCCTTCGCCATCTCCTCGGCGATCTTTTTACCCATGGCACGGCGCAGCAAGTCAGCGCCGCCAAGCGAATAGCCCGCCATGACCTGCGCGATCTGCATCACCTGTTCCTGATAAACGATGATGCCTTGGGTTTCGGCCAGCAGATAGTCGATGGATTCGTGGACGGATTCGATCTCGCGCTGGCCATTCTTGACCTCGCAATAGACCGGGATGTTTTCCATCGGACCGGGACGATACAGCGCCACAAGGGCGACGATATCCTCGATACAGGTCGGCTTCATCCGTTTCAGCGCGTCCATCATGCCGCTGGATTCCACCTGGAACACGGCGACAGTTTTCGCACTGGCATAAAGTTTGTAGGACGCTTCGTCGTCCAGCGGGATCGCCCCGATGTCGTATTCAAACCCGGCGGGTGGTTGATAAAGCTCTCGCCCGTCAGCGGATTTATTCAGCGGCCGTCCGTTTTTGCGGACAAGCTCTACAGCGTTCTGGATGACGGTCAGCGTTTTCAGGCCCAGAAAGTCGAACTTCACCAGACCCGCTTGTTCGACCCATTTCATGTTGAACTGGGTCGCGGGCATGTCGGACCGGGGATCCTGATACAGCGGCACCAGCTCGTCCAACGGGCGGTCGCCGATCACGACACCGGCGGCGTGCGTGGACGCGTTCCGCAGCAAACCTTCGACCTGTTGGGCATAGCGCAGAAGGCGTTCGACCACCTCTTCGTTCTTGGCCTCTTCACGCAGGCGCGGTTCGTCTGCCAAGGCCTTTTCAATGCTAACGGGTTTGACCCCCTCGACCGGGATCATCTTGGACAGGCGGTCAACCTGACCATAGGGCATTTGCAGCACGCGGCCCACGTCCCGCACGGCGGCCTTGGACAGCAGCGCACCAAAGGTGATGATCTGCCCCACCTTATCACGGCCATATTTATCTTGGACGTAGCGGATCACTTCCTCGCGCCGGTCCATGCAAAAGTCGATGTCGAAGTCGGGCATCGACACCCGTTCTGGATTCAAGAAACGCTCGAACAGCAAAGAATATCGCAGCGGATCAAGGTCAGTAATCAAAAGAGCATATGCGACAAGCGAACCCGCACCCGAACCACGGCCCGGCCCGACGGGGATGCCGTTGTCTTTGGCCCACTTGATAAAGTCGGCCACGATCAGGAAATAGCCGGGAAACCCCATGCCTTCGATAATGCCAAGCTCGAACTCAAGCCGCTTCTCGTATTCCTCGACGCTCACCGCATGGGGGATGATCGATAGGCGAAACTTGAGCCCCTCTTGCGCCTGACGCCGCAGTTCGGCGACCTCGTCATCTGCGAACTTGGGTAGGATCGGCGGGCGTTTGTAGACCTTAAAAGCACAGCGCTTGGCAATCTCGACCGTGTTTTCCAACGCCTCTGGCAGGTCGGCAAACAGGGTTGCCATCTCGCGCTCGGATTTGAAATAATGCTGCGGCGTCAGGCGGCGGCGCGGTTCGGACTGGTCGACATAGGACCCTTCGGAAATACACAGCAGGGCGTCATGCGCCTCGTACAGACCCGTTTTAGGAAAATAGACGTCATTGGTCGCGACAATCGGCAGACCCTTGGCATAGGCCATCTCGATCAGGCCGCGCTCGGTCAAAACCTCGGCCTGCGGCAAACCGCCGCCGTCAGGATGGCGCTGCAATTCAACATAAAGCCGATCGCCAAACAGCGCATGCAGCGTATCAAGCACCTGCTCTGCCCGCGGCTGCTGGCCCTGCTGCAACAGACGCCCGACAGGCCCGTCCGGCCCGCCGGTCAAACAGATCAGTCCAGCGTTATGATGGCTCAGGTCATCAAAATCGATCTGCGGCAGCTGGCCCTCGTTATCCAGATACGCGGCAGAGTTCAGCTTCATCAGGTTCAGATAGCCCTGCTCGGACTGGGCCAGCAGAACGATAGGTGCCGGATCTGGTGCACGCTTGCCCGGCTCTGGCACCTTATAGGCCAGCGACATCTGACAGCCGATGATCGGCTGGATGCCCGCCTTTGACGCATATTCGCTGAATTCAAGGGCAGCGAACATGTTGTTTGTATCGGTCACGGCGACGGCCGGCATGCCAGCCGCCTCGGCCATACCGGATAGCTTTTTCACCGGAACGGCCCCTTCCAAAAGGGAATATTCGGTGTGCACGCGCAGGTGAATGAATCGAGGGGATTGGGTCATGCGCCACCCTAGATCGCCCGGCGGATGGGGGAAAGCCGCTAACGCTTAGTCACACAGCTAAGCGCGTTGACGCTGGCCCGCCCCCGGCGCAAGTTCGCCGCCATGACATCGCCCCTGAATCACTTCTTTTCCGCCCTATCGGACCCGACCCGCCGCGCGGTGATCGAACGCCTTGCCGCAGGTCCGGCATCCGTCAGTGACCTTGCGGCACCGCATCCGATGGCGCTGCCGACCTTCATGAAACACCTTGGCGTGCTGGAAAAAGCGGGCTTGGTGCACACGATCAAAAAAGGCCGGGTGCGGATGTGCCATCTGGACGCAACGCCGCTGGTGACAGCCCAAGGCTGGCTGGCGTGGCAACGCCGCCTGTGGGAAACACGGCTAGATCACGTCGACCAATTAGCGCTAGCCTTGGATAGCGATTCTGACCGGCAGGAAGACGAATGAGCGACGATCTCACCCTCAGCTTTACCCGCACCCTGTCCGCAAGCCCCGCCAATATCTGGCGCTGCTGGACCGAACCTGCCCTGATCAAACAATGGTTTGCCCCTGCCCCTGTGCAGACGACCGAGGTGGAGATTACCCCCGTCCCCGGCGGCACCTTTCGCACCGTGATGGTCGTTCCCGACTACGGCACCATGGCCGGCGACGCAGGCTGCATTCTTGTTGCCGAAACAGCACGGCGGCTGGTCTGGACCAACGCGCTTGGCCCCGGCTTTCACCCGAACAAGATCGGCGATGGCCCGATGGACTTTGCCTTTACGGCCGAAATCCTGCTTGCCCCCGCCCCCGGCGGCTGCACCTACACTGCAACTGTCACACACGCCTCGGCGCAAACAGCGCAAGCCCACAAAGAAATGGGCTTTTACGATGGCTGGGGCACCGCCACAACGCAACTCGGCGCGCTCGCCAGCAGCCTCTAACCGCCCTTCTTCTGGTTCCAAATACCTCGGGGGAGGCGCAGCCGGGGGCAGAGCCCCCTCACCCCCGCCCAAAAAACATGCCTATAAATCAGGCAGACCTCCCCCTTCTTCTCGTCAAAAATATCCCGGGGGACGCCGCCGCCGGGGGGCAGCGCCCCCTCCGCTCTTGCAAATCAGACGCCAAGCGGCTTTGCTGTGCCAAACGGGGGCCGATCTCTACGCCGCATCGACGTCGTGCCGTGACCCGATTGACCTGGTAAGGCGGCAGGTTTTCACATGGATATTACGTTTCTTCTGAACGGAGAGACTGTCACCGCCCAAGCGGCCCCAACAGTCACTCTGTTGGATTGGCTGCGCACAGAGCGCGGGCTGAATGGCACAAAAGAGGGCTGCAATGAAGGCGATTGCGGGGCCTGCACCGTCATGGTCACCGACGCCAGCGGCGCGCGCAGCCTGAATGCTTGCATCCTTTTTATGGGGCAGCTTGCGGGCAAGGCTGTCCGCACGGTCGAAGGCATCGCCGGCCCGGATGGCGCTTTGCATCCGGTGCAGCAGGCGATGGTGGATCATCACGGCTCGCAATGCGGGTTCTGCACGCCGGGGTTCGTCGTCAGCATGGCGACGGCCCATCTGAACGGGCGCAGCGATCACGATGACCAACTGGCAGGTAATCTGTGCCGCTGCACAGGCTACGCCCCGATTGTGCGCGCTGCTAAGGCGGCGGCGGATGCGCCGGTACCGGTCTGGATGCGCGACACTGCGCCAGACGCCAAGACACCCCATGCCCCCACAAGCGCGGACGATCTGGCCGCCTGGTATCTGGACCACCCGAACGGAACGTTGATCGCAGGGGCCACCGATGTCGGATTGTGGGTCACCAAGCAGTTCCGCGATCTGGGCGATGTGGCGTTTCTGCACGCCTGCACTGATCTGCAAACGATTGAGGTCACTGACGACGCGATCCGCTTTGGTGCGGGCGTGACCATGACGCAGGTGCTGGACGCCGTGGCGGCGGACTATCCGTCTTTCGCGGCGATGATCCGGCGCTATGGCTCGGTTCAGGTGCGCAATGCGGCGACGATTGGCGGCAATATCGCCAACGGCAGCCCCATCGGGGACAACCCGCCCGCGCTGATCGCGCTGGGGGCGACCTTGCATCTGCGGCGCGGGGATGCGCTGCGCGATGTCGCGCTTCAAGATTACTTTCTGGCCTATGGCAAACAGGACCGGCAGCCCGGCGAGTTCGTCACCGGCGTCACCATCCCGCGCGGACGGGATGCGCACCGCGTCTATAAACTGTCGAAACGGTTCGATCAGGATATCAGCGCCGTCTGCGGCGGCTTTGACGTCACGGTTTCGGACGGCAATGTCACCGCCGCCTGCATCGCCTTTGGCGGCATGGCAGGCGTGCCAAAGCGGGCAGCGGCGGTCGAGGCCGCGCTGATCGGCCAGCCTTGGAACGCACAGACGATTGCAGGCGCCCTGCCCGCCTTTGCGGCAGACTTTGAGCCGCTGAGCGATATGCGCGCCAGTGCCGCCTACCGGCTGGAGGCCGCACAAAACATGTTGCAGCGGTATTTCGCGGACCTTTCTGGTGTCAGCGTCAACGTGCGGGAGGTGTCGGCATGAGCGTCGCAAGCCCCCTGCCCCACGACAGCGCCGCCCTGCATGTGACGGGCACCGCGCGGTATATCGACGATCTGCCCGTGCCCGCAGGTACGCTGCACCTTGCCTTTGGCCTAAGCGAGGTCGCGTGCGGCGCCATCACTTCGGTTGATCTGGACGCGGTGCGCGCCGCGCCGGGCGTCGTCATGGTGCTGACGGCGGATGATCTGCCCTTTGCCAATGACGTCTCGCCCAGCAATCATGACGAGCCTTTGTTGGCCGTGGGCCGGGTGCATTACGCCGGGCAGCCGATCTTTGCCGTTGTCGCCGACAGCCACCTGAACGCCCGCCATGCGGCGCGGCTTGGTCAGATCAAGATTGCAGCCGAGACCCCGATCCTAACAGTCGAGGACGCGCTGGCAGCCAACAGCCGGTTCGAGGATGGACCCCGCGTTTGGACCAAGGGCGACGTCGGTACCGCATTGTCCCGCGCCGCGCACCGGATCAAGGGCCGGATCGACATGGGCGGGCAAGAGCATTTCTATCTGGAAGGCCAAGCCGCCCTTGCCCTGCCGCAAGAAGGCGGCGACATGACCGTCCATTCCAGCACCCAGCATCCGACAGAAATCCAGCACAAAGTGGCCGAGGCGCTTGGCGTGCCGATGCACGCCGTGCGGGTCGAGGTGCGGCGCATGGGCGGCGGATTTGGCGGCAAGGAAAGCCAGGGCAATGCGCTGGCCGTCGCCTGCGCCGTGGCGGCCCGCGCAACCGGGCGGCCATGCAAGATGCGCTATGACCGGGATGACGACATGATCGTCACCGGCAAGCGTCATGATTTCCGCATTGATTATGACGCCGGCTTTGATGAGGGCGGGCGGCTGCTGGGCGTGGATTTTACCCAGTATACGCGCTGCGGCTGGGCGATGGACCTGTCCCTGCCCGTCGCCGACCGGGCGATGCTGCATAGCGACAACGCCTATCTGCTGGACGCCTGCCGCATCACGTCGCATCGGCTGAAGACCCACACACAAAGCGCCACGGCGTTCCGCGGCTTTGGCGGCCCGCAGGGTGTGCTGGGGATTGAGCGGGTGATGGATCACGCGGCCCATGTGCTGGGTATGGACCCGGTCGCGTTGCGGCGCGTGAATTACTATGCGCCGATGAATGCCGCGACTGACGGTGCAGGCGGCCACGTTGCAGGGGGGCTGTCTGCCCCCCGGCCTGCGCCCCCCCCCGAGGATATTTCCAAAACAGAGAGCGAAGCGGATTTAACGTCGCGCGGGGCGCAGACTGTGGCCGATGACCGGGTTGCAGTGCCAGAGGCGGCGGTGAACACCACGCCTTATGGCATGGCAGTCACGGATTTCATTCTGGATGCAATGACCGAGAGCCTGCTGGCGACGAGTGATTACCACGCGCGCAAGGCGGCGATTGCGGATTGGAATGCCGCCAATCCCCTGCTGAAGCGCGGCATTGGGTTTAGTCCGGTGAAGTTCGGGATTTCCTTTACGCTGACGCATCTTAATCAGGCCGGAGCCTTGGTGCATGTGTATCAGGACGGCTCGGTTCATCTGAACCATGGCGGGACCGAGATGGGACAGGGTTTGTTCCAGAAGGTTGCGCAAGTCGCGGCGGCGCGGTTCGGGATTGATGTCGCACAGGTCAAGATCACGGCGACGGATACAGGCAAGGTGCCGAATACGTCGGCGACGGCGGCGTCGAGTGGGGCCGACCTGAACGGAATGGCTGTCGCGAACGCATGCGATATTATTCGCGCGCGGATTGCTGAACATTTAGCAGATGCGCATCAGACCACTGTCGCGGATGTGCAATTCGCCCAAGGCCGCGTGCGTGTGGGAGGCAAGGACATGAGCTTTGCCGAGGCGGCGATGTTGGCCTATCAAGCGCGTGTATCCTTAAGCGCGGCGGGCTTTTACAAGACGCCGGATTTGGCGTGGGACCGGGTCAAAGGTCAGGGGCAACCGTTCTTTTACTTTGCCCAAGGGGCGGCGGTGACAGAGGTCGTGATTGACACGCTGACCGGGGAAAACCGGATTCTGCGCTGCGATATTTTGCATGATGCGGGGGACTCGCTGAACCACGCGCTGGATCTGGGGCAGATCGAGGGCGGCTATGTGCAGGGCGCGGGCTGGCTGACGACGGAAGAGCTGATCTGGGACGACAAGGGCCGGTTGCGGACCCATGCGCCAAGCACCTACAAGATCCCCGCCTGCGGCGACCGGCCGGATGTGTTCAACGTCGCGCTGTGGGATCAGCCCAATCCAGCGGCGACGATCTACCGCTCGAAAGCCGTGGGCGAGCCGCCGTTTATGCACGGCATCTCTGCCTTTGCCGCGCTTGGCGATGCGGTGGCGGCTTGCGGGCCTGTTTGGCCAGATTTACAGGCCCCCGCGACGCCAGAGGCGATCTTGGCTGCTGTAAAGCGCGCACGCGGATGAGCGGGATTAAGGTCACAGTCGCGCGCACCGCCGGGTCGGTGCCGCGCGAGGCGGGCACGCAGATGATGGTTTGGGCGGATCGCACCGCAGGCACCATTGGTGGCGGCGCGCTGGAGTGGGAAGCCATGGCGGCCGCCCGCCGCATGATCACGGAGGGCCGCGCGGCGCAGGTTTTGACCTTGCCGCTGGGTCCGGCGCTGGGCCAATGCTGCGGCGGATCGGTGACGCTGGAACTCGCGCAAGCGGATGCTTTGGAGGCGCCGAAGGGTGCGCCGCTGTGGATTTACGGTGCAGGGCATGTGGGCCGCGCGCTGGTCGATGTGATGGTGCCGCTGCCGGAGTGGGACATCACTTGGGTTGATACAGGCGCAGATCGGTTTCCACAGGATGCAAAGGCCGCAGTGCTTGTCGCCGCGGATCCGGCGCGGGCAGCGGCGCATGCGCCATCGGATGCGCATCACCTGATCCTGACCTATAGCCACGCGATCGATCTGGAGCTGTGCCACGCGGTCCTGTCGCGCCCCTTTGCCAGTTGCGGGTTAATCGGGTCCGCTACGAAATGGGCGCGGTTTCGCGGGCGGCTGGCGGCCCTTGGGCATAGCCCTGCAACCATTGCGCGCATTGCCTGTCCCATTGGCGACACGCGGCTTGGAAAACATCCTCAGGCCATTGCCATCGGCGTCGCCATGGCGATGCTGGGCCGAAATGCAGCTAGGCAGATTGAGGCGGCGGGATGAGCGAGACCCTTTTGACACTCGATGGGCTGACCAAGGCCTATCCGGGCGTGGTCGCCAACAAGGACGTGTCATTTTCCATTGAACGCGGTGAGATTCACGCGCTGCTGGGGGAAAACGGGGCGGGGAAATCGACGCTGGTGAAGTCGATTTACGGCCTCGTGAAGCCTGACAGCGGCACCATGACACTGAACGGGGTGCCCTTTGCACCGGGCGAGCCGGGGGATGCGCGCAAGGCGGGCGTCGCGATGGTGTTCCAGCATTTTTCGCTGTTCGATGCGATGAGCGTGGCCGAGAATATCGTGCTGGGCATGGATAATCCGCCATCCCCCCGCGCGATTGCGGGCGAGGTGCGGCGGGTATCGCATCTGTATGGCCTGCCGCTGGATCCGGACCGGATCGTTGGCGATTTGTCGGCGGGCGAACGGCAGCGGGTCGAGATTATTCGCTGCCTTTTGCAGGACCCCAAACTGCTGATCATGGACGAGCCGACCAGCGTGCTGACTCCGCAAGAGGTGGACATCCTGTTCCTGACGCTGCGCAAGCTGGCGGCAGAAGGGACGTCGATCCTGTATATCTCTCATAAGCTGGGAGAGATCGCGGCGCTTTGCGACAATGCGACGGTGCTGCGGCTGGGACAGGTCGTGGCGACCTGTGATCCGCGCCAGACGGCTCCGCGCGAAATGGCAGAGCTGATGGTGGGCACGGTGCTGCAATCGCCCGTGCGCACGGCGCGGCCAGAGGGGCCGATCCGGCTTGCGCTGAAGGGGCTAAGCGCCCCTGCCCCGCAACGGTTTGGCACAGCACTGAAGGATGTGACGATCACGGTGCGCGCGGGCGAAGTGCTGGGTATTGGCGGCGTCGCTGGCAATGGGCAGGACGAGCTGATTGCAGCGCTGTCAGGCGAGATGCCTGTCGCGTCCGCGATGGTAGAGTTGGACGGCACGCCGATTGGCGCGGATGCGGTCAATGCGCGGCGCGCGGCCGGATTGCTGTGTGCGCCAGAGGAACGGCTCGGACATGCCGCCGCCCCTGATATGACGCTGACCGAAAACGCATTGCTGACCGGGGTGCGTCGCAAGCATCTGGAACAGCGCGGATTTCTGCGCTGGCCCGCGGCCACGGCTTTCGCGAAAGAGATCATTGAGGCGTTTGACGTACGCACGCCGGGGCCGGGAAATACGGCGCGGTCGCTGTCAGGTGGAAACTTGCAGAAATTTGTGATTGGCCGCGAGATTATGCAAAATCCAAGCGTGTTGGTGGTGAACCAGCCGACTTGGGGGGTCGATGCCTCTGCTGCGGCGGCGATCCGGCAAGCGCTGTTGACGCTGGCCGACGAGGGTGCTGCGGTGATTGTGATCTCGCAGGATCTGGATGAATTGATGGAAGTCTCTGACCGGTTTTGCGCATTAACCGATGGGCGATTGTCGCCTGCGCGGCCTGCGCGGGGGCTGAGTGTTGAAGATATCGGAATGATGCTGGGCGGCGCCCATGATCTGGAGGTCGCGCATGTGGCGACGTGAGGAACGCCTGCCGCGGGCGAGTATTTTCGGCAAGATGATGAATAAAAGCGGCGCTATGCTGGGGGAAGGCTTTGACGCCTCCGGCGGGAGTTTAGGTGGCCAGATGAAAACGGGGATGCGGCGATGATCGTTCTGGACAAGCGGCCACAGCCGAGCCGGATGTGGAGCTATGCCGCGCCCGTGTTGGCGGTTGTGCTGACAATGCTGGTGGGGGGCATCCTGTTTGCCGCGCTGGGCAAGAACCCGGTAGAGGTGATCCGGACGATTTTCCTTGATCCGCTGTTTTCCAAGAACGCGTGGTTTTATCGCCCGCAACTGCTGATCAAAGGCGCGCCGCTGGTACTGATCGCGGTCGGCTTAAGTTTCGGCTTTCGCGCGGGGATTTGGAATATCGGCGCTGAAGGCCAGTATATCATGGGCGCGCTGTGCGGCGCGGCGGTGGGGCTTGCGTTTTATCCGATGGAATCGTGGCTGATTTTCCCGCTGATGATTATGGCGGGGGCGATTGGCGGGGCGCTTTGGGGGTTGATACCGGGGCTTTTGAAGGTCCGATTTGGCACCAACGAGATTTTGGTGTCCTTGATGCTGGTTTATGTGGCCGAGAGCCTGCTGGCTGCGATGGCGCTAGGGCCGTTGAAAAACCCCGAAGGCATGGGATTTCCGGGCAGCCGGAACCTGTCGCAATATCCGAGCGCGGCTAATCTGGAGCTGATTTCAGGCTCTGGCATGCATTGGGGTGTGGTTGCCGCGCTGATTGCCGTGATCTTTGCCTATGTGCTGCTGGCACGGCACATGTTCGGGTTTCAGGTGCGGCTGGCGGGGCAAGCGCCGCGGGCCGCGCGGTTTGCGGGCGTGAATCCGGCGCGCATGATCCTGATTTGCATGGGCCTATCGGGCGCGCTGGCCGGTTTAGCGGGCATGTTCGAAGTGTCCGGCCCGGCGGGTCAGGTGACGATCGATTTTAACGTCGGCTACGGTTTCACCGCGATTATCGTCGCGTTTCTGGGGCGTTTGCATCCCGTGGGCATCTTGCTGGCGGGGGCTGTGATGGCGCTGACCTATATCGGCGGCGGCATTGCGCAAAGCAATCTGGGCCTGCCTGCTGCGGCGATCAGCCTACTGCAGGGGATGCTGCTGTTTTTCCTGCTCGCGGTTGATGTGCTGACAAACTACCGCGTGCGGTTTTCCAATAAGGTGGCGGCGTAATGGACCTAAGTGCAATCAATCCGATCCTGCTGCTGGCGTCCTTGATGGTCGCCGCCACGCCGATCCTGCTGGCCGCGATTGGCGAATTGGTGGTGGAACGCGCGGGCGTGCTGAACCTTGGCGTTGAGGGGATGATGATCACCGGTGCCATCTGCGGCTTTATCATCGCCGTGGCGACGGGAAGCCCATGGCTCGGGTTTATTGGGGCCGCGATTGGCGGCGCGATGTTGTCGCTGCTGTTTGGGGTGCTGACGCAGTTCCTGCTGTCCAACCAAGTGGCGACAGGTCTGGCGCTGACGCTGTTCGGTTTGGGCCTGTCAGCGTTGATGGGGCAAGGGTATCTGGGCATCCGCGCGCCGTCCTTTCCTGATTGGCACATCCCTTTGCTAGGCGATATTCCCGTGATTGGTCCCATCGTGTTTCAGCATGATCCCATGGTCTATATCGGGCTGCTCATCGTGGCTGGTGTGTGGTTTTTCCTGAACCGCACCCGCGGCGGTTTGATCCTGCGGGCGGTCGGCGAAAACCACGATGCCGCCCATGCGCTGGGCTATCATGTGCGCCGCACACGGATGCTGGCGATCATGTTTGGCGGGGCCTGCGCGGGCCTTGGCGGGGCTTACCTAAGCCTTGTGCGGGTGCCGCAATGGACCGAAGGCATGACCGCAGGCGCGGGCTGGATCGCGCTGGCGATTGTCGTCTTCGCCAGCTGGAAACCGGGGCGATTGGTGCTGGGCGCCTATCTTTTTGGCGGCGTTACCGTGCTACAGCTTAATTTGCAGGCAGCAGGGGTTGCGGTACCGGTCGAATATCTTTCAATGTCGCCCTACCTTGCCACCATCGCGGTTCTGGTCATCATGTCCGCCGGACGCGCGCCCGGAAGCTTGGGCCGAATCTTTCATGCCGCAAGATAAGCGGCGACTACAGGGGATATACCAATGAAAAGAAGAACACTTCTCGCATCTGGCGTTGCAGCAGCGACGCTGGCCATGGCCGGCCTGCCCGCACTGGCACAAGACAAGACCAAGGTCGGTTTTGTCTATGTCGGCCCCGTCGGCGATGGCGGCTGGACATACGAGCATGACAAGGGCCGCCAAGCGGTCGAGGCCGAGTTCGGCGATGCAGTCGAGACGGTGTTCGTCGAATCCGTGCCCGAAGGCCCCGATGCTGTGCGCGTGATGCAGCAGATGGCGCTGGACGGCGCTGACCTGATTTTCACAACGTCCTTTGGCTACATGGACCAGACGCTGGAAGTCGCGGCCAAGTTCCCCGATGTGAAGTTCGAGCATGCGACCGGCTTTAAGACCGCTGACAACGTCGGCATCTATTCCGCGCGCTTTTACGAAGGCCGCGCCGTGCAGGGTCACATCGCTGGCAACCTGACAAAGTCCAACATCATCGGCTACATCGGGTCCTTCCCGATCCCCGAAGTCGTGCGCGGCATCAACGCTGCCTATCTGGCAGCCAAGGCTGTGAACCCTGACGTCGAGTTCAAGATCGTCTGGGCCTACACTTGGTTTGATCCGGCGAAAGAAGCTGAAGCAGCCAATGTGCTGATCGAGCAAGGCGCTGACGTTGTGCTGCAGCACACCGACTCGACCGCGCCGCAGGCCGCCGCGCAGGCCGCTGGCAACGTTTACACCTTTGGTCAGGCGTCCGACATGGCCGAATATGGTCCAATGCCGCGCGTGTCGTCGATCATCGACAACTGGGCCCCCTACTATATCGCCCGCACCAAGGCTGTCATGGACGGCACTTGGGAATCCGACAGCACTTGGGATGGTATCGGCGCTGGCATGGTCGGCATCGGCGAGATCACAGACGCGGTCCCCGCTGACGTGAAAGCCAGCGCAGAAGCGCTGCGCGACGCGATTGCCGCTGGCGAAATCCACCCCTTCACCGGTCCGGTCAACAAGCAGGACGGTTCTGTCTGGCTGGCTGACGGCGAGACCGCTGATGACGGCACACTGCTGGGCATGAACTTTTACGTTGAAGGCATCGAAGGCGACATTCCGCAGTAAGCGAAACGTAGCTGCAATACGCGAAAGGCCCGCCAATGGCGGGCCTTTTTGCATTTTCGGGGCGGTGTCAGTCGCCGCGTCGCGGATCAAACTCATTGCCGTTATTGACCAGGTTTTCGATCCGGCTCGCCTTGAGCGATGGGTCCGAGCGGTCATTCATAATCCGTTGCGCTTGAATATACGTATCCAGATTGAACGATTTACCGCGATCAAGCTGCACGCGCAGCAGATCAAGGTTAAGATCAAAGGCCGCGCGCATTGCGGGGCTGGTGTCAGCGATCTTCATCTCACTCAGGCTTTGTGCGCCAGCCGGTGCAGCGGCAAGGCTGGCCATCATCGCAGCCATCATCAGGGCGGGTTTGGCATGAAACGACATCGTCGAATTCCTTTGTGCGGGCGCAACATGGTCGAAGTTTTAGAACGCAAAAGGGCCTGCCTGTATCAGGCAGGCCCTTCGGCACGGCGTGGCCGTTAGCCTGCGCTTAGTAAGTGACGGAGTAGCCGGGGCCGTAGCCTGCGGACTCGCCGTTTACGATCAAGTTCACGCGCTTGGCTTTCGATGCTTCGTTCGACTGGTCCAGAATGATCTGCTGGATCGCGGTCAGCTCGCCTGTTGTCAGAACGTTACCAGCGCGGTTGCTTACGCCCAGGGCTGCGATGTTTGCTTCGGTTGCAGCGACGCCGGCAGCGGACAGGTCGTTGAAGCTTTTGGTGGGCTGG